>Ga0316208_1000036_pt1 | contig 213997 bp, 197 predicted proteins | sample 3monopyrite_MG_FD_204944 | JGI IMG/M metagenome (GOLD analysis project Ga0316208, IMG submission 204944) | Microbial mat bacterial communities from mineral coupon in-situ incubated in ocean water Damariscotta River, Maine, United States -... | ecosystem: Environmental > Aquatic > Marine >... | reverse complement strand
GCGCCCAAAATCCGCCTAAAACCGGAAAAATGGCCATTTAGAGGAGGGGTTTTCTCCAAAAACCGATGATATAGCCAGAAAATTTTCCAAAATGCCCATAAAAGGGCCTCTATATCACAGCGTTGGGTGCTTTTTCAGCACCCTGCTAGCGGTCAGACACCTCAATTGGAAAAAGCCGGGTCGAAATCGACCCGGCTTTTTTTGTTATACCAGCGACAACAAAGCCATAACCAGCAATTGCGGATCGTAAAAGGGCGCGCTTTGCACCATCACCAAGGGGGTGTCGATGAGAGTGACGCCTTCTTTGCGCAGTTGTTTGCGCACGGACGGTGCCAGGCTTTCACCGTTCTCACCATCGATGAGGACAAAATTTAACAAGCGGTTGGTTGGGCAGTTTTGCCCGGCGTCGCGTCGTAAAATATCCAGCAGACGAAAAATGGACTGACCGGTGTTCAGCCCGATACGTTCCGGGTCATGGCCCAAACCTGGCGCATAAACCTTGGGACACGGACTATCGGCAATGGCTTGGCCGACCCCGGCGGGCAGCAAGTTGGCCGCCAGGCTGGAATAAAAACTTCCCGGTGGATAGCAGATCAACTCCACGTCGCGGATCAGCTTGCGTTGTTTTTTTGCCACGTGGGTTTGCACCCGTTTGGGATTTTTTAAATGATCAACCAGATAAAAATCGACGATGGGACTGGTGAGACGCCCCACCTCTTTGCCGGTTAAAAGGTGCTGGCCGATCACCGTTTCGCCATTGCCCAGTTGGGCCGCCAGATGCAGGGTGTCGTCGACGATGGCGCTGACGTAACCCTGGACGTTGACCAATTTGGAAAACATAAACACCACCTGGTCGAGCTGTCGGCTGGTGGTGCTGAGATAGCCGCCAGCCAAAATCAAGTTGCCGATGCTGGCCCCGCAAAGGTCCATTTTGTCCGGCATGGCGCGCAAAAACATCTCCAAATGATGCCGGATGACGCGGCGCATGGGGTTTTTGATGGCCGTGATGTGGGGGGATTTTCCATCGACAATGGCCTGCAATTGGGCCAGCAAATCCTTGTGCTTGCCGGTGGCGGGCAGGCGATGGGCGAACAGTTGAAAAATTTGCGGCTGGCCGCTGATGGTTTCGTCCGCCAGCGCCATCAAGCGGGACCGTAAATCGCCGATGGCCGGCATATTAAAGGCATCGCGCAACACCGCCGAACTGCCGCCGCTGTCAAACGGGGTGATCAGGTGGGTTGAATTGTGGGTGAATTTTTTCAGCACCCGGCTGATCTCGTTGAGCGCGGTCCCGCCGGAAAAAAACAAAATCCTCGGACCCAGTTCAGGGGCCCGTTCATAGCGGCTGATGCGCATGATGTCGGGCATTTTAACGGTGCGGGTGACGGTGATCTTGCTCATCATGGGCTCGGGCTGAAAGGCGGTTTATGGTAGAGTTCTCAAAATGCATTGTTCGTTTCCAGAGCAATTGCGGATTCAATTACTCTAGCACAGCGGTGGAGCAAACACATGACAGAACAGCCCCCGGGTATTCGCATCGCGGTGCGCGCGGTGATCGTGCGCGAGCAAGCCGTTTTGGTTCAACACAAAATGGACCCGAACGGACAAGAGCGCTTTACCCTGCCCGGCGGCGCGCCGCATGGGGGCGAAACCCTGGTCGAGGCCTTGGTGCGCGAATGCGAAGAAGAAATTGGCTGCACGGTGAGTGTCGCCGACCTGATCCACGTCGGCGATTATTTTAAGCCGCGATCAACCCAGCCGCCGACCACCCGCCAACAGGTGGAAATTCTATGGCGCTGCCACGCACCACCCGGCTATGAGCCCCGCAATGGTCCCCGTCCGGACAAACATCAACGGGGCGTGCGCTGGCTAAGTCTTTCAGGCTTGCGTCATAAATGTTTCATCCCCAAAGGGTTGAGCCATGTTCTCAGCCAAAGTATACCGAATGATCCGGCTTGCCCTGAACAACCCGTTTATCTTGGATTGATAGAATAAGCGTTATGCGCATCCCCAAACCCATTCATGATAATTTGTATTTTTTGCTGGCCGAAACCAGTTCCCAAATTGCCAATTTACAAGTGCTTTTGGAAACGGCGTCAGGATCGGTCGCGCAACGTATTTTGGACCGCCGCGGCTACACCTATAATCTGAAAATGCGCATTCACGATGGCTGCATGGAAACCTTGCGCCATGCCAAAAAAGGCCCGGTGGACATTTATTCGTTGCGCGCCGCGGAAGCCATCGCCACGGACCTGGAACGGCTGACCGATATTTGTCACGACTGCGTGCGGTTGATGAGCAACCTGACCCGCCGCAAGACCTTGAAAAAACGCCCCAGCGAGGCATTGCTCAAGCACATTTCCCACGGGATCGACATGATCGAAAAGGCGGTGAATGAAGACGACATTCGCGTCGCCCTGAAAATCGGCAAGATCGAACGCAAACTGGCCCGCGCGTATGAGCGGATATTTCACCAGTTGCTCAAGGATATTGGCAAACGCAAACGGCCCGAAGACGAGATTACATTTTTGTTTATCGCCCAGCGGATCAAGGAAATGGGCGACGTGATGGTCGGCATCAGCGAATCGATCATTTCGGCAAAATTGGGCAAGCCCATGAACATCGACCGGTTTCGTTCCTTGCAAGCGGCCTTGTTGGGCCTGGGCTTGATCGATGCGGATGTGGAGACCATCGCCGACACAAAATCGGGGAGTGCGATTTCGGGCATTTCAGCGACGGATTGCGATGACAACGGGTACGTGGCGATTTTTAAGGACGGTCAGAAAGACAAGCTGATCGAAGAACGCGAAAGCGTGGAAAGCTGGCATGAAATTTTTCCCGGATTGGCACCTAAAATTCTGTCCTGTAAAAAAAAGGGCAAACACGCATCTTTGCTGATCGAACACCTGCCCGGGTTCACCCTTGAACAGGTGGTGCTGCACGAAAGCGATCAATTGGTGGCACGGGCGCTGAAGCGTCTGACCAAAACCTTGAACTCCGTGTGGCTGGAAACCCGGCGCAAAAAATCCATTGAAAGTGGCCATGTGCGCCAGTTGCGCAAACGCCTGGATGGGGTGTTTGATATCCACCCGCAATTTCGCACTTCGGCGGTGAATATCGGTGCCGCCAGGATAAAATCGTTGAACCAATTGCTGGACCATGCCGAAAAATTGGAAGCCAGGGTTCCGCCACCGTTTTCGGTTTACATCCATGGGGATTTCAACCTTGACAACGTTATTTTTGATGACGACGCCAAACAGGTTCATTTTATTGATTTGCACCGTTCGCGCTACATGGATTACGTGCAAGACGTGGCGGTGTTCATGGTGTCGAACTATCGTCTGCAGGCGTTGGACACACCGAGCCGTCAGCGCATCCAGGCCATAGCCGTACAGTTTCATGATTTTGCCGCCGATTTTGCCGCCCGTCACCATGATACGACATTTGAAATTCGCCTTGGCCTCGGACTGGCGCGGTCTTTTATCACCTCGACGCGGTTTATTCTCGATAAAACCCTGGCGAAAAATATGTTCTTGCGCGGGGTTTATCTTCTTGAACGCTTGTCGGCGGTCAAGGTCAAATCCGACCACCCCTTGCGTTTGCCCATTGAGGAGCTGTTTTCATGAGCGGGTCCGAAAACCCACCGCGTATCGCCGTCATCGGCATTCCCGGAAAATGGTCGACCGAGGTCTTGGCCGATGCCGTGGAATGCAAAACCGGGTTCCGTTTGGTTTTGGATATGGCCGATGTGACGGCCGATCTTGCCGCCAACAAGTTGATGGGCCGGGGGGTGGACCTGTGCGGTCTTGATGGCATCGCGGTGAAAAAAATCAGCCAGACCTACGATCCCAACACCCTGGATCGGATCGAATTGCTGCGCATGGCCGAAGCACGCGGTGTTCGGGTTTTTTCGCGGGCCGAAACCATTGTGCGGATGATTGACCGGTTGGCGTGCACCGTGACGTTGCGCAACGGCGGGATTCCCATGCCCGACACCGTGGTCAGTGAAAACGTCGTGGTCGCATTCGACACCGTGCAGCGTTTTGGCGCGGCGGTGTTCAAACCGCTGTATTCGACCAAGGCGCGCGGCATGTGCGTGATCGACGCCGATCAGGACGCCGCCGCAATCCGCACCGCCATTGCCACATTCCAGGCGGACAATCCGATGATGTACATCCAGCGCAAGCTGGATTTACCGGGTCGTGATTTCGCCATGGTATTTTTGGGCGGGCGTTATTTGGGCACCTACGCCCGGGTGGCAAAAGGCGATGCATGGAACACCACCATCAACAGCGGTGGCGCTTATGCCCCGCACCAGCCCCCGCAAAGCACCATTGATCTGGCCGCCAGGGCCGAGGCCCTGTTCGCAATGGATTTCACCACCGTGGACGTGGCCGACACCGAAAACGGTCCGGTCGTCTTTGAAGTGTCTGCGTTTGGCGGATTTAAAGGGGCCAGGGATGGCATCGGCATTGACGCCGCGGATCTCTACGCCGACCATATGATCGATCAACTTACAGCGGGGAAAACACCGTGACCAACGCCAACACTTACGCTCAACACTGGCTGACCGATCATCCCCTGGTGGATGGACGGGTGGTGTTGAATTTGGGTGGGTTTCGCATCGCGGTGCGGTCCAATTCGACCGCGGTGTTGGAAAAATTGGGCGTGTATTTCGCCCACACCCTGGATGTTGGGGACGCGGATATAGAGGTCGTGGCGATTGAAACCCCGGCCCTTGAGCTCGACCTGAATTGGCTCGATTGGGCGCGCGAGCCGGGAAAAACCGGGCGCAAGGACGCGTATGTCGATGTGATGGATGGCCGTTTGGTCAAAAAAATCCGCACCGGGATGGTTTTTTTACAAAGCGCCGGGCAGCGCTTTGCGGTCGGGCCGTGTTTGCAAAATGACAACCAGGTGATCAATTTCATCAACGCCCAATACATGACCTGGTTGCAACACAACCGGGCGCTGATGTGTCATGCCTCGGGCTTGGTGGTGGACGGTCGTTGTGTGGCCATGGCGGGGTTTTCCGGGGGCGGAAAATCAACCTTGATGTTGCACATGTTGGGCGAGGACGGGGTGCGCTACCTGACCAATGACCGGTTGTTCCTGGACCGCGAAATGGAGACCGTTCGGGCGCGGGGAATAGCCAAGTTGCCGCGCATCAACCCCGGAACCATTGTCCATAACGACGCTCTCAAGGCGATGCTCTCCCCGGCCCGCGAAGCGGAACTGTTGGCCTTGCCCCAAACGGAGCTTTGGCACCTGGAAGAAAAATACGACGTCGATATCGAAGCGCTTTACGGCCCGGATAAAATCCAGACCCAGGCCGACCTCGCGGCCTTTTTGATTTTAAACTGGCGTCCCGGTGGTGATCAAGGTTGCCAAATTGAGCCCATCGACCTCGCGGCGCGCCCGGAACTTCTGGAACGTGCGATCATGAAATCGCCGGGCCCTTTTTATCAATTGGAAGACGGCGGTTTTTTTCAAGACACCACGGCTTTGGATCGCGCCGCGTATTTGCACATGTTGGCGGATGTGCCGATTTTCGAAGTCACCGGCAGGGTTGATTTTGCCCATGCAGCCCGGTTTTGCCTGAACCAGGTGCGGGGCTAGGAGGGTCGCTATGGCGCGAGAATTGCTTATCGTGCGGCACGCAGAGGCCGCCAAAAACAACCGGGTCGAGGACCGCCGGCGGGCGCTTAAAAACAAGGGAAAACGGGGTGCCCAACGGCTCGGCGTGTGGCTGGACAAAAATGACCTGCGCCCCGACCGGGTGCTGAGTTCACCCGCCGTGCGGGCCATGACCACGGCGGAAAAATGTTGCAAAAGTGCCCGGTTGTCCGCTGACATGGTGCACCCGGATGCGCGCATTTACGCCGCCAGTACGCCGGACCTGTGCGAGGTGTTGCGCGATGTTTCCGAGGCCGCAACGCGGGTTCTGCTGGTCGGGCACACCCCCTCCGTAGATGACCTGGTGGGCTATTTGTGCCCTTCGTCTGCGCTGCATCTGGCTTTGGGGGCTGTGGCGCACCTGCGTATTGAAGGGCCGTGGCGTCGCCTGGATGGCGGTTGCGGGGTGCTTTTAAATGTCGTCGCCCCCGACAGTTTGCCGCGCCTGTTTCCCTTCCCGGACGCCCACGGACCCCAACAGCGCCCCCGTCCGGCGTATTATTACCGCCAGACCTCGGTGGTGCCGTTTCGACGCACCGCTGATGGACTTGAGGTGTTGATCATTTCGTCCAGCCACAACAAGCACGGGGTGATCCCCAAGGGCATCCATGATCCGGGTTTGAGCGGCACCGCGTCCGCCGCCCGCGAAGCGTTTGAAGAGGCCGGGGTCGAAGGCCGGGTGTTTGAACGGGTTATCGGCACCTACCGTTATGCAAAATGGGGGGCCACCTGTGAGGTCGAGGTTTATCCGATGGAGGTCAGCCGCGAACTCCCCGAGTGCGATTGGTCCGAGCGTCACCGGGGCCGCCAATGGTTGTCACTAAAAGCGGCCCGCGCGATGGTCAAAAACGACGACGTGAAGCGGATCATTGCTGCGCTGCCCAAAGCCCTTGCGGAGGCGAAGAAATGAGCCGCCGCATCGCCGTGTTTCTCCGCCATGGGGACTATCACCAACGCCCCGACACCCCCAGTGCACACCAGCCATTTGCCCTGAACCCGGTGGGTGTTGCCCAGGCGCGGGGCGCGGCACTGTTGATCGCGGCGATGGCGAAGGCCAACGGCTGGGCCATTCATCCGGTTCTTCATGCTTCGAATTTATTGCGCGCCTGGCAAACCGCGGACTTGATCCGCGAGGGCTTGGGCCAGATCGAACGGGTCGAAGGGTTCGATGCGCTGGCCGAACGGGGGTTGGGCAGTGCGGCAAACCTCACCGTTGCCGAGATCGAAGCGGTGCTGCACGACGATCCCCGGTATGACAGCCCACCCAGGGGTTGGAAAAGCGACAGTCATTACCGGGTGCCGTTGCAAGGGGCGGAAAGTTTGATGGACGCGGGTGTCCGTGTGGCGGCGCATGTTCGCACGGCACTGGCGGCGATGAGGGGGGGCGGCGATGTGATGGGGGTGTTTGTCGGTCATGGGGCCGCGTTCCGCCACGCGGCACATGTTTTGGGGGCGATGGAGTTCGACGACCTTGGTGCCCACAGCATGTTTCACGCGACCCCGGTCGCCCTGGAAGACCGGGGTGAACAGCCATGGCGTTTGGCGGCGGGGGCGTGGAAGGTGCGCGCCGCCGACGACCTCGATGACCCCCGGAACATGGATTGACGATGACCCCGCAGCGATCAAAAAAACCCGTTTTGGAGTATCACGGAAAATCGTGGTTGAAGGTGAACTTGCCCCGGGAGGGCCTGGATTGGAGCCATGGCGGCGGGCATTCGATTGCCGCAGACGGTGATGACATAGATACTTTGGTGGCAGCGTTATCCCACTTGAACGATCAGAAAAAGTGGCGCTGGCCGAAACGTCGGCACTTCTTTTTTTCCGATTTGCACGGTGATGCGGAAGCCTTTGCGACGTCTTTGGTGGGTTCGGGCGGGGTTAAAAAAACCGGCAAGAAACCGACCGACTTCATCCTCACCCAGCGGGGAAAAAATGCCGTTTTCGTGATCGGCGGAGATTGCTTTGACAAGGGACCGAGTGTGCTCAAACTGTTGCGCACCATCTTGCACCTGATCGAGGTAGGGGCGCGGGTGCGGGTGCTGGCGGGCAATCACGATGTGCGGGTGTTGCTGGGCATGGCGGGGGTGAAATCGGGGCCCAGGTCCGGGGCAGGGCCGCATCAAATGGTCGAGATGGAACATTTTTTCATCCGCACGGGGCAGAAAATCATCCCCCTGATCCGGGAGATTTGGGACGAATATCTGAAAAACGGGGATAAGCTGAAAGGTATTCCCGGTCGCAAGGAATGCCGCAAACGGCTGTACCCTTCGGATACATGGAGCGAGAGTTTCTCCAAGCGGGCCGAGGGACTTTTACGCCCGCTGCAAGTCCGCCATGAGGTGTCAAGGATTGTTAAAAAGCAAGACCGCTTTGAAAAGTTGTGTGCCGCCCAGGGCCTGACGCTGCGCCATGTTTATGCGGCGGTGCAAAAGTGGCAACAGCTGTTTATGGCCCCATCGGGGGAATTTTGCTGGTTTTACAAGCGCCTGCGTTGGGGGTATCGGGCGGGCTCATTCCTGTTTGTCCATGCCGGGCTGGACGATACCATCGCCAAGCGGTTGCGCGTGGGCGGGATGAAAAAACTCAACGATGAATTTCGCCAGGCGCTGCACGACAGGCCGTTTGGTTTTTATTATGGCGCGTTGTGCAACGCGGTCCGCACCAAATACCGCAATGTCGATTTGCCATTTTCGACAAAAGGCGCGCGATTCGTGCGCCAGGCGGGCATCAGCGCGGTGATCCACGGCCATCGGAATTCGCATCACGGCCAGCGCCTGGCGGGACGCTGTTCGGTGTTGAATTTTGAATGCGATGCCAGCCTCGACAGCCACACCCGCACCCGGGAACGGGTCCGCGGTCGCGGCGCGGCGGTGACCATCATTGAACCCGGGGGGCGCATCTTCGGGGTGTCTGGCGATTATCCTTACGTCAAAGTGTTTGAACCGGACGCAACGCTGGCCGAACTGAAAAAAGGGCGCAAACAATTGAGGCAAAAATCATGAAACAAAACGGACGCTTCCGCCACGAATCCTTACAAGACAAAGACAGCGTAAAGGCTCTGTTGAAGGCGGTGATGAACGGCATTTCGGCGGGCACGTTGACGCTATCGGATGATGACGCCAGCCTGGTGATGGAGCCCGCCGACCTCTTGCAGGTGAAAATCAACGCTGCGGTGGATGAAGAACGCAACAAAATCGACATCCGCATCACCTGGCAAGGGGCGAAGAGCCCCCTCGCCAAAAAAAGCCTAAAGATAAAATAACGCCGAAACAGACACTCGCCATGGACATGACCATCCCAGCCAGAAATTTCTGTGTCCGTATCGGACATAAGGGTGGCGACCTGATGCAAGGAACAGAAGTTATATTTTTACCGCGTCTTCAGCAAGCCACGACCGTTGTCACGAAACACGTCTGTTAGCCGCCATATGCTGAAATTCCCCGTGCCAAAATTCATGGCCATCATGGACTTATAGAGGCGTCTTCCAATTTGGTATTTTATAGACCTGATGAGCCTATAAGCCCATATTGATCGCGGACGACAAAGGTGAACTTATGCCGACGTGCAATGATAAAACCGGGAGGAAGCAATGAAATTCATAATGATCGTCACGCGAATTCTTATTTTGCCTCTGGCATTGGCGTCCATTCTGATTGGCACAGCCAGAGCCGATCAGGTGGAAATGCAGTTTTACGGTAATCAGCACTTTCGGCTGAAATCAGTCGACGGCAAAGTAATCCTGATCAATCCATGGATTCAGGGCAACAAGGATGCGCCATTTGACGTCGACCATTACAAAAAAGGCGAGGTTGATTTGATTCTGGCTACGGCCGGGCATGGAGATGACCAGGGGCAATCGGTCGAAATAGCGGCCAACACGGGAGCCACAATCTTTGCGCCAGCCGAACTGGGGGGGTGGATGGCTGGCAAAGTTGCCGAATTGGGCGGCTCGAAAAAACAGGTTTTCGGTGGCGCTGTCGGCGGTCGCTACAAGCTTGGTAATATTACCGTGCAGATGCTTCAGGCCGTGCACGGCACCGGCATCAGCGCCGCAGACGGACGTTACGGCGGGGTTGGCGCCGGATACCTGATTACCTTCGAGAATGGGTTAAAGGTTCTGATGGCAGGCAGTACGGGACTGACCCTCGATTTACAGTTGTTCGGCATGCGCTATCAGCCGCATGTCGTCATGGTCCCCATAGCCGGGCGCTATATGATGCATCCCGATGACGCGGCTTACGCAACCAAACTACTGATGACAGACAACCCCAATCTAAAGACCGCCATTCCGCAACATTTCCGGATCAAGGGCAAACCCGCCTGGATGGGCACACCGGATGAATACGAGGCGGAAGTCAAGAAACTGGGGCTTTCCGTAAAGGTTCTCAAACCGGAGATCGGAAAGACTTATACACTGACAAAATAAGGCGTTCGCTTTGTTTTTTGGCGGCGCCGGACAGAGGCCCTATAGGGCCCCTCGAACAATACCCTTCTCCGCGAATGCCAGGCCGACACCGACCTGATAGAAAGCCATTTTGTTTTGGCTTCATGGTTGTTCTGACCTGCCCCCCGTGAGCTGCCCCCCGAAAACCGGGCTCTACCCGCAATTGGAGGGAGCTTGGGGCTCATGTCACTTGATATGGAACCTTACACACTCAATATAAGCTATAGAGCTGTGAAATGTACCATGTGTGATGGCGGCAGGGAGTTCGGTGCCAATGCCCACAAAACCCAGAATCGTATTCGTTGATGATGAGGCGAATATTCTCAGTGGGATGCGGCGCTCCTTGCGGGGGATGCGCGAGCGCTGGGACATGGCCTTTTTTCCATCTGGCGGGGACGCCCTTATCAACCTGTCTGAGAGGCCCGCCGATGTGGTCGTTTCCGATATGCGCATGCCGGAAATGGATGGTGTCCAGCTTCTCAGCGAAGTGAAAAAGCGCTGGCCACAAACGGTGCGCTTCATTTTGTCCGGCTTTTCCAGCGAAGAAGCCATATTAAGCACCATCGGGCCTTCTCACCAGTATCTCGCCAAGCCTTGTGCAGGTGAAACCCTGGTTGACGCCGTCGAACGTTCGCTCAATGTGCGCAAGCTCTTGGGCGACGAGAACCTGCTGCATGTTTGCGAAAAAATCGACAATCTTCCGATGCTTTCCAACGACCTCATCACGATCGTCAACATGATGAATTCCGACCGGGTTTCCACGCGAGACATCGCCGAGCTTGTGTCCCGCGACGTGATGCTGAGCGCAACGCTGCTCAAGTTGACGAATTCGGCTTATTTTGGATTGCCGAGCACCATTACCGACCCACAACAAGTCGTCGCGCTGCTCGGCCTTGAAACCGTCAAGTCGGTGATCTTGTTGGCAATCATGAATGCACAAATCACGATGCCAGAACGCACCCTCATTGATGTACACAGAATCAATGACCGCTCCATTGAGATCTCTCAAATAGCGCTCAAGATCGCCAAATCAGAAGGCCTTTCCAAGGCCACGTGCGATGAAATCGCCTGCATTGGAATTTTGATGCATATCGGCACATTGGTTTTGGTGTCGCAATTTCCAGACCAGTTCGGCCACGTGATCAAAACGACCGAAGAACAAAAAATTGATATTTCCAGCGCTGAACGCAGCGTATTCGGCACCGACCATGGAGCCGTCGGCGCATATATTCTTGGCTTGTGGGGGTTTAACGACACCATCGTCGATTGTGTTTTCCATCATCACCGCCCATCGCTCAGCGCCACCAACAAGTCCATTTTGGTCTGTATACACGCGGCCCAATATCTCGGCAAATGCATTGAGGCCGAGGACCCAGAGACCTGCGAAGACCTGTTGGACCAAAATTTTGTCGAACAGATGAACCTGCGTCCCAAACTTGATGAATGGGCCAACCTCTGTAAATCGGTGATCCACACATGAACAAGCGCGTCCTTTTTGTTGACGACGACCAGCATCTGTTGAGCGGATTGCGTCGAACTTTGCATCATTCCGACTATGAGATTACGACAATCAACAATGGCATCGAGGCTTTGTCGATAACCAAAAAGAAAGCGGCGTTTGCCGTTGTTGTGTGCGACATGCACATGCCTGGAATGGACGGAATTGAAGTTCTCGAGCGTATTCAAAAACTTTCGCCCCATACCTCGCGGATTATGTTGACGGGAAATGCCGATCTGCAAACCGCCATTGATGCGGTGAACAAAAGCCGTATCTTTCGTTTCTTGACCAAACCCTGCCCTGACGAAAATTTGCTGATCGCCCTGGAGGCGGGCGTCCGCCAATACCAACTGGTCACGGCGGAACAGGAGCTTTTGCAAAAGACCCTCGCAGGGAGTGTTAAAGTCCTTACCGACGTGATGGCCCTTGTTGTGCCAAAGGCGTTTGAGAGTGCCGGCGTGGTGCGCAAGTGGGTGCGTGAATTGGCCCCCAAACTCGATGTCGATAACCTGTGGGCGATAGAGATCGCCGCCTTGATTTCACGCATCGGCTTCGTCACGATTCCCGACGACATTCAGGACCGCAGCCGCCTGAACAAGCGTCTGGACAGCAGTGAAAAAGAAATCCTGGCGCGTGCGCCGCAGGTTGCCAGCAATCTCATCCGCAACCTCCCGCGCATGGAGGGTGTGGCCAGTATTCTCCAGTACCAGTGGAAGGGCTTTGACGGTTCCGGAGTGCCGCAAGACGGCAAGCTTGGCGGGGCGATTCCCCGAGGTGCGCGCATCCTGAGAATTCTAACGGACTTGGCGGCCGTCACAAAAGGCACCGTTCCCGATCACCAGGGTTTTGCGTATTTGCGGGCGCACGAAGAACTTTATGACCCCGGTTTGCTGCCCCTCATTATCACCCACTTCACGGAAGCCTCACAGGCGGAAAAAGATGCATCCGCCGATCATGATGTTCAGTGCCTGTCTCTCAACATCACCGCCCTGCGTGTCGGCGATCTGCTGATTTCAGATATCTGCCGCAAGGACGCTAGCCTGTTGCTGGCAAGCGGAACCTGTTTGTCGGAAATCCAGATCGAAAAACTCCGCAACATCAGAAGCGTCGCTGCCCTCATCGAGCCGGTCGAAGTCGAGCGACGCGCCCCCAACGAAAGACCGCACGGCGCCGCCGAAAATGGGAAAAACGCCCGATGACCTTTTGCGTCGACAATGTCCCGCTTGGGACAGGAGGTTTGTGATTAACCGGACCAGTTCAGCCGGGCCGGTCCAATGATGCAGGATGCAAGATGTCACAGGTTCCTTTAGCGTATCGTATCGCCATGATCATCTTTGTCGTTGAGGCCTTCATCATGGGTGCCCTTAATGTCATCGGTGTCGATTTTCATGAAACAACCGGGACTTTTATCGATGCTACACTTCTCACGGCAGTGGCTGGACCCGCAATATATTTTTGGATCATCAGGCCTTACATCGAGGCCCGGAACATCGCGGAAAAAAGCTTGCGGACAAGCGAAGCCCGTTTCCGGGATTTTACTCTGTCCTCATCGGACTGGCACTGGGAAATGGGGCCGGACTTAACGTTTACGTATTTGTCGGAACGCTTTGAACAAGCCGCTGGCGTCTCCGTCAACGCCGTACTCGGCAAACCGCGCCAACACATTGGTCAGTCCGACCCCTCCGACCAAAACTGGTCTCGGCACATGGACGATTTACAGGCACACCGGCCATTCAAAGATTTTCGCTATCAGATCCGCCGTGATGACCAACGGGAATTATATGTTTCCGTTAATGGTGTGCCGGTGTTTAACGATGACCAGGAGTTCTTGGGATACCGGGGCACCACATCGGACATCACAGAGATAACATTATCTGAGTTGGCTCTGAGCCATGAAGTGACGATCCGAAAAGAGGCCGAACAAAGTCTGCGCCAAGAGCTGGAAGGAAACCGTTTGCTCATCGCCATGATCGAGGCCAGCCCCATAGGCATGACCATCTCAGACATTTCCGGCGACGAGAGTGCGATCATTTATTGCAACAAGGCGTTTATCGATAACACCGGTTACTCAATCGAACAAATTTACGGCAAGGACATTTTTTTTATTTTTGGTTCGGGGACCGATCCGAAAAACTGGGAAACCCTTGAGAATGCGATCCGTGAGAAGCATCCGGTCAGCCTTGAAATGTTGAGTTACAGGTCCGATGGAACGACCTTTTGGAACGATATTTCTGTTTTCCCAATTGTAAGCCCCGCCAAAGATGTGACGAATATTGTCACAATTCAAGCCGACATCAGCCGCGAAGTTGAGATGCGCGACGAGAAAGAAAAAATGCTGATGCGGGCCATGGAAACCAGCAAGATCGAATCCTTAGGGACCCTGGCAGGCGGGATTGCCCATGAAATCAACACCCCCATCCAATACATCGGTGACAATGTTTCTTTCCTTAAGAACGAAGTGGAGAACTTTTTCAAGCTCCTCGATTGCTACGAGGGCTTATATGAAAAAGCCCACACCGAACATGCTTTTGCCGATGACGTGGAAAAAGTGGCGCGGCGGCGACAGGAAATGGACATGGAATTTCTACGCGAAGAAGTGCCCCTGGCGATCAGCCAGTCTCTCGATGGTGTGGAGAAGGTTGCCAACATCGTCAAAGCCGTTAAAGAGTTTTCCCACCCCGGATCAAGTCAAATGCAACCGGTGTCCATCAACCATTTGATCGACAACGTCACCACCATCACCCAAAACCAGTGGAAATACGTTGCTGATCTGCACACAGACCTTGCCGCCAACCTTCCATCGGTTGAATGCAATGCCAACGAATTGAACCAGATTTTCGTGAATTTGATCGTCAACGCCTGCCACGCGATCGAAGACACAAAGGACGGAGAGATGGGGTCCATTGCCATTTCTTCCAAAATCCTTGGCGCGGGGATCGAGGTTCGCATCCGTGACGATGGGTCAGGAATAGCCCAGGCCGACCAGGAGCGGATCTTCGATATGTTTTTCACCACCAAACCCCCGGGTCAAGGCACCGGACAGGGTCTTGCGATTTGTCACAACATCATCAAAAACCACCACGGCGAGATCACGGTAAATTCCAAACCCGGTGAGGGCACCAGTTTCATGATCACCCTACCCTTCGTGCAACCCAAAAATACCGGGAACGTGACGTGACAATCACGATCACCTACGATCTGGTTTTCGAGGAGGGGAGGAATGAGCACTTCAGCCTCGCGTTCGAGGACGAGGCCATGTGCCTCTGTGAGGTCGACAAATCATCTGCCCCCGATTGGACAAATCTGGAGTTTCGCAAATGCCCCAACTGCCCCCTTCATGTTCAAGACAGCCCTTATTGTCCTGCGGCCCTTCATCTGAGCGCGTTGGTCCATCGGTTGGGCGACATAAAGTCCTATGAAAAAGTGTCGGCGCGGGTCATCACCCGCGAGCGGGAGATCGTTCTTGAGACCACGATGCAAAGGGTATTCAGTTCGCCGATGGGATTGGTGATCGCGTCAAGCGGCTGCCCACCCGCAGCCTATTACCGCCCCATGGCAAGGTTTCACCTGCCCTTCGCCAGTTACGAAGAAACCATTTTCCGCACCACCTCAACATACTTGATGGCCCAGTATTTCCGTCACCACCGTGGCCAAAAAATCGATCTGAACCTGGAAGGCCTGGTTGATATTTCCAAAAACATTCAGACCGTAAACGCTTTCCTCGCCCAGCGCCTTCGGGACTCATGCGAGATCGCGCAAACCAACGCGATTGCCCATCTCGATCTCTTCGCACAAGCTCTGCCCGTTGCGGAAGACGAATCCCTTGAGGAATTTTCTCAGCTTTTCCAGGCCTACCTGTAAATCCACGCCCATGACAGACATGGTCTATGGGCCGCTCTCACGCCGATCTCCGACGCTTGTTGTCGCCGTTTTATTCCGCCGCCGGGGACAACGGGGTGACGCCTTCGGGTATGCATAGCTCCGTAACGGTTTCGCGTATCATGAACGTCGGCTGACGGGCACCTGTCGTTCCGTTCAGGCATGCGGGCCTGTCGGCGCGTTCCAGAGCCCCTGCCCGATGGTCATGTCACGCATCATTTTTTGTGTTTTTGCTTAATTTACATACTGTTTTCATATTGGAATTAGAATTATTGGAATATTGAATTGTGAATCATTTTTGCTTCGTGTAGTCTGCAACCATGTACAGAAAAAAAACGCGCTCTATCGTTTTTTCCATCGTTGCCCTGAGTTTTTTGTTTGGGGTGGTGACGATGTCTGGCGTGTCGGCTTCAGTTGCGGTCTCGTTCGCCATGCCGGAACATGCATCCGCGGGTGAACTTCAGGTGCAAAAAAACCTGTCCCTGGTTTGCCCGACCCATGTCCGCGGGGCCTGTTTTTTATGTGTTCAATCCATACAGGACGTTCGCGCAGAAACAGTTGGCTATCTGCAATTCGTGCGGTTGACCGGTTACCCGTTAACGCGCGTCCGTTATCTGTCGTGGGCAGAGATCACAGATCCTGACCCACCCAAACAATCCATTTTCACCGTCTAAAACCTGTCATCTGCCTGGGGGCAGTTGATGTGTTTTTTATAAACTGTTGTTCCACAGTGGGTTACTGTCGGAACGCCCCGTACTATGGGTAGCAAAACACCTGCCACCCACCCAAAAGGAGGGAATGAATGCAAAACGCACTGGGGTTATTACCGGAGCAAAATATCCTGTTCGGGATTATGCTCTTTTTAGGCTTCGCCGGAATTGTCGCCATGTATTTCGCGCTGTTTACCGAGCGCCGCTGGAACATTTCCTATTCCATGGAATTCATCTTCGCCCTGGTCATCTTTGTTTTGGTGACCGGAAATGCCATCGTCGGTAAAGCCAACGTGGACAAGTACTGGGAAGACGTCCCCGACATCGAAAAGATGGCGGAAATTTCCGGCAAATTGTCCATCGATGCGGGGGCTGAAAAGTTCGACCAGGTGGCCACCGGCTATCTGTATCAGTGGGGCTTTATCTTCATCAACGCTGACGGTACGGCAACCCGCAACGCTTTATCGGTTAAACCCGGCTCACGCGTGTTGGTCCATGTGACCTCCAACGACGTGATCCACGGCTTTCAAATTCCAGCCGTTGGCTTGACCACCGAAGTTGACCCCAAAGCGGTCCGTTCGATTTGGTTCCGTGCACCGAAAAAACCCGGCAAGTACCTGATCCAGTGCCTCGATTACTGTGGCATCGGCCACCACCAAATGAAAGCCTGGCTGGTTGTCGAAGGTCCGTCAGAAAGCAAAGAAGAAGGGGAGCGTGGCTAATATAACGGCCACGGGGAGTTAAAAACATGTCAAATGACTACCAATATCACAAGAGTCTCACCTGGAAGGCGGAGGACCTCTTATCAGGCCTCTCGTTCAAGGAACTCATCACCTCCAGCGATGCCCGCCTGTTGGGCATCAAGGGTATGCTGGTGGCGCTGATCATGCTTGGCGTTGGCGGCGTCATGGCCATCACCATGCGCGTCGAATTGATGGAGCCGGGTATTCAATTTATTGAATCCAAGCCGTTCATCAACGCCGTCACCATTCACGGTTTGATCATGGTGCTGGGCTATTCAGTCCCGTTTGCCACCGCAGCGCTGTATTTCATTTTGCCCAACACTCTGGGACTGAAATCGATCAGTTCCCCATGGGCGGCGCATATGAGCTTTTTAACGCTGCTGATCGGCGGGGTCTTGTTGTTCATTTCCCGGCCTGATTTCACGTGGGCGTTTTATGCTCCGTTAAGCTTGCGCGTTGCCACCGATATGATCTGGATCGCACATATTTCGATCATCTTGATCGGCATCAGTGAGTTCCTCGGCGGCATTCCGCTGCTCAAAACGGCGCTGGCGTGGAAAGCACAATCGGGCCAAAGCTGGATGGAAATGCCGCTGTCCGGTTGGGCGGCGCTCACCGGCGGGTTGTTCTTGTTGCTGTCAGCCCCGATGCTGTCCCTGGTGGGCGTGTTGATGCTCACCGATTTCCTGCAAATCACGGCGATTTATGACCCGGCCCGGGGCGGTGACGCTCTGACGTTCCTGTTCATGAGCTGGTTCTACGGTCACCCGGCGGTGTATTTGCCGTTGGTGCCGCTGATTGGTGTGCTGTACCACATGTTGCCGCGCCTTTTGGGCCGCAACCTTTGGAGCCACAAATCGGGCATCGCCGCGTTTGCGCTGCTGTTCCTGTTGGGCTTCGGCGTTTGGGTTCATCACTTCCAACCCAACTTCACCATCCACAGCCTGATGAACTTCTTCTACCAGTTCATGACCATGATGATCATCATTCCCAGTTCACTCCACGTGTTCAACTGGGTGGCCTCCATGTGGCAGGGACCGATTTCAAAAGAAACGCGGGCCTCAATACCGTTTAAGTTCATCTGCGGTGCAGTGTTCATGATCATCGTCGGGGGCGTGAACGGTTACCTCAACGGCAACATCGCCGTCGATACCGACTTTATCCACAACACCTACTGGTTGCCGGCTCACTTCCACGCCATGTTCCTGGGCTTCATCGGCATGATGAGTATGGCTGTCTTCTACTTCTTCTTCCCGTATATCACCGGGCGGATGTTCAACCAGAAACTGGCCAACTTGCACTTCTGGCTGTGGTTGCCGGGTATCTTCAGCCAGGTGATGTTGATGTTCTGGCTGGGCATGACCTACTTCCCGCGTTGGGTTGTCGATTATCTGCCAATCCCGGAATGGATCACCGGCCAATTCTGGCTCTCCATTGCGGCCTTCGTGAACGCTCTTGGGTTCTTGATCTTCCTCTACAACATCATCACCAGTACGCGTTCGGGAGAAAAAGTCCAAGGCGACCCATGGCCAATGCCTGACACCTCCACCGGTGTTGTGTTGTCCAGGACCGCCATTGAGCCAGCTGAATAGGGGATAGAACAATGATTTGGAGAATATGGTCTGTATTGATGGTTGTTCTGGTGGGGGGGGTATGGCTGTTGGCCATTCCCTTCTCACCCCAGCCAATTCTTGAAACCGGAACCGTGATTGACGTCTACCGGGAACAAGGACTCGTCCCCGAAGTGGGTGAAATTTCCTTCGCGGAGGAACTCGAAGACGTCTTCGAACTGCCCGCACGCGATCAGGAGGAACTGAAAAAAGCTGCCAGCCAGTTGAGCGGCCAAATGGCCGGCCAGATGGGTGGTGCACCTATGGACAACACGGCGATGGGTAACACGGCAATGGGCACGACCATGCCGCCCAAAGACATGTCGGAGATGCCCGCCCAGGACATGTCCGATAGCCCCATGGGGATGGCGGACGGCCTTACGGTTTTGGCCAATGGCACCGCTGCTGAAGTCAGCGCGGTGCTCGCCAGCACCGGGGTCAAGGTCGATAGCGAGGCTGTGATCGACCTGAAAGAATGGAGTGTCGGGTCCGGCACGACCGTGATTAAACCTGGTCAAACCATGCGTTTGAAGGTGGTGAATTCAGGCAATATTCCGCACGAATTCATGATCATGCGCCAGGATGCCATGCAGGCGGTTCTGTACCGCATGAACCGTCCGGACTGGAACTTGACGGAACATAAAGCCACCACGGAAATTCCGTTCCTGATGCCCGGCGATTCCCTCGAAATCGTCATCAAAGTTACCAAGCCTGGAATGTGGATGTATATGTGTATGTTCCCCTACCACATGCAACTTGGCATGATGGGCGCTTTGGTGACCCCGGATATGATGGGGCAAATGAACAACATGAACCCCGAAATGGATCTGTTCATGCCGAAGATCTAACCCTTCCAAATGGGACCCCTTGGTTGAGGGGTCCCAGGCTGGACGTTTTATTGGGCCCAAACACACCGAAAAAACCGCCCTTCAAACGGCGGTTTTTTTGTCTCTGGGTTTTTGATACAAGGCCAGGCGGCAGGTCACTCAGGCCGTGGCAAAAGTTCGTCAAAGATCAACGAAAGACCGGATCGAGCGCCACTAAAGAACGATTTCCATGCCTTCTTTAGCCCCGAACACCCCATCCCATTCGGCCCGCGCCTCCGCTTCCATCACCCGCACCATGTCATCATTGTAATCGGGTGAATAGTGAAACATGGCCATGCGTTTGGCTCCGGCCAGTTGGCACAGCCTTACCCCTTCATTCCATGTGGAATGGCCCCAGCCTCGTTTGCTGGGCAATTCTTCCTCGGTATAGGTGCTGTCGTAAATCACCAGGTCCGCGTTTGCCATCATTTCGACCAAGCCGTGGTCGGTTTGCCCGGCGGTGTGTTCGGTGTCGGTGGCATATACCAAGGTTTTGCCCTCACTTTCAAAACGGAAACAGGTGCTTCCTGAGGGATGCGTCAACATGTATGTTTTGACGTGCAGTCCATCAAACAAATCAAAAGCATCGCCGGCATCAAAGCCGATACATTCCAACTCTGACGGCAAATGTTCGTATTGAACCGGGTGAAGGTTTTCGGACAACTGCTGGCGGATCAAATCTTCTATCGTCAGATCGCCATAATTCAACGCCGCGCGGATTTGCACCGAATGTTCGGGCATATAGATGTGTTTAAAATAATTAAATCCATTGGTGTGATCGCTGTGAAAGTGGCTCATCAACATGGACACGTCGCGCACGCCGCGTTTCAGCAGGTCGTTGCCCAGCCACGGCAAGCCCGTGCCCGCATCGAGGATGAAGGTGCGGCCCAAAATTTCCAGTTCGACACACGATGTGTTGCCGCCGTATTCGAGGAAATCGGAATAGGCACACGATACACTGCCCCGAACGCCCCAAAATTTAATCCGCAAGTCGATCTCCAATTCCGCATTGAGTGGCACCCCAACACGCAAAAACACTATACCCCGGTGGCTTGGTTCTCAACACATAAGGCATGTCCGGGCAATTTATCCCGGGGCCGTGAACCAGCGCTCCGGCACACTGTTAAGCCACGCCCTTGTGCCAGGCTTGCAGCCGCTCCAAACCAACATCCGCGTAGCTGTCCAATTGAACGACACAGCCGTTAAAATTTTGATCGGCGGTATAATCATTGGTCACCACCACACACGGGACTCCGGCACGCCGACACGCCACCAAACCATTGTGGCTGTCCTCCAGGGCAAGCGTTTCGGCGGCTTTTAAAGCCAATTTGTCCAGCACCCAGGTGTAGACATCGGGTTCCGGTTTCAGCACCGGCACCGTCCCCCCATCGCCAATGCACGCGAACCAATCTAAGGCCTCGGCACCTAAATTCACCTGCAACAAGGTTCTTACGTTCACCGGCGTGGTGGTGGTGGCGATGGCCATGGTCATGGCTTGGGCGCGGCACGCCGTGATCAAGGCTTCAATCCCCGGACGCAACGCCACCTGACCATTTTTGAGCCGTCCGATGAAAAAATCGGTCTTGCTTTTATGCAAGGCGGCGATCATCTCATCAAGGTCTTCCCGGTGCGCCATATCGGGGTGATGGAGGTCGATAAAATGACGAATGCGCTGTTTACCACCGGTTACGGCCAAGAGTTTTTTGTACAGATCCCGATCCCAGGACCAGTCAAGGCCCGCCTTGGCAAAGGCATCGTTGAAAGCCTGGCGGTGGGCGTCTTCGGTGTCGGCCAAGGTTCCGTCCACGTCAAAAATCAAGGCTTTCATCTGCGGTTCCTGCACCATTTGGCTGTCCATTCATTGAGGTTATTTTAAAATTGAAACATCCTCAATGTGGAATGAGACCCCGGTGATGGCAAGTCTTTGCTGAAGACGCCCCGGGCCTTTTTAAGCTGGGAGACCTGGATCACGCCCCCAAAATTTGCAAAACCACGTGGCGGTCGTGATCGCGCGCGCGGTGTTCAAACAAAAACACCCCCTGCCACGTGCCCAGCGCCGGGCGGCCGTCAATCACGGGAATGCTTAACGAGACATCACTTAAGACCGAACGAATATGTGCCGGCATATCGTCGGCCCCTTCGTTGACGTGGGAGTACAGGTCCGCGTCTTCGCGCACCAATCGCTTAAAAAACGCTTCCAGATCCCGGCGCACATCGGGATCGGCATTTTCCTGAATGATCAGGCTGGCCGAAGTATGCCGACAAAACACCGTCAACAGCCCATCGCGCACCCCGGTGGTGTCCACCCAAGCCAAAATCTCAGGCGTGATTTCAAACAACCCCTGGCGGTTGGTGTGAACGGTTAAGCTGGTACAATGGTGCATTTCCAGGAACCTTCCTAAGTCTCTATGGATGAGGTTGGGGGCCGTAACGGTGCAAATCCCGACCGAACGCATTCAACCATGCCCGCGCGTCGTCCATGCGCGGGGTGAGGCTGTTGGTCAACTGCCAAAACCGTGCCCCGTGATCGCGGTGACGCAAATGCGCGACTTCGTGTGCGACCACGTAATCGAGCACATAATCGGGGGCCATCACCAGCCGCCAACTGAAATTCAAGGTCCCACCGGCGCCACACGACCCCCAGCGCGAACGGGTGTCGCGGATAGTCACACGGCTCACCCGCTGGGAAATTTCTGCGGCTTTGTCGATGGCCCGGGGACTGATTTCCCCGCGCGCCTGAACTTTGAGCCAATCGGTCAAGCGCCGGGGCAAATGTTCAATCGCCCCCCCGACATGAATTTCCGGCAATGGGCCGGGATACTGACACACGCCCCGCAGGCCTCGCAGGCCTCGCAGGTCCGCGACATGGCGGACCACATGCACCTGATCCAACAGCGGCACTTTCGCCCCATCCTCAAACACGACCGGGCACGGCTGTTTGGCCAATTGGCGCTTGATCCAGTCGACCTTGCGCGTCGCCATGTTGATGGCGTCTTGCACGCACCCCGCCGCCGGGATCGTCACCACCGCACCGGTGCCCTGCGGATCAATCCGCAAAATCATCCGCCGGGCGCGGGCGTGGCGACGCACCACCAGCGCCACCTTGGCACCATCCACATTCAAGGTGTGACGAACGCGGTTCACGGGTCCGGCCAAGTGACGATGTGCTGTTCCAAATCATCGGCCTCATGGGCTGGAATACAGCGCCCCTGAACCGAAATCCCCGCCGTGATCACGGTGTCGGGGGTGCCGCTGATCAACGGATGCCAGTCCGCCAGTCCGCGACCATCGGCCAGCCGACGATACGCACACGAAGCCGGCATCCACCGCAACTCGCCCACGTTGTCGGGGGTTAGCGGTACACAATCGGGCATATAGCGATGGCGTTCTTGATAATGCGCACAGCGGCACGTTTGCATGTCCAGCAAAGGGCACGCGACATCGGTATAGCTGATCTCGGCGGTGTTGAAGTCTTCCAGTTTTTCCAGACAACACCGACCACACCCGTCGCACAGGGATTCCCATTCTGGCGTGGTCATATCTTGCAGCCGTTTGGTTTGCCAAAACGGCGCGTCAGCCGGCGCGCGGGGTGCTGATGTTAACGACTTTTTGGGATTTTGGTTTTGAGGCACTGCGGTTTGCACCATGAGTTTTGATAAAGGCGGCAATTTGCGGCTGGATGATACCACGCCACTTGCGTCCGTTGAAGATGCCATAATGACCGACATTTTCTTGCACCACCCGCGCCCGCATATGATCGGGAATGTCGGGACAAATATCATGCGCGGCCGACGTCTGGCCGACCCCGGAAATGTCATCCAAAGCGCCTTCCACCGTCATCAGCGCCACGGTCTTGATCGCGCCCGGATTGACCCGCCGCCCCCGGCACATCAATTCGCCCTTGGGCAGGGCATGGTCGTGAAAAACCGCCTGAATGGTTTCAACGAAATATTCCGCTGGCAGATCCATCACCGACATGTATTCATCATAAAATTTACGGTGCTGCTCGGCCCCATCACCATCACCCTTCACCAGATGCCAGTAATGGTCCATGTGGGCGTTCACATGACGGTTGAAATTCATCCCCAAAAAGCCCTGCAACTGCAAAAATCCGGGATAAACCCGACGCCCGAGGCCGGGATAAATCAACGGCACATTGTGGATCGAATGGCTCTTGAACCAGCTCAAATCGCGTTCTTTGGCAAATGCGTTGACCGCCGTCGGATTGGCCCGGGTGTCCACCGGACCGCCCATCAAGGTCATCGAACGCGGCACCACACCGGGCTTGCCCTGGGCGGTTTGTTCCGCCTGCAACGCCACCGCCGCCAACACCGGGACGGACGGCTGACACACCGCGATCACATGGCAATCGGCCCCCAAAAGCTGGAAATACCCCGCCATCAATTCAATATAATCATCCAGATGAAACGCCCCCGCGGTCAACGGGACGTCGCGCGCATCAATCCAATCGGTGATGTAGACGTCGTGTTCGGGCAACATGGCCTCGACCGTGCCGCGCAACAAGGTGGCGTAGTGCCCCGAAAGCGGTGCCGCCAACAACACCTTGGGCTGCCTGGCGAGTGGCGGCTGACCGGGTTTGGGACACTTTTTAAAATGCAACAAATTGCAAAACGGCGTTTCGTCAACGACCTCTTCCACCACCTGGATTTTTTGCCGACGGCGTTTCCCGGCCCCCGGCAAATCCACCTGATGGATGTTGAATTCCGGCTTGCCATAACGCCGCATCAAGCGTTCCGCGACCTCCAGCCCGGCCATCATCGGGCGGCCATAGGGAGTATACTGAAATGGCGCCAAGGCCGAACGCGAGGCGCTCAACCACGCCCGATACGGGCCCAGCATGGCGTGTTGAACCTCATGGACATAATACAACATACCGAGTTCACCTTTCCCATTGAGCAGGCGTCAAACCTTGCAGCCGTCAAACCTTTAGGCTGAAAACCCTAACCTGATTTTATCGCACCGCACACTATTATTTTGCAGTGCAGCATAACAGTGTTGAGGGTCCGGTGCAAATGAACAAGGTCAGCTTTTGGGCGCGCGGTCGATCAGGTGCACAAACGACCCGAATACATTGTCATTGACCAGCCCCTGGCTCCCCAATTTGCAACCATCTGCGTCTTGGGCTTCGAACAAATGCGCCCCGGGGCCTTCGGATGTGATCGTGGCATAATGAAATTCATGGCCGCGAAAACGGCTATGAACCGCGCCCAAGGGGGTTTCTGCGATGTGCACCACACGGCGATAACCAAGGCTGAGTTTCCGCGTTTCAAACGACGTGCCCAGCGCCAACAACCCGGCCATGGCATGGGTGGTGCCATCGGCATCGCGCATCCCGCGGCCCAAAACCATATAGCCGCCGCATTCCCCATAAACCGTCGCCCGCCGCCCGGCCGCGTCGCGCAAACCGGTTAAGAACCGCTCCGCCGTGGACAACCGATAGGCGTGCAATTCCGGATAGCCGCCCGGGAGGTACACCGCATCCGCAGACCCGGCGGGGGGTTCATCATCGAGGGGCGAAAAAAAACTGATCTCCGCGCCCTGGTTGCGCCACCCCTGCAAAACCATCGGGTAGGCGAAGGCAAACGCTTCATCGCGCGCCACCGCAATGTGTTGGCCCAGGGGCCGCAACGGTTTCACCATACCGTCTGCCGTCCAACTCAACGCCAACGCTTGCAGCGCCTTGATGTCCACGTGACGGGCCATGATGTTCGCGGCCCGTTCCATCAAGCCCGCCAAACCGTGGTGTTCGGCCGCCTGGATCAACCCCAAATGACGTGACGGCAATGCCAGGCCCTGTTCCATGGGGATCATCCCCAACACCGGAATGTGCGGCACCGCAAAGGCCATCGCCTCGCGGATCACCCGTTGATGGCGGGCACTGCCGACCCGATTGAAAATCACCCCGGCGATGTTCACCTCGTCGCGAAACGTGTCGAACCCTTTGACCAACGCCGCCGCCGATGCGCCCTGGGCCCCGCTGTCCACCACCAAAACCACCGGCCAACCGGTTTGGACGGCCATCTCTGCGGTGGACCCCTCGGTCGCATTGGCCCCGTCAAACAGTCCCATCACCCCTTCACAGATCACCAGGTCGGCATCCGTCCCCGCACTCGCCACCGCGGCTTTCAGGGTCTCGGCCCGCATCGCCCAAGGGTCGGCATTAAAACACGCCCGCCCCGTGGCCTGGGCATGAAAGGCCGGATCAATATAATCAGGCCCCGATTTCATCGACGCCACGCGCACCCCCTGGGCACGCAAATGCGCCAACAAACCCAGCGTCACCACGGTTTTTCCGCTGCCCGACGAGGGGGCCGCAATGATCACGCCTTGAACCGCAATTGGATCGGTCATGAAAAGGACCCCTTTTAATTTTAAGGATTTCGGGCAAACGCTGAGGTTTAAGTTGTGGCGCGACCATACTGTTGCGCTCCCCTCATCGCAAGACGCAACCACCCGGGTTTTCCTTAAGAACAACGAAGACAGCCGTTGCCGTATCTCGCCCGCGTGCCTTAAAGTGGCCCGATGACAGATCGTGTTCCCGCCGTTCCCCCCTTACGAAAACCCGTCGACCGGGTGTTGCGCAAAGGCTGGACCACCGGTGCCTGCGCGGCGGCGGCGGCGGCGGCGGCCTTTCGCGCCTTGCAGACCGGACGGTTTGCGCCGTCCGAACAGATTTGCCTGCCCCGCGGCGAAACCCCGAGCTTTGTTCTCAACAGCCACCAGCTGGGCGCGGGCTGGGCGCGCGCCGGGATCATCAAGGACGCCGGGGATGACCCCGACGTCACCCATGGCCTGGAAATCATCGCCGAAGTGCGTCCCGGGGAACCGGGCAACGGGGTCCGTTTTGCCGCCGGGGACGGGGTCGGCACGGTCACCTTGAAAGGCTTGGCGCTGGCCCCAGGCGAACCCGCCATCAACCCCGGGCCACGCCGCCAAATCATCACCGCCCTACAGGACATCTGCGGCCATGAACCGGACCTCACCGTGACCCTTTCGATCCCCGACGGTCTGATAGCGGCGCAAAAAACCATGAACCGACGGCTGGGCATTTTGGGCGGGTTGTCGGTGTTGGGCACCACCGGGATCGTGGTTCCGTTTTCGTGTTCCAGCTGGATCCATTCGATCCAACGCGGCGTCGATGTGGCCCGGGCGCAAGGCTTCAATCACGTTTTGGCGGCCACCGGGCGCACCTCTGAACACGCTGCCAACAGCAAGCTATCTTTACCAGAAGAAGCACTTATCGACATGGGGGATTTTGCCGGGGGATTGTTAAAGTACATCCGCACCCACCCGCTCCAACGCTTAACCATCGCCGGGGGGTTCGCCAAACTGTGCAAGCTGGCCGAGGGTGCGATGGATCTCCATTCATCGCGCTCGGCGGTTGATTTTAACCACCTCGCAGAGATTTTGGTGGAGCTGTCCGGTGACCCCGGTCTGGGACACGCCGCCCGGCGCGCCAACACCGCGGCAGAGGTCCTGGAACTGGCCGCACAACAGACCCCCCCCTTGGCCGCCCCGCTGTCCACACGGATCGCCCGCCAGGCCCGCGAAGTGGCCCTCGCCACCCTGGCCGGTGGCACCGAGGTCCATGTGTGGGTCTATGACCGCACCGGCCAGCGCATCGCCCACGCATCATGAGCGCCACGATCCTGATCCTGGGCGGCACCGCACAAGCCCGCGAGCTGGCCCATGCGCTGGCCGAAAAGCGCCCCGATCTAAACCTCCTCAGCGCCATTGCCGGGCTCACCAGGTCCCCACCCAAAATCCCCGGACAGCTGTTTGTGGGTGCCTTGGGCGGGGCCCCGGGGCTGGCTGATTTCATCCGTCGCCACGACATTCAAATGTTGATTGACGCAACCCACCCGTTTGCCGCCACCATCAGCCAGAACGCCGTCCACGCCTGCGACGCGACCGCGACCCAACGGTTGCGCCTGGACCGCCCCGCCTGGGTTCTGCCCCGCACCGCCAACATTCGCCGGGTCGCGGATTTTACCGCCGCCGCCGATCTTGTGGCTGGCACTTCAAACAGCACTTTTTTGGCCATCGGACACAAAAACCTCGGGGCCTTTCGCGCGGTTCAGGGCGTGCATTTTCTGGTGCGACTCCTGGACCCGGAAACCGCCGACGCGGTCACCGGACCGCTCAAAAATTGCACCGTCATTTGCGCGCGCCCGCCATTTCGTCAAGCCGACGAAGAAGCCCTATTGCGCCACCACGATATCGACACCCTGGTCAGCAAAGACAGCGGCGGGACCGCCACCCGGGCGAAAATCGACGCCGCGCTCAAACTGGACCTGCGCATTGTGCTGGTCCGCCGTCCGCCGCCGCCGCCCGGCGACACGGTGAACAGCATTGAGGCCGCCTTGAAATGGCTCGATGAAAAACCCTTTTCGGCCCCTTAGGTCGCCTTCCAAGAGCGTTGCGCATCCCGCAAAACATGACTGTGGGTCGCGTCATAGAGCTTGCTGTCGGTAAAGTCTTGTGTGGCCAACACCCGGCCCACCAAAATCAACGCGGTGCGGGTAAAGCCGGCTTTTTTGACCTTGGCGCGAATGTCGGCCAAGGTTCCGGTGACCACCGCCTGATCCGGCCAACTGGCCCGGTAAACCACCGCAACAGGACAATCGTCACCGTAATGGGGGCGCAACTGCTTGACCACCGGGGCGAGGTTATTGACCGACAAATGCACCGCCATGGTCGCACCCGTGCGGGCGAAATTAGCCAGGCTTTCGCCTTCGGGCATGGCGCTGGCGCGCACCGACGTCCGGGTCAAGACGATGCTTTGACTGACGTCGGGCAAGGTCAGTTCGCGCTTTAACAAGGCCGCCGCGGCGGCGAACGCGGGCACGCCGGGGGTGATGTCATACGCGATGCCCAAGTGATCCAGACGACGCATTTGTTCCCCAATCGCCCCATAAATCGACGGATCGCCCGAATGCACCCGGGCGACGTCTTGGCCTTGGGCGTGGGCGGTCTCGATTTCCGCGATGATTTCGTCCAGATGCAGCGGCGCGGTGTCGACCACCCGGGCGGAACTGTCGGCCTCGGCAACGATTTCGTCGGGTACCAAAGATCCCGCGAACAACACCACCGGACAGGTTTTGATCAAGTTCAAGGCACGCACGGTGATCAGGTCGGGGGCACCGGGACCGGCGCCGATAAAATGAACCGTCATGGGGTTGGGGTCTCCGTTAAGGGGGCTGGGGTTTGCGCCTGGGCGTCCATTTTTCCGCCATACCCGCGCGGCGTATAGACCCAGCGGTTTTGCCCCCGCACGATCAGCCGGGTATCTTCGCCACCGACCATCACCAGGGTCAGCATATCGGCGTGATCTGCGGTCAAATCCGCCAGACGGATCACCTCGACGCGTTCATCGCTGCGGCCCAATTGGCGGGCCAGCACCACCGGGGTGTCGGGACCGCGTTTGGTCCGTAAAATATCGCGTGCCCGGGTCAATTGGCTGCGCCGACGTTTGGACACCGGATTGTAAAACGAAACCACAAACCCCCCGTCCGCCGCCGCCCGCAAACGCCGTTCGATAACCGCCCACGGGGTCAACAAATCGGACAGGGAAATCAAACAAAAATCATGTCCCACCGGGGCACCGATGCGCGCGGCGGCGGCCTGAAAGGCGCTGATGCCCGGCTCCACTTGAAGGTGCAAACGGTTCCACGCGGGGCGGTTTTCACGGTCCAACAATTCAAACACCAGTGACGCCATGGCGTAAATGCCGATGTCGCCGGAACTGACCAAGGCCACGTCCCGGCCTTCGGCGGCGAGGTCGAGGGCTTGACGCACGCGGGCTTCTTCTTCGGATAAAATCGACGTGTGGCGGGTTTTGCCCGCGATCAAATCGGCGATCAGGTCGAGATAAAATCCATACCCCACCACATCGCTGACCTGGCTGAGGATACGGGTCACTTGCGGGGTTCGCCAGCCGTCACAGCCCGGGCCGATGCCGACCACGAACAACCGTCCCTGCCCCCGGCCCACGGCCCCCGGTTCGATGTTGCGCGAACTTAAAGCCAGCGCACAGGTGGCGCGGGCGGATTTTTGTTTTGCGACGATCAGGTCAGCCTCAGCCCCACCCGCCGCCGCCAACGCCGCACCTTCGCTGACCCCATGGCAGCCGACCTCGGCAAACACCACAGCGGATGGGTTTTTCAGATTGGGCGCCTGGCTCTCCAACTCCGGGGCGGTAAAAAACCGCGCCGGAACACCCAGTTCAGCGGCCAATTGCAGCACCGCCGCCTCATCGGATTTCACCTCGATCGACGCCACACAGGCAATCGATTGGCGCGCCAGTCCGGCGGATTTTAAGGTCTCCGCGACCAGTGCCGAGAGCTCTTGAGGATCGCAATTGCGCTCACAGCCCACGCCCAAGGCCAGGGTCGGCGGGTGCAAGGTCAAGGGGTCGTCCTGTGTTGCAAGCTTGTGGGTGACGCGCACCGCGTCATCCGCGCCACTGGCACCATCACCAAAACCGGCAGACGCCAGCCAACTGGCATCGCCGCTGTCCACCGTCAGGGCACATGGCTCACCATTGAGCAACGCCGCCGCCACCGCTTTGGCCCGGTCTGGATTGGCCACCGCCCAGCCCGGCGGTGGCTGGTCCAGCGCCACCCCCAACCGGGTGTCACCAGCGGTGGTGATCGCCGCCTGACCCCGGGTGGCCCGGCCCACCGCCCTGGCCAAACGGTTGGCCCCATGGTGCCCGCCCAACAGCGGCACCGCAAAAGTTCCGTCCGCCGCCACCGCAACAACCGCGGGTTCGGTGTGTTTATCGGCCAACAGCGGTGCCAAAACACGCATCACAATGCCCGCCGACATGACCGCAACAAGCGCCCGGCCCGCGCAAAACAAATCGCGCAGCGTTTGCGCTGTATCGGCAAACAGGCGATCCGCGTCCGATGCCTCCACGCGGCCCTGCCGGGCCCACACCTCGGCCCCCGGCAAGGCCGTTCCGATCCGCTTTGCGGTCGCCAGCCCAGCCTTATTTAAACACAGCACCACGGCATTTTCAGGCACGCCTGCAATGGGCTCTAAAATTCGCGGGGGCAGCAAAACCATCGAAAAATAGCTTGTTTCACCCTCATAATCGGCGAATTTTGCGATTTTCTGCTGATCTGTCGATCCACGCTCGACCCAAATCGCGTCCTGCAAACGGCCCGTATTTAAGAGTACCCGTTTAAGCTTGTTAACATGGCGGCCCAGTTTCATCACCGCGACGGACACCCCGGGGGTCTGCAAGCGCGCCCGTAAAACCGCTTCGGGCAAGGTCGCGGGCAGCGTTTGAAACACCTCATCGCCCCGCGCGATTGACCGCATCGCCGCCGCGCCGCACGCCTGAACAGAGCTCACCCCGGGCACCACCTCGACCGGGTAATCATCGATCAAGCGGTCCATCACGTATTGGAACGAACCATAAAACAGCGCGTCCCCCTCGCACACAAAAATCACGTCCCGGCCCTGATCCAGGTGCGCGCGAAAATCCCCAACGGCGCGGTCGTAACACGCCCGACGGTCGGCCGGGGCCGCGTCCATGGGCACCGTCACCGCCAATTCGCAAACGTCTGCGGGCAAAAACGGTCGGGCGATGGACAACGCCAGGGGGTCGCGGCCTTTGGCCTGAACATGCGCCACCACGGCGGCACCGCGCAACAGGGCCAGGGCCCGCACGGTCATCAAGTCCGCCGCCCCGGGACCGACCCCGACGCCCACCAATTTGCCTGTTTTGGACTTGGACGGGGTGTTGTTCATGGTTTTTCTCTCACAGGCTTAAAGGCTAAATACTGGGTCACGGTGCGCAACGGTTGAAACACCGTTTGGGCTTTGCTCCTGGTGTCTTCGCGGGCAATGGCGATCTGCACCAAATCACCGCCGTGGCGATGTTTCAGGGCCGCCAATTGCGCCCCACCTTCGATCGTAACCGCGTTGGCAACCAGCCGCCCGCCCGGTTTTACCCGCGCCCACGCCCGCTCCAACAGTCCCGGCACACTGAGCCCGCCGCCGACAAACACCGCGTCCGGCGAACCCGACATGTTGGTCAAGGCGGTGTCGGCATCGTCGATCACCACGTTCAGGGCCCCCACGCCGAGGTTGGCGGCGTTGCGTGCGATCCGGGCCGCGCGTTGAGGGTCGCGTTCCACCGCCACCGCCCGGCAGCCTGGGTCCGTGCGCATCCATTCGATGGCCACCGATCCGGCCCCGGCCCCGATGTCCCACAGGGTTTCGCCCGGCAACGGGGCCAGCCGGGCCAGGGTCACCGCGCGGACCTCCCGTTTGGTCAGTTGGCCGTCGTGCTCATACGCCGCGTCCGCCAACCCCGCCAACCGCGACCAGGGTTTGGCGTGGGGCCCGGCAACACATTCGATGGCCAGTGTGGCAAGGTCTGCGGTGCGCCCATGAGACCAGCTTTCCGCGACCCCGGTGAGGCGCTGTTCCCCGGCCCCGCCGATCCGTTCCAGGACCGTCATCGGGCTCGGACCAAAGCCCTTGCCGTGAAGTAATTTTGCGACCTCATGGGCGCTGTCGCCATCGCGCGCCAGCACCACCAGGCGGGCGTTGGGCACCAAATGAAGGTGGAGGTTTTCAATGGCCCGGCCATGGATCGTCACCACGGTGATGTCCGGCACCGACCAACCCATTCGCGCACAGGTCAAGCTAACGGCACCCGGGGCCGGCCAAACGAACACCCGTTCCCCACCAAAGCGCCGGATCAGGGTCGCGCCAACGCCAAATTGCAACGGGTCGCCCGATGCCAGGACCACGATGCGCCGATCCTGGTGGGCGTCAAGAATATCCAGGGTGGCGTCAAAACCTGCCGACCAGTCCAGCCGCCGCGCCGCCCCGGGAGGAATTTTCGCCAAATGACGTGCCCCGCCGACGAGAATTTCCGCCGCTTCGATCAGCGCGACGGCGGCCGGGTTCAGGCCGTCCAATCCGTCTTCGCCGATGCCGATCACGCTGATCACGCTGATCGCGCCGATCGCGCCGATCGCGCCGGTCACACTGGTGGTGGAAGCGGTCATGGGTTGGCCCCCAAGGCAAGGGCGTTGAGGGTGCCCGACGCCACCGCACTGCCGCCCAAGCGCCCGGTCATGGTGATCACCGCCAGCTCCGCTGCACCGTTCTGGCTGGCGTTCAACAACGCCTGTTTGCTTTCCGCCGCCCCCACGAATCCCACCGGAAAGCCCAAAACAGCCGCCGGACGCGCGGTCCCCGCCAGCAGCATTTCCAACAGACGAAACAGCGCCGTCGGCGCGTTGCCGAACACACACACCGCGCCATCCAGATGCGCCGCCCAGCGTTCCACAGCCACCGCCGAACGGGTTTCCCCGCGCGCCCGGGCGGCGGCGGCCACGCCATCGTCGTTCAAACAACAGATCACCGGGTTGGCACGGGGCAAAAATCGCCGGGTGATGCCACGCGCAACCATTTCGGCATCAACCAAAATTGGTGCCCCACCTTGCAACGCGGCGCGGGTGCGCTCGGCCGCGCCCGGCGTAAAACGCAAATGATCGGCAGCTTCGACCATCGCGGTGGCGTGGATCACCCGTTCGGCCACCGCTTGCATCAGGCCCGGCAAGTGTTGCAAGGACGCTTCGGCGCGAATGCGCTGGAAGCTTTCGCGTGAAATCGCGTCCGGATCGTGGATGTAGTCAAACGGCGCCGCCCCGGACATGATCAGTCCTCGACCTGGCCGGGGGCATGACTGTGGCTATGACCATGGCCATGATGCACGCCATGGTCCCGGGCGTCGTCTTCGGTGCCCACCCCCTGGACGTGGTGGTGATGGCCCACTTGGGCCGCGCCGACGTCGTGTTCGTGACCGATGATTTGTTCGCGGTATTTGCACAACTGACAATTCATCACCCCGGTCCCGTCCACGGCTTCGTTCATCCGCGCGACAAACGCGTCGATGACCTTGGGGTGATCGTTCAAATACGAGGCTTTGATGACCTCGACATCGGGGTGGCTGGCGGCGGCTTCATCGGCCCATTTGTAAATCCGCGACACCAAAATGCCGGAAAACAGAAAATACGGAAACACCACAATGCGCTGAAAACCCATCCGCATGACCCGCTCCAGGGCTTGATCGACCAATGGATACGCAACCCCGGAATACGCCGTTTCCGCCCAGCCGACTTGCAGCCCTTCCCACACCATCCGGGTGACTTTGGCGACGTTGGAATTGGCGTCCGGGTCGTTGGTGCCCCGGCCCACCACCAGCACCAACGTGTCGCTGCGAGCAACCTTGGTCGGGGCCGCGTCAAGGGCTTCTTCGATGCGCTGTTTGGCGGCGTCCAGCAACCGGGCGTCGATGCCAAGGTCGGCGGCAAACACCAACTCCAGGTCGGGGTTTTCGGCGGCGTAGGCGTTAACCTCCGACGGCAAGTCGTTTTTGACATGGCCGGCGGCAAACAGCATGCCCGGCAGGCAGACAATTTTTTGCGCCCCCGCGGCGCGCAATTTATCCAACCCGGTGCGGATGACCGGGGTGGCGAATTCCAAAAATCCACTCTCAACCCGGTGTTGGGGCAGGCGTTCCTGGATGCGCACCGCCAGTTGGTTGAATTCGTCAACCGCGCCCCGGTCCCTGGATCCGTGGCCGCAAATCATCACGGCGGGGAGGTTTTCAATTTGGTTATCTTTTGACATGAACAATCCTTGCGCTGGGTCCTGGCCTTCGGCGAAAACAACGGTGCGGGTGGTCATGGCCTTCGTCCGCAAGGCTCCGTTGGGGATGAAGGTGTTTATATGCTTTTCATCCGCCCACCACAATTTTAATTCTTAAGTTATCTTCCCAACGTAAACTGCCGCCATGTTTGGCTTTTCCCCCCCACCGTCCGCGACGGGTTTCGATCCGTTTATCTTGCTGGTTTTGGCCCTGGTGCTGGACGCGGCGATCGGTGCCATGGGGCCGGTGTTTAAGGTTTTGCCCCATCCGGTGGTGCTGATCGGCCGGCTAATCTCCTGGTTCGAGACCAGGTTGAACCGTGCCAACCGCACCTCGATGGATCGCGCCCTGCGCGGCGCATTGGTGGTGGCGATCATGGTCAGCCTGGCCGGAGTCTTCGGTTGGGCGGTCCAATGGTTAAGCTTGCATCACGACTTTGGTTGGGCCGTGGAATTGTTTTTATTGACCGCATTGCTGGCCCAACGCGAACTGTACAGCGCCGTGCGACGGGTGTTCGTGGCCTTGAAAACCGGCGGGGTCGAAGACGGACGCAGGGCGGTGGGCGAAATCGTCGGTCGCGATCCGGCCCATCTGGACGAACACGCGGTGTGCCGGGCGGCCATCGAAAGTTTGGCGGAGAATTTTTCAGACGGGGTGGTCGCGCCGGTTTTTTGGTATGTGCTGTTCGGCTTTCCGGGGCTGTTGATTTACAAGGTGGTCAACACGCTCGATTCCATGATCGGCTACAAAAATGACCGTTACCGGGCGTTTGGCTTCACCGCCGCGCGGCTGGACGACATTCTCAATTGGGTCCCGGCGAGATTGTCCGGCTTGATTTTAACCTGTGGTGCGGTGGTGGCCCCCAGCGCCAACCCGGCCCAGGCGTTTAGCACCATGTGGCGGGACGCGGGCAAGCACAACTCCCCCAACGCCGGATGGCCCGAAGCCGCCACCGCCGGGGCCTTGAACCTGGCCTTGGCGGGGCCCCGAAAATACCCCCATCACACCACCACCTCACCGTGGATCGGCACCGGCACCGCCCAGGCGCGGGCCAACGACATTGACCGTGCGCTCTATTTGTTTGTGGTCGGGTGCCTCATCAACGCCTTGATGGTGACGGTGATCGCGGTGTTTCGTTTTCAAGCGGGCTGACCACCTTGGCGATTTTTTTGAGAATGTCCTGATGATCGCCAAACCGGCAAATGGCATCGCAATCGGCGCGTAAAGCGGAAAACAAAATATAGTGAATTTCAATGCCGCCGACGCGCATGGATGGGCGTTGCAACTGAAAAACGACGTCTTTTTCGCGTTTGTCCGGAACCACCAGATACAGCGTCGGGGGATGGTCGGGAAAGGAATGATAAAGATCCTTAAGACGCAAGATGCCCGAGTAAATGGAGGTGCTTTTTTCCACTTCAAACGCACAAATAACCTGATTGGTGCCCTTTTCAAACCACACCGCGTCAATCAAGGTGATGGTTTTAAAGGTCGGCTTGTCCACCTCCAGGGCCGGGAATGTCTTCAGGCACATAAAGGAAAAGGGCTTGCCGTTGTGACCTTTTGAACGGTCGTTGGCCGCCGCAATCACGTCATAGAGCATTTCCGGGTTAATATGAACCACACTGACCGTGTTATTTTGGTTCGTGAATAGGAGCGCGTTGCAAGCCGATGCCATCGCATCGGATCAGGCGCGCGACGACGTCACGGGGCAAAATAACACGGCCTTCGGTGGGGTATATCGGCCCGTCGGGGGCGTTGTGGCCCTTGCCCGATGCGGTGACATCGCGCGGCGGGCCACGCCTACCCGAGCGAGCCGATCTACCCCATCAGTGTGATCAATATTAGCCCGGAATTGCTCTAACCAATGGATTGGCCAATGTTCAGGACGTGGTGTTGCATTTCCGTGTGTAAATCTTCTTCCTCCAGTTCGCTTTTCACTTCGGCGTGACGTTTTTGCAATTTTTTCCCGATTTTCAGGCGTTCATCATCGCTGAGGTGCTCGCCCTGAATGAGAATCTTGTTTTCGCCAACATCAAACAACAATCCCGCAAATGCCCCCAGATCATTGGACAACTGCGGCTTCAAGGCGGTGTTTTTATCGACAATGATTGATCGCATCCGCAAATATTCAGACCACGAGCCCAGTTTAATCTTATCTTTGAACAGCGCATTGAAGCCCCGAACAATCGCGGTGTTGCACGGCGGCATCAAGGTCGGATGCAAGAAATACAAGATGTTGGCAACCGCCGGGCCAAGCCCCTTGATGGCGTGTTGATCCAGTTCAATGATGAACCGGGTGATCTGGTCGGCGGTGGTGGCGTTGAGGCACTGCTCTAAAAACCGCCCAAAGGCCCGTTTGTTGGCTTCGTTTTCGTAAATGTCGGGGATGCGTAATTTGGGTTTCCAATAAAAGGGATGGGACGCCCCCTTGAAAACCTGTTTTTGTTCGGTGATGCAATTCAACACAAACTCCAGGGACGAGCCCTTGAAATCATTTCCAAAACAACCATTTTTGATATCGTCGATCACGTCCATGACGCCGCGGCGAATGGTGCGAAAGGCTTTTAAGCGTTCGTCGTTGTTGATAAACCATGTGTTGTAGACCGTTTCCAAATCTTCTTTGTAGGTCTGAACCAGTGATTTAAGGCTTTGAGACATATCCGCTTTCCCCCTTGAAGGGGCGCATGATGACACAATTTATGGTTTTTCAAGACTGTTTTACAGAAGATAAAGTCCCAATTTGGACGCTTGCCCCACTGCCCGTGGGCTGGTACACCCCAAGACTGAATTTAAAAACTCATCCCCATACATTTTCCGATTTTTATGTCCAGGAGACCGAAGTCCATGAGCGACGCCCCAAACACCCAAGACTATAGTGTTGCCGATATCAGCCTCGCCGAGTGGGGCCACAAGGATATCGACCTGTCCAATACGGAAATGCCCGGGCTGATTTCAATCCGCGAAGAATTGAAAGCCGAACAGCCCCTGAAAGGTGCCCGCATCGCCGGGTCATTACACATGACGGTGCAAACCGCGGTGTTGATCGAAACGCTGGAAGCCCTGGGTGCCCAGGTCCGCTGGGTGTCATGCAACATTTTCTCCACCCAGGATCACGCCGCCGCCGCGATCGCCGCCAACGGCACCCCGGTGTTTGCCCACAAAGGCGAAACCCTGAAAGAATATTGGGACTTCACCCACAAATTGTTCAACTGGGGCGACGGCCCCGGGGCCAACATGATCCTGGATGACGGGGGCGACGCAACGCTGTTGCTGCATCTGGGCAAAGACGCCGAAAAGGACATTTCGGTCCTGGACAACCCCGGTTCCGAAGAAGAAGAAGTGATGTTTGCGGCGATCAGGAAACACATCGCCATCGACCCTCAGTGGTACACCAAAGCCGCCGCCGACATCATCGGCGTCACCGAAGAAACCACCACCGGCGTGCACCGCTTGATCGATATGGCCAGGGCCGGCACCTTGTTATTCCCCGCCATCAACGTCAACGACAGCGTCACCAAATCAAAATTCGACAACAAATACGGCTGCCGCGAAAGCCTGGTGGACGGCATCCGCCGCGCCACCGACGTGATGATGGCGGGCAAGGTTGCGGTGGTGTGCGGGTACGGCGACGTCGGCAAGGGATCCGCCGAAAGCCTGCGTTCGTCGGGGTGCCGGGTGCTGGTCACCGAAGTCGACCCGATTTGCGCCTTGCAGGCGTGCATGGAAGGCTTTGAGGTCGTCACCGTCGAACAGGCCCTGCCCGAAGGCGACATTTACGTCACCACCACCGGCAATTTCAACATCCTCACCGCCGACCACATGCGCGCGATGAAAGATCGCGCCATTGTCTGCAACATCGGTCACTTCGACAACGAGATCCAGATCGCCGGGATCAAAAACATGAAGTGGACCAACATCAAGCCGCAGGTTGACGAAATCGAATTCCCCGATGGCAACCGCATCATCATGTTGGCCGAAGGCCGTCTGGTGAATCTCGGCTGTGCCACCGGCCATCCCAGCTTCGTGATGTCGGCCAGCTTCACCAACCAGGTTTTGGCGCAGATCGAACTGTTCAAAAACAACGCCGACGGAAAATACAAAAACGACGTTTATGTGCTGCCCAAGCACCTCGACGAAAAAGTCGCCCGTCTGCACCTCGAAAAATTGGGCGCGACATTGACCGTCTTGTCCCAGGAACAGGCCGACTACATCGGTGTCGCGGTCGAAGGCCCGTTCAAGCCCGACACCTACCGGTACTGATCAAGGCCCGCTCACCTTCGGGATCGAAGCGCTGACAAACCCCGTCGATTTTTCGACGGGGTTTGTCATGAATTTGGGGTTCCGCTCAGTCCGGAATAAACAATTCGCTCGGCCTTGCCCCCGCCCCCGCAAAAAATCAAGCTCGGCCTTGCCCCCGCCCCCGCAAAAAATCAAGCTCGGCCTTGCCCCCGCCCCCGCCCCGGCATACCATCCCAAAGACAGCTCACGGTGCTGGAATCCAAGGGGTTTTTTGGCTCGGTCTCAAGGGGCTCTGACAACACCCTGACGACACTCTGACAACACTCTGCTGCGGGTAAATTATGGACGAATTTACGTTCACGGAAGCTTTAAACAACACCTCGCCGCTTTTGGCGCTGGTGATGGCTGTGGCGGCCTTGGCACTGGTGGTGTTTGCGTTGCGCCAACGCAAGCGGTTCATCCAATTGCAACGGACCCACCAACGTCTGCTGTCGGACGCCGAAATCAGTCACGAAATCCTCGCCACCGCACCCGACGGTTTGTTTTTATGGGTGGTGGCGAACAATTCCGAGGCCTGTTCGCGGCGTCTGGCGGTGTTGTTGGGACTGCGCGACGGGGTCCATTCCAGCTACCGGGCGGTGATCGAATGTTTCACCGGCGATGATGCCACCGTCCTGATGGGCGCGACCCATAAATTGCGCTCCCAAGGGACCCCGTTCGAATGCGTGGTGACCACCAAAGACGGTTCCAGACGCTTGTTGGTGGTCGGGGTCCGGGCCGGCACCGGGGGAATTTTGGGCACCGAAATGGGCGACGTGCCCAGCCTGAACCCCGAACCCCACGGCGATGGTTCGCTGGCCGACGTTTTGTGGATGCGCGATGTTTCCGATCTGGCCCCACCCGCCGAAGGGGCCTCCATCAGCGCCCGCGACATCATCGAGGAAATGCCCCTGCCGGCATGGTTGCGGGGGGGTCGGTTGGGCGTCCAGGCGATCAACAACGCGGCGCGCATTCTGGGCGTGACCGAGACCGCCGACAACTTGGCCAAACGCGCCTGCGAGGTCGGACAAACCCTCAGTGAGCGTCATTTATTGACCCTCATTGATGGCAGCCCGCATGTTCTGGACATCACCGAAACCCCCCTGCCCGGCGGCGGGACTTTGGGCCTGGCCCAAGACATGACCCATGCCGAACAGGTTGAAAGCACCTTCACCCGCCACATCCAGGCGCAAAACCAGGTGCTGGAAACCCTGGCCACCGCGATCATCATTTACAGCGCCGATCAAAAGGTCAGCTTTTTCAATTCCGCATTTGCCAGATTGTGGGACCTCAGCCCCGCGTGGCTGGAAGACGAACCCGGTTTCGGGGATGTTTTGGAACGCTTGCGCGAACAGCGCCGGCTGCCCGAGGTGGCCAATTTCAAAACCTTCAAAGCCGAACAAACGGCCCTGTTTGGCCACCTGGAAAGTCCCGTCGACAACTTGTTGCATCTGCCCGACGGGGCCACCTTGCGCTGTGTCACCAGTCCTCATCCGCTGGGCGGGCTGGTGTTTGCGTTCGAAGACGTCACCGACCACCTGGACCTGGAACGCAATTATAAAACCCTGTCTGCGGTGCAGCGCGAAACCCTCGACAATTTGTATGAAGGCGTGGTGGTGTTCGGCGTCGACGGTCAGGTCAAATTGATGAACCCGGCATTCGAACGCATCTGGAGCCTGCCGCCGCAAACCGACGGCACCGCGCTGCGCATGAGTGGCTTTATCAAACACATCACCACCTTGATCCAACGCGACGACGGCGATGGTGAGTTTGACACCATTCATTTAGCGGCCAAATTGATGAGCCGTGATTCCGACCGTGGCCGGGTCCGACGCACCGATGGCGGGGTCCTGGAATACGCCAAGGTGCCGTTGCCCGATGGGGCTGTGCTGCTCAGTTATCTGGACGTTACCGACAGCGCCCGAGTTGAAAATGCCCTGTTGGAACGCGCCCATGCGATGGCCGAGGCCAATGTCTTGAAATCGGATTTCATGGCCGGAGTCAGCCATGAAATTCGCACCCCGTTAAATGCCATCGTCGGCTTTGCTTCTATACTCACCGAAAGTTATTTCGGCGACCTCAACAGCCGCCAGGCACAATACAGTCGCGGAATTCTAGAAAGCGCCGAAGAACTGATCGGCATCATCGACAACATGCTTGACCTGGCATCGGTCGAAGCGGGCCTGATGACGTTGGAATTGGACACCATCGACGTCAATCAACTGTTGGTCACGGCGATGAATTTAATCCGCGAGCGCGCCCGGCGCAAAGAGGTCGAAATAGAATTCGACAGTCCGGTGGACATCGGCTGGGTGGTGGCGGATGAAAAGCGTCTTAAACAGGTGCTGTTCACATTGTTGTCCAGCGCGGTCGCCAACACCCCACCGGCAGGTCACGTGATGTTGACCGCCCGGCGCGAAGACGCCAACGTGGTGTTTCGGGTTACCGATGGAGGACCCGGGTTGGATGACGATCAGGTGCCGCCCGGCTTGACGCTGATTACGCGCTTTATCGAACTGCACAACGGCGAGGTTGAGTTGTCCAAAAAACCCGGGCGCGGCACCACGGTGGCGTGTCACCTGCCCGTGGAATCCAGCCACGACAGCCTGCGCCAGCCGGATCTGTTTTCCGGGTTTGTCGGTCGCAGCGACTGATTATTTCAAGATGTCGCCACGACAATCCAGCGACGCGTAATAACCGGCCAACGCGTCAATGTCCGAAATTTTAAAGCGCGCGATCCGTTCCGCAAGAATCGGATGTTTGCGCCACGCTTCGCCCTCACGGGGCAGCGCGCCCCACGCAGCCTCGCGGATCAACAGCAACTGACGGCGCAAATAAGCGCGCTTTTGTCCCGCCAAATTCGGCACTTGTTGTTGCACCCCGATCCCGTTCGCACCGTGACACACCGCGCATGTCCCCGCCGCCTGGGGGCGGGGCAACGGCTCTTTGAGGGGCGGCTTTTTGGCCGCCGCCAAAGGTCCCTTGGCCGGCTCACCTACGCACGACAATTGCGCAATTTTCCGGGCCAGTGGGGCAAACAGGTTTTCCGGCACGTTTGACAGCGTGTGTTGCATCACCGAATTTTTGCGCGATTGCGCCGCCTGGCCCTTGAAAGCCCACAATTGACGACGGATATATTCGGCCTTCTGACCGGCGATGTCGGGCCGGGTCGGGGTGGTGTTGGCCGCCCCGACACCGTGACACCCGGCGCACGTTTTCAAAACATCCTGGACCTGTTGATCAATGCTTTTGACAGCGCCCCCCCCCGCCGCCTTAAGGGGAGCCGGGGCGGCGGCGGGGGGTGTCGGGGTACCCGTTTGGGCCGCTTGATCCGTTTGGCCCGTTTGGGCCCCGGCCGGGCCGCCGTTCAACAGCCCCGCCGACGCCACCACCAAAGCCCCAAGGATCAGCCCCCACCATTTCATGACGCACCGTCCGCCATGGTGCCGGGCACCCCGCCCGAGGTTGAATGTTCAAAGTGATACGCCTCATCGGGATGAACCCGGTCCCGGGCGCTGTGCGCCGCCAACGCAACTTCGCTAAAGCCGGTCAAAATCAGTTTCAACTTGCCCGGATAGGTGACGATATCGCCGGCCCCATAGATGCCCGGGCGTCCCGCACTCATGTCCTCCGGGTCGACGGTGATGTGGTTGTGAGCCAGGTCCAGGCCCCATTCGGCAATCGGGCCGATATTTTGCGACAGGCCAAAAAATGGCAGCAATACATCGGCTTCCAGGGTGCGCACCTGGCCGCCCAGATCGGCAACCTTCACCGCCGTCAAGCCATCCGGCCCGCCCGCCAGATCCGCCAACTGATACGGCACCACCAGGTCCACTTTAGCGGTCTCGGCCAACGCTTGCATGCGTTTGACGGTTTGAGGGGCGGCGCGGAATTTTGCCCGGCGGTGTACCACGTGGATGGTTTGGGCAACCTCGGCCAGGGACACCGCCCAATCGACCGCCGAATCACCGCCCCCCGCAATAACAACCTTCTTGCCGCGAAAGTCTTCGCGCCGCTTCACCAAATAATTCACCCCCCGCCCCGGCCCCATGCCTTCGAACGCCTTGATGCCGTCCAACGGTGGGCGGTTGGGGCCAAATGCACCCACCCCGGCGGCGACGATCACCGCCGCCGCGTCAATGCGCACCCCCCGGCTGGTGGTCAAAAGAAACCGCCCGTCGGGTTGTTCCGCCAGTTCGCTGACCTGCTGGGACAAATGATAGCCGGGCCGGAACGGGGCCGCCTGGGCCTCCAACATGGAAACCAGTTCCCCCGCCAAAATTTCCGGATGGCCGGGAATATCATAAATGGGCTTTTCGGGGTACAGCGCGCTCAGTTGCCCGCCCACGTCATCCAGAGCATCAATCACCTGACATGAAAGCTTCAACATACCGCATTGAAAAATGCCGAACAGGCCAACAGGCCCCGCCCCGATGATCGCGACGTCGGTGGTGATCGGTGAATTGGTCATGATTACTCTCAAATTACGGGTGACGGGATAAACACAATAGACTTTATAACAATTTCAGGGCTGCATTTAAGGGAAAAGAATCCCCACAAACGATGTGACAGCGTATGATATCAACCATGAACAATGCTCAGGAAACCATCACCATCGAACTGGCCGGGCTGAAGGCCACCGATGAACTGGCCCAGTGCTTGGCCCGGGTCGCCAAAACCGGCGACGTGATTGCGCTTTGCGGTGATTTGGGGGCCGGAAAAACAGCCTTTGCCCGGGCCTTCATCCGCAGCCTGACCGACCCGAACGAAGACGTCCCCAGTCCCACCTTTACCCTGGTGCAGTCCTACGAAGGCCGCGATCTGGAAATTTATCATTTCGACCTGTACCGCCTGGAACGCGCCGAAGACGTGTTTGAACTGGGCATCGAGGACGCGTTAAACGACGCCGTATCCCTGATTGAATGGCCCGAACGGATGGGCACTTACATCCCGCGCGACCGCCTGGAAGTGCGCCTCACCATCACCAGGGGCAAACACCACCGCCAGGTTGAACTGACCCCCCACAACACCGATTGGTCGGAACGGTTGCGGGCCTGTGGGCATGGATGAAGCCACCGCTCACCCCCCCCGGGCGGTGAACTTGAGCGCATTTCTGGATCGGGCGGGATGGGGCGATGCGACCCACCAACCGATGAGCGCCGACGCCTCGTTTCGCCGCTATATCCGCCTTCGGCACGGCACCCGTCGGGCCCTGGTGATGGATGCACCGCCGCCCCACGAACGGGTCGGCCCGTTTATCCAGGTGGATCGTCATTTGCAAAATTTGGGGTTCAGCGTGCCAACCCTTTTGGCCGAAGACGCCGAAAACGGGTTTTTGCTGTTGGAAGACTTTGGCGACGCGACCTTTACCAACTTGTTGGCTGCGGGTGCGGATGAAGAAAACTTATATACCCTCGCCACCGACACCTTGGTCGCCCTGCACCGTAGCCCTTCCGCCATCGCGCCATGGTTAGACCCTTATGACGCCGACACCCTGTACCAGGAAGCCGCCTTGCTGATCGACTGGTTTGTTCCCGCGCACAATTTGCCCTTGGCGCGCCCGGCGCAACGGGACTATGAACACATCTGGCGGGGCCTGTTTGAAACCGTTCTCAGCGGACCGAAAACACTGGTTTTGCGGGACTTCCACGTTGACAATCTGATGCACCTGGATGATCGCAACGGGATCCGGGCGTGCGGCGTGCTGGATTTCCAGGACGCCCTCGCCGGACACCCGGCCTATGACCTGATGAGCCTGTTGCAAGACGCCCGACGCGACGTCGACGCCACCTTGCAAACCGCCCTGAAAACCCGCTACCGCCAGGCCTTGAACTTTTCCCGGGACGCCTGGGAAGAATTTGACCGCGCCTACCGGATTTTGGCCGCCCAACGTCACGCCAAGGTCATTGGCATCTTTACCCGTCTGGATCGCCGCGACGCGAAACCCGTCTACCTCAAACATATCGACCGGCTGTGGCGATTGTTCGAACACGCCCTTGACCATCCGATGATGGCCGACCTCAAAACCTGGATAAACCACCATATCCCCCCCGACAAACGCCACCCGCCGGAGGCTAGATCATGACCCCGACGCATGCGATGATTTTGGCCGCCGGGCTGGGCAAGCGAATGCGCCCGCTGACCGACACCTGCCCCAAGCCAATGATCAAGATCGCCGGACAGCCCTTAATCGATTGGGCGTTGGCGCGGCTGCACGGGGCCAGGGTCGCGCACGCGGTGGTCAACCTGCATTATCTTGGTCGCCACATTGAAGCCCACCTCAAAAACCGCACCGCACCACAGATCACCTTCAGCCCCGAAGACCCGCTGTTGGAAACCGGTGGCGGGATTGAAAATGCCCTCGCGCATTTGGCACCGCAACCTTTCTTTGTCTGCAACAGCGATGGTTTGTGGCTGGACGGTGAGCAAAACGCCCTCACCCGTTTGGCCCACATGTGGGATGATGAGCGCATGGACGGGGTTTTGTTGCTCCACGACCCGGCGCGGGCCCTGGGCTATGATGGTGACGGGGACTTTTGTGTGGAAAACGATGGTCGACTGTGCCGCCGCCGGGCGGCCTCCGAGGTGCCCGCTTACGTCTTCACCGGGGTGCAATTGTTACACCCGCGCCTGTTTGAAGGGGCCCCCGGGGGGGCCTATTCGCTGAATATTTTATATGACCGCGCCTTGGCCCGGGGGCGCCTGTTTGGCGTGGTGCATGATGGCGAATGGTTCCACGTCGGCACCCCCGCCGCCCGCGATCAAACCGAACAATGGCTGCTGACCCACGACATCAAGGGGCCGCCACCATGAGCACGCCCGCCCCTGGCCCCGCCAGGGTTTTCACCATTGCCCCGGACCGCACATTCGTTGACGAACTGGCCCAAGGCATCGTTGCCCGGGTGGGGACCGCACCTGAAAAACTCGCCCAGGTGCGGGTGTTGTTGCCGACCCGGCGCGCGTGCCGGTCCCTGCGTGAAGCGTTCTTGCGGCTGTCGAACGGCACCCCGATGCTGTTGCCGGTCATGACCCCGCTGGGCGACGTGGACGAAGACGATTTGGTGCTGGCACCGGGCAATGACGAAGCCCTCGCCGAAACCCTGAATTTACCCCCCGCCATCGGTGGCGCGAAGCGCATCGCCTTGTTGGCCCGCCTGGTGATGGCCAAAGACACCGACCAGTCCACCACCCCCGATCAAGCGGTCCGCTTGGCCGGTGAGCTGGCCGCGCTGGTCGATCAGGTGCACACCGAAGGTTTGGATTTATCCCGGTTGTCGCACCTGGTGGAGCGCGAAGACCTCTCCGAGCACTGGCAAAAAACCGTTTCTTTTTTGGACATCCTCGGCACCATGTGGCCGGCATTGCTGGATGATTTGGGCCTAATGGACCCGGCCCAGCGCCGCAACGCCTTGATGCGGGCGCGCACCGCCGCCTGGCACGCCGCCCCGCCGCACAGCCCGGTCATCGCCGCGGGTTCCACCGGGACCATTCCAGCCACCGCAAAGCTGCTCGACCTGGTCGCGCATTTGCCCCAGGGCGCATTGGTTTTGCCCGGTTTGGAGCGCACCGCCAACGACGAGGTGTGGGATCATTTGGGCCCCACCCATCCCCAATACGGGATGGCGCGGTTGCTCGAAAAAATTTCTGTGGCGCGCACCGACGTCCACGACTGGATTGCCCGCGATCCCCCCCCAGCACCTCGCACCGCCCTGATCAACCGCGCCCTGGTCCCCGCCGAGGCCACCCACCTGTGGCGCGATGGCGGGCCGGGCAACGCCGAAGACCTCGCCGGGGTGGTGCGCATCGACGCGCCAACGCCCCGCGAAGAAGCCGCGACCATCGCCCTCATCTTGCGTCGGACCCTGCAAACGCCGGGGAAAACCGCCGCATTGATCACACCGGACCGGGCCCTGGCCCGGCGGGTGGCGACGGAACTGGGGCGTTGGCAGGTTGAGGTGGACGATTCGGCGGGCACCGCGTTGGAGCAAACCCCACCCGGAGCCTTTTTCCATCTGCTGGGCGAAATGGCTGGCGAAGGATTTCAACCGGTGCCCTTGTTGGCGTGCCTCAAACACCCCCTGGCCGCCGGCGAAATGGACCCGGCACGCCTGCGGGCCGCCGTGCGGGCGTTGGAAATTGCCCTGTTGCGCGGGCCGCGCCCCGGCCCCGGGCTGGCCGGATTGCGCGACCAATACCGGGTGTTCGAACAGAACCCGCAAACGGTCCGACGGTTCGCGCGTTTTGGTTTGGCGCAAAACGATATTGCTGAAATTCTATCCATGCTGGAGCGTATCGTGCAGCCGTTTGCCGCCGCCCTGCAAAACCCCCATGCGGATGCGCACGACCTTTTAAAACTGCACGCCGACACCGCCGCCAAATTGGCGGAACGCGGCACCGACCACAATGAACGACGCTTGTGGGCCGGTGACGCCGGCGAGGCCTTGAGCGCCTTTGTCGCCGAAGCCCACGACGCCCTCCAGGCCTTCGATCCGATGCCCGGCCAACAGTACCCGGCCTTAATCCAGGCCCTGATGGCCGGACGACCCGTGCGCCCGGCCTACGCCCGTCATCCGCGCCTGTCGATTTGGGGGCAGCTCGAAGCGCGCCTGCAAAACGCCGACGTGATCGTCATGGGCAGCCTGAACGAAGGCGTGTGGCCGGCTGAGGCCGAAGCCAGCCCGTGGATGAGCCGCCCGATGATGCGCCAATTCGGTTTGCCCTTGCCCGAACGCCGGGTGGGCCTCAGCGCCCATGATTTTGTCCAGGCCCTTGGTGCCCCCGAAGTCTACTTAACCCGCTCCGAACGCAGTGCGGGCACCCCCCAGGTGCCGTCGCGCTGGCTGGTGCGGCTGGCGACAGTGCTGGGCGAAAACAGCCAGGCCCTGCACGCCGACCCGGGCGACAGTTGGCTGCATTGGGCCGAGGCCTTGAACCGCCCCGATCCTTCACCCCGGCCCACCCAACCCTCGGGCCAATTCCACCCCCGGCCCACCCCGCCCAGGGCCGCCCGGCCGACCCGCATGTCCGTCACCCAGGTGGAAACCTGGATCCGCGATCCTTATTCGATCTACGCCCGAAAAATTTTACGTTTGCAGCCCCTCGACCCCCTGCAAGCCGACCCCGGTGCCGCGGACCGGGGCATCGTCGTGCACACCGCCCTGGAACGATTTATCCACCGCCACATGAGCGATTTACCCGACCATCCGTTGGACGAGTTGCTGGCCATTGGCGCAGACGTGTTTGACGAATTCATCGCCAGCCCCAGCGTGCGGGCATTTTGGTGGCCCCGCTTCAAACGCATCGCGGCATGGTTTGTCGATTTTGAACGCACGCGCCGGGCCGGGGGTATTTTTCCGCTGCTGGTCGAACAACACGGCCAACTTGAGATCGACGGCCTGCACGGCCCATTTACGCTTACCTGTCAGGCCGACCGTATTGATCGCGACGGGGCGGGTGGATTGGTGATCATCGACTACAAAACCGGCCTGCCCCCGTCCAGGCCACAAGTGGAAAGCGGCCTCGCCCCGCAACTGCCCCTGGAAGCGGCCATCGCCAAGGGCGGCGGGTTCGCCGCCATCAACGCCAATACGCCGATTGCTGAATTTTTATACCTGCGGCTGTCGGGGGGGCGCATCGCGGGCGAGAAAAAACCCATCAAGCTGGACCCCGAAGAGGCCACCCAAAGGGCTTACGAGGGGCTCACAAAATTGATCCATCTCTACGAAGACGAACAGACCCCATACCTGTCGCGCCCCCGGCCCATGTTTGAAAACCGTTTTGGTGACTTTGATCATCTGGCGCGGGTCAGGGAATGGTCCGGAACCCCGGGAGATGACGGCCCATGAAAAGTTTCGAACGCACCCCCGGTCAATACGCCGCCGCCCAGCCGGGGCGCTCCGTGTGGGTGTCGGCCAATGCCGGCACCGGCAAAACCCGGGTGTTGGTGGACCGCATCGCCCGCTTGCTGTTGGAGGGTGCGGATCCGCAAAAAATTCTCTGCCTGACGTTCACCAAAACCGCCGCTGCGGAAATGTCCGCACGGATCAACCATCAATTGGGTCAATGGGCGGTGATGGATGATGACGCGTTGATCCACGACATTCAGTTGTTGAGCCAACACCCCCCGGACCCCGACACCCTGAAAACCGCCCGACACTTGTTCGCCCGCGTCCTGGATGTCCCGGGGGGCCTGAAAATTCGCACCATCCATTCGTTTTGCGAAAGCCTGATCGCCCGGTTTCCCATTGAGGCCGGGGTCGCCCCGCACTTTTCGGTGATTGACGAGCGCACCACGGCGGAACTTTTAGACCAGGCCCGAGATCATATATTGGCCACCACCGTGCAAACGCCGCAAAGCCCGTTAAGCGCCGCCATTGAGGCCATCGCCGAACATATCGGCGAAGACGACTTTGCCAATCTCATTCAGAACCTGGCCGGGAACCGGGCACGTCTGCACGACGTTTTGACACACTTTTCCAACCATGGCGGCATCGCTGCGGCGGTCGCCGAACAGGTCGGATTGACGCCCCTGGACAGCGACCGCGCCAGCATTTTGGCCCACGCCGACCACGCCTTGAACACCCCCGCCCTGATGGCCGCCGCCGATGATTTATCGCGAGGCGCAAAAAGCAGCCAGAGTTTCGCCGTGTCGTTGCGCGCTTATCTCAAAAACACACCCCGCGCGGCGCACTTCGAAGACACCTACGCGCCCTTGTTCCTGACCACCGCCGGGGAACCGCGCAAGCGCCTCACCACCAAAGGGGCCGAGGCCGCCGCAGACATTTTACGCGCCGAACAAGACCGCGTGCTGGGCGTTGTCGAACGGCTCCAGGCCCGCGCCAGCGCCGACGCCACCACCCATTTGCTGCGCGTTGGCCGGGCCATGATGGCGGCCTACACGAATTTAAAACAGCTCCGCGCCCAGCTTGATTACGACGACTTGATCGACAAAGCCCGGACCTTGTTGGCCGGCCAGGGCCAGGTCAGCTGGGTGCATTTCAAACTGGACGGCGGGATCGAACATGTCCTGGTCGACGAAAGCCAGGACACCAGCCCGGCGCAATGGGACATCATCAAACGCATCGCCAGCGCGTTTTTTGTTGGCGAGGGGCTTTATGAAAGCACCGCCAAGGCCGAAACGCGCCCGCGAACGGTGTTTGCGGTGGGCGATGAAAAACAATCCATCTATTCCTTCCAAGGTGCCGATCCGCACGAATTCAGCCGCATGCAAGACCATTTTAAAACCCGGGTGAGCGATGGCGGGGGGCGTTTTGAGGTCCTGCCGCTGACCACCTCGTTTCGCTCTACCCAGGCGGTATTGAAGGTCGTCGACGCGGTTTTTTCCAGCCCCGAAGCCGCCGACGGGTTGAGTTTTGGCAACCAACGGGTGGCCCATGAGTCCCACCGCTCAGGCGATGGTGGACTGGTCGAGGTCTGGCCCACCGTCAAGCCCCAGGACGGCGCCCCTGCGGACCCTTGGGATGCGCCCCTGGATTACGTCGGCGAACAACGCCCCGAGGTCCGCCTCGCCGCGATCATTGCCGACACCATCAAAACCTGGATCGACAGGAAAAAAATTCTCCCCTCGCAAAACCGCCCGATTGTCGCCGGGGACATCTTAATTCTGGTTCCCCGCCGGGCGCGCTTTGCCGCCGAAATGGTGCGCCAATTGAAAAGCCGCGAGATCCCCGTCGCCGGAGCCGACCGGATGGTGCTCACCGAACAAATGGCGGTGATGGATTTGTTGTGCGCGGGTCGTTTCGCGATCTTGCCCAACGACGACTTAAGCCTGGCCGAGGTGCTCAAAAGCCCCTTGGTCGGCTTGGATGACGACGATTTGTTCACCTTGGCGCATGACCGAAAATCCAGTTTATGGGCCGAACTGAAACGCCGCCGGGGTGACAGCGACCGCTTTGCCCATGCCCACCGGGTTCTCGCGGCCCTGTTGGCCCGGGCCGATTTCATGCCCCCTTATGAGTTTTATGGCGAGCTGCTGCGCGATGGTGGCCGCCTGGCCCTGACCACCCGGCTGGGTGTTGACGCCGAAGACCCAATTGACGAATTTTTATCTCTGGCGCTGGACTTTGAACGCACCCACACCCCATCCCTGCAAGGGTTTTTGCATTGGATCAGCGCCAGTGCCCAACAGATCAAACGCGATATGGAGGTTCTCGGCAATCAGGTGCGCGTCATGACCATCCACGGGGCCAAGGGGCTGGAGTCCAACATCGTCTTCCTCGCCGACACCTGCACCACCCCCGACAGCCGTCAAAGCGGTGGCGTGCAGTGGTTTGGCAGCCCCAACACGGCCACCGGGCCGGGGCTGTTGTGGGCCCCGCACAAAGATGCCCGCTGCCAGGCGTTTCAAGATCACGCCGAGCACCAGCGGGTCGAACGCGAACGCGAATACCGCCGCCTCTTGTATGTCGCCATGACACGCGCCAAAGATCAACTGTACGTCACCGGATTTGAAAGCCGCCGGGGCCGCAGTGACGGCTGCTGGTACGACCTGATCGCGCCTGTGGTGCAACACCTCGCCAGCCCCATCGCACATCCAGGTGAGGAGACGGCATGGCGCTATGAAACGGCCCAGGAAACGCCCGTCAAACACGACCGGGCCGACGACCGGGCGGCACCCGCCATAACCGCGCTGCCGCCGTGGGCTTTAAGCCCCCCGCCGGATGAACAAACACCGCCCCAACCGTTAACCCCGTCGCGCCCCGAAATCGAAGCTCCCGCCGCGCTGGGGCCGTTTGACGGCACCCTGGACAATCGTTTTCAACGGGGCCTGCTGGTGCACAAACTTTTGGAATCCCTGCCCGGTTTGCCTGCCGATCAGCGCCCCGCAGCCGCCCGAAGATGGCTGGCGCGCCCGGCCCACAATCTGGATCCACAAACCCAAGCCGATATCGCTGTGGAAACATTGAAGGTGCTGGACAACGCCCGGTTTGGGGCCTTGTTCGACCCCCAAAGCCTGGCCGAGGTGAGCTTATCGGGGGTCGTGGAGGGCCGCGTGGTGTCCGCCCGCCTCGACCGCCTGCGGGTCACCAGGGATGACGTTTTGGTGATTGATTACAAAACCAACCGCCCCGCCCCCACCGCCGTGGAGCGGGTTCCCGCCCCCTACATCGCGCAGATGGCGCTGTACCAAAGCTTGTTGCGTAAAATCTATCCAGGCCGACGGGTCCGTTGCCTTTTGCTGTGGACCGACGGCCCCCACGTGATGGAATTGAGCGACGAGATGTTGCACGACGTTCCCCCAAACAGGCTTCGGACGACGCGGTGACTTGACGGGTTCCCTGCACCCACCTAAATTTGGCATCAAGAAGATTTTCATTTTAGACTTTTGGGATTTACCTATGAAAGAAGTTTCCGACGCCACCTTTGACGCCGATGTCCTTCAATCCGCAACCCCGGTTCTGGTTGATTTCTGGGCGGAATGGTGCGGTCCGTGTAAACAGATCGCCCCCGCCCTGGAAGAAATTTCAGCCGATTTGGGTGACAAACTGGTCATTGCCAAGCTCAACATCGACGACAACCCGATGACCCCATCCAAGTACGGGGTGCGCGGCATTCCCACCTTGATGTTGTTCATCAACGGCCAACCGGCCGCCACCAAAATTGGCGCTTTGCCCAAAAATAAATTGCAAGAATGGGTCGAAAGCGCCATTTAATCGTCGCCGACCTGTCGTCATAAAGCCCCCGCCAGTGGCGGGGGCTTTAAAATTCAGTGGACCGCTTTCAGGGCGATCCCAGAGCGCCGTTCAACCCCTGAGCGCCGTTCAACCCCGGAGCGCCGTTTAACCTAAGAATTTGGAAAGCGTATCGAGGAAATTCGGCACCGAAATCGGTTTGGCGATATAACCTTCACAGCCGCCTTCGCGAATTTTTTCTTCATCGCCCTTCATGGCAAAAGCGGTCACGGCAATCACCGGGATGTGCTTTAAATCATCATCGGCTTTGAGCATCTTGGTGATTTCAAGACCGGAAATTTCCGGCAGTTGAATGTCCATGAGAATCAGGTCCGGGGAATGTTCCCGCGCCAGGTTGAGCGCATCACGACCGTCCTTGGTTTGCACGGTTTCATATCCGTGCGCCTGCAAAAGATCATTGAAGAGCTTCATATTCAGTTCGTTGTCTTCAACGATCAAGATGGTCTTGGCCATGGCTGTTCCTTCAGCTTCGAAACGGAGCAGAACATCTGTCCCGCCGCAGTTCGGTTCGATTTGCGATTGCATTTCGCCCAGAAGGTACCCCCCCTCGACGAACCCCGCTTGTTGGCTTGATGATGGATCATTCCGAACGCCAAGTCAAACCCCACACGCACCCCAAACCGGGCAATGTTTTCCCGGCACCAAAAGAGCCTAAAGCGGGCCGTTTCCAATAGAGTGACGGTCTATAAAAAATGTCGGCAAGCCCACATGGGCCGACATGGTGACGCCCCCATAAAACCACCATAAATTGTAAAAAGCAACCCATAACCAAACACAGTAAGATTATAATAAATATAATCTTTTACATGTTGCACACTGAAACCAGTGCTCAAATTGTTCTCAGCAAAAAAATCTTGTCAAACCCGCCTGGATGTAGTCCAAATATATTCTTGGTCCATCGTTTTGGCTCGAGCCCACAACAGCGACACTCCTAATATCGTGACGCCTAATATCGTGAAAGGCTGCAAACCTTGCTGAAGTCCCTGAGTGCCAAGATCATCGCCGCAACCGCATTGCTGATCACCGTCAGTTCCGCCGCCGATTTCATCATTGCGTCAAACATCAGTGCGGGCCTCAACACACAAACCGCAGCCTTGGCCCAAGGGATGCAGAAGGCAATTACCGACAAAGACCAGGTCATCACGTCGTTGCTTGGCGACAACCTGGCCGCCGCCGAAAAATATCTATCGGCTGAACACGCCAAGATGGCCTCCGACAACGCGCTGAAAACCCAAATAGAAAAGTCTTATTTTTTAGGCACCCGTAGCGGCATGGCCGCATCCATCCTCATGTTGATCAAAACCGCCATGATGGGTGGCGAGGCCGCAACCGCCGAGGACACGATGGACACCTTGTTGGAAAACCCCGACATTTTCGCCATCAATCTGTGGCGCACTAATGGCGAGTTGTCCTTTCGCGACAACAAAACCATCGACGAGGTCAATGCCGAGATCGGCGACGTGGCATTTTCCCCGCGCACCGCCCAGGAACCGCTGTCGATTGCGCCAGGCGGTCGGGCCGACACCTTACAAAAAGCCATCGCCAATCACACCAACGGCCTGGTCACCGATGGCCTGATCACCAACGGCCTCGTCACCAACGGCTCTATGACCCGAGACGACGGCCAGACGGAACCCGTTGAATACGCCTATTATGTGTTGGAAAACGGTGCCGATTGCCAAGCCTGTCATGGCTCCACCAGCCAACCGCGCGGGGTCTTGGAAGTCGCTGTGTCGCGCACCAAACTGATTGAACTGGAACAACTCCTCGCCCTTAAAATGTCCGGTATGCAGACCCAACAGGACCGCGCCCGCGCGGCCCTGATACAAGACAACGCTGCCGTCGTTGCAAGCGCCAAAAATCAAAGCCAAAAAGCCAATGACGTCGTAAACCAGGGTCTGACCAAGGTCGCCGAAACCGAAAACCTCGCCTTAACCATGTCCATTTTTTCCAAAATTGGCTTTTTTCTGGCCACCGTCCTGGTGTTATATCTGGTTTTAAACAAGTTACTGAGCCGACCTGTGCACGCCATGGCAACCGCCATGGGCCGCCTGGCCGAGGGGGATTTGCAAGTCCACGTGCCCGCCATGGGTCGCGAAGACGAAATCGGCGAAATGGCGTCTGCGGTCCAGGTGTTCAAAGAAAACGCCACTGAGGTCGAGCGTCTGCAAACCGAACAAGCCGAAACCGAACGCCGTCAGCGGCGCGACAACGCCAAAGCCATGCAGGACCTGGCCGATGCCTTCGAAAGCAGCGTTGGCACGGTGGTGCAAAGCGTCAGCGCCGCCGCCGGAAGCATGGAACAATCCGCCCAAGGCCTCACCGCCACCGCCGAGCATACTTCTGAGCGCGCGAGCGCCGTATCCAGTGCCGCCGAGCAGGCTTCCGCCAATGTCCAAACCGTGGCCTCCGCCGCCGAAGAACTGTCGTCTGCTATTTTGGAAATTTCCCGTCAGGTGTCGCAATCGACCTCCATTGCCAACGAAGCCGTGAGCGAAATCGACACCACCAATGAAAAGGTTCAAGGCCTGGCCGATGCCGCCAACCGCATTGGTGAAGTGGTGGCGTTGATCACCGACATCGCCGACCAGACCAATTTGCTGGCTTTAAACGCCACCATCGAGGCCGCCCGCGCGGGCGATGCCGGCAAGGGCTTTGCCGTGGTCGCCGGTGAGGTCAAAAACCTCGCCAACCAAACCGCCAAGGCCACCGAGGAAATTTCCACACAGATCACCGCCATCCAGGAAGCCACCCGGGGAGCGGTGGGGGCCATTCAAACCATCGGCTCGACCATCAACCGGATCAGTGAAACGGCATCTTCGATTGCCTCTTCGGTCGAAGAACAAGGCGCCGCGACCCAGGAAATTGCCCGCAACGTGGAACACGCCGCCAACGGCACGACCGAGGTCACCACCTCAATCCGCGAGGTCAATCAAGCCGCCGAGGACACCGGGGTCGCCGCCACCGACATCCGCAGCGCCGCCCAGGACCTCAGTGGGCAATCGAGCACCCTAAGTGACGAAGTGGCGAATTTCCTCGTCGCCATCCGCCCCAAGTCCCAAGACTGATAAAATTGTAAATTTTAGTCGCCGCGCACGTCTTCGACCATATTTTCCAGTCGCACCAGGTCTTTGACCACCAAAGCGTCTTTTTGACGTTCCAAAATGCCCTTGCGGGCCAAATCGCCCATCACCCGGGCAACCGTTTCACGGGTGGTGCTGACCCGCGAGGCCACGTCGGAATGGATTGGAATCGGCTTGATCACCGCGCTCTGCCCGTCCCCGCTCGCCTTGCGCGCCAACCGCAAAACATCCCCATGGATGCGGTTGTTGGCCCCCAGCGTCGACAAGTCCATAATTCGCGTGGTTGACGTGCGCACCAGGTGCGCCAGATGCTTCATCAGCTTCAGCGCAATTTCCGGGTGGTCCAAAACCAATTGGTGGAATTGATCACACCCCAATGAGGCAATGCGGGCCTCTTCCAGGGCCATTACACTGGCCGAACGCGGCAGCCCATCCAGGGCCGCCAATTCGCCAAAGTGGCCTCCCGGATCCAAATCATCAAAAGTGATTTCGCGTCCCGAGAGGGAATAATTCACCACCCGAACCCGCCCGGCAGTGACCAAAAACATGTCCCGGGTGTCGGAATTTTGATCGATCACTTGTTCCCCGGCACCATAGGTGCGCCAGCTGCATTTTTTTTCAACCACGGCGATTTCTTCCGGGTCAAGCTCTGACAACAAATGAATATTTCTGAGCGTATCGATCATGCTTTCGGCTCCCCGGGCAGGCGTATTTTTTGTCCCCCACGCGGTGTGCGGCACTCGATTCTACAAGGACTATGTCAGGATCACGGAAAACAGTTAACCAATTTTTGATATTTTGTGACAACACTCTGTAATTATAAAAGAGACATGTTTGAGGATTCGCGGATCCGTTCAAATGTATGTCCTCATATATTTGCAATGCTACGGGGAAACGAATTGTACCGAAAAACGGGTGTTTGGAAGGATACATAAACAATGAGCAAAACGGCCCAACAGGCCGTGCCTCAGGGGGATGTAAAAGTCTCCGAGGGAAAAACAAGTGAATTCACAGAAAATTCACAACAGCCTGCTCCCCGCGTTGAAGCGCGGTCACTTCGAGGTACGTTCGCAAAATCAATCTGTTCGGCGCATCGCCTGGCAGGCATCAAAGACCGCGAGGCCTGTGATGACGGCGTGCCCTGCGCGCGCCTTGGCGATTGCATGGATCAAGCGGATGCCACCATCCGCTATCTGGAACTGCGACAAAGACTGGTTGACGAGGATTAAAAAACCATCCCCCCGGCGTACCCTTCTTGTACGGCGGAGGGATGGCCCTATTCATTGACGGCGACATGAACGATACTCACGCCACAGCCATTGCAAACTGGTGGGGTCGTGCCAATGCTAAAAAAATCCAAAATCTTTCCCTTGCTCGCCGTCGCCGTGATGTTGGGCGGTTGTGCCGGTGTGACCGACGCAAAGGACAGCTCTGAGACCATGTCGCCGAAACCCATGTCCGGGGAAAACATGACCACCCCACGCCCCGGCGACCCGGCCCGGGTCTCGAACATCGTGCTCGCCCGCCCGCCCAAGACCGCAGCGTGTCTGGTCACCGGACAATGGTTTGACCCCGCCGACACGTCCCCCGACACGTCCGTTATCCCGATGGACCAATTGATCGCGCGAATGCGCGATAAGGACATTGTGATGTTGGGCGAAACCCACGTTTCCCCCGACCATCACCGTTGGCAGTTGCAAACCATCGCCCAGTTGTACGCACAGCGCCCCGACATGATTTTAGGCTTTGAAGCGTTCCCCCGCCGGGTCCAGGCGAGCCTGAAGCGCTGGGTCGCGGGTGAGCTGACCCAACAAGAATTCCTGCAACAAAGCGATTGGGACACGGTGTGGAAATACGATCCCGGCCTGTACATGGAATTGTTTCAATTCGCGCGCCTCAACCGCATTCCCATGGTGGCGTTGAACGTCGACCAATCGTTGATCCGTGCGGTGTCGAAAAACGGCTGGAAAAACGTCCCCGACACGCAGCGTTTGGGGGTTGGTGACCCGGCCCCGGCCAGCCCCGCTTATCTGCAAATGCTGGGCGAGGTTTACGGTCTTCACGGCCAGGAAGGTAAAAAAAACGGCCCCCCCAAAGCCCCCGCACGCCAGGATCCTGAATTTGCCAGGTTTGTCGATGTGCAATTGACTTGGGACCGGGCCATGGCCGAAGCCATCGACAGCGCCTTAAACCTCGCCCGCACAGCTCAACGTGACCCGCGCGTGGTCGCCATCATCGGCAGTGGACACGTGGAGTATGCCTATGGGGTGCCCGCACAACTGGCCGCGTTGGGACAAACAGACATGGCCGTGTTGAGCCCATGGGACCCCCAACGCGCCTGTGCTGATTTGCAAGACGCCCGCGCCACCCCGGTCGCCGATGCGGTGTTCGCCATCGCCCAAAGCATCGAACCCATGCCCGCGGCCAAGCCCAAACTGGGCGTGATGATCGAAACGACCCCCCAGGGGGTGCGCGTCAATGATCTGGTCGAAGGATCCATTGGCGCGGCTGCCAACTTACAAAAAGGCGATTTCATCGTCAGGGCTGCGGGGGTTGAAATCTTGGCCATCCGCGACCTGATCGGGATCATTCAATCCATGACACCGGGAACATGGCTGCCGCTGACCGTGCGCCGCGGCCCTCAATCCATTGATTTGGTGGCGCGCTTTCCGGTCCCCGCCAAACCTCAACCTCACCCGCGTCAATGATCCGGATTTGGGCCACCATCGCGATTTCTTTCGCCACCGCATTCGCCATCCCGGCGGCGGCGCAAACCCCTGTTCAGCACGCCGTCCAGGTGGACCTCAGCCCCACCCAAAGCCACATGAGCGTCACCGATACGATCACCTTGACGGGGACCGGGGAGACGGTTTTTACGTTGCCGGCCCGGTTCACCGTTGACGCCCTCACCATCGACGCCCGCCGCCAGCCCCGACAGCGCCAAAACGATACCTTGACGGTTGATTTAGGCCCGCCCGGTCGGCACACCGTGATCTTGCGTTACCGGGCCCAGGGCCAACCTCTGCCCGGGCGGGACGGCGGCCTGATTGACGGTTCGTGGCTGGCGCAAGCGCCCCACGCCGAGACCACATGGGTGATTGAGGGGAAAATTTCCCCGGGCCAAAAATTCATCCTTCCGGGACGTCTGATCAGCGAACGCACCACCGCCGACGGCTACCGGGCCACATTTGAAAGCACCACTCCCGACACCGCACCGACCCTGATCACCGGACCTTTTGAGGTTCGCGAAAAATGGCTCGGAAAGATCCGTCTGCGCACTTATTTCCACCCCGAATTGGCCCCTCTGGCCGATGTCTATTTGGCGGATACGGCGCGCTATTTGCGCACCTATATCGATCAAATCGGGGCCTATCCGTATGAACAGTTCGCCATCGTTTCCGGCCCCGACGCGGTCGGCTGGGGGCTGGCGGGTTTAACCTATATTGGGCGCAAAGTCCTGGCCCTGCCTTTTATCCGCAGCACCTCCTTGCCCCATGAAATTTTGCACAACTGGTGGGGCAACGCGGTCCGTGTGGATTATGCCCGTGGCAATTGGGCCGAAGGCCTGACCACCTATCTGACCGATTTCACCCGCGGCCAGGAGGTGCGCCGCCAGTGGCTGCGCGATTATGCCGCCCTGCCCGCCATCCGCGACCAGCCCTTGAGCAGCTTTCGCGCCAAAACCCATGATGGGGCGCAAATTATCGGCTATGGCAAATCCGCGTTTGTCTTTCATATGCTCAAGGTTCGCTGGGGTGCGGCGGTGTTTCAACGCGCCATCCGGCGTTTTCAGCGCGACAACGCGTGGAAAATTGCGGGCTGGGCGGACATCCAAGGCGCGTTCGAAAGCGAAACCGGACAAGACCTCAGCGCATTTTTCGACCCCTGGATCACACGCACCGGCGCCCCCCAATTGTCCCTGTTTGACGCCACAAGGGTCGCCAACCGCGTGACCTTCAGCGTCGCGCAGGTGCAACCGGGCGCGGCCTATCCGCTGGACTTGAATGTCAAAATAGACACCGCCCTTGGCCGCCAACGGCGCACCGTGCGCCTGACGAAAAAAAGCCAGCGCTTCACGCTGGTGCTGCCCGAACCGGCCACCGCCCTGCGCGTGGACCCCGATGCGGATATTTTTCGTCGCCTCAACCGCACCGAAATGCCGCCCATTGTGCGCGACATCACCTTGAACCCGCGCACCCAACTGGTCGCGCTCGGCGCGGCTCAAATGCGCCCCCTGGCACAGCGGTTGGCCGACACCTTAACCCAATCCGAGGTGCCCCAAAGCCCCCCGTCCCTTGCGATCACAGAAACCACGCCGGTCATTTTGGTCGGTCCGCCACGGTCGGTTCGGGATTTTTTAAAAGCCAACGGGTGGTCCGCGCCACGGGCCGAAATGCGCCCCCGGGGTGATGCCCGGGCGTGGGTCCAGCGGAGCCAAAACGGGCGCGCGGTGTTGGCCGTCGAGGTTTCCAGCCCGTCGGCGCTGGAGGCAATGATCCGCGTTTTGCCCCATTACAAGCGGCGCAGTTTTGTGATTATGGAAAAAGGTCAAACCATCGCCAAGGGCACGTGGCCTGTTGCGAACGGCCCCGGGTCCGAGGCCGCCGACCCTCTCAGCGTTCGTTTTTAAGCAATGTGCCCGGTTGAGGCCGCCAACAACGCTTATGCCGCCAACAACAGGCCCATCAGGCCGACCACCGCCCCGGCACTGATGCCCACCACGTACAACCCCAAGGTCACCACATCGCCAAACCGGGGCCCGGGAGTAAAGTCAACGTCGAGCGTTGGGATGTTCATCTGTCGCAATCCTCGTCAAGGTTTTGATGCGTATCTCGTCCCCCTGATAAATAAGCCCCCCTGGTTAACGTTCGGTTACCGCGCCGCACTTGCTCCCAGACGCATTTTCCGCTACTTAAGCCATCGGTCGTTTCCGGGCTCATGCGCTGGAAAGGTTGACCGGGATTTTCAACACAGGTTCAAAAGCGTCCAGGTGCCATGAGCGATATTTCCGACAAGGCCCTGCTGCCCGCAGGCATGCAGGACGGCTTGCCCCCCGAAGCCGCCCGCGAAGCGGCGGCCTCGGCGCGCCTGGTGGCCCACTTCGACGGCTGGGGCTATGGCCTGGTCAAACCCCCGTTGATGGAATTTGAAGAAAATTTACTGCAAGGCCCCGGTTTGGCCATGGCCAAGCAAAGCTTTCGCGTCCTCGACCCCGTCAGCCAACGGATGCTGGCGTTACGCCCGGACATGACCTTACAGGTGGCGCGCATCGCCGCGTCGCGTCTCAGCCGCTTACCCCGCCCCTTGCGTTTGGCCTACAGCGGCCAGGTGGTCCGGGTCAGTGGATCGCAATTGCGCCCCGAACGCCAATTCGGCCAGGTTGGTGCGGAACTGATCGGGGCATCCGGCCCCGCCGCCGATGTCGAAGTGATGCTGATGGCCCATGACGCATTGGAACAAATTGGTGCCCTGGGCCTCAGCATTGATTTGGGCTTGCCCACCCTGGCCGCCATCGTCGTTCAAGACATCGCCTTTAACGCCGATCAGGCCCGGGATTTACGCACCGCCCTGAACCGCAAAGACCGCGCGGGCGTGAGTGCCCTTGGCGATCTCCTGGGCCTGAAAAGGACCGCCACCCTCTTGGCCATGCTCGATGCCGTGGGTCCGGCGGGGGCCGCGCTCAAGCACCTCAACGCCCTTGATCTGGAACCCGATGCCGCCGCGCTCCGCGCCCATCTGGCGGTGGTTTTAAACGGTTTGCTGGAGGCTCGCCCGGACCTGCAACTGACCCTTGACCCGGTGGAAAACCGTGGTTTCGAATATCACAGCGGCGTCACCTTTGCGCTGTTTTCCCGCTCTGTCCGCGGCGAGTTGGGGCGTGGCGGACGTTATGAAACCGGGGCCCAGTTCACCAGGGACGGTTTGATCGAAGACGCCACCGGGTTCACCTTGTTTATGGACACCGTGCTCAAGGCGATCCCTGTCCTCAACGACCGTGACCGGGTGTACTTGCCCGCCGACACCCCCGCCGACGTGGCGCGCGAGTTGCGCCATCAAGGCTGGCGGACCATCGCCGCCCTGGACCGGGCACCGCCTGAACACACCTCCACCACCGCCCAGGCCCAGGCCCGGCGGCTCAATTGTACGCACTGGCTTGAAGACGGCACGGTGCGCAAGCTGAATTAACTTCATAAAGATCGGGGACAAAACATGGCCAACGTAGTGGTTGTCGGCTCGCAATGGGGCGACGAGGGCAAAGGCAAAATCGTCGATTGGCTGTCGGAACGCGCCGATGTGGTGGTGCGCTTTCAAGGTGGGCACAATGCCGGACACACCTTGGTCATTGACGGGGTCACCTACAAATTACACATCTTGCCATCCGGGATCGTGCGCCAGGGCACGCTGTCGATTATTGGCAACGGTGTGGTTCTCGACCCGTGGAACCTGCTCCATGAAATTGAAAATTTGCGCGGCCAGGGAGTCGAAATCTCCCCGGACAACCTCAAGGTGGCGGAAAACGCCCCGCTGATCTTGCCGCTGCACGCGAACCTGGATCAGGCCCGCGAAGCGGCCTTGGGCAAAGCCAAAATCGGCACCACCGGACGCGGCATCGGGCCGGCTTACGAAGACAAAGTGGCGCGCCGCGCCATTCGCGCGGGCGATTTGGCGGACCGGGATTTGATCGAAGCCAAAGTCGAAAAAATGCTCTTCCATCACAACGCCCTGCTGCGTGGATTGGGCCAGGCGGAACTCGCTTGCGATGAAATCATCACCGCATTGATGGAACTGGCACCGAAAATTTTACCCTTTATCGACACCACCTGGATGACTTTGGATCGGGCCAAGAAATCGGGAAAGCGTATTTTGTTCGAAGGCGCGCAGGGCACCATGCTGGACATCGACCACGGAACTTACCCGTTTGTGACCTCATCCAACGTCGTCGCCAGCCAGGCCGCCGCCGGTTCCGGAATGGGCGCCAATGCCATTGATTATGTCCTCGGCATCACCAAAGCCTACACCACCCGGGTGGGTGCGGGACCGTTTCCCACCGAACTGTTCGATGATGTCGGCACCGGGTTGGGCGAACGCGGACATGAATTTGGCACCACCACCGGACGCCCGAGGCGCTGTGGGTATTTTGACGCCGTGCTGGTGCGCCAAGCGGTTAAGGTCAATGGCATCAGCGGCATCGCACTGACCAAGCTGGACGTTCTGGACGGCATGGACGCCTTGAAAGTCTGCGTCGGTTATGAGTTAAACGGCCAGACCCTGGATCACCTGCCGGCGTCGACCAAAGAGCAAGAAAACGTCAAGCCGGTTTATGAAACCATGGAAGGCTGGTCCGAAAGCACCCGTGGCGCGCGCAGTTGGGCCGACCTACCGGCCACGGCGGTCAAATACATCCGCCGCATCGAAGAACTGATCGAAGCCCCGGTGGCGTTGTTGTCAACCAGCCCGGAACGCGACGATACGATCCTGGTCCACGATCCGTTTTCCGATTGATCCGCTCACCAGGCCCGTGCTCGACGGCGCCCTTTCTCCCCAGGCCTGCCCCGGCGGGCGGGCGCGAAACCCATTGAAAATCTGAGGGTTTCAGCGTACCCTCAGCTCTCGAAAGATATGCTCGTAGAATTCGGGCAGGAGAGCAAGCATGGCGAACGCCCGGGACCAAACCGTAGAAACGGTGGCGGCTCAAGAGGACGCGCCCATCCCCCATCCGGGTGACGGGGGTGTCGGTGCGTCCCCTTCCAACAAAACCACCCCGCACCCGCCGGTTGAAAATACGCCTGAAAACGCGCCTGAAAACGCCATTGAGCCCGCAATCGAGAACGCAATCGAGCCCGCAATCGAGAACGGCAACACTGCGCAGCAATCCGCCCCCGCCGCACAAGTCCCCACCCCCTCCTCCGGGCAAAAACCCGCACCTCCCGCCGCCAAGCCCACCTCCACGGGCATCCCCATGCCCGATCGCAACGACCGGCAACCTCAGCTGGACCCCGTTCAGTTCCCCCCGGTGGAACTCAACGAGCGCTATTTTATTCATCCCTCCCAAGCCATACCGGAGCTGAATTCCCCCCAGGCGATGGCCTACGCCGTCGAAGACCGGCGGGAATCCGGACGACAGTTATTTGCGCTGATTTGCAACCCCGGCCTGCCGGTTCGCACCCCCTTGATGCGTGCATTGAAGGCCGAAATCATCACCGGAATTTTGCCCATGGCCGATTTTGGCACGGTGTTTTGGGCGCCGATTGAACAAAGCACCATCGCGGTCATTTTCGAACGCCCCCTCGGCGGGCGCCTCATCGATACATTTGGCACCCGCCCCCCCCGGATCAGCGAATATGAACTGGCAAAAACCCTCATTGAACCGGTTGCCCAGGCAATTTCCAGCTTGATAAGCCTGGATCTCGCGCACCGTGCCATTCGTCTCGACAATTTGTTTTACATGGACAAGGAACACCGTGAACTGGTGGTCGGCGAATGCGTCAGCGCGCCGCCTGGATACGACCAACCGGTCCTTTACGAGCCGATTGAGCGGGCCTATGCAATGGCGTCGGGACGCGGTGAAGGTTCATCTTATGACGACATGTATGCCCTTGGCATTATGACTGTGTTCGCCCTGTTGGGACACACGCCGGTGGGTCGCTTGAACGATGACGATATGTTATCGACAAAGGCCGAATTTGGATCCTACCAATGCATGTGCGGGCCGGAGCGCATCCCGATGACGTTTCTGGAGCCCCTGCGCGGGCTGCTGTCCGATATTGAAGCGGAACGTTGGAACATGGAGGCCCTGGACCTGTGGCTGAACGGGCAAAAGAAAACCCCGATCCAGCGTCGCCCAACAACCAAACCCAAGACTCCCTTCAAGTTTGGCGGGCGCGACCATATGACCCTGCGCGCGGTGGCTCACGCGCTGTCCAAAAATACCGCCGAAGCACTCAAGGTTATCAAAAACTCCAAACTGGAACAGTGGGTGAGCACAGGCCTGTCTAACCCCACGTTAAGCGACAGTCTGTCTGGTCTGGTCACCGCCTGCAAGGTCCGCGAAGGCACCCCCGATGGCACGGATGAGGTGCTGGTCGCCAAGGTGTGCATTGTGCTCGATCCCCACGCGCCCATTCGTTACAAGAATTTTTCGTTCCTGCCCGATGGCTTCGGCAATGCCATGTCGGTTGAATATCTGCGCAAGGGCAATTTTCAGATCCCCGGAGAAATTCTGGCCCGTGATCTGGTCAACTTCTGGGTCACCGCGCAAGAGCTCCGTTCCCCCGATATCAATGCCCTGGACCGTACCTTTCAAGCTTTGCGCGGGTTCGCCAAAATCAATGAAATGGGCTACGGCATGGAACGCTGTCTGTATGAACTAAACCCCTCCCTGCCGTGCCAAAGCCCCTTATTGCGCACCACTTATGTGAACGATATCAATGATTTTCTGCAGGCCCTGGACCTGGTCGCCGACCATGTCGATACCCGTTCCCGGCCCATGGACAAACACATCGCCGCATTCATCGCAACGTACTTCAAGCACGACATCACGCCGCATCTCAAGACCCTCAGCGACGCCAAAGACGAGACCGCGTTGATCGGTCTGTTGAGCCTCTATGCCTTAATGCAGTGGCGCATCAAGGTGCCGACCCTCTATGGCCTGTCGAGTTGGCTGGGTGGGTTGCTGGCCCCGGCCATCGGCACCTATCACAGTCGCACCACACGCCGCCAGATCGAACAGGATATCCCCCCCCTGGTTCGCCAAGGCAGCCTTCCTGAATTATTTGGTTTGATTGACAATGCCGAACGTCGCCAGCTTGATACGGCTGATTTTCATGAAGCCCAGGCTGCTTTTGCTGCGGCTGAGGACGAGATCAACGCCATCGCCGGCACAGGCGTAGACCAGACCAAAGCGGCCCTCGAGGTCGGCGAGAAAGTCACCGCGATGATCGCTCTGGTGTTGTCGATGATCATCACCACAATTATCATTTTCGTGCAAAATATGTAAGGCGCAGCACACCCATGGCCAGACCACAAATGCAACCCGTATCCCAAGACCATTTGCGCCAACGCGGGCGTTCCAACCTGACGTGGATTTTGTTGACTTTGACCGTTCTTGGTTTCCTCGCCGGCGCAACCCTGGTGGTGCTGTTTTTGGGTATGCTGCCCACCATCGTGGCTTACATCATTGATCGGTCCAAACAAAAAAGTGCCGCCCTGTGTGTCGGCTCGATCAATATGATCGGCGTGTTTCCCTATGTGTCCGATTTATGGTCCGGCGCCAATGACTTAAATGCCGCCATCGTGATCATCAGCGATCTGTTCAACCTGTTGGTGATGTATTCCGCAGCGGCCTTTGGCTGGTTTTTCTTTCTCAGCCTACCCTCGATCATCAGTTCCTTTGTGCTGGTCTTGCAACAACGCAAAGTCGCCCAACTGCGCGGCGAACAAAAGGACCTGATCGAAGAATGGGGGGCCGAAGTCGCCGCCGTCGTCGAAATTCAGAAGATGGACAAGCAAGAACAGCACCTGGAACAGGGCCTCGGCGACGCCGGCTAGAAACAAACCCCAATTACCCCCCCAATACCATATCGTCGCAGACACATCCGCGACGACAGGTTAGGGACGATCGGGGAGGCCACATTTCCAAACCGTCAAGACGCAGAGTTTATGCCGAAATATTTTGTTCGATCATGGCGTTCTTGACGGATTTTTGCAGTTTTTCAAAGGCCCGGACTTCAATTTGACGGACCCGTTCGCGCGAAATACCGAACGATTCGGACAGGTTTTCCAAGGTTGCCGGTTTTTCTTTGAGGCGCCGCTCCGTCAAAATGGTGCGTTCGCGCTCCGACAACCCCTTCATTGCCCCCTTCAACAAACTGCGCCGCCGGATCAATTCCTGGAATTCGGCCAGTTGCTGTTCCTGGGTGTCGCTTTCATCTTCCAACCAGTCTTGCCATTGTTCGTCGCCTTCCATACGCACGGTGGCGTTCAGCGAACTGTCCGGCCCACCCAGGCGACGGTTCATGTTAACCACTTCGGTTTCCGAAACGCCCAAACGCTGCGAAATCGACGTCACATGTTCCGGCGTTAAATCGCCGTCTTCATAGGCCTGCATCTGCCCTTTCAGGCGACGTAAGTTAAAAAACAATTTCTTTTGCGCAGCGGTGGTGCCCATTTTAACCAGCGACCAGGAATGTAAAATATATTCCTGGATCGCGGCCCGGATCCACCACATGGCGTAGGTGGCCAAACGAAAGCCCCGATCCGGATCAAAGCGCTGCACCGCCTGCATCATGCCGACATTGCCCTCCGAAATCAGTTCCGCCAAAGGCAACCCATAACCCCGATAGCCCATCGCGATTTTAGCCACCAAACGCAAATGGCTGTTGACCATTTGATGGGCCGCATCTTCATCGCCCTTTGTCGCCCAATCGATGGACAGGCGCTGTTCCAGTTCAAATGTCAACATCGGAAACTTACGAATATCTTGCAAATAACGGGTTAAATTATGTTCCGGTGAGATCCCTAATTGGGGAACCGCCCTGGTTTTTACACTCATCACATCAACCTCCACAGTTTATGCCTTGGGGGTTTTTCCCTCTCTGGATGCCCAGTATACGAGCAGCCAGACCGGACTTCAATAATACCTTAGTAGGTTACTCGGGATTTAGAATAAGATCACACAATCTCTAATATTTGAGTTATTTCACTGATATATTTAGGAATAGTTCCATTAAAGTGCATTTTACGGCCCGTGGCTGGGTGCATAAAACCAAGCTCAAACGCATACAATGCCTGATGATCGAGGGCCTCAACCCGGGCTCGTGCGGCGGGGCTTAACAGGCTGCGTTTCGACCGCCCCCCGTTGCCATAAAGGGGGTCGCCCAACAGCGGGTAGCCTTGAGATGTCAGGTGTACACGGATTTGGTGGGTGCGTCCGGTTTCCAGTCGACACTCCACCAACGAGACCACCATCCCATACACCTTAAGCACCTTATAATGGGTGACCGACGGTTTTCCGCCGCGGGCCACAATGGCCATTTTTTTTCGGTTTTGCGGCGATCTGCCGATGTTGCCTTCGATGGTTCCTGCCAAGGGTTTGGGAACACCCCATACCAAAGCATAGTAGGCCCGGTCCAAAGAATGATCGGCGAATTGGGCGCTCAGCCCGCGATGCGCGGCATCGGTCTTGGCCGCCACCATCAGCCCCCCGGTCCCCTTATCCAGGCGGTGCACGATGCCCGGTCGAGCCACCCCGCCGATCCCCGACAGACTGGTTCCACAATGAGCCAGCAGCGCATTGACCAACGTGCCGTCCCCATTGCCCGGGGCGGGGTGCACCACCAGACCCGGCGGCTTGTCGATCACGATCAGGTCGGCGTCTTCATAGATAACCTCCAAGGGGATGTCTTGGGGCGTGGGCGTCGCCGCCACGGCGGGGGGAACGCAAATCACAAACGTGTCCCCGGCACGGGTTTTTTTTGCCCCATCGCCGACCGCCACCCCGCCCAGTTTTCCGGCAAACACCCGGCCCTCGGCCATCAAAGCCTGAATGCGCGCCCGCGACAGGTCTTCGACCTGGTCGGTCAGCCACTTGTCCAAACGCATCCCGGCCTTGTTTTCGGGGACCTGAACGGTGTATGTCGTGTCACAGATAATGTTTTTCATGTTTGAACAACGCAGCGGATTGAAATCATGGCGATGGCAAAGGCCTTAGTGGCGGTGATGAGTTTTCTCATCGCCGTGGTTGTGAGTATGATGATCTACGGGTTTTATCAAAAATCTCTCGACCCAGATTACAAGATGTTTCGGGACAACGCTACGCCGCTGCGCCAATCCAGCCCCACCGTCAGCACGGCCCCGCAACTGCGCCTGGAAGACATCGCGCTGAATTTGCCCGCCAGCGCACGGATAACGTCCACCGAGGCGAGCCGTGATCGCTTGATTTTACTGATTGCGCGCGACGGCGAACGCACCGACCTGGTGGTCATCGTGGACCTGAACTCGGGCCAGGTGGTGAGACGGATCGCAACCAGCCCTTAAACTCCCCACAGTTCGCCCCCACAACCAAGGCCGCCTCATGATCCGCCTCAGCCGCCCGCAAATCCACGCCATCCAGGATCATGGCGAACGCACCTACCCCTACGAATGTTGCGGCTTGCTGTCGGGCATCCAGGGTCAAGGCGGAACCCTCACCGTCACCCGCGTCACCCCCAGCCCCAACGTGGCGATCACCGAACAGGACCACGGCGCTCAAGACCGCTTTGAGGTTGATCCGCAAATCCGCCTGGACCTGATGCGCAGCCTGCGTGCGGCAAGCGACGACCGGGGTGAGGTCATCGTCGGACACTACCATTCCCACCCCGACCACCCGGCCCAGCCCTCAGACCGCGATCTGGACATGGCCTTCGAGCCGGATTTGGTGTGGCTGATCGTATCGGTGACCAAAGGACACCACCAAGACGCCCGCACCTGGCGCCTGAACCGCGATACCCGTGCAATCACACCGATCAAGCTGGTGATAATTTAACACCATGCCGTCGGGTTATGGCGGGCCGGGCGGTGGCGGCGGGTTCGTTCCCCAACGTCGCCGTGGAGGTGGTGGCCAACCGCGGCCCCACCACGCTGTCTTTCATCTGTCCTCAAGCTTCCGGCGCAATAAGTTGAGTTGTCTGGGAACAGATGTCCTGAACCACTTTGCCAGCACCCCACACCATTAAAGTTCCCCACCCGCGCCGAAGGGCCTAAAGTGCTCTTCGACGCCAAATTTTGAGCCGCATATTGAGCCCTGTAGGATGACCGCCCCAAAACCCTTGCCCGTGCCCGCCACCACCCGCCACCGGCCCGTTCTCAGGCGTTCCACCTGGGTCTGGGCATTGGTCCTGCCGGTGCTTTTTTATGCCCTGTTTGTCGGCGCACGGGGATGGCTGTCGACCAATCTCCATGCCACCAGCGCCCAACCGCTGTCGCTGTATGTCGCCGGGCTCAACGAGATGCTCGACAAATATAAGCCCCTGCCGGAAATTTACGCCTTGCACCCGACCATTCAGGCGCTGCTCGACACCCCCGATGATCCGCGCCTCAAACGCCAAGCCAACCTTTTGCTGCAACGCTTCAATGGCGCATCGCAAGCCGCCGACACCTACGTCCTGGACAGCCAGGGCATGACCTTGGCCGCCAGCAATTGGAACCGCGATGGAACCTTTGTCGGGCGCAGTTTCAGCTATCGGCCCTATTTTCAAGACGCCCTCAAAAGCGGCCGGGGACGGTTTTTTGCGGTCGGCACCACGTCCTTGAAACGGGGCTATTATATGTCCCAGGCGGTCACTGATCGGCGCGGCAAGGTAACCGGCGTGGTGGTGGTCAAGGTCAATGTCGCCGAGGCCGAAAAAGGCTGGACCGCGCCCCGTCACGAGGTCATCGTCACCGACACCGCAGGCATCGTGTTTTTATCGTCGCGCCCAGGCTGGCTGTACACCGCCCTGCGCGACCCCGCCCCCGAGGCATTGGCCGAACTGGGCCGCACGCGGCGCTACGCGGGCAAAAAAATCGGTCGTTTGCCTTTTAAAATCACCCCCGCGTCGGCCCCGTGGGTCAACACCTTCATGCCCACCGGACCCGACGAACGCCAATACCTGGCCACCTATCAAGACATTCCCGAGGTCGGTTGGCAGGTGTGGATCCTGGCCGATACCCAGCCGGTGTTCGCCATGGCGCTGGCCTACGGCGGGGCGATTGTGTTGGTCATCGTTCTGGCGGCCATTGCTGCGGTCAGCTTGATTGATCGACGCCGTGGGTTGCTGCGCGCCCTGGCGGTGCAACACCACGCCCGCCTCACATTGGAAAACGCCGCCAGCGAACTGGAACGCCAGGTTGAAAATCGCACCGCCGACTTAAAACACACCCAGAACGAACTGGTTCAAGCCGCCAAGATGGCCGCATTGGGACAAATGTCGGTGGGCATCAACCACGAACTGAACCAACCGCTGACCGCAATTCGGTCCTATGCCAGCAACGCGGTGAAACTGTTGGATCACCACCGCGTGGATGAAGCCCGCGAAAACATGTCATTGATTGCGGCGTTGAGCGAGCGCATGGGCGATATTATTTTGCGGCTGAAAATTTTTGCCCGTGAAAGTTCCGATCAGCGGACCCCGCAAATTTTGCAAGACGTCATCACCGACACCTTGCGCATCGTCGGGCCGCGCTTGAAAAAAGAACGCGTCACCCTCACCATCGACGTCCCCGCGGACCCCATCACGGTGTTGGTCAACGATGTGCGGTTGGAACAAGTGCTGGTCAATTTGATCAACAACGCCATTGACGCCTTTGAAGACAACGACGACCCGCGCATCGTGCTCACCGCCACCATCACCGCCCAAGATGCCGTCGTCACGGTCCAGGACAGCGGGCCGGGCATTCCCGCCCATGTCATCCGACACTTGTTCGAGCCGTTTTTCACCACCAAGGAAGTCGGCATCGGACTGGGCTTGGGGCTGTCCATATCGTATGGCATTATCCAGGAATTCGGCGGCGTGCTCAGCGCCCAAAACCTGGCCCGTGGCGGGGCCGAATTCGCTTTTAACATCCCGCTCGCCACCCCACCCCAAAAGGTTTAACCCCCTCATGCTCGACAAACCCCCGGTGATCATAATCGATGATGAAGAACACGTGCGCCTGTCGTGTGCCCAATCACTGGATTTGGCCGGTTTTTCCGCCACCACCGAAGACTGTGCTGAAAATGCGCTGGATCAACTGTCGCGCAATTTCCCCGGTGTTCTGGTCACCGACGTGCGCCTGGGGGGCATGAATGGACTGGAGTTTCTGGCCAAGGTCAAAGAGCTTGATGACGATATTCCGGTAATTTTGATCACCGGGCATGGCGACGTGTCGATGGCGGTCGACGCCATGCACCAAGGTGCCTTCGATTTTCTGGAAAAGCCCTTTGACACCGAACGGTTCATCGACGCCGTATCGCGCGCCGCCCAGACCCGCTGGCTGGTGATGGAAAACCGGCGTTTGTCTTCCAAGCTCAATGCCCGATCCGCAATCGACAGCGTTTTGCTGGGCCAGTCTCCGGTGATGGTCCAGTTGCGCGATCAAATCACCACCATGGCCCAGACCGATGCCGACATTCTCATCATCGGCGAAACCGGAGCGGGCAAGGAACTGGTGGCGCGCTGCCTGCACGATTTCGGCCCCCGCAAAGACCATCATTTTGTCGCCATCAACTGTGGCGCGTTACCCGACACCATGATCGAAAGCGAACTGTTCGGCCATGTCGCGGGAGCCTTCACGGGGGCCGCCAAAACCCGGGTGGGCAAGTTTGAACACGCCCAGGGCGGCACCGTATTTTTAGATGAAATCGAAAGCATGCCGCTGGATTTACAGGTCGGGCTGTTGCGGGTGTTGCAAGAACGCACCGTAGAACCCCTGGGTGGCAACGCGTCCATTCCCCTCGACATCCGGGTCATCGCCGCCACCAAGGTCGATTTGTTGGAAGCTTGCAACGTGGGCACCTTTCGCGAAGATCTTTATTACCGCCTCAGCGTGATGACCGCCACCATTGCACCCTTGCGCCAACGCAGCGAAGACATCGCCAGCTTGTTCCAGCACTTTGCCGCCATCGCCGCCACCCGCCAGCGGCGCACCTGCCCGGCGCTGCCCACCGCCCTGGTGCAGCGCCTGTTGGCCCATAGCTGGCGCGGCAACGTGCGCGAAGTGCGCAATGCCGCCGAACGCTTTGTCCTGGATCTGCCGCCCTTGCCAGGACTGTCCGACGCCAGTGCCGCCGCCGGGGCGGCCTGTGCGGATGCGACAAGCTTGCCCGAACGCGTTGAGTGTTTTGAAAAGTCCTTGATCGAAGCGGAACTGAAAAACTGTCGCGGCAACGTCACCCAGGCGTGCAACAATCTGCGCGTGGCGCGCAAGACCTTCTACGACAAGCTGGCCAAATATGGTCTAAAACGCGACAACTTTACGCCCTAAATGCGGCAATATGTATGGATTTCCGCACACAAGTGGATTGATTTTGTGTGATTTTTCACACACTTGAGGCAGCGCAACACCGTCATTGACTTGACCCGTTTTACATTTTTATCAATACAATCAATGCATTGTCTATCGGCTAAGCGTCTTGAACATAGCTGGCATGCATTTTGAGTACATCTGTCCATCCGCATTCCCGACAGGGGCTTGGGGATCGACTTTGACCGTCTATTTGGAGAGACATTATGCGTATCTTAAAAACAGCCCTCGCCACCGCACTTGCGGTGACGGTGATGGGCACCGTGGCCGCCAAGGCCGCGCAAGACAAAGAAATCGTCATCAAATTCAGCCACGTCACCACCGGTACGACGCACCCCAAGGCGATCGCCGCCAATCTGTTTGCCGAACGGGTCAACGAACGCATGAAGGGCCGCGTGCGGGTTGAAGTGTTTCCCGGCGGGTCGCTGTTCAACGATGATGATTTGCTGGTCGAATTGATCAAGGGCAAATCGGTGCAAATGGGCTCACCTTCGCTGTCCAAATTTGAATCTCTGACCAAAAAATTCCGGGTTTTCGATCTGCCGTTCCTGTTTGACGACATCAACGCCGTGAACCGTTTCCAAAAATCGGACAAGGGCCAGGAGCTTCTGCGTTCGATGGAAAAGAAAGGCATCCTCGGCCTGACGTTCTGGCACAACGGCATGAAGCAAATGTCCGCCAACAAACCGTTGCTGACACCCGCCGACGCCAAGGGCCTGAAATTCCGCGTCCAGCAATCGGACGTGTTGGTTGCACAGATGGAAGCCCTCGACGCCACCGCCCAAAAACTGGCCTTTAAAGAAGTTTATGGCGCGCTGCAAACCGGCGTGGTTGACGCCCAGGAAAACACCTGGTCGAACATCTATTCCAAAAAATTCTTCGAAGTCCAGGATGGTGTCACCCAAACCGACCACGGCATTATTGATTACGCCGTGATCGTGTCGCGTCGTTTCTGGGAAGGTCTGCCCACCGACATCCGCACCGAACTCGAAGCCATTTTGGCCGAAGTCACCGAAGAACGGAATCGTTTGGCTTATGAGCTGAACCAGAAAAGCCGCGACAAAATCATCGCTTCCGGCGGTGTGGTGCGCACCTTGACCCCCGAACAACGCGCGGCGTGGGTCAAGAAAATGAAGCCGGTTTGGGCTAAATTCGAAGACGAAATCGGTGCCGATATGATCGCTGCCGCGCAAGCCAGCAACCAATAAACAACACCGACTTTGGGGACACCGTCACGATGATCACACGGTTTATTGATTTTATTCACAAGGCGGAAGAAGCATTTTTGGCGTTTCTTTTGGCCGCCATGGTCATCGTGACGTTTACCCAGGTGGTTGCCCGATACGTGTTCAACTCAGGCGTCATTTGGGCGCTTGAGTTGACCACCTACCTGTTTGCCTGGCTGGTGATTTTGGGGATTTCTTACGGCATCCGCGTGCACAGCCACATCGGCGTTGACGCGGCTGTCAAACTGTTGCCCCCGGCGGGACAAAAATCCGCCGGCCTCATCGCGGTGCTGGCCGGAATCCTCTATGCGGCGTTGCTGTTGTATGGCTCTTGGGACCAGGTTGTCGGCATTTTGTATGTCTATGAATTTGAAACCGAAGACTTGGGAATTCCGCTATGGATCCCGCATAGCGTCTTGATTTTTGGCTTTACCTTGATGATCTGGCGCATGACGGTTTTGGGGTTTCGCATCCTCACCGGGCGCGATACCGGACTTATACTGGGCGACGAAGGTCGTGACGCCATGGAAGCTTATGCGCAAGACGACCTCGCCATCCCCCCACAAAAGCCCCCGCAAAAATCCGGAGACGCCCAATGACCATCGCTTTTCTCTTTGCGTCCCTGTTCGGCTTGATCTTCATCGGCACCCCCATCGCCATTTCACTGGGGCTGGCGTCGGTCTCTACAATTGTGCTTTTTTCCGGTGACGATTTAGGCTCCCTCGCCACCAAATTGTTCGGCACCATGGGTTTTTACACCCTGATGGCGATCCCGTTTTTCATTTTATCATCCGCGTTCCTGTCCACCGGCGGGGTGGCGCGGCGCTTGATCCGGTTTGCCACCAACTGCGTCGGGCATTTCCACGGCGGGCTGGCCATGGCATCGGTTTTGGCCTGCATGTTGTTTGCCGCCGTGTCCGGATCGTCCCCCGCGACCGTGGTGGCCATTGGCTCCATCGTCATCGCCGGCATGATGCGCGCGGGCTACAGCCAGGATTTTGCCGCCGGGGTGATCGCCAACGCCGGAACTTTGGGCATTTTGATCCCGCCCTCAATCGTCATGGTGGTTTACGCCGCCGCCACGGAAGTGTCCGTGGGACGGATGTTCCTGGCCGGGGTGATCCCCGGGATTTTGGCCGGAACCATGCTGATGACCGCCATTTACGTCGCCGCACGGATTAAAAAGCTCCCCCGTTTGCCGCGCCCATCGCGTCGAGAATTTTTTGAATCTTTTAAAGACGCGATCTGGGGCCTGATGCTGATCGTGATCATTTTGGGGGGCATTTACGGCGGTATTTTCACCCCCACCGAAGCCGCCGCCGTGGCGGCCGTATATGCCTACATCATTTCCATTTTCGTATACCGCGACATTGGTCCCTTAAAAAACGGCGAACCGGGCACCGGGATGTTCAAAACCGCACTTGCTTTCATCACCCACAAGGACGTGGTCTCCACCATGGTGGAAGCCGCACGGGTGACCATCATGTTGATGTTCATCATCGCCAACGCGATGCTGTTCGCCCACGTTCTGACCACCGAACGGATTCCCAACGCCATTACCGAGGTGATCATCTCAGCCGGGTTTGAACCCTGGTCGTTCCTGATTGTGGTGAATATTTTGTTGTTGGTGGCGGGCAATTTCATGGAACCGTCGGCAATCTTGCTGATTATGGCTCCGATCTTGTTCCCCATCGCCATGCAGCTGGGCATCGACCCGATCCATTTGGGCATTATCATGGTGGTGAACATGGAAATCGGCATGATCACGCCACCGGTGGGCCTCAACCTGTTTGTCACCGCCGGGATAACCGGAATGTCCTTGATGCGGGTGGTCAAGGCGGCGTTGCCGTGGCTGATGATCTTACTGGTGTTCCTGGTGATCATCACCTACATCCCGATCGTTTCCACGTGGCTGCCGAACATGATCATGGGACCGGAAATCGTCCGCTAGCGATTTTCTTCACAAACACAAAACACCCCCCGCCAAATCTTGCCGGGGGGTGTTTGCGCGACGGGGGGTGTTTGCGCGATAAGTATCAAGTGACGGGAGAACCGGCGCCAGGATCAACTGTCGTCGTCGTCGTCATCGCTGTCGTCGTCGCTGTCGCTGTCGTCGTCATCATCATCTTCGTCATCGTCACCTTCATCATCGCCTTCGTCGTCGCCGTTATCGTCATCTTCCCCATCATCGGACTCACCGTCGCCTTCGCTATCCTCGCCACTGCTGGCACCGCCACCGGCGTCAATGGCCGTGGCCAATTCGGTCAACGGATTGGAAAAATTCGCCCCCACCAAAGGCAAGGCTACCAACAATGAGCCCGAAATAAAGGCAATGATCACGCTGTATTCAATCGCCGTCACCCCCTCATCGTTCGCGCCAAAGCCCTTCAATCGTTGCCAAAACCTGATGTTCACTGGTCTTCTCCCAATGCTTCGAGGTTAAGTTTGGCCTGTTCGTGCCCTTGGGCCGCGGCCAACCGGTACCACCGGCGCGCGTCTTGCGCACTGCTTTCGACCCCTTTGCCAAACTGATACATCACACCAATTTTATTTTGCGCCCGCGCCGAACCCTGGCTGGCGGCGTTTTGGTACCATTCCATGGCCTGAGCATAATCTTTGTCCACGCCACGGCCCGCCTGGTACATAAAACCAATATTTCCCTGAGCTTTTGCATCGCCCTGTTCGGCGGCCTTGCGGTACCATTTGACCGCCAGGGCGTCGTCGACAGCGGTGCCCCGGCCAAACTGATACATCACCCCAAGGCTGCGCTGCGCCGCCGCAAACCCTTGCGCCGCCGCCTCTGTGAGCAACCGAAACGCGCGGTCCTGATTTTCGCTCACGCCGTTACCCTTGCGGTACAGTCGTGCCAAGGCGGTTTGCGCCCGTGCCGAGCCTTGGTCGGCGGCCTGTTGATAGAAGCTTGCGGCGCGCTCCCAGCTTTGTTCCACGCCCCGGCCTGTGCCGTAAAGCGTGCCCAGACTGTATTGGGAACGGGCAAAACCCTGGTCGGCGGCGTTGGTATACCAACGCACCGCCCGGGCCAAATCCTGATCCCCGCCTTTGCCGTTCAGATATAAATCGGCAATGTTGTCTTGCGCGCGCGCATCGCCCTGGTCGGCGGCGGCCAGATACCAATCGCGGGCGGCGGAATAATCGCGTTCCACACCACGGCCCTTTTCGTAACGCACCGCAACCCGGCGCTGGGCCACCGCATCGCCGTTTTTGGCTTTGCCCAACAGCACTTCAAATTTCATGGATTCCGCGCCCAGACTATCGTCCAGGCCCGCTTCGATATCTTGCCATTTACGCACCGCCGCCGGGTCCGGGTCCACCGTGCGGTAATATGTATAAAGATTTTGAAACGCGTCACGTTGCCCGCCACGCGCCGCTTTGCCCAACCACCTGAGCGCATCGCTGTACGACAACGCCACCCCTTGCCCCTGCTGATACAACAGCGCCAGTTTATATTGGGCCAGCGCGTTGCCGCCTTCGGCGGCTTTGCGGTACCATGCTGCGGCGAGGCTGTAATTGTATAAAACCCCGGTCCCCCGCATATGCAGGTCAGCCATTTTCAGTTGCGCCAAAACATCCCCGGAACGGGCGGCCTTCAACAGCCTTGCGATCCTGGCTTGTGTCTCATCGGAACGTGCCCCATCGGAACGTGCCCCATCGGAACGTGCCCCATCGGAACGTGCCCCATCGGAACGTGCATCGGGCAAGGCCACCACCAGGGACGGAGCGTTCGCGGTTGCCCCACCCGGAGATTGCGCCCCGACCGGCAGTGCCGCCGCCAACATCACGCCAGCCCACACAACAGCGCCCAGGGACCGTGCCGCACCGGGCCAAAAATTTGTCTTTACGGTTTTCATAGCGATCCTCAAATGCGCTGGAACACGGGACTTTCAAGCGTTAAAATCATACAGCCTTTGAGTGTTTGAAAAAAGAATATCAATTGTCCCGCGCGCCATCAGTGATCGCCGTCACTCACCAATCACCACACACGCCCGCGGCATCATACGCCCCGCCCGGCTGATCAATGCGCGCGTGTTGGGCGGTGATTTCCGTGTTCAACTGAGCCGTAACCCGCGCCACCACCTGTTTCAGCACCTGTTGCGCGCGTGCCTGGCCGCTTTGCATGGAGCTGACCGGGCCGGGATTGAACCGCGCCACCGCGCGCTGCAAGTCCCCCTTCAAGATCTTGGCGTATTTGCGCACCCCGGTACGGTTGACGCGCACATGCTGCATTTCGTGTTTCAACACCGTGGTGTACTGACAACTGCCCCGCACATATTCCCGGGGCACCTGAATATTGAGCTGTTTGTGGCCAAATTTCACCGCAACATCGGGCACGTTCAAACAGCTTCCCCGGGCTTTTGCATAACTGCTGAAGTTGATTTTCATCGATACCGTGATGGCATTTTGGGTCAGACCCAACACCACATTGCCGCGCCTCAGCAAACCATGCGCCTGGGCTTTCGAATTGATCTGTCGGCTGCTCAACGTGGTGATGATTTTAGGTGCCGGGTCCAACAATTGCACCTCGACACGGGTTTTCGGCTGTGGCGCGCACGCCCCCACATGGCCCGCCGCATACGCCGGCACCGACACAAGCGTGAAAGCCAAAACCAGGGGGGCGGATAAAAAACGCAGCCAATGTTTTTTCATTCCCCAAGACTAAGCACCTCTGACCATAAAATAAAGCCGTCAAAGGCCCCAAACGTCCTCATGGTGCGGATTTTTCCCGGTACATATTTTGATCCGCCACATGCACCAGTTGATCGGCATCGTGGGTATCTTCGGGGAACCGCGCCATACCGACTGCGGCGTGGATGTTCAGGTCCAGGTTTCCTGAGGGTATCGGTTTACTGAGACCCGCACGCAACTTGGTCAGCACTCCGGCCAAAATATCGGGGTCGGTCAGGTTGGGCAAAAGCACAATAAATTCATCCCCGCCCACTCGCGCCACGGTATCGGACCTGCGGGTCAACTCCAGCAGTCGTCGGCTCACCTCGATCAACACCGTATCGCCCACCTGGTGTCCATACTGATCGTTGATCGCCTTAAACTCGTTTAAATCAAGATACAGCAGCGCAAACCCCGCATTTGAGCGTTCCCACAACGCCGCCAATTGATGCAAACGGTCATACATCAAACGTCGGTTGGGCAGTCCCGTCAGTTGATCGTGCAAAGCCAAGGCGCGGTTGCGACGTTCCAAAGTCAACAGCACGTACACCAACCCGCCAAAAATCAGCGCCACAAAAATGCCAACCCAGCGCACCACGACGGCGGCGCCGTTCCGGGTGCCCCAACCCACCATAGGGATTGCGGCAATTTGCCACGTGCCATTGGGCAAGGAAACGGTTTGGGTCACCACGTCGGGATTGACAAACAACCCCGCGTCGCCCAGAAACACCGCCCCCGCGGCACCCTTACCGTCTTTCCCCCGAACCGCCACCGACAGTTGACCCACCCTGCGCGCCACCCCGGACGCTTTAAACAGCTCATCGGCGTCAATGACAATCGCCGCCAAGCCCCAATAAAGCCGATCCTTTGGCGGATAAACGGTCCGGTCTTGTACAAAGATCGGCGTCCGGGCCACAATTCCACGCCCACCCTGAACCAAATCAAGCGGCCCCGCGACCACCGTATCGCCCAGTTCAATGGCCCGTTTCACAGCCGGCCACTGCTGGGGGTTTTCGCGGTAGCTCATACCCAAAGCACGTTCGTTTCCCGCCAATGGATAGACGAACCTGATGACGTTTTCAGGGGCCAGCGCCAAATTGCGAATATAGCGCCCAGCCGCAACCATTTCGGCTGCAATCGGTTCAAAGTCGCTCCACGTCAGTTCCGGCTGGGTGGCAACATAACTGATCATGCCGCGGGTTAAATACAGGGTCGAGTTCAGCTCCCCTTCCAGACGGGCCCGGATCAGAGCCAGCTTTTCGACCACGTCGATCCGTTCCTCATCAATCGCGTTGGCGGTGCTCATCGACGCCACGATCTCGGTGATCACCAGCACAAAGACCACCACGGAGATCGCAAAGATGACCCGCGCGCCTTGCCCCAAGGTTTCAACCCATCTTAATATTGTATTTTGAGATCCCATTTTTGGCTTGCTTTCGGGCCGCATGCGAGCCCCCGAATATCCCTCATCACACAAACTTTAGACCTACTTTAGATTAAGGGCCCAAAAAAAATGTATATTAAATAAATAAACACACCCATAAGAAATATACTTTTTTTCCGGGGCTCTTTTGTGATTACAAAGTCCGTTCTATCGTACACATGGAACACATTTGTAGCAGCCGATCAGCGGAGTTGACAAACTGATGACCACGAACCTCCCCACCCTCGGGCCTTTTGCCTTCGCCCGTCTGCCCAACATTATTTTCGGGGCCGGAACCCGCTCCCGGCTGGCCGGTGAGGTTTTAAAGTTTGGCCGCCATGCCTTGATCGTCACCGGGGCCAGGTCTTTCACCGCATCGCCATTTTGGGCTCAACTGCAAGACCAGTTCGACGACGAGGCGATCACCACCACCACGTTGTCCATCACCGGTGAGCCGACCCCCGAACACATTGATAATGCCGTCTGCGCCCACCGGGACCTGGGCATCGACGTGGTGATCGGCATCGGCGGCGGCAGCGCCATGGACGCGGCCAAGGCCATAGCCGGGTTGCTGATCCCGGGCAATTCGGTAATGGATCATCTGGAAGGGGTCGGCCCTGAGTTGCCTTATGACGGTCCGGCAACGCCGCTGATTTGTCTGCCCACCACGGCGGGAACCGGCAGTGAGGCGACCAAAAACGCGGTCCTCACCCGCCCCGGTGCGAACGGCTTTAAAAAGTCGTTTCGCGGCGATGCCCTGGTTGGCGCATGCACCATTGTGGATCCTGATTTTCTCCTCACTTGTCCGCAATCGGTGGTCGCCGCCAACGGCATGGACGCGCTGACCCAACTGTTGGAAAGCCTCACCTCCACCCGCACCAACGCCATGGCTCAGGCTTTGGCGTGGTCCGGCCTGGAACAATTTTCCCAGGGCTTTTGGGATCTGTGGTTGAGCGCCGAGGGGACTCATGAGCCCGGGGATGCGCGGGCCGGGGAAGCCCGCGAACGGATGGCTTATGCGGCTTTAATGTCGGGCATATGCCTGGCCCAAACCGGTTTGGGCGCGGTGCATGGCCTGGCCCAACCGTTGGGATCGTTCTTTTCCATCCCCCACGGCGTGGTCTGCGGCACCTTGCTTGGCGATGCCACCGAGGTCAACATTCAAGCCCTGAGCCAACGCGCCCCCGACAGTTCCCCATTGTCCGCCTATGCCCGCGCGGGGGCCATCCTGCTGCACGACAATCTTCACGGCAACGCCGCACTGGACGGTTTGGTGCGCACCTTAAAAGACTGGACGGAGCGTTTAAACTTGCCGCGCCTGGCCAGCTTCGGCGTTACCGAAACAGACATCGCGCGGATTGTCGCCAACAGCCGTGGATCGTCCATGAAAACCAACCCGGTGGTGCTCACCGACGCCGAAATCGGCACCATTGTCAGTCGTCGTCTGTGACCATGTTCAAGCGCACCGGCCCCTTGACGTGAATGTCGCGCTGGGGATAGGGGAAGGCGATGTTGTGTTCCTCAAACAGTTCGTGGATGCGCAGGTAAATTTCACTTTTGATGTTTGACAGGCCCTTTTCCGCGTCTTCGATCCACACCCGCAGTTCCAAATCCAGCGCATTGTCGCCGTAGCCGCGCAGCAAACAGCGCGGGGCCGGATCTTGCAAAACTCGCGCAAATTCGCCCGCCGCATCCTGGGTCAGTTGAATCGCCAAATGGACGTCCGAATCATACGAAATGCCAATCGGCAGGCGTTGGCGCACCAGACGATCGGAATGGGACCAATTTTCCACCGGCGTGGAAATCAACACTTCGTTGGGGATCAAATGTTCGATGCCATCGCGCGTCACCACCGACACATAGCGCGCCCCGATGGAATTGATCCAGCCATAGGTGCCGCCGATTGACACCACGTCCCCGGGCTTCACCGACCGGTCCATCAGCAAGATCACCCCCGACAGCAAGTTGCTCACCACCTTTTGCAAGCCGATGCCGATGCCCAACCCCAAGGCCCCGGAAAACACGCTTAACGCGGTCAAATCAATGCCCACCGTGTTGATCCCGGTGAGCACCGCCAGGGTGATGAACAACACCCGGGCCAATTTCCCGAACAGGACCTTTTGCGATGGGGTGAATTGCGCCATCCCTTTGAGGCGTCTTTCCACCATGCGCGCCGCCCAATTGGCGGCCCACAGCAACACCACTATCGCCACCACCCCCTTGGCGACCACCAACAAAGACAGCCGAAGGCTGCCCAAATTCAACGCCAGGCTGTCCATGAACGCCAGGGTCGGGTCCAACAAGCCAATGATGTTCAGGGCCGCCACCGCCCACACAAACATCGCCACCGCTTTGGCCCACCACGGGTCGGCGATGAAATTCAACGCCAGACGGATCACCACCCAAGCGGTCAACAAGCTCACCGCAACCGCGATGATGCCCCCCGGCCAGCCCACCTGAAACGCCGTCAGACGAGCCATGCCAACAATCATCAACCACACCAACGGCAAGATCAGCGGTTTGACAATTTGGCTGATGTGGGTCCGGTACTTAACCGCCCAGGCCCCGTCGAGGGCCTTGTGCACCACTTTGTCGATGGGCCGCGCCACCATCCGCGCGGCGAAATAACTGCCCACCACCACCGCCAACTGGACCAAATTGGGGATCACCAGAATTTGCGTTTGCACGAACTGCCATAGGCTCGCTAAAATCTGATCCCATTCAGCGCTGTTAAAAGAACCACCCACGGCCCATCCCCTTTGAAAGCATCAACACCACCGAGCCTACGGCGCACGCGCACGGTTGTCCATGAACACCGCCCCCGACGCACCAAACAGGGGTGTAAAAGCCGCTTCCCGCGCTACACTGCGCTTTCCTTTTTACTTTTGGATCAATTGTTATGAACGCCCCCCCACAGCCTGCTTTCGCCACCGCGCGCGCCGCATTGAGAGGGGGCGCGCGCGAAGCCGCCGGGGTGCCGATGATGGTCATGGGGGCCAGCTTCATCGGCTTTGGCTCGATGATTCGCGATTTGGACTGGACGGTGTGGAACGCCCTTGCTTCAACCCTCTCCACGTGGGCGCTGCCGGGCCAAATCGCCATGGCGGAAATGGCCTATAGCGGCGCGCCGCTGCTGGCGGTGGTGTTGGCGGTGACTTTTATCAATGCACGTTTGTTGCCGCTGGTGATGTCGCTGCTGCCCCACATCCGCCGCCCCGGCGTTGCGACGTGGCGCTATTATGGTGTCGCCATGCTGATCGCCGCGACCAGTTGGGTCGGCACCATGCGTCGCCTGCCCGACCTCGACCAGGATCAGCGCCTGCATTACCTGACCGGCTATGGCTTGACGCTGTATTTAAGCTCACCCATCGCCACCGTGATCGGTTTTTATGTGGCCGATCAGGTGCCCGGGTCGCTCACCTTGGCGCTGGTGTTTCTCAATCCGCTCTATTTTATGCTGTTATTTTTATTTGATTTGCACAAGCCTGCCAAGGTGCTGGCCCTGCTGTTCGGCGCGGTTTTGGGGCCGGTGCTGTTTCAAATCACCCCCAACTGGAGCCTCGTCATCACCGGTTTGGCGGGTGGCAGCGCCGCCTGGGCCCTCGGTCGCCACGCGGCAAGGAAAAAGCCGGGCCAAAACAATGTTTGAGCCCACCGCAACATCCCTGTATTCCCCCACCCTGATCATCACCATGGCGGCGCTGGCGACCTATGCCTCGCGTGCCTTGGGGACCTATTTTTCCGGCAAAGTCGCCCGCCAATCCGCGCTGATCGAATGGGTCACCTGTGTCACCTATGCGCTTTTGGCGGGGCTGGTGGCGCGCATGATTTTACTGCCCATCGGGGCCTTGAGCGCAACCCCGGACTGGGTCCGTTTAAGCGCCGCCGGGGCCGGCTTGGCGGTTTTCATCGTCACCCGCAAAAATGTCGGTTTGGGCGTTCTGGCCGGGAGTTTGGCGATCATTGCGCTGGTTGAATGGAACGGATTTTAAGCGCGCTTTTTCAACACCAGCGTCAACCACCCGTCCCGCACATAGCGCCGTTCAAACTTCAACCCGTGGTTCACATAGGGGGCGATCACAAAGCGCTCATCGCGTTCAATCAAACCGGACAAAACCACATATCCGCCGGGCGTCAGGCGGCGCGATAAATCACCGGCCATCGCGGTCAACGGGCGGGCCAAAATATTGGCGACAATCAGGTCAAAGCGCGCCCCTTGGGCAACCCGGGCCAAGCCCGCCCCGGGGCGAAAATCCACCAGCTTCGCCACCGCGTTCAAAGCCGCGTTTTCCCCCGCCACCCGCACCGCTATCGGGTCAATATCGCTGCCGATCACTTTGCGTTTCCACAACCTGGCCATGGCAATGGCCAAAATACCCGACCCCGTGCCCACATCCAAAGCCCGTTTGAAGCGCCGCCGGTGACCCAAATCCTCGATTGCCCGCAAACACCCCGAGGTGGTCGCATGGGTGCCGGTGCCAAACGCCACCCCCGGATCAATGCGCAGGGGAATGCGCCCGGCCAGCGGTCGCCAGGCCACGTGGCTGGCATAAATATAAAACCGCCCAACGTCCAATGGCGGGAAGTCTTTTAAGTTTTCCGCCACCCAGTCGCGCGGTTCCAGCTCGCAAATTTGCACCTGCGCCAGGGTGGTGTTCAACCGGTCCGCCACGGCCTGAAGAACGCCCATCACCTGGTCCGGGTCGGGCGGTCGGGTGACAAAGCCTTCCATCCGCTGCACCCCGCGGGGCTCATCCACCGTCCACATTAAGGATTCGACCAAAGGTTCCAGCGCCCCTTCAAAGGCCGCCACATCAGGGTCGGCGACCGCCAGGGAGATGCACCATATTTTTGTGTTGTCGCTCATCCGCAAAGGTATGGTTGAGGGAGGTTGTTCCGTCAACGGCCAATCAAATATTACGTATTTCTAATATATAAAGACCCTAATTTGTGCGCGGGTATGGGGCCGTGTTATATTGCAACCTTAGGGTTTGTTTCGCGGGCTTGGTGTCGGTCGTGAAAGTGACCGGAAATCGACCGGGCGGCGAGACAAAATTTTACTTAAAAGATAACCTGGGGAGGAAATCTAATGTCAGATCTGACACAAAAATATGGCCTGGCGATGTTCGGGGCCTTGGTGATGCTGGCCTTTATCATGGTCGTGTATTTGTAAAACCATCCCATCCGATGTTCGAAGAATGCCTTTTATAAAGTATCACCTTAAAAACGCGGGCCTGGGCGCGCGTTTTTTTTTGATCCGGCGTATTTAAGGGCCGGGGCCGGGCACATCATGCCTTTTCGACAAAACTGGCCATAACTTTTTTCAGGCCGGCTTTTTCAAATTGGATATCAAGTTTTTCACCATCCAGGGATTTGATCGAACCATAGCCAAATTTCTGGTGAAAAATGCGCTGTCCAACCTCCAGCCCCCCCGGCTCCTGCCCCCCCGGCCCAGCGGGGCCGCGGGGCCGGGGAGCAAAAGCCAGATCATCGTTGCGGCTTTGCGCCCGCACCCGTCCCATGCCACGCCCGTCAAAGCGATCCCCGGGCGCGTCAGCGCCGCCCAGACTGAGCCCCACGGCCCCGTCACGTTCGATATGGTCGCCGGGCAATTCATCGACGAAGCGCGATGGCAACGAAGATTGCCACTGGCCGTAAATGCGCCGGTTGGCGGCAAACGTCACGTGGGCGCGTTGGCGCGCCCGGGTCAGGCCGACATAGGCCAGGCGGCGCTCTTCTTCCAGGCCGTGGGTGCCGGTTTCATCCAGGGCGCGTTGATGGGGAAACAGACCTTCTTCCCAGCCGGGCAAAAACACCGTGTTGAATTCCAGCCCCTTGGCACCGTGCAACGTCATCAGCGACACTTTGTCGGTGCCGGAGTTGGTTTCGTTTTCCATCACCAGCGACACATGTTCCAAAAACATCCCCAAGGTGTCGAACTCGCCCAACCCAACAACCAGTTCCTTGAGGTTTTCAACCCGCCCCGGGGCTTCGATGGATTTGTCCGTTTTCCACATTTCCAGGTAACCCGACTGGTCCAGAACCATTTTCATCAAATCCGCCGGACTGAGGTCACCGGACGCCTCCCGCCAGCCGTCGAAAGCATCAAGCAACCCGGCAAGCGTGGTCTTGGGCCTGGTCTTCAACTCATCGCTGGTGATCAGTTCCAGGATCGCCGCGACCTGTGAAATGCCCCGTGCGCGCGCATGCATATGCACGGTTTGCAGCGTCATTTTACCCAACCCGCGTTTGGGCACATTGACGATCCGGGCAAAGGCCAAATCATCATCGGGCTGGGCGATGACGCGCAGATAAGCCACCGCGTCGCGAATTTCCTGGCGCTCGTAAAAACGCAACCCGCCGATCACCTGATAGGGGATCGCCAATGCGATCAGGCGTTCTTCAAATTCACGGGTCTGGGCCGAGGTGCGCACCAGAACCGCCATCGTAGAAAGCGCATCACCACCACCGTGACGGGTTTCAATTTCATCGCCGACCCAGCGGGCTTCTTCGCTGGAATCCCACACCCCATGCACGCGTACTTTTTCACCAGACCTCAAATCGGTCCACAAGGTCTTGCCCAAGCGGTCCTGGTTGTTGGCGATCAAACCCGACGCCGCCGCCAAAACATGCGGGGTGGAGCGATAATTGCGTTCCAGACGGACCACTTTGGCCCCCGGGAAGTCCTGCTCAAAACGCAAGATGTTGCCGACCTCCGCACCCCGCCACGAATAGATTGATTGATCATCATCGCCCACACAACAAATGTTCTTATGCCCCTGGGCCAGCAACCGCAGCCACAGGTATTGGGCCACGTTGGTATCTTGGTATTCATCCACCAAAATGTAGCGAAACCGCCCCTGGTAGATGCTCGCGATGTCCGGGTGGTTTTGAAACAAATCCACACACAGCATCAACAGGTCACCAAAATCGGCTGCGTTTTGTCGTTTCAGGTCGCTTTGATAGTCTTTGTAAATTTCGATCGCATGCCCATCCATGGCATCCAGGGCGTCCGCCTGGGGAACCTTTTTGGGCATCAGGGAGCGGTCTTTCCAGCGCTGGATTTGAACCGAAAAGGCCCGTGGGGGAAAACGTTTGGGGTCGATGTCGCGGGTCGCCACAAGTTGTTTGAGCAAGCGCACCTGATCGTCACTGTCCAAAATGGTAAAGTTGGGCTTTAGCCCCACCGCTTCGGCGTGGCGGCGCAAAATCCGTGCCGCCAAAGCATGAAACGTGCCCACCCACCAGCCTTCAACCGGGGTTCCCAACATGGTGCCGACCCGCTGCTGCATTTCGCGCGCCGCTTTGTTGGTGAACGTCACCGCCAACATTTCGCCCGGGCGCGCCCGGCCTTGCAACAAAATATGCGCCAACCGGGTGGTCAAAACCCGGGTTTTTCCGGTGCCCGCCCCGGCCAACACCAACACCGGACCATCGGTGGCTTCGACCGCTTCACGTTGTTCGGGATTGAGGTCGGCCAAATAAGGGGCCTCCACCGCGGCAACGGGGGAAACGGATGGCGGGGCCGGATCGGTCAATTCAAAGGGATCGTTCATCGGCGATATATAGCACGTGGCGGCCACGGGCAAAGCCCCCCAAACTGAAATTAAACTCGCAGAAATTAAACACCCGGAAATTAAACACCCGGAAATTAAACATCGTGTTCTTCGTTGCGACTTTGCAGCAAAGCCCGATTGTACGCCGCCATGACGTGTTTTTCTTCCACCGTGCCGAGGAATTTTTGGGTCTCGCGGTCGTCAACCACCGCGATCAAATGTTCGCCGGTGCTGCGGATCACGTCGAGCGCCTCTTCCAAATGGTCGTTGCATTGCAACAGCGGCGGTTTTTGGCGCATCACATCGGCGGCATTCACCAGCGTGTCCATCGACGGATCGAAGGCAATTTCGCTGAGGTCCGCCAAGGTAATGGTGCCCATCAAGGCGCCGTCCGCATCAACCACAAACAGCTCCCCCAATTGGGTTTTTTGCAAATCGCGGCGCAACGCCGCCAAGGTCACGTTGGGCCGCACCTGAAAATCATATTCTTCCATCACGTCGCACACCCGGCTGGCGCGCAACAGAGAACTTTCAAACCCGCCTTTCAAATCCAGGCCGCGACGTTCCAACTGCAAGGCGAAAAAACTGTTTTTGGAAATGTGCCGGGTGATCCCGGTGGACACCACCACCGCCAGCATCAGGCCCATGGTCAGTTCGTAATCGCCGGTCAATTCAAACACGATCAAAGTGGTTGAAATCGGTGCGCCCAACGTCGCCGCCGCCACCGCCCCCATGCCAATCAGGGTATAGCCCCCGGTGCCGTTTTGCAAATCCGGAACCATATCCGTAAAGACGAGGCCAAACGCCCCACCCAACATCGCCCCGACCACCAGGGACGGGGAAAAAATTCCCCCGCCAAAGCCGAACCCGAGGCTCAACCCGGTGGCCACGATTTTGCCCACCAACACCGCCACCAACAGCCACAGCGTGACACTGCCGCTCAATGCGTCATCGGTGATGCCGTACCCCACCCCCATCACCTGGGGCAGTGCCAAGGCGATCACGCCGACAAGAAATCCCCCCACCGCCGGGCGCATCCAGGTCGGCCCGGGCAAGGCCTCGGCGACATTTTGGGCGGTAAAAATCGTGCGCAGCAACACGCTTGCCACCACCCCGGCCAAAACCCCCAACAACACAAAGGCGGGAAATTCAAGATACGACGTCATTTCATGGGGCGGCAAAACAAACGCCGGATAATCGCCAAAATACGCCCGTGACACCGCCGTTCCGGTCACCGAGGCGATCACCACCGGGGCGAACGCCTTCAACGCGTAGTGGCCGATGACCACCTCGTTGGCGAACAGCGCACCGGCAATCGGGGCGTTGAATGACCCCGCCACCGCCGTCGCCACCCCACAGCCCAGCACGGTCCGCGACAAAGACCGGCTGAGATGCAATTTCTTGGCCAGCCAACCGCCAAACGCCGCCCCCAAATGCACCGCCGGGCCTTCCCGGCCCACCGATGCCCCCGCGCCAATCGACAACGCGTTCACCAGCGCCACGCGCAACGCCGTCGACAACGACATCCGTCCGCCTTTCAGGGCGCTGGCTTCGATCACATCGCCAACCCCTTGCCCGCGCCGCCCGGGCAAGGTGTGGTAAACCAGCAGGCCCACCACCAACCCGCCGCCGGTGGGTGCCGCCAACACCTGCCACCACGGCAATTGGGCCACCACGTCGTACAGTCGTTCCCCCGGCGCACCGTAAAAACCCGTTTGAAAAAACAAAATGGCTTCGCGCAGTCCGATCACCAGTGCGCCCCCCACCAAGCCGATCAGCAACGCCAAAACCGCAAGGATCAATTGATCATTGCGGAGCATTCTGCGGGTCCTCAGATAAAGCGAGGAGGATGAAATCCAAGACGGCCACATGGGATTATTCCAACGGGTGCCAGACACTCAATTGAAGCTCAATTCGTCGCTTTTCAAATCAAGCTGGCTGACCACCTGGTTGCGGCCATTGCCCTTGGCCTTATACAATGCCTGGTCGGCGCGTTTTATCAAATGGCGCAAGGGTTCGCCAAATTCAAACGCCGCCGCACCGATCGAAACGGTAATCCGGCCTAAATCCTGATTGGTTGCCCGATTGATCAACTTCTTGCTCGAAATGCGCTCGCGGATGTGTTCGGCGACATGCACCGCGCCCGCCAAATCGGTGGACGGCAAGATCACCGTGAATTCTTCCCCGCCATAGCGCGCCGGAATATCATCGCCTTTAACCGATTTGGACATGGTCGAGGCCAATAATTTCAAAACTTCATCACCGGTTTGGTGGCCGTAGGTGTCGTTGAATTTCTTGAAATAATCAATATCGAGCATCAGAAGGCTCAAGTTTTCGCCCGTTTCCATGGCGTCGCGGGCCTGGCGGCGCAGTTCCATGTCAAACAATTTGCGATTGGCAATGCCGGTCAGGGCATCGGTCAGGGCTTCGCGGCGCATGTCTTCGAGGTCATCGCGCAATTGGCCGACTTCACTGGTCGATTCCGCCAGCCGGGTTTCCAGGGTCTGATTGATCTGTTCCATTTTGCGGGTGTCGGTGACAACCTTGGTGACTGCGGCTCTCAGCCCAGAAACATCCTTGGCGCCCAAAATATCGCCTTCCGCCGAGACCAGGGACTTGCCATATTCTGCCACCCCCTCGCCCGCGTCGCCCACGTAATTCAGGATATGGTGCAGTGCACTTTCGATCCGCGTGGTGGTGTCGTGCAGCACCGTGTCTTGTACTTCAGAGGTGAAAAATTTGGTGTAAATGTCGGCACTGACCGCTTCGCTGAACTCTTGGCTGTTGTCGATCAAAATCGAAATCATCCGCGACAAATCCGGATTGCGCCCCGCCACATGGGAATACCAAACCAAAAAATTATTCGGTGTGGCGGGCACCGATAACTCCACCATCCGCTCCAGCGCCTGGCTTGCATAGTTTAACGCCTGGTCGAATGAATCGTGCACAGTTCCCCGGTACCTAAAATCTGAGCCCTGCCCGGATGATAACCGGATCTCGCGAAAGACCAAGACAGAAATGCGAATTGTGCCAAAATCCTTGCCAGCGCGGTGATTTTCGCCAAAATATCCGCCCCGGCACTGGTCTGGCACCTGCAGAGCGTGTACAAGGCAGGACTCGCGTGCTACACGCGCAAAATCGCACCAGCCCTGGGCCCACTCGGAACCACCATGACAGACCCGCACATCCCCGCCCCCCCGTTCGAAATCGCCGTCGTTGTGCCGGTTCACAACGAGGGCGAAAACATTCGCCCCCTGATCGAAGAAATTGCCGCCGCCCTGGGCCCGGTCGCCGATTACGAAATCGTTTACGTCAACGATGGTTCCAACGACGACACCGCCGCCCAATTGGAAACCATGTCCGCCCACCATCCGCGCCTCAGCGTCTATGCCCATGACACCGCCTGCGGTCAAAGCTCTGCGGTCGCCACCGGCGTCAAGCATGCCCAGGCGACCTTCATCGCGACCCTGGACGGCGACGGACAAAACGACCCGGCCGACATTCCGGCCCTGTTGGCGCGCCTGAAAGAGGCTCCCGATCCCGATCGGTTGTTGGTCGCGGGCTGGCGCGCCCAGCGTAAGGACACCGCCTGGAAACGCTTTCAGTCCCGGCTGGCCAACGCGGTGCGGCAAAAATTGTTGGCCGATGGCACGCCGGACACCGGGTGTGGTCTGAAAGTCTTCACCCGCGCCGCTTTTTTGGACCTGCCCCGATTTGATCACATGCACCGCTACCTGCCCGCCTTGATGATCCGCCGGGGTGCCGACGTGGTGTCGGTCGCGGTCAACCACCGCGAACGCGAACGCGGCCAGTCAAAATATGGCATGTGGGACCGCCTGTCGGTCGCCGCGCGCGATATATTGGGCGTGATGTGGTTGGTTGCCCGGGACTCCAAACCGCACGTGCGAACGGTCCGCGCCGCAAACAGAGAAAACACAAAATAAACCATGAGCACGCGGCCCACCCAAGTCCCCAACTTGAATTTGATCGTGCGCGGCGTCGCCATCATGGCGACCGTGGCGGGGGCTTTGTATCTTTGGGAAATCGCCGATTTGGGCAACGTGTTGAGCAACGACTGGATCGACACCAACATCAAAGGCCAGGGCCTCACCGGAGAAATTTTGTTTGTGGGGCTGGCCGCGCTGGCCACCGGGGTCGGCCTGCCCCGCCAGATGGTCAGCGGGCTGGCGGGTTATGCCTTTGGCCTCAGCTTCGGTTTCGCAGTGGCGCTGGCGGGCACCGTGCTGGGCTGTGTGGGGGCGTTTTATTATGCCCGTTTGTTGGCCCGCGCTCCACTGCAACGGAAATTTTCCGGCCGGGTCCGGCGCCTGGATAATTTTTTGCACAACCACACCTTTACCATGTCGCTGCTGATCCGCATGTTGCCGCTCGGCAGTAATGTGGCGACCAATTTGGCCGCCGGGGTATCGAGCATCCGCGCGCTGCCGTTTTTCACCGGATCGGCCTTGGGCTACGGGCCGCAAACACTGGTTTTTGCCCTGCTCGGCAGTGGCGTGGCGGTTGACCCTGCGGTGCGCATCAGCTTGAGCGTGGTTTTGTTTGTGGCCTCTGGCGTTTTGGGGCTTTATCTTTATCAAAGGGTGCGCCGTGCCCAAACCCTCGACACACCTCCCTCCCCCCCTGCCGATACATCTAACAACCAAGGAACCCACGCACCGTGAGCGAAACTCCACAAAAAAACGATTTCGTCCTGATTGTCGTGATTTGGGCCGCACTGCTCGGCGTGGCGCTGACCTTGCGCCCCCTGCTGCCGATTGACGAAACCCGCTACATCACCGTGGCGTGGGAAATGTGGCAGAGCGGCGATTATTGGGTGCCAACCTTGAACGGCGAAATCTACAGCCAAAAACCGCCGCTGTTTTTCTGGCTGATGAATTTGGGTTGGGCGCTGTTTGGGGTCTCGGAACTTTGGGCCCGGATGGTGGCCCCGCTGTTTGGCCTCGGCACCTTATGGCTCACCGCCAAGCTGGCCCACGCGGTGTGGCCCGAGGCCAGCGCCGAGTTGCGCCGCGCCCGCGCCGCCATCGCTCCGCTGATGATGTTGACGGGCCTCTATTGGACGGTCTTTTCGACCATGACCATGTTCGACATGATCGTCACATTCGCCGCCGTGCTGGCCATTTTTGGTTATGTCAAGGCGTGGCGGGGCTTCGCCACCGGAAATGGCTTTTGGCTGGGCATGATCCTCGCCGGACTGGGCCTGGGCCTGGGTGGCCTCGCCAAAGGTCCGGCGATCCTGGTTCACACCCTGCCCGTCGCGCTGGCGGCCCCGTTGTGGGGACCGGCCACCGCCCACGGTCGCGGGCAATCGGGATATGGGACATGGTACGCCGGGGTGTTGGCGTCGGTGCTGATCGGCACCGCGGTGACCTTGGCCTGGGCGGTGCCCGCAGCCCTGATCGGCGGGGAAGAATACCGCAACGCCATTTTCATCAAACAAAGCGCCAACCGCGTGGTCAAATCCTTTGCCCACCGCCGGCCGGTTTACTGGTTTGTCTGGGTGGTGCCGTTGATGGTGCTGCCGTGGACCTTATGGCCGCGGTTGTGGCGCGGCATCGGCGCCCGTCGGGCGTGGGTCGAAAACCGGGGTCTGCGCGCCGCCTGGCAAGACGGTGGCGTGCGCCTGGTGCTGATTTGGGCGGGGGCCGCATTTATTACTTTTTCCGCGATCAGCGGCAAACAGCCCCATTATTTACTGCCGATGTTCCCCGCCCTGGCGTTGCTGTCCGCATATCTGTTGGGCAACACCAAAACCATCTGTCACGGTCACCGGGTCCCGGTTCTGGTGTTGGGGGCCATCGCGCTGATTTTGCTGGTTGGCATTTTGGCCCAAGACGCCATCAATCCCCTGTTGAAAAAGCCCCTGCCCGAATGGCTGCAGGTCGCCCAGCCTTTGTGGTTGATCCCGGCGGTGGTGTTGGCCTTGATCGCGGCGCGCAGAAAAACCCCCGGCCCCCACGCCGAAGTGCGCCTGATCGCAATGGTCGCTGCCTTCACCATCGTGATGGTACATTTGAGCGCCGCCCCGGCGCTGTCCCTGGCCTACGACCTCAAGCCCGCCGCCCTGAAGATCAAAACGTGGCAAGATCAAAACCGCGCGGTGGCTTACATCGGCAAATATAACGGCGAATTTCAGTTTTTGGGCCGCCTGACCCGGCCCATCGTGACGTTGCAAACCATGCAAGACGGCCAGGCCTGGGCCCGGGCCAACCCCGACGCGGTGGTCATCGCCACCTTGCGCAAACGCGATTTGTCGCCGTGGCCGACACCGTTTTTCGTGCATCCGTATCGCGGCAAACTGATGGCGATGTGGAACGCCGGCGATTTTTAGCGCCGCCCTCAACCCGGTTTCACAAAAAAAATTATCATCGCGTCGGTTGACAGGTTGGGTTTGCCCCCGTAAATCCTTAGCACTCGGTCCGAGGGAGTGCTAACACGCATGCCTATTCCCCCTCGTCCTTTATGTTTTTTTAGTTTTTCTGGAGGTAACAGAAAATGAAATTTAGGCCTCTCCACGATCGCGTGCTGGTTCGCCGCATCGAATCCGAATCCAAAACCGCTGGCGGAATCATCATTCCCGAAACCGCCCAGGAAAAGCCCTCCGAGGGTGTGATCGTCGCCGCCGGTTCCGGCGCGCGCCGTGACGATGGCACCATCGTGCCGCTCGAACTGAAAGCCGGCGATGCCGTGTTGTTCGGCAAATGGGGCGGCACCGAAGTCAAGATCAACGGCGAAGACCTGTTGATCATGAAAGAAAGTGACATTCTTGGTGTCATCGAAGGTACCGCAAAAGGCAAAAAGAAGTAAGCCACGGCGCTTCGATACCTTTTCCAAAATTGCTTTAAGCCACTCCCAACGTAAGGAATTCTATCATGGCTGCTAAAGACGTGAAATTCGGCGCGGATGCCCGCCAACGCATGTTGAACGGCGTTGACACCTTGGCCAACGCCGTCAAAGTGACCCTCGGCCCCAAAGGCCGCAACGTGGTCCTCGACAAATCTTTCGGTCCCCCGCGCATCACCAAAGATGGCGTTTCTGTCGCCAAGGAAATCGAACTGTCCGACAAGTTCGAAAACATGGGCGCGCAGATGGTCAAAGAAGTCGCATCGCGCACCAACGACGAAGCGGGCGACGGCACCACCACCGCCACCATTTTGGCCCAGTCCATCGTCCGCGAAGGCTGCAAAGCGGTTGCCGCCGGCATGAACCCGATGGACCTGAAACGCGGCATCGATCTGGCCGTTGACGCGGTGGTCAAGGACATCCAACGTCGCTCCAAAAAGGTCAAAACTTCTGCCGAAGTGGCTCAGGTCGGCACCATTTCCGCCAACGGCGAATCCGAAATTGGTGAAATGATCGCCCTGGCCATGGAACGCGTCGGCAACGAAGGCGTAATCACGGTTGAAGAAGCCAAAGGCCTCAGCACCGAATTGGACGTGGTCGAAGGCATGCAATTCGATCGCGGTTACACCTCGCCTTATTTTGTCACCAATGCCGACAAAATGACCTGCGAAATGGAAAACCCCTACATCCTGATCCACGAAACCAAGTTGACCTCGCTGCAGGCCATGCTGCCGGTTTTGGAGGCCGTGGTTCAATCCAGCCGTCCGCTGCTGATCATCGCCGAAGACATCGAAGGCGAAGCCCTGGCGACGTTGGTGGTCAACAAACTGCGTGGCGGCCTGAAGGTTGCTGCGGTGAAAGCCCCCGGTTTCGGCGAACGCCGCAAAGCCATGATGGAAGACATCGCCATTTTGACCAACGGTCAGGTGGTGTCCGAAGATCTCGGCATCAAACTGGAAAACGTCACCCTGGACATGTTGGGCACGTGCAAACGCGTCAACATCACCAAAGAAGAAACCACCATCGTTGACGGTGCCGGCGCGAAAAAAGCCATCCAGGCGCGTTGCAACCAGATCCGTGCTCAAGTGGATGAAACTTCGTCCGACTACGACAAGGAAAAACTGCAAGAACGCCTCGCCAAACTGGCCGGCGGCGTTGCCGTGATCCACGTTGGCGGCGGTTCCGAAATCGAAGTCAAGGAACGCAAAGATCGCGTTGACGATGCCCTGCACGCGACCCGCGCTGCGGTCGAAGAAGGCATCGTCCCCGGTGGCGGAACGGCGTTGCTGTACAGCATCAAACCGCTGGCCAAATTGGAAGGCGAGCACCCCGACCAAAATGTCGGCATCGACATCGTGCGTCGTGCCATTCAGACACCCGCCCGTCAAATCGCCGAAAACGCCGGTGCCGATGGTGCCGTGATCGCCGGCAAGTTGTTGGAATCGAAAGACACGGCCTGGGGTTACAACGCCCAAACCAATGTCTTCGAAGACCTCGTCAAATCCGGCATCATCGACCCCACCAAAGTGGTTCGCACCGCGTTGCAAGACGCCGCATCGGTGGCCGGTCTGTTGATCACCACCGAAGCGATGATCGCCGAAAAACCCGAACCGGCCGGTGCGGCCGGTGGCGCAGCGGGCGCTATGCCCGGTGGCGACATGGGTGGCATGGGCGGTATGGGCGGCATGGGCGGCATGGGCTTTTAAGCCTCCCCCCCCCAAAAACGCCTGAGCTGTCAGCTCACACGAAAAGCCCCCGCATTTTGGTGCGGGGGCTTTTTGCCTGTTTAGACCCTTTATCGAACTGACGGCAAATCCAGGCGGAAAATTCAATGGCGAACTGGGCTTGGGCTTTGTTTTCGGAGGCTTGCCAATGCCCCAGCTCATCCACCAGAAGATCCAGAAAAGCACTGTATTCCTGGGCCTTTTTGCGTTCCACAAGCCATTTGTTGTGCATTTTATCAAGCTCGTCTTGAAGCTCAAATTCCGCCTTGCGCGGTACCGCCACCGCCTGGCGGCGGCGCGCGGTTTGGCGGATCAAACGCAACCGTTCCGACACCTTGGGGTCATTCACGTTCAATTTTGGCGCAATCGCCTTGAGTGCATCCAGATCCACCGCGCCTTCAAAGCCCTCAATCCCCGCGCGGCACAGACGATCGCACAGTTCATGACGGTCAATGCCCAATAACCGGGCGGCTTTGGCAATGCTGATGTGCTCCCCCATGAGGGTCGCTCCTCTGCGTGTCGTTCATCTCACATGTGGGCCGCAGGCCCGTGCGCTTCAAGGCATCTGTGCAAGAAAGTCCCGGGTCACGGCAATGGCGTCCTTGAGACCGACGCGCTGAATTTCAACACCCTTGGGAAACGCGCTGGCCATGCGGCTGGGCAGGGCACTGTCCAACATCACAAACACGCCGTGATCGTCTTTCCTGCGCACGAGGCGTCCATAGGCTTGTTTCAACTTCAAGCGGGTGAGCATTTCATCATACGCCCGGCCCCCAAAACGGTCCCGGCGGGCACGGGTCAAGATATCGGGGCGCGGCCACGGCACCCGGTCAAAGACGATCAGGCGCAAGGATTTTCCCGGCACATCGACGCCATCGCGAACCGCGTCGGTGCCCAACAAGCAGGCATCGGTTTCGCCTTTGAAAATATCCACCAGGGTCCCGACGTCCAGGGGATCAACATGTTGCCCATACAGCGTAAATCCATGGCGGTCCAGTTCCGGTGCGATGCGCGCGTGCACGGTGCGCAACCGATTGATTGCGGTGAACAACCCCAACGCCCCGCCACCGGCGGCCAAAAACAATTCCCGGTACGCCGCCGACACCTGGGAGACGGCATTTTTATTCAGGTCCGTAACCACCAGAACACGCGTTTGCGCCGCATAATCGAACGGCGATTTTTGCGCCACAAAGATCGTTGGGCTGGACAAATGCGCGGCCCCGGTGCGGGCCTCGGCCACGGCCCAACCGGGGCCATCCTCGCCCAGATTGTCGCGCAGGGTCGCCGAGGTCACCAACACCCCGTGCGCCACCGCCGACATCGCCTGGGCAAACGGCTGGGTCGGGTCAACCCAATGACGGTTGAGGCTGACGTCCAGATCCCGACCGTGGCTGCGCTCGACACTCATCCAATCGACAAAGTCGCCTTGTGAGGTCTTGTGTTCCGGGTCGGGGCCCTTTTGCAGGGTTTTCAGCATCGCCCGCCACGCCTGCACCACCAACACCGCGCGCCGTTCCAGGCTGCTTGCCAAGCCCTCGATGCGGGTGCGTTCGGCGGTTTCCAAATCCGCCGCTTCATCGTCCAGTTTGGCCAACAAGCACTTGACCAAAGCCTTCAGCGGCGCTTCCAAATTCGCCAACCCCAGATCCAATTCCCGGGCCGCCGCCAGCAATCCGTCAATCGGTGGGAAACTGTGGCATTCCAGCGAATAACCACCATCGGCACTTGTGTCGCGGGCATAGACCTGTTGACGCACGAAGCCCAAAAAAGCCTCGGTCGGGCGCGGCGCCAACAAGCTGTCGGAACCATCGGTCAGGCGGGTGCGCCAATTGGCGTCGGGCAAAATTCCGCTGTGCTGGCGCACCTCGTCGACCAGATCATTCAGCCGTTCATCGTCTGCCATCAGATCGTCCAGGCGCGCTTTCAAGCCCCGCGACCGCGACCGCCGGCTGTCTTGCGCACCCATCAACCAACGCCTGAGATCGGCGGTTTCCAGGCCCGACAAATGCGCCGCGAAGGCACTGTCGGCGGCATCGAACACATGATGCCCCTCATCAAACACAAAGCGGGTGGGAACCCCGTTTTCCGCCCCCTCACCGGGGGCGTTGAGGGCGGTTTGCACCATCACCAAGGCGTGATTGGCAATGACCAGTTTGGCGCGCCTGGCGCGGCGCTTGGAATGTTCGATAAAGCAGCGGTTGAAATGTTCGCACAACGTATAAATGCATTCCCCCCGGGTGTCGGTCAGCTCTGTGGTCACACCACGCCCCAGCAAACTTCCGATCCACGCGGGAAAATCGCCGCCCACCATATCGCCGTCGCGGCTCACCGCCGCCCACCGCGCCACCAGACCCAATGCGATCGCCCCACCCGGGCGCGCCGACAGACGGCCCAGGGCGTCTTGAAAATTCAGCAGACAAAAATAATTTTCACGGCCCTTGCGCACCACCACATGGCGCTTTTTTTGTTCCGGGTCGGGGTACAGCCGATCCAGTTCGCTGTCCAGTTGACGTTGCAAATTGCGCGTGTAGGTCGACAGCCACACCGTCCCGCCATTTTTATCCGCCCACACGCTGGCCGGGGCCACGTAACCCAAGGTTTTGCCCACCCCGGTGCCCGCTTCGCCCAACACAAACCGCGGTTCACCCGGCACCTCGCACGGATCGAACGCCGCCGTCACCCCGGCGGTAAAGTTCTGTTGTTCGGGACGCGATTCCGCACCTCCCCCCGCCAACATGGCATCCAGGCGTTGGCGCGCCTCTTGGGGGCTGACCGGGGCATCGCCCGGGGGCGCGTCACCGCCGCGCTCTTCCCACTTGGGCAAACCTTCCCAGACCCGAAAAGCCCGCGCCGAAACCCCGCCACCGGGCGTCTCCTCAACGCCCAGTGCCGCCAACACCGGGCGGCCCCACGCCCACCCGCCCCCGTGCATGGCCTGGGCCAAGCGCGCCGCCGCACGGGCATCTGTGGGATTGCTCTGCGGGCGTTCCCGCAAACGCTGCAGCAGCGTGCGGGTGATGGTGATCAGCGCCATCGCTTCGTCTTCGTGGCCGTGGGGTGGCGCCAGCCCCAACGCCTGAGCCACCCCCCCCGGGGTTGGCAGGCAAAAGCGCGCCGGTTCGACAAACGCAAACAGTTCCAGAACGTCTAAACCCTGCAGCCCATCGATCCCCAGCCGCGCCCCGGTCTGACGGGCATGACACAACAACGCCGCCCCCTCTCGGCGCAGCCGCCGGGCCGCATCCGCAAACGATAAACTGATCATTTCCCCGCTGGCCTCAACCACATAGGCCCCGCGCGGCCCAGCCACCAGGGCAAAGGTTTCGGGCATCGAGATCGCGCCGGGGGGAGATAAGGGATTCGCCATACATTCAGTATACCCACCCAGATCCCCCTGACGACAGCATGTCATAAACCCTGACGACAGCATGTCACAAAATGTCGCGACATGACGTTCCCCGCCGAACGCCTTCCCCTCATCGGGCAAGGGTGTTAAGGGTAGGGAATGCTCTCTGTCAGAAACCTAAAACGGCTGTCCATCGGGCCCATCGACCTGGATGTTGAAGGCGGTGAAATCGTCGCCCTGACCGGCCCCAGCGGGGTCGGCAAATCCATGCTTCTGCGCGCCATTTCGGACCTTGACCCGAACACCGGGACGCTCAGCCTGGACGGCCAGGATCGCGACGCCATGAGTGCGCCCCAGTGGCGCAAACACGTTATGTATGTGCCCGCCCACACCGGCTGGTGGGCCGAAACGGTGGAACCGCACTTCATCGGTTTAGACCGCACCCGGGTCAAGGACACGCTGCATGGCCTGAATTTGGAATCCACCGCGCTGGGCTGGCAGGTGGCCAATTTATCCACCGGCGAACGCCAGCGCCTGGCGCTGGCCCGGGCGTTGGCCCACGACCCGAAAATATTGCTGTTGGACGAGCCCACCTCGGGGCTGGACGGGGACAACGCGGGACGCGTTGAAACCTTGGTGCGCGCCGCAGCCACCGCTGGCAGCGGGGTTGTGTTCGTCACCCATGACACCGTTCAAGCCAACCGTCTATCCACCCGGCGGGTGTATTTCCACGATGCCCAATTGCACGAGGTCCCCCAATGAGCGCGGTTTATGTCCAGTTGGGCTACATCGATTTGGCCATTGCGTCGGTGTTGCTGTTGATGGCGGGCGGGGTTTCGGTGGCGCTCAACCTGGGCCTCGAAAAATCGTTGGGCATCGCGGCGCTACGCACCACCGTGCAATTGTCTTTAATCGGCATGGTGCTGAAAATTTTGTTTGCTCTGGTGTCGCCATGGTGGACCGGGTTTGCCGCGCTGTTCATGATTTTTATGGCCGGGCGCGAAGTCACCGCGCGCCAAAGCCTGCGCCTGCGCGACGGGTGGAGCTATTCCATCGCCACCACCTCGTTGCTGACCGCCGGCGGGATCGTCACCATCTTGGCGCTGACCACCGCCATCCGTCCCGAACCCTGGTACGATCCGCGCTTTGCCTTGCCTTTGCTGGGCATGATGTTGGGCAACACGCTCACCGGAATTTCGATTGGAATGGAGCGCCTCAACACCACCCTGAAACGCGAAAAAGATGCCATCGAAGCGCGCCTGGTGCTGGGCCACACGCGCCCGGATGCGGTGCGTCCATTTGTCCGTGAAGCCATGCGCGCGGCCTTAATGCCGGTGGTCAACGCCATGTCGGCGGCGGGCTTGATTTCCCTGCCGGGCATGATGACCGGGCAAATTTTGGCCGGGGTGTCGCCGACCGAAGCGGTCAAATACCAAATTTTAATTATGTTTTTGTTGGCTGGAACGACCTCTATCGGGGCGCTTATCGCGGTTTTGGCAACGTCCAGGCGTCTCGGCGACGAACGCGACCGCCTGCGTCTGGACCGATTGCAGCAACGCGCTCCTGTTCACGAACCAAAATAACACGGTCAGTGTGGTTTATATTAACCCGGAAATGCTCTAGCTTGGTGACCATGACTTTAAAGGAATTCTCGATGCCCTTTGCCCGCACATTGTTGCTCGCCGCCATCTTTGCGGTGACACTGTTATCGGTGACACTGTTATCACCGCCCCGGGCCTTTGCCCAAGTGATCCGCAACGCCGAACTGCTCACCGAAAGCGAACGTGCGGACTTTCGCGCACAACTGGCCGATGTCGGCGATTCCGCCGACCGCGCCAAAATCAAAGCCGAAATGAACCGCATCATTCAGGGTCGCATGCTGGAACAGCGCCGCGCCGCACGGGCCGCGAAAAAAACCCTGCAAGCCCGCAAACCGCTGGCGAAAAAACCGTAAAGCTATTTTTCCGGCGGTCCGGGGTTTTTTGGCCGCAAGTCTTCGGGCTGAAGGTCGGCGGGAAACTTGTCTTCGATGTAATCGCGAAAATAGTTTTCCAACACCGGCATCGAATGGGCCAAATTCCAGAAATCCTGTTTTTCCAAACGCAACACCAGCGCGTCTTCTAAAACCGTAACCCGCCCGGTGTGCATGCGTTTGTCGGGGCGAAACAGAACCCGTTCGCCAAAGTGGTCGCCTTTTTTCAGCACCCGGGTGAAGGGTTCCCCCCCACCAACAGGTTCAATGGACACGCTGAACGATCCTTCGACGATGGTGTAAAAACCGTTCGCCATCATCCCCGGGTCAAACACCGTCTGGCCCTTGGCATAGCGCATGAATTTGGCCGAACCGGTTTTCAGTTCTGAAATTTGCCCCAAATTGCGCGGCGCGAACAGATCCATCACCCAGTCGATCACCACCCGAATTTTGGTCACCGTGCCGGGCAACATGCCCAGATAAAACGCCCGCCACATCAACCATGCCAGAACCCCGGAAATCCGCACCCCCATGGCATCGGCAACCGCACGATAATTGCCGATCGAGGCCATTGAGCCGCGCGGCACATAGTGAAACGGCTTGAGCGACCCGCCGTTCAAAAACGCGCCGATGTTGCGCGCCAACTGGGTCCCTTCACGGACCGCAAACTGGGCCGTTGGCGGAGCAAACGTGGCCGCGCCGTGTTTGTCTTTCATCGGAATTTGCGCGACATCGCCGACCGCCCACACCCCATCAACGCCGGGCACCCGCATGAATTCATCGGTTTTAATTTTTCCGCGTTCCTTGTCCACCACCATAGCTTCGACCAGGGACGAGGGACCATTGCCGATGGTCGCAACGATGGTGGAGGTATCCAGCACCCGGCCATCGTTCATCGCCACGTTGAAAAAACTGGCGCTTTCAACCCCGGTGTTCAGCCAGATTTCAATGCCTTGTTTTTCCAAACGCTGTTGTGCGTAGCGCGCCAGGCTTTCGGGCAATTCAGCCAAAATGCGCGCCGAAAACTCCACCAGAACCATGCGCACCTCAGCACGCGAAAGGCTCGGGTAAAACTTCAGCGAACGGTCAATCATATCCTTGACTTCACCGATCGTCTCAACCCCGGAAAAGCCCGCGCCGACCACCACAAAGGTCAACAGACGCTTGCGCACTTCGGTGTTTTCCAGGCCATCGGCATATTCCAGGCAATTGATCACATGGTTGCGCAAACGGTGCGCATGGGCGGTGGTTTTGACCGGAAAGGCATGTTCCGCCAGCCCCGGGATGCGGTCGAGGCGCACCACCTGGCCCATCGCCAAAACCAGTTGATCATAGTTGAGATCTTTAATGCGACGTTTCGAGCCTTGCGTCACGGTGAGCGTTTTGGCCCCTAAATCAACATTCAAAACCTCCGCCTGAACCACCTTGACGTCCCGCCCTTTGAGCAATTGACGCAACTGGGTGACGGAATCGGATGCGCTTAAGGCACCGGCGGCAACCTCCGGCAGCAACGGCTGAAAGGTGAAGTAATTGGTTTCGCTAACCAACACCACCTCGGTGCCGGGGGGGGCGACTTTGGCCAGGGTTTTCGCCGTGAAAACACCGGAAAATCCACCACCCAAAATCACCACGCGTGCCATGTTTTGCTCCCGGCGGGGGCTTGCCTTTGGGGCAACGCCGCCTCAATAATTTCAACGCTGAACACCACTATAGTCAACACGGTCAATGGTGTCCCCATTCGTAATGCATGACACGGGATGGGCATATTAAATATGGTGGTTTTTGAACCATTTTAATTTACACAATTTTATTGCATTTTACACTTTAATATTAGATAATCTTAATATAACCGGCGGGACCCAAATCCTCCCCTGTTCCGCATCAGAACAAGGAACCTCCCATGTCCAAAACTACAGCCCCTGCTTTGCTCGCATCCGCGTTCGTTTTGGCCCTTGCGCTGCCGACCTCCGGCACCGCGTTGGCCGGGTCGGCGTCGGTCGTTCAGCCCAGCGTGCCCCTCGTCGCGGACGCGGTGCGCCACCAAATTCGCGACAGCTTGCGCACCACCGCCCACGACGTCAACTTCAGCGCCTTCGAGGGCGATGGTCCCGATGGCGATTTGATCGCCGAGGCCACCGATGTTCAGCCCGTGGCGGCTGCGGATGTGAATTATTCCGCATTTGAACCTAACGATCCCGACTTCGACCTCGACAACTGAAAAAGCCGCTTCCCAACCGCGGATTAGCGCCGCTGGGGCGGGCGTCTTCAGTCCGGTGTATAAGCCAGGTTGGGTGCCAGCCAGCGCTCCACATCGGTTTGTGGCGTGCCCTTGCGTTTGGCATAGTCTTTGACTTGATCCCTGCCGATTTTTCCGACGCCAAAGTATTTGGCGTCCGGGTGCGCAAAATAGAACCCCGACACCGAGCTGGCCGGCATCATGGCGTAGCCTTCGGTCAGTTCGATCCCAGCCGCGTTGGTCGCATCGAGCAGCCTGAACAAGGTCTCTTTTTCGGTGTGATCGGGACACGCCGGATAGCCCGGTGCGGGACGAATACCGACGTAGGCTTCCTTGATCAACGCCTGATTGTCGAGCTCTTCATCCGCCCCATAGCCCCAGAATTCCTTGCGCACCCGTTCGTGCATGCGTTCGGCGAACGCTTCGGCGAGGCGGTCGGCCAGGGCTTTCAACAAAATGTCATTGTAGTCATCATGGGCGGCCTTGAATTCGGCTGATTTATTTTCAATCCCAAGGCCCGCGGTGACCGCGAAACCGCCGATATAATCGGCCGCGTCCGCGCCCATCGGAGCAATATAATCGGCCAGACAGTTGTTGGTGCGGCCACCGGATTTGGCCATTTGCTGGCGCAGAAAATGAACCTTGGCGAGGCTCCGGGCACGGCTGTCATCAGTAAACAATTCGACGTCGTCATGGCCCACCGCCGCCGCCGGCCAAAAGCCGATCACGGCGTTGGCCTTGAGCCACTTTTCATCGACAATTTTCGCCAACATCGCCTGCGCATCGGCAAACACGACGCGCGCGCTGTCGCCGTGTTCGCCGTCGGCTTCGAGGATCGTCGGATAAGTGCCTTTCAATTCCCAGGTGCGGAAAAACGGCGTCCAATCGATCCACGAAACCAGTTCGCCGAGGGGATAATCTGAAAATGTCCGGGTGCCCAAAAAGCTTGGTTTGGGAAGCTCTTGCGCACTCCAATCGACGTGGTGCGCACGGTCGCGCGCCGTCGCCAATTTCAACTGATCGCGTTCGCGTTGGGAGGCTTCGTGCTTCAACTTGATCGCCACGTAGTCCGCCTTGATGCCCGCCACGTAATCATCGCGCTGGGTGTCCGACAACAATTGCGACGCCACCCCGACGGCGCGCGAGGCATCGTTGACGTGGATCACCGGACCGCCATAAACCGGAGCAATTTTCACCGCGGTGTGAACCTTGGAGGTGGTCGCACCGCCGATCAGCAACGGCTGGGTCATGCCCCGCCGTTCCATTTCCCTGGCCACCGTGACCATTTCTTCCAACGACGGCGTGATCAAGCCGCTCAGACCGATGATATCGACGTTTTCGGCCTCGGCGCGATCCAGGATATCGGTGTAGGGCTGCATCACACCCATGTCGATGACCTCGAAATTATTACATTGCAGCACCACCCCGACGATGTTTTTCCCGATATCATGGACATCGCCCTTAACCGTCGCCATCAAGATTTTACCCTTGGCCGAACGGGTCCCTTTGGACGCTTCGATAAACGGCAGCAAATGCGCCACGCCCTGTTTCATCACCCGTGCCGATTTGACCACCTGAGGCAAAAACATTTGCCCCGAACCAAACAGGTCGCCGACCACGTTCATGCCATCCATCAACGGGCCTTCGATCACCTCGATGGGTTGATCGGCCTCCAGGCGGGCTTCTTCCACGTCGTCAACGATGTATTCGGTGATGCCTTTGACCAACGCATGTTCCAGGCGCTTATTCACGCCCTGTTCACGCCACGCCAAATTCGGTCCGCTGTCTTTGATGCCCAGACCACGGGCCGCCTCGGCAACCTCCAGCAGACGCTCCGTTGCGTCTTCCCGGCGGTTCAGCACCACGTCTTCAATGCGTTCGCGCAGGTCTTGGGGGATGTCCGAATAGACCGTTAACTGACCCGCGTTGACGATCCCCATGGTCATCCCGGCCTTGACCGCGTGATACAAAAACACCGAATGCATCGCTTCGCGCACCGGGGTGTTGCCACGGAACGAAAACGACATGTTCGACACCCCGCCCGAAATCAGCGCACCGGGCAGGTTCTTTTTGATCCACGCACACGCGTTGATGTAATCGACCGAATAATTACGGTGTTCATCGAGGCCCGTGGCGATGGGAAAAATATTCGGATCGAAAATAATATCACAGCGGGGAAACCCGATCTCAACCAACGCGGTGTAGGACCGCTGGCAAATCTCCGTCATGCGCTGAAAGCTGTCGGCCTGGCCTTGTTCATCAAAAGCCATGACAATCACCGCCGCGCCGTAACGCAAGATGGTTCGGGCCCGGGCCTTAAACACGGCTTCGCCCTCTTTCAGGCTGATGGAATTGACCACGCCTTTGCCTTGAATGCATTTCAGGCCGTTTTCGATCACCTCCCACCTGGAGCTGTCGATCATCACCGGGACCCGCGCGATATCGGGCTCACCCGCGATCAAATTCAAAAACCGCACCACTTCCCGGTCGGCGTCCAACATCGCGTCGTCCATGTTGACGTCGACGATTTGCGCGCCGTTTTCCACTTGGAGGCGGCCAATTTCGGTTGCGGTTTGATAATCTCCCGCCGCGATCAGGTTTTTGAACCTGGCCGAACCGGCCACGTTGCAGCGCTCCCCAACATTGACGAAACCGGTGACCTGATCAATCACCAAGGGCTCCAACCCCGACAAACGGCACACCCCGGGAAGATCCGGCAACACCCGTGGGGCGACATCGGCCACCGCATCGGCAATCACCTGGATGTGATCGGGCGTGGTCCCGCAGCACCCGCCGACGATGTTCAACAAGCCCTCTTCGGCAAAGCTTTTTAGCACCTCGGCCATATATTCGGGCGTGTCGTCATAAGCGCCGAACTCATTGGGCAGCCCGGCGTTGGGATACACCGACACATGGGTGTCGGCAATCGCGCCCACGGCCTGGACGTGGGGGCGCAAGTCTTCCGCCCCCAGCGCACAGTTAAAGCCGATTGACAACGGGTTGGCGTGCGCCAACGAGGCCCAGAACGCTTCCGCCGTTTGCCCCGACAGCGTCCGCCCCGAGGCATCCGTAATGGTCCCGGAAATCATCACCGGCAATTCAAACCCCAGATCATCGAACACCGACTTCACCGCATACACGGCGGCTTTGGCGTTCAATGTATCAAACACGGTTTCGATCAAAATCAGGTCCACACCGCCGTCGATCAAGCCCAAAGTGGCCTCGACATAAGCGTCTTTCAGCTGATCGAAGGAGGTGTTGCGCATCCCCGCGTCGTTGACGTCCGGCGACATCGACGCGGTGCGGTTGGTGGGGCCCAGGCCACCGGCGACAAAACGCGGGCGGTCCGGGGTCGAATATTTATCGGCCGCCGCACGGGCCAGCTTTGCGCCTTCGCGGTTCAACTCATAGACGAGGCTTTCCAAACCGTAATCGGCCTGGGAAATCGAGGTGGCGTTGAACGTGTTGGTTTCAACAATATCCGATCCGGCCGCCAGGTACGCTTCGTGAATGCCCTGGATGGCCTCCGGTTGGGTCAAAATCAGCAGGTCATTGTTGCCCTTCAGGTCCGAATTGTGATCTTGAAAGCGGTCGCCGCGAAAATCCTTTTCTTCGAATTTATGGCGCTGGATCATGGTGCCCATGGCACCGTCCAAAATCAAAATGCGTTTTTGCAAAGCCTCGACAAGTTGCTGTTGGGCGTTTGGATTGTGCTGTTTGATGGACATGGCTGTGGTCTCTTTTAAGTGATGTTGGGGCGCACGCCCAAGATGTGGCAAATGGCGTAGGTCAGATCGGCGCGATTGAGGGTGTAAAAATGAAAATCCTTGATTCCGTTATCATACAAAACCCGGCATTGTTCCGCAGCCACCGAGGCCGCGACCAATTTACGGGTTTCCGGATCATCATCCAGACCATCAAACAGGTCCGCCATCCACGTCGGTACCGAGGTCCCGGTCTGAGCGGAAAATTCCTGCACCCGGGTGAAATTCGTCACCGGCAAAATTCCCGGCACGATGGGCACGGTGATGCCGGTTTTGCGGGCCCGTTCAACAAAATTCAAAAACACCTCGACATCGAAAAACGACTGGGTGATGGCCCGGGTCGCCCCCGCGTCAATTTTGCGTTTGAGGTTATCCAGATCCGCTTCGGCGCTGGCGGCCTGGGGGTGAGTTTCGGGGTATGCAGCCACCGAAATTTCAAAGTCCGCAATGCCTCTCAGGCCCAAAACCAGATCTTCGGCATACGCATAGCCGCCCGGGTGCGGCGCATAAACGCCTTCGATGCCGTCCACTGGATCACCACGCAAGGCCACGATGTGCTTGATGCCATCGGTCCAGTATTGGCGCGCAATCGCGTCGATTTCGGCGCGCGTGGCACCAACACATGTCAGGTGCGCGGCCGGTTCCAGGTCCGTTTCCCGGCGAATCCGGGTCACCGTGGCGTGGGTGCGTTCGCGGGTCGAACCGCCCGCACCGTAAGTCACCGAGACATAAGACGGTGCCAACGGTTGTAACCGTTCAATGCACGCCCACAGTTTTTCTTCCATCCGGTCCGATTTTGGCGGAAAAAATTCAAACGATACACTGGCGTCTTTCGGCAACGGCGATGAAATCGCCAGGCCCTGCAATTTTTGCGAGGTGATCGCGGTCATAAGGACGCTCCTTGATGGATTATATGGGACGGTGACGGGGCGCTGACGACATCAGTGTTGCGTGCCAACCAAACGGTCACACCCAATTTTCCGGGCAAATGACGCACGGCTTCCATCACCAGCCCTTGAGCCTGCAACCAGCCTTGAACCTCTTCATCGGTGAAACCCAACCGACGGTGGGCGTGTTTTTGGCGCAACTCTTCCACGTCATGGGGACCTAAATCAACAATCAACAACCGCCCGCCCGGAGCCAACGCGCGGGCGGCTTCACCAATCGCCGACCACGGACGGTCCAGAAAATGCAAAACCTGATGCACCACCACCGCGTCAAACGTATCATCGACCAATGCCAGGGCCATAATATCGGCCTGGCGCAATTGACAATTCTTTAAACCCCAACGGGCCAAATTGGAGCGCGCCACGGCAAGCATTTCATAGCTGTTGTCCAAGCCCACCGCATGGCCCGCCAACGGCCCTAAAATTTCCAGCATCCGCCCGGTCCCGGTGCCCAAATCCAGTAGTTTTTGCTGTGCCGTCAGCGGCAAAAGGTCCCGCACCAAAGTGGCCACGGCCTCTTCATCCACATCCAGTTGACGCAACCGATCCCATTCGGGCGCATACTTTCGAAAGTAATCTTCGGCCATCCGGGCACGGCGGCGCTCGATGTCTTGCCAGTGTTCACGGTCACGGGCGCGCTGCGGGTCGTCATCGGGAATCAGGGCCACCAAAGCCCTCGCCCGCACCCCCCCGGCTCCCAAACGCAGACGGTGAAACACCCAACTGCCCTCGCGAAATCGTTCCAACAGGCCTGCGTCAACCAACACCTTGAGGTGCTGCGAAACGCGCGGCTGGCTTTGCGCCAGGATCGCCACCAGTTCGCTCACCGTCAGCTCCCCGGCCTGCAAAAGGGCCAAGATTCGCAACCGCGCAGGGTCCGCCGCAGCACGCAGGGCATCCCGTACATTTTCCATGATCCGCGCCCACCTTCACCATGACATTACTATATAACAATATCTTTATATCTGTTGATATTCAGGATGTACAGAAGATTTTTGGCCTGCTCCATACATCAAATGAACGCGGATGTGTAACATAATTACAACACCCATTTTAGAAGCACTCGAACCAGACGACAGCACGCTGGTCAACCCGAAACTCATATGCTACTTCGAAGGGTATGGTATGCGCGCGTTTTAAGGCTCTCGCGTAATATTTCCAAGCCTTGGTGTTTGGAGGCGCGATGTGTTTGGAGGCGCGATGTGTTTGGAGGCGCGGTGTTTTCGGGCATGATGTTCGCGCTGGATATTTCGCACTGGATATTGAGCTTAGGCATTCGGCGGGGATCTTTTTGAAGTGATCGGCAAAAATATGATCGGCAAAACGACCCCCTTTAAAACCGTCGTTGCGAATCCTCTGACGGCGGCACCGTTGGCTGGTCTGTGCAAAAAAGCAGGCCGTATTGGTGCAATTTTTTTGTTGGGTTTCGTTGTCGCCGCATGCGCCACCGCCCCCAATCCCGCCGACCCGGAAGCGGTCGCGGAATACGCCGAAATTAACGACCCGCTGGAACCCGTCAACCGGGTTATATTTGAATTGAACCGGGGCCTGGACACCTTGTTGTTGCGTCCTGCGGCGACCCTTTACCGGGGCTTTGTGCCGCCGCCAATCCAGGAAATTGTCGGCAATTTCCTCAACAACCTCAAAACCCCCGTGATTTTGTTAAACGATCTCCTGCAAAATCAGGGGGGTCGCGCAATGACCACCCTGTCGCGTTTTGCCATCAACTCCACGGTGGGAATCCTCGGCTTTGGCGACCCCGCTACGGACATGGGCTTTCGCGCACACAGAGAAGATTTCGGCCAGACCCTGGCCACTTGGGGTGTCGAAGGCGGGCCTTATTTGGTGTTGCCGATTTTAGGCCCGTCCAACCCCCGCGACGTGGTCGGCCGCGTGGTCGATACCCTGACCGACCCCATTTGGTATTACGCCCAAAACACCGATAAGGAATACATCCCCAACGAACGTCTGGTCGCCGAAGCGATCAATTTCCGCGCCGCCAATATGGAGGCCATCACCGATATGGAAAAAACCTCGTTGGATTATTACGCCGCCGTGCGCAGCCTTTATCGTCAAGTGCGCGCCGATGAAATTCGCAATGGCACAACGCTGAATAACGGTCTGCCGCGCATGAGCATCAACAGCGATGACGGCTCCATGCCCAACATGTACGCGTTGGAAGCCATGGACGACCCCGAAGACGAAGCGCCCAGCCTCGCCACCAAAAACTAATCCATTCCCTATTTGCACAAAAGCCCGCCTCATCACCTGAGGCGGGCTTTTTAAGGCCCGGATGCCGGGATGATTGAACGGCTCCCGCAGCCGTCGCACGGCTCGCAGCCGTCGCACGACCCGCAGTCGTCGCACGACTAGCGGGTCAAGGGTTTGTATTGGATGCGGTGGGGTTCCACGGCCTCATCGCCGAGGCGTTTTTTCTTGTCTTCTTCATAATCGGCAAAATTGCCTTCGAACCAGACCACTTCCGAATTGCCTTCGAAGGCCAAAATGTGGGTGGCGATCCGGTCGAGGAACCAGCGATCGTGCGAGATGACCACCGCGCATCCGGCAAAATTCAACAGGGCCTCTTCCAGACCGCGCAAGGTATCGACGTCCAAATCGTTGGTCGGTTCATCGAGCAAGATCACATTGGCGCCGGTCTGCAGCATTTTTGCCAAATGCACCCGGTTGCGTTCCCCGCCCGACAGTTGTCCGACCTTTTTTTGTTGATCGCCACCCTTGAAATTGAACCACGACACGTAGGCCCGCGACTGAACCTCTTTTTGGCCCAGCAAGATCACGTCCAGGCCGCCGGAGATTTCTTCCCACACCCCTTTGCTATCATCCAAAGTGGCGCGGGATTGATCGACATAGCCCAATTTGACCGTATCGCCCAGACGCAAGCTGCCGCCATCGGGCTGCTCTTGGCCGGTAATCATGCGAAACAGGGTTGTTTTCCCCGCCCCGTTGGCCCCGACGATGCCGACGATTCCGCCCGGCGGCAACTTAAAGTTCAGGCCATCAATCAGCAATTTATCGGCAAAGGCTTTTTGCAGGTTTTCCGCTTCAATCACCAGCGAGCCCAGACGCGGCCCGGCGGGGATGGTGATTTGCGAACCGCCGATGCGCTTGTCTTTATCCTGGGCCAGCAATTCATCATAGGACGCAATGCGCGCCTTGGATTTGGTTTGGCGGGCCTTGGGCGACTGGCGGATCCAGTCCAGTTCGTGTTTCAGGGTCCGTTGGCGCGAGCCTTCTTCTTTTTCTTCGTGGGCAAGACGCTTTTCTTGCTGTTCCAGCCAACTGGAATAGTTGCCTTCATAAGGCAGCCCCCGGCCACGATCGAGTTCTAAAATCCACCCCGTGACATTGTCGAGGAAATAGCGATCGTGGGTCACGATCATCACGGTGCCTTTATAGTCTTCCAGGTAGCGTTCCAGCCACGCCACCGATTCCGCATCCAGGTGGTTGGTCGGTTCATCGAGCAACAACAAGTCGGGTTTTTGCAACAGCAGCCGACACAGGGCAATGCGGCGTTTTTCACCTCCCGACAGGGTGTCGACTTTGCTGTCGGGGGGCGGGCAACGCAGGGCGTCCATGGCGATTTCAATGGTCCGTTCCAGCTCCCAGCCATCACAGGCGTCAATTTTTTCCTGCAATTCGCCCTGTTCTTCCAACAGCGCGGTCATTTCATCGTCTTCCATCGGTTCGGCGAACTTCATGGAAATTTCGTTGAAACGGTCGAGCAGGTCTTTGGCTTCGCCCAGGCCTTGCATGACGTTTTCGACCACCGTCAGGCTTGCGTCCAGTTCCGGCTCTTGTTCGAGGTAGCCCACCTGGATGCCATCGGCGGTCCACGCTTCGCCGCTGTAATCTGTATCCAGCCCCGCCATGATTTTCAGCAGCGTCGATTTACCGGACCCGTTGTGACCCAAAACGCCGATTTTCACCCCCGGCAAAAAAGACAAGGTGATGTCTTTGAGGATCTCTTTGCCGCCCGGAAACACCTTGGACAGCTTTTTCATCACGTAAATATATTGGTACGACGCCATGGGCGGGGCTCCGATCAGGGTGGAAAAGAAAGTATGGTGCGGTTTTAGCCCATTGCCCCCGGGTCAAGCAATGGTGCAGAACCCCAAACGTCAATTGTCTCAATCACGCTTGATGGTTTCGGCGGCATGCAAAATCGCGTCAACATCGTCCACACCGACCCCGTGCAACAACGCACCGCCGACGATTTTAACATTCGGGCCATCGTCGCAATAGCCCATGCACACGCTGTCCAGAACCTCGACCCACGCCCCACCGGTCTTCACCTGGGCATCGCAACGGCTTTGCAAAGCGCCCAATATGGCTTTGGATTTCCTCTGTGCGCACGAGTTTCGACCCGTGCGCAGGTTTGTACAGACATATACGGTGGCTTGTTTTTTGGCGTTGTTGTCCATTTGTTCCCTCACGGCTTGGACAAGGGCCAAGGTCCCCACCGGATCAACCTTTAACCCGCCCGGCGCCGATGATAGGTGGCAGGGGGGCGCAGGGCGATCAGTTTTTTATTCAGCCCGCGCAGCGACGAACTTAACGCTTTGCCCACCACGCCGCCGTCGCCCCGAACATCCTGGCGCACCACAACGTCCAGGCCGTTCAGGGCCGCGTCAAAAATTTCCGCACTTTTGCACCACAACGCGGCGTCGGTTTGAATGGCATTGGCCAACGTCAGCGCGAAAGCCGAAATCAGCGGATAACCCAACAGCACGCCTTCGCGTTCCAAACGAAAGACCAGCTTCGCCATCAGCCCCATATTGCGCGCCCGCAGGTCCGGATTTTGATCCGCCAAACGAAACGCCAGACGCAAAACCTCCACATCGCCTTGCACCCAATCGGCATAGTCTTCGCTGTGCGGTGCGAGGACCTCATGGGCCCAGTCGCGTTCCGTATAATCGACAGGACCGCGCCCCCGCGCCATCTCGCTTAAATAATGGGGCAAATCAAAACAACCGACCTCGGGTGAGGGGCCGTGGTCCAGAACCTCACCATAGGGTTTGCGCACTTGGCGGCGCTCGTCCAGCACGATTTCCGAGCCATGACGCCGCCGGTCCGGGCCAAAATAACCGGTCGTCTTGAAATAAGGCGGATTGGCGGACAACACATTGACCACATGTTTGCGCAATCCATTGATTGTGAACGGCTTGGCAAACACCGCGTTGACGCCTGCATTGCGCGCCCGTTCCACCTTTTCCGTATCCATATCTCCGCTCATGATCATGGTCCGGGTGAAGCGGTCGGGCGAACTGCGATGGCGACGCAGCCAATGGATTAACATCATCCCACCGACCGGATCCATATCCCATTCGGTGATCAACAAATCCACCATGGGGGGCTTTGCGGAACTTTCACCACCGCCACTGCGGCGCAAATGGTCGATCGCCGCCACCCCATTGGGCACCGTGTGGACCGTGCCAACGCCGATGTCGTTCAACGTGGTCGCCAGCAAGGTCCGTGACGACGCGCTGTCATCAGCCACCAACACACAGCAGTGTTTGAGCTCTTGGTTCTGCATGGTCCTCACGTCTTTAGACCTGCGGGTGCAGGTGCGAATCGCAAGGGGTCATTATGAATTGCCGATTGCTAACGGATCCTAAACACCGGCCTGTGTTTCCCCTCCAAAACAACCGGCCTGACTTGACAGAGGACATTCCCCCACCGCACACTCCCGTCACACAGAGGAACCTAATGCATACCGCCCGGCGGGCGCGAAAGTGCGGGGAAAATACACCATGCTTAAATATCTGATTCTCATCGCTGTTGGCGTGAGCGTTCTTTTGTTTGCCTTCAAAGACGGCATTTGGGGCACCAACCCTGCGGAAGCCCCCCATGACCGCGCCGATCTGGTGATCCCCGAACTGACCCCTCAGCAGCAACGCGGCGAGGTCGCTTTTGCGGCCAATTGCGCCGCCTGTCATGGTGAAAACGCGGGCGGCACCGATCAAGGCCCGGCCTTTCTAAGCCGCATTTACCATCCCCGGCTACACGCCGACGGGGCCTTTTTGCTGGCCATGCGCCGGGGCGTACAGCCCCATCACTGGTCATTTGGCAAGATGCCCAGGCAGTCCGCAATCAGCGATGATGATGGTGCCGACATTGTCTCTTATGTGCGCGCCTTACAACGGGCCAACGGCTACGCGCCGCCACTTGAAACCTCGCGGCAGGCGCGCCCTGAGTGATGTGCTGATCGACTGCAGCCACCGCGCCCCCATCCCAGGACCTTGCTTCGCCGCGCCCGACCAAAACCGGGTTTGGCGTTTGTGAAGCTTAAGCGACGCTTTGGTGGTGTTTGCATATCATCCTCGTGAAATTTTCCTGACAGCCCCGGCCTGACATTTATCTGTAAAGTCTTCGGTGTCATATCCCAGCTGAGGTTTGGGCCAGACTTTGGCGATGTGCCGGTGGCTTAAAACCCATGGTTTTTACAGCACAGTGGGCACCCATGCATTTTAAACCGCACTACCGCACCATCTGGATTTCGGATTTACACTTGGGCTCAATCGGGTGCCAGGCGGAAATCTTGTTGGATTTTCTGCGCACCGTGGAATGCGACACCCTCTATCTGGTGGGCGACATTATCGACGGTTGGCGCTTAAAACGGTCTTGGTACTGGCCCCAGGCGCACAATGACGTGGTGCAAAAAATCCTCCGCAAAGCACGCAAAGGCACCCGGGTGGTGTTTGTGCCCGGCAATCATGACGCCTTTGTTCGCGATTACGCCGGGCTGCATTTTGGCGGCGTCGAAGTGCACCGCGAAATCGTTCACAAAACCGCCGACGGACGGCGCTTGCTGGTCACGCACGGCGATGAATTTGATGCCATCGTCCGCTATGCCAAATGGTTGGCGGTGATCGGCGACAGCGCCTATATGTTCACCTTGGTGCTCAACCGTTGGCTCAACCGGCTGCGCACCCGCATGGGGTTTTCTTACTGGTCGTTGTCGGCGTACCTTAAATACCGGGTCAAAAACGCGGTCAAATTCATCGCCGATTACGAAGAGGCGGTCGCCGCCATGGTCGCCCGGCGGGGTCTGGACGGGATCGTCTGCGGTCATATCCACCATCCCGAAACCCGCCAAATCGGTGATGTTTTATACTGCAACGACGGCGACTGGGTGGAAAGCTGTTCCGCCTTGGTCGAGGACCAAAGCGGAAATCTGGAAATTTTACGCTGGCAAACCTTGACCCAAGACCAGGATAACGCCGCAAAAATTCTGCCCAGCGCCGCCCAATAGCCCTTTTTAAAATTGCAAGCGGCCCTGGATATCGGCAAGTGGGGCACCCGGTCTATTTTGCCTCATCCGCCGCCAATTGGGCTTCGACACACGCCAGCGCGCACAGGTTAAACAGGCCCCGCGTCGTCACCGATGGAGTGACGATATGCGCCGGGCGCGCAGCCCCCAACAACACCGGCCCCACACGCAGGCCATTGCCCATCACCTTCAGCAAATTGGTCGAGGTGTTGGCCGCATCCAGGTTCGGCATGATCAACAGGTTGGCCATCCCGCTCAACCGTGAATGAGGAAAAACCCGTTTGCGGATGTCTTCATCGAGGGCCGCATCGGCGTGCATTTCGCCTTCGTATTCAAAATTTTGGCTTTGTCCATCCAACACTTCAACCGCGCGGCGCATCTTGTTGGCGGACGGGTCGTCGACATTGCCAAAGTTGGAATGACTGAGCAACGCGACCTTTGGTTCAAGGCCAAAGCGGCGCACTTCTTCCGCCGCCAAAATGGTGATTTCCGCGATCTGTTCGGGACCCGGATCGGGATTGACGTAACTGTCCGCAATAAACAACGTCCCCATGGGCAAGATCAAAACGCTCAACGCCGCGGTCAACGAACACCCCGCGCGATGCCCGATTACGTTCATCACGTATCGGTGATGCCACATATATTGACCATAGGTGCCGCAGATCATGGCATCGACCTCACCGCGTTCAAGCATCAAGGCAGCAATGGCGGTGGTGTTGGTGCGCACAATGGTGCGGGCGGCTTCGGGGGACACACCTTTGCGTTCCATCAGGCCGTGGTACAGTTTCCAATAATCGCGGTAGCGCGGGTCGTTTTCCGGGTTGCAAATTTCCACATCACCCAAGCGTAAACCCAGTTTCTTCGCACGGCGGTGAATAATTTCCGGTCGCCCCACCAATACCGGTTCAGCCATCTGTTCATCTTGCAACGCCTGCACACAGCGCAACACCCGTTCGTCTTCGCCTTCCCCAAACACCACCCGGCGCGGGTTCCGCTTGGCCGCTTCGATAACCGGCTTCATCAACATGCCGGACCGGTAGACAAACCGTTCCAGGCTTTCCCGATAAGCGGCGAAATCCTCAATGGGCCGGGCGGCGACGCCACTGTCCATTGCGGCCCGGGCCACGGCGGGGGCAATTTCCACGATCAAGCGTGGATCAAACGGTTTGGGAATGATGTATTCCGGGCCAAACACCAGATCTTCATTGCGGTAAACAGCGGCCACTTCCGCCGATGATTCCGCGTGCGCCAAATCGGCCAACGCCTTGACACACGCCAACTGCATGGCGTCGTTCACCGTGGTCGCGCCGACATCCAGGGCACCGCGAAAAATGAACGGGAAACACAGCACATTGTTCACCTGGTTGGGATAATCGGACCGCCCGGTGGCAATGATCGCGTCGTCACGCACCGCGCGCACCGCTTCGGGGCGGATTTCCGGTTCCGGGTTGGCCAGCGCCAAAATGATCGGCGCGGTGGCCATCCCCTTGACCATATCCGCCGTTAGCACGCCGGGGGCCGAGAGCCCCAAAAACAAATCGGCCCCGTCCATGACATCGGCCAAAACCCGGGCATCGGTGGTCCGCGCGTAGCTGGCTTTTTGTTCCGTCACGGCCTCTTTGCGGCCCTCATAAACAATCCCTAAATGGTCCGACAGGAAAATGTTTTCGCGCCTGGCCCCCATCAAAACCAGCATATCCAAACACGCAATCCCCGCCGCCCCGCCGCCGGTGGAGACAATTTTGAGGTCTTCAATTTTTTTGTCGACCAGCCGCAAACCATTGAGCACCGCGGTCCCCACAACAATCGCGGTGCCGTGCTGATCGTCGTGAAACACCGGAATGTTCATCCGCTCACGCAGGGTGTTTTCGACGATAAAGCATTCCGGTGCCTTGATGTCTTCGAGGTTGATCGCGCCGAAGGTCGGTTCCAACATCGCGATGGCGTCGGCCAGCTTGTGCGGGTCTTTTTCGTTCATCTCGATATCAAACACATCGATACCGGCGAATTTTTTGAACAAAACCGCCTTGCCTTCCATCACCGGCTTGGCCGCCAGCGGACCAATATCGCCCAGCCCCAGAACCGCCGTGCCGTTGGTCACCACACCAACCAGATTACCGCGCACGGTAAACCTGGCCGCCGCCGCCGGATCTTCCACAATCGCGGCGCACGCTTCAGCCACCCCCGGTGAATAGGCCAACGATAAATCACGCTGGTTGGCCAGGGGTTTGGTGGGCGTAACGGTTAATTTCCCGGGCTTGGGAAACTCGTGATAGGAAAGCGCCGCGTCGCGGGTGACGTTTCGGGTCATAGGTGAAAATACCTGATTTTTCTAGGTGGTTGGTGCCTCCCTGCAAGCATAGTGGCAACCTTGAACAAACGCACAGAGAATTGTCAAAAAATCCCCAACCCCGTCACCAGGCGCTTCACACCCGCCCGCCCTCATGGGGCATTTTGTTCGCCGGGGTGGCGCATTTGAGGGACCAACCTGGGCCTCGACGAACCCCCATCATATTGACTACTATCAACCCGGCGGCACCCTTTGGCTGGCGCAAGACACGAACGTCCCGCCCCTTCGCGTTGGCAAGAAAGAACCATCATGACGAATAGTGAATCCCCCTTCGCCCCCGCCCGCTCGCCCCAACGCGGCACCTTGTTTTTGGTGATTGGTCCCAGCGGTGCCGGCAAAAAAACCTTGATCGACGGCGCAAGTGCCGCCCATGTCGGCAATGAGCACTATATTTTCCCACGTCGTTATGTCACCGACCCCATCAACGCCGCAGACAAGGACCACATCCCGTTGTCGTCCGATTTATTTTCTCAAATGCTGGAGCGTGGCGATATGGTTCTGGAGTGGCGCACCCACAATGTGCGTTACGGCGTCCCCAAAGCGGTCGCCCAACACCTGGAACGTGGTCGCAATGTGGTGGTCAGCGTATCGCGGACCGTGGTCGATGAAGCGCGACGCCGTTTTAGCCCCGTCAAAATTCTCTATATCAGCGTCGATGACGAAACCCTGGCCCGGCGTCTGCAACAGCGTGACCGTGAAAGCGCTGCGGAAATCAAACGCCGCGTTGGCCTGGCCAGGGAATATTTGATCACGGGCGACGATGTTGTGTTGATCGACAATGGTTCGGATCTGGAGACATCGGTGGATTCTTTTGTCGCGGCCATCGCGGTCGTGGCAACGGATTAAAGCGATAACACTTCACCACTTCAAACCCATCACCCGGGGTGTTTTGCCGCAACAAGCTCAACGCATCAACCTTCAGCGGCTTACCCAAAACCCCTTGAGCGTGCCCCTTAAGGTCCGCCAGAACCGCTTGACGTTCATCACGGTCCAGGCGGTCCGTCAGGGGCATGTGAAAGCGAAACTCGTCCATCACATACGGATGTCCGCCTTGATCGCGCAATTTCGATTGAGCCACGCTCCCCCCCTTACCCCCGTCTGGATGTAATGTTTCCGAACCCCTTTGCGGCATGCCTTTTTTGCGAAAATGATCAAAGGCACGCACACAGTCAGCCGCCAGTTTTTGCCCCAAAACGCTTTCTTCGCGCGGGCGCAAAGCGATAAAATCATCGACCTCCGCCAATTCAAGAGCCGCCAGTTCGAGCGGTTCATGGGCGGCGGCGAACGCTTCCAGAGCTTCATCAAGCATCTGGCGATCACAGCTCCGGGCCAAATAAAACGGCGCTTTTAAAGCGGCATGAAAACCATGTTTTGTCGCCTGGGCGGTAATTTCCCGGACTCGACCCGGCGTCACCGAGCGGACCGGCAACCTTTTGAGCGCGCCACCCGTGGCGCTGTCGCGCCCCAACCACCGCGACCCGAACAACCACAAATCACTTTCCGGGTATGGGCTAAAATAGATGGCGTAGCGTGCCTCGGCCATGATCAAGTCCCCTCACTTTATATCTTTTCAATAAATTCGTTCTCCGGCGCTCCAGACTTCGCCCACCACCGTGCCCAAAACCACTGCGTCACGGGTGACAATCCGCGCATTGGTGAGGATCAAGGGGGACATCTGACAGCCTCAATCAAACAGCTGCGGGGGGCACATGAAAACGCATGGCTACGCACACATGCGATATCCGGCGTCGATCAGGTGCACCGGTTGTCCCGCGACAAAGGTCGCAACCACCTGCGGGCACCCGGGGACCTTGTCATCAACCACCACCACATCGGCCCGTTGTCCGGGCTTGATCTGGCCACGGTCCTGCAGCCGGGCGGCGGTGGCGGGGTTCTTTGAAACCATGTTCCACGCGGTGGCAAAGTCGATCCCGTTTTCGGCGGCCAACTTGAATGGGGCCTGCAACAAAGACGGACAGTCGTCGTCGGAGGTCAAGATCGAACACAGTCCCTGCTCGACCGCCGTGGTCGCACACAGGCGATCACCCAGGTCACGGCCACGCAGAACATCAGGGGCCCCCATCATCACCGGAGTTTCCATATGACGGGCATGACGTGCGGTTTGGGTGTTCCGGGGAGAGGCACACAGCCCCGCGCCCAAACGCGCAAAATCGGCGCGGATGTCCGGGCTCCCATCACCGTGAGACGTACACGAGATGGACCGTTGACCGGCCAACATCGCCAACCATTCCGTCTTCGCACGAATGCCTGTTGTGCGGGTTTCCACCTCATCCACCAAATCAAGATAGGCTGCCACCGTGAGGCCGGCACGGGCCGCGTATTGAGCCAGTTTTTGCGGGTCGGCGAGGGCGCGGCGGATCAAATTCATATGATCGTTAAACGCCAAAAGATCAATTTTTCCACGCTTCATCCACTCGGCCACATCCGCAGCGCCCGGGGTGTTGTACTGTTCCCAGCGCAAATGAACCCGCGTGTCGCACATCAAATGCGGCCGCATGCGTTCCGCGGCCTCCAACAATCCCACCACCGCGTCGCGGCCCCGCAACCCCGGTTCCCACGAATACGTGATGGCGTGATAGGCGGTCGCAATGCCGTTCGCCACCAACTGACGGTCGCTGTCTTGCAAGGCCAATTTTGGGGACGTCTTACCCCCTGGACGGGATATCATGTGCCGTTCAAGCGCACCCCCGTGCAGATCGACAATCGCTGGCAACACCAAATGACCGCTTACGTCCCATGACCTGGAGGCGGTCGTGTCCGGTTGCGCAAAATTTTGGATCTCGCCACCGTCAAAATCCACCCGTGTTTCTGTGATCGTTCCGTCTGCTTGCAGCACCCGGCCGCCCGTCAATGAGAGCTTCATCTCTCTGTGTCCTTTTTGATGTTTCATGGGATGAGCTTAGCCAGTCGTGGTGATCTGCGTATGACGGGCGCGTGACTGTTTTCTGACACCCCAATGCGCCATGGACACAAAAATGGCGGCCCCGGGGACCGCCTTCGAATTGATCCGCCGAACGCCACCGATATGCGTGCGTTAGCGAACCTCATGGTCCAAAGAATACCCCGCCCCCCGGACAGTCCGGACCGGGTCCACCCCGCCCACTTCCAACAAGGCTTTGCGCAACCGACGAATGTGCACATCCACGGTGCGGCTTTCCACGTGTACGCCGTTCGACCATACCCGATCGAGCAGGATTTCTCGTGAATACACCCGCCCCGGACATTCCATCAAGAACTTGAGCAGCCGGTACTCGGTCGGACCCAATTTGACGGTTTTACCCGATACTGAAACCTTGTGTTGTTCCGTATTCAGGCTGATGTCGCCAAACACCAGAGCATTGTCCCCGGTGACCGGATGCGTTCGGCGCAGCAAGGCGCGCACCCGCGCAACCAATTCACGGGGAGAAAAAGGTTTTACCATGTAGTCATCCGCACCCGCATCCAAACCTTCAATACGGTCGGCTTCGTCGCCCCTGGCGGTGAGCATGAGTATCGGTAAATGCTGAACATCCGGTAAGGCGCGGATGCCGCGACACACCTCGATCCCGGACTTTCCCGGCATCATCCAATCCAAAATCATCACGTCTGGGCGTTGCTGGCGGGCTTGCTCCAACGCATCGTTCCCATCCATCGCGGTCAGGGTTTCAAACCCCGCCTTGCCCAGATTGTACGTCAGCACTTCCACCAGCGGCGGCTCATCTTCGGCAACCAAAACCACGACCATGAACGGATCCCTTGACGTTGTCTCAAATCTCCAAACAAATTCCGGTGGCGGGGCGGGCGTCATACACCCAAAAAAATTCCCGCCACCGGTTGTTTTGTCCTGCCTACATGGACAGGTTGGCAAGAGCCTTCGCGTCGCTGGAATACCTGGCGCGTTCGGACTTCGGCATCGGGATCAACCCCTTGTCCGCCAGGTACCCTTCGTCACCCCAGGCTTTGGACGAGGTGAACTCCGCCACGAATTCCTGGATGCCGGGGACTTTGCCGACGTGGGCGTTCTTGACATAGAAGTACAACGCGCGCGACACCGGATAATCGCCCGACGCGATGTTTTCAAACGTCACGTCCTTGCCGTTGATCGAAGACCCCTGAACCTTGTCGGCGTTCTGGTCCAAAAAGCTGTAACCAAAGACCCCAAGCGCGTTCGGGTTGGCTTGCAGTTTCTGCACGATCAGGTTGTCGTTTTCGCCGGCTTCGACGTAGCCACCGTCTTCACGAACCGTGTGGCACAAAGCTTTATATGCTTTCTTGTCTTGCTTTTTCAAAGCCTTGATCCACGGAATGGTTTTACAACCACCTTCCATCGCCAGCTCTGCAAAGGCATCGCGGGTGCCCGAGGTCGGCGGCGGGCCAAGCACTTCGATCTTGATGTTGGGCAGGTCGGAACGCACGTCCTGCCACGTTTTGTTCGGGTTCGGCTGGGTTTTGCCCGCGTCCCCGGTGGGCACGTCCCTGGCCAGGCCCAAATACAGGTCCTGCAGCGTCAGGGCGAATTTCGGGGCTTTTTTGGAGTTGGCCACCGCGATCCCGTCATAACCGACTTTCACTTCGGTGATCGAGGTCACGCCGTTTTTCGCGCACTTTGCGACTTCGCTTTTTTTGATCCGACGCGACGCATTGGTGATGTCGGGGAATTCATCGCCGACACCGGCGCAGAACAATTTCAAACCGCCGCCGGAGCCGGTCGACTCGACAACGGGAGTTTTAAAATTCGTGGTCTTGCCGAACTGTTCGGCGACAGCCGTCGAAAACGGAAACACCGTCGACGAGCCAACAATGCGGATCTGTTCGCGTGCCTGGGCCGTACCGGCGGCAAAAACACCGGCGAGCACCGCAACCGTGAGGGTCTTCTTGAACATTTGAGTTCGCTCCCAAGAGAAACATAGCTTGCAGACTGACGCGGATCGTCAGTGCATGGGGGCGATCCTATGGGTGTGTCCTTACGTTTTAATGTCTTTTATGTTACGTGAATATGACGTCCCTCGCACGGGAACATACGACCTAACCCGGGTCGCGGTTTTCGAATCCACCCTTGTAGACGGGCAAGCGCACCGTGAACGTCGATCCTTGCCCCATCGTGCTGTCGATCAAAAACCGCCCGCGGTGGCGATTGACGATGTGTTTAACGATCGCCAGGCCCAGTCCGGTGCCGCCGACCCGGCGCGAACGGCCTTTATCGATGCGGTAAAAGCGCTCCGTCAATCTGGGCAGGTGTTCGGCCGCGATGCCGTCGCCAAAGTCACGCACCCTGACCAACACACTGTCCTCACCATCGGGCAAACCATTTTCACTGGCCGATATGCTGACAGCAACCCGCCCCCCCGCGCTGCCGTATTTGATCGCGTTGACCACCAGGTTGTGAAAAACCTGGACCAACTGATCACGGTCACCGCACACAAATGGAATATCACCGACGCATTCCAGCGATACATCAACCTGATGTCTGTGCCCGCGGGCCACCAGCACGTCAACCACCTCACGCATCAAATTTTCCAGATCAACCACATCGCGTGGACGTTCATGCTCGCGCAGTTCCACTTTGGTCAGAGACAACAAATCGTCGATCATGCGGCTCATGCGCTGCGCTTCACCTTCCATGATATTCAAAAAACGCACCTGAGCAGGCAGATCGAGGTCTTCCCGATCGCCTGAGGCAACCTGCATGGTTTCGATAAAACCGATCAAAGTCGCCAGCGGTGAACGCAATTCATGGCTCACGTTGGCGACAAATTCCGAGCGCATCGTTTCACTGCGTTTGATCAAAGTCGTTTCTTGAAATTCCAGAACCACGTGCTCGGGATCTGTTTCCAGCGCCGACAAACGCGAGATCACCAGCATGTATTGACGCTGAATGGGCACATCAACATTCACCTCGACCCGCTCGGTGCCGCCATCGCGCATCACCTCTGTGATCAAGTCGAGGACTTTGGGTTCGCGAAAAAACAGCCCCAGGTTACGACCGATAATTTTTCGACCGAACAGTTCTCGCGCTTCGGTATTCGCGTGCGCCACGATGCGCCTGGGGGCCAACACCACCACCGGGTTATGCAACGCGTCCAGCGTCCGATTGAGAATTTCCGGGCTGCTCCGGGCCGGGCTTGGGCGCTCTTGTGCCTGCGGATCTGGGGGAAACATTTCCAGGTCCAAACCGGGGGCCTCCCCGTGACGTTGCGGGGCGGGGCCTGGGGGCTTATAAGCTTGAACCCTTGCCGCCCGGGCGGCTTCTTTCACCAGGCGCAAATCCCGATTGAACAACAGATGGACAAACCGGGCCAACCCGTTCAAAAAACCGCTTTCGCCCCGCGTGGCGCGAGTCAAGGCGGCCGATCCATGAGCACCGCCGGGAACGTCATTGTGAGCTTCGTTGCGACCATCCATGAGCATTATCACGTTTTTCTTTTCACGCTGTTTTCACAGGAACGCCGCCACCTTGGCTGTCAAATCAACCATTCGATTGACATAGCCCCACTCGTTATCGTACCACGCCAAAACCTTCAACTGGGTGCCGTCGACGACCATGGTTGACGGCCCATCAATGATCGAAGAACGGGGATCGTTGACAAAATCGGTGGACACCAACGGGCGCTTTTCAAACCCCAAAATACCCTTCAACTCCCCCTCAGCCGCAACGCGAAACAGCTCGTTGACCTGATCTTTGGTGACCGCGCGGTCAAGCTCAAACACGCAATCCACCAAAGACGCATTCAACAACGGTACCCGCACCGCATGACCGTTCAGTTTGCCGGCCAAATCGGGATAAATCATCGTGATCGCGGTCGCCGAACCGGTGGTGGTGGGGATCAGGTTCAACAAACTGGAGCGCCCCCGACGCTTGTCCTTATGTGCGCAATCGACCACCACTTGCGTGTTGGTCACGTCATGAATGGTGGTGATGGAGCCATGCTTGATGCCGATGTGTTCGTGAACAACCTTAACCACCGGTGCGAGGCAATTTGTCGTGCAACTGGCGGCGGTCAAAAGGTGGTGGCGGTCGGCGACATATTGATGATCATTGACGCCATAGACCACGTTCAGCGCGACATCGTCGGACGGTGCTTTGAGCGGTGCCGCGACAATGACTTTTTTAACCCCCTGATCAAAATAACCTTGCAACTGTTCGGGCTTGCGGAACGCGCCGGTACACTCCAACACCACATCGCAATCCGCCCATTCGCCATCCTCAATCGCGCGCACCGAGGTGTAAGCCAAATCCCGGTCTTCGACACGCACCGCGTCTGCACCGTGGCCAACCTCGACCGGCCAACGGCCATGAACGGAATCGAAGGTCAGTAAATGCGCCGCACCTTCCGCGTCGGTCCCCAGTTCATTGATCCGTGCCCACGATAGCCCCGCACGCCCCCAACCGGCGCGCAATACCAAACGCCCCATGCGACCAAAACCGTTAATCCCTATGCGAACGCTCACCGGGTACACTCACTTTCTTGCTGTTGAAATTTGTTCTGCCGAGCCCTGTGCCAAAGTGCCCCCATGGCCCCGTGTTTTACGGCTTTCTCATGAACCAATTATGACATATATGCGGATTTCACGTAAGCGACCGATAAAGTCCAAAGGCGATTTACCGCAACCGCAAACCTCGTCGCGCGACGGTCTCGGCGCCCCCGGCGAAGACGGTGCGGATGTACCTGGTGAGTAGCCCTTGCTACGATTGAACGCATGCCCTTGACCAAAACCTCCCCATCATCCAGGTGACCGGGGACTTAGGAGCAACAGAATGCCTTATTACCCGCCCTCACCACGCTCCCATCGGCGTGCTGTCAAGACCCATCAGACTTGATAAATAAGGCTAAAAAGTCTGTGGTCTGCTCAAGTCTTAACGGTCCCCGCGCCCATTTCCATTTATTAATACTATAATATGTGCAGAGCGCCCTTGCCTTGTTGTGCGATCTATACGTAACCTATTGTTGTGGTGAGGATGCCATCTGACTTGGGAGGGGACCCAGGCGTATGGCAACGGTGTCGTGCGACCCGTATGGTTGTGCGACCCGCGGAGCGGAGGGTTAGGGTCCAGGTGATGCGTATATTATTTGCGGATGATCATACTCTTGTACGTGAAGGCATTTGCCCTTTCTTGCATGAGTTAGCGCCGAATGTTGAGGTTCTGGAGGCCGACACCCTGCCCGCTGCCGAACAGCGCGCCAGCGATGCGGGTCATCTCGATTTAATCTTACTGGACCTCAAGATGCCCGGCATGGACGGTTTTAACGGCGTCTCAAGGTTCACCAAAAGCCATCCCGATGTCCCCATCGTCATTTTATCGGGCCATTACAATCGCAACGACGTGATTGCCGCTCTGGATTATGGAATTTCAGGCTACATTCCCAAAAATATTGGGGGCATGGCGATGGTCAACGCCTTGCGCCTGGTGCTTTCGGGGGAAAAATATCTGCCATCCGAAGCCTTTAGCGATCATGGCTCAGATGAAGATGAAAGTATTATCAATCCGCCAACGTTACCCCCAAAGCCCCCGCTTGACCCCAAATTTTCCACCCTGACCCAACGTGAGGCGGAAATTCTCGCGCACCTGATCGAAGGCGAAACCAACAAGCACATCGCCCGGTCCCTGAACTTGCAAGAAATCACCGTGAAAATTCACGTGCGCAATATTTACCGCAAAATCGGTGCGCAAAATCGCGCTCGGGCGGTGCGCATCACCATGCTGGCCGGCTGGCAAGCCCCGCCACCGGACTAGCCGCCATTCCGGTGCCCAAGGCACGCAACGCCCAGGTATTGCGCGACCTCGCTCAGGCTGATGGACGTTCGCCAAACATCCGTAGCCCCGCAAAGCGCCTCGTCCGCAGACGGGTGTCCTGCATGGACATCGTCGACAATCGCAAAGATGGGTAACCGGGTCGCACGTCGACGCAGCCAGGAGAGCAGCGCCCCGCCATCCGCCAGCGCGGCCTGAGCATCCACAACCACCCCGTCAACCGGATCGGATTCATAAATCCGCATGGCTTCTTCTGCGTTGTAGGCCGTGTGGACCAGATAGCCCATTTCCTGAAGATAGTCCCCCAGCCGATGGGCCTGGCCGGGGTCCGTGTTCACAATCAAAATCTTATTCAAAGATTGGCCGACGGCTGTCTGCCCCCATGCCCCGCCGTCAAGACCCATTTCGATGACCCGGGGCAAAACGATTTCAAAGCATGCCCCACCCGCCGTGTTCTGGGCCCGCATGGTCGCCCCCATGCTTTCCACAATTCCGTGACTGATCGACAGCCCCAAGCCGGTGCCCAGGCCACTGTCCTTGGTGGTCGCGAAGGGCTCGAAAATGTGCGGCAGGATGTCTTCGGAAATTCCGCCGCCGTTGTCTTCGATCGAAATATGGACGCTCGCTTCACCCATCACTTCCCACATCCGCACCGTGATCCGCCCAAGGTCAACACGGTCTGGATCCCGACCTTGCCCCCGGCGCGACAAAATCGCATCCCGGGCGTTGCTTAACAAATTCAACACCACCTGTTCCAGACGCACCGCATGACCCAACACATCGCCGACATCGTCGCCCATTTGCGGCACGTCCACGACCAATTCCACATCCACAGCCTGCAATTGACCGGCGAACATTTGGCACCCTTCCCGGACCGCCTGATAGGGGTTAAAGCGTTTTTGTCCCGACCTGTCTTGATACGAAAAGGTCTGCATGTGCGTGACAATGTCGGACATACGGACGATCTGGCTCTCGATCCGCACCAGTGTTTCCGACAGCGACGCAATATCAGCCTGACCCCGCTGAATGCGAATTTGCGCCGCTTCCACCCCCATTCGAATAACACTCATCGGTTGACTTAGTTCATGGGTGATGCCCGAAGCCATCTCGCCGATGGTGGCCATTTTTGCCGATTGTACCAATTGTGTTTGTGTCCGACGGCGCTCACCGATTTCGTCTTCCAGTTCAGCCGTGCGTTGTTCCAGTTCACGCGTGCGCTGTTGCAGATCCACGGTGCGCTCCCGAACCCTTTGTTCCAACTCGTCATGGGCTTGCTTTAATGCCTGTTCGGCCCGCTTGCGTTCGGTCACATCGCGAATAATCGCGGTGGCAATTCGTCGCCCCCCCGACAGCAAAAAATTCAAATTGATCTCGACCGGAATTTCCCGGCCACTTTTGGTCAAGGTATCCAGCGTCGTACCGGTCATGACCGGGCGCGCTGACATCCCTTCAAAAGCCTGATTGCGAATGTCGGTATGCACGCCCCGCAACCGCGCCGGGATCAGCGTTTCAATGTGCATGTTCAACAGTTCCTCGCGGCGATAGCCAAACAACGCCACCGCACGGTCATTGGCGCGGATGATCAGGCCATCGCTGCTGACATGCAAAATCGCATCCGGGGCCTGCTGCAACAGCATCGACAATTCATCCCGGACCTCCGCCAAATTGAGGTTGGCGGACATGATGCGGCGCAAGAAAACAATCAACACCACCCCGATCAAAACGATCACCGGGATCACCGCCAGCAACACCCAAGCCAGATCCCCGGCGGATTTCACGGCCATGTTAATCTCACGTTCAGCCCGGATCGCGCGCGCCATAAATGACTGATTGAGGGTCGAAATGGCATTGAGGGGGGGGGTGTCATCAACCCGCACCAAGGTATCCACCTCGACCGGAGACAAGCCCCGGCGAAAGCCATCTATGGCAACCTCCACGCTGTTGCCATAGAGGCTCAACACCTTGCGGATTTCAGCCAGGGCGGATTTTTCTGCGGCATTGATGACAAACCGGCCCAGGCTATCGAGGTTTTTTTCCGTTTTTTTGCGATTTTCATTCAGCGTCGCCAGATAAGAGCGGTCCTGGCGCAAAATAAAATTTTTGATATTGTGGATAAAGCCGCCATAGCCCATCTGGCGCGATATTTCATGGAGCAGGTGCCCCGCAGCGACGGCATCCTGGTTGTACCCGATCCAGCGTTGTTCGACCGTTCTGATCCGCTGTACCGATTGCATGGCGAACATCACCAGCGCACCCGTCATCAAGGTGGTGATCGCGGCGATGAAGAACGCCCGACGCTTAAAACCATAACTGCGACGCGGGACCGGCACGTCCTTTCGCAAACTTGACATCAGGGCTCCTCGCCCGATTGAACTCAAGTTTCGATTGTAGGAAGCTCTTTGCCCCCTGACAAGCAAACAACATTTTTTCACATGGTCCTTTTCCAGCCATGCCAGCCGTTATAAAGTGTTCATCCTCCATCATAAAAGGAATATGGAACCTTGGAACTTCGCTTCACCGTCTGGCAATTCGTGCGCTTAATGGTCCACATTGAAGGGCCCCCGCCGCCGAACCCGGAACAGACGGCCGTGGCCGCCGCATGGGCCGAAATCTGGCGGCCCCTTGACGCCAGATTGGCCGATCTGGCCGAACGTGATTTTGAGGCATACAGCGAATTGATGATGAATCAGGACGTGGTGGTCGCAGACGCAACCCCCGCCCAATGCCGAACGGCACAATGCGCCTTTGAAGAAATCATGAAAATCATGGACCGCGCCATAAAATCCTTAAGCCACGATGGGGGCCGTGGGGAAAACACCCCACCCGATCCCGAGCACCTGCAAAGCCTGAAATTTGAACGCCGCGAATTGCGTCAGTTGGCGCGCAAATTAGGCCGCCTAAACGCCCCTTAACCCCCATCTGGGGCATCATCCAGACCAAACGCGACGATTCCACCCGACCCCGACAGGTGATGGGTTTCCAACACCCCCATCATGGCGCGGGCCTTGATCGCGGCCCATTGCATTTTTGCCGCCGCATTGGTGTGACCTGTTTCCCCTGCTTGTTCCGCCAAAATTCGCATCCCGCCTTCCAACATGGCGAACGCGTGGGACAAGGGCAAAGCCTGGTCTTGATCAAATTCAAACCCGCCGGTGGTCTCGAAAGCTTCGGCCAATTCCAAAAACAAGGTCCCCGTCTGGGCCAGGTCCCCGGGATCGACACCCGGTTCAACATCACTCAGACGCTCCGCCAAATAACGCACGATGGCGCCGAACACATGGGCCTCGGCTTTTTGTCCATCATCGTCATCTGTTGCGGGGCCTTGGGGCAAGGGCGGGGCGTCGTTGTCAACCATATAAAAAACCTGATTAAAAGGGCCGAGCATCACATATAAGGTGAAACACAAAGGCGCACAATATACGCTACCCACCGACACATTCAACATTCCTTTGACAGGGCTTCGGCGTGAAAAATTCTTCCGACACCAGCCAAGACATACTTTTTCGTCCCGTTTGGCAACCCGGCCAGCCACACACGGATTTATTTTACGCCAAACCCATCTTACGTGATGGTGGCGGGCAAGAAATTTTTGGAAAGATGCCGCTGGCCCGCCTGCCCACCGTCGACGCCACCATGCAACGCCAGGTGACGTACCTCAAACAAACGTTCCAAGCCTTGCATATGGCCTTTGAACGGGGTCAGCGGGTACGCCTGCTGGTGCGCTTTCATTCCTTGGCCCTCGCGACCACCGAAGCGGCGACCGAGGTCACCGACACCATGCGCAGCTTAAGCAACGACGAACGACGTCACATCATTCCCGAAATCATTAACTTTCCCAAAAGCCTCTCGCTCAACACCCTGGATGACATCACCATCCCGCTGATGGCTTTTTTTGGAACGTGGCTGGCGCAACCGGAAAAAGAACAATCCAGCTTCACCCCCTTTGCCAACTTAAATTACGCTGGCGTAATCCTGGACTTAGACGACAAACCGATGGACCTGAAGTTGGCGGAAAAAATTATTCAATTGTTCGTCCAACGTGCCTCGCACCGCCGCTTGCCCACTTGGGTGCTGGGCATCGCCACCCCCGAACTGGCCAGGGTTGCACGCATTTGCGGTGTTTACGCACTCAGCGGGGCGTACATGAATATGGATTCTCAAACCCTTGGCCCGGCACTGGATGGACACCAGGATTTTTGCGTCTAAAGCCTAAATTACGCCATCATCAGCCAAACGGCTGATTTCATCGCCACTCAGGCCCAGGACCTCGGCCAGGACCTCGCCGCTGTGCTGCCCCAGGCCGGGGGCTGAACGCCGATAGCAAACCGGGGTGTCGGACAATTTGATCGGGTTGGCGATCTGGCGCACCGAAACGCCGGGATCAGCCGCATGGGGTAAATCCACCGCCATGCCCCGGTGGCGCACTTGAGGGTCGTCAAACACCTGGCGCAAATCGTTCACCGGGCCGCACGGCACGCCGACGGTTTCCAAACCCGTCAACCAATGATCCATTGGGTGTTGGGCAACGACCGCGGCCAAACGTTCCACCAACACATCCCGATGGGCAACCCGGGCGTTGTTGGTGGCAAAGCGCGGATCATCCGCCATGGTGTCCAACCCGCAAAACGCACACAAACGGCGAAATTGAGCGTCGTTGCCGACCGCCAAAATGATGTGCCCGTCCCCGGCGGAAAACGCCTGATAGGGCACAATATTGGGGTGCGCATTGGCCATGCGCCCCGGCACCGTTCCGGTGGTGAGATAATCCATCCCCTGATTGATCAGCCACGCCACCTGGGTGTCGAGCAGGGCCATATCGACGTATTGCCCCCGACCGCTGACACCCCGGTGGCGCAAGGCGGCCAAAATAGCGGTGGACGCATACATCCCGCACATCACGTCGGCGATCGCCACCCCGGTTTTCATCGGTGCGCCGTCCGCCTCCCCGGTCAAGCTCATAATCCCGCCCATGCCCTGAACCATGAAATCGTAGCCTGCCCGCCCGGCATAAGGCCCGGTTTGACCAAATCCGGTGATCGAACAATACACCAGGCGCGGATTAAGAACCTTAAGGTCCTCATAGCTCAAACCATATTTTGCCAGCCCGCCAACCTTGTAATTTTCCACCAGGACATCCGCTTTGGCGGCCAGACGGCGCACCAGGTCGGCCCCGTCCGGGTGGCTCAAATCGACCGTCAGGGATCGCTTGTTGCGATTGGCCGCGACAAAATAAGCACTTTCATCGGTCGCGTTTCCGGCCCCGTCGCGAATGTAGTTCGGCCCCCAATGGCGGGTGTCGTCGCCCCCGCCGGGCCGTTCGATTTTCACCACATCGGCCCCCAAATCGCCCAATATCTGGGTGCAATACGGGCCCGCCAAAATACGCGTCAAATCAACCACCAACAATCCATCCAACGCCCCCGGCGAGGGCTGCGGGGACGAACACGACGCGGCGGGAAAATCGTTTAGGGAAGAATCAGCCATGCCCCATCATGGCGCAAAGCCACCCTCAGGGGCAATGGATGATCGTTGCCAAGCGCCAATCGGTTGGGCCCCAAACCAGAGTCACGACCCAAGGCCACGACCCAGCCCCAGAATGACCAGCCCAGGATTTAAGGTCTGGAGCGGGTGAAGGGAATCGAACCCTCGTCATAGTAATCTGACCAGTTAATTTCGTCTGTTTCAACCACATCCAACCGACCGTCCCGCCCCAAGCGATCCAGAAAAATGACTGCATTTAAACATTTGTGCCGGGCGCTTGGGACCACAAGACCATCAAATTCAAGAAAGTGGGCGGCGGATGCAACAGCCTGCGTCTTCTCGTACTCAAAACTCTGATATTTTGCGACATCAACCCCCAACGGCTTCAATTGAGTGAGATCCGCCAAACGGAGCGCCTGCTCAAGCATCAGATCAATTTTATGAATTTCATGCTCTAAACGGCTTGGCCATACAGGTTCCAAAGACAAGCGATATCCAATTTCAGCCTCAGCCCCCTCTTTCTCAAGAGACGTGTAAAGCACTTCGAATTCACCAGGCGGGCTCCACCGGCCACCAGCGCTGCCCCCCCGCAAGGGATCTCGGCCTTTTCTCGTGACCCGCCAAACATCGCCTTCAAACGTTTTATGTCCGATGACTTCAAGCGCGTCGAGTATCACCCTGTCGTGAACTCGATCTCTAAATTTCATTTTTAGGTATACGCCCCTTCCTCAAGGCTCTCAATCACCGCAAGAACCTCATCAGCCCGACCACTATGAATTAAGTCAATGGCACGCTCACCATCTAACAATCGATGCTTTGAGTATAGCCACATTCTAGCTTCATCAGGTGTATAAAACTCTGCGAGCCTGTCCACAACGTATCGTAGATCAGATATGATAAGCTGCGTTTTAGGGTGGGGAAATGTTTTGCCTGATATCCAACGAGAAACCGTCGCAGGTGAAACATCTGCGATATTTGCAACATCCATCCCCTTAAGGCCACCATGCGCCTTCAAATCATCAAGAATTTTTGAAACTGCACTAGACATTATTTCCACCCTGAAGCTGCAAAACACGAACGTTGTCACTCATGACTCACGCCAGAGAACATTGAAACTCAACATAACATAACACTTTTCTTTCATATTTTAAATATATGAAAGAAAAATGTTACTTTTTCAGAGCCCGTATATATTTATGTTATTTTTCAAAGAATTATAAATATGGAATTGAGGTGCCCCCAGACGTCGGAAGTTCACGGCCCAAAAGCAAGTGAAGGCGTTGGTTATCACACGGCATAACCGGAATGGCTGTAAACCTTATATTTTATGGGAAAAAGTAGATGGAGCGGGTGAAGGGAATCGAACCCTCGTCGTAAGCTTGGGAAGCTTCTGCTCTGCCATTGAGCTACACCCGCCGGGCACCTGCACCGTGTATAGGCCATGCCCTTGGTCGGCGCAATATGGATATCGACACAACCAAACCGCAACCGTTCATTTTACGATCCGGTAACCTTGCCCGCACTTCAAACGAAAGATAGAGTGATACTAATCTTGCCAACCACAGCCCTTAAGACCCCACAGCCCTTAAGAAAGGTCGACGATGCCCGAAGGTGCCCACGAACTGATCCCTCTGGATCCGGCCAAATTTCAAAATCCCGCTGTCACGGCCAAAGGAGAAATCCGCGCCTCGGTTGCGCTGAGTGCATTGAAAACACTGTGGTTCAACACCGGCAGCCTGTGCAACATCACCTGCGAAAACTGCTATATGCAATCAAGCCCCAGCAACGATGACTTGATCTATCTGACCGACAGCGAAGTGCGCCGCTATCTGGACGAAATTTCAGCAACCGCAATGGGGACGCCCGAAATCGGTTTTACCGGTGGTGAGCCGTTCATGAACAGCGACCTGGGTGCGATGCTCGACGACGTTCTGGGCCGCGGGCTGTCCGCACTGGTGTTGACCAACGCCATGAAACCGCTGTGGCAAAAACGCCAAAACCTCCTGGACCTCAAGGCCCGCCACGGCCAACAGCGCCTGAAATTTCGCGTGTCGATTGATCACCACAGTGTCGAAGGCCATGAAAAAGAGCGGGGCGTCGGCACCTGGGCCCCCATGGAGGCCGGCGTGAAGTGGCTCATTGAGAACGGTTTTTCCGTCGATATCGCGGGACGCACCCTGTACCAGGACGGCGAATACACGTCGCGGCAGGGCTATCAGCACCTGTGCGATGCCTGGAACCTGAATCTGGATGCTTTCGACCCGGCGCGCCTGGTGTTGTTTCCCGAAATGGACGAGACCCGCGACGTCCCCGAGATCACCACCCAATGCTGGGGTGTTTTAGGGGTCCGCCCCGATGCCATGATGTGCGCCACCTCGCGCATGATCGTGCACCGCAAGGGCGACCCCAGCGCACGCATCGTGCCGTGCACCTTGCTGCCCTTTGAGACCCAGTTCGACATGGGTGAACATGTGCGCGACGCCTTGGGCACGGTGGCGCTCAATCACCCCCACTGTGCCAAATTTTGCGTTCTGGGCGGGGCATCTTGTTCGTCCACATAAGCATTTTGGGCGAACAAACCTGGACATTTTCCAGATCAACCCCAAATCAAAACTCAGAACACAAAATAAGATGCACTGTTTAATCCTCTGCAAAACCAAAAAGAAGGCTCATCATGGAGCACCTGGAAACCGAATCGCCCGGCGTATACACGCTGACCACCGGGTCCATCACCGTGTTGGTGGAACCGGAATTCCTCGATGAACAAAGCGATCCCGACGAGCACCGCTTCGTCTGGGCCTATCACGTGCGCATTGAAAACCGGGGCAACCAGGTCGTGCAACTGAAAAGCCGCTATTGGCACATCACCGACCAATCGGGCCAGGTGCAAGAGGTGTCGGGCGTGGGCGTCATTGGCGAACAGCCTTGGCTGTCGCCCGGCGAAAGCTTCGAATACACCAGTGGCACGCCCTTGGCGACGCCATCGGGCATCATGCACGGTCACTACGTCATGCAAGCGGACCGTGGCGATGCCTTCAAAGCCGCCATTCCAGCCTTTTCACTGGACAGTCCGTATCATCACGGTCAACTTCACTAGTGTTTTGAGACACCTTAAGTTAGAATGATTATAACTTGATGGATACTCCCTGGCCCCCATATGGGTTAAGACGTCCACGCGCGGACACCAGAACAAGGAAAACAATGTGGCCAACCACAAGCCCGTGAGCGTTGCCAACGACGACGCCAACCGCCGCCACGCTGACCCCTCCACGGATGGCCCCGACGGGCGCCCCAGCCGGGCCACCGCAGAACAGGCCGTGCGAACCCTGATCGAGTGGGCCGGGGACAATCCCGACCGCGAAGGCTTACAAGCCACCCCGTCGCGGGTGGTGCGCGCGTTTGAAGAATATTTTCAAGGCTATGGCATCGACCCCCAGGAAATTCTCCAGCGCACCTTCGAAGAGGTCGAAGGCTATGACGAAATGGTGTTGCTGAAAGACATTCGCTTTGAAAGCCACTGTGAACACCACATGGCCCCGATCATTGGCCGCGCGCATGTGGCCTATTTGCCGAAAAATCGCGTGGTGGGCATTTCAAAATTGGCCCGCGTGGTGGAACTGTACGCCCAGCGGCTGCAAATTCAGGAAAAAATGACCGCGCAAATCGCCGCCGCCATTGATGATGTGTTGCAGCCCTTAGGCGTGGCCGTGGTGATTGACGCGGCCCACCAGTGCATGACCTGCCGGGGGGTCCATAAGCCGGGCGTGTCCATGATCACCTCAAAAATGCTGGGTGCTTTTCGCGAAGATGACCGCACCCGGCGGGAATTTTTATCCATGGTCACCAATTCGTCCCCGCCCCCGTTATAAACCGGTTGTTTACCGGTTTCCCCTTGACCCACACCAGAAAGCCGCGATGATTGCGGCCACAAACGCTGGTCTTGCCGTTCCGGTCGGACGCGGCGTATGAGGATGCGGTTCAGGGAAGGCTAAAACACCGTCCAATGATGGATTTTCGCCCCATTTTGTCGATTTTGGGTATTCTGCTGGCGACCCTGGCGCTGGGCATGGGGATTCCCGCGCTGGTGGATGCCGTGCAGGGCAACCCCGACTGGCAGGTCTTTGCCGTATCGGCAGGCCTGACCATGTTTGTCGGGGTGTCTTTGGCCCTCATCAGTTCCAGAGAACGGATCAGCCTGAACGTCCGCCAGGCCTTTGTGATGACCACCCTCAGTTGGTTGGTGCTGACCATCTTCGCGGCTCTTCCGTTTACCTTTTCGGAACTCAAGCTCAGTTATACCGATGCCTTTTTCGAAGCCATGTCGGGCATCACCACCACCGGTTCGACGGTGATCACCGGGTTGGACAACGCGCCTCCGGGGATTTTGCTGTGGCGCGGGATTTTGCAGTGGCTGGGCGGCCTTGGCATCGTCGTCATGGCCATCGCGGTGATGCCGATGATGGGCGTTGGCGGGATGCAGATGTTCAAGGTCGAAGCCTTTGACGCGGGCGAAAAGGTTCTGCCCCGCGCGGCGCAAATCTCCCTGGCCCTGGTGTTGATTTATTCCGCCCTCACCGCCATTTGGGGCATTTTGATGTGGTGGGTCGGCCTCACCCCGCTGCAGGCCGTGGTCCATTCCATGACCACCATCGCAACGGGCGGGTTTTCCACCACGGACGGATCCGTGGGGGCGTTTGACAACTGGAAACTCGATGTCATCATCACCCTTGGGATGATCGTCGGGTCTTTGCCGTTTTTGCTCTTTTTGCAAGTCATCCGCGGCAAGCCGCTGCAGCTGTGGCGGGACGAACAGGTGCGCGGCTTCATCACCATTCTCGGATCCATCGTGGTGGTGGTGGCGGCGCTGTTGTGGTTTGAAACCGGGCTGCAACCCGTTCAGGCGTTGCGCTATGCGGCGTTCAATGTGGTGTCCATCATGACCGGCACCGGATACGCCACCGATGATTACGGCTTGTGGGGCAGTTTCGCGGTGCCTATTTTTTTCTTCATTATGTTTATCGGTGGCTGTGCGGGATCGACCACCTGCGGCATCAAGGTTTTTCGCTTTCAAATCTTATACGCCGCCGCACGGGTTCAAGTGCGCCATCTGTTGCAGCCCCACGGGGTTTTCGTGCCCTATTACAATCACCGCCCGGTTTCCGATTCCGTTATCATTTCGGTGCTGTCGTTCTTTTTTGTCTTCGGCCTGTCGTTCGCCTTTTTGGCCTTGGGCCTGGGCATGCTGGGCCTGGATTTTCTCACCGCCGTGTCCAGTGCCGCGACCGCCATCGCCAACGTCGGCCCGGCACTCGGTCCGATTGTCGGACCGTCCGGCACCTTTCAAAGTCTACCCGACGCCGCCAAGTGGCTGATGAGTGCCGGAATGTTACTGGGGCGGCTGGAATTGTTCACCATTTTGGTGCTATTTTCACGCACCTTCTGGCGCGGTTAACACCGCATCACCGCGTTCATCGTTGACCACCCCCGGGTTCGGGGAACCACCCCCCGGGATCGGGGAACCTACCCCCCGGGATCGGGGAACAAGGGATACCAAATGCTTTCTTATTTTGCGCTCGCCTTTGTCATCGGCATGACCCACGCCCTGGAAGCCGACCACGTGGCCGCCGTATCGACCATGGCATCGCGCCAACGCACCATCGGGCAAATTGTCCGCACCGGCGCGGTGTGGGGTATGGGGCACACCTTGACGTTGATGGCCTTTGCCGGGGCCGCCCTGGTGTTGGGAATGGGCATCGGCGATAATTTTGCCCGGTGGCTTGAGTTTACCGTGGGCATCATGCTGATCGGCCTGGGCGGACACCTGTTGTACCGCATGTTCCGCGACCGGGTGCACTTTCATGCCCACAAACACCACGCCCCGCTGCCCCACTTCCATGCCCACAGTCATGCCGGGGAAAGCCGCGACCACACCCAAAGCCGCCACCAACACAGCCACGAGCCCTTTCCGGTGCGCGCCCTGATCGTCGGCATGATGCACGGTATGGCCGGCTCGGCAGCCCTTTTGGTGCTGTCGGCGACAACCGCACCGACGCTCACCATCGGCTTTATTTATGTGGTTGTTTTTGGCGTCGGATCAATTTTGGGAATGGCGTCGCTCAGCGCGGTGATCGCGGTGCCGATCGCCTATTCCGCGCGGTTTCTCACCTGGGCCAATCGCAGCCTCCAGGCGGCAGTCGGCGGGGCGACCATCACACTGGGGGTTTACACCCTGTATGACACCCAATTGATAAGCTTTTAAAACAGCCCCTCAGCACACCTCATTGGGCGCTATAACGGGGGGGCGCTATAACGGGGGGGCGCTATAACGGGGGGCGGCATAATGGGAAATTCCCGAATGGGGGGACCGGGCTGTGGCGCACCATCAAAAACGTCGATACAAAGTGGGCTGCGTCCATGAACGGCTTGGCTTCGTGCCGCTTGGGTTCGGTCAAACCGGCACGTTGCAAGCGGCTTAAAAAGCAAAAACCACAGCGCTTCTGGTCAAACATCTGGCTTTCACAGGTGCAATCTTCGTATTGGGCCATGTACTTGTTCCACCGCACAATGGCCAAGGGCACCTGCGCATCCTGCGCCAACTGACAGACACGGAGGAAAGAGGTATTTTTAAGGGCCTGTTTATTGTGTTTCATCATCACCGGGGATCCTCACACGACAAGAACGCTCTTTATAAGGGTGTGATATAACAGATTTTCAATCGAAATATTGCAGATGCAAGAAAAATCCCTGGGCCCCGTTGCCTGGGGTCGCATTATGTATTTTTGATAATAATAAATATTTTTTATAATCAGCCATAAAACGGCGAATTTGTGCCATTTAAGCCGCCAAACGGGCCCATGCAATGCCCCACTCGCCGCCCCCTCACAGCCCCGGGCCATCCAGCCAGCGGGCCAGATATTTTTGAATTTGGGTTTCCATTTGAGCGTTAAAGTCCGCCATCAAGGCCTCGGTCAAACCAAACCAGGCGTCTTCACGTTCCACCAAAGTGGCGTTTTCACGGACATCGATGGAGCGCTGAACGGTGACCAGGACCTCGCCCTGAGACGCGCCCGGGTCGGCGGACTTGATCGTCAACCGCGCCACTGCGGTGGCGTCATAACGCGCGGTCGGCTCGTAGGTCAACAAGCCCCTGAGGCCGGTTGTTTTGGCCAACCCGGTTTCCAAAACCTTGGCGTCTTCGATGACAAATTCAGCCGTGAACGGGTTGCCCGCGCCCCCCCCCGCCCGCAGGCGGCGGCGCGCCCAATTCATCATCGCGGCCCCCGGCGTGACGGCAAACAAATGTTCCGCGTTGGGGGCGGAAAGTGGACTTTGATAGGCCGTGCGCAAGACCACCGTCGCCACATTCAGGCGAACCGGCGCCAGATTTTCAAACCCCAACTGGGCGGTTTCCCCGGCAACCGGCGGATTGTTCGCGCACGCCCCCAAGGGGATCGTCAGGGCTGCGGCGAGGCTCAGTTTAACAAAATTTCGACGGTTTGTCATAAGCCTATGATGGCGACTGTTTGTGACCGCAGCAAGGCGTTTTCAACAAAAAGCAAGCCCGCTCACGACCCGTCTGCGGCTGTTTTAACAAACAGGCCATCCAGTTGGGCCACCGAAAAACGGTAATCCGCCTTGCAAAATTCGCACACCACCCGGGCACTGCCGGTTTCATCAATGACTTCATCGCGGGGAAAAGACCCCAGCGTGGTGGCGACTTTTTCGCGTGAACAGCGGCACTTTTGAACCAATGTCTGCGGCGGATAGGCGCGGACTTCATCTTCATGGTAAAGCCGGTAAATCAGGGTTTCCGGGGCCAGGTCCGGGGCCAAAAGCTCGTCCGCGCCGACGCTTGCCAAGATGGCCACGGTGCGCCGCCAGCCGTCTTCCTCAAACTCCGGATCAGAGATTTGAGACGTTTTTTCGGGCATTTTTTGCACCATCAACGCCCCGGCCCGCATGGTTTCGCCAACCCGCTGCGCGGTCAGGTATATGGCCGTTTCCAACTGTTCGGAGTTTCGGAAATAATGGTGCGCGCAATCGGACAGGGTCGCCCCGTCCAGTTCGGTGATCCCTTGATAACGCTCCATATCCGGGCCTTGATCGACGGTGAAGGCCAAATGCCCCGCCCCCATCAACCGCACCACCGAGCCTGCGCCACCTTGCAGCTGTTCAACCGTATCGGCCAATCGGTCGGCATCAAAGCGGGCATAACCACGCACCGCACCGGCCGAGGTGACATCGGCGACCACCACGGAAATCGGTCCGTCACCTTGCGCTTGCAAGGTAAAAATACCGTCATATTTCAACGAACTGGCCAGTGCCACCGCCAACGTCAAGGTTTCCGCCAGCAACAAGGCCACGGCATCGGGATAACCGTGCGCATCCAGCACCGCGTCCACAGCCGGGCCAAGACGCACCAACCGCCCCCGCACGCCGAGCGCATCCATCTGAAAGGTCTGAACAATGTCCAGCGTCGCTGAGGGCGTGATAAACGGGGTCATCGATCAGCCCATGCACCACGCCAAAACGCCTTTTTGGGCGTGCAGACGGTTTTCCGCTTCGTCCCAAATCACCGATTGCGGTCCGTCCAGGACGGCGCTTGTGGCTTCTTCACCGCGGTGGGCCGGCAGGCAATGCATAAACAGCGCGTCCGGCTTGGCCATCGCCATGCGCCGGGCATCGACCTGGAACGGCTGCAACAGGCGGGTGCGCGCATCGGCGTCCTCATCGCCCATCGACACCCAGGTGTCGGTGACGATCAAATCGGCGTCTTGGCAGGCATCGTCGGCACGGTCGGTGACGGTGATGTCCGCCCCTTGGGCTTTGGCCCACGCGAGCACATCCGCACTGAGCGACAGCTGCGGTGGCATCGCGAGGCTCAACGCGAAGCCAAATCGTTGGGCGGCATGAACGTAGCTGACCGCCATATTGTTGCCATCGCCACACCACACCACCTTACGCCCCCGGATCGAACCACGGTGTTCCTCATACGTCATCACGTCGGCCATCAACTGGCACGGGTGGCTGGCGTCGGTCAGGCCGTTGATCACCGGGACCGTGGCAAATTCCGCCAAATCGGCCAGTTTTTGCGGATTGTCCGTACGGATCATGATCGCATCGACATAACGCGACAAAACCCGCGCGGTGTCGGCAACGCTTTCGCCACGACCCAACTGGCTGCCCTGGCCATCCATCACCACCACATGACCGCCCAATTGCTGCATGCCGACCTCAAAGGAGACCCGGGTGCGGGTGGACGGTTTTTCGAAAATCATCGCCAGAGTTTTACCGCTCAACAGCCGGGTGGCGCTGCCGTCGCCGTCTTTGCCCATCTGCCGATCGGCTTTAATCGCCAGGCCGAGGTCCAGGATGGTGCGCAAGGTCGCGGCGTCGAGGGTGTTTAAATCCAAAAAATGCTTCCGCGCCGACATCTCTGCTCTCCTTATCTGTGGGTCTTAAAATGGGCTCGCGCTAGACGTGACGGACGGCCACGGTTTCAAAAATGGCGATGGCCTCGGCCACGTGGCGGTCTTCAATGATCAACGGCGGCAACAAACGCAGCACGTTGTCGCCGGCCGGCGCAACCAGCAAGCCGGCCTCTTCCAGTTCCCCCTTGAAGGCGCGGTTGACGATGTGCCCGGCCAATTTCAGGCCCTGCATCAGGCCTTGTCCACGGGCCTCGACAAAAACACCGGGAAACCGCTGAACAAGACCCGCCAAGGCGGTGTGCAAGGTCGCGCTGACCGCCTGGACATGGTCGAGAAAACCGTCTTTCAACAGCTCATCCAGCACCGCATTGCCAACCGCCATGGCCAACGGGTTGCCGCCATAGGTGGTGCCATGGTTGCCCACGCCAAGCACCGCGGCGGCTTCGGTTGTCAGAATGGCCCCCAGCGGAAAGCCGCCGCCGATGCCCTTGGCCGTGGCCACCACGTCAGGGGTAATCCCCGCCCATTCATGGGCAAACAGCTTGCCGGTGCGGCCCATGCCGCATTGCACTTCATCAAACATCAGCAACAGGCCAAATTCATCGCAAATCGCGCGCAGGCCTTGCAAATAATTGTCCGGTGCTGCGCGCAAGCCACCTTCGCCCTGGATCGGTTCAACCAGGATGGCCGCCGTTTGAGCGGTGATCGCGGCGCGCATTTCGTTCAGATTGCCGAACGCCACCTGGTCAAAACCCTCCACCGCCGGGGAAAAACCGTCCAACAGCTTGGCTTGGCCCGCCGCCGCGAGGGTCGCCAGGGTCCGGCCATGAAAGGCGTTGTCACACGCAATCACCCGGAAGCGTTCCGGGTGACCCGTGTCGCGTTGGTATTTGCGGGCGATTTTAATCGCACCTTCCAAGGCTTCCGCGCCGGAATTGGAAAAAAACACCCGGTCCGCGAAACTCGCCGCCACCAAGCGTTCGGCCAGCCTGATTTGCCCTTCGATCACATACAAATTGGACACATGCCAGAGTTTTTCCGCTTGCGCTTTCAAAGCCGCCACCAAATGGGGGTGGGCATGACCTAAGCCGTTGACCGCGATGCCCGCGCAAAAATCCAGGAAACGTCGTCCGTCAGCCGTGTACAGATAAACCCCCTCGCCTTTAACAAAAGCGAGATCCGCAGGCGCATACGTCGGCATCAGCGCGGACATGACGAACAATTCCTTTTCGATGTGAACGTAAAAACAACAACCGGGCGGCCCAAAAAAATACCGTCTGACCCGGAAAGCCGGGGATTATGGGAATCGCGGGCTGGTCTGTCAATGTTTCCGTATATCGGATCGACCGGGGCGTCAGGGCTTGAGCTTATAGCCGCTTGCAAACATTCGCCAACACACCACCCACAAGCCCACGTCGATCAGCCCCACCACCACCATCGCGGTCAGCACCGGGGCGTCGCTTTGGCCGATAAAGCCATAGCGAAAACCGTCAATCATATAAAAAAACGGGTTCAGGCGGGCGACCGTTTGCGCCGCTTCGGGCAGCCGTTCCAGGGAATAGAACGTCCCCGACAAAAATGACAACGGCGTAATGATAAAATTGGTCAAGGCCGCGATGTGGTCGAATTTTTCCGCCCAAATGCCGCCAATCACCCCCAACAACGACAACATCAACGAAGCCGCCACCGCAAAATACACAATCCACGCCAGATTAAACACCTTGATCGGCACCCAAAACGACAACACCACCGCAACCGCGATGCCCACCACCACACCGCGCGTCATGCCGCCCATGGCAATGGCGAAGGTCAGCTCGTGGGCGCTCAACGGCGGCATCAGGGTGTCGACGATACTGCCTTGAATCTTCGAAATGACCATCGAACTCGACGTGTTGGCGAAAGCATTTTGCACCATCGCCATCATGATCAGCCCGGGGGCGAGAAACTCAACGAACGGCACTCCGTTGATCTCGCGCACCGCCCCGCCCAAGGCCAGCGAAAACACCGCCAGAAACAACAACGTGGTCACCACCGGGCCGATGATGGTTTGGGTATAGACCTTCACAAAACGGCGCACTTCGCGCATGTACAGCGTGTAAAGTCCGATCCAGTTGCTGGTTTTTTGAACATCCATGGTGGGGGGGGCCTTTGGGGGAATCGGGAAACGCGTGAAAATCTGGACGGGGCCGTCTTGGCCTTCGTCGCAACACCTTATATAGTCCCCCGATGACGGATCGCAAAGCTTCGCCCTCAAACGCCAAATTCCCCACCGCCAAACCGCGCCGCCCCCGGCCCATCACGGCCCAACGCCTGGCCAACATCGCCGCCCAGTATCTGGACCGCTACGCCACCAGCCGCGAAAACCTCCGGCGCGTTTTGCAGCGCCGGGTTCTCAAAGCCGCATATGTTCACGAAGACACCGACGTGGCGCTTGCCAACGGTTGGATCGACGATTTAATTGCACGCTATGAAGATGCCGGTGTGCTCAACGACCGCAGCTATGGCGAGGGCCGCGCCCGCACCTTAATGGCGCGCGGCACGGCGCACCGCGTGATCCGCCTGAGACTGCAAGAAAAGGGCCTGGATCCAGACACCATCGACCACGCCTTGAACAGCTTGCAAGACGAACACCCCGAACCCGAGCTCGCCGCCGCCATCAAGTTGGCCCGGCGCAGACGCCTCGGCCCTTACCGCGCCCCCGACACCCGGGGCGAAAAACAGGACCGGGACCTCGCCGCCATGGCGCGGGCCGGGTTTTCCTATGACATGGCGCGCCGGGTCATCGAGTGCGAGGATGTCCAGGACCTCGAAGACTGGCTTCACCAGCGCCCTTGACGGTGCAATGGTGCCATGCGCCACGATTTACATACGATGCTCGCGGTACGTAATGCCGTTGGCTTTTTGCAATTCGCGAATAAAACCGATGATGTCCGCCGCGGTGGATTTGGTCACTTGGCGCTGGGCCGGCATGTTGCCATAGGACCAGTGGTGCGATTGCACGCCTTTGCGAATGGCATTGAAAATCGAGCCGTCGGGATGATGGCCGGGGTTGTAGGTGTCGTGGATCAGCGGTGGGCCTTTGAGCGTCCCAGAGCCGTTTTCACCATGGCACGCGGCGCAATTGGCGGTGAATGCCACCTGTCCTTTTTGCCCTTGCGCCGACAGCGCCGGCACCGTCACCGGCACCTTGCCCGGTTCCCCGGCACCATCGGACATCTTCGAAATGACCAACGCGACACCGCCCAAGACAACCGCCGCGACGGCGATTTTGGGTAACATTTCCCAGAAACGGCCCATCAACAATACTCCTTGAAGAAAATTCACCCACCACGGCCCCATCACATCCTCACCTCATGGGGACGTTGACCGGCACGATACAGATAATCCCCCTGCGGTGCAATCGTATGCAGGTTGCATTTAGCCTGTTTCCGGGGGCGGCCAGAAACGGTTTACTCTACGGTTTACTCTGGCGCGTCTTCGGCTATCATCGCACAATATTTTTAAGGGACAAGACGTGCATGCAAAGCATCAATGAACTTTGGGCGCTGGTCGCAGACGTTTGGCAAACGGGTGTGTTTGGCATCAATATCGGCGCGCTGATATCGGCGTTGGGCATTTTGGTGGTGTTTTTGTTGCTGCGCGGCTTGCTGACCCGCTTTATCCTGAGCGCGCTGCGCTTCAAGGTGTCGAAAACCAAGAACCTGCTGGACGACGACCTGCTCACCGCCCTGGAAGAGCCCATTCGTTTGACCCCGATCATCATCGGCATATTTTTGGCCCTCCAGTTTCTCAGCCTCGACGACCGGCTTCAAGGCCTCGCCGACAAGGTCATCCGCTCACTGATCACCGCCGCCATTTTTTGGGCCTTGTACCGGTCCATCAAGCCCCTGTCCAATTTGCTCACCCGGCTGGAAAAATTATTCACTGCGGTGATGATGGATTGGCTGGTTAAAGCGGTCAAGGCCTTGATCGCCTTCATCGGGGTGGCCGCCGTGCTGGAAATTTGGGGCATCCAGGTCGGCCCCATCCTCGCCGGTCTGGGTTTGTTTGGCGTCGCCGTGGCGCTGGGGGCGCAAGACCTGTTTAAAAACCTGATTGCCGGAATTTTGATCATTGCCGAACGTCGTTTCAACCTCGGCGATTGGGTGCGCGTGGATGGCGTGGTCGAAGGCACCGTGGAACAAATCGGTTTTCGCTCAACCATGATCCGGCGCTTTGACAAGGCCCCGGTGTTCGTGCCCAACACCAAACTGTCCGACAACGCGGTGACCAATTTTAGCGACATGACCCACCGCCGTATTTATTGGCAAATCGGGGTTGAGTACCGCACCACCATTGATCAGTTGAAAACCATCCGCGACGGCATCGAAAACTATGTTTTGGATTCGGATGAATTCGCCCACCCGCCCGAGGTTTCGACCTTCGTCAGAATCGACAAATTTTCCGACAGTTCCATCGACATCATGCTGTATTGCTTCACCAACACCACCAATTGGGGGAAATGGCTGGAAATCAAAGAGCGTCTGGCCTATCACATCAAAGACGTGGTCGAGGGAGCCGGTTCCGCCTTTGCCTTCCCTTCCACGTCGCTGTACGTCCAATCCATGCCCGATGAGTCCCCCGAGGTCTTCATGCCGCCCACCGCCGAAAAGGCTCCGTAATCATGTCCGTGACCATTTATCACAACCCCCGTTGCTCCAAATCGCGTCAAACTTTGGAACTGATCCGCGCACACGGGACTGAACCGCACATCGTTGAATACTTGCAAACCCCGCCAAGCGCCGATCAACTCAAAGACATTCTCACCAAATTGGGCAAAACCGCCGCGCAAATCGTGCGCCCGAAAGAAGCCAAAGAAGAAGGCATCGGGGTCGCCGCCCTGGACAATGACGCCCTGATCGCCGCCCTGGTGGCGCACCCCAGGGCCATCGAGCGGCCCATCGTGGTGACCGACGACGACGCGGTCTTGGGCCGCCCGCCGGAAAACGTCCTGGATTTAATCGCCTAAAGCCCCTTTGGTATTTTTTCAACCGTCATACCCGTGCAATATATTTCTGTCACGAGATACTCCTGTTACGATTGGCGCGTTGAAAGACCTCCCCCTCCAAACATCATACATATAGGCAAAAATCTTACATATGGGTTGCCAACGTCATTTCACAGACATACGCTGCTGTGTGGATGATTTATTCACATCTATAAACGCACATCAATGTATGGGACCATCCATTCCCAACGTACCTTCCAGGGACATGGCGCAGGGGGCGAGCGCATAAGACCCAACACATTCACAACCATCGACACCACCTGGCGTATTTTAACGCAGCCCGTGTTGCAGCCCGTTTACGGGACTGACCTGGTCCCGGACCGATTGGGCCAACACTGTTTGCATTGACCTCGTCTGTATGAAGCTGATGTATGAAGCTGATGTATGAAGCTAATTTTCCCACTTTTGGCAGGAGTTCCAAATGTTCAAACCGAAAACAAACTTGTTGACCACCGTTCTGGTGGGCACCGGACTGATCCTGGCGGCCACCTCGGCACAGGCTGAAACACTGCGTCTGCTGACCTGGGGTGGCTACGCCCCGCAAAAGGTCGTTGACATGTTCAAGGCGGAAACCGGCATCACCGTTGAAGTGACCAACTCCAACAACGAAGAAATGATTTCCAAGCTGCGCGCCACCGGCGGCGCGGGATTTGATCTGGCCCAACCGTCGCAAGATCGCATCACCAGCGCGCAGGCCGAATACGACATCTACAAGCCCATCGACCTGTCGAAAATCGATGCCAGCCAGATGATCCCGTCGATGTTGGCCGGAACCCGGAAAAACACCTCGTTGGACGGCAAGGTTTACGGCGTGCCGCATGTGTGGGGCACCAGCGCGTTGACCGTCAACACCACCCTGGCACCGGACATCAAGGATTACCTGGATCTGTGCAACCCCAAATACGCCGGTAAAGTCACCTACCGCCTGAAACGCCCGACCTTGATCGCCTTTGCGTTCTCCATGGGCATGGATCCGTTTGCCGCATACAATGACAAAGCCAAATACCAGTCCATTTTGGACAAGGTTCAAGACAAATTGATTTCGTGCAAATCCAACGTCAAAGCCTACTGGAGCGGTGGCGATGCCTTGATCAATCTGATCCGTTCCGAAGAAGTCGTCGCCGCCATGGCATGGGATGGTTCGGGCTGGAAAATCCACGCCGACAAGCCAACCGTGAAAACCATCGCCCCGACCTCTGGTGCGTTGGGCTGGATCGACACCTTTGCGTTGCCGAAAAAGACCAAGGCCGAAGCCGAAGCCTACCAGTGGATCAACTTCGTCATGCGCCCGAAAATCGCCGCCATGATCACCGAAGCCGCAGGTAACTTCACCGCCGCGAAAGATGGCGACAAATACGTTTCCGAAGCCAAGCGCAAGCTGTACCAGGGCACCTTCTCGACCGCAGCCATCGACAACATCAAATGGTATCCGCCGGTTCCCGCCGGTTTGGAAGACATGGAAGGCAAAGTCATGGACCGCGTTCAAGCGGCGAAGTGATTTTGACATTTCGACCTTGGGATGGCGCGGGGAGTCTGGCTCCCCGCGCCGTTCTCTATTTTTACTTCATCTGAATGCTTGTCTCATTGCCCCCGGGGGACCCATGCCCAATAACAGCCAAAATTTTGACCTCGAATGCCGCAACCTGGTCCGCTATTACGGCCAATTTGCCGCGGTGGACGATGTATCTTTTGGCGTCCCTCAAGGGGACTTCTTTTCTATTTTAGGCCCCAGCGGGTGTGGCAAAACAACCATCTTACGGATGATGGCGGGGTTTGATCACCCCACCTCCGGGGATATTTTGATCAAGGGAAAATCGGCGCTCAACGTGCCGCCCAACAAACGCCCGGTGAACATGGTATTTCAACACCTGGCGCTGTTCCCGATGATGACCGTGGCCGAAAACATCGCCTACGGTCTGGTCCGCCAGGGCCTGAACAAAAGTGACATCGCCGACAAGGTAAAATCGGCCCTGGGGCGTATCGACCTGCCCACATCGGGCGATAAAAACATCAAACAATTGTCCGGCGGTCAAAAACAACGCGTTGCCATCGCCCGGTGCCTGGTGTTGGAACCGGCGGCCTTGCTGTTGGATGAGCCGCTGGGTGCGCTGGATTTAAAATTGCGCGACCACATGAAGGTCGAGCTGAAAAAAATGCAAGACCAGTTCGCCACCACCTTTATCTATATCACCCACGATCAATCCGAAGCTCTGGTGATGTCCAACCATGTCGCGGTGATGAACGCCGGGAAATTCGAACAAATCGGCTCACCTCAGGACCTGTACTACAACCCCGCCACCGCGTTTGTGGCCGGGTTTGTCGGCGACAGCAACCGTTGGCACGGCACCGTGGAGCGCGCCGACCAAACCGGCGTCAAGGTGGTGTCGTCCGACGGCGTCCAACTGTTGGCCACGGCGGCGGGGCAAAAGCCTTTAAGCGCCGGCACCGAAGTGGACATTTTTGTCCGTCCCGAATCGGTGGTCTTAAGCGAAGACCCCGCGCGCCTGTCGGACATGGAAAACCGCATCGACGGTGAACTGATCAGCGTGCTGTTCAACGGTGCCAATTCCCGCGCCCTGATCCGCGACCGCGCAACCGGCGGCGAACTGGACGTGGCGCTGCCGCAAACGGGCGAATTTTCGACCCTTGCCAAGGGCCACCAGGTGCATTTGGGCTGGGGCCTGGAACAGGCCAAAGCCTTTGCCGCGACCTCCGCGCCATCGTCAAGCGAGGCCCCCGCATGACCTTGAAATCTTCCACCCGTCTGGGCCTGTTTTTGCTGTTGGCACCACTGCTGTTGTGGCTGGTGATGCTGATCATTTTGCCCCATGCCGACATGTTTATGGTTTCCCTGCGCGAAAAAATCGCGCCGCGCACCTATGCATTGAGCCTCACCAACTACGCCGAATTTTTTTCCGAACCCCTCTACTGGCGGACCTTCACACGCACCGCCGTAATGTCGATAATTGCCACCGCGTTGACCTTGTTGATCAGTTTCCCGGTGTCCTATTACATCGCCAAAATGCTGCGCGGGCGGATGAAGAACTTTCTGTTCTTGCTGTGCCTGGTTCCGTTTTGGGTCAGTGAACTGGTGCGCACCTTCGGCTGGATGATCTTGTTGCGGGAATCGGGCGTGTTCAGCAACGCCTTGCAATGGTTGGGTCTGGCCGACGGCCCGGTGGAAATGCTCTACAACGACGCCACCATCATGGTCGGTTTGGTGTACACCTCGATGTTGTTCATGGTGGTGCCGCTGGTGACCACCCTGGACAGCCTCGACGACGAACAGGTCGAAGCCGGATATGATCTGGGCGGAAACGCTTTTTCGGTGTTGCGCACCATCATCATCCCCCATGCCATGCCGGGCATCGTGTCGGGGTCTATTGTGGTGTTCATGCTGACCCTGGGCAATTACCTGACCCCGGTGTTCTTGGGCGGCAAAGACAATTTATGGTTCACGGCGCAAATCTACACCCAATTCATCACCCGTTTTAACTGGGAACTGGGGGCCGCGTTTGGCTTCTTGCTGTTGGCCTTGTCGTCCTTGATTGTCTGGGCGGGCCTAAAACTCAGCCGTCAAACCCTGTCCGAAACCATGGGTTAGGAACACAAAATGATCCCCTCGATCCCCCAACCCAAAAGTTTCCACGTCCTCTATGGGGCGTACATTGTGATGTTTTTCATCTATCTGATCTTGCCGTTGGTGGTGGTGGGTCTGTTTGCCTTCAACGATTCCCTGTTTCCCTCATTGCCGTGGGGCGGGTTCACCCTGGATTGGTTTTTTAACGACACCGAGCCCCGTTTGGGACTGTTCGCCGACCCGCGATTGCTCAACAGCATCGTCACCTCGCTGACCGTCGCCACATGGGTGACGGTGCTGTCGGTGGCGGTCGGAACCTCCAATGCGTTTTTGTTCGAACGACACGACTTTCCGTTCAAGAGCCTGCTGTACATGCTGATGTTGTTGCCACTGGTGGTGCCCGGGGTCATTTTGGGCATCTCGATCCTGGTGTTTTCCAGCACCATCGCCAACGGTTTGGAAAATGCCTTTGGCTGGGAATTGGATTTTTTGCGCCCCAGCACGTTTCTGGTGGTGATCGGTCAATTTTCCTTCATCGCGACCATCACCACGTTGGTGATCGCGGCCCGGCTGCGCAAGTTTGACGTCGCCCTGGAAGAAGCCGCCCAAAGCCTTGGCGCGTCGCGTTTGACGGCGGTCCGCACGGTGACCTTGCCGTACCTGAAACCGGCCATCATCGGGGCGGCGATCGTGTCGTTCCTGATGTCGTTTGAAAACTTCAACACCACCTTGATGCTGGTGGGATCAGACCAACCCCTGACCATCGCCATGTACGGTCGGCTGCGCGAAGGCTCAACCCCGGAGCTGAACGCCCTGTCGTTGTTGTTGATGACGGTGTCGGGTGGGTTGGCGTTGTTGAGCGTATTCGTCCAACGCGACCGCACATGAGCGCATGGCGGTCCGCCAAACGGTTACTTTTGGCCGCGCTGGTTCTGGTGGCCGCCGCGCTGGCGCTGTGGCAGGCCAGCGCATGGTCGGACCGCACGGTGGTCGCCGATTTGCGCGCGGTGGCCACGGAACGGCTCAACCTGTACCAAAGCACCTTGCACGCAGCCCTCGCCAAGTACCGCTACCTGCCGTTTTTGATCGCGCGCGACGCGACCGTCAAAAAGCTCCTTGCCGGCCCCAGCCAAAGTGCCGGAACCTCGCCCACGGCCAGCCGCGCGCTGGCCGCGATCAACACCCGGGCCGGGACCGATGTGCTGTTCGTGATGGACCGTGCCGGCACCACGCTGGCGGCCTCGAACTGGCGGGACCCGCTGAGTTTCGTCGGTCGCAATTACGCCTTTCGGCCCTACTTCAAAGACGCCATGCAGGGCCGGGAAGGCGGATTTTTCGCCATTGGCGCGACCACCGGACAGCCCGGATATTTCATGTCCTATCCGGTGCGCGACGGCACCACGATCCTTGGCGTCGCGGTGGTTAAAATTGATCTCAGCCCCCTGCAACACGACTGGCGCGGGGGCGGTGAAACGGTGTTTGTATCCGATGCCGATGGGGTGGTTTTTTTATCCAGCGAAGACCGCTGGACCTTTCGCACCCTGGCCCCGCTATCGGTTGACAGCCAAAACCGAATGCGCCAGCAACAGCAATACCGGGGCCAGGATTTAACCGTTCTGGACATCGCATCCAGCCAAATTGGCGGGGCCAAAAGCGTCACCATCGACGGCCAACGCTATCTGCAAGCGACCCGGGGGCTGACCGATCTGGGCTGGAAACTGTCATACTTATCCCCGGTCACAGGCATTGAAAAAGGCCGCCAGGCAACCCTTTTGATGGCTGCTGCGGGGGCCGTTCTGATTGCCACACTGGCGTTGTATTGGCGCGAACGGCGGCAAAAAATCATTTCCCGGCGGCGGGCCCGCGAAGGCGAACAGTTTTCCGCCATCAACCGCCAGCTGCAATTGGAAATCGAAGAACGGCGCACCGCCGAAACCGAATTGCGCGACACTCAGGCGCAATTGGTGCAAGCGGGAAAGCTGGCCGCATTGGGCAAAATGTCCGCCGCCATCGCCCACGAGATCAACCAGCCCATCGCCGCCATGCGCACCTACAGCGCCAGCGCCCGGTTGATGCTGGAAAAAGGCCTGACCCATAACCTGGACACCACGTTAGGCGAAATTTCCGACCTCACCGAACGCATGGCCGTGATCACCGGACAATTGAAGGTTTTTGCCCGCAAGGCCCCCGTGCATCTTGACCGTCTGGATGTGCGCGCGCCCATTCGCCTTGTCGAAAACATGATGAACATCCCCGCCGCCGAAGAACACTGCGCCCTGAGCGTCCACCTGCCCGCAACCCCGGTGGTGATCAAAGCCGACAGTGTGCGGTTGCAACAAATCATCACCAATTTGGTGCGCAACGCCCTCGATGCGGTGCGCGACACGCCTGAGAAATCCGTCACCTTAACGCTGACCGAACACGATCAATTCGCCACCATCACCGTCACCGACAGCGGCCAGGGGGTATCGGCCGATGTCCAGGACCATCTGTTCGATCCATTTTTCACCACCAAGGAGGTCGGCCAGGGGGTGGGCCTGGGGCTGTCGATCACCTATGGTATCGTTGCCGACCTGGGCGGTGAAATTCGCGTCACCAACGTGCCCGGCGGCGGGGCGAAATTTGTCGTGAAGCTGCCTTTGTGTGAGAACAACAGTGCCTGAAAACAAAACCACCTGCGCCGGAACGGTGCTGATCATCGATGATGAAAAAATCATGCGCGACGCCACCCGCCAATGGTTGGAACTGGCCGACTTTACGGTGCGCGATTTCTCCCGCGCCGCCGCCGCCCTCGACACCATCGACCATAATTTTTCCGGGGTGGTGGTGTCCGACATCAAAATGCCCGGTTTGGACGGCACCGAACTGCACCACAAGATCCGCGCCATCGACGCCGACATTCCGGTGATTTTGCTGACCGGCCACGGCGACATCACCCTCGCCGTACAGGCGATGCGCGACGGGGCTTATGATTTTATTGAAAAACCGTTTGAACCCGATCACTTGCTCGACATCGTGCAGCGCGCCCAGGAAAAACGCGCATTGGTGTTGTCCAACCGCGCATTGGCGCGCGATTTGGCCGCATCGGAAGGCCTGGATGGACGCCTCGTCGGTCACAGCCCCGAAATGCGCCGCCTGAAACGCGAAATCTACGATTACGCCCCGACCAATGCGTCGGTGTTGATCAGCGGCCAAACCGGCAGCGGCAAAGAAGTGGTGGCGCGTTGTTTGCACGATTTAGGCCCCAACCCGGGCGGCCCGTTTGTCGCGGTAAACTGTGCGGCGGTTCCAGAATCCATGGCCGAAAGCGAATTTTTCGGCCACACCCGCGGTGCCTTCACCGGGGCCCACGCGCCGCGCCAAGGCAAATTGCAAGCGGCACATGGCGGAACCTTGTTTTTAGACGAATTGACCAGCACCCCGATGGACGTGCAAGGAAAATTGCTCCGCGCGCTGGAAGAACACTCCATCGTGCCGTTGGGATCGAACACCGAAACCCCGGTGGACTTTCGTCTGATCGCCGCCATTCAAGAGCCCCCCGAAGAGGCCATTGACGCCGGACGATTGCGCAAAGACCTGTTTTACCGCATCGCCACCATCACCTTGACCGTGCCCCCGCTCAACACCCGCCGAGAAGACATTCCGGTGTTGTTCAAGTTGTTTGCGGACCGCGCCGGGGAAACCTATGAACGCGGCGTGCCGCCGCTCGACAGTGTGGCGCACGCCGCCGTGGTGAGCCACGACTGGTCCGGCAATGTGCGCGAATTGAAAAACGCTGCGGAACGCTTTGTCCTCTCGTCCCTTCTTCCCAAAGATCGCCTGGCGCACATTTTCAAGACCAAATGCGAACCCCTCGCCACCAAATTGACCTTGGCCGAACAGGTCAAGGCCTATGAAAAACGCCTGTTGCAAGAGGCCCTCAACCGTCATCGCGGCAACATCGCGGCGGTCATGGAAGAGCTGTCGGTGCCCCGGCGCACGCTGAATGAAAAAATGCAAAAACATGCCATCGTGCGCGTGCCCGACGACGCCCCCGACCTTTCGTAAGCGGATTTCCGCCGATTGCCCCTTTGATCATCGGCGGAAAGTCGCTTAAGATATCTTCCAGGCTTTAAAAAACTCTGCAAATTCAGTTTCCTCGCCCACACTGGCGAGTTGGCCCGCCTCTTGCTTTGAGATACCGACTGGGAGAGACCGCCCGAGCGGTCCAAATTATACATTTCAACACACCATGGGAGACACACAATGTCATTCGTCAACACCTACAAAGGCGCGATCGCGGTTGCGGCCCTGCTGGCCAGCGTGGCAACCACCGCGTCGGCGCAAACCAAAGAAGCTCGCAACTACCTTTTGGCCACCGCCAGCACCGGCGGCACCTACTATCCGGTCGGCGTGGCGCTGTCGACTTTGGTGAAGGTCAAACTTCAGCCGAAACAAAAAATCGGCATGTCGGCGATCAACTCCGCCGGGTCCGGTGAAAACGTCAAATTGTTGCGCGAAAATGAAGTTCAATTTGCCATTTTGCAAGGTCTCTATGGCTACTACGCATGGAACGGCACCGGCCCGATCAAGGCTGACGGCCCACAAACCAACATGCGTTCGGTGTCCATGTTGTGGCAAAACGTGGAACAGTTCACGGTGCTGAGCGAATTCGCCAAAACCGGCACCATTGCCGATCTGCAAGACCTCAAGGGCAAATCCATGGCGCTGGGCAAGAAAAATTCCGGCACCATCGGATCCAACACCACCTTGTTGGGCAACTTAGGGATCGACATCAACAAAGATTATAAACTGGTTTATGGCGGCTACGGCCCCAGCGCCGACGCCTTGCAAAACGGCCAGGTTTCCGGCATGGGCACCCCCGCCGGCGTGCCGACCGGTGCGGTGACCAAGGCCTTTGCGTCGATGGGTGACAAAATCACGCTGTTGAACGTCACCCCGGAACAAGCCCAAAAAGCCGATGGCAACCTGGGCCTGTGGACTCCTTATACGATCAAGTCGGGCACCTATCCCGGTCTGAGCAAGGACGTTCAAACCATTGCCCAGCCGAATTTTCTGGCCGTGAACGCCGACGTTGACGAAGACGCTGTTTATCAGATCACCAAGACCGTCTACGAAAACCTGCCGTTCCTGAACGCCATCCACAAAGCCACCAAGGCGATGGACGTGCAAAAAGCGATTGCCGGTTTGCCCATGCCGCTGCACCCCGGTGCGGCCAGGTATTACCGCGAAATTGGCATCAAAATTCCCGATAACCTGATCGCAAAATAACCCCGAAGTCCGTAAGGACCTCCCCTCATGACTGCCGCCACACCGGTGTGGCGGCAGTCGGTGGGGGCTGCGCACACCACACCAAAGGCTTTTCAACATGAGCGAACAGACCTCTCCCACCGCCTCCACACCCCTTTCCGGTTTTACCCGGGATCACGGCCTGGTCGCTTTGGCGGTTGTGGGCCTGGGCGTGGCCGTGTCCGCATTGCATATTTATTTTAACATTTTCATCATCTTGCCGACCTTGTTGCAAAACGGTCTGCATTTCGCCGGGTTTGTGCTGCTGGGTGTGCTGATTTATCCCTCAATTCAAACCACCACCCAGCGGAACGGGCGCATGGTGTTGTATTTTGACATCGCGTTCGGCCTGTTGGTGGCCTTTTCCGCCGTTTACATGGTGTTGATGGAAGACGCCATTTATGCCCGTGGGTTGCGCCTGAACACCGCCGAGTGGGTGTTCGGATCCGTTTTGATCCTCGGCGCGCTGGAAATGACCCGACGCACCACCGGCTGGATCATCCCGGTGTTGATTGTGATTTCACTGAGCTACATCGGCTGGTGGGGGGCGATGATCGACGGGATATTTTCCTTTTCCGGGTTGAAAGCGGAAACCATTTTGTTCCGCAGCATCTATGGCGATGACGGGCTGTTTGGCAACATCGCACGCATTTCTTCGACCTTTGTGTTCATGTTTATTTTGTTTGGTGCCTTCCTGGTGCGCTCCGGTGCCGGCGATTTTGTCGTTGATCTGGCCCGTGCGGTGGCGGGAAAAACCGTCGGCGGTCCGGGCCTGGTGGCGGTGTTCGCATCGGGTTTGACGGGCACCATTTCCGGATCAGCCGTGGCCAACACCGCGTCCACCGGGGTGATCACCATTCCGTTGATGAAAAAAGCCGGGTTTCCGCCTAAATTCGCCGCGGGCGTGGAGGCCGCCGCATCCACCGGCGGGCAGTTGATGCCGCCGATCATGGGCGCCGGTGCGTTTGTGATGGCCAGCTACACGCAAATTTCCTACACCACCATCATCCTCGTCAGCGTCTTGCCGGCGCTGTTGTATTTCGCCACGGTGGCGTTCTTTGTTCGCGTTGAGGCCAAACGCAACAATGTTAAAGCCGTCGATGACGGGATCCGCGCGATGGATGTTCTCAAGCGTGGTGGATTACCGTTCTTGTTGCCCATCACGGTGCTGATCGGCCTGTTGGTGATCGGTTACACCCCCACCTATGCCGCCGGTCTGAGTATCCTGGCGATTGTCGTCGCCTCTTGGGCCACGCCCAATAAAATGGGTCTGAAGGCGATTATCGACGCCATGGCGCTGGGCGCGCGCAACATGGTGATGACCGCTATTTTGCTGTGCAGCGTGGGGCTGATCGTCAACGTCATCGCCACCGCCGGGATCGGCAACACCTTTTCGCTGATGATTTCCCAATGGGCCGGCAACAGTTTGCTGATCGCGATTGTGCTGATTGCCATCGCCTCACTGGTGTTGGGCATGGGCTTGCCGGTAACCGCCGCCTACATTGTGTTGGGCACCCTGTCGGCCCCGGCGCTGTTCAGCCTGATCACCGAAAGCCAACTGGTCCAGGCGCTGGTGGATGGCAACCTGTCGGAAACGGCCCTCGCGATCCTCCTGATGGCGGTGCCCGATCAAGCGGCCAACATCGCCGCCGGGGTATCGTTGGAGACCGCCCAAAGCATCATCGCCATGGTTCCGGTGGAATTGATCGGGGCGCTCCGCGATCAAGCCTTAAGTCCCGAAACCCTGACCTTCGCATTGCTCTCTGCACATATGATCGTGTTCTGGTTGAGCCAGGATTCCAACGTCACCCCGCCGGTGTGCCTGACCGCCTTCACCGCCGCCGCAATCGCCAAAACACCACCCATGCAAACCGGGCTCACGGCATGGAAAATTGCCAAGGGCCTGTATGTGATGCCGTTGTTGTTTGCCTACACGCCCCTGTTGAGCGGCAGTTTGATCGAAATTCTGACCGTCTCCGGGTTCGCTTTGGTCGGGCTGTACGCCATGACCGGCGTGCTGCAAGGCTACCTGGAAGCGCGCCTGGGGTTAACCGCCCGCTGCGGCGTTGCGGTGGCCGGGGTGTTGTTGCTGTGGCCAGCGAGCATTCCCGTGCATTTGCTTGGATTGGCCCTGTTTGCGGTGCTGTTCACCTTGAACCTGCGTCAAGCCAAACAGGTCGCCGTCGCTTAAAAGCCGCGCCAACGCTTGTGCGCCCGATAAAATGCGCTGCCCGATAAAAGGCGCTGTAAGTCTGTTGTTATCCTTATAGCCCGCGCAAATGGGCTGGCCGCAAGGCGCTGAAATCATCCCCGCCAAGCGCCCGCCGGGCGGCCTGAACCTGGGCCACCAAAGGCGCTTGGTCGCGCGGCAGATTGCCCGCCAACGCCAAGGCATTCGACGCGTGGTTGGAACGAAAAATCACCGCCCGGGACGGCTCCAAAAGGCTTAACAGGTAAGCCAATTCATCTAAAATACCGCCGTCGTCTTGCCACGCGAAAGCTTCATCTGCGGTCCCGTTGGCCGCCGCGAAGGCGTCGCGAAAGGCCGTTTCCTGGCCCCGGTCCAAAGCCAGTTGCAGCGTTGAGAGAAATTTAGGCGGCGCACGGTTGATCAAAGCCGCGGTGCCTTCGATGTGATCGCGCCAATGGGCCTTGCCGCCCAGTCCCAAAATCACCGTGGCCGAAACCTTGATCCCGGCATCATCGGCCGCACGCAACGCCCGTTCCATCATTTTGGCCGAACCCTTGCGGATCCGCCGCAGCATCGCGTCCGATCCCGATTCAACCCCCAAATACACCATGGTCAGGCGTTTTTCGCGCAGCCGAGCCAGTTGTGACGGGGATTTTTTGGTCAGATTGTGAGGGGTCGCATAACACGTCACCCGTTGCAGGTTTGGAAAGCCTGCGATCAGGTGATCAAGAATCCGTACCAAATCATCCGTCGCCAACACCAACGCGTCGCCATCGGCCAAAAACACCCGGGTGGCATCCGGTTGCGCCTGCGCCGCCACCTCGATATCGGCCGCGACCTCGTCAAAGGGTCGCGCCACAAAGGTTTTGTCCTTGTACATCGAACAAAACGTACACGCGTTGAAGCTGCACCCAAGGGTCGCCTGGATGATTAAGTTGGGGCCTTCGGATGGCGGGCGCCACAAGGGAAAGTCATATTCGATCATAAAAGTGAATGTATTCTTTTCCCAACGAACATGCCATGGCCTGTTTCCCTTGAACATCAGCCCCTTACATCGGATACTACAGCGAAGGTATATGCCAAGAAATGTGCCAAGAGATCTATTTGCGACATGACCGCACCTGAAAACGGGCCCAATCCTGAAAATCCGCCCCAGGCGCGCCAAGCCGCCGGGGCAAAAACTGTTGGGGCAAAAACTTCTGGCGCTGGGGCCAATAGAGACCCCAAACCATCCGATGAGGCCCGGCGGCTTTATGAAAGCGCGTTGGAACACCACCGTGACGGGCGTCTGGATCAGGCCATAAAAGACTACGCGCGCGTGTTGCGTTTTGCCCCCAACAATGCCGACGTATACAACAACCTCGGCGTGGCTTTGCGCAGCACCGGGCGCGCCGAAGCCGCGGTGGCGTGCTCCCGCCGTTCACTCGGCCTGCGCCCCGGCACCGCCGCAGCCTACACCAACCTGGGCAATGCCTTGCGCGATCTCGGTCAAACCACCCGCGCCGTCGAAGCCCACCGCCGCGCGGTCAAACACGACCCCAAATCGCCCAAGACCCTGTTCAACGCCGCCTTAACGTTTCGCCAAGGCGGCCACGCGAAAGTTGCCTTGGAACACTTCAACCGAGTGGTGAAACTGGAACCCACCTATGCCCAATGCCGGGTCGAGCGCGCCGTCACCTTGTTGCAAATGGGCGACTGGCAACGCGGCTTTAAAGAACTCGACATCCGCTTTGCCATAAACGACGATGACCCCCGTCGCGAAGGCATGGAAACGTGGACCGGTGGGGCGTTGCAGGGGCGCACCATTTTAATCAATTATGAGGCCGACGAAGGCACCGCCATCCAATTTGCCAGATTTGCCGCCGTGCTCAAACGCGGGGGGGCCACCGTGGTGATGGAATGTCCGCCGCACCTCAAACACCTGTTGTCGTCATCCCTGGATATTTCCGCAACCGTTAAAATTGGTGCCGATGCACCCGGTGCCGATCTCCAGGTGCCGCTGCTCAGTCTGCCTGCACGGCTTGGCACCCAAGTCAACACCGTACCCGAAGAAACCCCTTATTTACCCGTCCCCCGCATTGGCACCAGCCGTCTGGAGATCCACCCTGACACCCGTTTGGCGATCGGGATGGCATGGTCGTCCACATGGAACGGACGCGCCGCCAAAGGCCCCAAACGCCACGGCGACATGATGCTGGACGATCTGAGCGAATTGGCTGGCATCCCCACCTTACAATTGTTTTCACTGGAACGCGGGGCTGGGGCCGGGGACATCGCGCGCCTGGGCCTGCAGCCACTCATCCAGCCCACCGGCCAAACCTTGATGGACAGTGCCGATATGGCCGCCGCGATTGATCAATTGGATCTGGTGATTTGCACCCATTCCATCGCCGCCCACATCGCCGGGGCTTTGGGCAAGCCGGTGTGGTTGCTGTTGGACACCGGGGCCGATTGGAGCTGGTTGCTGGATCGTGACGACAGCCCGTGGTATCCCACCATGCGTATTTTTCGCCGCGCCGCCAGTGAGCCCTGGGCCGCCGTCGTCAGCCGGGTCCGCCAAGCCTTGCTGGATGTGCTGAAAGCTGGTTGAACACCACATATGAACGGAACCCAAAATGAGCGACAGCGCCCCACCTCCTGTGCCGCCCGACACAGCCCCTCAACCAAAAAAGCCCGGTTTTCTGACCCGCCTGTTCGGCCCGGCGGGCTCCGCATCCAATCTGCGCGTTGCCATCGCGCCCTTTGTCGATGCCGCAGGTGTCGATCATGCGCAGAGTTTGGCGTCGGTTTTTAACGGCCTGAAGGGCCTCCACGTCACCAAGCTGCGCAAGCCCCCCGTGCTCACGCCTGAAGTCCCGCGCACCGAGGCCCTCCCCGCGGCCTGCGCCCAGGCGATGAACTGGATCACCCAACACGATGTGGATGTGGTTCTTTGGGGGGATATTCCGCCGCCCGGCACCACCTTGTTTATCCATTTTGCCGCCCCCCCACCCCGTGACGAGGATCCCGCCGGGACCATTTCACCGTTCCAGGCCCTCAACCTGCCGGTCGGTTTTGACGGCCAGGATTTGGGGGCTTTGTTGCTGGCCAGCACGGTGGCCGCCATGAACCCCAAAACCACCGCCAAACGCCAAATCAGGCACAACCTGGTGGCCGATGCCCTGGAACGCGCCGCCGACACGATGGAACACTTGCCGATCGACTTCACCAGCCGTGAACAGGCCTCCGTCCAGGCCATGTTTGGCAATGCCCTGGCCGCGTTTGGACACCTGTTTCCCGGCACCGAAGTCTATCACCGGGCATCCTTGGCCTATGTCAAAGCCATCCAGGGGACCCTGCGCGACGACAGCCCAACCAACTGGGCCTATTTGCACCGCAACCTTGGCACGGTTCTGCAAGCGCTTGGCGAACGCAGCAATGACACCGACACCCTGGAGCGGGCCGCCACCGCCTACCGGGCCGCATTAGAAGTCTTTACCCAAGACATAACCCCGTTTCCATGGGCAACCACGCAGATCCGCCTGGGCCTCGTGATGCACCGCCTGGACATCAAAAACAGTGCCACCGACGGCCTGAAACAGGTCTTGGCGATTTACCAAAGCGCCTTAAAAGTACTGACCAAACGCGCCACGCCGTTGCTGTGGAGCGAAACCATGAACAACCTTGGCGAAACCGCCCAGGTGCTGGGCCGGGAATTGGGCAACGAAGAGGTTTTGAAACGTGCGGTCGAGGCTTACCGCCAGGCGTTAAGCGTGCGCAGACACGACACCCAGCCAACCTTGTGGGCACAAACCCAAAACAATATGGGCAGCGCCCTGTTTGTGCTGGGGCGCAGCAGCAGGAACAACAAATATTTTGAAGAGGCCCTTAACGCCTTCATGGGCGCGCGCGAAGTCTACGGCACTTTAGGCCTCACGCGGATGGTGGAAATCACCGAAAAAAACATCGCCCATGCCGAAGAGAGCCTGCCGAACGGCCGCCGCAAAGCCGCACCATCAAGCCCCGGGTCCAAGTCTGGTCCCGGGACCAAGTCTGCTATGTGGTGGCTGGATGATGAGGACAACGGCCCCAACGGAACCCTTAAGGAACCATAAAAGCGAAACCTGGAGTATCCATATTGATCAATACGGATACTCTAGCGGCGCGACAGATACGCGCTGACCAGCGCGCCGGCCACCAAAAACGTCACGGTGGCCACGAATTGCCACATCAACAACATCACCGTAGCGTCCGGCGGATGAAACAAACGCAACCCCACCGCCCCCAAAGCCGAAGCCGCCAGAACCGCCAGCACGACGGTCACGGTCGGGGTCGTCACCATGCCGCGCCGCAACAACATCACCATCACCACCGCCGGGGCGGCCCCGGTCGCCACCACCGACGGGTAACAGGTCCAATGGGGCACAAATGAAAATTGCGCATAACCGATTTGCTGAAACAACACCAGGCAGTTTTGTCCCATCAACCCCAACCACGCCATAAACGGGAGCACCGGCAGCATCCACGCCTTGTCACTGCGCCCCGGCTGTACACAGCACAACGCCGCATAGGCCGCCGTCAGCGCGGTCAGTAAGATCGCGCCCAGTTCCAGCAAGCTGCGCCCGGTGGTGAGGCGGGTCATCGCCAGTTCGAACGGTTCGCGTTCCCCGGCCAGCAGGGCAAAGGATTGCTGTTCCACCAGCGCCCCCATCACCAGCGATACCGGCAGCGCGACCGCCAACCAGCCGATCAGACGCCACCCCGGCGAGGCGATGTGGTGAACCGGGGTCAAATCTTGTGACAGCGCGGCAATCAGGTTGGGGGTTGACGTGCTGGTCATCGCTTACTGCTCCGTTCTTGTGCCGTTTTTTGTGTTGCTTCTTGTGTTGCTTCGGGGGCCATTTTGGCCCGTAAATTTTTCAACGCCCGGTGCATCGCGACCTTCAGGGCCGCAACCGACATCCCGCTGGCGTCCGAGGCTTCTTTTAAGCTCATTTCGCGCAACCGCAACAGATCAACTGCGGTGCGTTGGCCGGCTGGCAGGGTTTCCAGGGCACTGTTGAGCTGATCGCCCAGCGCAAACACCAAATCATCTTCTGGAACAGTATTCGTCTCATCCGACAAAAAAGTTTCAGGGTATTCGTCGACCAACACTTCGCGCCCCCCCTGGCGATACATTTTGCGCAACACATCCACGGTGCGCCGTTGGGTGATGGTGCTGATCCAGGGCCGGAACGCCATTTTGGGGTCATAGGTATGACGGTTTTTGTGCACCGACATCAAAACGTCCTGGACCACGTCTTCCAATCGATCGGGGTCATTGATGCGCTTGCCGATAATGGCGCGCACCAGCGGCACCACCGCGCCCAACAACTGCCGATAGGCCAGGGCGTCCCCGTCCTGGGCCTGGGCCATCCACCCGGACCACTGCGCATCTTGCCGGTCGGGCTCTGGCCGGTCTCGCTTTTCAGAGCTTGTCTGGCGTCCCGTCATAACCCTCAGGTTTTCCCGTTCCCATCAATCCCCGTTTCCATCAATCGGTGTCGTCTCTGACCTATACCAAAAACTGGCCCATGAAGAACCCGCCAGGATACCATCCATCACGACACTGACCCGAGACGGGACGCAAATCAAGTCAAAGGAAAAGGCCTCGGAAACGCTGACGTTTCCGAGGCCTTGAATTGGTGCACCCTGAGCGATTCGAACGCCCGACCTTCTGATTCGTAGTCAGATGCTCTATCCAGCTGAGCTAAGGGTGCAAAATGCCTCACACCTTTCAGCGCAAGCGGGCGGAACCTACTCCAGCCGTGGCCGGTTGGCAAGAAGAACCTCTCGTTTTTTTTCCAACTTTATGAACTTTGTGAAAGCACCCGGTCCGCGAATGCGCATAAAGCCCTGGCATTATCGAAATCTGCCCTTGCCGCCACTGGGGGCATTGAGTAAGATCGCTGCAAAAGTCGTTGTGAAACATGTTCTTTCAAATGTTTTGGAGACTTGTTTCATGTCTTGGGGGATAGCTTTAAATTCCGTTTTTTGATTCCGGCTTTCAAGGCTTCAAGTTTATAAGGCGAATACGCGCAATGGATTTTTCCAAGTTCCGGGTTGTGGTCGTGGGGGTGGCTCTGTTGCTTCCGGCTTGCTCCTTTTCTGAATCAGCCCTATGGCCCTCTTTAACGGGTGAAGACCCGGCGGCAGCGCCGGCCTCGGTCATTCCGCCCGTGGCGACGGCTCCGTCGGCCCAAACCGTCGACCCTCTCGAAAGTGCGAGATCCCAGCCGCCGCTACTGGGCACCACCAATTTCCGCCCCGCCGGCGTAACCCCGGGTCAAGACACCGGGACCTTCGTCGGTCGCAAGGTTGCCGAGTTGCGGTCCGAGTTGCAGCGTCTGCAAGATCAGGTCGCCGCACATAACGAACAACTGCAAGCCCAGCGCGCCGAAATGGTCGCCAGTGCACTGGAATATCACAGCACGGTGGCATCGGTGAACGCCCGTCTGCAAGTCGGCACCACGCCCGGAAACCCGATTTTGGTGCAACAGTTTGGTGCGGCGCAAAACTCACTGGACAAGCTTAACGCCGGCATCGCGGCGATGAACAAGCTGGCGACTGCGGTTGCCGGCATGTCGACCATGTCTGCGTATTTGTCGGAATCAACCCGGGCCGCGTTTGGCGTTTCCGGCGCGGTCGATGAAGATCACCGCCAACTGGCTATTTTGCAAGATGAAGTCGACCAGACCGTGGTGCTGATCGAACGCCTCTTAAAAGAATCGACCGACGACATCCGTCGCCAGAGCAGCTACGTGGCAACCGAACGCTCTAACCTCAACACCCTGGCCGCCGGCATCAAAACCGGTGAGATTTACGGGGCCAGCCTGTCCAACGTCGCCAGGCGCGCCGCCGGACCGGGACCGATCGCGGGCAAACCGCTGGACACTTCATCCAGGCGTCCGCTGGTGGTGATCCGTTTTGACCGCGACAAGGTTCCCTATCAGCAAGCTCTGTACAATGCCGTCGGCAAGGTGCTTGAACGCCGCCCCAACGCCGCCTTCGATCTGGTGTCCGTGGCCCCCACATCCGGCGGTCCCGCACGGGTGGCTCTGAATTCGACCAAATCGCGGCGTCATGCCGAAGACGTGTTGCGTTCCCTGATCGAAATGGGTCTGCCACCCGCACGGGTTGCGATATCGGGAAAAACATCGTCGAGCGCCACCACCAACGAAGTACATCTGTATCTGCGCTGACCCTGGTCGCCGATCCTGGTCTACGTCAACGATTTCTTCTGTGACAAAAGCGCCGACCCTTGCGGGTCGGCGCTTTTGTATGGTGAGCTTCTATACAATTCTTTATTTTTTACGACCTGCGCGTCGCCGGACCTATTCCACCGACCGTAACATCCCCGGCAAGGGATCTCTTATGTGATAAATTAGCCACACTTGAGAAAAAACGGGCATAGTGCTACACAAATACTACTCATGAGCCACTTAATTCAGTTAGTTTTATCCCACATTCGGAGGGTCAGATGATCTGGCCACTTTAGCGGCTCAAGATATTATATGTATCTTAAGAAATTCTGTTTTTGTCTTTGATGCCTTAAATGCTCAGGTTGATCTGGTTTCAGCCCGCACAACAGAACGATGTCGGCCCACATTGACAGGGCCTTGAACACCGGGCGACCGGCTCAGGTTCAGGCGCTGTCATAAAAACCGGCACCAAGGGGGACTAAATTTTATGACACGCCACTTTAAACTAACCTTGATGTCCGGTGTCGCGGTCGCAGCCGTGATGGCCGCTGGCACCGCAAACGCCACCAATGGTTATTTCTCAAACGGCTATGGCACCGCCTCCAAGGGCATGTCCGGTGCCGGTGCGGCGATGAGCCTTGACACCCAGGCCACCATGTTGAACCCGGCCGGGATGTACGCTCTGGGCAACCGCCTGGACGTCGGCATCGCCCTGTTCTCACCTCGTCGCAGCGTGACGATCGAACGTGGCACCGGTACAGGCGCCGGTTTCTTTGATGCAAATGCCGGTGGCAAAACCAAAAGTGATTCCGAATGGTTCGCCATTCCGTCCTTTGGCGTCAATTTCGATTACGGCGATTACTCACTGGGCTTGACGGTGTCGGCCAATGGCGGCATGAACACCGACTACAAGAAAACCATCTTCAACGGTGGCACCAGCGGCAAAACCGGTATCGATCTGGCGCAAATGTTTGTCGGCGCGACCTATGCCCGCAAGGTGAACGACAGCAACACCTTCGGCATCACCCCGACCTTTGCCGTGCAACGCTTCAAAGCCGTTGGTCTGCAAGGCTTCGCCGGGATTTCAAACGATGCCGGTCGCCTCACCGACCGGGGCTACAGCTATTCCTACGGTTATGGTGTGCGTCTTGGCTGGATGACCGAGTTGAGCGACGCCGTCACGGTGGGTGCGTCTTACCAGACCCGCACCTACATGACCAAGTTTAGCAAATACGCCGGTTTGTTCGCCGAAGGCGGCGACTTTGACGTGCCGCCCGTGGTCACCCTGGGCACCGCCGTCAAGGCAACCGATAAATTGACCGTGGCACTCGATTACAAACGGATCTTCTACGGTTCCGTGAAAGCCATCGCCAACTCCCACAACGCCAATGCCCAGGCGAACCAGTTTAAATTGGGTGGCAACACCGGTTCCGGCTTTGGTTGGGACGATGTTGACGTCTTTAAACTGGGCGCGGAATACGATGTCGACGACGCCTTGACCGTGCGCGGCGGGGCCAGCTACAGCACCGCACCGTTCGAAGATACCGAAACGATGTTCAACATCCTGGCCCCGGCCACGGTGCAGGTTGAATTGAGCATGGGGGCAACCTACAAGATCAATGCCGCTCATGAAGTTGGTATTGCGGTCACCCGTGCCTTCGGCAATGACATCACCGGTGATGGCAACGTCAACCACTCTACCAACACCGTGAAGCTGGATATGGATCAATACGATGTGGATGTGGGTTACACCTACAACTTCTAAATCGTAAGCATCTTCTAAAAAGCGCCCGCAGCCTAAAAGCTGCGGGCGCTTTTTTGTATGCAAATTCCTTTTGTCATCGCACTACCCAATACTGGTTGTGCGTCTTACTGTCCGGCTCCGGGGCTTTATCCAAAGCTTATCCAGGGCTCCAATTTCTCCCCTGAAGCTACCCCATAAAACCTTGAGCCACACCCACCACAACCGCATAACGACCGCCCTTGGCAATCGTCACCAGCCCTAAAAACAGCCAAAACTTCACCCGCAAAAAACCCGCCGCAAAGGTGATCGGGTCGCCAATCACCGGGGCCCAACTGAGCAACAGCGACCATACCCCCCATTTTGCAAACCAGTGATCGGCTTTGTCCAAATCATCGGCCTTAAACGGGAACCACTTGCGGTCCTGCCACTGCAAACACCACCGCCCCAACACCCAATTGACAACCGCGCCGAGCGTATTGCCAACCGTCGCCACCACCCACAAGGCGGTCACATTCAAGTCCCCGGCGATCAACAACCCGCCCAACACCGCCTCGGACGCAAACGGAAAAATGGTCGCGGCGATAAATGCCGACATGAACAAGCCGATAAAGCCGCTCATGGGGTGCGGAAACGTGGGTAAAAATCAACAGGCATAAAAACAATCCCGGTCATGATTGAAAAAAAGGTGCCGCATAACGCCTCAACAATAAGACTATTTCACGGCGACGTTATCAATCAGACGGGTGCGGCCCAACCGTGCCGCCACCACCACCCGGGCCGCACGCCCGGGCTGATAACGATCCAGACTCTGCAAGGTTTCGCCATCCACAATCGCCAAATAATCGACCGGGCCAAAGCCCACATCAACCAGTTCGCGTTGCCCATTCCGGCACAGGGACACGGAATCCTCGCCGGCGCGAAAGCCTCTTGCCACCGCCACCAAGACCGCGTTCAAACGCGGGGCCAGGGCGCGTTCCGAAGGGCTCAGGTAAGCATTGCGCGACGACAGCGCCAGGCCATCTTCGGCACGCACCGTTGCCACCCCATGAACCATCGTGGGAATAAACAAATCCCGCACCACGGCGCGGATCACCTGCAATTGCTGAAAGTCTTTTTCACCAAAAAAAGCATGCTCGGCCCGGCACATCAACAACAGCTTTGCCACCACCGTGGCCACGCCGGTAAAATGCCCCGGACGCGATGCCCCTTCCCACACTCCATCGAGCATCGGCACATGGACTTCGCTTGTGCCACCGCCCGGATGCACCCCCGGATGCACCCCCGGATACACATCGTCAACACCGGGCACAAACACCATGTGCGCCCCCGCCGCACCTGCCAGGTCGCGATCCCCCGCCTCATCACGGGGGTAGACGGAAAAATCTTCGTTTGGGCCAAACTGGGTCGGATTGACAAACACCGTCACGATCACCCGCTCACAGACCTCCAAAGCCGCACCGACCAACCGCAAATGCCCGCCGTGCAACGCCCCCATGGTCGGCACCACGCCAACGCTCAAATCCGCGTCACGCCACGCGCGCACCTCTTTGTGCAAAGCATCAATGGAACGGATCAGGGCAATGGACATATCGGGTACCGCTCAGGCGGAATTTTTTTTGGTCATGCCAAAGCAATGCTCGGCCGTGGGGAACGCGCCACTGCGAACTTCGTCCGCGTACAGCCGGGCGGCTTCGGACAAACCACTGCCCAAATCCATATAGCGTTTGACGAATTTGGGTTTGAAATCGGTGAACAGCCCGGCCATGTCCTCGGTCACCAAAATTTGCCCGTCACATGCCGGCGATCCACCGATGCCGATGGTGGGAATATCAATTTCATCGGTAATTCGCCGGGCGATCGGTTCCATAGTGCCTTCAACAACGATCGCAAAAGCCCCCGCATCGGCAATGGCCCTGGCGTCATTGATAATTTTTTGCGCTTGTTCCGTCCCCCGACCCTGGGCCTTGAACCCACCCGCCGTGTGCACCGATTGGGGCATCAGACCAACATGGCCAAGGACTGGAATGCCGCGTTCCGACATGAATTTCACGGTCGCGGCCATTTCCGCGCCACCTTCGATCTTCACGCCGGCGCAACCGACTTCTTTTAAAATCCTGGCCCCATTGCGAAACGCGATTTCGGGACTTTCCTGGTACGATCCGAACGGCATATCTACAATCACACAAGCCCGCTTCGCCCCGCGCATCACCGCCTGGCCGTGGGCCACCATCATGTCCATGGTTACGCCAATGGTGGTGTCCAAACCATACAAAACCATCCCCAAACTATCCCCGACCAGCAGCAGATCGGTGTGTGCATCCAGCAATCGTGCCGTCAATACGGTGTAGGCGGTCAGACAGACCAACGGATCGGCACCATTGCGCCGTTTGCGCGCACGAATATCGGGCACCGTCAATTTGCGCAAAGCGCCTTCCAGATCGATGGGATGTTGGGTACTCATGTTCGTGTCCTTTTAAAGGCCGCCACGTTGCACCGCACAATATAGGCCCGGCGGTGGAAAATAGCAAAGACCTGCCATAATCTCAGCCCTTTTGGGCAACGATGAACAGCCGCTGAAACGCCAAAACCGTTCGACCGTTTGCGGATTTTGGATAGGCCTGACACAACCGCTCAGCCACCATAGCGCAAAACCCGACGGACAGCTCCTCGGGCACTGCGTCCAAATAAGGCTTCAGAACCGTCGATTGCAGCCAATTGAACACCGGATTCTCACCCGTCAAAATATGACTGTAAGTGGTTTGCCAAATGTTCACGTCCTCGGCCCACTCGAGCAGCCATTCATAATATGCGCCCGGCTCCACGACCGCACCGGGCCGCTCCGCCAGCCTCCTCAGGCTGGCCGCCCACGGCCCTTGGCGCGCCACCGTGCGGATCGTCTCATGGGAGGGCCCGGAAAATTGATCGGGCATCTGCACCGCCAAAACCCCGCCCGGACCAAGCTGTGCCATCAGATGAGCAAACAATCGCGGATGGTCGCCCAACCAATGCAACGCGGCATTGGAAAAAATCAAATCCTGGGGCTCGGGCGCGGTCCACTCGCCGATACCCCCAACCTGCCAATCGACCTGCAAATGACCGTAATCGGACCGGGCACGATCCAGCATGGCGGGCGAACTGTCCAACGCGGTGATCTGGGCATCAGCCCAACGGTGGCGCAACAGCGCCGTGACATTGCCCGCCCCACAGCCCAAATCGGTGATCCGGCGCGGTGACGCCACATCAACCTGAGCCAGCAAATCCACCGCCGGGCGGAGACGCTGATCGGCAAACGCCAAATACGCGTCGGGCTTCCAATCATCAAAAGCGGGTTCAAAAGGCATCGGAAAGCCTAAAAATATTTTAGCAAGAAACGCACGATTTTTCGGGTTCTATCACTGAATAGGGACGCGGTGTAATAGCTGCCCGCTGCCCGTTTGCTGATTTCGCCCAGTGTCGGATATGGCGCGATGGTGGAGGCCATGGCCCCTATTTTTAAGCCCTGTTCCATCGCCAAAACCCACGGCTGGATCAAATCCCCGGCGTGTGGGCCAACAATTCCCGCCCCGAGAATTTTGCCCTTGGCGGTGGTGACGACCTTAATCAAGCCATCGGTTTCCCCTTCAGCCTGAGCACGGTCGTTGTCGCCAAAGGGCCACGTCAGCACCCGAACACCCCCGCCGAGGCGATCTTGGGCCTGGGTCTCCGTCAGACCGGCCTGAGCCAGTTCCGGGTCGGTGTAGGTCACCCATGGCACGTGAGATAATTTTGCCTTGGCGGGCAGCTTGAACAAAATATTGCGGATCACGATGCCCGCATGATACCCCGCCACATGGGTGAACTGAAACCCACCCGCGACATCGCCAATGGCAAAAATGCGTTTGTTGGAGGTCCGCAACCGCGCATCCACCAGGATGCCCTTGGGCGAAAAATCGACCCCGGCGTGTTCCAGCCCCAAGTCCATGACATTGGGCCGGCGTCCGGCGGCAACCAGAACATGGCTGCCATCAATGCGGTGTTCGCGTCCGTCCTGGTCCCTGGCAACGATCACCGGCGCGCCGGGCGCACCTTCGGCGCGCACCACCTGAATGTCTTCGTGAACCACCACCCCGTCTTGTTGCAAACGGCTGCGCACCACACGCACCAATTCGACGTCGTCGCTGGGCATGATCTTGAACATTTCCAGGATCGTCACCTGAGCCCCCAAATGACGAAACGCCTGAGCCAGTTCACAGCCGATCGGACCACCGCCGATAACGATCAGGCGTTCGGGGATGTGGTCCAGGTCAAAAATGTTTTCGTTGGTCAAAACATCCAGGCCCTCCAAACCGTCAATCGGCGGAACGAAGGCCCGCGATCCGGTCGCGATAACAAATTTTTTGGCCCGAATGACACGGTTATCGGCCTGCACCGTGCTCATCCCCGTGAACCGGGCCGCACCTTGAATAACCGTAACGCCAAAACCTTCGAAACGCTCAACGCTGTCGTTGGGGGCAATCGCGTCGATGACATCGTGAACCCGGCTAAAAACCTTGGCTCCATCCGCCTCAACCGTGGGGATATCAACGCCAAAGCGTCCCGCCCGGCGCGCATTTTCAGCCGCATGCCCCGCCGCCAATAAGGCTTTCGATGGCACGCACCCATAATTAAGACAATCACCACCCATCTTGCCTTTTTCGATCAACACCACCCTGGCGCCCATTTGCGCCGCCCCCGCAGCCACCGACAGCCCGCCGGAGCCCGCGCCGATCACACAAATGTCGCAAAAAATATCCGTGCTCATGGCGTGTCTCCCGAACCTTTGAATTTTTGATAAAGGACCGGCACCAGCGACAGCGCCGCCAGCGCCAAAATCGGCACCAAAACCGCAGGCTGAAAAATCACCCCCAGATCCGGTTCCTCACCACTGTCAAACACCGCCCCCAGCCCCGCGCCGACATTGGCAAACACAAACGTGCCGGGAATGATGCCGACAAAGGTCGCGATGACATACGTGGACAGGCGCACATCCAAAAGCGCCGGCACCAAATTCACCAGCCAAAACGGAAACAGCGGCACCAGGCGCAACACCAAAAGGTAATGAAAGGCGTTTTGGCGAAAGCCCTCTTCCATTTTGCCCAGCGCCGATCCGGCCCGGGCGCGGAACAAATCCGCAAACGCGTAGCGCGCGGCCAAAAAAATCAACGTCGCGCCGAGCGTCGCACTGAACACGATATACGTGCCAGCCGCCCAACCGCCGAATACAAAACCACCCGCCAGGCTCAACCATACCCCGCCTGGCAACGACAAGCCCACCACCACCACGTAGGCCAGCATAAACACCAACACCGAGCCCAGCGCATTGTCCTCGGCAAACTGCACCAACACTGCGCGGTTGCGCGACAACGCTTCAAAGCTCAGATATTGTCCCGCCCCGGTGGCAAAAAAAACCCCAACCCCCACAGCCACCACAGCCAAAGGCAGATAACGTTTGAAGCCTTTGTTCGAAGATGCCGTGCCCTGAGTTTGATCAGGAACAGAGCCCTCATCAGCCGCGTTGTCGGTCCCGTTTTGAGGTGAATTCATCTTATTCATCCCTGTAAATGATCAATCCATACAAGTATAGCTCCCCATTGATGACATAAATATGGAACGAGCGGTCAAAAATTATCTCCGGGGACAAGGCCAATTCAGTTGAAATGATGCGCCGAAGTGGATAAAACAAGCTCATAAAGATAGACGCGGGTCGTTGACTTCTGGGGCTTAAGCCCGTATACACCGCACCTTGGATTTCAAAGAATGGAGACGCCACGTGAAACGCACGTACCAGCCCAGCAAATTGGTTCGCAAACGCCGTCATGGCTTCCGGAGCCGCATGGCGACCGTCGGTGGCCGTCGTATCCTGGCCACCCGTCGCGCCAAGGGTCGCAAACGCCTGTCCGCTTAAGCTTGCGCTGTTATGGGGCCCCGGATCGAACGCTTGAAAACCCGCCCGCAATTTCTTCGGGTTGCGGCGACGCGCAAGAAGTGGGCTTCTCCGGGGTTAATCCTCCAGGTCAAAAGCCACCCGGCGACCGATTCCTTGATCGGCACGGATGGCCTTTTGCGCGTTGGTTTTACGGTCAGTCGCAAGGTGGGCAATGCGGTGGCGCGCAATCGCGCCAAACGCCGCTTGCGCGCCGTGGCCGATGAACTGTTGGTGCGTTGCGATCTCGGACCTCTTCACCATAACAATGACGCAGATGGGTGCCATACACCGGGTCGGGTCAATCAACGAAAACGCGAAACGGCCCCGATGGGTTATGATCTGGTCATCATCGGACGCCGCACAACCTTGACCAGACCGTATTTAAAGCTGGCCGAAGACCTGCAAAAGGCGTTGCAAAAAATGGGCATTTCGCTTATCGAACAGCAACCGCCCACGCCATAAGGGGATGCACAATGAGCCCGCTCGCATTTGTTATGCGCGCCTTGGTTTTGGTCTACAAGTGGGTGATCTCGCCGGTGTTGCCGGGGAGTTGCCGCTTTTATCCCACCTGTTCGTCCTATACACTCCAGGCTCTTGAGCGCCATGGCGCCTTGCGCGGCGGGTGGTTGGGGCTAAAACGCTTTGGCCGCTGTCACCCGTGGAACGCCGGCGGCGTTGATCCGGTGCCCGGCACCCCGCAGCCCCCCATCAAAAATCACGATTGCTGCGGTGTGGAGCCCAAACATTGAACCCGAAACCTATAGACATAAATAACGGGGCCCTCGCAACCGCGCCGGCCACAGGGAACTGGACCTAAACATGGACAACCGCAACCTGATCCTGGCGATCGTACTTTCCGTCGCCATCTTGCTGGGCTTTGAACTGCTGTTTCCGTCCGCAAAGACGCCCACCGCGCCAACCGCAACCACCCAGCCCGGCGTTGATCCGACCGTTCCCACCGCGCCCCAATCCGCCGCGCAAACCGGCCAACCCGGTGCTGCGCCGCAAACCGACGGCGAAGTTTTCAGTGCCATGCAGCCGGTTGAACAAGCGATCGCCGGTGGCGGGCGGGTGTCCATCACGTCGCCCAACCTGACCGGTTCGATCGCCCTCAAAGGGGCCCGCATCGACGATTTGATTTTGAACAATTACGACCAGACCCTCGACGAGGACAGCGCCAAAGTCCGTTTGCTCAGTCCGCGCGGTACGAAAAATGCCTACTATGCCGAATACGGCTGGGTCGGAACAAACACCAAACTGCCCAACAAAGACACCGTGTGGAGCGCCGACAAAACCGTCCTTGATCCCAACGGTCCGTTGACCCTGAGCTGGAACAACGGCGCAGGTTTGATCTTCAAACGGATCATCGCGCTGGACAAAGACTTCATGTTCACCATCACTCAACGGGTGGAAAACGCTTCCGCCCAAGCGGTGACGCTGAACCCATACGGTCTGGTGACCCGCTGGGGCACACCCGAAGTCTCGGGCTTGTATATCTTGCACGAAGGCCCGATTGGCGTATTCGACGGCGAACTGAATGAAATCAATTACGATGATGTGGTTGACGAAAGCCAAATCAAAAACCCCACCACCGGCGGTTGGTTGGGCTTTACCGACAAATATTGGCTGACCGCGTTAATTCCCGATCAAACCCAAACCGTCAACACCCGGGTTTTGTATTCCAGGGCCGGTTCGATCGATAAATATCAAACCGATTTTATCGGACCGCAAACGGTGATCCAGCCCGCCACCAGCACCCAGAGCACCTCGCGCTTTTTTGCCGGAGCCAAACGGGTCAGCTTGCTGGATTCGTATGGTGAGACACTCGGCATCAAGAACTTTGATCTGGCGGTCGATTTCGGCATGTTCTACTTCCTCACCAAGCCAATTTTCTATGCCCTGCACTATATCAATGGGGTATTGGGAAACTTCGGTTTGGCAATCTTGCTGTTGACCGTGTTGATCAAGGCGGTGCTGTTTCCGCTGGCCAACAAATCCTATGTCGCCATGAGCCGGATGAAAAAGCTTCAGCCGGAGATCAAAAAACTTCAGGCCAAATTTAAAGACGACAAAATGCGCCTCAACCAGGAAATGATGGCGCTGTACAAAAAGGAAAAAGCCAACCCGGCGGCGGGCTGTTTGCCGATGCTGGTGCAAATTCCAATTTTCTTCGCCCTCTATAAGGTTTTGCTGGTGACCATTGAAATGCGCCACGCGCCGTTCTTTGGCTGGATTCAAGATCTTTCCGCCAAGGACCCCGCCAGCGTATGGAGCCTGTTTGGTTTGGTTGACTGGAATTACCTGGCATACATTCCGGCCCCCCTGGATATCGGCATCTGGCCGATCATCATGGGCTTCACCATGTGGTTTCAACAACGCCTGAACCCCCAGCCGACCGACGCAATCCAGGCCAAGGTGTTCATGTATTTGCCATTTATTTTTACCTTTATGCTGGCGTCGTTTGCCTCCGGCCTGGTGATTTACTGGGCCTGGAACAACACCCTCAGCATCATTCAACAGTGGCTGATTATGCGCCGCATGGGCGTTAAGGTGGGCACTTGAAAACCCCCTTGGGAGCCATCTGGTGAGCACCTCTCCCCCGCTGCCTGTTGATGAAGACTTTGATGCTCAAGACCTGGAACTCGGGCGCAAGATGTTTGCCGGCGAATGCACCTTTTTGTTGGGTGCGGCCGGTCTTGACCAAATCCCCCCATCGGATCTGGCCGAGATCGCCTTTGCCGGGCGCTCCAATGTCGGGAAATCATCGCTGGTCAATGCGCTGACCGGGCGCAAATCTGTGGCCCGCACCTCGCACACGCCCGGGCGCACCCAACAGGTCAATTTTTTTGACCTGGGCGGGCGCATGATGATAGCCGATTTACCCGGATACGGATACGCCAAGGCCCCAAAAGACCAGGTCGCCAAATGGACCCGGCTGGTCAATGCATATCTGAAAGGCCGCCAGGAACTGCGCCGGGTTTTGGTGCTGATTGATGCGCGGCACGGCATTAAGGACGTTGACCGCGATGTGATGAAAATGCTCGACGGGGCGGCGGTGTCTTATCAGGTGGTCTTGACCAAGGTGGATAAAGTCAAACCGGCGCCACTGGAAAAAATACTGACCAACATACGTGCCGAATTGTCCCGCCACGTCGCCGCCCACCCGGTGGTGCGGTGCACCAGTGCGGCGAAAAAAATCGGCATTGAAACGTTGCGCGCGGAACTCGCGCAGCTTGCTTTATAGCCTTGATCTGCCCATAGTTGTCTTGGAAATTTGACAAAAACGAATAGTGTTTGAACCCGTTATGGCAGATGATGCAAAAATTAAAATCGCCCCCGAGGCCTTACCCGAAGCGTGGCTGAACCAGGCCAAAACCCTGTCCGAGGCGCTGCCTTACATGCGCCGCTACAGCGGCGAGACCATGGTCATCAAGTACGGCGGCAACGCCATGGGCGACCCGGCGCTGGCACAACTGTTCGCCCGCGACATCGTGCTGTTGCGCCAGGTCGGGGCCAACCCGATCGTGGTCCACGGCGGTGGCCCGCAAATCGGCGCGATGCTGGACAAGCTGAAAATCAAAAGCGAATTTATCAACGGTTTGCGGGTCACCGATCAGCAAACCGTGGACGTGGTCGAAATGGTTTTGGCCGGATCAATCAACAAACACATCGTCACCGAAATCAACACCGCAGGGGGGTTTGCGGTCGGCTTATCGGGCAAAGACGGAAACCTGATCCGGGCGGAAAAACTGCGCCGCACGGTGCAAGATTCAGATTCCAACATCGAACGCATTCTGGACCTCGGCCTGGTCGGGGAACCGACCTCCATCACCACCCATGTTTTGGATTTTTTCGAAGAAAGCGACATCACTCCGGTGATCGCGCCCATCGGTTTGGGGCCCCATGGTGAAACCCTCAACATCAATGCCGACACCGCCGCCGGGGCCATCGCCGGTGAAATGGATGCCAAGCGATTGTTGATGCTAACCGACGTCAAAGGGGTGCTGGACGAAAACGGCAAGTTAATCGCCAAGATGACGGTCAGCCAGGCCCGCGCGCTGATCCACAAAGGGGTGATCAAGGGCGGCATGATCCCCAAGGTCAAAACGTGTCTCGACGCCATCGAAACCGGGGTCGAGGCCGCGGTCATCATTGATGGGCGGGTGCCCCATGCGTTGCTGCTGGAATTGTTCACCAAACACGGTGCGGGAACCTTCATTGGCCCCGACGGCGCGGGCATTGGCCCCGACGGTGCGGGCGAATGATCGCCACGCCACGCAGCCGATAAAACCCCCTAAAAAAAGACCGGCACTCCGAAGAGGCCGGTCTTTTTGGTGTTGGAAAACCCGATCAGGCCGCGCGCGGACCGCGCCTTGTGGAACGCTTGGAGCCATGGTTTTTCGTCCCGGCCCCGCCGCCGTCGCCATGACCGTGACCGCCGTGGCCCTTATCGCCATGACGCTTGCCGTCCCTGGCGCGGTGGCCCTTGCCCTTGTGGGCCTGGCCCTTGTGCGTTTGGCCCGTGCGCACACCGCCACGCCCCCCCCGGTTTGCGCCTTGTTTGGGCGGGTCGCGTTCCGGTTCGGCAATGGCTTCAACGTGGAAGGGGTGGTCGGCGTACACCTCGACCGCCTGGCGAATGGCTTTTTCAATGCTGCGCAAATAGCCGCGCTCTTCCGCGTCACAAAATGAGATCGCTTCGCCCCTTTCCCCACCCCGGGCGGTCCGGCCGATGCGGTGAACATAATTTTCCGCATCGTTGGGCAGATCAAAGTTGATCACGTGGGTGACGCCATCAACATCAATACCCCGCGCGGCAATATCGGTCGCGACCAAAGCCCGCAACTGACCCTTTTTAAAACCGTCCAGGGCCCGCTGGCGTGCATTTTGGGTTTTGTTGCCATGGATCGCCCCGGCGCGCACGCCGTCTTGTTCCAGATGGCGCGCAACCCGGTCGGCTGAATGCTTGGTGCGGGTAAACACCAGCACCCGTTTGACGTTTTGATCTTCCAGCACGGAGCTCAACAGGGCGCGCTTTTTTTGCTTGGGCACGAACAGCACCCGTTGATCAATCCGTTCCGCGGTGGTCGCTTGCGGGGTGACTTCGATGTGCACCGGATTGTCGGTCAGGCCATTGGCCAAGGTGCGCACGCTGGCGGGCATGGTGGCGGAAAACAATACGGTGTGGCGCTTTTGCGGAACTTGTGCGGAAATTTTCCGAACATCGTGGACAAAACCCATGTCCAACATGCGGTCGGCTTCATCCAGAATAAACGTCTCAACCTTGCTCAGGCGGACCTTGTCCTGGTTCATCAGATCCATCAAACGACCCGGTGTGGCGACCACGACGTGCACGCCCTGGCCCAAGGTTTTGGCCTGCTTGAACAACGGCACACCACCAAACACCACCGCAGACCGGATGTCCATAAAACGCGCGTAGGTTTGAACGCTTTCGTGAATTTGCAGCGCCAATTCACGGGTCGGGGCCAAAATCAACACGCGCGGCGTTTTACGCGCGGCCAGAACCTTGGCCTGATGCAAGCGCTGCAACAACGGCAGCACGAACGCGGCGGTCTTGCCGGTGCCCGTTTGCGCCACTCCGATCAGATCCAGGCCTTGCAGCAGCGGTGGAATGGATTGCTCTTGAATAGGAGTCGGCGTGGTGTAGCCTTCGGCTTCAACAGCACGCACCAGGGGCTCGATCAGGTCGAGCCCTTTAAAATCAGTCATGAAATCTCTTTTCTTTGTTTTTGGTTTTTGGGGTCGGGAAAAATTGACTGCGCTTGCAGCCGGTGGATCACGTAAACACGTGGGTCACGCGAACACATCCGCCCCCAAATCCAGACGTGATCAATTACGAGAGGGGCCCGTTTTTGGTCAAAATTCAGCCCCGGCGTTTTCGCCTCAAGTAAAGGGCTTAATCCAGGGCGACCAGATTATCCGCCGCCATTTTGCCGTTTTTACCCTCAGTCAGTTCGAATTCGACTTTTTGGCCATCGCGCAAAGTGCTCAACCCGGCCCGTTCTACGGCGGAAATATGAACAAATGCATCCTTGGAGCCATCTTCGGGCTCAATAAAACCAAAACCTTTGGTGGCATCGAACCACTTCACAGTACCTGTAGCCATGATCTTCAATTCCTCAACACTTGATAATTGGCGAGCAGCCACCTTGGCAACTCACTCAAACAGACGCTCACAGTGTCAGGAAAACCGCGTCGGGCCGCATCACAACCACCAAACAGGGCACGGCGCGGACAGAAAGGAACACAAGACGAAAGTGCAACGTTTCCAATTTATATCTTTTTTTCGCTAAAATCGCAAGATCAAAGGCACGCCAAGGCCCCGAACCGCCCCAATTGCGCCGTCAACGACGCGCCGAAAAGGCTGGGTTGGGGAACAAGTGGTGATGCTGGGCCATGTTGAATGCCTTGGTGTCGGCATTGGGTTCCCCGAACAGGTAGCCTTGGGCAAAATCAATGCCGCACTTGCGGATAAAATCCAGGCCATGCTTATCGTCAATCATTTCAGCAATGGTTTCGATGCCGAGATTTTTGCACAGCGTCGCCATGCTTCGCAACAAGGCCTTGCCGCGCAATGCGCGTTGGGCGTCCTTGATCACCGGGCCGTCGATTTTAACCACATCGACCTCCAAACTCATCAGATAGCCAAAGCTGGCCGCGCCGGCCCCAAAATCATCCAGACACACCGCAAACCCGGATTTGCGCAGACGCTGAATAAAACCATTGGCCTGTTCCAGGTCGACCATCTTGGCCGATTCGGTGATTTCAAACAGCATCCGCCCTTCGGCCCATTTGTTGCTCTCCATCAGATTGTGCAGCGCATTGACATACCACTGTGAAGCCACCGACCGGCCCGAAACATTTACCGCCACCGACATCGCCCGATTGCGTGGGATGGTGTTGAGAAACGCGAGGGACTTTTCCACCACCGCCAGGTCAAATTCCGCAATCAGCCCGGTTTCTTCGGCCATGGTGATGACCTCATACGGCGAAACTCCCGCTTCAAACCGGGTCAGGGCTTCATAGTGGTGAATTTCCCCGGTCAACACACTGATGATCGGGTGATAGACCAAATTAAAATCTTTGCCGGCCACCGTGGCCTTGAAGTTCGAAACCTTAAACGCCGCGTCTTTAATCAAAGAGGATAAATTTGACGACAGGTCTTTCATTTTAAAGCCATTGTCGACGGTGTTTTCCTTAAAACGGTTGATGGCATAGACCAGCCCGTTCGCGATGTCTTCTTCGGAAATATTTTTCGTATCCACCGTCATGGTCGCGGCTTGTACCGCCACGTCCTGCTTTTCGGGATCAAAATCCTTCGCAACTTCGGCCAACTGGGCTTCCAGGCTGCCGACATCCAGGTCGTCGCCATGAACCAGACCGAATTTTCCGCCATTGAGTTCCGCAGCACTGTCACCATCAACCGAATTGGCGCGCAAATAAGTCCCCAGAACCTTATCCAGTTCGGCCTGCTGATCGAGATCCAGGCGGGCCTTCAACTCCGCCATACCCGGCATATTGATCAAAGTCAGTTGGGTATCGTCATCCCCCTGGAAATTTTTCAGTTTTCCGCCCAGCACGCTGGCAAACGATTTGGCGTCATACAAATTGCTCACGGTGGCTTTTTGACCGCCATGGGCCAAACCCGCACCTTGGTGACGCGCAATCCGCATGGCCAAAAAATAATGACGGTCCAGGTCTTCCAAAAAATACCCCGCAAAACCGATCGACAACCCCGATTGACGCTGGCCCTTAAAGCGGATTTCGACATCTTCGATGCGACCTTGACGACGCGCCAGCCCCAGTAAATTGCGCATCAGGTCCAGATCCTCATCCAAAACGATATCGGACAGCGTTTTGCCGACAAGCTGGTCGGTGGTCAGCGCGGAGATCGCTTGCCACGGTCCCCCGGCAAAGACGATCGTCTCATTCAGGTCAACCTCCAGCAAAAAGTCCGCCCAGCAGAACGACAGCGCGACAAAGCGGTCCCGCTCGACCTTGAGATCGGCAGCGAGTGGCACTTGAGGCGATGCGTCGGTGCGCTGTGACATAAAAAACCCCACACGACATGTGCAATCAGAGTGCACCGCGTTAAAATGATTTACGAAACAAAATAGCATACCAAATTTCACACAATGTTACGCATATGTAATTATCGATAGCGTTCCCTGCCACCATAAACCTATCGATCAAGTTTGATCGTCCACCCAGACATTAAGGCCCGACTGCTCCATGCCTCCATCTCAGTCCCCATTCCAGCCCCCGCACCGCCGCCCCGACCCGGCCCGTTTGGCAAACGCGCAAACGTGGGTTTTCGACCTGGACAACACCTTATATTCCGGCGCACACGGACTGTTCGATCAAATTGATCACCGCATGTGCGGCTATTTGGCGCATTTTCTCGATATTGACCGCGCCCAGGCCCACCGGGTGCAAAAGCAGTATTTTCGCCAGTACGGCACCACGTTGCGGGGCATGATGATCAACCACGACATGGACCCCAAGCCCTATTTGGATCACGTCCATGATGTGGATCTATCGGCCATTCCGCTCGATCCCGATTTACACCGCGCCCTGGAACGGTTGGCGGGGCGCAAGGTCATTTTCACCAATGCCGATACCGGCCACGCCCAGCGGGTCTTGGATCAATTGGGCATTGGTGATCATTTTGACGCCATCTTCGACATCATCGAGGCCGAATACATCCCCAAGCCGGAACCGCAAATTTACGACACCTTGATCCAACGCCTTCGCATCGACCCCAACACTGCGGTGATGGTCGAAGACATCGCCCGCAACCTGGAACCCGCCGCAGCACGGGGCATGGCCACGGTGTGGGTGCGGCCGATTTCCGATTGCGAGGTGTGCACCCAAGCCCCCGGGGGCGACTATGTGGATTTTGAAACCGACAATCTGGTCACCTGGCTGCAAGCCTTGTGAGCCACTCCACCCCCCGGCCTATCCCCCCGGCCCGAACCCCGGCTGGCGGCTCTGGACAGGGTGCTTGTCACGCCGTATGGTCCGGGGCATTGTTTGCGCCTTAACGGTGACATTGTACATTTCATTTGTGCCTTTGTGCCCATTTTTATGAGTGAGACCCATGAGCCACACCGACCTTGAAAACATCATCAACGCCGCCTGGGAAGACCGCGACACCATCGCTTTGGGCACCCAGGGCGACATCCGTGACGCCGTCGAAACCGCCACCGAGTTGCTCGACAGCGGACAAGCGCGGGTTGCCGAACGGGTTGCGGTGGGCGAATGGACCGTCAACCAATGGCTGAAGAAAGCCGTGTTGCTGTCGTTCCGTCTCAACGATATGGCGCTGATCGAAAACGGCCCCGGCGGGGCGCACTGGTTCGACAAGGTGGACAGCAAGTTTAAGGGCTGGGACGACGCTAAATTTCGCGCGTCCGGCATTCGCGCGGTGCCCAACTGCATCGCCCGGCGCGGCGCCTACATCGCACCCGGCGTGGTGTTGATGCCAAGCTTCGTGAATTTGGGGGCTTATGTGGACAGCGGCACCATGGTTGACGGCTGGTCAACCGTGGGATCGTGCGCGCAAATCGGCAAAAACGTCCACATTTCCGGCGGGGCCGGTATCGGCGGCGTTCTCGAACCGCTCCAGGCCAACCCGACCATCATCGAAGACAACTGCTTTATCGGCGCCCGCGCCGAAGTGGCCGAAGGGGTGATCGTCGAAGAAGGCTCGGTTCTGGGCATGGGGGTCTTCGTCTCCGCCTCGACCAAAGTCGTCGACCGCAACACCGGGGAAGTGTTCTATGGCCGGATTCCCGCCTATTCGGTGGTGGTATCGGGATCAATGCCGTCACACCGCACCATGCCCACCGGTGAGCCCGCGCCGAACCTGTATTGCGCCGTGATCGTCAAACGGGTCGATGAAAAAACCCGGGCCAAAACCGCCATCAACGAGTTGCTGCGCGATTAAGCGCCGCCCAAAAACACCGAAAAGGAATTGCCGGTGCCTCTTGATCCCATTGGCCCAATTGATCCCATCCAACTGACCCAGGCGTTGATCCGGTGCCCCAGCGTCACCCCCATCGACGCGGGCGCGTTGGCGGTGTTGGAAAACGCCCTCACCCCGCTGGGGTTTCACTGCCGGCGTTTGGCGTTTCAGGCCGATGACAGTGCCACGGTCGATAATCTCTACGCCCGCATCGGCAGCCTGGGTCCGGTGCTGTGCTTTGCCGGCCACACCGACGTGGTGCCGGTCGGCGACGAAGCCGCCTGGACCCACCCGCCGTTTGGCGCGGAAATTCACGATGGTGTTTTATATGGCCGTGGTGCGGTCGATATGAAAGCTGCTATAGCTTGCTTTGCATCTGCTGTGGGGCGCTACCTGCAAACTCGGGACGGTGATTTTGGCGGCTCCCTTTCCTTCCTCATCACCGGCGACGAAGAAGGTCCGGCCATCAACGGCACGGTGAAAGTTCTCGATTGGATGGTGGAACAAGACGAAACCATCGACGCTTGCATCATCGGCGAACCCACCAACACCACCGTCCTCGGCGAGACCATCAAGATCGGACGGCGCGGCAGCCTCACCGGACGGATCACCCAGCACGGCACCCAGGGCCACGTCGCCTATCCCCAGCACGCCGACAACCCGGTGCCCAAATTGATCTCCTTGCTCAGCGCCTTAAACGCCCAGCCGTTGGACCGGGGCACCGAACATTTCCAACCGTCAAACCTGGAAGTGACCACCGTGGACGTTGCCAACACGGCCACCAACGTCATCCCCAGTACCGCGCGGGCGGCGTTCAATGTGCGTTTTAACGACACCTTTACGCCGACCAGCCTGGAAGCCCACCTGCGTCGGGTTTTGGCTGCGGCAGGCGATCATTTTGATTTGCAGGTCAACGTGTCGGGGGACAGTTTTCTCACCCCGCCGGGTGTCTTGTCCGATGTGATGAGCCACGCGGTCACCGCCATCACCGGGGTAACCCCTGAACTGAGCACCTCGGGCGGGACTTCGGATGCGCGCTTTATCAAGGACCACGGCGCGGTGGCGGAATTTGGCCTGATGAATTTTTGCGCTCACAAGGTTGATGAACACGCCGCCGTGGCCGATATTCGCAAACTCGCCGATATCTATTTTGAAATGATCAAGGGCTATTTCGCCGCCCAGACCGAAAGCACCGTGTGATGATTTCTCCTCGTGAAGCAACTTTGGCCGTGATGGGGGCGCTGCGACTTGCGCGCTTTGATGAAAAAGGCACGCTGTTTTTCAATGCCACCGTGCAGGGCTTTTGGAATTCGTTTTGGGGCGCTGCGATCATCGCTCCGTTGTATTTTCTCGAAGTCACGGTGCGCGGTTTTTACGGCCATATGCCCGACATGAGCTTGCGCTATGTCAGCTTGGAAATCATCATGTTCGCGATGAGCTGGGTGGCCTTTCCGCTGGCGATGGTTTACGTCTGCCGGGTGCTCGGCTGGAGTCAGCGGTTCCTGATCTTTGGCGTCGCCAACAACTGGGCCGATGTGGTTGTGTCGATGTTTGCCCTGCCGATCCAGATCGCCATCACGCTGGGGGCGTTAAGCGGTTCGGCGATGTCGTTCATGCTGGCCTTGATCATCGTCTACAGCCTCGGCCTGTCATGGTTTGTCGCCCGCCATACCCTGGCGATCAATGCCATGGCTGCCACCGCCGTGGTGGTGATGTCGGTGTTTATCAATTTTTTCATTCGCTATTGGGGCGCGCTGTTGATGAGCCCGGCCTAAAACGGCAGCGGAATTCCCAACCAGGACGCCAGCACACCCAGCCCCAACACAAACATCAGGGTGGGCGACGAGACAACCCCCGCCAGCGCCAAAAGCACCGCCGTCAGGCCCCATAAAAATTGCCCGACAAAAATCGCCAAGACCCCGAATAACAACGCCAGGGGCACGAACACCGGTGCGATGGTAAAAATTCCCAACAGGCCAAAGCCGACCGCGAACATGCCCAACAACGGCAGGCCATCCGACGCGGCGCGTGGGGAAAACCCCATGCCCGCTGGCGGGGCCGGGTCATCACCTGGGTCCCGCGCGCCATCGACGCGGGTTTTAAGAGACATTTGAGGTTCTGTTTCACTCATGAGCAAACTTTAGCGCGTCTTGATGCCCGGCACCAGAGGCCAAAACAGCCCCCAAAAGGCCGCTGCACCGGATCCGTATCCCCGCCTATTTGTCATCCTCATTTTCATCCGCAGCCCGCGAAGCGTAACCGACCCGCATCAAATACAACCCGTCGGGCGGTGCCGTAACCCCCGCCGCGCAACGGTCCCTGGCCGCCAGCGCCGTGCGCAAATCATCCTCGGTCCACTTGCCTTCGCCAACCCGTTTCAAGGTGCCCACCAGGTTGCGCACCTGGTGATGCAAAAACGAGCGTGCCCGCGCCCGCACTTGAATTTCATCGTCGACGCGCTGCACCGTCAAGGCATCCAGGGTCTTCACCGGCGAACGCGCCTGACACACGGTGGCGCGAAAGGAGGTGAAGTCGTGTCGACCGACCAAAACCTGCGCGGCGGTGTGCATGGCTGTGGCGTCCAGGGGATGGGCCACCCACCACACCTGGCCGCGTTTTAAGGCCGGACGCGCACTGCGATTGGAAATGCGGTACAAATATTCACGTTCAGTGGCGCAAAAGCGCGCATGAAAATCATCCTCGACACGTGCCGCATCGATAATGCTGATGGGGTGCGGCTTGGTGTGATAATTGACCGCATCCCGCACCGTTCGCGCACCGATATCGTCGCGCTGCAAATCGAAATGCGCGACCTGCCCGCACGCATGCACGCCCGCGTCCGTGCGCCCGGCGCCAAACACCCGGGGCGTTTCCCCGCTGAAGGCAAAGACCGCCTCTTCGATCACCTGCTGCACGCCCAGCCCGGTGTCCTGGCGCTGCCAGCCGACGTAAGGGCCGCCATCGTATTCCACTGTTAAGCGATATCTGACCATGACCCTGTTTTAGAGCATACGCCCCCATCAACGCGATCCTTTTTCGCAGTTTTGTTTGCCCGCTCCCCCGCACGCAACTTGCCTTTGCCCTCAAGACCGGCATACTTGTTGACAATGCCCCTTTCAAAGAACAGGTGCATGGCACCGAGGGGAAACGTGGAAAGCGATGAATGTCCGATACACTGGCCCATGATCTCGACACCTTACACATCCTGCCAATGTGCATTGTTCCCTTTGAAAATAAATCGCTGGCGCGCGCGCGGCTGATCAAAAACACCCACATGCAAAGCATGGTCGAACTGTTTCAAGACACCCACACCGGCAGTGGCCAAATGACCATCAGCGAAGCCGCACGGCAGTTGCGCGAAGACGCCAACGCATCCCCCCAAGATATCACCATGTTGCGCAAATTATCCCGCCTTCCGTCCTATGACGTCTACAGCCTGCGGGTGTCATTGCGCGAACAAGAGATCCCCGTCAACGACCTTTCCGCGTTGAAACTGTCCCCGCAAAAAAGTCATGAACTGGCCGGGTACATGAAGGGTTTTACCTTTCCATTGATCCGCGACATTTACGGCAGTGGCGATGTGGAGGTCAAGGAATTCAGCGATTTGCTCAATTTGTTTCGCAACCCCGACATCAAAACGGCCCGCGATAAACTGGACAAGATGGCCAGAACCCTCGACATGGATCTGATGGAATTGCCGCATTTTTTAGAGGACTACGGCGATATTTTCCTGTCGCTGGCGTACTACAAACAGTGCCTCGACAAAACCGCGCCGATCACCCGGGGGTTCCTGGGTAGCTTGCACAAAATTCGCAGCAATTGGGAACTGAAGAGCGATCCCAACCTGATCAAGACCTGCTTGATGCTGGAAAAAACCTTCACCGGGCTCAATGCCCACTTAAAGCGTTTGTTCGATGAATTCGATTCCAGCACCAAAGACTTCTGGGCCGATGTCTCCGCCAAACGATTTCGTCAGGTCGAAGCGCTGATCGAAAGCTATCACACCACCATCGGTGCGGTGCTGTGTGCGCTGTCGGTCAAAATGAGCGCATGGCACCAACTGTTTCCCCGCGACAGCGTCGGCGGGCCGGTCAAGCGGGCTGAATTCATCATGCTGGAAATGCGCCAGGGCATTGAAGAGGTGCGGGGGATTCTCAAATCGGCCAAGGAAAGCAAACCGAATGTGCGCCGCCACTCCAAATTCAAAACCTATGCCCAGGGCCAGGAAGAACGCGCCGCCGCCGCCCGCGGCGTGACCAAGACCGCGAAAATCGGGGAACATACCCCCGACCCGGATCGTTTCTAATCCACTTGTGTGCCCCGCGGCAGGGGATGTCCACGCAGATAATCGGTCGCGTCCATAGCCGATTTTCCCGCCGGTTGAACCCGCCCGCAGCGCACCGCACCTGTGCCACACGCCACCAACAAGGCATCGTCCAGGACCTGACCGGGGACCCCGTTTGCCGGTTCCACGGTTGCCGCCAAAACCCGCACCCGCTGGCCATCGCATTCAAACCACGCCGCCGGATACAAGGCCCGCACCAAAGCCGCAACCTCCGCCGCCGGGCGATGCCAGTCGATGCGGGTTTCCGACTTGGTGATTTTCTTTGCATATGTGACCCCGTCCTGGGGTTGGGGTTGAGCGACGAGGAGTCCGCTCGCCACCCCATCCAGGGCTTTGACAATCAAATCCGCGCCGAGATCTTGCAACACGTCGTGAAGCTGATGGGCGTTCATATCCGCGCCAATGCCAACGCGCTCCGCCAGCACCACCGGCCCGGTGTCGAGGCCCTGGTCCATCTGCATGATGCTCACCCCGGTGTAGGGGTCCCCGGCGGCGATGGCGCGCTGGATCGGGGCCGCGCCGCGCCAGCGCGGCAACACCGACGCGTGGATGTTAAAGCAGCCCAGCCGCGGAGCTTGCAAGATCGCTGGCGGTAAAATCAGACCATACGCCACCACCACCGCCGCATCGGCTTTCAGGGCGGTCAAATCACCCGCCGTCCCGGGGTCTTTGAAAGACGCCGGGGTGCGCACCTCCAGCCCTTGGCTTTGCGCGTAAGCGTGGAGTGGAGACGGGGTCCGTTTTTGCCCGCGTCCCGATTTGCGCGGCGGCTGGCTGTACGCCGCCACCACTTCGTGCCCGGCATCGATCAGAGCTTTCAGCGCGGCCACGGAAAAGTCCGGGGTGCCCATGAAAATCAACCGCAATTTATCGTGTGACATGACGGCCTCCGTGTGTGTTCGGCCCCAAAGTTGTTAGACCGTGGCCGGTAGGCCCGAGTATCATTAAACCGTGGCCGGTAGACCACGGCGGGATTTTTGCAATTTGCGCAAAATCATATTGCGTTTGAGGCTGGAAATTCGGTCCACAAACAGCGTCCCTTGCAAATGGTCCATTTCATGCTGCACGCACAGCCCGAGAACCCCGTCGGCCTCCAGCACGCGCACTTCATTGTGATAATCGAGGTAACGGACCTTGACCGCGATCGGGCGCAGCACATCGGCGTACTGTTCGGGCAGTGACAAACAGCCCTCTTCGCGCAGTTCTTCGGTTTCGGACGCCCATATAATTTCCGGGTTGGCCATAAGCAGGGGGTGTGGGTCTGCACCCTCACGGGCCACGTCAACCACCAGCACACAGACGCTTTCGCCGACCTGTGGCGCGGCCAAACCGATACCATCGGCATGGTACATGGTTTCCAGCATATCATCCATCAACTGACGGATCTTTCCATCGACGTTGGCAACCGTCTTGGCGGTGGTTTTCAAACGGGGGTCGGGAGCAACCAGAATGGGCAATATAGCCATATTTTTTCGCCTGAATTTTCAACTTCATCGCAGCATTTGTCGCAGTCTGAGTGAGGATTTAAGGCCCCCATGAGCGTCCGTCAAGAGCTGTCAAAAAAGCGCCACTTTAATTCTCTGCGATCCTCCTTATATGTTGTTGTGAAATATGACCGCATGAGCGATTCTCTCTGGACAACAAACGGGGGCCTGAATGCGCGCGATTTTACACTACCTGGCAGCCATGGTCATTGTGCCCCTGTACGGCACCCGGGTGTGTCCGTTTATCGAAACCCTCAACCCTGCACAGGTCATCATTCCCATCGTGGTGGTGATGTCGGCACAACTTGTGCTGCGCAGACCGTTGCGCGCCTGGCTGGTGTGCCGCGCACCCTTGAAACATCAGGTTGAGCGGGTGTTTTGGCTGGAACTGGGGCTGTTCGCCACCAGCGCCATCGTGGTGATGTTTTACAATGATCTGGTCTATGGGTTTCCGCTTTTGGCCAGCGGCCTGAAAGTCTTTTTTGGCCTGACCGGATTGGGATTCTTCGCCGCGTCCGACATTGCCCTGGCCCATGAACGGACCGTTGCCGACATCATCGAACGCGACGGCACCACCATCGAACCGGATGCAAACTATTTCCCCCTGACCCGCAAGGTGGCGCTGTTTGCCTCGATCTCCATTTCCGCGCTGGTGGGGGTGTTCATGTTGCTGGTGATCAAGGATATGGCGTGGATTGTCCGCGTTGGCGACCAGATCCCCTTGATGGACATGCAGATTTCCATCCTCAAGGAATTCGCCTTTGTGCTGATCGTGGTGTTGCCCCACACCCTCAACATCATCCGCTCTTACGCCCACAACCTGAACCGCGCCTTTTCCAACCAGACCCGGGTCCTGTCGCAGGTCACCATGGGCGAATACAACCTCCACGTCCCGGTTGCCAGCAATGATGAATTTGGTGTCATGGCGATGCACACCAACACCATGGTACAACGCATCAAGGACCGCACCGCCGAATTGGCGCGCACCCGTGACGTAACCATTTTGTCGCTGGCGACACTGGCCGAAACCCGCGACAATGAAACCGGCGCGCACATTTTACGCACCCAGCGCTATGTCCGGGCCTTGGCCTTGCAATTGCAAGACCACCCCCGGTTTTGCCAGGACCTGGATGACGAAACCATTGATCTGCTTTACAAATCCGCGCCTTTGCACGATGTCGGCAAGGTTGGCATTCCCGACGCTATTTTGCTCAAACCCGGAAAATTGACCGACGATGAATTTAAAATCATGAAAACCCACGCCTCCCTGGGTGCCCAGGCCCTTGAGGTTGCGGAACGCGAATTGGGCACCAATTCGTTCATGCATTTTGCCCGTGAAATTGCCGAAACGCACCACGAAAAATGGGACGGGTCGGGCTACCCCAACGGCCTGAAGGGCGACGAGATTCCCATTTCCGGTCGTTTGATGGCGGTCGCCGACGTTTATGACGCCTTAATTTCCAAACGTGTTTATAAACCCGCGTTTCCCCACTCCCAGGCCATGGACATTTTACGCCAGGGCAGCGCCAGCCATTTCGACCCCGACATCATCGCCGCCCTGGATGTCCTCGACACCCGCTTTGCCGACATTGCACAAGAATTCAGTGACACCTCCAAGGCGGCCCAATAGCGCCAATATTTGCCTTTCCCGCTCCCTTGAGGCACTGTCTGTGACATGGATTCTCTGACCCTCATCGTTGCTCTGATTGCCATCGTCGCCATCGCCATTGTCCTATGGGCATTGCTGGCCCAACGCCGCGCCGTGGCCGCCTCGAACAGCACCGCCGATGCCCAGGGTTTGGCCCAGGCCGACGCCCAGCGCACCGCCCATGACGCCTTAATCACCCAACTGGCCACCAATCAGGCCGACATGGCGGCTCGATTGGAATTGATGACCACCAGCCAGGGGCACCTGACCCATACTTTGCAAGAACGCTTTGACGCCATCAGCAAACGCCTGGGCGACGGGATCAGCGAGCACAGTCAACGCACCAGCGACGTCATCAAACAGGTTCACGAACGCCTGGCGGTGATCGACGCGGCGCAAAAAAACCTCAGTTCCCTGACCGATCAAGTGGTTGGTTTGCACGATATCCTGTCCAACAAACAGGCCCGCGGCGCGTTTGGCGAGGTCCAATTGAACGGTTTGGTCAGTGACGCATTGCCGCCGTCCGCGTACAGCTTTCAGGTCACCCTGAGCAACGCCAAGCGGGCCGATTGTTTATTGAAACTGCCCAATCCACCGGGATCGATCGTGATCGATTCGAAATTTCCGCTGGAAAGTTTCAAGGCCCTGCGCGCCGCCGACAGTGACGATGCGCGCAAAGCCGCACGACGCACATTTGGTGCCGATGTGCTCAAACATGTGCGCGATATCGCCGAAAAATATATTGTTCCCGGCGAAACCGCGGAAAGCGCCTTGATGTTCCTGCCCAGCGAAGCGGTCTATGCCGAACTGCATGCGGAACTGCCCGACGTGGTCGAAAAATCCTATCGCGCGCGGGTCTGGATCGTCTCGCCAACCACCTTGATGGCGACCCTGAACACCGTGCGCGCGGTGCTCAAAGACGCCCGTATGCGCGAACAGGCCGGGGTTATTCAGGTTGAAGTGCTCAAAATGCTCGACGACGTCGGACGCCTTGACGACCGTGTTGCAAAGCTGCAGCGCCACTTTGGCATGACCGAAGAAGACCTGCGGCAAATTCGCATTTCCACCGATAAAGTGACCCGTCAGGGTGAAAAAATCGAAGCGGTGCAATTGTCCGATGACAGCCCCGCCGACGAATTGACCCCCACCCCGCATGCGGTTGGCGGTCCCGAACCCGATCCGTTTTAACCCGCTTTATACCCCTCCCCTTCTTGCCCGCCACACAAGGATCAACCGCCATGGCCCCCGCGCACAAAGAAACCCCAGCCGAGCCCGCAACCCCCACGCCGGAGGCCGTCCACCCCGACGCCCCGCGGCACAAATCACCGGTTAAATGGATGGCCGGGGGGATGATCGTGTTCATCGTCATGTCCGTTTACGCCATGTGGGGTGGTGAAAAAATTTCCATCAAGGCGTCGGTCACCGTTCCCCCGTTAACGGCGTCGGGCACCCGCGGCCAACAGGTTTTTGCGGCGGCCTGTCAGAGCTGTCACGGGGTCAACGCATCGGGGGGATCGCGCACCGGACCGCCCCTGGTTCATCCCATGTATCGGTCCGAAACCTATCCTGATTTTGTCTTTAAACGCGCCGTGCGCGAAGGCAAACGGGACAAAAACTGGCGATTTGGCCCGATGCCCGCCATGGACAGCCTCAGCGAACAACAAATCGACGACGTGAGCGCTTTTGTGCGCGCCCTCCAGACCGCCAGCGGGGCTCAATAGACCCCAAAAAGTGACCGCACCGACCCCGGGCATGGGTCGATGCGGTCGTCGCCAGATGTCATCCCTGGAGGTGTAATAACGGATGACATCCGTCTTTCAACGTCATTCCAGACCCCCCGGAATGGAATGACGTTGACGGGAACGGAAGCAGGAGGGCCGAGCCCTCTCTGTTCACCCTTTGGTTGTAGCACAATATTTATTGTCTATCAAAGGAAGAAATAATTTTTTTCGGAGCGCGCCCATGGGTTGGCGGACGCTCATATGGATTTGCGCGATTTCAGGGCCGCCGACAGGGTGCCTTCATCCAAATAATCCAATTCGCCGCCCACCGGCACGCCGTGGGCCAACCCCGACACGATCACGTCAACGTCGCTCAAACGATCGGCGATGTAATGGGCGGTGGTTTGTCCATCCACGGTGGCGTTGGTGGCCAGGATAATTTCCGTGACCTCCGGGTTACCGGCCCGATCCACCAGCGTCCCCACATGCAAATCTTCCGGTCCGACCCCATCCAGAGCCGATAAGGTCCCGCCCAACACGTGATAGAGGCCGCGAAACCCCACCACCCGGTCCATGGCCCACACATCGCCGACGTCCTCTACCACACAAATTTGGCTCTGCTGTCGTTTGGCATCGCAACAAATGGCGCATGGATCGACGGTGTCGATGTTGTGACAGATCGAGCACGTCTTGATGGTCTCGGCGGTCTCGCTGAGAGCCCGGGCCAAAGGCTCCATCACCGCTTCGCGGCGCTTGATCAGGTACAGTGCCGCGCGCCGTGCCGAACGCGGTCCCAAACCGGGTAATTTTGCCAGCAATTGGATCAGGGCCTCAAGTCCACCCGGCCCACCCGGCCCACCCGGCCCGCCCGGCCCGCGGGGCCCGCGGGGCCCGCGGGGCCTGCGGGGAGGCTTCGGTGTATGGTCAGAACCCGTCATCCGTATGCCCTCAATCCGTCAACCTATCCCTCAAAATGGCAATTTAAAGCCCGGCGGAAGTGGCAGGCCGCCGGTCATGTCGGCGACTTTTTCCTGCTTGAAAACGTCAACCTTGGCTTTTGCGTCATTGATCGCAGCCGCCACCAGGTCTTCCAGCATTTCCGCTTCGTTGGGGTCGATGATGGAACGGTCGATGGAAACCTTGCGGACATCAAATTTGCCGTTCAGGCGCACGCTGACCATTCCCCCCCCCGATACGCCCTCCACTTCGTGAGCTTCCATTTCTTCTTGCATTTCGCTCATCCGCGCCTGCATCTGCTGCGCCTGTTTCATCATTTGGCCGAGGTTCTTCATGATTGCTCCGTTATCCACAGATCGTGTGCCAGTGAGGCTGGCGTTTGGTTGCGTCCGTGTATAGCATTACGCCATGCAACACCAAAGCCTGTTCGTCTTCGATATTGAAACCGTTCCCGACACCGACGCCGTCCCCAATTTGATCGGCGATGATGTTGGGCCCAGCGTCGACGCGCGTCGAGAAGCCCTGGAGGCCTATCACCTGGAACTGACGGGGGGCAAAAATCCCTTTCCCCGCCAGCCGTTCCACAAAATCGTGGCGGTCAGTTTTCTCGCCGCCGAAATCGAATATGACGGTCGCCAGGAACACTATTTTCTCAAGGAATTGCGCTCCGGCGGCAGCCCGGACAGTCCCGAACACGATTTGGTCGGGGGGTTTTATCAGTACATCGACCGCCACCACCCGCGCCTGGTCAGCTACAACGGGCGGGGTTTTGACCTGCCGGTGCTGCGCCACCGCGCAATGGTTTCGGGGGTCAGCGCCGGTGGCTTTCACGACACCACCAACAAGTGGGAAAATTATACCACCCGTTACGCCCAGGACTGGCATTGCGATTTGCAAGAAGCCCTGACCGATTTTGGCGCTGCGTCGCGCGGCTTGAAACTGAACGAAGTGTGCGCCGTATTGCAGTTTCCCGGAAAATTCGGCGTCGACGGGGCACAGGTCGCGCCGCTTTACGACCAGGGCCGGATTGGCGAAATTCGCGATTACTGCGAAACCGATGTGCTCAACACCTATCTGGTTTACTTGCGTTATCAGCTCACCCGGGGACGGTTGAGCAAAGACAACTACAACCGTGCGGTGACCGACGTGATCGCCCTGATCGAAGCCGAACGCGATGCCCGCCCGCACCTGGGAGCATTCCTGGAAGCCTGGGGCGAAGCCGCAAATCACACATTTTTATGGCCGTAACCTCACAACGCCGCCCTTAAAACGTCAGTTGATGAACACGTGGTGGATGGCCTCCAACATTTAGAGTTCTAAATGTCGGGCCGCGCCACCTGGTTTCTTTTTGTCATGGTTTGATTTTTTCTACTGAACGCCCCGCCCCAAGGGGGACTGTTTTGTTTCCGTCAAGCCATCCGATCAACCTGCGAATGAGGAGGGCCCCATGTCCACCATCACCATTTCAGACCTCGAAGGCGTCGGCCAAGCGCCCATTTACACCGGGATCACCGCCACCGGCACCGCCACCGCCGAAGACGCGGTGGCGGTTTATTACGAAATTGCATCCAACGGGGTGCGTTCCGCAAACCTCAACACCACGGCCAATTCCAATGGCATCTGGTCGGTGACATTTGACGGTGAATTCAATGCCAACACCTGCGTCACCGTGGTCGCTGGTTTAACGGATGGTGCTCAGGCGTCGAAGGACATCACCTTACCGACTGATTGAGCCCGCACGCGAAAAACAACGCCCCTTGTTGGTAAACATCTCATTCGACATTCGCCCTGATGGCCATTATCTTTGTTGGCTTATGGGGGCGCGGGGATTTGCGTGCGCGCCGCAATGACGCCGACCATTTTAAAGGGGGCTTTATGGCGACAGACCAGCACGGTGATCAGGCGTTTCGCAAAACCGACCTTTATGGTCGTTGGCCGGAACTGACCTTTGGCGGCGCGGTGAGTTTTTTGCGTCGCAAATACACCGACGACCTGAAGGGTGCCGATGTGGCGGTCAGTGGCGTGCCCTATGATTGCGCCACCACCTACCGACCCGGTGCCCGTTTGGGTCCGCGCGCGGTGCGCGCGGCCTCGGTACAGTTGGCGGAATTGAAAGCGTTTCCGTTCGGCTTCGATCCGTTCGACCATTTGGCGGTTGTCGATTGTGGCGACTGTGGTGTCGATGCGCACCACCCCGACCGCGTCATCGCCACCATTCAAGACCATATTGGCCGCATTCTTGACGCCCGGGTGATGCCGTTGACGCTGGGTGGCGATCATTTTATCACCTATCCGATTTTGCGCGCCATCGCCGCCAGGCACGGCCCGGTGGCGTTGGTGCATTTTGACGCACATCCGGACACGTGGCCCGGCACCCGGGAACATGACGGCACAAGCTTCGATCACGGCACGATGTTTTTGCGCGCCAAACAAGAAGGCCTGATCGACGTTGAACGCTCAATCCAAATCGGTATCCGCACCCACACCGACAACGACCACGGCTTTGAAATTTTGACCGCGCCATGGGTGCATCGCCATGGCGCGGACGCCACCGTCGCGGAAATCATCAAGCGGGTCGGCGATGCCAAAGCCTATCTGACCTTCGACATTGATTGCCTCGACCCGGCCTTTGCCCCGGGCACCGGAACCCCGGTCGCGGGCGGCCTCAGCACCGCCCAGGCATTGGACATCGTGCGCGGACTGGGCGCCCCCGAGTGGGTCGGCATGGACGTGGTGGAAGTTTCCCCCCCTTATGACGTATCGGAAATCACCGCCATCGCCGCCGCCACCCTGGCCCATGACATGCTTTGTTTGTTGGCGGAAAAAAAGGGGGCCCGGCGGTGCCCCACCGGACGATGACACGGAATGTATGCGGCTATCGGGTGTGGCGATGGCGGGCCGCGATGGCGTCGCGGCAGACGCGCGCTGTCGTCTTTTCAACATCGCCCATCGCAAGGACCAGGTGAAACAAAATGGCGACACCCCGTAACCCGCAAAGCCCCGCCCTTGACGCCGCATCCCTCACTTTGGAACGTCGGTGCCATAACTGCACGGGCACCATGCCCCCCGTTCGACACGAAGATGAAGCCCGCACCGGCCCCGGCACCGAACGCGGCATTCAGTTTCAATGTAGCCAGTGCAGGGCAGATGTCTGGATCGGCAACCCGTCCACCATCGCTTCGTCCCTGTTCAGCGGCGTTGCCGCGCTGGCGGGCCTGGCTTATGTGTTTAGCAAAAATATCACCGGGTTTATTTCCACGGCCCTGTTTAAGGACCCTTCCATCATGAGCGGTGCGGTCGGGGTGATTTTGACCGGGATGATTTTGGCCTTTGCCTATGGTGGCTTCGGTCAATTGAAATGGACCATTGAAATGATCCGGCAACGCCGCAACCATCCACTTTTAAACCCGCCAAGCCGATCCGCGGATCTCTCCAAAACACTTGATGCAAGAACACTGGGCCTCGGTTTGTTGCCATGGACGGTCGCGGTGGGCCTGGGGCGGGTCAACGACAGCTATCTGGGGTTGGGCGAAAGCGCCATTTTGGTGCTGCTGGCCGTGTTGGGCGCGCCGATATATTTTGCCCCAAAATTCGGCGTATCCCGAACCGCCCTGTTTTTGGCCTGTGGATTTTGGTTGGCCGTGGGCGGCGGCGCGGCCTGGATTTTCGGTTAAACTTTACCGGCAATAGAAATAATCGTTTTTTTAAGTTGTCGCGCGGCTTTTGCGAAACGATCCAGCACCATAAGGACCACCGTTCCCAATGCCCTTTGCGGCCCCGAACCCGACCCGACCCGAAATTTGGAATTAATCCATTGTAAATAAATGATAATTTTAATATTTGAGGCTGTTTTAAGATTGTATCGTGGCGCGCGGGCATGCTAGGATTTTGTACATCTCGCGTGAACAACCTGGGCGGTTCGATGTGAAAAAGAAAATCTACGGGCGGATCGCGCGGCTCTACGATCTTTTGGATTTGCCGTTCGAACATTTTCGCTACAAGCCCCTGCGCCAGGAGCTGTTTGACGCCGTCACAGCGGGTTTTGGCAACATCCCCGCGCGCACCTTACTGGATGCCGGGGTTGGCACCGGGCGCAATTTTATTTATTACCCGGCGGGCGCGAAAGTCATCGCCATCGACCTCAGCCCGGCCATGCTGGCCCGTGCCACACAGCGCAAAAAAAACTTGTCGATCGACGTCGATTTGCATGAAATGAGCGTCCTCAACTTAGGCTTTGCCAATGATCACTTTGACGGCATCGTTTCCACTTTTATGTTTTGCGTGCTCGATTCCGATCTCCAATTGCCCGCCTTAAAAGAGCTTTGCCGGGTCTGTCGGCCAGATGGCACCATCTACATTTTGGAATACGCCATTTCTCAAAACCCCCTCCGGCGCTGGATCATGAAACTCTGGGCGCCGTGGGTGCGGTTTGCCTACGGCGCCGAGTTCGACCGCAACACCGAACAATATCTGGACGCCGCCGGGCTGGAATTGATCGACAAAAAATTCCTCCATAAAGACATCATCAAACTGTTGTTAGCACGGCCCAAGCTCCCGGCGGCGTAACGCCGCTCGGATTTGCCGAAAAAGCCGCTATGACCGGATCAGGGGCGGGCTCTGCCTGAAATGGCGATTTACAAGGCAATGAGCCCGCTGGAACGTGGTACAATCAAAAATCCATAACAAAATGGCTGCCTATCTGGTCGGTGTCGGCTTGGCCTTCGAAGAGAAGGGTATGGTTCGAGGTGCCCTTAAGTGAAATAAAATTGTGGTTGGGAAACAAGCTGCAATGATACGTACGACATTTATTGTTTTTTGCATTTCATTGGGTTTCTTGGGCTCTGCCGCCACCGCCTTTGCCGCAGAATGGGAAAGGTTCGTTGAGTTTCGCGACACGGTCAAGCCTGGGACTGTCCCCGCTGTGCTCGCTCGTCAGGGTAAGATTGCCGTGCTGCCATGGACACCTGATGAAAAAGCGCAGACGCAAGGCTACACTGAAAAAGTCTACAAACTCTTGCCCGGACTGTTTCGCATGGGTGCCTCACAAGGACCCATCCCGTTTTATCGCGTTGATAGGGTCAGCTCATTTGGGGGGCATGGTTCATTATGGCTGGGTTACATGAATTCCACCGTCATCGCGCACGAACTTACGCATGTTGCCGACGCTGAACACAAAATCGTCCGCTCTGTTCAATTTAGACGTTTGGTTGAACCGAGAATAAAAAAACTGCGCGCCGTCATGGCGGAAAATGGCTACACGGATCCTGCATCCGGTGAAGCCGCCAAACGAACGGATTTAATCTATCCCTCAGGCCTGCCAAGTTTTTATTCCGCAAGCACCATCCAGGAAACTTTGGCTGAATACGTGCGCGCATCGGCGATGAACAAAAAATTTACAATCCCACCGGACATCAAGGCGTTCCTGGATCAACGCTTGCTGCGTGCCGAACCTGTTGCCGATCCATCCGTTGCGCTTTATCGACAGGGCAAGGCAGCCAGGCTGAGTGGCGATCATAAAACTGCCTACGCCAAATTGAGCGACGCGATAAAAGGTGACGTGAATTTCGCAGAGTCCTATATCGAACGTGGCCTTACGCTCATGGCGTTACGCCAAAACAAATTGGCGGCGGATGATTTCACCCGCGCATTAGGCTTGATGTCGGAATATGATTGGCAGCTCTACATACCGTATTACAAGCGCGGCCTGGCGTTGGCCACCAGCGGGCAATACGAAAAGGGTTATGAAGATTTATTGGCGGCAAAACGCCTCGCCCCCGATACGCCGGGTTTGGCCAAGTCAATCGGACAGGTCAAGTCCATGATGGATCTGCAAAACAAGTTCATGATGGACCTGCAAAATAAGAAGAAATGATCATGCGCAGCGCATTTATTTTTTTCGCTTTGGTTTTCATCGTCATGACGCTCACCCAGCCAGCACACGCCAGCGAGCCGTGCCGCGCGTTAGGCGATGCCGCATCCAAGGGTGATACCGTTCAGATGTCAGCCCTGATAAATTCTGGGGTAAACGTAAACTGCACCTACACGGCAAGCTATGTGAGCAAAAAAAGCGGCAAGACCATGACCTACAGTTCGACCCCCCTGAACGAGGCGGCATACTTTGCCCGCACAGCCCCCGTACAGCTCCTGCTGAGCCATGGCGCGAACGTGAACTATGCAGACGCCGACGGGTATAAGCCGCTCGACGGCGTGGATATGGCCCTTGAAGAAATGTTTTATTTTGGCGCCACCGATCAAGAAATAAATGAAGGTGAAGCCGTTTTTCGTCTTTTGGAGACCGCTGGCGGCACCTACAAATAGGACCTTGAATTCAATAACGGTGACCGTGCCCTCATTGCACCGTAATCCAGACACCGAAACAGAACCTCGCAGTGTGACGACGCTGTTCGTGCTAATATTCAGACTGCATTATGGGAGTATGATTATGCGCACAACCATAACTCATTTTGTATTTGTTGTCGCTTCTATCATGCTCATCCACAAACCGGCTATGGCCGAATTGGTGTGGATTGATATTCCCGTCTCAACTGGAGGCGGCGGAAAATGCCCGCCGAAGGTCATTCCCTGACCTTTGGTGCTTTCGATCTTTAACGGCCCGCCATGCAATTTTACGAGGTTTTGACACATGACAGGTTTACCTTGTTCCGTCGCCTGACCTGACAGAAATCACCTGCACCACGGCACTTGTACCGTTGTGAAACTCACCTTCATTTATGTCGCGAACAAGTTCCGCTTCATGCGTAAAATTGAGTTTTGACAATTCTTGCCTGAGTGAACACAAGTCCATCATCATCTTTTTTACGGGCGGACCACCCGTTGCGTATTCCAACTGTTGAGGTGTATACGCCTCGAGAATAAAGATTCCACCTGGACGAAGTGCCTCGGGAATGTGCTTGTGCACCCGTAAGCGTATAGCGACAGGCAAATGACAAAAGATCGAAACAATCACATCCCAAGCCCCGACATCAAATGTATATGTCGCCAAATCCGCATGCACAGTTTCGATGGTTACACCGTTTTTATCGGCCAGTTTCTTCGCTTTCGCCAAGCCCACTTCCGAAGCATCCAATGCGGTAACCTGATGACCCAAGCTTGCCAAATAAACGCCATTGCGCCCTTCGCCTTCGCCGATGCAAAGCGTCTTGCCAACTGGGAGCTGTGCGGCATGTTGACGTAAAAAATCATTGGGCTCTGTGCCGTAAGCATAGGTATCGTTTGCGTAACGTTCATTCCACATCCGTCTATCAATCCCTTTTTCCAACGCCACCATAGGATACGCCAGATAAATCCGCCATGTCGGTTTTCCAGGTGGTGAGGTCACTGTGCGTGAACTTTGACACATGATCGTGCCCACAAGCGCGCGCCATGACTTGCATCAGGTGGACTGAAGCTTCGAGGAATGTCGCAAGGCGTATCGCACCTGTTTCAACATCAAGCAGGTTTCGCAACTCAGGCTTTTGTGTAGCAATGCCAGCCGGACAATTGTTGGTGTTGCACATCCTTGCGGCGACACAGCCAATCGCTTGTAAGGCGGAATTGGACAGGGCGACACCATCTGCACCCAAAGCCATCGCCTTCACAAAATCGTCGGCCATACGCAACCCGCCGGTGATGATCAGCGTCACATCCCGTCCCGCTTTGGCATCCAGGTGTTTACGCGCGCGTGCCAGTGCGGGGATGGTGGGCACGGAAATGTTATTGCGGAACAGGGTCGGCGCTGCACCCGTGCCACCGCCACGGCCATCAAGGATGATGTAGTCCGCCCCCGCCGCGAGGGCAAAGTCGATGTCGTCTTCAATATGGTTGGCCGAAAGTTTGAAACCGATGGGGATGCCGCCGGAACGTTCGCGAACCTCATCACTCACACGGCGGAAGTCATCGGGCGTGTTCAGGTCGACGAATGTGGACGGCGATATGGCGTCTTGGCCTGGTTGGAGACCTCTGACTTCAGCGATCTTATCGGTAACCTTCGCGCCAGGCAGGTGGCCGCCGGTTCCGGTTTTTGCACCTTGCCCACCCTTGAAGTGAAAAGCCTGAACGCGTTCGCCATGGGCCGGGTCCCAGCCAAACATGGCGGACGCCAACTCGTAAAAATAGCGGCTGTTGCTTTCCTGTTCTTCGGACAGCATGCCGCCTTCGCCGGAACAAATTCCGGTGCCCGCCCGTTCCGCACCCTTCGCCAGGGCCAGTTTTGCTTCCATGGACAGGGCCCCAAAACTCATGTCTGAAACGAACAGGGGAATGTCCAGTGTCAGCGGCTTATTCGCTTTGGGTCCAATGACCAGCTCAGTCCCCACCGGAGCATCGTCCAACAGGGGTTTGCGGGCCATTTGCGCGGTGAGCATCTGGATATCGCCCCAACGCGGCAATTCGCCGCGTGGCACACCCATGGCATCCATGGGGCCATGATGGCCCATTTTGGATAACCCGTCGCGGGCCAGTTCATGAATGAGGGCGACTGTGGGTTCCTCCACCGTCGGTTCGGGTTTGGGGGGACCGGCGCGGTCCAGATCAGGAATGGGCGCGCCGACATCAAGTCCATCCAGCTTTTTATGCGTGCCATCACAAAATGGTGGATTGGCTGATGCTTTGCACTGGCACAAATAAGCATCGCCATCACTTTCAGCGGTAAAGGCCTGTGGGGTTAAGGCGGTGGATTTATGAGAGCCATCACAAAATGGCTGATTTTCAGACAGCCCACAGGTGCACCAATAGTACGTTTTTCCGGCCTCAAGTTCCGCCTTAACGGGGTTTTTCGCCGCAATCACGGGTTTGGATTTTGTACTCATGGGGCTTCCTCCAATGGTGGGGCAGACGCTCATTTGTTGTGGCGATCATGGGGGGCAGAAAAATCAATCTCCGGCCCCTTAGGCACAATGCCCGTGGGATTGATGGACGTATGGCTTCCATAATAGTGGTTCTTGATATGATCCATGCGCACCGTCGCCGCGATGCCCGGCTGTTGATAAAGATCGCGGACATAGCCCGAAAGGTTCGGGTAGTCGGCGATCCGCTTGAGGTTACATTTGAAGTGGCCGACGTAAACCGGATCGAACCGGACCAGGGTGGTGAACAAACGCCAGTCAGCCTCGGTTAGGGTGGAGCCCACAAGATACCGACGGGTGCTTAAACGGTCCTCCAACACATCCAATGTTTCGAACAGCTGCGCGACGGCTTCATCGTAAGCTTCCTGAGTGGTTGCGAACCCCGCCTTGTAAACACCGTTGTTGACGGTGTCGTAGATGCGTTCATTCAACGCGTCGATGTCAGCGTGCAAGGTTTCGGGGTAAAAGTCGCCCGGCTTGGCACCGACCTCGTCAAAGGCCGTATTGAACATGCGGATGATTTCTGACGATTCATTGGAGACAATTGTGCCGGTCTTTTTGTCCCACAGCACCGGTACCGTCACCCGACCATTGTAATGCGGGTCTGCCTTTGTATAGACCTGACGCAAATAGTTGGCCCCGTTGACCGTATCGGGAATGACACCGTCGGCATCGTGAAAGGTCCAACCGTCCGTGCCCATGTACCAATTAACCACAGACAACGAGATCATTTCTTCCAGCCCTTTGAGCGCGCGAAAGATCAAGGTGCGATGCGCCCACGGGCACGCGTGGGAGACATAAAGATGATAGCGCCCTGCTTCGGCCTTAAATCCACCTGTTCCAGTCGGACCGGGTGAACCATCGCCAGTGATCCAATTGCGAAACAGTGAGTCCTTTCGCACAAACCGCCCCTTTGACGATTTGGTGTCGTACCATTGGTCAACCCATTTTCCGTTTTGCAAAAGTCCCATGATCGTTTCCTAAAATCGGCCTTGTTGATAATCCTGGAAGGCCTTCAGGACTTCCTGTTTGGTGTTCATGACAAAGGGGCCGCCCCGCGCCACCGGTTCGTTCAGACGTTTCCCGGCGATCACCAGCACCCGGCCGCCTTCGGCTCCTGATGATAAATGGAGTTGTTCTCCATCACCCAGAACACCAAGGGATCGATCATTCAACACCGCGCCCGTTTGGCCAACCTGTATGCCACCCTTAACAACATAGAGGAACCCACCGTGTGATTGGGGGATGTGCTGGTGAACAGTCTCACCGGGTTCGAGTTGAACGTCGAGATACAAGGGGTCGGTATACGCATTTTTGACCGGTCCCTCGGTTCCATTGTCCGTCCGCCCGGCGATGACCTTGATCGTGCCACCGGTTTCAAGCTTTTCGCCGGGAATGACTGAGGCCGGAAATTCCTGATATGCAGGGGCCGTCATTTTTGCGGCGGCAGGCAAGTTGACCCACAGCTGAAAACCCTGCAAAAGACCCTTTTCCTGCTCCGGCATTTCGGAATGAACGATGCCACGCCCCGCCGTCATCCACTGGACGCCGCCGGGTTCGATCACGCCCTCATGACCCGCATTGTCCTTGTGGCGCATGCGTCCGGCCAACAGATAGGTGACGGTCTCAAACCCCCGGTGCGGGTGGTCTGGAAAGCCGCCGATGTAATCATCTGGTCGGTCAGATTCGAAAGCGTCCAAAAGAAGGAACGGGTCAACCATATTGATTTCGGGCGACCCGACGATGCGCGTGAGCCGCACACCCTCTCCATCGGATGCCGGGATGCCGGAAGTCAGCTGAGCCAACTCCCGGATTTTCCCATCGTGATTGGCATTATTGCCAAAGGCGTTCATCGTTATTTCCTCACGAGGACTTGTGGGAGCCGTCGCAGAAGGGACGGTTGTCTGATCGTTGGCAGCCACAGACATAAACCGTCTTATCCTCACTGAAGGTTTCCATATGGGGCTGCATGTCGGTCGTTTTATGGGAACCATCGCAATACGGCCCGTTTTTTGATAGCCCACACAAACAGAAGGCTTTGGTGTCTCCGGCTTTCACATCCACGGCGAAAGGTTCATTTTTCCAGCCACTCATCGTATCTCTCCTTTAATGTCTTTGATTAACCGAATGCCAACAGCCCGATGACCGTTAGCGTTCGGCACTCATGAATTACGCAGCCGCCGACGAAGCTTCACGTTTGGCTGAAGCGCGGTTGTCCAGGGCGTAGGCGCCCGGACCGTTGGCGACCAGAAACAGGAAACCACCGGCAATGGCTGCGTTTTTCATGAACATGATCATGGCGCTTTCGTCGGCGAAATTGCTATGAAAAATAACGGCTGTCAGGACGCTGAAGCTGGCAAGGGCAAGTGCCACCGGGCGCGTTTTCCATCCGGCGATGATCGCCAGTCCACCGACAACTTCAAAAATGATCACCAGCGGCAAGAGTGCGGCGGGAACACCCATGGCGTCCATATAGCCCGCGGTGCCTTCGTAGGCGGAAATTTTGTTCAGGCCCGCCATAACGAAAACGGTGGCAATCAGAACACGGCCCAGCGGAGCCGAAAAGGTTTGAATGTTGGACATGGTCTTTTCCTTTCATCTCTGGCCCCGTGCGCCATGCACATCGCAGGCTCGTGTGGTCTCCAGATCAACTGAGGTCATAATAAGCGTTGCGAATTTCGGGAAAAACAGCGATAATCGCAATTGCTTGTTCTGGTAATGAGAACACTGATCATGGGTCAATTCGAAGACATGGGCACCTTCGTGCGCATTATTGAAGCAGGCAGCATTAGTCGAGCTGCAGAACAACTGGGCGTGGCAAAATCCGCCGTGAGTCGCCGCCTGGTCGATCTCGAGGGACGGTTAGGCGTACAACTCCTTAACCGCACCACCCGCAAGTCCAGCCTGACAGAGGTTGGGCAGAGCTACTATCAGCACGCGCTTCAAATCCTTGATGATGTCAATGAGTTGAATGCCACGACATCAAATAGCAAGGCCGCATTAGAGGGCGGCTTGAAGATCGCCGTACCTTTGTCTTTCGGGTTGCTTCACTTAACCCCGGTTATTAACGCCTTCACCAAAGAACATCCCAATCTCACCATTCACCTTGATTTTGCAGATCGTCAAACCGACCTGATCGAGGAAGGCTTCGACCTTGCGATCCGCATTGCCGAACTGAAAGATTCAAACCATATGGCCCGCAAACTAACCCCCATCCGGCGGGTTTTATGTGCGAGCCCAGACTACCTGGAGCGTGCCGGTCATCCTCAAACGCCCGAGGCCCTAAAATCACACGACATCCTTCATTACGATAACGCGCCCAGATCGTCCTGGACGTTCATTGACTCAAACGCTCAAAAGACCCGCGTCAATCTGCCCACTAAAATCAGCGCCAATAACGGTGATTATCTTTGTGAAGCTGCCGTTGCCGGGTTTGGGCTTGTTGTGTTGCCAACGTTCGTGGCTTGGCGGGAAATTGAAAAGGGCCGATTGGTCCATGTCATGACGGAATTCGGCCTGCCAATGTTGAACGCCTATGCCGTCTACCCACAAACACGCCACCTCTCCAGGCGGGTCCGCGCCTTTATCGATTTTCTCATCGACAGGTTCAGCGGCGAGCCGTGTTGGGATAAGTGCCTGAAGGCTTCTTACAATAAGAAAAAAAGCTGATCAGCCGATTCCCCACATCGATCCGCTTCTGGCGATTAGCAGACATGGGGGCGCTAGCCTGAAAAGGTCTGCTTTCCACTGGTGGCCTCAACCGGTCGATGCAACACAGGCGTTAAATCTCTCTATTGGCGTTTCAAACTCCAGCATTTTACGCGGCCGGCTGATGCGTCTGATGGAACCTGAAGCCATATACAAACGCCCCCGAACCAGCCAGCCGCATCCAGCACAATGGATTGGGCTACGCGTAACGTGCTGTCATGGCGTTTGTCCAACACCATGCCCGCCAGCTTCTGCGTTGAAGCTTTGGAAGAAGCCATGGACAAATACGGTCCGCCCAAAATCATGAATACCGGCCACGGCAGCCCGTTTACTGGCGCGGACTGGATCAGCTTTTACAATACCGAGAGGCCCCATTCGGCCCTTGAACACCGAACCCCTGAGGAAGCATACTGGGCAAACGAAAAACAGAAACAAGCGGCATGAAACCTAAACCGGATACACCTTAGCCAGGCCGCTTAGCTGTCCGAATAACCAGGACCACTTCACATTTTGCGAATTATTTTCTTAGACAACGTGGTGTTAATGCTTAATTATTGTTCAATATTTTTTAAATGCGTAATTTTTCACCATTAATAACCATATTACCCTTAATGCATCATTTTCTCAGCCTATGTATAAAAAGAAAAATTCATTATTTTCAATATATTAATATGTAAACTTTCTACTATTTTTACACCTGAAATATTGCATGCAATTTTGCACGCAATGATAGCCATCGGCATCTGCCTTAATTATCGTGATGCAAACATCATGATCTATATTCGGCTTAAAATGTCGCTATACTGCTGGGCATGCGACTGACAATGACCCCACAGACTGACGAGCCGGACCGGATAAACCGCGCTGATGAATTGGCGCAAACCCTTGCCGATGACATCATCAATGGGCGCATTTACCCCGGTATTAAGTTAGATGAGCAGTCTCTTGCTGAACGCTTCAGTGTGTCGCGCACGCCTGTCCGTGAAGCCTTGGGCCAGCTTGCCGCCATGGGCCTTGTGGAAAAAATCCCCCACAGGGGTGTGGTGGTATTGCGCATTACGGAAGAGCGCCTGAGGGAAATGTTTGAAGTCATGTCGGAACTTGAGGCCTCTTGTACGCGCTTCGCCGCAGTGCGCATGTCGACAGCCGAGCGCCATGAACTTGAGGACCTACATCGGAGCGCCGCGACGTTGGTCCAAAATGGCGACCACGAAGGCTATAAAGCCATCAACGATGTCTTTCACACCATGCTCTATGCCGGGGCTCACAATAGCTTCCTGGTGGAAACAGCCCAGGCAACCAAGAAGCGGGTCAACCCTTTTCGCTTGGCGCAATTCAACACACTCGGACGCTTGGCGGATTCTTACGCCGAACATGCCTCCGTTGTGAAGGCCATCCTCAGCGGAGACGGAGACGGGGCCGCACGGGCCATGCGCTCGCACATGTCTACGGTGCGCGAAGCGTTTTCCGAATTGGTTGCGCACAGCGATGATAAAACCAAAACGGATTTTTGAAAGCTGGTTATTTTTTAAGCAGGTTATCCATTTTTTCCGACGATTTAACCAAGGGTCATTCAGCCCCGCCAAAGACAATCACTAATCATCATTATATATCAGTGACTTATAGTTAAGCCGTGTGAGTTTGGCACGGTCCTTGCGGCTTCGGGGGAAACATATGTTTTCCTCAGGAGCGCTCACCCCATGCCGACCAGCCTCAATATCCAATATTTGTTGGAAGGCTATCGTACGGAAGCCTTTACCCCAACAGACGTCATCGATCATGTGCTGGGCCACATCGCCGCGTATCACAAACTGGACCCAGCCATCTGGATTCACCGGCTCAATCGTGAAGAGCTTTTAGAATATGTGGACGCCCTAGAAAGCAAGTCTATAGACGAGCTTCCCCTTTACGGAATTCCGTTCGCCATCAAGGATAATATCGATCTCGCTGATCACCCGACAACGGCGGCGTGCCCAGATTTTGCTTACACGCCTAAAGACAGCGCACATGTCGTTCAGCGTCTCATTGATGCAGGGGCCATCCCCATCGGCAAAACCAATTTGGATCAATTTGCAACAGGCCTTGTTGGCGTCCGTTCGCCCTATGGCATTCCTGGCTGTGTGTTTGATCAAGATTACGTGTCTGGCGGCTCAAGCTCAGGCTCTTCCGTATCGGTTGCCGCTGGATTGGTTAGCTTCTCACTGGGAACGGACACAGCTGGATCTGGCCGCGTGCCTGCGATGATCAATAACCTTATCGGGTTAAAACCAACGCGCGGCTTGCTCAGCAATTCCGGCGTCGTGCCAGCATGTCGTTCCTTAGATTGCGTCTCTATATTCGCACTCACCAGCGGTGACGCCGCGCACGTTCTTGACGCCGCCCAAGGCTATGATGAAAACGACACCTTTTCCCGCCCCCGTGGTACCGCTTTGACGCGGTTTCCGGACGGTAATCAATCCTTTCGGTTTGGGCTTCCCGCAAAGGACCAACTGGAATTTTTCGGTGATGCGGAAACGGAAATTCTCTTCGATGAGGCTGTGCAGCGCTTAAAAAGCATCGGCGGCATTGCGGTCCCCATTGACCTTGAATCCTTTTTGGAGACGGCACGGCTGCTGTATGAAGGCCCATGGGTAACGGAGCGCCGCCTCGCCGTAGGAGAGTTTGCAGACCAAAATCCTAAATCCCTGCATCCAGTCACACGGCAGATCGTCATGGGTGGCGACGGTTATACCGCGCGCGATAGCTTTAACGCGTATTATCGGCTCAAAGAACTCAAGCGTCAGACGGCCCCGTTGTGGAAGGACATTGACCTGTTCATCACGCCAACGGCGGGTACGCACTACACCAAAGCGGATCTAGACGCGGAGCCGATCAAATACAATAGCAACCTTGGATATTACACCAACTTCGTAAACTTACTGGATTTGGCCGCCCTTGCCACGCCTTCAGGTTTCACGTCAAAGGGGTTGGCGTTCGGCATCACCTTGATAGCCCCCCCTTGGTCCGAAAGAAGCCTATTGCGCCTGTCCGACGTCTTTCACCGTGCAAGCAATCTTCACATGGGTGCGACGGATCAAGCCTTGCCAGCCGTAATCGACACGGTCTCGGCGGACGACGACTTCATCAACGTCGCCGTGGTGGGCGCACACCTCAGCGGCCTGCCGTTAAACGGCGAATTGACCAGCCGGGGCGCACGGTTCGTTTGCGCCGCCAACACTGCCAAGCACTACCAACTGTTTGCCCTGGACGGCATACCGAAACGCGCCGGCATGGTCCGCAAGCAAGACGGTGCCGCCATCAAAGTCGAAATCTGGGCCCTGCCGAAATCTCAATGCGGAGCATTTCTCGCGGGCATTCCTTATCCATTAGGCCTTGGCTCGTTGGAGTTGGAGGACGGCTCATGGGTCACAGGTTTCGTGTGCGAAGCCGAAGCCACTCAATCGGCCGAGGACATCACCGCATTCAGTGGATGGCGGGCTTATCAAGGTCATAACAATTAATCAGAAACCTCAAGATTTGGAGATAGATATGAACCGCCGTAATTTTCTCAAAAAGACTGCCACCATCTCAGCAGGTGCTGCCATCTTGCCGTTCTTGAAATACATGCCAGCCCAAGCGGCAGCAAATTCCGACACCCTGGTCGTCGTCATCGGCAACGGTATCAACAGCCTGGATCTGCACCGCAAGGGCACCAACCGTCCCAGCTATCAGGTGACCGTCAACTTGTATGACCGCTTGGTCCGCTTTGGAGTGAAGACTTTACCTGACGGCTCCATGAGCTATGACTCCACCAAGATTGAACCGGAGATCGCGGAAAGCTGGACAATATCCGAGGATGGTAAGGCTCTGACCTTCAATATCCGCAAGGACGCCAAGTTCTGGGATGGCACACCGGTCACCGCGCGTGACGTTAAATGGTCGCTAGACCGCGCCGTCAGCCTTGGCGGTTTTCCTTCCGTGCAAATGAAGGCCGGCTCCATGACCAAACCGGAGCAGTTCGTCGTGGTCGACGACATGACGTTCCGCATCGACCTGCCCAAGCCCAGCAAGCTGACGTTGCCTGATTTGGCCGTGCCGATTCCGTTCATCATCAATTCCAAGGCCGCCATGGCGCACGCCACCAAGGACGACCCGTGGGCAACCGAATACCTCCACACGACCCCAGCCGGGTCCGGCCCGTACAAGCTTGAACGCTGGGATTCGGGCCAGCAGTTCATCTATGTGCGCAACGACGATTGGACCATGGGTGAATTGCCCGCGATCAAGCGCGTCATCGTTCGCGAAGTGCCTTCGGCTTCCACACGCCGGGCGCTGACGGAACGCGGCGATGCCGACTTCTACATGGATGTCTCACCGAAAGACGCCAAGGAATTTAAGGCCGAAGGTAAAGTCAATGTGTTCGGCGCCCCGCTGGAAAACAGCATGCACACCCTGGGTTTAAACGTCAAAATTAAGCCGTTCGACGACGTGCGCGTGCGCAAGGCCATCGCCTATGCGATGCCTTACCAGGACATCTTGGATGGTGCGGCTTATGGCCGCGGCGTGCCTATGTTCGGCGGTAAGGAAACGGAGCCGTCTACCATCACATGGCCGCAACCGTTCCCTTACGACACCAACCTGAATAAAGCCAGGGCATTGCTGGCCGAAGCCGGACTTAAAGATGGCTTTGAAACCACCTTAACTTTGAACTTGGGCCTCGCCGATTGGCAAGAACCCGCCGCACTGTTGATCCAGGAAAGCCTGGGCAAGATCGGCATCAAGGTCACCTTAGATAAAATTCCAGGTGCCAGCTGGCGGACCGCCGCGCTGGTCGAAAAGCGCCTTGCCATGTATTTGGAAAACTTCGGCGGGTGGCTGAATTATCCGGATTACTACTTTTTCTGGAATTACAAGGAAGGTCACTTGTTCAACTCCATGAACTACCGCAACGAGGAAATCGAAAAGTTGGTGGACGATACCCTGTTCATGGACGTCAACGACCCCATGTACCCCGTCAACGTAAAGCGCATGCTGGCGATCGCCATGGACGAAGTGCCGCGCATTCCGCTGTACCAGCCGTACCTTGACGCGGCGATGCAAAAGAACGTGACGGGTTACGTGACGTGGTTCCACCGTCAGCTTGACGTTACCACCATGAAAAAATCGTAGCGGACCCGGGATGGGCAATAAACTCACCCGCATCGGACGGCGCCTCCTTCAGGCGGTGCCGTCCGTATTCGGGATCATCGTGATCTCGTTTGTTCTGACACGGGCTTTGCCCGGTGATCCGGCCGTGTATTTCGCCGGCATCATGGCGGATGAAGAATCAATCGCACAAGTTCGACGCGCCCTCGGTTTGGACCGGGGGTGGTTTGAGCAGTTCGGCATCTATGTGATGAACTTGGCCCAAGGTGACATGGGCATGTCGCTCAGTACCGGACGACCGGTGCTCGAAGAGCTATTGTCGCGCTTACCGGCCTCGTTAGAGCTTACCCTTATCGGATTGAGCTTCGCGGTTTTGACCGCTGTTCCGCTGGGTATTCTGGCCGCCACCCGGCCTGGCAGTTGGGTCGATCATCTGTGCCGAGTCTTAGTGACAGCCGGAGTGTCACTTCCGACCTTTTTCACCGGCTTGTTCCTGATCTATATTTTTTACTATCTTCTGGGTTGGGCACCGTCGCCGTTGGGGCGTCTCGACTTTCTGTATATCCCACCACCGCACGTTACGGGCTTCTACACGTTGGACAGTCTCATCGCAGGGGACTTCGAAACCTTCCGCGCCAGCGTGGTGCAACTCATCTTGCCGACAGTGACGCTGGGGCTGTTTGCGATGGCGCCCATCGCACGCATGACCCGTGCTTCAATGCTCAACGCGCTCGGCAGTGATTATGTACGGACCGCCCGGGCCAATGGGCTATCACGCCATGTGGTGCTGATCACCTATGCCCTGCGCAACGCCGTGCTCCCAGTCCTGACTACGTTGGGGATGGTGTTTTCCTTTTTGCTCGGTTCGAATGTTCTGGTCGAGAAAGTCTTTTCATGGCCGGGTATTGGATCGTTCGCCCTTGAAGCATTGGTTGCGTCAGATTACGCAGCGGTGCAGGGCTTCGTGTTGTCCATGGCTATGTTGTTCGTGGTGGTCAATCTGGCCATTGATGTTCTTCACACCATCATCGATCCCCGCGTCGGCATGGATGATTGAGAGATACAGTATGATACAATTCCTGCGTCACGTCCGCTATGTTATGAGCGAAAATCCGGTGACCGTGGCTGCCTTTGTCATGTTCGCGATCATCGTCATTCTGGCGCTATTCGGCCCTTGGATCGTGCCGTACGATCCGCTTGCCAGCAATATGCGGATCGCCCTGTCTCCGCCCAACTGGGCGCACCCCTTCGGCACCGACCAACTGGGCCGTGACGTGCTCAGCCGCGTTATTGCCTCGGCACGGCTTGATCTCGGTATCGCGGTGTCCGCAGTGGCACTTTCTTTTTTGATCGGCAGCGCCTTGGGCTGTTCGGCCGGATTCTACGGTGGCTGGACGGATCGCATCGTCGGTCGAGTTTCAGATACCATCATGGCGTTTCCGTTGTTCGTTCTAGCCATGGGCATCGTCGCAGCCATGGGCAATTCGATCGAAAACATCATTTACGCAACGGCCATCATCAACTTGCCATTTTATGCGCGTGTCTCGCGTGCAGAAACCTACATCCGGAGAAACGCAGGCTTCGTTCACGCTGCGCGCTTGTCAGGCAACACCAACGCACGCATTCTCGCGACACAAATATTTCCCAACATTCTGCCGCCTATGATGGTGCAAATTTCACTCAACATGGGTTGGGCCGTTCTGAATGCGGCTGGACTTTCGTTCATCGGGTTGGGTGTGCGTCCTCCCGATGCGGAGTGGGGCATCATGGTAGCCGAAGGCGCAACCTATATCATTTCCGGGGAATGGTGGCTGGCCCTGTTCCCCGGTGCAGCTCTGATGCTCGCGGTGTTTTGTTTCAACCTATTGGGGGACGGCCTGCGTGATATGGTTGATCCGCTGCGCAGAACATAGGGGGATGTTATGACTGCAAAACCCATGCTTTCCGTCGAGAACCTTTCCGTGGAATTCAAAACCCGCAACGGTATTGTTCCAGCCGTGTGCGATGTCTCCTTTGCCGTCCAAAAAGGGGAAACCGTCGGTATCGTCGGTGAAAGCGGCTCTGGCAAATCAGTCAGCGCCTATACCGTCATCGGACTGCTGGACGATGCGGGGCGTGTCTCATCGGGCACCACAAATTTTGATGGCGTAAATTTAACCGAGTCTACGGAAAGTGAGCTGTGCGACATTCGCGGCCGCGAAATCTCCATGATTTTCCAGAACCCGCGCGCGGCCCTCAATCCGATCCGCCCCGTCGGAAGACAGATCGAAGATGTCTTGCGGCGTCATGCGCAGGCGACCCGCCAGAACGCACGGACCAGGGCGATTGAAATGCTTAAGAAGGTCAAGATCGTCGATCCCGAACATCGCTATTGGTCTTATCCATTCGAATTGTCGGGTGGGATGTGCCAGCGCGTGATGATCGCCATCGCGTTGGCGTGCAATCCACGTTTGTTGATCGCGGATGAACCGACCACCGGTCTTGATGTGACTACGCAGAAAGCCACCATGGATCTCATCAAGGACCTCACCCAGGAACGTCACATGTCGGTGGTTTTGATCACTCACGACTTAGGGATGGCGGCAACCTACTGTGACCGCATCGTGGTGATGAAAAAAGGCAAAATTGTTGAAGCGGCGACGGTCAATGACCTCTTTTCAAACCCACAGCATCCCTACACCCAGAAACTCATCGCAGCATCTCCCGGTCCGAACTCTTGTCTTGAAGACCTCAATGCCATCCCTGATGAAATGGTTGATGTTGAAAATGTGGTGCGCATGCCTGCCTCACCAAAGCCCAAAACGTTCCCCAACGACAAACTGTTGGAGGTCATCGACTTGGTTAAAGTCTTCCCCAAAAGCAGTGGCCAAATCAAACACCGTTGGCCATGGGCTAAAACCGACCCAACTGAGCATGAGTTCCGCGCAGTTGACGGCATCAGTTTTAAAATGAGGCGGGGGGAAAGCATCGGCCTCGTTGGTGAGTCGGGTTGCGGTAAATCCACAACGTCGAGCATGCTCACGCGGCTTTTGGACCCGACCTCTGGCAGCATTGTCTTTGATGGCGAAGACATCGGTGCAATCCCAGCCGAAAAATTTGCCCGCATGGCCCAACGCACCAAAATTCAGATGGTATTCCAGGACGCAACCGACAGCCTCAATCCCCGTTTTTCCGTCATTGATGCGATCTCTGATCCGCTCAAGCGCCTAAAGGGAATGCGAAACGGCAAAGACATTGAAGACAAAGTTCGCGAGTTGGCCGCACGTGTAGGTTTGCCCGAACACCTTCTCCGTCGTTTTCCGCACCAGCTGTCCGGCGGACAAAAGGCGCGCGTCGGTATAGCACGCGCCATTGCGGTCGAGCCGCAATTGTTAATTTTGGACGAACCAACATCCGCGCTGGACGTATCGGTGCAAGCTGTGGTGTTGCAATTACTGGATCAATTGCGCCGAGATACGAACATGAGCTATCTGTTTGTCAGTCACGACTTGAACGTAGTGCGCTTGCTTTGCGATCGCGTGATCGTCATGAACCGGGGACAAATTGTCGAAGAGGGGATGGCTGATGATGTTTTGCGCAACCCGCAAGCGGCTTATACAAAAACGCTAATAGAGGCCATACCGAAGGTTCACGCCGGCCTTAGAGACTGACCTCCGAGAGCGCTACCCAATCCAGATCCACCTCCTCGTCACGTTCTGCTTCATTTTACAAACCGAGAGGATTCCTTTGCTTTTGATGCAGACTGTCTAACGTCAGCGCCTATGGGACAAACGTGTCCGTCCGGTGAACCCGCTCTGGTGATGATGTAGGGATTTTATAAACGTGCAGAGAAGACGGTTTTGACTATTTTTTCGGTCGTCGCATGTTTGCGAGGCGACCGATCTGGATTTTCACGATAT
>Ga0316208_1000035_pt1 | contig 214699 bp, 244 predicted proteins | sample 3monopyrite_MG_FD_204944 | JGI IMG/M metagenome (GOLD analysis project Ga0316208, IMG submission 204944) | Microbial mat bacterial communities from mineral coupon in-situ incubated in ocean water Damariscotta River, Maine, United States -... | ecosystem: Environmental > Aquatic > Marine >... | reverse complement strand
TCATCCGATGTGCGATATTTCTATTCTTTTACAATTACAAAAGAGATATTTATTATAAAAAAATCGCCGCCCCTTTGAGGATGAACGTAGTTCATCCGATGTGCGATATTTCTATTCTTTTACAATTACAAAAGAGATATTTATTATAAAAAAATCGCCGGCCTCTTTGAGGATGAACGTAGTTCATCCGATGTGCGATATTTCTACTCTTTTACAATTGCAAAAAGAGAAATTAATATATTTTAATTCGACATTTTTAAATTTCAAAAATTTTTTTTTTATTTTTAAAATTTATTTTTTATTTCAAAAATTTTTTTTTTATTTTTAAAATTTTTTTTTTATTTTTAAATTTTTTTTTTTATTTTTAATTTTTTTTTTTATTTTTAATTTTTTTTATTTTTATAATTTATTTTTTATCAATCATTCTTTTCGACCAACTATATCGAAATAACTATGAAAAAAATCGCCGGCCTCTTTGAGGATGAACATAGTTCATCCGATGTGCGATATTTCTATTCTTTTACAATTGCAAAAAAGAGAAATTAAAATTTTTAAATTCGCCATTTTAAATTTCAAATTTTATTTTTTATTTTTTATTTCAAAATATGAATTTTAAATCTTATTTTTATCTCTATTATTCTTATCCACAATATATTAATGATATCCAAAATAAAAAATTTAATACGTCTATGGAAAAGGCCAGTAAAACTGGTCATATTGAAATAGTAAAAATTATGTTAGATAAAGGTGCGAATTCTTTTAATCTATCTATGAAAAATGCCAGTTATAATGGTTATATTGAAATAGTAAAACTTATGTTAGATAAAGGTGCCAATAATTTTAATCGGTCTATGAGAAATGCCAGTTCTAATGGTCATATTGAAATTGTTAAATTGTTAAAGAAATATAAAAAATAAATAATTTTCAAAATTGATTTTTATTTTATTTATTTTTAAATATGAATTTCAAATCTTATCTTTATCTATATTATTTTAATTCAATATATCTTAATGATATTCAAAATAAAAAATTTAATACGTCTATGAGATATGCCAGTTCAAATGGTCATATTGAAATTGTTCAACTTATGTTAGATCACGGTGTCAATGATTTCTATCTGTCTATGATATATGCCAGTGAAAATGGTCATATTGAAATTGTAAAACTTATGTTAGATCAATGTACAGAGAATTCTTTAAATTGGTCTATGATATATGCCTGTCAAAATGGTCATATTGAAATTATTCAACTTTTGTTAGATCACGGTGCGAATTCTTTTAATCAGTCTATGGAATATGCCATTTTATTTGGTCATATCAATATTGTTAAACTTATGTTAGATCACGGTGCCAATAATTTTAATTGGTCTATGGAATATGCCAGTTTAAATGGTTTTATTGATATCGTTCAACTTATGTTAGATCATGGTGCTGATAATTTTAATACGTCTATGGAAAAGGCCACTTTATTTGGTCATATTGAGATTGTTAAACTTATGTTAGATCACTGTGCAGATCGTCAATTGGATTTTAATAAGTCTATGGAATACGCCAGTTATAATGGTTTTATTGATATCGTTCAACTTATGTTAGATTATGGTGCTGATAATTTTAATCTGTCTATGGAAAAGGCCAGTTATTATGGTCATGTTGAAATTGTTCAACTTATGTTAGATCACGGTGCCAATTCTTTTAATGAGTCTATGGAAAATGCCAGTAAAAAAGGTCATATTGAAATTGTTGAATTGTTAAAGAAATATAAAAAATAAATAAAAAAAATTTATTTTACAATTACAAAAGAGATATTTATTATAAAAAAATCGCCGCCCCTTTGAGGATGAACTACGTTCATCCGATGTGCGATATTTCTATTCTTTTACAATTGCAAAAAAGAGAATTTAATATTTTTAAATTCGACATTTTTAAATTTCAAAAATTTTTTTTTATTTTTTAAATTAAATTTTTTTTTATTTTTTAAATTAAATTTTTTTTTTTTTTAAATTTTATTTTTCAAAATTGAAATTTTTATTTTTTATTTCTAAAAATGAAATTTAAATCTTATTCTTATCTCTATTATTATAAATCAGAATATCTTAATGATATTCAAAATAAAAAATTTAATCTGTCTATGATGGATGCCAGTTATAATGGTCATATTGAAATTGTAAAACTTATGTTAGATCATGGTGCCAACATATTTAATGAGTCTATGAGAAATGCCAGTTATAATGGTCATATTGAAATTGTTAAACTTATGTTAGATAAAGGTACTTCTTGTTTTAATCTGTCTATGGAATATGCCAGTTGGAATGGTCGTATTGAAATTGTTCAACTTATGTTAAATCGCGGTGCCAATTCTTTTAATATGTCTATGATATATGCCAGTAGAAATGGTCATATTGAAATTGTTCAACTTATGTTTGATCACGGTGCCAATGATTTTAATAAGTCTATGAATTATGCCAGTTTAAATGGTCATATTGAAATTGTTCAATTTATGTTAAATCACGGTGCAGATGATTTTAATTGGTCTATGGAAAATGCCAGTTCTAAAGGTCATATTGAAATTGTTCAACTTATGTTAGATCACGGTGCCAATGAATTTAATTCGTCTATGGAAAAGGCCAGTTCTAATGGTCATATTGAAATTGTTAAACTTTTGTTAGATCATGGTGCTAATGATTTTAATTCATCTATGGAAACTGCCAGTTTTGATGGTCATATTGAAATTGTTCAACTTATGTTAGATCACGGTGCCAATAAATTTAATTTGTCTATGGAAGAGGCCAGTTTATATGGTCATATTGAAATTGTTCAACTTATGTTAGATCACGGTGCCAATGAATTTAATTCGTCTATGAGAAATGCCAGTTATAATGGTCATATTGAAATTGTTGAATTGTTAAAGAAATATAAAAAATAAAATAAATTTATTTTACAATTACAAAAGAGATATTTATTATAAAAAAATCGCCGTCCCTCAAAGGGACGAAGTCCCGATGTGCGATATTTATATTCTTTTACAATTACAAAAAAGAGAAATTAATATTTTTTAATTCGACATTTTTAAATTTCAAAATTGATTTTTTATTTTTTTATTTTCTAAATATGAATTTCAAATCTTATCTTTATCTCTATTATTTTAATTCACAATATCTTAATGATATTCAAAATAAAAAATTTAATTGGTCTATGAGAATTGCCAGTTATAATGGTCATATTGAAATTGTTAATCTTTTAAATAAATATAAAAAAAATAAAAATAGAAAAAATAAATTTAATTTTTTAAATTTGATTTATTTTTTTCTATTTTTATTTTTTTTATTTCTATATTTTTATTTTTTATATTTATTTTTAAAATTATATGATCTTTTCCCATATCTCCTAATGAATAAAAGATATAATTATTTTCTATTTGTTTTATTCCTCCTATATAATCTGATACTCCAACTACTATATCTACACCCAATAATATTAACTTCTCTGATAAATTACTAAATTCTTTTACATATCTTTTTTTATAATTTATTGATACTATTGTTATATTTGATATATTCATCTTCATTATATTCAATATTGATGATATAAACATCATTGGATTATCCTTATCTATATAATTTATACCATAACTGTTATTCTTTACTCCCCATATCTTTGGATTAAATGATCCACAAATTATTGTACATTTGATATTATTGTTGTATGTTATACTCGCATAATTATCCATTTTTTGTAATGATAAACCTGCACCTATCGCTGTTATATCTTCTTTTTTTAAATTTGCTATTGTATCTAATAATCCCTTCTTTTGTAAATCTAATATATGATCTGAACATATATTTAATACCCTTATATTTAACTCCTTTTTTATCTCTTTAAATCTCTCATATAATATATATTTTATATTTGGTTTATATGGATATGTTTTATATTTCTCTTCTTTGTTTATTATCGGCTTTTTTATTGACCCATATACAAATAAAGAATCATTTAAATAATCTATTTCATCTGAATAATCTATTATGTTATTTAAATCCCATGAACCAAAAATACATATTGTACTCATATAATTTATTTTATAAAAATTTAAAAAATCTTATTTTATAAAAATTTAAAAAATCTTATTTTATATTATAAAATAATGTCTTTATATGAATTAGAGAAACGATTAGATGGACATGAAACCGCAATCATGTGGATCGGTATTATTGTTGCTGTTCTATTAGCTTTTAAACTATGTGATATGGCCGGCTTTGAAACTAACTTCAAACCCAATAACCGACCCGTTATTAACTTTCCCAGTTTCGGTAAATCCAACTGGACTACACGCAATCCTTATGATATGAAAGATCAATTAAGCCCGCAACAAGTTAGAGCTATTCAGTCTCGACGTGGTACTGTTATTAACTTCCCAAGCTGGAGAAATGTTTATTAAATTTCTAAAAAAATAAAATTATTTTTTTATATTATAAATGAGTAGAAGTCTTAATGAAATAAATAATTTGTTAGATAAACATACCATACATATTACTGTATTATATGTTTCTATTGTTTTTCTTATAGTTGTTGTTATTGTTTTAACTAAACGGTCTTTTAATATAATTGATGGATTTAACCCTAATGTTCTTCCATATAAAACTAATGGATTTGGTATGAACTTACAATCTTCAAGACCTGTTCCTTATCCATTAGAAAAAAGTATGAAACAACCCTGGAAATCTATTCTTAACCCTCCTATTGACTATCCTACTCCCCCTAAAAAATATGTTCCAGCTAATCTCTCATGGAACTCTAGAAATAAATTATAAATAAAAAAAATTTTAAATTTTAATAAATTCATTAACTAAATTATAATCATAATAACATTTTAATGTTTCATTCATTATATAAATTATAATCGCAATTGGTGAAAATACAGTTAATAATGTCAAAAATCCAATTGAAATAAATGTCTTTCCCATAATTAGAATAATATACTCCTCTTTATTTAACTCATTAATATCCTCATCTGTTAAATTACAATCTTTATTAAAACTAAAGAAGGTATTACAAATACCATATTCATAAATAATTAAAGATGCAATAATTAATCCGTATGCTAAATAATATTTCATAAAACGCATTTTAATTGTTTTATTATTTATTTTTTTTTATTTCAATTTTAACACTTAATATACTTCATATGTTAGTTTGTCTTTAAAATATACTGTAGAATATAATATTATCAAAAATATTGCAAATCCTATTTGTGGGTTTATAAATAAAGTTATATATGAACTTATTAATATAAGAATTATATATAAAAATAAATATTTTTTATATATTTTTTTTTCCATATTATATTTTAATTATCTAAAAAAAAAATAATATTTTTAAAAACAAATTGTTGGGGAATTACATAATCCAATTGTTGAACAATACTCCTCTGATGTATGTTTTAACATCTCCTCAAATATATTATCTAAATACTTATCCACTAAATTTAAACAAATTGTCGTTTCCTCTTTATTCGGTAATATATGACACATTATCGTTAATAATTCTTTAACTGTTTCTTGGTTATTTTCGTCTCTAACAAAATCTAATATTCCATTAAATAAAAATAAACAATTCTCACATATATTGTTTTCATCTTTATCTAATGGCAACTCTCCTCCAAGTATCAATGCTAATAATAAAATTGGATTCATTACTATTATTATTTTTTTATTTTTAATTAAAGTAATAATGACTAAAAAAGCATTATTAATCGGAATTAATTATTTTAATTCTGATTTAGAACTTAATGGATGTATTAATGATGTTGATAATATGGAAACTTTATTATCTGCAAAAGGTTATAGATGTATTAAATTAACCGATAACAAAAATAATATCAAATCAAGTTTGTATCCAAATAGAAAAAATATACTCAAATGGATTAACTGGTTCGTTAATAATACTAATGAAAAAACACAAATGTTTCTTCATTTTAGTGGTCACGGCTGCTATACTCGTGATAGAAATAATGATGAAAGGGATGGTAAAGATGAAACTATTATACCCGTTGATCTTATTTCTATCGTTGATGATGAAATTATTCAAATTTTGTCAAAAACTAATGGCACTATTCATTCTTTATTTGATTGCTGCCATTCTGGCACTATCCTTGATCTACGTTATAGATATGAAATTAATAGAGATATACCCTTCACTGATAAAAAATATAAAGAAACTAAAGGAAAAATTATATCTATTTCTGGTTGTAAAGATAAACAAACAAGCGCTGATGCTTGGTTTAGAAATATTAAAGAATATAGAGGCGCATTAACTTATTTTGTTCTTTTTGAATTACAAAAAGAGGATATTACCTATAAACAATTAATTAAAAATATACGATTTCATCTTTCTAAATCTAAATTAACTCAAATACCACAATTAAGTTCAAGCAAAAAAATAAACATAAATAAAAAAATTGAATTTTAATTTTATATTCGAATAAAATTGATTTTTTTTTTTATTAATATTTAAAAAATGTATTTTGATGTTAGTTGTACCAATGAAATTTATCATTTTCTTCAACACGGAAAAGAAGAAGATATTAATTCAATTGAAGGAATTGAATTAAATATAGATGGTTTATCTGAGTATTTGAAGGGATTGGAATATTTGCCTGATTATATGATTGAGATTGATTATAAATTTTATCATAATAAAAAAGATGATGTTTTAGAAAATGAATATAATGATTTTATTGATAATTTAGAAACTATTAATAATCCATTATCTAAATTTAAAAATTTAAAAGAAATCTATATTCCTCATACAGAAGAAACTGAAAATTTAGTTAATAATTTTGAATATCTTATTGATAGTGGTAAAAAATATACTATTATTCATACATCTGATCGTTATGATGGTGGAAATATTAGATTCTTTGATGGACACAATAATATTTATGAAAATGTTTCTCCATTTTCTGGAAGAGAAATTGAATATGATTTTGAAAGATTAGTTGAACATAGAGAAGAATCAAAAAATAAAATTAAAAAATTAGAAAATAAAATTGAAAATTTAGAAAAATATAAAAAAAAAATTGAAAAATATGAAAAAATTATTAAATTATTAAATCCAAAAGAATATTTTAATGTTTTATTTGAAATTAATAAATCTTAACAAATATTGGTATTCTAACAAATATTGGTATCTTAACAAATATTGGTATTCTAACAAATATTGTATTCACAATAATATAATGGAGTTCCTTTTGAAGTATATCCAATTATATAATCTTTATACAAATTAATTTCTTCTTTTTTATTTATTCTTTTTGTTATAACTCTTGGTTGTTGAATCAGAATTGGCTGTTGAATTGGGATTCTTGGTTGTAAAGCAATTTGTTGTTGTTGTTCATAATAAAAATTAGGATTAAAATGGGGAATTATATTCATATTTATTTCTTCTTTAACATATGTTCCTTGATTATTAGGCTGATACATTCTTCTATTTGAAATATCAACTGGGGTTGCTACAACTGCTGATGGGGGTTCAATATCTGATGTATTTGACGTAAATGTTGATACATTATCATTATCATAAGATTGATTTGAAGCTACAGATTTTATATCTTTTGGTGGTGGCAGTGGAGGTGGAGGGGAAGATGGTGCTGGTGGTAGTTCTGGTAGTTCTGGTGGTGGTTCTGATGGTGGTTCTGGTGGTGGTTCTGATGGTGGTTGAGGAGAAGATGATGTTGAACTTGATATATTGAATATGCTATCTGATAAATTATCAATTTCTTGTATAATAAAATTATCAAATGTTTTTATATCTCCAGATGTTTTTATACATCCAATTAATTCAACATTAATACTATTATCTTTTTTAAATTGTTTAAATTCTCCTAATTTTGTTTTTAATATATCTAAATTCTCTTTATTTATTTTATCACAAAACATCTTATAAAATGGATATTTATTTTTATTTCTAACAACTGAAATTGTTATATCCAAATTTTTATATGAACAATCACAATCAAAATTTAAATTTGTTGATATCTTTTTTAATCCTTCATTTGTTATTTCATTATTTTCATTATAATAGTTAATATTATTTTCATTATCATATAAATTGAATTCTGGATAATAAAAATATGATTTTCGACCTTCATTATCATTATCATTTCCTGCTGAGACTTTATATTTATCATTATAAATATAAAATGAATAAGGCTTTCCTATTTCCATTTCATCTATTTCTAAACCTTTTAATCCCAATTTAGTTGAAATAATATTTAATTTAATTATAGAATTAATATTATCTTTATCAACTTTATTCCAATGAATTAATGCTATATCTCTTTTTTTACATAAAACTAAAAGAATATTGAATAATACGCCAATATAATCGTCTAAACTATCACCTTCTTTATTTATTAAATCAATTATGTTTTCCTTGTTTGGTTTATTAACAACTTCATTTTCATTTGATATACTATTACCCATTTTAAGAATTCTTATTTTATAATAAGTTTATTTTAATAGAATATTTTTATCTGTCGAATACAGATAAAAATATTTATTCCGAATAAAAATTAAATTTAACTTTGTTAAATTTAATTTTATTTTATATATTAAAATAAATAATGGAATTTCCTAAATCAATAATTAAAGAACTACAAAAGAAATATAAAGATTCATCAATTAAAACATTGTCTAATTCAATTAAAAAAATACATTCTGAGTTATTTAAAACAGATAAATATAATTCTAATCTTCTTTATAAATATACAACTGTTATAAAATGGATAAAGAATAATATAGATAAACAATCTTCTCAAAAAAATTTATTAGCCGCTGTTTTGGCATTTATTAAAGCTGAACCTGATACACCTGATCAAATTATACAAAAATACCAAGAATATTTTAATACTTTTGCTAAAAAAGTTGAAACTGATAGAAAATATATTGAACCAACTAAAAAAGAAAAAGATAATTGGATACCTTATTCACAAATTAAAAAAAAATTTAATTCTCTAAAAAAAGAAATTAAAAATAAAAAAAATTTTAATTCCCCCGCAGATAAATCCCTATTCCAAAAATATTTGGTTCTTGCATTTTATTCTTTCTTACCCCCTCTAAGAGGGGAAGAATATTATAATACTGTTATTGTTAATAATTGCTCTGATGGATCATATGAAAATTTACTCAAATTAACAAAAAGAAATATATTAGATATAACTAATAAAAAATTAGTTTCTTATTATTATAAAACCGCAAATGTTTATGGATTAAGAATTATTGATATTCCTAAACAAGTTATAGATATAATTAAACAAAGCCAAATTATCAATGACTTTAATCATTTCTTATTCCCTAATCTAATCAGTGTTAGACCCGAACCTATGAGCCAACCGGCATTCACTGGTATGTTATTTAGAATATTTGATCCCAATAAAATTAGTACTTCTATGCTCAGAAAGATATATATATCTGATATACTTAAGAAAATGAAAGATCCAAAAAAAAGAAAAGAATTGGCATTTATTATGGGTCATAGTATCGATGCCCAAGAATTCACTTATTCCAGATTTAAAAAAATATAAAAAGTCCCAATAAATTGATTTTTTTTAATTAATTATTAAAAATCTTTAAAATGAACAAGTTTGATATTTCAATCATCATCATTAAGATCGCTATTGTTGTGTCCTTCTATATGGGGGCTAAGCAAATTGCTATCTCTGACAAAATGCCTCTGCTTGGAGATCTCATTGATTCTGAAATTTGTGAAAGAGACGGAGCTTTCTTTGAGGATAACAATAGTGTTTCACTTATTACGGATATTAGATGTCCCAATGATACTGAATTTAGAACAATCAGCTTCCCCTGCTATGATAGCTGCAAATATGAAAGATTTGAAGAAACTGATGATGTTTACAATAGTATCGTTATTTACACATTCTCCCCAAATAACTATAAAACAATTGCTGGAAGTATTCCAGATAAGAAGACTCAAATAAAGATCTTTGGAATTCTTTACATTATTGCTTCTATTATTGCTTCTATTGGACTTTACTTCTATCAAGACAAACCAACCCAAGAAGTTCCACAACCAAAGAAGAAGAAAAACACTCGCAGAAGTGTTGTTTAATTTTTTTTAAATAAAATTAAAATCAATTTAAAAGAAATAGAATAATATATATTGTACTCGTAGCTCAGTCGGTAGAGCAACGGTCTTATGAGCCGTAGGTCGCGGGTTCGAGTCCCGCCGAGTACACTAATTTTATTTTTTTTGTTAAAAATCGTTAAGATTTTTGTTAAAAATCGTTAAGATTTTTGTTAAAAATCGTTAAGATTTTTATATCTCTCTCTTCCATTTTTATCTTTTATTGTTAAATTAAAATTCATTTCTTTTTTTAATCTTTTATATATCGGCTCAGATTTAACAAAGAAATACTCAATATGATCTTTACATATTGGAACAACTAAACTTGTTGTTTTTACTACTATTATCTTACTATGTTTCAAACAATATGAACACTGTATCCCAATAAATTCCTCTGATCTATTTCTATTCAAATAGTTTATTATCTTATTTGATATATTCATTAATCTAAAGAAAAATATATTTTAATAAAAAAATAACCGAAGATATCAATATCTTCTCCACTCAACATAAAAATCTTTTAAATCAAAACAAGTTAATCTTCTAACTTCAACATTCATTTTTTTTGTATTCCTTTCGATTTTATCTTTACAATAGATATTAATATAATAATTCCCACCATAAGCAAATACATTATTCCTTGGTTCATAATCTTCATAATCAAAATTATTAAATAATATAATTTCGTGTTTCAATAATTCATAATATATATCATAATTTTCCAATTTTAATAAATATTTATATCTATATTTATCTTTATCCCCAAATTTAAATTTATTTACAATTTCAAAATTTTTAATTGTAAAGTAAATATTATATTTTGGATATTTATATACAAAACTTTTCTCATTCTTATATTCTTCTACTTCCCGAAAGTCGTAATATTCCATTTTCTCATTTTAATTAATAAATTTTTCATTTTTTAATGAAATAATAAAATAGATGGATTATATTATTATCTTACCGCATCAGTTATTTCCAATTTCATTTTACAAAGATTTAAAAATTAAAAATATTTATTTCTATCATCATAAATATTTTTATAATCCAAAATTTAATAAAAAAAAACTTTTACTTCATTTATTATCTTCTAATGATTATATTTCTCTTCTTAAAAAAAATAATTTTCATGTTAAAGAGGGAAATACTCTTCCAAAAAATAACATTTATCATATCTATAATCCAATCGAATATAAACTTATGAATGAATTTAAAAAATTAAAAAATATTACTTTCTATGATACTCCTATGTTTATTCTTCCTAATCATAAATTAAAAGATTTTAACTCTAATTCACAAATTGCTTTTTACACAAAAATGAGAAAAGAATATAATATTCTTCCTAATCATAAAAGATCATATGATAAAGATAACAGAGATCCATTACCCAAAAATATGCTTAATAAAATTCCCAATATTCCTAATCTTAAAATTAAATATAATAAAGAAGCAAATTATATAGATAATAAATTTAAATCCACCATTGGAAATACCAATAACTTTAATTTCCCAATTAATCGAAAACAAGCATTAATTTGGCTTAATGATTTTATCAAAAATAGACTCAAATATTTTGGACAATATCAAGATGCAATTGTTATAGAATATAATACTCTATTTCATTCTATACTAAGTCCCGCAATTAATATTGGTTTAATTACACCAATAGAAGTAATTAATGCAATAATTAAAACAAAAAGCCCCATTAACAGTAAAGAGGGATTTATTCGGCAAATACTTGGTTGGAGGGAATTCATGAGACTACAATATTGTCTTAACAGAAATGATATAATCAAATCCAATTTCTTTAACGCTAAAAAGAAATTAAATAAATCTTGGTATAATGGAACAACAGCCATTGAACCCCTTAATAAAATAATAATTAAAGGAATTGATACCGGATACTTACATCATATTGAAAGATTAATGATTGTTGCCAATATTATGACATTAGAAGGGATTAATCCAAAAGATATGAATAATTGGTTTATGGAATTTAGTGTTGATAGCTATGAATGGGTTATGATACCCAATGTTTATGGTATGGCCTCTTATGCTTACACCAAATTATCTACTAAACCATATATCTCAACATCTAATTATTATACTAAAATGACTATTTCTTTAGATGGGAAAAAACCAAAAAGAATTGAATATTGGGATAATTTATTCTGGAAATTTATTAAAAAACATAAAAATAAAATAAATAAAATTAATAGAATGAAACAATTTATTTATATGTTGGAAAAAAAATAAAAAATTATTTTTTATTTTTATAATAATAAAATATCTTATTTTATTATTATAAATTAATAGTAATGGCTACTTATAAGTTTAATAATGGTGTTAAAACCGAATTAGTCACTACTACTTCTGCTTCTTCCGGTTCAGGGAATAATGGACTGGATTTAACAATATCTACTGGTCAAGGTGATGGTGTTGGTAATGGTGGTAATATTAACATTGCTGCTGGTGAATCAACTGGAACTGGTGTTCAGGGTTCTATCACATTTGATGCTCTTGATTCAACAAATCCTATTCCTTTTAATGAAGCCGGTGATATAAATCTTATACCACAATTTGTTGCCACTTCTGTTATTGGGGCTTTAAACGAACTTAAAAATCCATTAGTTTTGCCTGTTGAACAAAATTCATATTCTCAATTAACTGATCTTAATTATAATGGAACTTCACTTCAAGATTTGCCCGGGTTTATTGATGTTTCAACCGGAAATTGGCTTATTAATTACTCTTTTGTTTTAACAACGAGTAGTCCCGGTGTATCTGGATTTATTGTTGTTCGTGATTCAAGTAATAATATTATTGAAAACAGTAAAACTTTTATTACTTCAAATAGTTCAACAAATAGATACCCCATTTCTAAACATTTTATTTACACAGAAGCCAATGTTTCAAATAATCTTAAATTAAGTTTTGCTCTTGATGGTGCAGGTACTGATGTTGCCATTGAAATGCAACCATTAGCCGGTTTTGACAATCCTGATCAAATCCCAGTTTTATGGGGAACTGAATTATCATCCACTTTTGATTCTTTTAATTACACAAATACAGATATTAATTATAATGGAACAACACCACAAGATGTTGGTTCCGGTACTATATCTTTAACCCCCGGTGATTGGTTTATTGGTTATAATCTTACTCTTACCACACCAACCACTATTGATACTGTCGCTGTTTTTGTTAGAGATACAAGCAATAATATAATCGGTGTCTCACAAACAATTATAACAAAAAATACAACATTAAACAGAATAAATGTATCTAAAACATTTATTCTCTCTGTTGGATCTAATACTGATTATAAATTGTCTTTTGTTCTTGATTCAACCGCCGATACTAATGTTGCTATTGAAATGGATATTCTTACCAACTTTACAGGCAATGATCAAGTTCCCAATCTTTGGGCTGTTGATATTTCCTCTTTTTCTGATTTTCAACAAACAGTTTATTCTACCACAACAGATGTTAATTATAATGGAACTAATATTGTTGATATAACCAGCACTATTCCTTTAAGCAGTGGTTATTGGATTGTTGGATATAGTATGGCTCTTAATGCCCCTATTAGTAATGATAGTCCAATTACTTTTGTTCGTGATTCAAGCGATAATATTATTGAATTGTCTAAATATTTTGTTTCCCCTATAAATAATTCCACAAGATATACTGTTTCTAAAAGTTTCTTCTTTTCTCAAAGAATGACATTAGAAGATATTAAATTAAGTTTTAGACTTAATCTAAATGCCGATACTACAACGGCCATTCAAATGACTGGTTTTTCTACCTCTAACCCTATTCAACAACCAGTTATTTGGGCTATTAGAGTTGGGGATTTAACTGGCACTTCCTTCTTAGACTTATTCGATACTCCAGAAAGTTATGTTGGAAAAACTAATCAAATTGTTGCCGTTAATACAACTGAAACTGGATTGAATTTTAGAAGTTTAATCGCCGGCACTGCCATATCAATTATTACAACCCCCGATGATTTCACTATTAACTCTGATGCTTTTAACTCTCTTAATAATGTCGGAGCCGGAACCGGTATAATCGGTATAGATAATGGTAATGAATTACAAATGAAAACTATTATTGCTAATAGCCCCCTAAGTTTAACTAATAATGCTAATGATATTACTCTTGATTCTGATGCATATAACTCTGTTAATAATATTGGATCCGGGGTTGGAACACTTGGTATAGATAATGGCAATGAATTACAAATAAAAACATTAAGCGCCGGAACTAATATTAGTTTAACTAATAACACCGATAATGTTGAAGTCGCTGTTTCACAAAATTATGTTTATGAAACTATTCATCTTTTTACAACAAGTGATTTAAATACTGCATATGATTGGCCTTTAATCACTGGTGGCGTTACCAGAGATATTAGTGGTGGAGATAATGATGTTATTACTAATAATGCTTCTTTTGGTTGGTGTACAGTTTATGCCGCAGAAGTTTATAAAATTGCTGTTATTACTAATGGAACTGAATTTAGTGATACTAGTACAAATACTCTTAATGTTAAATTATATAATAATAGTAATCAAACAACACCTGCTTATCAAACAGGAGCTTTAGGAGAATCCGATTTTACACGAACAATACCAAGTGGTGTTGGAGATAGTGGACAAGAATCAAGTTATTGGATATCCCCTGATATTACAACATTTTCTTTATTTGCAAATGACCTTTTATATGGTTCAGTTGATGTATCAGGTACTTTGGGTGGTGGCAGTGGGCCAGAAGGTTTATCTGTTCAAATTTATACAAGAAGATTAGTTTCAATTCCTTAATTTTAATTTTTTTTGGATAAAAATAAAAAAATTATTTTATATTAATAATGTCAAACAATGTATTTCGTATTGATACAATTAGTCCTTTAACTGGTTCTACTGTTGGCATTAATGGTGTTAATATAACTGGCACCTCTCCTGCAACTAATCAACTATTAACAACATCAAGTTCTACTTCTGCTGATTGGCAAACTGGTGTTTCTTCTTTAAGATCTGCTTCTAATACAATTAATGTATCTAATTCTAATCCCCCTTCTGTAAATGATATATTTATTACCTCTAATACAACATCTGCTTTTTGGCAATCAATTAGCTCTCAACTTAAAACACCAGTTAGAACTGCAACAACACAAAATGAAACCCTAACAGATGTTAGTGCCGGAAATACAATTGATGATATTGTTTTAGTTATTGGTGATAGAATTTTAATCAATTATCAAACAACAGAAACAGAAAATGGTATTTATACAGTTAATGCTAATGGTGTTGCACCCACAAGATCTAGTGATTTCGATACTGCATCTAATCAAGCAAATTCATTTGTTTTTGTTCAAGAGGGAACTATTAATAATGGAAAAGGTTTTGTTTGCAGAAATATAGATGGAAGTGATACTGTCGGTACAGATAATATTAATTTTGATATATTCGCCGATATTGGAACAACAAGTGTTTTTGTTAATAATATTGAAGGATTTCTAAATGCTTTAACAAATGGTATCCCTTACATTAAAATAGCCTCAGGAACTTTCACTATTACCGATAATACACCAATTACTATTAATAGTAATACAACTATTGAAGGATCCGGTTTCGATAATACAACAATCTTTGTTAATTTATCTGAAATACCAGATAGTCCCAATATTCTCTTTACTATTCAAGATAATTGCACTTTCAAAAATCTTGCATTCAGATTAGGTACAGCACCAACATCCTCTGTTGTACCTTCTGCAAATATGTTTTACATCAATTCGTCTAATTTTAAATCAATTAATGTTAAATATTATAATTTTAATGGATTAAGTGAAGAAATGGTTGGTTTATCTTTAGAAACAAGAACTTTAAGTCTTTTTACAATTGATAGCGCTAGTAATGTTCTATTCCAAAATTCACATTTTAATGATTGTTTTTTAAATACTCCTGCTTTAATCAGTATTGAAGGAACTTCATCAATTATTCAATTTAAATATTGTAAATTTGTAAATATTGATGGAAATGATCCTAATAATAGTAGTTGTATTTCAGTAGATAATACTGTTGATAATGTATTAATTTCTAATTGTTATTTTGATTCTAATGAAATTGGATTACAATTTGCTGAAAATACTTCTACTATAGTTAAAAATTGCTATTTTCGTGATAACTCCAGATCAATTCTTTCTCCAAATAATAGAAATTCAATTTATAACTCAAATACATTTATTAATAGTAGTTCAATTAATTCCTTTGCAAGTACAACAGTTCATAATTCTAATACTTATATTGAAGCTCCTTTGAATGGTGTTAGTATAGAATTAAGTAGCACTAATGCTGGTTTTATATTTAATAATAATATTTTACTTGACAATATTCAAGTAAGTTATAGTAATACTGGTACTAATTATACAACTGGTATTTTAAGTAATAATTATTACTCTGATAATATTAATACTTCTTCACCACTTAACTTAACAAATCCTTATAATTATAATCCAAATGTAGATGCATTAATTTTAACTATTAATAATATTTTTAATAGAATAATTAATTTCAATGATCTAATTGATGAAACAATAATAGGCAATGCCAGTTTAATTGATTTACAATCTGCAGATGGGTTTGTTTCACCAAAACTAACTTATCAAAATGTTAATACACCAAATACCGGTTCGATGATAACAAATGCTGGTCAAATTAATATTATTATAAATACTAGTATTATACCTGGTCTTGATTTATATATTGACTCATCTGAATATTCTACTGATCCAACAACCAGTACATTAATATTACCAAATTATAAAATATGTTTAGTTGATACTGGTAATTATGGATTTTTAGTATTTGAAGTTGATAATTAAATTTATTTTTATGGATTTGAAATTGATAATTAATTTATTTTTGTGGATTTAAAAAAATAAATAAATTTATTTTTGTGGATTTAAAAAAATAAATAAATTTATTTTTTTATATTAATGACAGATACAACGTATGTTGATGAAATTCAACCATTATCTGGTTCAACTTTTTCCTTCAATGGATTAACTGTAAATGATACTCCCCCTTCAACCAATCAAGTATTAGTTGCCGTAGACCCATCTAATGTTGAATGGCAAACCGGCACTTCTTCCTTACAAACAACTGGAAGTAATGTTAATTTTAATACAACACCAACACCATCTACTGGTGATATTTTATATGCCTCAAGTGCAACAACTGGTGATTGGACTGTTTTAGTTGAAAATAGTAAAGCAAATGTTAAAGTTGCTACAACAGAAGCTATAACAATTACCTCTATTAATACTGGTGATGTTATAGATGGTATTACTCTTGAAAATAATGATCGCGTTTTAGTTAAAGATAATACAACCGAAAATGGCATTTACACTGTAAATAATACAGGAGGTTTAACAAGAAGTTCTGATTTTGAACTCGGGCTATCTGTTAGTTATAATTTCATATTTGTTTCAGAGGGTAATACTAATAAAGACTGTGGTTATATATGTACAAATGTTAGTGGATCTGATACTGTTGGTTCTAATCTAACTTTCAAAATATTTAGTAATCCCCAAACAAATCTAACGGTTGCAAGTGCTTCTGCTCTTGAATTAGCCGTTAATTCTAGTTCTTCTAATAATATTACTGTTTTACCCGGAAATTATACTCTTTCCTCTACATTAAATTTATCTTCTAATATATCTATTAGTGGATCCAAACATTCTACAGTTATTAATGGAATATTTAACTTAGATGGTGTTGATAATATTAGTATTCAAGATATTGAATTTGGATTAACTACCTCTGATAATTCTATAATATTTGAATCTAATCCTGAAAATGTTTTGATTAAAGATTGTGTTTTTAATAGTACAGATGGAATATCTGTTCTAATTAACTCTGGATCTAATGTTAATATTGTTAATTGTATCTTTAATAACACTCATAGTAGAATATCTATTGATCAAACTAATGCCTCTTTTAACATTGATAACATTAACATTATTGATTGCAAATTTGATGGATTAAATGCAGGAAATTTCTCTATATCAATCGATGTATCCGCTAATATTAATATTGAAAATATAATTAAAATTGATGGATGTAGATTTACAAATATGACAGGTGGCGCAATTACTACATTTACTGGTTATATATATATCACTAATTCAACATTTACTAATGTAACCAACGCTGGTGGTGCTATTGTATCTGCTACTACTAATCTTATTCTTCAAAATTGCCAATTTAGATCATCAACCTCTTGTGATTTTGGTGATGCTTTTAGTAATATTAATGGAAATGTATTTATGAATCCATCTGGTTTTATATTAAATGCTAATTCAACTAAATCTATTATTTCGAGTAATTATTTTGATACTACAACAAGTGCTATTCTTATTACAAATTCAAATGCTAATGCTCTTATTAAAAATAATATATCATTTGCTCCATTTGAGATTCCAGCTTTTAATACACGTACAAAAGTATTGGCAAATAATAATCAAATAATAACAAGTCAAGGTTCTCCTAATGGATATGAAGATTATATTCTACTTGATACCAATTTAACTATTGGTTTACCTGATCTAAATTTTACATCTGCAACTCATACTGTTAATATATTTGCAACTGGATCTGGATCAAAAAATATACAACCTAATTCTCCCGGAACTTTAAATGATGGTATAACATCTTATACAAATATTAGTTTAAATCCAACAACAGGTGTTGTTGTTTTACAATGGAGTGGTCTTGTCTGGAATGTTTTAACTAATGAAAATGCTGTATTTACCTAATCATTTAAATTATTTTTTTTTTTGAACAAATATAGTAAATGACAACAAGAACTGATAATTTTGAATCATATAATGGTTCAAGTGTTAGCCTTTACAACGTTGCCATTGATAATACTGCACCAAATACAGATGAATTATTAACTGCAACTTCTACAAACTCTGCAGAATGGATAGAGGGAATTACTGATATTAAACTTAATTCAGGTTCTATATCTGTTAATAATAATACACCCAATGAAGATGTTCAAAATGTTTTAACTGCATCTTCCTCCACAACTGCAAATTGGAAAGCATTTTCCAATAATTTAAAAAATGCTGTTGTTGCCGCTACAACAGAAGCCATTACAATTGCCTCTATTAATGATGGAAATGTTATAGATGGTATTACTCTATCAACTGGTGATCGAATTCTTGTAAAAGATAATGGAAATAATGAAAATGGTATTTATGATGTTAATGCATCTGGTGGATTAACTAGAAGTTCTGATTTATTATCTGGTGTTTCTGCATATAATATTTATGTTTTTGTTTCAAGAGGAACCATAAATAAAAAAACTAAATTTTATTGTTCTAATATTCCAAGTAGTGATATTGTTGGTACAGATACATTAATCTTTCAAGTTTCAAACAGCGCTGGAAATACTGTTTTTGTTAATAATACTATTAATTTAAGAGAAGCAATTGATAATGGAGCTTCTCATATTAAATTAATTTCTGGGGATTATAACTTTGATTCATTGCCTGTATTACTTATTGCTTTATCTAATGAATCAAATATTCTTTTTGAAGGACTTGGAGATGTAAATGTTATTCAACCAGATAATAGTTCATTAACATCTCTTGTTCAAATTACTAATTGTTCAAATATTACATTTAGAAATATAAATTTTAATTTTGGTGGATCTGATAGATGTGTTCGTTTTTCTGGTAATGAAACAAATATTACTTTTGAAAACTGTAATTTCACTTCTTCATTAATAAATTTTAATAAAGTTTGTTTTGAAAAAACCGGAACAAGTCTTGTTGATGGAGTAAATATTATTAATTGTAATTTTGATTTACAAGGAACTAATGTAACCGCAATTAGTTTTAATGGAAATATTGGAACAGGTGTTTCTCAAAATATTTTAATTTCTAATTGTACTTTTTCAACAGCAACTTGTTTAAATCATATTATATCAAATGCCAATAATATGATTATTAAAGAGTGTATTTTTAACTCAACAACTGATGTTGCCATTAATATTGTTTCAAATAATAATACTTTTGGACAACAAACCATTATATCTGATTGTATATTTAACTCTATAACTAATAATCCAATTGAATTAACCGGAACAAGCTCTGATCCTGTTATTGTTTCTAATTGTATATTTGATTCTTGTCCTCCTATCCTGGCAAATAATAAATTAATTCTTAATAATTGCCATTTTAATAATCAACAAGTTAATGCATTACTTCTTAATAATGCTGAATCATCAAACTCAATTGTAACCAATAATATATTTAATACATTAACAGATAATTTTTCAATTGTAGTTGAAACAAATAATGATCATTGTATAATATCTGAAAATGCATTCCAACAAATGTTTTTTAGTAATGGCGAACCAACATATAATGCTTTTATTACATTCACTAATATGACAACTTCCGAAAATACAAGAATACTCAGAAATAATGCTTGTACTTCTTTATCCATAAATGATACTTCTCAAACAATTATTGGAAATTTTGATGTTCTTACTTTTGATCTTACTACAAGTGTTCAACCTCTTCTTGGATGCACACTTACTGATATTTCTTGGGGTTCTACAGGCCATATTTGTTCTTTTAAATATATTGGAGGATCAACAGGCTATACCATTGTACCAAATTCAAGAACAATTTCTCCAAATAATACTAATACTTCATGGACAAGAGTTGAGTTACTCTCAATTGATGAAACAATAACATTACAATGGACTGGTAATGCTTGGAAAGTATTTAATGTCGGAACCGGAACAATTGTTTAAATTAAAAATTATTTGTTTTAGAAAATAAAATAATTTTATTCTATTAAATAGAAAATAAATGTATAATTTTAATCAGTATAGAAATAATATAACAAATATTAAATGTATTAATTGTGGTGGTCATGGTCATTTTTATAAAAATTGTTTTGAACCTATTATTAGTTATGGAATTATCTGTTATAAAATAATTAACAATGAACCTAATTTCTTATTAATTCAAAGAAAACATAGTATTTCTTATATAGATTTTTTAAGAGGAAAACATAATAACTCTATTAATTTTATTGAAACCTTATTTTCTTCAATGACTTATGATGAAAAAAAAAAATTAATTGATTGTTCCTTTGATGAATTATGGAATGATTTATGGATTAATAAAAATCATAAATCTTTTAAATTCGAATATGAAACTGCTAAGAATAAATTTGAAATTATTACTAAGGGTTATATGTATGATGGATATTATATATCCATGAAAAATTTATTTAATAAATTTAAATCAAATAATATTGAATTAGAATGGGGATTTCCTAAGGGACGTCGGAATAAAAATGAATCTGATATTATAACCGCAAATAGAGAATTTAAAGAAGAAACAAATATAGATAAAAATAATTATATAATTCATAATAATAATTTAGTATATTCTGAAGAATTTCTTGGTTCTAATGGTATTTGTTATAAATATGTTTATTTTATTGCTCAAGCAAATAATATAGATGTTAATATTAATAATAATAATAAACACCAATTAAGTGAAATTGGGAATATTGGATGGTTCTCTTTTAAAGATGCCTGCAAATTGTTTAATAATAATAATAGAAGAATTAGTTTATTAACTAAAATTAATGATTACCTTGTTTAATTGAACACCTTGTTTAATTGAACACCTTGTTTGAATTTATATTATTTTTTTTTACATAAATAGAATAAATATGTTTTCAAAAATAGAAAGTAAAACTTTTGTTCAGGATTTGATTAGAAAAAAAGAATTTGCTCAATTTAAGAAAAAAGAACTTGATAAAGAAGAAATATGTGAAACAAATAGAGAAAAAGAAATATTAAATCAACAAATGATTATAAAAAATTATATCAATCCTCATAGTATTTATAAAAAATTATTAGTTATGTGGGGAACTGGTAGTGGTAAAAGTCTTGGGGGTGTTTTAATTGCCGAGAATTTTAGAAATCACATCAATAGAATTAGACAAAATACAAGTATGAAACCAAATATTTATATTATTAGTTCTGCGGAAGCCCATAATAATTTTAAAAAAGAATTATTTGGGGATTTTATTGAAGAATCATATATTTCTCCTGATGAAAAGAAAAAATTAAAAAATTTAGAAAAAAATAGTATATTAAGTAAAACAAATTATGATATCTATTCTAATTATAAAAATGAATTAGAAAAAAGATTATCAAATCCTGAATTTGGAGGGTATTATGAATTTATGGGTTATACCACATTTCAAAATAGAACACTTGGTGCTAAATTAAAATCTTCAACTGGATCCAATATTAAAGACGAAAAAGGCGAATATCGTCGAAAGAAAAATATTTCTAATATGGATAGAATGGATTATTCTGTTCTTATCTTTGACGAAGCTCACGAAATTGAAGGTGGCGATTGGGGGAAATCATTAGAATTAGTTATTTCAAAATCAAAAGGCCTTATTGTTATATTATTAACTGCAACTCCTATGATTGATAAACCCATTGAAATTGTTCAAATGCTTAATTTCCTCTTACCCGATAACAAAAAATTAAAAAAGATGGAATTATTTGAAAATGATATTAAGTTAAAACCTAATGCCGATAAAATTATTGGGGAAGCAAGTAAAGGATATGTTAGTTATTTTAGAGGATTTAATCCCAATACATTCCCAATGCGGGTTGATAAAGGAAAATTATTAAATGGATTTAAAGAGTTAAGATTAATTCCTTGTGTTATGGAAGATTATCAATTGAAAGAATATCAAAAAATATATAAAAAAGAAAATTATGATGTTAATGATTTACCTCCAATTGGGGGCTTAAAAAGTTTTTTAAATATGATTTTACCTACTCCTGATGGATATGGAATATATAAGAAAGATGAAATTAATACAATTTATAGAAATGTTGATCCTAAATGGTTAGAAAAAATGGGAATAGAAATAAAATATAATCAAACAAAAGATATAATTGTTTCTGGCTCCATCTTAAATTATAAAAATATTGGAAAATATAGCTCCAAATTTAAAAAATTAATTAGTAATCTATGGAATTCCTTAAATATTAATGGCGGTACTAATTTTATCTATAATGATCTTTTAAATGGTATTGGTATCAATTTAATTGAGGAAATACTTTTAGAAAATGGATTTGAAAAATATAATATTAATGAAAGTTCATATTATAACTCTATTACTTTTAGAAAAAATACTTTATGTGTATTCTGTAGAAAAACTGATCATAAAAAAAATAATCATACATTTAAACCCGCTAAATTTATCTCTTTAACTGGAGAATTAGAACATATTGAAAGAAATAAAGTTATCTCTTTAATCAATAATATAGATAATAAAGATGGAGCAATAATTAAAATTATTCTTGGTAGTGAAATTACAAGTCAAAGTATCGATTTAAAGAGAATTAGAGAAGTACATATAACAACATTTGAAAATAATATTTCTAAATTAAATCAAATTATTGGAAGAGGTATTCGTCATTGCTCTCATCTAGGATTACCAAAGAAAAAATGGATAGTTGATGTTTATCGTTATTGTAGTGTTTTACCTAATAATAAACCATCTAAAGAAACTGAAAAATATTTATTAGCAGAGAAAAAACAATTTGTAATTAAAAATATTGAAAGACAAATTAAAATAAATTCTTTTGATTGTTATCTTAATAAAATTTACAATATGTTAGATAATAAATATAATTATACTGAACAATGTGATTATACTAAATGTCATTATCATTGTTCTTATGAACCTAAAAATAAATTAGAAATAGATAAATCCACTTATGATTTATATTATTATGCAGAAGAAATTAAAAGAATTAAAAAAAGAATAATTAAATTATTTACCATTGATATTATCTGGAATTATTCCGATATTAAACATAAATTAATTAAACGTGATATTGATCTTATTGATGATAAATATATTTGGATGGCTCTTAATGAATTAATTGAAGATAAAACTATTGTTATTAATCAATATGGATACGAAGGATTTATTATCTATGTTGGCGAATATTATTTATTCCAACCTTTAAATAATCCAGATATTAACTTGGATCTTGTTCATAGATTATTGCCATTTAAAAATGAACAATCAAAAAGAATTAATTTAAGGAATTTTATTGAAACTGGCAAAGTTAAATCCGTCTTTAACATTAACGAAATTATAGATAAATTAAATAAAATAGATAATATACAAAATTTAGGAAAATTAGTTAGCAAATTACCCATTAAAGTACAAACTAAATTAATTGAAGATGTTTTAGAAATGATTATACAAAAACAATCTGTATCGTTCGCAAAAGATTTTATTAATTATTATAAACCATATCTATTAACAGAAGATCAATTGATTAATAGCAATTATACTACTATTAATACTCTATCTACTGATAGCAAAATATATGATAATAGTTATATTGGTCATATATTTGGAAAAAATATTAGATGTTATACAGAAAATGGATGGAGCCATTGTGAAAAAGATATTACTAAAACAAATAAAAAAGTTAAAGAAAATAATTTAGTTATTGGTATTATTGATAAGGATAAAAATAATAATATTGTATTTAAATTAAGACCACCTATTATGACATTTAAAGATATATTAGATAGAAGAAAAATTGCTAAAGGTTTTGTTTGTGAGAGTACAAGTAATAAAAAAAGTATTATTGAATATGCAAAAATGTTAGATATCATAAAAGATAATATTGTTGTTAAAGAATTATGTAAAGAAATTGAAGATGAACTAAGAAGAAGAGAAATTCGAGATAAAGGAAAAGTTAAATGGCTTTATGAAATCATTGATATTATTTAATCGTTTATTTTGATTTTTTTTTTAAATATGTTATAATGAAATATGAATAAAACTAAATTAGAAAAATTAAATAGTTTTTTAAATTATGACAGAATACAATTATTTATAAATTCATTTAATCATAGTTATAACAATAATATTTTAAAAATGAATTATAAATATTTTGGTAATATACAAAAAAGATTTGAACCAGAAGATTATATTAAATTAAGATACACAAATTATACACTTCCTGAAAAAATAAAATTAAAACAAATTAATAATAATGTTTATAATCTAACTGAACAGTTTAGATTTAACTTATTCTATAACCTGGAATTGGAATTGCCAGTTAATTTTGATTTAACAAAAAATATTATATTTAGCATTAAAAATAAAGAAAATATTATTTGTTCTATATCTTTATTTGGTTGTGATTTATTTTGTTTTCAAAAAAGAAATACATATAAAATAAAAAATAAAATAATTTTACCAATATATTTATTTGAATGTTTTGAAAAAAAATATATTGATATTAATGATTTTGATAATAATATATATTTAACTATTGAAAATATTAATTATTCTAATATTGAATTATATTGTTCCGCTATTGTTAATAATGATAGAAATATAAATAGAGATTATTGTGAATTTATTATGAATGAAAAAAATGATTTTTTAAATAATAATGCTTGGATTAATAATAATGAAAAATATAATTTTATTCATTCCTCTATTGATAATTCAAATAAATTTGTCATTGATTTCAATAATAATTATTTTACTCAATTATATTATTTCTCTTTGTTTTATGAGAATAACAGAAATATACCAGAAATAAAAGAATTTAATGTCGAAATAAATAAAAATACTATACCTTTTAACAGCAGCAAAATTTTATTAAATAATTCTAAGAATTTTCATGTGGTTTCTTTATTCCCTGATAGTTCCACCGATTTAATCAAGGATAAAAAAATTTTTGGAATTAATTTTGCAAATTATAATAATATAAAAAATAATATTACCTTAAAAAATAAATTAAAAGATAATATTTATTCTATTATCGGATTTATTACTTATAATATTATTGTTTATAAAGAAAAAAAGAATTTAATTATTTAATCTAATGTAACTAAATTCCCATATTCATCTAATTCATAATCATTTGTTTCTTTATCTATCGGTAAAAATTCTTCTGCTTCTTTATTAATACTTTGTAAAGCATAATATGCCGATTTATTTATATCTTCGTTATACTCTTTATGATCATTCCATTTTTCAATTGCATCTAATATTTCATCTAAAGTTTTAATATTACATTTTTTTAAATCAATATGACATCCTGAACTATTCTCTTCATATTTTATTTTTTTATCTATTATTATCTGTAATATACGCCTCATTACTATATTATCTATATCTTTAGTTTCCTCTAAAATCTTTGAACATTTGTCAAGCTTCTTCATTGAGTTTTAATTAAAAATGAAATTATTTTTAATTAAATTAAATTTACCTTATTTATATTAAATGCTTTTGAAGAAAACCCTTAGACGTTCTATTTTAATTCCTTCTTTTAATCTAAGTAATATTAATAATGAATTACTTCGTATTTTAAGAGGAGAAATACAAGAAAGAATTACATCAGATGGTTATATTGTTTCAATTAATCGTATTGTTTCAAAGTCTGTTGGAAAAACTATGGCCTCTTCTATTGATGGTAGTGTTAAATTTGATGTTAACTTTGAATGTGATATTCTTAATATTGAAGAGAATAATATTCTAATTGGATGTACAATCAATAATATTACACCAATCGGTATTTTTGCATCTTATAAAAATTATATTAATATCTTATTAATTAAAAAGAAATTGCCGGCTAATTTTGATACTTTCTTTAAAATTAATAATACAATTAATATTAAAATTGTTAAATTCACCTATGAATTAACTCAAAAGAGGATTAATTTAATCGGCGAAATTTATTTCTATAATTATATTGAACCTTTTGAAAATAGATATGTTAATCTTATTAAAGATGGAAATGAGGATAACTTTAACTTAGATGTTATTTACTCTGATTCAATTGATGATACTCCAAATAATTTAGAATTAGGATATGGAAAACAAATCCCCGATTTATTAACTTCTATTCTTAATATTGACAATGATATCTGGAATTATTATGTTAATTATACTAATCCTTTTAATCAATTAACGTCCAAAAAAGATTATAATATTTTTACTGAAATTTTCCATTTAATCGATAAAAAATTCTCAAATGTTTTTATTATAAATGAAACAGATGGATTACTTAATAAAATTAAAGAAATGAAATTGAAAACTAAGGGAAAATATGATTTAGTTATTGGAAATAATGGACAAGATTTTATTGATTTCTCTATTGATATTGAACATTTTTCAATGAAGGGCATTTTTAAAGATGTTTATGATGGACTTAACAAATTGGAAAAGAAAGGTACTTTTATCTTGAAGGTTTTCAATTTATATACTTATCCAATGGTACAATTAATTGATATTCTTAAAAAATTATTTGAAAAATCACATATATTTAAACCAGAAACATCTAATATGAATAATTCTGTTAGATATCTTATATTTGATGGGTTTATTGATATAGATAAAAATACACTCAATGGGTTTAATGATATTAGTAAATCAAAATATAAATACCCCAAATTATTATATCCCATTGAATTAATTAATCAATTGACAATTAACTGGGTTCTCGCTTCTAATATTAAAATCGCCGAAATTCAATTAAGAAAATTAAATGAAATTATTGATACTATCGAATTTTATAATTATAAGAAAAATAATGATACGCAATTTGTTAAAGAACAAAAAATAATTTCTGATGAATGGATAAAGAAATATAAATAAATAAAATTGTTTATTAAATTTAAAAAAAAATAAAATTAATTTTTTTATTTAATTAATTTTTTTTTAATCTGATAAATAATTTGTTTATTATATTTTTCTTCATTTATTAAAATATTGTTTAACTTTTCTAAACTGGCATATTTGATCAATTCAATTGACATTAACAAGAAATTGTTATATAACGAAGTTGTTAAACATCTATTAATATAAAATTGAGAAGGAGTTTTATATTTTGTTAATATCTTTAATCCCTCAATATAATTATGTTGATTAATATATACCAATATTTCATCTATTTGTTCTTGACTAAAATGATTTGTTTGAATTAATTCTTCTAATCTTTTATTATCTAAATTAGAAATTGAAATATAGATTGTATCCATCTTTTAAATAAAAAAAATAAAATTTCAATTTTTTTCAATTATGGTGAAGGCGATAATTGTATATAAGATATATATGGTGCAACCAGAAACATAAACCACCCTGCTCCAATTATCGCACTCCACATTGGTATCCACCATCCTTTTCTAATTGAACCTATCTTTGTTTCTTCTTCTGTTCTTGCATTGTAATAGATATATACACCAATTACAATTGTTAAAAGACTAATTAAACCTATTGCATATCTACCTTCTGATGCATTTAAAAATATATCTGTAACTGGATCATTCTCTTTATTATGCAAACAATAACTTTTAGCTAAAAATCCAAATAATATAAAAACAACTATATACATAATTGGAATTAATTCTAAACCCGGCATTTATATTTTAATTTTAGTAAATAAATTATAATTTATTTAAATCACCTAAATAATTATTTAAATCTTTTAACTTCTTATTTTCTGTAATTATATATCCCTTAAAATATGGATTTTGATGTTCTTTTCTTTTAATTAAACACCAGAAAATAAATGTTCCAATTAATACAAGTATAGTTATTGTTAAACCATGCCATCCAAATAATTTTTCATTATAATTATTTGGAAATTTATTTGAATAAATAACATAAAACCCAATAACAGATACAACTAAAATTAAATATGCTAAAATAAATTGCCAGGAAGTGAAAGTCTTATTTATATTTTGCCATTTTGTTAATTTTTTAGTTCTATCTCTACAACACAATTCATTTCTCATTAATAATAATCCAAAAACCAATGGCCAAGGTAAAGCCAAATATAATAATATAGCATCTCCAGTATCCATTTTATTATATATTATCTTTATTTTTGTTTATCTTATATATAGAATAACTAAACCCAATTAAGATAAATATATTTAATATTGTTATCCAAATTTCCACTTTATCAGAGTAAATAAAAATTAAAAGAGCAAATAATATTGCTGTACATAATAGATAATATATATACTCTGGTTCTTTGGTAATATTAGATAAATTAACATCTCTATTACCTCCACAATATGTGTTAATTAATTTTAAAACAAAGAATAGATAAATTATATTTATAATTGGTATCCAACCTATATTCATTTTATTCTATTTATTTATAAAAAAAAATTTATAATTGATATTCATTTAATATAAATAAGCAATATTATCAAGATAATACCAAATAGCATATATTCCTGCCAAAAAGGCTATAAATCCAACAATTAATATAATATAATCAAAAGGAGAACCAAAATCATTTTTTATATCTTTATCAAACATTATAAATAAAATTATAACTAAACAAATAATTCCAGTTAATATTGAACCACTAACTGTTTTCTTATAAGCTTCTATTTTACTTGATTCATCTGCAAAAAATCCTATTAAAAATAAGAAACAAACAGCAACTGTCCAATTGGCATAATAAAGAAATTTATTTTTTGATTAAATAATTTATTATTAAAATAATATAATTTATCTTTATTTTTATCTTTTATTTTATAAACATATTAAATATTATATTTTTTTGTTAATTTTCTTAATTCATATGGATCTCTTTCATCAATATCATCTAATCTTTTATTTCTTCTATATTGATATTCCATATTTTCTAAATTAGTTTGTTCATTTGATTTTTCATATATTTTATCTGGATATATCTTTCTAATTGTATCCCCTTCACTCATTGCTGTTAAATTATCTGCTCTTGCTAATCTGTTTGAATCAATAAATTTATCTGGATATCTTAATCTTTGTTCAACACTATATTGTTTCGCCGCGATACCAAATAATCCAATTACCATACCAACAATTAAAAGTATATGTACAGTTAATAGTGTCCAATGATAATCAGATCTAAAATGAAGAAGAAACCATATATTAGCTGCAATAAATATAATAGATAAAATTATAAATGATAAAGAAGTAAATAAGTTAAGCCATTTTCCATAAGGATTAATTGTTTCATATTCGAAATTTTTACATAAAAATAGATAAATTAATATAGGAAAAGTAAAGATAAATGTATTTATTATTGTTGTTTCCCAAAAGTTCATAATATTCTATTAAAATATAAAATTAAGTTAAACAAAGTTGCTTTTTATTTTTGATAGATAAAATATGTTTTTATTATATAAATATGTTTGGAGGAAAACGTCGATTAGGTCAAGGTAGAAGTAGTTATAATCCAATTTCAGATCGTGATATTGATAATAATAATAGAGTATATAATAGTGAAAATGACAAACTAAATATAAAAAAAATTTTAAAAAATATTGGGATTGGAATTATTATTTTATTAATTTTATTTGCCTTTGTTAGTTTATTTATCTTTAATAAAGAAGAAGATAAAATCCCCGAAGTTTGTGCAGATAGTAAAGGCAAATTATCAGGTAATGAATGGACTTTCACTTTTTGGGTTAAATCAAATAAAACTATAGGCACTGGGGAAAACTTAACAATTGCCCAAATTTGTGAAGGAACTGAAAAAGATCCCAAAGTTAATTTTGGTACTTGTATTAATTTCTCTATGGGGCTCAAAAAAGCCGGATGTGAAAATTGTTCTGGTATTTGTCTTCCCGTTTTAGATGATACTTTTATTGAACAAAATTGTGGTTATAATTTTGTTGAAAAAAATCAATGGTACTTTGTTGCCTGGAGCCAAAAAGGGGGCGAGAGAATAATTAAATACTCAACTAATGATTTTAATGGCCAAAAATATTTAACAGGAATTGGATATCAATGCAACGCCGTTTTATATAAAACAGGCGAACATTTTATACTAAATAACCACAATGACATATTCCAATTTAAAGATATTAATGTCTATAATCGGGCATTAAGTGAAGAAGAAATAATTAATGAGTATAATAAAGGGATTTAAAAAAAATCGCCCCCCTTTGAGGAGAAAAGGGAACGTAGTTCCCTTTTCTCCGATGCGCGAATTTATTTGTTTATCAAAAATAATTTTTAATTTTATTTTTTGGAACGGCGTCGCTTAGGAGATTTACTACGACCTTTCTTAGATTTACTACGACGTCTTTTAGGGGATTTACTACGACGTCTTTTAGGGGATTTACTATTACGGCGTTTCTTTTTTAGTTTTGAACCACCTCTTACTGGATTTCTTGAACGACCTGTTGGAGATACACCTGATGATTGTTGTTTAGCTGCAGATAATCCTGGACTTCCTTTACGCCCCTTACGTGCTTTTGGAGCAACAGATGACTTATATCTAACAGGAATATTTATTTCTTCCATATCCTTGATTAAAGCTTCTTCTTGTTCAGCTAATTTTCTCATTTCTTCTTCAACATTTGTTCCTGCCAATTCAAATGCTTTCTTTTTTAATTCTTCAGATATTTCAGGTGAAATATCTTCTGTATCTCTTCTTGTTGGTGCTTTATCTGTTAAATCAGATGTACCTTTTAATGCATTTCTTAAATCTTCAAACATTGCATTTGAATTTGTAATTTCTATTTTATTTCCGTCTCTATCTGTTGTTGTTGTATAATATTTTTTTTCATCTTCAACAAATTTTTCTGTTATTCTTACTGTTGTTTCTGGAGAAGCATCACAAATTGATCTTGCATATGTAACACTTCTATCTCTTCTATTTATTCTATCAAATTCACTTCCTCTTCTTTCTTCAAGCCAAGCTTGTCTTTTACCATCAACTGATTTATTTTTATTTACTTTTTCTAATTTCTTTTTTTTAATTGCATTAAATACAATTGCTAAATTACTTTGAGAATTCATTAGATAAATTTGATTATATATATCTATCTCATTTAACATATCATTGTCATCTCTTAATTTAGTTGCATCCATAATAATCCCATCTAATATCTCTTTAATCTCGTCTTTTGTTTTTTTTTGAGAAAGACCACTCATATTTTTCTTATTATTTTATACATATAAAATAATGTCAAAATCCCCACCAGATTTAAAAATTTTTAAAAAAAATAAAGAAGATGTTGCTTTTTTTTATGAAAACAATAAGAGATTTATACAAAATAAATTATTATTATCTATGTTTAATTATTTTGAAAGAGAATTTAATGTTTGTGATAGAGTTGATTATCTATATATTTATTTTAAATCAAAAACTAAAGATAATACTAAAATTACTAAAACTTTAATTGAAACAAGAGGAATAAAAGATAAAACTAAATTAACCCTAAAAGAAATTAATACAACTAAATCTCAATTAGATAAGAAAATAATAAAAGATAATAATAATTATATTAAAGAAAATAATAATTTATTTAAAAAAAAAATTAAAGAATGTACAAATGATAACAAAATAATTGTAATATATTTACATTTTGACGTAAATAAAAATACAGAAGATAGAAGTGGCAGTCATGCAAATATGATATTTATTCAACCCAATGTTAAATGTATTTATGTTATGGATCCATTAGGAAAGTTTTTAGAAGGAACAAAATTAATTAATGAAATTAAAGAGTTATTTAAAGGCACAAATATTGAAAATTATGAAATTATTCATAGTTCTGAAATTGTTGGCAATTACGCTCCTCAAGTAATTGGAGACATTGAAAATAAATTTAATGGATTTTGTTTTGTTTATAATTTATATTTAACTAAAACCTGGCTTGATCTAATTAAAGAAAATAATAATAATTCGGTTATTACTCTTAAAGAAGTATATAATAAATTATGTCGTAAAAAACCAGAAATAATAAGAGAAGATATGTTGAATTATTTAAAAGAATTATATGAAAAAGCAAATATATATTCTTTTCATTTAAATGTATTTAATACAGATAAATGTAAAAATAAAATAATTACTCTTTATAATTTAGATGAAAATACAAAATTAAATTTTAAATTCAAAAATAATAAATCTAATGAATTAAAATCTTTAATCCAATTAACAGATTATGATAAAATAAAAAAAGAAATATTAAATATTTATTGTATTAAATTTGATTCAAAAAAATTATATGTTTTTGATAAAGAAAAAGAAATTAAATCATATGATCTAATTGAAAATTATAATAGTTTTCAATTATATGATGGATTTATAAGATATAATAAAAAAACATTTATTATTAATAAAAATATTAAATATGATTATATAATTGTTTATTCTGAATTTATTTCTTTAATCCAAAAAAATATTGTTTTATTGTAAATGGAAGTAAATAAATATAAAAAGGTTGCCGATTATTATGAACAAAATTTAGGAGGTACTCAAATTAAATTAAAAAAAGCAGAATTTGATTACTTTATTAGAAAATATGATATATGTAATCTAAAAAGAAATGCATTAATTGAAAAAACAGAAGATGAAACTATTTTTAGATTATTATTAGATAATGAAATTAAAAAAATAGATAAATGTATAAATGAAAAAAAATTAATTATAATTTATTTAATAATTAAAAGATTTGATAGAAGTAGTCATGCAAATATAATTTTTGTTCAACCGAATAGAAAAATTATTAATATAATTGAACCATTAGGTACTCATTCTCTTGGACAAGAAATTAAAGATTATATGAAAGTATATTTTAAAAAAACAAAAGCGGCTGATTATGAAATAAAACATAGTGGGGAATTTAATAAATATGGGCCGCAATTAATTGGAAAAGTTGGGAATAAATTTAATGGATTTTGTTTTGTTTATAGTTTATTTATAACTGATGAATGGATTAAATGGATAAGAGATAATAAAAAAGAAAAAGAACCAACATTAGAGGAAATATATGAATATTTTGATGATCCCTCTTGTAGTGAAAATTGCGAAAAAGAATGTTCAACTGATGATGTATGTTCAAAGAGGAATATTAATATGTACAATATGATGCTTGAGTATTTAAAAGAATTATATGAAAAAATAAATTATTATTGTTATGCTTCTGCTAATTTTAATGAAATACTTAAAAAGGCAGGAGATAATCCCTCTGTTATTTATGGACTATATCGGAAAAAAGATGATAATTTTATTTTTAGAATAGAAATTAAAAAATATCCAATAAATGATTGGATATTAAAAATTGGGGATTTTAATATAAAATGGGGAAAAGATAAAGATAATAAAATAATAAAAATTGGGGACATAACAATTGAAAGAGATAGTAATCTCCGGCATTTTTATATTGATCCAAATAAATTAAGATATAAAGGAAATGATTATAAAATAAATTTTGGAATATTTTATTCTTTCTGTATTAATTCAAAATATATTAAAGAAATTAAAAAATTAATTCCAAATTAAAAAAAACAAAAAATATTATATTATAGAAGATGAGAATTATCACGTATGCATTAATATTTGGTACCGGATATTACTTAGGATATAGTAAATTCACTCCTTATAGTGATGAACCAATTATAACTATGAATGAAAATGGACTTAATATTCTAAATTATCCAATTGTTAAATTAGATGAAAATGGGGGCGTTAATATTATGGGGATTTTTGTTAAAAAATAAAATTTTTTATTTTTAACAATAAAATTTTTTATTTTTAACAATAAAATTTTTTATTTTTCTTTTTTTTTTAAATAAATATAATAAATGGCTTCGAGAATTGGTTTAAATACACGCGATAATAGAGTAAAACAAAAAACGGGTCTTTTTAGTAAATATTTAAATGAATATACAGAAGGATTAATACCTGGTGAAAATAGAACACCTGGAACTGGTGCTCCAATTAAACAAAGATCAATTATTGACACAAATAATTTATTTCCAACTATGCCTTTTCTAAGAAGGAAAAACCCATATAATGGATATAATTTTAAAAGAATAAGAAATGATAAACCACAACCAGAAGAACCTAAACCAAAAAAAACTGTTAAGATTAAAGAACCTGAACCAGAGCCAGAGGAGTATTATGAATCAGATGAGTATTATGAACCAGAGGAATATATTGAATATGAACCAAATCCTGAATATAAACCCAAACCAGAAACAATAAAGGATACATTATCAAGATATGGAGATAATGAAAGATATCAAGAAATAAATGATATTGATTTACAAGAAGAATTATTAAAAGCAACAATTAATTATTTTATTAAAAATTATAAAATTTGTGAATGTTCAAATAAAAATGATATTAATATCTATTTAGAAGAAGTAAATGAAGGTATAAGTTTTTCATCATCTACTTCTAATACATTAAATAATGATTTAAATTATTGTACAGATAATAATAAGATATTAATTGTTAATGTAAAAATATTTTTAAATAATGAATTTAATCATAATAATATTCTTTTTATTCAATCAAATAAAGATAAAATAAATGTTAATATTCTTGAACCTAATTCAAAATATATTTATTATGGTGTAATTAAGGATTATATTCAAGAAATTATACAGAGTTATACAAATAAATCAGTTAATACATTACATAGTGTTGAACAAACAAATGGGATTATTCAAAGTTATAAAGCAAATAGAGTAGGGTTTTACTTTATTTATATTCTATATTTAGTTGAAACTTGGCTTCAATGTTTAGATGAAAGTCCAGACTGTAATCTTGGCAATATTTACGATTTTGTTAATTCTTATAGCCCAGAAGAAATAAATAAAGATATGGGCAATTATTTACAATCAATGATTGATGAATTAAAAAATAATAATATTGAAACAAAAAATTATAACGTAATTTATGAAAAAGCATCAAATAATTCAAATACAGAATGGAACTCAAATGATATTTCTAACATAAAAGATAAAGAAATAATGATAAAAATAAGTAAATTAAATAAAATTTATAATAAACCTATAATTTATTTTAAAAATGAAAATATAAATATAAAAATAAATATTATTATAATTAAGAATAAAGATGAATATAAATTGAAATTTGTTAAATATAAAGATGATAAAATAATTAAAAAAGGAAAAAGTGAATTATATAATAAAATATCTTTATATAAAAATACAATTAAAATTTATAAACCAATTGGCAAAAATCTTAAAATAAAAGATTACTTTAACAATGAATTATTTGATTCTATTCATTATAGACCAAATAGTATTTCAAGTATTTATTATAATTAATAAAATAGAATAAATATTTTAATTTTTTTTTGTTAAGTATATAAATGACAGATATTAAATATCGTTATATTGCTGATTTTTATACAGAAACAAGTAATATGAAATTACAAAAAATAATATATGAAAAAATGATAAATTATTTTATTCAAGAATATAAAATATGTGATTTAATGTATAAAATTAGTATAACTTCTAATAAAAAAAGAGATAAAATTAAAGAAATATCCCCAGAAAAATTGGATAATAATATAATAAAAAAAATTAAAGATTGTATTAAAGCAAATAAAATTATTTTAATCAAATTAAGTTTAAAAACTTTGGAAGGTAAATCAGATGGTTCAAATTCAAAACATTCAAATATGCTTTTTATTAGATCAAATAAAATTAGTATTATAGAACCAAGTAATTCTAAAATAGATAATTCTTTACTTAAAGAGACAATTAAAAAAATTTTTAATTTTGATAATTTTGAAATTGAATATAGTTGTGATTATATTGAACATGGACCTCAAAAAATAGGTCATATTAAAGATTATCATGGATTTTGTTTTGTTTATACTCTTTACATTACAGAAGAATGGCTTAAAAATCCAAATAAAACATTAGAACAAATATATAAACAAATATGTGATGATGAAAAATGTTTAAATAGAAATATTAATATTTTTAATACAATGATTAAATATTTAAAAAGATTATATGAAAAAATAGATTATTATTGTTATTCAAGTGAAAAATATTCAATTAAAGATAATTATCCAAAAGATAAAGAAATTATATTATACGGTTTTTATCCATCTTTTCCTTCTGATCCGGTTAAAAATGAATATAATATTGAAATTAAATTAGAAGATAATATATTTCGAGAAAAAGATTTATTTTTATTTTCTATTAATGATTATAAATTTATAATTGAATATAAATCAAAAAATTATTATTTTATTATTTATAATAAAAATGAAGAATATAAAATAAAATATAAAGATAAATATATTTATTTAATAGATAAAAATAACATTGAATATAGAAGTGCAGATAAAATTAAATTAGATTTTGATACATTTCATTCTATAAAAGTTAATACAAAATATATAAATTATATAAAAAAAATAAAAAAAGAATAAATTTTTTTTATCAAAATAAAATAGGAAGAGAAATATGGGTGCAACACAAAGTACTGGGGATTTTAATAAAATTCCTGATATTGCTCTAACTGAGGAAGAGATATTAGGATCTCGTTCCTATCATTCAGAAATGAATAACGATTTATCTTTAGATAATATCCAAATTGCTAGTATTAAAGATAATAATAGATCTAAATACAAAAAACGAACACAAAGATTAAAAAATAAACATATTAAGAAACCTAAGAAATTATGTAAGGGATTAACTAAAAGCCAAAGAAATTGTTCGAACAGATTAACAAACAAAGATATCCAAGGATATTGCCCAGACCATATAGATCAATATGTTAATCCAACTCGGGAATTAGTTAAAGATATAATTAAAAAAATAAACACTTCCCCATTGTCAATGGAGGAGGTTTTATATCAGGAAATATCTAAATTGACTCCCAATTATTAATTTGAGATTTATAAATTAACTCTTCAACTAATGATTGAATTTATCTAAATTGAAGTCCATTCATTAGTTGAAGATTTTTTAATTAATTCTTCTAAGAAATATTTAATTACAATATTGCTTTCTTTACTTAAGAACAGTTTAAGGGTTTCTTTATTATTAAGATTATAAGTAATCAATATTTTTTTATTAGATTCATTTGCCCAAATATATTTATAGATATCAAAATCTTTATCACCGTTAGCAATATAATCAATATCATACACGGAATTTACATTATCAATTCCATCATTTTTTAACATACAAATAGCTTTAACAAACCATAATTTATCTGTTTTAGTTTCAAATTGATATCTCCAATTAGGGTTATAACTAATATAATTTTTTTGAAATAAATACATAAGATAAGTATATCTTTGTTTAATATCAAATTTTTTATATTCATAAATCATATTTCTAATATATCTGCAATTAATAACCTCATTATTATCTTCAATAAATTTAATAAATTTATTAAAATCATGAATTCTACTTAATTCATCTAATTTCTTAATTGCTTTTTTAATAGAATTACAATAATATTTATAATAATGATTAATACTAATACCAATAATAATTGAAAGATTAATTAGAATAAAATCGATAAAGTTCATTTTTGTTTTGTTAGAATTAATTAAATTTAATTTCAATTTTTTATATTAATTATTTATATAAAGTATAAAAATGCATTTAGCAATAATCGGATTAGTTTTTGTTTTAGCTCTTCTTATGTGTATGGATTGTTTAATTATTGATGATTCAAGCAATGATTTTGAAGTTGATAATGATTATGAGGGATTTAAAGATGGATTACAACGGGGATCTGTCTTTTTTCCTTCCCGGGGAAGTCGTTCAGGCGGCACCAGCCGTTCAGGCAGAAGTGGTCGTTCCCCAGGTACTCGTCGTTCCCCAGGCACTCGCCGTTCCCCAGGCACATATAAGAGAGGATATAAACGGCCTTTATACCGCCGAGGTCGTTATAACCCCTATTGGTGGGGATATGCCCCTCTTTACTGGGGTAATAATTATAATTACACGGATTATGACTATATTGATAATGATTTGGGTGCTAATGATGTTGGCTATTGCACTCCCCCTATTAATATTTCAATTGGACAAAAATCTTTATCAGCAGGAGAGGCCAATCTTCAAATGGCTGATGGTTCTTGGTCTATGTCTTTCAATGCCGATTTTGGTACAAGTGTAAGTCCCTCTATTATTGTATCAAAAGGAATGAGCCCTCAAGTTATATATCATCCAAATAAACAAACATTACGTTTTAGATTAAGAACACGATTTGGATTGAACTTCTCAACTGTTTTACCAGTTCAAGGTGGAGTCAATAGTTATACTTGGAGAGTATCAGGTAATCGTAGTCGTGTTTATCTTAATGGTAATCTTGTATCAAATAGAACAATTATTGGTATTCCTTATGTTGATGCTGATACCCCTATGGTTATCAATAGTGCTGGGGTTGCTAATATTAGAGATTTTAAATTATGTCAAATTTAAATTAAAGGTAATTTATTTTTTTTAATTTAAATGTTTATTACATTTAACAAAGCAAATAAACTTTTAAAAAATATAGAAAAATATTTAAAAGATAATGTTTATAGTTCTGATTCAATAAATATACCTAATACATTTATTATTAAACAGAATAACATAATTACTAATGAAAATAAAGATAAATTTACAGAGGATTTAGTTTCAAAACAAAAAATGTATATCAATCAATATAATGATTATTTTAATATGATTGAAGATTATTATAAGTTGAAACAAATATTGTTTAAAGAAAATTTAGATAATAATATAAGTACTATTTTATATAAATTAAATATATTACAAAGAAAAAAAATATATTTAGAGAGAAAAGATAATATAAATAAACATAATTATAATAATTATTTATTAGATTCTAATATTGTTGATAATATCAACGATGATATTAATAATGAAGAATATAAATCAAATAGAAATATTCTTATATTTGATGATCAATTTATTGAAAAAGAGTTAAAAGAAGTTAAAAAAGAGATTAATAGATTAGAAGATGAAAAAGAATTAGTTAATTCTAAAAAAAAGATAAATGTTAATTTTAGTGAATTTACAAATTATACATTGGGTTTAACTGAATAAATTTGATTATATGGGGCTAATTATATCCCCTACCGTAAGGTTAAAATGAGAAATCATGAATAATAATTATTTCAATTTTTGATAATCAAAATTATAAAATATTAAAGAAATTTATGATTTTATTTCTTTATATTATCTTTCTTTTAAAAATCATATAGTTTGTTAATTGTAAGAAAGATAATACTTATTGTTATTTGTTGATTTATTTAATTGTTATCACGATTATCAAAAATTGAAATAAATTTATTTTTTTTTTAATTAAAAATGACAAGTTATTTCGTTAAAGAACAAAAAATTCATCAACTAATTTTATTAGAACAAATAGATCATACAATCGAAAATACAAATATAAATGATATATCAGATGAAGTTAAGAAAGCAAAAAAAGTACAATATCATGGAACTGTTAATATTTCAGATAAATTTTGTATAAACAATCAAATAGAAGAATTAATTTTAGTTAATGAAAAAAATAAAGAATATAATATTGATAAATTAATTAATCTTTATCAAATATATCATTTATCTTTATCTCAATTTAATAATCCCCCAAATTTATTTCATAATTTTAATAATTTAACTTCTTTATCATTAAGTCATTCTAAATTAACAGAAATACCAAATTCAATTTTTCAATTAAAAGATTTGCAATTATTAGGGTTATCTAATAATAATATAACAAAGATCCCAATTGAATTAAAAAAATTTAAAAAATTAAAAGAATTATTTTTACAATATAATCAAATAAATATATTTCCAGAATGGATGATAAATTATTCAAAAAAATTAATTTATCTAATGATTCAAAATAATAATATTAAATATTTTCCATCAGAATTAATCTATAGTATTACATGTAATAATATGTATATTTGTATAAGTAATCAATTATTTATAGATAAAAATATTATAGATAATAAAAAATATTATAAAATAAATAATTGTAAAAAATATTTTTATATGAAATATTATAATTTAGAAAATAATATTAATAATTTATCTGATAAATGTATCAAATGTAATAAAATATATCCATATATGTATCGTGTAAGTTTTATTGGATTTAAATACACTCCTGAATTTACATTAGCAACACAGATATTTAATTCAAAAAAACAATATTTATGGCAAGAATATGTTTATATGTGCCGTAAATGTAAAGAAAAAAATAAAATAACTGAATTTGTTTATTAAAATATTTTATTCTGAATAAATATTTTAAACTAATCCATCTAAAACGGGTCTATTAACATATCTTTTATTAAAGAATGGATATCTATAAAAAGATCTACGGAAGAATGGCCGGTGGATATAGTCTTCTGGTTTGACTATATAATTTCTATATGTATCAAATCCAGATAAACAACAGATAAGTGTAAATATAACAATAAGAGTAATAATAGGAACAATCATTAATTTAAAAAAATAAAATAATTTTTTGTTAAAAAATAAAATAATTTTTTGTTAAAAAATAAAATAATTTTTTGTTAAAAAATAAAATAAATTATTTTCCTATTAATTTTTTAAATTTATAAATTATTTTATCTTTATTAAAATAATTCAATTTCTTATCAATCATTTCAGTCATTTCATCTGTTAATTCTTCATTATCTTTAATCTCATAAATATTAATAACTTTTTCATTCTCATTATTTGATGGGATTGGAATTAAAAACCCGAAACTTTCATCAATTTCAATTTTAGGTTTTTCATAATTTTTTTCATAAATAATTTTTGCATTTTCAAGAGCAAATTTAAATAATAAATTATTTTGAGTAAGAATAGCACCTTTAATCATTAGATAAAAACAGTCCGCACCATTTTCAACTAATTTCTTAATTAAATTGAGTGGATTTTCATTAGCAGTTATATGCATAATGGCAACTCTATTTAAATCAAAATGTTTATAAAAAGTATTTAATAATCCTCCAGCTTCAAATGTTCCAATAATTTTATAATCATTAATATCTATTGTATTAGAAGTATTTGTTAAAATTTTTTCATAATATTCAAATTTAATTGGTTTTTTTACAAATGCAATTTTAATAAAAAGGGTTATTTTATCAAATGTATTATTGATTCTACTATAATAGTATTCAAAATTTCTTTGATTATCGAAATACATTGTATAAAAAATTATTTCATATAAACAATCAAAATCAAGTTCTTTATTATATTTTTTTTCAAATATTTTAGTTAAATTAAATATTTTAAATTTATTTGAACAGAAAAATGTTTGTTTGATATCATTATCTTTAATATGTTTTACAACACAACCATATTCTTCTTTAAAATAGAAAATATAGCAGTAATCCTTAAACATTTTCGAATTAAAATTGAATATTTAATTTAAATTAATAATATTATTCAATTTTAATTTAAAAAAATGCTTACTCTATCAAGAAGAGGCTATATTTTTAATCCCCCAGAAGAGTTTTCGCCCACTTTATTAAAAGAAATATGTAAGGATTTGACAGTATCCCCGAAAGAGAATGGTTTTAACTCACCAACTTCTTTTAGATTATATTTTAAATCTAAAAAAGGCGAATATATATTTCCTCGATATTACGGGTTTAAAAAATTCGGAAAACCCGAGAAAGAATTATTTACTATTGGTAAAGATATTGATGTCAAGTTTAAAGGAGAATTGCGGCCATTACAAGTAGAAGCCAGTAAGAAAGTTATAGAGGCATTTAATCATTCAGGTGGGGGAATTTTGAGTCTTCAAACTGGGCATGGGAAAACCATTACGGCTTTATATTGTGTTAGTAGATTGAAGTTAAAAACACTTGTTATTGTTAATAGAGTGGAATTAGTTCATCAATGGATGAGAGAAATTAATAAATTCTTAAGTAAGGAGGATGGAAAAGAAATAAAGGTTTCAAAAATTCAGGGAAGAAAAAGGGATTTTTCTGGGGATATTGTTGTGTCTATGATTAATACTATATCAATGGGGGGATTTAAACCCCATCAATTTAATTGTTTTGATCTTTTAATTGTTGATGAATGCCATTCTGTTGCCAGTCAAGTGTTTAGTTCCTGTCTTCCTTTAATTAGAACACCTTATACATTGGGATTAAGTGCAACCCCAGATAGAAAAGATGGATTAATGAAGATAATTGAATGGTATATGGGTGATATTGTTTATAAGAGTACCCAACAAATTCAAACAACTCATGATGTTGAAGTTAAGATAATTAAATATAAACCACCAAGTCCTTATAATGTTGAATTATATGCTTATAATGGAAAACCAAATATGTCGGGTATGTTAAATCGTATGGCGGGACATAAAGAAAGAAATGATATATTAATTAATCTGATTAAAGATGCATTAAGGGATGAAAAGAGGGAAATATTGGTTCTTAGTGATAGGAAAACTCAATTAAAAGAATTGAATAAAGCAATTGGGGATGAAAGCGGTCTTTTAACAGGTGATTTAAAAAGATCCCAACAAGAAGAAAGTAAAAAAAAGAGGGTTATATTGGGAACATATCAAATCTGTGGAACTGGATTTGATTTACCCAAGTTAAATACATTGATCTTGGCAACACCAAGAGGAAATATTGTTCAAATGATTGGCCGAATTTTAAGAAAAGATCACGATATATGTCCAATGGTTTATGATATTTGGGATAATTTCAGTTTATACAAATATATGGGAACAAAAAGAGAAAAATATTATGAAAAAACAAAAAAAATGGAAATAGAATATTTAGATTATAATAAATATCTTCCCGATAATGACAAATGATTATTCAAAATATGGAATTGTTTCAATAATTAATTGAAAATATTTTATTTTTTGAATTTTTCTAAAATATATTTTTTTCTCTTTATATTCGTCTTCTAACGCATAACTATCTATTTTTTTTTCTATATATTCTAGTTGAGTATTCACTAATTTCAAAATAGCTTTATGTAAATCATTTATATCTGCAATTGGATTATTTGTACCACCTATTTGTTCTCTTTGTTTTTTTAACCTAGCAAGTACCCTTTGTAAATATTGTTCTTTTGTTTCTTTTACTGCACCTTCTGGTACTGTTTTACTCTTTTCTTCTTTTCTCGATTGAACAGCTGGGTCATTTTCTGGATTATAATATTGGGGTTTATAATCTGTTCCTTTAACTCTGGATACTTCTTTCAATTTTTTTAGTTCTTCTTCTAATTGTTCTTTGGTTTTATTTGTTTCATCTTTTTCATTAACAGGATTTTTTGATCTTTTTCCAATATCCTTTTGAATTCCTTTTTTTTCTCGTTCTGTTGCTAATTTTTCTGCTTGTTGTTTATTATAATCTTCTATACGTCTTTTCTCAGTTTCCAAAATTGAAACATTTCTTGTTGCTTCTGAAACTAATTCAATTTGGTCGTCTAAGATAAGGTTTAAAATTTCAATATAATTTTTAATATTTTTGTTATCTTTAGAAGTATTTAATTTATCATAATTATTATCAAATATTTCTCTTAATTTTGAATCAAATATATTTTTATAATAAATTATTATATTAAATAATTTTCTTTTTGAATAAAAATCATTTATAATTTTTTTATTTTCACTATTTATAAATTCATTTAATAATTTAATATTATCTAATTTTTTATTATATTCTTTAATTTGATCATAAATTTTATATTTGTTAATTATATCTTTTGTTGTATTTTCAATATTATTAAAATATTCTAAATATTGATCAGATAATTGATCTTTATATTTATCTAATAATAAACTTAAAACACCATCATTATAATCTCCATTACAAATAATACTATTAAAGTATTTAACATCATAAAGAACAATATTAGATAGAAATGTATTAACACGATTATTATCATAATATTCTTTATCTTCATCATAGTTTTGAATATTATCAATTAAATTATCTAAAATTTCAACAAATAATAATCTCAAATTCTTTCTATATTCAAATTCATTTTCAACATCAAAGAATCGCCCCATATCATTTTCAACAAATATTTTGTTTAATTTATCTGTTTTTTCTTGTAATTCTCTTTGTTCATTTGTAAATTTTTCATTTAACATCCGGGCAAATGTTAATTTTTCTTTTAAACAAGAATTTAATAAATAGAATAACATAATAAATTCCAATTTATTCATTGAAATAGCTATATTATTTGATATTTCAGTTTTACCTAAATTCATATTTTCAACATCTTTATTAGTTTCACATTTACAATCAACTATTTTAATTTCATTATTTTTTATTTTTTTTATAAAATCTTCTCTTCTTTGGATTCTTTTATTAAAATTATTAATTAATGTTAAACGTTTTTTACCTCTATGATCTTTATTATTTCTTTTTTTAATTTGGACTTCATGATGTTCAATATTTTTTTTATATTTTTTTATTTTTTTTTCTATTTCTTCAATTGTAAAAGTTTTAAAATCAGTTTCTGGTTGAGTTAAACATTTCTGAACAAGTGTTTTATTTACTGTTATTTTCTGTAAAATAATAGTTATATCTTCTCCACTAAATTCTCTTTTTTTAATTATCTCTTCTAATTTTTTAACTAATGACATATTTATTCTATTAAAATAAAAAATTAAAAGTAACGAAGTTAAACTTATTCCAAAATAAGATTTTTAATTAAATTTATTTTTATTTCTTTATAAATAGATGGAAAAACCTTATACCAATGCTGATATTTATAGTGATGTAGTTAGTATGTTAAATGAAGTCCAATACCCAACAGATGAAGTTAAGAAACTATTAAAAGCCGCTGAATATCCTTATTATATGAATAAAAACGCAACTAATAGTCCAGCTATTGAAGCCCTTGAAAGATATTTTTATCCTAAATATCAATTATTATTTCATAATTGCGATACATTATTTAAGATATTTATTCTAAAACGCCGAAAAGTAGAATTAGATTTGCTTCAGAATATATTAACCCTTGAAAATGCCATTGAAAAAGGTTTAATGACCCCTGATAAAGCCGCAATTACATTTGGATTACAAAATGCCCGAAAATATTTCCCTAAGGAAGTAATGAAAGAAGTAGAAACTAATATGAATGATCCACATAAACTTAAAAATTATATTAAAAAGGCAAAGAAGATACAATCTGATTCCAATTAAAAAAGTTTGTTAATTTTTTTATAAATAAAAAAATTGATTTTTTTTTATTTTATATTTAAAATGAAATATATTTATATTTTAGTTTCTTTGATTTTAATTTTTAATTTAATTTCTTTAATCATTTATTATAATTTTCCAACAGATAAATTTAATTGTTTTATAATAAATAATGAATTCACAACAATTCCAAGTTGTTTAAGGACTTGTGGGTTTGAAGTTAAAGAATGTGTAAATAGAACATTAATTTTTGAAACAAAAACAACATATCCAGACATTTCTTATTCAGTTAAAGATATAATTATTTTAATATTTTCATCTATACTTTTAATAATAATTTGTTTCGCGGAAAATTGAATTTTTTTTAATTATATCAAAAGCAAAAACAAATCAGGAGAAGGATTTTGTTCCTTGTTTATTATTTCTATTGCGAAGTAAGTAATATTGAGATGGAATTGGCATTTGCCAATCATTGGTATATTAAGTATGATATGACTTCTAACTCAACAGAATATATCAAAATAGATAAAACATACAACAGTTATATGCCCTATTGGGATACAATTGACTGTTATGAATATATTGACGAGTATTTAATTGAAGAAACAACAAATGAATGCACAAACAGAGATGTATATGGGCTTTTTAATCCAAGTAAATCCTCTAAAACTCTTAAGGAAATTCCCTATTATATTGGCGATATTTACATGAATGTTTTCACTTGGATTATTATTGGAATTCTAATTCTAATTTTAATTGGTATGTTTGCATACAATTGTTTGAATTAATTTCTTTTTAAATTTAATTTTTTTTTTAATTTAAAATGCTTAGTTTATTTTTTGGATTAGGTTCAATAAGTTTGGGATTATTTTTCATGATACCCCATTTAGTTAATGAATGGTATGTTCCTTACAATTGGGAAAGATATAAAAAAATAATAAATTTAGTATTATCTTGGAGTTTTCTTGCCCCAATAATTGGTGGATTATTAGGAATAATTTTTGATAATCTAAATTATATATTTATTTATTTGGGTTTTTATTTAGGAATTAATTTTATTGGAATGAAATTACTCTATTGATTATTAAGAATAGCATCAATAATTGGATTCTTTTCTTTATCATTCGCGTTATTTTTTAATAATCTTTCTTTTACACCTTTAATTTTCATCATTTCTTTTCCAATTTTAATAATTTGATTTTCAAATATTGGTTCTTCATCTATGCTTTTATAAATTTTATAAAGTTCATAATTATTTATTAATGGATCATTAATAATTTTTATTAAACCATTTTTATAAAGATCTATTTTAAAATCAGGAATTTCTGAACTAATAATATCCTCTATAGAAATTATATATTCAAATGTAGATTTATATCCCATTGAACAAGATTTTAGAAGCAAACTATAACCTTTTTTTAAGTCTTTTTCAATTCCTTTGCCTTTTATAAACATTTGTGCCATATTCAACATTGCTTGGGGACAATTTAACTCAATAGCTTTATAATAATATTCAATAGCCTTTTCATATCTTTCTTCATCTTTAGCATCATCTAATTTTTGATTCATATATAAAATTCCAATACAAGTAAATCCAAACCCAAGACCCTTTTCCCCAGCTTCATTATAATATTTAAATGCTTTATTATAATTAGGTTTAATATACCTGTCATCCATGTAATAATCGCCAATCTTAACTAATGCATCTAAACTTCCTTTATTTTTTGCAATTTCTATTAATGTTCTATGTTCAGATCTATTTTCTTGATTCAAAATTGCTCTAAAAACTAAAACATTTTTATTTGTCTTATCCAAATAAGATAAACAATCTTCTATTTTAAAAGATAATGGCTCTATAAAATTTAATCTATAATTAATTAATTCTTTTGTTTTTTCCGGAGTTTTTTTACCAAGAAACTCCAAAAAAAGTTTTTCTAAATTCTGTTTTTCCCAATTATGAATTATTTCTCTAACTCTATCAATAAAATCCATTTTTAAATATAATTTATTTTTTTTTCAATTCTTTAATAAAAAAAAATCATTTAAATTAAATATGACAATATACTGCCCAATATGTGGATTGCCAACTAATAATCAACGTTTAACAACTAAATTTATTACTAAATTAAAACAATCTAAACCCGCCTGGCAAGGTTATTATCAATATACTCTTAATAATATGGGCGATTCTTGGAGATCCCCCATCCAAAATTTCAATGATAAAACCAATTGGCTTAATCAAATACAAAGAAAAAATGGATATATTATCCACACTTATTGTTTAAATCTTGTTAATTCAAAAGGGTTAGATATTAATATCTATTACTCTTCTGGAGATGATCTTTATCAATATAGAGGAAATAGTCAATTCAATTGGATTAAACTTTGGGAAAATCCCAATTTACTTAATTTACTCTATTACCCCCTTAATAATGAAAATTCCCGATTAAGAATAAATAATCTTTTGAATTAAAGTTTTATTTTCTTTTTATATAGTAAGACATTGTTTTCAACTTTGAGAATTTGTGTAATTAATTTTTTTTTTGTAAAATTAGATTAAATGAATGAAATAAAAACAAATTATAAATATGCCAAAGAAACATTAAAAGAATATAATAAAGAAGAATTTGCTAAGATAATGAAATATAATTTTAGATTAACTGAACAGAGGAATTATATTTATTCTTTTGATGATTTTTGTTTATATTATAAAGTCGATAAATATAATATTATTTCTGTTATTAATGCTTACACAAATAGTATTGGCGACTATCAAGATATAAATAATTATATTTCTTATTTATTAAATGGAAATGATATAATTAGATATGATAATTATATTTATAGTAATCGATTTATGATTTATGGTTTTATTTTATCTATATTAACTTCCAATATAAGAATAAAATCAGATATAAAAATATTATATAAAGGTATTAAAAAATTTGAACATTCTGAATTATATCCTTATGATAAAGAAATTAAAAAATCCGAACTAAATATCGAAGATAAAAAAGATTTAACTAATATTAAAACAAATATAGAACTATTATATGATAAATATAAAGATAATGAAGAATTAATTAATTGTTTTAAAAAATTAAATACAGATATTTTAAAACAATTTATATTAAAACATTATCTTGATTTTCTTAATAAAAATATTAAAGAAGAATTTGATTGTAAAGATATTAATTCAGATTTAAGATATTTAAATAAAAATAATAATAATAAAAATATACAAAATTATTTTGGATTTAATGGAATTGAAAAATATATAACAAATAAAACTAATAAATATTATGAAATGAAAAAATATTTTGATTTAAGAATGATTAATAATATATTTAATAATACAAAGTTATGGAGTACAACATATAATACAGAAATTAAAAATAATACTGCAATTAAGTTCTTAAATAATGATAGAGAAAATAAGGCACAAGATCTTTCACAGAATAAAAATATATTATTTAAAATTAATTTAACTGAAGATTGTTTTGGTTTAATTATTAATAAAGAAGATTTTGAATTTGGTGCTGCCGTTGATGAAGAAGAAATATTATTACCACCAAATAATGAATTTAAAGTTAAAAATATTGATAAATCTAAAATTAAAATAAATGGTAATATGAAAATCCCATATGTTGAAATAGAATTAGATATTATAAGTAAAAAAAAAATAACAGATATGAAATATATTCATTGTTTTAGAGAAATTGTTAATAATTTACATCTTAATATAGAATTAACTGATGAACAATTTAATTGTATTAATGAATATTTTAAAGAATTGTATATGTCTTAATTAAATATAATATTTTTTTAAAAATAAATATGAATTATTTACATCTATTACCTTATTTAAAATATTGGGTAGGATTTGGGGCAATTAGTGGAGGAATTATTTCGGGGATTGATAAAATTTGGGAAATCGCAGAAGAACCAACTCCTGTTTATAAAAATCCCAAAATTGAAAAACCAATTCAGGCCGTTTATCATTTAACAAGAGTTGCGGGTAGTTCAGGATTTGGAACCAGTATATCCGGATTAACTGCCCTAACCGCTCCTGTTTCAATTCCCGCTTATATTTATTATAAATATTCAACTGAAAAAGAAATTAAATAATTGCATATAAATTTCATATATAAATAGATATTCAATATTTAATTGATATATAGATATTATATCTTTTAATAATTCTTTATTTTTTTCATCTAAAATTAAGATACAATTTAAATTAGTTTTTGATAATTCTTCTAATTCTAATGGGGATTTTAATTTTTCAAATAATTCAATTACATTATCATTAATTATTTTTTTATTTATTTCTTTTCTTTGTCTTTTTTCTTTTTCAATTAATTCAAAAATAATTTCGTTTAATCCCATTAAATTTATATTCTTCTTTTAATTTTTGTAAATATTTAATATATATATTTCTTCTTTATTCATTACTTTAAACCAAAAAATTTTTTTTATTTTTTTAAATTAATGGCTTCAATAGATTTTGATAGAGATATAATCCCTCTTATAATCGATAAAACATGTGAAAATAAAGATTTATTAAAAAAAATATTTGGAAACAATATCAAAATATAGCAAAAGAAATTGGTATAACAACTAATGAATTAAATAAATATATAACAAATTATACTTATAATTCAGAAGGATTTAATAGAACATTAGAATTAAAATTTGCTAAAATTTATAATACAAATGTATCTGAAAAAATTGGTGAATTAATTATAAAATTATCAAAAATTTATCCAGAAAATGAAATAAAAGAAATGATTGATAATTGGTGGGAAACATTAGATATTAATTAAAGAACCAACCTTTATCACAAACAGATAATAATATTTGTTTAATTTCATATTCATTTTTTTTATCAAATGTTATTGTTAATTTATCTTTATTTTTTGTGAAATAAATATTAAATTCTGTTCTTTTTAATTTATCTATAACATTTGATGAAATTATATTAAAATTATCGATATCTTTTAAAGTGCAAGACGGCATTTTTTATATTTTAAATTAAAAAAATTCAATTTTTTAGAATAAAAGAATTTAATTATTCTAATTCCTCAAATAAAGAAAAATCAAAATAGATTTCATCTATAAAATTTACATTTATTAAGTTTAATTCTGAAATTAATTTATCTAAAAATATTTTTTCATCTTTATTTAAAATAACAAGATAATTTAAATTTGTTTTTGATAAAACTTTTAATTGTATTGATTTTATTATTTTGTTAATAAAAAATTCAACAAAATTTAAATTTATTAATACATTTGAGTTAATATCTATTTGTTCTTTTAATTTTATTAAATTTGTAATTTTATATTTAATAATTTTTTTAATTGATTCTTTAGATATATTATATACATAATTATTTATTTTATTTTCTTCTTCAATTAAATCCAAAAAATCTTTTTCAAGAGATGATATTGTTTCCAATATAAAATCTGGTGTATCATTAATACTTTTTATGTTTCCTAATATAAAAACTCCGAGTGTTTCTTTATTTGATAGACTATCTCTCATTACTTTATCTAAAAAAAAAATTATTAAAATTTTTTATTCTAAAAAGTTTATTGAAGTAGGGACATAGGGTTTCTTCCTACATCGACCATACTACGGAGATAGGCGATTTGTTTATCATCATAAACCGTTGAAGCAACCATTACACCAGTATTAGCGTCTTCTGTAACAGTGGGTTTAGGACGGACATTCGATCCCTCACTTACACTCCAACGAGTTCGGGGCATTGTTCGCCAGATGTCATGGCGTTTTCCATCAAGATCATACATTGTTGATTGAACCTGTTGTCCAATTGAATTATATTGTAAATTCTCTTTCTTTTCATCGGCTAAAGCACCTCCTGGGCGTTCAGATAGATATAATTGAGCTACTTGTTCATCTGTACGGGCGCCCTTACAAACTGTAACATTAGCGAACTCAGCGTTATGTTGGTCTCCATCACTGAAACGAAGTGGGCCGGGATTTAGTTCAACAGGTGTGTTGGGGTTATAGAATACAAGTTTTCCATCCTCATAAATAGACATAACTGATTCATCTTGAGACCATACAATGTGTCGCCATTCGTTTTCTTTTAATCCAAGATCATGAGGGCAATATGTTGTTAAATTCTTAGAATAATATTTGCCCGTTCCTGGATGGCTCGTCTTATAAGTGAAAGCAATACAAGGATCGCCATTGGGATTACGACGGAATACAATTGAAGGAGAACCGTTCTGACTAATATTTCCTTTACGCATAAGGGCAAATGAACTGGTAACCTTTAGAGTTCGGAATTTAACCCAAAAGGCAACAGTCCATTTAGGCCAATCATAGAATTTATCGGCGGATTTGGGGAATGCTAATGAATGGGGAGGAATACTACGCCATCTTTGACATCCTGACATATTGGCCGGTGGGGGAATGTTCTTTGGGGCGCTTTCTACATAATTGGAAAATACTGGAACTGCTCCAAAACCCTCAAATCCGTTCTTACATATTAAATATCCAGCTCTTACTCCTAATACTACTAAAATTAAAGATAGGAGCACTAATGATACTTTTGCACATTCAGTAACTATTTTTTGTTGTTCATTTGACATATTACTCTTAATTTTAAATTAGAAAATAAAAAAAAATTAAATTTTTTTGATTAACAAATAATTTTTTATTCCAAAATAAAATATAAGATATGCTTTTAAATTATACTGTTGAAATTCAAGAAGGTTATCAAAAGGATCTTAATAAAATTGCCAAATTTATTCAGAAGGTTTATGATAGTAAGCGGGGATTAACCGTTCTTTACAATAATAAATTACGATTTAAAAGAGTTCCTTTAAATAGTCCGGCGAATTTTCACGTTAAAATAACATCAAATGATGATATTAAAAGAATATGTGGATTTCATTTAATGTCTTGCGCCGATATGGTTACTAATATCATCTATTTGAATTATGATAGATGGTGGTATGGTAGTCCCACATTCTTTCATGGTCTTAAACCAAAAGATAAGAAAAAACAATTAGAACTATATAGAATATATTTAGTAAATCATGAAACTGGACATCAATTGGGATTTGACCACCCACCATCAAGTTATTCTATTGGGGCTGATAAACCTTGTAGTTTCATGGCACAACAAACTATTAATTTACATGGGGGATTAGCTAATCCTTATCCTATGGTTAGTGATAAAAAATATAATCGATACAAGAGGTTTTAAATACCGATTGACCAAGAGGTTTTAAATACCGATTGACCAAGAGGTTTTAAATACCGATTGACCAAGAGGTTTTAAATACCGATTGACCAAGAGGTTTTAAATACCGATTGACTAATTTAATTTTTTTTAAATAAATAGAGTAAATGGAAAATATATTATATGAAATAAAAGATAAAATAGCAAATAATGAAACATTAGATGATATTATTAACTTAGTTTTTGAATTAAATAGAGAAGAATCAAAAAAATTTTATTCTTATGAATGTATAGATATATTAAATCTTGGGATTCAAAAAAAAAGATTAGATTTTGTTAAATGGTATCTAAATAATCAAGAAATACTTAATTATTATAATAGTAAAATTAATACAGAAATTAAAATTCAAGTCGAAGATAAATATATTTTAGAATTAAAAAGTACAGATAAAAATATATATCATTTTTATTTTAATTATCCTCTTTTACAAGCAACAAAAGTTAAAGATAATAATAAAATAATTAAATTTTTATTAAAAAAAGGGTTTAACCAATATATCATGTTCAAATTTGGAAGTTTAAATATATTCTTTGGTGATTTTATTCTCAATAATAAAGAATATCTTAAATTATTATACTCAAATAATTCTTTTTGGAATAATAATAATTTTTATAATAATTATATTTTGGACAAATATGAAAAACAAGAAAAATTAGATGTAAATAATCCAGATTTATTAAAAAAGAATAATGTTTATCAAACTGTATCTTTAACTCCTAAACAAATTAAAGAAATTAAAGAAATTAAAAAGGATTTGCTTATTAATCTTTTTATGACTGCAAGAGTGGATACTATACCAACATTATTAGATAGATTTAATATAAATGATGATCTTGCTAATTTATTTATTGAAACTAATAATTTTATGGTAATTGAATATTTATTAAATGCCAATTTAAACAGTAATAAATCTTTTACTTCCTTTAATTTGAAATGGTATCAAAGTTTATATGAAAAATATAGTTATTTAGCAAAGAATAATTTAATTGATTGCTACACCGAATCAAATAAATATAAAACATCAATTCCATATATAATTGAAAATACTTATATTGACACAGTTAAAGATTTTTGTAAAGTATATGATATTGATTATTATAACGTGATTTGGGCATTTCATTTATACTTTACAAGATTTGAGAGATTTAAGCTTAGCGAAAAATTTAAGCTTGTAGAAGAAGATATATATGGAAGTGATATAATTAATTTTTATAAAAATTACGAAATACAAAATACAAAAACTAATTATCAAAATAGATATATAATAGCTGCATTTATTATATCTGTTGTTGTTACAAATTCTAGATTATCTGAAACAGTTAATGTTATATATCCTGAAACTGATATGAGTAATAAAGAATATGTAAATAAATATAAATATTTAAAAAATAAAAATTTAAATGATAAATATGGTTTTATTGATGAAATAATAGATAATGACAATACTTTATTCTTCGATATTATTAATTATTCTGATAATGATAATAAAATAAATTTTTATTATAATAGATTAAAAAATAAAAAAAAAATTAATATTTATGGAATAAAAAATAAAATATATAATAAATTTAAAGATAATAAAAATATAACTAATTGTTTAAAAAGATTAGATTATCTATTAATGGACAATATTATATCTGTTGATTTTAATGAATTAGAATTAATAAATTTATTAGATAATAAAAACCATACTTGTGAAGAAATTCATAAAATATTAATTCATAAAATAGGAAATATAATTGATTTTAATCAAGAAATAGAATATAATATAAATAATGATTTAGTTTTTGCTAAAGAATTAGATACAAGTGATGATAAATTAGAAAAAGGAACACATGCAATTAATATTAATGGAGATTATATTGTTTCTTTTGAAAAACCAAAAGATAAATCATATATTAATCTATTAAGAGATATAACAACTGATTTACATACAAAAATATATTTAAAAAAAAATGAATACAATGGAATAAAAAAATATTTTGATTTTATTTAAAATATTTAATTTTTTTGTATAAATAAATTAAATATGGATGAATATAAACAAAAGATTAAAAAATTGTTAGTTAATAACTCTAAATGGAAAGAAGAAAATTGGAGAAATAAAAAAATAGAAAAGGATACAGAGAGACAAATAGATACGTTATTATATCAAATTGGAAGAATAAAAAAATTAGATGATTTTTTTAGTTATGAAAATATAGATATATTAACTTTAGCCATTCAAAAGAAAAGAATTAAATTTTTAAAAAAATATTTTCAATTAATTAAAGACACAAAAAAAAAATTAAAAGAAAAAAATTTAATTTCTGATTATTATAAATCAAAATCATCTGATTTTAAAAGATTTGAGAGATCTTTTAAATCTTATAAACCTTTTGAATTATTTAAATTTTATGATAATAAACCATATAATCAAAGTATTGATTATATAGATTTTAAATTAATTAAAGGTGATTACTCTTTAATTATGAATCATCCATTGATTCAAGCAGTTAAAGTAAGAAATAATCACGAAATTATAAAATTATTACTCAAAAATGGTTTTTCAATTGATGTTATATTTCGTTTTGAATTAGATGACAGAAAATATACATATGAATTATGGCATTTTTGTTTATTTTATGATGAAAATATTCGTTCTTTATTTAATATTAAAAATAAATATAAAATTATAAAAGGAGATATTCCTGATTTTATTAAACAGAAACAAAAAGATATAAGTGATATATATAAAGAAGATTTAATAGATAGATTTATAGATAATGCTTATATTGATGTTTTATTTGGAAGAAATCAAAATTTACATAGTGTCATGTTATTAAATTATAATTTGTTAAAAGATGTAATTTATTCATTATATTCAGATAGTTTATTTGATAAAGATGAAAATAGATTTGAAATATCAGAAAATAATAAAAAGAGATTAATTAGAATGATTTATGTAAATGGAGATCCAGATGCTATTAGATTAATATTCCGCAATGAAAAAGATAAAAATTATTTATTAGATTTTGATTTAATATCTATATTAGATAAAACAAATAATGATATAGGGATTAATTATCTGTTAAAAGAAACAAATAAAACAAATAAAACAAATAAATTATGTACAAATTTTGCATATGATTATTATAATAAATTATATGAAATTGTAAAAGATTACCACATAAATGTTATTGATAAAGAAGAATGTTATAAGGAAATGATAAAATTAAAAGTATCTGGTTCTGGATTTAATCAAAGATATCGTTCAATGTCAGACACATCAAATACATCATTTAGCCCAGATGATACTAAAAATTCTCTTGAAGTTAATAGAAATTCATTTTCTAGTTCAAATGCACAGAAATATAGAGAACAATATATTCCAGATAATGATTCAACTAATTTATCTGAATATAATTATGACTTAGAACCTATGTAATTTTATTTTTTTTATCTATTTAAAATAAATAATGAGTATTCAAGTTAGAGATATTACTGACAGCCAAAAAAACGAGATAATTGGTGTAAATTTAGATAATACCACAAAAGTTATTAATTTCCCAAAAGATAAATACGATTGGTTATTATTTAATAATGATGGAAGTGTTGGTTTAGTTTTAGATAAAAATAATAAAAATTCTTTAACACAAGCACTTGGTGGAAGTGGCGGTGTAGTTAAAAATTTAGATCGCGATGGTGAAAAATTAGCTACTTTATTGAAAAAAGGCTCTACTTCATTAACTGGTGATTTATTATATTTTTCTAAAAAAGGAGAAGACGAGTTAGATAACTTATTTGGAGAAGTTAAAAGTACAGTTGAATTTAGTTTAATTAAAATATTGGTTGATAACAAGCCACATTCTTATTTACTTCAAAAATTAGTTGAACAAAATTGTAAAAATCAACAAAAAAATTTAGATGAAATTTATAGATTATTTTTATCTAAATTTATGAATGATAATAGAGATATATATAAATATTTAGTATTGGATTCTGATTGTAATATAAGAAATATAAATAATTATAATGAATTTTTAAAATTGTATTCTCAATTATTAGAACAAAAAATAAAAGAAAAAAATTCAAATAATGATTATATTATAAAAGTAAATAATGTTCGTGATTATATTCGTAATTTAAATTTAGCATTAAAAAATAAAATTTTTGATATGAATACACCAATATTATTTAATGGAGATAAAAAAAAATTTAATAATCAAAGAAAAACAATACTTGAATCAAAAACTAAAAAAGCTATTGAAACTTTAATTGAAGCTTTAGATAAACGTTCAGATTTAAGAAATGCTGAAGGTAAAACACAAAGTAATATAATTCAAGGAATTTATAATAAATTTTAAAAAAATTAATTTAATTTTTTTATTCAAATAATTCGTCAATATCATCAATACCAACCCCAAATTTATCTTCATCAATAACAACATCAAAAGCATTGGTTCCGCCCTTAATTGGTAATCCAAACATAATTCTAGAACTAACACTTTCAACTGGGTCTTCTAATTCATTTAATGCCGCTAATTTAAATTGTTCTGTATTCTGTTCGAATGTTGCCTTAGATAATGGACTAACATCCGCCAATTTATTAAATCCGTGTCTATTAACCGGAACCAATTTGCCCATATAAGTCATATTATCAACTAACAGAGCAATGTGATGGTAATTAATATAGATACCATTAAAGGTGAAAACGTCCCGGATTTCATTAAGCAAAACATTACGAGCCGCTCCAATCCCGAATATTTTATATACTTCATTAATATCTGTACTTGTTGTAAATTTAATATTAACTTCTGGATGTTTTAATACTTCAATCAAATTAGATCCATCTGTATCTAATACATATTCTGTTCTTTCTTTAATCATTTGTTCATCTTCATCGAAATATTTTTTATTTTTTTCCTCCCTCACTTGTACAGAATTTAATCCCTCTAAACCTCGCAATACGAAATTATAGAGTAAATTATCTTTCTCCTTAATCATATTTTCATATGTCAATTTATTTAACTCTCCCTTTAACCTAATTAGTAAAATCAAATTCTTGGCGTTATCAATAGAATATATAACAAAGTAATTCGGGTTTGCCGATATCTTATTATAAATCTCCTTCATCTGAATTTGATTATATAAAATCTTTGTTCTATTCAATTTAATTCTTAAAACAATTTTAGAAATATTAGTTGGAACCTTCACTCCAACCATAAATTTAAAGAATTGGTCAATCATTTTTTGGTCTTCCTTAAATTCCGTTTTCTTTACGTTCGGATCAAAATTAATACTCAATTCATCAACAAAATTAATTAATTTTGTTTTAATTAATTCATTCTTAATCTTATATGCCAATTTTTTATCTGTTGGATCATTCAAATAGATACTTAACTTAGGATTTTTTGGATTAGATGAAATATTCAATAATTCCTTCAAACGAGGCACACCTGCAGTTACATTACTCTTTGAATTAACACCACTAAAATGGAATGTATTTAATGTTAATTGTGTTGATGGTTCTCCCATAGATTGAGCCCCAATTGTTCCAACCATTGTTCCTGGATCAATAATAGCATCAAAATACTTACTCTTAATCAATGAGATTAATTGATCAAACCCATTTTTATTTAACTTATACTCAAAAATAATTCTCTTTGAAGCCAATACACTTCTTAATAACATATTGAAATATTGATTATTATGTTTAAACTCCTTATTAATATTTTTATTATTCATATTTACAAATAACTTTGGTAAATAATCAGTAAGATCTTTAACAGATTTAATAATATAATCAACATCTTTAATTGTTTCATCCGTTTTTGTTGAATTAATAATATTAATAATCATTCTATTAATATTCAATGGCAGATAGAATTTATCTGTTATTTCTCTATTAGAATTAATAAACATATTAATAACATTTAATCTATCTTCTTTAATCTTTTCATATTCTTCATTGATCAATTTTTTATCTCCTTTAACTTTCTTTAACTCACTAGAAGTTAATTCATATTTATTACTCATAACATCATTTGACATTAAGATATGTTCAATTCTTTGTAATTCGATTTTAACTGGATCAATACCATCTTCTCCATACTTAAACTGAATAATCTTTCCGGCAGCATTTCTAACTGTTCCATCGTATTTAATCATATTATCCTCTAAATCTTTAACCATTTGACGACTAATATAACCTGAATCGGCCGTTTTAATTGCCGTATCAATAATACCTTCTCTTCCACCCATCATATGATGATAAAATTCAGTTGGATCAAGTCCCTTAAGAAAACTGTGTTCAACGAAACCACGTGCCTTGGGATTAAAATCAAATCGCTGATAATAAGGCATACTTCTCTGTCTCCCATAATTTTGTTTAATTCGAGCCCTATTCACATTTTGTTGTCCAACACAGCCCATAATCTGTCCAATATTTAAATTCTCTCCTTTAGATCCGGATCCCATTGAACTCATAATTAAAAGATTGTTTGTTGTTGGATCTAAAACATCAATTGCTTCACTTGCAACAGATAATGTAATTCCATTTAATATTTCTGTTGCAGTTATTTCAAAACCTTCTTCAATTGTTAAACCAATCGGGGGAATATATAAATTATTATCAATATCATCAACCAATTTATAAATTTTACTAATACCCTCAATAATTTTTTTATCCATTTTTTCAACTAAATCTTTTTCTGGATAAATATCTCCTAATCCAATTGTCATTCCGCGACTTTCTAAATAACTATTTGTATATTGCTGGATCATCCATAAGAAATGACCGGCTTCTTCAATACCGAAATCATTAACAATTGTATGAACAAATCCACCTTGTTTCTTAGCACCTAATACTGATTTATCAATAGCACCTTGTGTGATAACACCATTCTTAATAACAATTCTGGAATTTTTAAGATAATCATTGCCTTCAACTGTATTTTCATCCACATCAGACCTTGAACTATCATATAAATTATTAAACTTACAAATATTTACTTTTGGAATAATAGTATTTAATACATCTCTTCCGTTATTACCATCTATCTTTTCCCCCTGATACTCAGGATTTAATGCTAACATATTTAATAAACGCTTCTTATTGATTTCTGTTTGATTTAATGTCATTAAATATGAACCCACTAATGAATCTTGAACAATACCCATAATCGGGCCATTTGTTTGAGGTGTAATTAACTGGGAAAGAGGATTTGTTAGATGGAAAATCTCAAAGGCATTTGCCGATGATTGGGGAAAATGAACATTCATTTCGTCTCCATCAAAATCGGCATTAAATGGTGTTGTAATTGATAAATTAATACGAAATGTTTTGTCTTTAACAATTTTTGCTTTTAGCGCCATCATACTCATCTTGATTAGTGTCGGCTGTCGATTGAAAAGTCCAATGTCGCCATCAATAACCTGTCTTACTACCTTATCTCCCACTTTTAATACAATATCCTCTTTAATCATTTCAATAATTCTCGTTTGATTATCTCTAATTAATTTAAATGCTCTTGGATATGTATCTGTAAAAGCATTATAGATATAACTATATAACTTTTCTTTATTAAAATTATTTACCACTTCTTCAACTGTTGAAATTTTCGCAATATCAAATGGAACTCCAAATTCATAAATCTTTAATGTTGGATCTGGTGTAATAACTGTACGAGCTGAATGATTTGCCCTTTTGGCCATCAAATTTCTACGCAATCTACCCACTTTTCCATTTAATCTCGAAGAAATGCCTTTTAATTGACGATTTGTTCTTGTTATAATAATTGAACTCGTTTTACCACTTGTTAATGTCATTAATGCTTGGATATACATAGTCAATTGAGAAATATACTTGATTAGTTCATTATTATTAATCTCCTTTTGCTTCATTTTACTTAATTTACTCTTTAATAGGTTATCAGTTCTAATAATTGTAACATAATATGTTGTAATATCATTTTCTCTTCTCTCATTACCATCAATACTTGTTGGTCTCGCAATTGGTTCAAGAATTGGCAAAACCGTAATTAACATATATTCTGGACGATTTGTACTGCTAAAACCTAATATTTCTGCATCCTTTGGGGATACTCTTCTAAATAACTCTAATACCATACTCGGCATTAATGGGTCTTTTTTACTTTCATTGCCTTTATAATAATAGATAAAATCACATCCTGTTTTACGATGATTTGGTTGAATACTCTTACAATATGGACATTCACTTAACTTCTTATTTTTTGCTTCTCTTAATCTAAGTTTTTTAGGTTTTTCTTTTAAATTTTTAATTTCTTTTTCACTTAACAAGATTTTTGAACAATTAAAACAAATACTTTCTAATAATTGTTTAATAACGTCCAAGAATAATGGATGGAATACTGGACTTGCTAATCTATAATAACCTGGATGTCCAATACAGTTCTTAGAGTTTAACTCACATGTTGCACATACACCGTCATAGTCAATAATACCCATTCTTAAATCAAATAAACCATTCTCAACCACTTTTCCACCATTAATTGTATTGTCTGTTTTAACTTCAACAACACTACTCTTAATTATATCTTCTGGTGATCTAATATTAAAACTAATATTATTTGGCTGTTTCAATTCAATTAAGTTCAACATTTGAAAGTTTATACTCTTTTATTATTAAATAAATAATATTTAATTCAATTTTATGAATATAAAATAAATTTTATGAATATAAAATAAATTGATTTTTATTTATAATAAAAAAAAATGACTTTACTTGGAAGTATAATTATTGATTATATATCTTTTGATGATATTCAAATTAATTCTTCTATAGAAAACAAAAGAATAAATAATGCAATTATTGAAGTTATAACTTCTTATCCTTTATTTGAAAATACCTCAATCAATTTTGATTTATTTGAAGGAATAATTGATGATTGTTTTTACTTAGAAGAATTTAATATTTCTATATTTATTTCTATTTCTGATGAAAAATATGTTAATTTAAAAAAAATAATTTTTGATTCTATTTATGAAAAAATTATTGAGGAATAAATATGGACAAAGTCCATATTTATTTTTTATCAATATGGACTTTGTCCATATTTATTTTTTATCAATATGGACAAAGTCCATATTTATTTTTTATCAATATGGACTTTGTCCATATTTATTTTTTATCAATATGGACAAAGTCCATATTTATTTTTTATCAATATGGACTTTGTCCATATTTATTTTTTATCAATATGGACTTTGTCCATATTTATTTTTTATCAATATGGACAAAGTCCATATTTATTTTTTTTTATTGATCAGTTAATAATTTAACTCTAAATTTTTCTGGATATGAACTATTCATAAATACATTTATAATTTGATTTTCTTTTAATACCTCAGGTTCATAAGCAACTGTATAGATATTATTAACTCTATATTGATATATAATTCTATTTGATACAGTTATAAACTGTCTTGCTTCTAATGGAAACTTATATTTGCCTATACTATAAAATGGTTCAACATGTCCAATAAACATCCAACGAGTTAATGGTCTGCTTTTTTTTGTTGTATATCCCTCTTTTACCATTGATAAATCCTGTTTTGTTTGGGGATAAATTGTTTTTGGCATTTCATTATATTGTTCTTTATATGTTTTAATATGATCATATGATCTATTTGGAGATGTATTATTAAATCCTTCATTTAACCAATTCTGATTATCACTTCTAATATCCCCACAATTATTTAAACCCATACAAGTTAAACTTCTTGGGTTATCCATTCGACCATAATAAGTCGGATTTCCCCAAAAGGCATTTTTATTATTATCTATATTCTGTCTTACACCCGCCCCTGATGTTGTACCATTCGGTACTGTATTATATTGTTTTTTCCATTGTGGAGTATTATAGAAAGTAAAATAATAACTACTCGACATTATATTAATTGGGGAAATAAAAAATAAATCCCAAAGCGATTTTATCTCCCAGTTTCAATTTAAAGGAATTAATAGATAATTATATCCATTTTCAATTTAAAGGGGCGGGCAGGGAAAGGGCATTCTGCCCTCCGCTTGAACTTGTGATTTAAATCAAAGTCTTTTTGAGTTAATTTAACGATCTATTTAAAAAATTTTATAATTTTTTTTAAATTTCATTGCCCAAGATAATTTATAAAAAAAAAATAATTTATAAATTAATTATTTTAAAAATTCTAATTTAACATTATCATTATCTATACTTGATATATTAAAACAATATTTTGGCAATTGTTTTATTAATTTTAATTCTTTTCCAATACTTCCTAATATTAAACCAAATGGTTCTAATTTATGTGTAAAACTTCTATCTATTGATTGGTTCATTGACATTATCTTTAAATTATTAAATTGTTTCATATTACTTGGTTCTATATGACTCCAAAATGTATAATTATTATCTAATACACATAAATATGTTTCTGGATAAAAAAGATTTATATACATTGAATAAAAATTTATTTTAGTTAAAACATTTGGAACTGTTGTATCTCTTATTAAAAATATTTCTTCTGTATTATTTGTTTTAAAATTTTTTATATCTTTAAATACATAATTTGATATAACTTTATATCTATATAATTTAACCATTATATATAATATACAATGGGTTCTTTTATTTCAAAGAATAAACCAATTGGATATTATTCATCTTTTAATAAAGATATAGCCGTTTATCAAAAGAAACAAAATAATAATAAATGGCTTGTTTATTCTGATGATGGAAATTTTGTTTTTGAAATTAAAAAAAAATTTGATATTCAAAAAGATTTGTTTTATGGTTGTAAACTATTTAAAAATATTTAATTCTAAAATCAATTAAATTGATTTTTTTATTTTAATTCTAAAAAGTTAATTTTTTAATTCTAAAAAGTTAATTTTTTAATTCTAAAAAGTTAATTTTTTAATTCTAAAAAATTGAATTAAAAAGAAATTATTTCTAAAACAAAAGAAATGAACACTTCTAGTATCAAAGCGTTTAGCATTTATTAATTATGCCATTAATTTGGCAAGAAGAAGTAGTCTTGGATGGAAACATGGTGCAGTTGTTGTTAAAAATGGTGAAATAATTGGTGAAGGAACTAATTATGGATATACTTCTCCATTGAGAGGACATTACAGTCTTCATGCTGAAGTAGATGCCATTTTTAATGCAGTTAAGAGAGTTAAAGATAAAAGAAAATTAAGAGGAGCCGATTTATATGTTGTAAATTGGTTTAAATTCACAAATAGCAAAGCAGAAAAATTAAGATGTTCCAAACCTTGTGATAACTGTAAAAGAGTTATTGAAATGTATGGAATAAGAAATGTGTATTATAGCACAGAGGAATTAACTGAAAGAATGAGATTTAAATAATAATTATTTTTTTTTAAAGATAAGGGAGTTAATTTGACTTTGTCAAATTAACGTGTTTCCCCCAAAAAAATTGAAATTTTAATTAAATAATAACAAAAGATGATTGAAACATTCCAGGATTATTTAATTGTATATTTGTGTGTATTTTGTGTTTTTGTATTGAGTTATTGTTATTTTAATATTAATCAATTACATAATTGTACTCAAAATGAATATAATAGACAATTTGCAAGTGGTTGTATTGGAGCATTTATATTGATTTATTGTTGTTTCAGTTCCATTTTAATTCCATCTGTTATTTATATTGTTTATCTATCTAATTAAAATATAAAATAAAAAAGCAACTTTATTAAAATTGATTTTTTTTTAATTAATTTATAAAAATGAATTTTGATTTATTATCTACTGCTTGTTCAATGTTAATTGAAAATATTAAATTACATCCAGTTAAATTAAACTTAATATTTAATGAAGATATTGATTATGAAGATATTAAAGAAGAATATTTAGATAATTATAGTTATGAAGATATAATTGATTTTGATTGGGATACCTTAGTTAAAAATAAAAACTATACTAAACTCTATATGTATAGTTTAAAAACAGGAAATGATGATACACGAGGTGGCGGTTGTTATGATCTTAAATTTACAAAAGAAGATTTTATATGGGAAAAAGAAAATAAAAATGGAATTACTTTAAGAGATGTTGTTGAAGGTTGTTATAGATTAAAAGGTTCCAAATATGATTATTGGTATGAAATGTTTGATGGTATGCTTAATGAAACTAAAAAAGAAAAAAAATTAAAAAATTATTATTATAAATATTTAAATAAATCATTTACTCTTAAATATAGGGTTGATTTTAGTTATGGTTCTTAATTTATTTATTCTATTAAAATTGATTTTTTTTATTTAATTTAAAAAAATCCAATGGAAACAATTTCGTCTTTTTGGTTTAACCCAGATAATGAGCAATTTTGGTTCAAACAAAGCAATGATCAAGATAATTATATCTATAATAATTATTATCAATTATTAAATGAAACAAAAGATGATAATATTGAAGAATATACATTAGAAAAAGTTATATTATTTGATCAATTTAGTCGTCATATATATAGGAATAATCCTGATAAATATAAATCTTATCAAAAATATGCTATTGTTCATTCGATGTATTTACTTAATAATAAATCCCAATTAGATAAATTAGCACCGAAACAACGTGTATTTATTCTCTTGCCATTTCGCCATACATTTTTAGAAAGTATGATTAAATACTCTATATTAAAAGTTAAAGAATGGATGAAAGATAATAATTCTAGTTATTATAAAAGATTTTTAGTTGCCTCTTATAATTCTCTTGGAAAAGTTATTAACAAGAAATATGAATTCGGAAAATTTAATTATTTAAAAAATATAGAATATAAATCTGATTTAATCTTAGAAAATAATAAAAAATTAAAAAATTTTAATGTTTTTCGTGATACAAATATTCCAAAGAAATTCTTAGAAAACGTAAAAGATATTAATTGTAAAAATATTTGTATCTCTTTATCTGGTGGAGTTGATTCAGTTATTTGTTTAATCTTATTCAAATATTTAACAGATAAAAATATATTTGCCGTTCATATCGATTATAATCAAAGAAATGAATCAATATATGAAGCAAAATTTGTTCAACATTTATGTAATGAAAATAATATTCCTCTTTTAATCAGAAACATATATGAAATTAAAAAAACAAAAGAGAATAGAACAATATATGAAGATATAACCAAAAATATTAGATTTGATCTATATTATTCAGCATTTGATAAATTTAAAGTTAAAACTGAAAAAGATTTTATTAATACAGTAAATTTTAATTTATATTATTCGGCATTTGATAAATTAAAAGTCGAAGCTGAAAAAGATCGTATTATTGTATTGGGACATCATAATGATGATGCTTTTGAAAATATTTTAAATAATATGAAAAAAAATATAAATAATAATAATCTTAGAGGATTTTTGAAATTAAAAGAAATAAATAATGTTAAAATATTGCGGCCTTTATTCAATGTATCTAAATCTGAAATATTTGATTTTGCCCATTCTATTGGGGTTTCTTATTTAAAGGATATAACCAGAGTAGAAACAGAAAGAGGAAATATTAGAAATAATATCGCCCCTATATTAGGAAATAAATATATAGAAGGAATTATGAATTTCGCCGATGAACATAAAGAAATGTATGAAACTATTATTAATAATTTGGCAAAACCATTTTTAGATAAAATGGAATGGGGAAATTCAACAATTAAATTACCGGAATTCAAAGATATTACCTCTTATATCTTCTGGAAATATGTTATTTATAGTATCTGTTTTAAAATTGACCATTTTCCACCAAGTAATAGAAGTATTTTAGCATTTATAGAAAAGATTAAAGTAAGTAAAACAAATAATATTAAACGGTTTTATTTTAAAAGTGATTTAGTTTTTGAAGGGGATTGTTTCTCATTTTAATTTGATAATATAATCCCTGCAAATGTACCTGCAAAAATAAATATTATTCCATAACCTAAATAAACAGTTAAAGATAAAATAATTGAATTTGAATAATCTATATTATAATGAACATAGATTGTTATTGCTATAATATAAATTATAAATATTAATGTTATTAGACTTAATATATTTTCTCTTTTTATAACCGGCGAATTTTTTTCATAATATCCAATCTCTTTGTCAATTTCTTCTTTTTTTTTATATAATTTTGATATTCCTGATATATTTTCTTTTTTATATCTTTCAATTTTATTTTTTATATCTTTTATATTTTCTAAATTTTTATTATAATGTTTTGTTTCTATATCTTTTTTTTGTAATTCTGAATAATTATACCAAAAATAAATTAGAGTTAAAAAAGTCAATGGAAATATTGAATCATTTGCTTTCAATAATATATTATTTTCTTTATATCCTAATTCCATTATATTTTATTAACTATAAAAAAATAATTATTTTTTTAATAAATATAAAGATGTATAAATTTTCACCTAAGAAACATCAATCGTTGGTGGATAGAATTAATGAAGATCCAAAGGGATTGTTAAATCCTTATAATGAATATAAGATTATGTTTCATTCTGTTCTTGAATCAACACATTATTATGATTATATTTCTATCTTAAAAATGTTAAAAGAAACAACAGATGAATATAAACAAACTATTTATTCAGAAATAAAGAGAAGATGTATTAGTATTTGTAGCATTAATTGTTCTGATATTGAAATTTTTGATGATGATTTTATTAAAAGATATGTTCTTTCAGAAGATAAAGAACTTATTAAAGAAATATTTAAACACACATTTCCTGAAAATAAAGATGTTTTACATAGAATTTGGAGAATTTATCCAGAAACAGAAGAATATATTAAATCTATGATGAGAGAAGAATATAAATCTAAACAAAGATTACAAAAAAAATATTTCCCTAAATGGGAAAGTCTAATTGGTGGATTTAATCCACGAACACAGAATATGATAATTAAAAAGATTGAAGAAACTCCTATTCGAGAAACTGATGATGGTTGTCTTATGTTTAATTTTATTGATCAATCTATTTATAAATTAGATCTTGGAAAAATTTATAAACATTTCTATGAAATTCATAATAATGTTCCTAAAGAAAGTATGTTTGATTATAGTTCTCAAGAGTCAAAAAGATTTGTTAAGGTTAGTGAAAAATTAAGACATATAGCCAAATCTGTTCTTTATGAAAACGAAGATCCATATTTATTTGAAGCATTTGGTTTGCTTGATAGAATTATATATAAAAATGAATATAATGAATATCAATCTGATATTTCATATTATTTAAAGAATATGAAATGTTTTCATATAAATATTTAGATTGAATTATCCCAAAGATTATTAATACATTGGCGATTATTGTTGTATGGACTATTAGATGAATTAACTTCACAGGGGCGTCCTAAATTTACTCTCCATCTTATCATTGGTGGGGCAAATCCTAATACATCAATAACATCTCCATTTTTTACTTTATATGTTTGTTTAACATAATAATATCTGTCTCCTACTACAACACGATAAATATAAACACCATTATATTGGGACTTAATATCAATATATTCTAATGGATATTTAACAACTTCTTCGGCGGGGTTTAATCGATGGGGTCTATAACCCATTCCGGCACCAAATGGCGCCATTACAAATCCAATTGTTTTCCAATTTGATGAACTATTTGATAATGGATATCCCATATTGGCGGGCACTGGTGCTTGATATATATTTCTATGTGGTCTTAATCCTCTCTGTAAATAGTTCCCGACTTTTGCTAAAAAATTTGACATTTTATTAATTTATAAATAGATTATTATTGTAAAAAATAAAAAACTTTTTTATTTTTATTGAATAAAAAAAATTAATCACAATAATATGATTTTAATGCTTTTTCACATACATTATTAAAATATCTGTTGATTGTTATATTATATATTGCTCCTGGTTCGCAATCAACAAGTCTTTTGTCTTTAAAATAACATTCATCATATTTACCCCAAACATAACCACATCTATATCTATCTGTACTTGTATTAAAAATAATATCTACTTCTCTTACCTCAACATCAATCCAATTATATTCATTATCACAAGCTTTTCCATTAAAAATAAGATAGATATAATAACCTAAAGCAAACATTGCAATTGCAATCATAGCAATACATATAATTAAAACTTTGGTTGTAATTTCTTCTTCTTCTTTTTTAAAACTCATTTTATTTTTATTAAAAAAAAAATATCAATTTTTATTGAATTAAAATTAATATAATTTATCTATATCATAAACAAACAATGTCCAAAAAAATCGTATCAGAACGTCTCGAATTAACTAAAGCAATTAATAATTTAAGCAAATGCCAAACATCATTTGCCGAAGCAGTAAAAACAATTGAAGCATTAAATGAAGAAACATTAACACAATTAGACTTGGCTATAAATGATAAAAAAAATGAATTAGATAAATTAACTGGATATTTTGATATAGAAAAGAAAAATTTACAAATTGCTTTGGATCAGGAAATTAAACAATATGGATATGATAAAGCAGTTGAAATTGTTGGAGCGCAAGATCAAACTGTTATCGATAATGAAATATTAGAACAATTACAAGCATCGAGTGAAGCAAATACTGATGCGATTAAAGAGGCTGTTAAAGAAGAAAGTGATAAGGGTAAGATTGCTTTGGCGAGTTTAAAGAAACATATGGAGTTGGAGAGTAAAGCAACAATGGCCGATTTAAATGCACAGGTTAAACAGAAGGAAGCAGAATGTAAAAATCTATATGAAACGATTAATACATTGAAGGAAGAGATAAGGGAACAGAGGCAATTGACTAAACAGGTTGCTGAGGCGTCGAGCAAATCTCAAATTAGTCAAGTTATTGGGAAACAGTAAATATTTTTCTTAAAAAAATTAGAATCTTTTTATTTTTTTTATCGGGTTTGGTAAGTTAAGAATGAACCACCTGTTCCTTTTGGTACAACAGTTAATGATGACGGTGGTGGAGTACTATCATCTGATGACATGCTACTATTTCTTGATCGTGGAGGCGGTGGTGGCGGTGGTGGAGTACTATCATCTGACGACACACTACTACTTCTTGATGGTGGTGCTGCCAGTCCTCTTCCTTGTGAAAGTAATTCTGGAACAAGATCTATAAAATTATCTTTTTTTTTAACTTCCACTAAACTATCACTTGTAATTGTTTCCGTTAATTTTTTATCACCAAAAACTATTTTATTTGTTTTTTTATCAATTTTATCAAAATTCTTACTATTAATTATTTCTCTTAATTTATCAAAATCAAAATAATTTATTAAATATATATATAATAATTGATAAATAATAAAAACAAATCCTTTAAATGATATTTTACTTAATTTATTATAGTTTTCTTTTATTGTATCAAAATAATCTTTCTCATCTTTATACTTAATTATAATCGAACTTTGAGCAAAATCTTCAGGACTATCAAGCTCATCATTAAATTCAATATAATTAAACTCATTTTCATCAGCAAATGATTTAAATATACTAAGTAAAAATTCAACTAAATATTTATAAGCATTTTCATCTTTTAATTTACAAATAATATTTTTAAAGAACCAATAAGGAAAATTAAAACTAATAAATACTAATATTAACATAAATGGATACATTTTTTTTTCAAAATCATTATCCTCAGAATTTGTATTAAAATATTCAACATATTTTTCAATAGGATTTTTTTCAAATAATTCATTAAGTTCATTAATATCAGGATAATTATAAATACACAATAAAATAATAAATTTATTTTGTACATTTAATTCTCCTTTAGCTAAAAGAGTAAAAATATTATCAGTATTATCTTCAATTGTAAATATATGTTTCATAAGTTTTTTACAATTTTTTTTTAATTTATCACTACTACGGGATACATTTTCTGTATCCAACACGTTTAATTTAGCATTAACGTCTTCTTTATATGTTCTTGTTCTTGTTAAATCAGAAATATGGGTTTCTACATCTGCTTCAGAATTATCTCCTCTACTTTTTACTAATTTATCAGCATCAGTAGTTTTCATTCCTGTTAATACTAAAATATCAATTAATGATTCTTCTACCTCATTAATTAATTTTTCTATTTTCTGTGATAATTTATTTTTTGGTGAATTTCCTATTCCAAGTATTGGCATTATATTTATATAATATAATATTTTAAAATATTATATTAAAATAAACTTCTATCAATAGCCCCTGTCATTACATTAAATGGCCCCCTTTGTCCTATACGCATACCCGCCGGATATGGAACATCAATTCTATAATCACTTCTTTGATTACATGATAAACCCTCAAATCCATTTTTACAACTACAGTAGATTACAAATAGAGCAATTAATAATAAAACAATATTTATAATCATTTATAAAATAAATGAATAAAAAATAATCTTTGATTATTTTTATTTTTATAATAATTATTTTTACAATAAATGTTTATAATATTCTTCTAATTCTTCAAATGATTTCTTAGTTCCTCCTTCATATGGATAAGCATATTTATTATCAATTAAGTATTTATTAATATTCTCTTTTTCAAGATAAATATTTGCTAAAATCCGGCCATATTTATCTTCACCAACACATTCTAATTTAATTATTTTATTTAAAATTTTATCTTCTAAAATTCCTTTAACATAATATCCGCATTTTTTTTCATTTTCATTTTTTGTTCTTAATTCCGGTGTATCAATTCCCATTAATCTAATACTAAATTTATAATAATCCCCATTAAATTTAAAAACAACTCTAATTGTATCGCCATCATAAACACCTACTACCTTTGCATTATATTCTCTATCCTTAAAAGACCATTTTGGTGTTTCAATTGTTTGACTTTCTAAATTATTAAAACAATCAGATGATACTGATTTACTCTTTTTTCTTCTAAAACAATTCTTAAAAAACTCAAACATTTTAATTTATAAATTTAAAAAAAATCAATTTTAATTGGGGGACATTCTGTCCAGGGGATCAACAAAGTTGATCCCCGATACACGTACCCCCCTTGAGGCCTTCGGCAAAGGGTTATTCAACTAATATTAACCCTTGAAAATTTCAACGAAGTTAAACTTAATTAAAGAATTTATAATCTAACAAAGTTTCTGCAGTTGCTCTTTTTTCGGGTTCATAAACAAATATAGAATTAAATATCTCCATTAATTCATCTATTAATTCATTTCCAATATTATAATCATATTCTAATATATTTTCAATGTTTCTATCTTTAACAAATGTGGGGCGATTTCTAAGTAATCCTGCTCTATGGAAATACTCGTTTGATTTATCTCCCTTCTTTTGGAGATAACGGGGCATTTTTCCTATCATTGATTCAATCAAACATAGATGAATATGATCTAAACTGTTATCATTAAATTCTGTTTCACTGTCGCTATCGCTATCGCTGTCGCTATCGCTGTCGCTGTCGCTATCGCTATCGCTGTCGCTATCGCTATCGCTTTCACTTTCACTGCCAGAACTATATTCAGTATTAAGACTTGAATTTCTAGAATTATTGGGTGTTTCTAATTTATAGATAACTTCATTAAGATAAGAATGCGGGTCAAATAAGTAATCCCCAGTTATAATTTCAAATAGAATACAACCAAATGACCAAATATCAACAGATGATGTTAAATCAGCTTCAATTATATTTTCTGGTGATTGATATTCTAATGTTCCAACAGCAGTTAAATCTTCTTCAAATAAACAGGCTGTTCCAAAATCACAAATTTTAACATCAATTCCATCTTTATTTATTTTAACTAATATATTCTCTAATTTTAAATCAGTATGAATTAAACCAGAATTATATATATGTTGGAGACCTAATAAAGTTTGTTTTCCTATATTTTTAACCAAATCAATTGGCATACCATTTTCATATTTTTCTTCTAATAAATCCAATAAATTGAAATGCATATCCGGCATAATAAACGCTGGAATATTTTCATCTATAACTTTAATTAAATTTATTATATTATCGTGTTTTTCCATTCTATGCAAAATACTAATCTCATCTTTTGTATGTTTTGGGCTTTTTTCTTTTGCTATTTTCATTGCATATTGCTCTTTATCTGGAGATTCAACGAGCCAACAATTTGAAAAATGACCTTTTCCTAATTTTTTCAATAACGTATAATCATTAATTTTATCTCCAATCTTCATATATAAATTATTTTAATCAAGTATATTTTTTTTTTTAGATTAAACGAAAAAAATTATATTTAATTTAATAATGAATAATATTTTACCATATATTGAATATGAGAAAGATGAAAATATATCCATTCAATCCAAAGATTATTTTTATCTTTATTACTTCAATAATAAATATGAAACAAAAGATCCAATAATTTTATCTGGATTTTATAATTGCAAAGAATTAATTAATTATTTTTCAATTAAAAAAAAAATAAAGGATTATCATTTTAAAATATTGGCATATAATTCAAAAAAATTATATATATTCGAAAAAAATATTAGATATATTCAAAATAATATAGAATTAATTAAAACATTGGGGCATATTTCTTTGATTAAAGGAAATATAGATCTATATAATTTGTTAGATATAAATTATTATGGATATTCAAATTTAGTTGAGATAAATTATATTATACAATATGCATTAAATAACGATATAGAATTATTAGAAAAATATTTAATTATTTATAAAAAAGTTATAGATAAATATAAATTATTTGATACACCAAATGTTTTACAAGTAAATAAATTAATTTATTTTATAATTGAACATAAGGGTAAAGAGGAAATTATTTTAACAATAATTAAATTTATATTTGAAAACAATTATATAATTTTATCTTTAAATGATAAAATACAATATATGGCGATTGCAAATGACAATAATTATGAAAATGTTATACAATATTTGTTAAAAATATGAGTTAAACATATTTTTTTCTAAATTATATCGATCTAATATTTCTTTATCTGTAAGGGGATTTTGTGATTTATTTATATTTTTAATTTTGAATAAACCTCCAAATCTATGGAATTTCATTTTATCAAATGAGCTTGTATCAATTGGGGTTGGATTATTACTTATTGCTAATTTGGTTCCGTTTTCATAAATAGTTTGAGTATTACCATCTTTACTCCAAGCGAAGAAATTCCATTTATTTTTATCTACATAGTAAAGATTGGGACAGAATGATTTATTTACTGAATCATCAAAATAATAACAATGACCCCAGCATAGACTATCTCTATTATCATCATATATAATTCTATTATTACCTTTACTAAATATTGTATGTTTCTTTGTACATACCGGCAAGCATCCCATATAATCACAGCATTTTCTTTTCATTTTTCTTGATTTTGGCTTACATAAACCATCTGGATTTTTTACTCTTATCCAAAATGAAACACTCCATTTATCGTTTGAATATGGTTCATCTAATTCACTTGGTTCATCTAATTCACTTGGTTCATCTAATTCACTTGGTTCATCTAATTCACTTGGTTCATCTAATTCACTTGGTTCATCTAATTCACTTGATGAACTTCTAAATAAATTAATAGTTTCATCAATTCCATAAATTAAAGTATAAATTCCTAAACCAATAACTGTTAAAGCTATTATTAAAATAATAATTCCCATATAGTTTAATATGTTAAAAATTATTTCAATAATTATATTAAATGAGTACAGCAACCTGGTTAGATAAAGAAACACCATATGATATCAAAAAGGTTGTAATAAGATCAAAAGATAGAAATAAAAATTTTAAAAATCCAAATAAATTTACATATCAATTTATAGCTCCAATTAAAAATGTTTTATTTGTTAAAATGGTTCGTTCTGATATACCGGCAACAAACTTAACTATAACCCAATATAACAATGGTTTTGTTCTATCTGAAGATAACGTTGATTATCCAATTGAAATTCCCCCTGGGGACTATGATACAGATAAATTAATCTGTACATTAGTTCAATTATTGAATTCCCAAGGCGCCACAAATGCTTATTCAGTTCAGATACAAAATGGAAAATTATTAATTCAAGGACAGGCCGAAGATCCAGTTCAATTCCAATTGAAATTTGCACCCCCGGTGCAATATGCTGATGAATATGTCTATTCAAATGGCCAAACTAATACAGAAGTAATATTAAATCAAAGTTCCCGCACTATTATGGGATTTTGTATAGAGGATTATACTTCAAGTCCTAATGCTATTGACCCCACTATATATGAAATATTAAGTCCCAATAAAATTGATGTATTGGGCGATAGAAATGTATATATATACGTGAAAACTGATGGGGGACATGAATTTAATCTAATTGATTCAGTTAATCAAAGCATAAATGATTGTTTCGCTGAAATACCATTAAGCGCCCCTAGAAATACAGTTGTTTATTCTAAAAATGAAATAAATGAAAGAAAAGTATTCCACACTCCTCTTAAAAAATTAGAAAGAGTTAGTATTGAATTGAGAACCTGCGATTATAGAAGATTATATGATACTTGTGGAATTGATTGGGGCATGACACTTATATTCGGCATTGGATTATAAATATTTATGTTTTAAAATTGATTTTTTTTTAATTAAATTATTAAAATGGATTTTACATCGTATTCTTATCTTTTTTATAATAAAAATAATAAAATAATTAAAGCGATTAAAGATAAAAATTATAAAAAAATAATTAATATTGCTTATCTAAATAAATATTATAAATTTTTTGAATATTATCTTGAAAAAGAAAATGAAGATTATAAAATTTTAATAATAGAAAATTTAATTAATAATAAAAAAATAAAAGATAATTATATTAAAAAATTAATTGATATTAATTCTATTAATATTAGAAGAATTAATTATACTTTATTTGAAAATAATAGAATTGAATTAGCAAAATATTATATAAAATTAATTGATTTTGAAAATTGCCAACAATTTGATATTATTGATATTTTATTAAATTTAATTAATATTAATGAGTTTGATTTATTTAATTATATAATTACTAAATATAATAAAGAATTAAATGTTGTTAATACATTATCACTTTTTTATAAACCTAAATATTTTAATTTAGATCAATTAAAATTTATATATGAAAAATTTAATATAGATTTTCTTTATAATCTTATAAAAAATAATAACACCTGTTATATGAATATTATTAATATTGAATTTCTAGAATTAATTTTACCAGACGAACAATATTTTACAAATATAACTTATGATTATAGAGAATTTATTATTAGTTTAATATATTGGCATAATTATGAAATTACGAAATATTTATTAAATAAATTTAAAAATTTTCAATATATAAATAATTTATTCTTATCAGCAATTAAGAAAGGTGATAAAGATATTGTTAAATTATTATTAGATTATGATATAGATGAATATATTAAAGCAATTAATATTGCCAAAGAAAAAGGTAATAAAGAAATAATAGAATTAATTACTAATCATATTAATAATTAAATTTTATTTTTTTTCTAAATTAATGAAAAAAAATTATAATGAAAATAAAATTTACCAATATTCAGATGTAATTAGAATTAAATATTCTAAATCAGAATTGGACAATATGAGTAAAACGGATTTAATCCATTTATTATATGAAAATTCAAAAGCATTTTCATATTTTAATGAAGATTCAAGATTACATTTCTCTGAAATAAAAGAAATGAATATTTATAAAATAAAAAATAAAATAAAAAAAAAATATTTTTCAAATAAAGAAAGAAGTAAATTATTAAAAGAATTTATAAATGTTATAAGTTTTTTTAGAAATTCATATTCTTATATAAATGATTACAATACTTATTCAGATAATAACACAGTCGATAGTGTTAATTCCATCTATCTGGCTTTTAAATACTGTGGAAAAAAAATAAGAAAAAAAAAAATAAAAAAAATGGATAGAATGAAATTAATAAATAAATTATTAACAATATCTTGGGGAATGTCGTTTTTAACTGAGGGGGCGATTTTTGAACTAAATGATGAATATCTTAACTCTTTATCTAATAGGGAATTAATCAGATATTTAGAACATTATAATAGTAATAAAATGCGGGCTAAAGTTTTAGATTATATAGATATTATTATTAATTTCCTCTATGAGAATAGATATTAAAATTCATCTGTTGAATATCCCTCATACTCATCTATATTCGGATAACTTATATCTGAATTATTATATCTTCTATCAATATCATCTTCATCTTCATCTTCACTATTATCATATTTAAACCAAGAATAAGCAAGAGTAAATAATGTAATAGTACCTAAAATAAGAGGAATATATAAATACCATTGCCAATATAATTCGAATTCACCATTACCCCATCCAAATGGTTTATATTCTTTAATATCAGCGCCATTTTCTCCTTTAATCGGCATAGTGTAATAAACAATAAAGAAAACTAAACAGATAATAAATATGATTAAAGAAATATAAAACATTTTGTTATATTTATAATTATTTCTATTTTTTTTATCTTCGTTTTTAATCATTTTATATCCTCCAATAATAACAAGAAAAATTATCGCATAGAATATAATACTACCAAATCCCCCTCTTCCACCTAAGAAAGAGGCCAATGAAGCTCCAGTTGCCTTTGAAGTATTAGAGGCTTGTGTTTTAGCAATTGCTTTTGTTATATTAGAAGTTGCACAATCCATATTTAAATCACCGGATTGATTAAAAATAAAATTTTTACTATCCTCAACACGAACATTACCAGCAATAATATTTTCTGATTCTTGTCTTCCACAATCATTAGATATTTTATTCATTATTTTATCTCTAATTACTTGATCACTATCTGTTGCAGATATACCAAAACCAGCTAAAGCATCTGCTGTATTCTCTGCTAATGTTTCTGTTATAGCATCAACTAAAACTTGAAAAGAATTTTCTTGACTTAACATACATGCTTGTGTATAACTACATCCATCACAATTCTTAAATATTACATCTCCTTCAATTTTATTTTTACATATTTGGGTTGCTCCAATATTCTTAATTTGTGTTTCAAATTGTTTTTCTATTGTTTGTGTGGCTCTACTTGCGGATGCCCCCATTTTATATTCTATTCTATTATTTTATTTTTTATTTATCCCAATAATTTCGTATTAAAGTTAATTTATTCTATAACACTACATAGACTATGTTTTCGCGATGAGTTGTTTTCATTTAGAATATGAAACGGGAGAAATCATAAGAGAAGAAAGAGAAATAATAGACAAAAAAATAATTGTAAAAAAATATATTAAGTGTGATAAATGTTTTCAATATTCTTTTAGAGTTTATGAGTATAATACAATTAGTCAAGCTATTCATAAACACTTTCAATGTATTAAGTTTGTTAATTTTTGATTTTTATCCATATATATTTTTTGTCAGATGAAAATTATGAGTCAGATTTTTTTTTTTTATTTTTTATTAAGAAAAATCCTCCTCCGAATAATACAACAAGTAAAATTAATAACATAACCCAATTATTTCCATCCCATATACTTTCAATATTAATATCTTCGTTAATTCCCCCATCAGGTGTGCTGTCTCCTCCATTTATAACTCCACTACAAGCTTGTCTAATTAATACATCATTAACTTTTCCATTATCTGCATCTAAATATATATCCCCAATTGAACAATCAATATCTTGAATTGTACAAGAATTATCTATTTGAGCCTGTGTTTTATATGCTTTTGGATTACGGGCACAGGGTTTATAAACACAATGAACTGGACCGATTGTATCTATTCCGTCATATTGATTTGCCGGTAATAAACAAGCACATTCCTCTTTATCCCAGTTTTGAGGTTTTGAACAATAGTTAATCATAAAAGCATCAGATTGGGGAGTATTGGCACACATTTCGGGGCCACATGATTGTGGTCTTTTTGAACCATCAATTTGCCCAGTTATACATTTCATTCTGTTTTCTTCACTAACATTACTCCAATCATCTTTCACACATCTTGTTACATATCTTCGACTTTTAACTGTATCACCTATACAAAATTTCTTTTTTCTGTCTTTTATTTCATCCCATTCAATTTTACTATATCCATCATATTTATAATACTTTGGACATTTTTTTGTTGCTTTTATTTGAGAACAAAATCCTCTTAAATTATTCCCAAGACGGCTTCTTGATTTTACTATTTTACCATCTTTATCTGGCCCCACATAATATTTAGCTTCTGGATACTTACAAGACATTTATAGTTTAATAAAATATTTTTATCTAAAAAAAATGAAAAATTATTTAAATAAAACAAAAAAAAAGAATGAACTACGGCAATCTTATTACTTTTGATCTAATTAAAAGACAAGAAGAACAAGAACATACACAAAATGTTATTAATATTTTATATCAAAATTATGTAAATTTGTATAACGCAAATAATTTCCTATTTAAACAAAATATTAGATTAATCTGTCAATTATATAAAATTGATTATGATTATTGCCATATTAAATTATTTATTGAACAAAATTCAGAATATAAAAAAATAAATGTAAAGCAAAAAATTGTTCAAATAAATATTGTTTCAATTGGCATTCGATTAATGAAAGAAATGAAATGAAAAAAATTAAATCATATATTGGGTAATAATTTAGTTATTGTTTTTAACCAATTATTATAATAATTATTTTTATGTATATTCGATAAATCTTCTAAATAATTTGGTGGGTATATTGTTCCTACCATTGCCCCTTCTATTGGATTTTCAATTTCATGACTATAATACAATTTATAAAATGCCTTTTGTAATGGATTAATTCCCTCTAATAATTGGGCATCTTCTAATATTTTTTTATTTTCTTCATTGGCAACTGTATGTGCATTTATCCATGCCTTACGATAATTCCCAGTTTTAATTAATGTATAAATTCCAATTGTATAACATACATTTGTATTACTATTATCTGAATCAAGTTTAGCATATTTAACTATATCATCTGGTCTAAAATTATTTGCCCCATAAACCGCAATTGCCGGTGCCCTATATAAATAATTTTTATCTATATTTTCATTTACATATTTTTTATTATTAATTAAAGAATGTAATGAATCAATTAAAGGTTTTGGATTTGAATTGTTTATAAAATATCCATAAATACATCCCAATTTTCTTTCATTCATTTAGTATAAAATTAAATTAATTTTAATTTTAATTTTTAAATTAAAATTGAATAGAAAGTTTATATTAAATACAAAATGAATAACTTAATCTATTCTGATTCTTATATAACATTACCAACTCTTTATAAATTAAATACAAATGGAAAAACTATGAAATGGAAAATTCATATTGATTTAAATAAAGGAGAAACAGAAATTAAGAAATCATATTTAAAAAATAAATTAGATAAAAATTGGTTTGCCAGTATTATTACTGAATGGGGACTTAATGAAAAAGGTAGTAAAATACAAAGGGCAATTGTTGATATAACAGAGGGTAAAAATATTGGAAAAAAGAATGAAACTAATGTTTTAAAACAAGCAATAAGCGAAATGTTAAGTATTTGGAAAGGGCAACAAAAAAAGAAAGATTATGTAATGGAGTTAGATAAAACAAATGAAAAAGTGGTTAAACCAATGTTGCTTCATAAATATGTAGATAATATTAAAAAATTGGATTTTGATAAAGATAAAATATTTATTCAACCCAAGTTAGATGGAGTTAGAATGATGACGATGTGGAATGGGAATAAATTAGAGTTTATGTCTCGTTCTGGTGAATTATTCTATTATTTAAATCATATTAGAAATCCAATAGAAAATAATAGTTATATGAAAAAAAATAAAAATATTCATCTGGATGGGGAATTATATTCTACTGAGGTTGATTTTGAAAAAATTACTGGTGTATGTAGAAAAAGTAAAAATTTAAATAAAATTCAAATGGATGAACAAAAATATGTTAAATATTATGTATATGATTTATATGATGAAAATTCCCCAAATTTGTCATTCATTGAAAGATATAAATTATTAAAAACTATTGTTAATAATATTAATACCAAAAATATTGTTTTGGTTCCAACTTATTCTGTTGATTCAAATGAAACTGTTATGACATATCACAAGGATTTTGTTAATAAAAAAAATGAAGGTTCTGTTATTAGAACCGGAAGTAGTGTTTATAAATCCGGAAAGAGGAGTTATGGGGCACTTAAGTTAAAAGATTTTGAAAGTGATGAATTTGAAATTGTGGGTTTCGAGGATGGGAAAGGAAAAGAGAAAGGATTAATTAAATTTATATTGAAAACTAAAGGGGGCAAAGAGTTTGGAGCCCGTCCTAAAATGGATAGTGATGTTAGAGCAGAAATGTTTAAAAAGGGCAAAGAATATATTGGAAAAATGGCAACTGTTATGTTCTTTGGTTATACCAAAAATGGGATTCCGAGATTTCCTGTTTTTATTACTTTTAGAGATTATGAATAATTTTTCGTTTTTTTAATTAGATTAAAATTTTCTTTATAATTTAGATTAATGGATTTAAACAAATATCTAAATGACCTTGAATTAGAAATAGATATTACAGATCTAACTCCCAAGTTATTAAAAAAAAATTATAAAAAATTGGCTTTAAAATATCATCCAGATAAAAATAACAATGGTGATGATACTAAATTTAAAGAAATAACAGAGGCATTTACGCAATTATCACAATATCTTAAAGATGAACATACCATATTTGATAATCTTGTTATGGATGATGAACCTTTTGATGAATTAGATGAATATATCTATCAAGTTTTTAATAATACTGCAAATGATATCCAAAATATTTTTGATAATATGTTAAATAAAGTTGGGGTTATTTTCACAGATAATAATAACCCATTTGATAATCTAATGGGAACGATGTTTGTTCCTTCAATTGAAAATGCAGAAACAAACATTTCCTCTTCACAACCAATTGATACTTCTTATTTAGATGTTAATTTGAAAATTAATTTTGATTTATATGATGTTTTCTGGAATAATAAAAAGAGAATAACAGTTAAAACTAAACATGACAATGATTTTATTACAACTAAACACGAAATTAATTGTATTGATAGACATATTGTTCTAAAAGGTGCTGGGGATTGTGAAGACGGATATAGGGGCGATTTAATTATTGAAACTAATGTTAGAATACCAGAAGGATATAAAATAGACGGTAATGATATAATTATCAATTATAAAGTTTCATTAAGTGAATTCTTGTTTAAGAAAACAATTAAATTAGAATATATTGAACAAAATATTGAAATTCAAAGAGATTTACAGATTAATGATAATAATATTATCTATTTAAACAAAACAATAGAGGTATTAAATGGTCAAGGACTTTTAATCAATAATACCAGTCCTGAAAGAGGAGATTTAATTATTGATTTAGATATAATTATGAATAGTGAAAATTGTAAAGAAAATCAAATATTATTGGAAAAAGAATTTCCTCCTTTACTTAGAGGAATTTAAAATAAAAAATTGATTTTTTTTTAATTAAAAAATAAAATGAATTGTTATTTAGTTATTCTTTGGGAGGAAAATAGAATTCCTATGGCTTATAATATGATTTCATATGAAAATGTAAATCAAGTTAAGGCTCAAATGAATATAAATGAGAATTATCAATCAATTGATAATAATGAGCATTATTTCTCTTATGAAATTTCAAATGAAATTTTATCAAAATATTTTGATGATACAGAAGAAAATACACAAAAAAAAATTATTTTCCATATTTTCGATGGAAGTAGTACTATTCACGAAATTATTTGTGCTTTAGAATATTATACTGAAATTAATGAAGAAGAAAATATTTTAAGATAAAATTAATTTTTTTTTTATATAAATACTTATTTCTAAAATGGATTTTATTCAAGATAATAATTTTAGTTCTATTCCTTGTGAAGATTATTATATAAAAAATTTAAAAATAAATTTAAGTAAATATATAATTTATAATAAAAAAATATATTATAAATTATCTCCTGGTTATTATTTTCATTCATTTAATATTTTAAAAATTAAAGGTTTGAATAAAGGAAAAGTTGGATTTATGATAGATGAAAATACAATAATATTTATAACCAATGATTTAAATAATAAAAGATTAAAACAAGATACTTTTAGATTACAAACTGAATCATTATATTTATTTATTGAAACAGATGAATTAATAACAAAAAATATTTATTTTACAATTCAATTTAAATATTATACTGGATATAATATAGAAAAAATTAATAAAAAAAAATTTAAATTAGATAATATAATTAATTATTCAAATAAAATTATATTTTCTGTATCTAATTATAAAAATAATATTTATTATTTTCAAAATATAAAATTAAAATTTCATAAAATAAAAGATTTAACTTTTTCTTATAAAAAACAAATTAAATCATACCATATTAGATGGGATGCATTTATCTTATATAAAACAGAAAATATTGATGAATATTTTATAACTTTATTAAATTATGCTGGTAATCGTGTTTTTATTGGAATTGAAACTGATTATACAAATATAAAATTAGAAATTAATTATAAACCAATGTTAGAAAATAATAAACCAAATTTAAAAAAATTAAGAAATAGAAATAAATATATTTTTACATTTAAAAAATATTGTTATTATTTTTATTATAATAAAAAAATTGAAAAAGATAATAAAGATTTAATTGCCTATTATCCTCTATCAATTGATATAATTGATTATATTAAACTTTTATATAAAAAATAATTTATTTTTTTACCAATCACAACCATTATAATATCGGCTGTAAGATAATTCCTTCTTATTAACTTTAGAATATTGTGGATTATGTATCTGTACCTTTGTTGTGGCGTTTTTAACCCAATTCATATAACCTACTTGGAACATTAAGTTTTTCATTATTCTTTTTTCTAATTGTTCTAATACATAACTATTCATTAAACTAAAATTCCGTTTAATATCACCTGTTTGACACATATCACAAGATATATCGTTATATACCAACATCATAAACATTTTAGTTGGTTTATATGGTTGGGGAACAATGGGGATTTTATATTTTTCTTTAATTATTGCGGCTATTTGATATCTAACAAAATTAACATTTTTTTCTGAGAAAAATGCCCTTGATAATGGAGTACTCTCCAAATGCATTAAATCACTATAACTATCAATATCAACTGGTTCGGCCGTTTTTGAACATCCACTTGCTTGGGCTTGTCCAGTGGGATCTAATGCGGGACTATATACAGTTTCTCCATATTTGGGATTTCTATTGTTCCAAGCACCATAGGGCAATCCAGTTGCCGGATTTAATGAGGGCTGATAATCTCCAGATGGATGTACAACGTAATTTTTATTTTTTAAATGTTTATTCGCTAATCTATCTTGTTTAAACTTCATTTGTTCAAAAGCAACAGAAGCATTCATTGGTTGAGACAATTCTTTCATTTTTTTGGCTTCTCTATATGTTGAAGGCAAACCATTATTATATGATTTACCGTAATCTCTGAAATATCTTGAAGTCATTTAATCTATGGTTATAATTTTTATTTTCATATAAATCTATAAAAGAATCTAATATACCACTCTTAGGATATTCACGCAAAGATAATATAATTTTATTGTTAAATAATTTTTCTCTAATAAAATTAATTAAATACCGCTTTTCATTTATAAATAAATAATTTATATCTAAAACAATTATAGTATTTTTATATATTTTATTTTTATTAAAAAATTCTTTTCTATCTTTAAATTCAATTAAATTATAATAATTTAAATATAAATAATCTTTTACACTTATATTTTTAAATAATTTTTATATAATAATTTATCATATTTACAATATTCATAATAAATTATTATTTTTACTTTTCCTAAAACATTATTTTTTTTTAATATTTCTATTATTCTTGTTGTTTTTCCTGTTCCTCTTTTACCTTGTATTAAAGCTATCATTTCCTATTCAAAATAAAAAAAAAATTAATTTTAATCTCTAATAGCATCAAGAGCCTTTTGATAATTATTTCTCAGTTTCTCCAGTCTCTTATATGCCTCATTAAGAGTAATTGGTTCGATGTCATCACTTAAACTAATTACAATACTGTGATAATCCATTTCACAATCCTGTTGTTTCTGCATATAATCAGATGAATTAGAACCAAATTGCTTTTTAACTTCATCTAAATAGAGATCTTTCAACACTCTAACCTCGGCATCGAGGAGATCATAAGTTTCGTTTGTAATTTGTGTTTCGGCCATTTTGATTTAGATTTAATTAATTTTTTTTTCAATTTTTATTGAGAAGATTCATTTAACTAAATTATAAAATTCTCTAAGAACATTATAAGTCATATGATCACATAAAATAGAATGAATTTTCATTTCTCTTTCTAATAATTTATTTTTATCAATTATTTCTCCTGTTATAGTTTTATATAACCACAAAATATCATTTAATTTTACACAATAATCAAAATATAATTTATTAACTAACCAAAGAATAATTACATAATCTAATACAATATCAATTTCCTCTTTAATTTTATCATCTAATGGATGAAGAATTAAATAATAATGAAAAATAACATCAGATAAATATGTATATCTACGATTATATACTTTTTTAAAAAATCCTATTGATATTTGTTTAAATGTTAAATATACATTGTCCATTAATTTTATTTAAAAAATTAAATTTATAATAGATTTAAAAAAATAAATTTATTATAAATTATCTAAATGGCGCATCTTACAGTTTATACAGACGGTAGTTGTTTAAATAATGGAAAAGAATTTGCGGTTGCTGGTATTGGTATTTATTTCTTTGGTTATCCTGATTTAAATATAAGCGAACCATTAACTTGTGATAAAAAAACAAATATTAGAGCAGAATTATATGCCATTATAAGGGCAATTGAAATTGTTAATGAGAAAAAAGATAAATTTATTGGGGTTAAAAGTGTTTTAATTAAAACAGATAGTGAATTTTCTCATAACTGTATGGAACATTGGATAGATAAATGGAAACATAATAATTGGAAAAAAAGTAATAACGATAATATTAATAATAAAGATTTAATTATAAAGTTAGATAAAGTTATGAATACATCTGAATTACCAATTTATTCTAAATATGTTAGAGGTCATCAAAAAGAACCTAAAGATAAAACTACTATGGAATGGTATGATTGGTTTGGTAATAAACAAGCCGATATATTAGCAACAAATGCAAGCAATTCTCAATAAACTTCGTTTATCAAAAATTAAAATAGATAAACTTCGTTTATCAATATCATTTATTTATCAAAAATTAAAATAGATAAACTTCGTTTATCAATATCATTTATTTATCAAAAATTAAAATAGATAAACTTCGTTTATCAATATCATTTATTTATCAAAAATTAAAATAGATAAACTTCGTTTATCTATTTTAATTTTTTTATACATCTAAATTATAGTAATGGCAAGATCTAAGAATAGTCGTAGTCGTAGCAAGTCTAAAAGACGAGGAAGTAAAGGTAAAAAACAGGGAGCTAAAAGAGGTACCAAAAAACGAACTAAATCTGCAAAAGGTTCATCTAAAGCTATTAGATCAATTATGAGCAATTCACCATATGATAGTTTAGGAGTACGTAGTGGAAAAGGTTTAAATAATCAATCAACTGCACCTACATTAAATAAACTTGAATTATTTGGATCTTATAAACCTATGAACCCAATGAGTACTTATGCAGCCGATGGCAAATATCCTTTTGCACCTGGAAGTAATGCAAGTGGATTTTTATCAAAAGATAATTCTTTAAAACAATTCGATAATAAATTTGATGATCCTCTTATGGAAATATTTTTAAATATTAATAAACAAACCAATATTTTAACAGATAGTCAATTATCCGGAGATAAAACTAATCTTAATGTACAAGATACATATACTCCAGTATTAACTAATGAATATCCTTATATGAAAGACGCACCTGCTACTACGGCACCTACTGCTACGGCACCTGCTGCTAAATCTGGAGGTGCATTAAACGCCATATTTGGAGGATCATCTAACATGACTTACAGTTTAGAAAATAAAACAATTGATGCACCAAAACGTGTAACCCTTGATGATATTACTTATCGTGTTGATGTTAATAGTCAAGGTGAAGCCGATTATATTCGTAATCGACCATTAATGATTGTTCATGACGAAAAGGGTATTAATAAAGATCAACAATACTTAATTGCTCATAAGAATTATTAAATTTTTCTATTAAAAACTTATATTTTTTATATAATTTATTTGGTAATTTAAAAACTTTATCAGCATTTTTTTCAAAAATAATATTTTTTTTTTTTATTATAAAATAATTTTTATTATAAAATAATAAAATATATACTAAAATAATTTCTATTTCATACTCATCCTCTATTTTATTTATTATATCAAATATTTCTTTTTCCTTAAATAAATTTGAATTAAATAATATTAAATTATTTTTAAGTAAATAAAATTTTAAATTATTATTTAGATTATCTGTATTTATATAATCTAATCTAAATTGACCATTATTATTTAATTTTGCAACATAATTAATTCCTTCTATAAAATTATTATTTATTGATTTTATTAATAATTCTTTTGTATTAATAACATCATCTAAATATTTAACTAAATAAGAACCATCATATTTATCTATTTGATCAAATATTACATTATCTGTAAAACTAATATTAAATTTTGTTAATTTTTCAAATTCACATCTTTTAATCTCTTGATTTATTAATCTAATATCAAAATAATCAATTATAAATTTATTTATTTTATTAAAATTCTTCAAAATAAATTTATTTTTTTCTTCTAAACTTAATTCGCACTTTATATTATGTTTGTTTAAATATTTAATATAATCAATTATGTATTCTTCATATATTTTATTATTAATATATTCAATTGATTTTTTTAATCTATTATTATCAATTAATGAATTATCAAATTTAATATTTAATTTTAAAATATTAAATATTAAATCTGTATTAATATAATCATTATTTAAATAATCATTAAAATAATTAGAAATATATACTTCTTTATTGAATTCAATAAAAATAGGACTAATTATTTTAATTAAATAATCACTAAAATAATCTATTCGTGTTATTATATTATTAAGAGCATTATCAATATCTTTTTCATCAACTTTATTTTTTTTAATTAAATCAAATACAATTCTAATATCTTTATTTAAAAATAATTTTTGTAATTTTTCAAAATTTTTATTTGTAATATATTCAAGAATACTATAATTACTTATTTGAGTAAATATTATTTTTAATTTATCTTCTGTACAATTAATTATATAATATTCTAAATATTCATATTTATATATATTTTCAGTATTACATATATTTTTAAAATTATATTTATACTCTATTCTTTTAAAAGAATAGATTTTACTATCTATAATTTTATTATCAATAATAAAATTATAAATATTAATTGAATTATTTTTAAATATTAATTCAAAATAATCAGTCTTAAATAAATCAAGATTAAAATATTTCAATATTTTTTTAAATACATATAAATTATCATTTATACAACAATTTTTAATTGAATTATTAATATCTGTTAAATATTGAAAATTATAATTTCGGATATTTATTGTATTAATTAATTCTTTAAATAATTTATTATTATTTCTAATGTAAATAGAACAAATATCAATTAAAGGAGGAACCGACTTTGGAGGTTCCGATTTAGGAAGTTCCGACTTTGGAGGTTCCGATTTAGGAAGTTCCGACTTTGGAGGTTCCGATTTAGGAAGTTCCGACTTTGGAGGTTCCGATTTAGGAAGTTCCGACTTTGGAGATTCCGACATTTTTAATTAATTTAAAAAAAAAAATAATTTTAAATTCACATACGTGAATTTTAAAACATAAATTCACATACGTGAATTTATTCACTATCAGTTAAAACATAATCTTCATCATTTTTATCATCAAATAAATCAAAACCTTCTTCTTCAATAATATCCTCTATAATTTGAACTAAATTATTTTGTTTATTTTTTTGATTAAAAATAAATTCTAAATTTTCATATTCTAATGGTTGATTATTATGGAATTTTAATCCACAATCAAAATAATTTTTATTTGTGCTTAAATCATTACAAAATAATTTATTATCAAATGATTTTGCCATTATCTTTGTATATTTTAACATAGAACAGATAATTAAATCAAAGTCATCACATTTCTCACATAATCTATGTAATCCATTCATTGCATATTTATAATTTATTGATCTTTCCGAATTATAATTCAATATTATTGGAAGAAATATAAATCCCTTATTATAAATTGCTGAACCAATTGAAATAAATTTATTATTTGCTTTACTATTATATCCATATTTATCTAATACTTCTTTAATTATTTCAGAAGGAATATTAAAATTGCCTATTATTTCTAATTTAACTGTACAAGGAACAACAATTGCATATTTTTCTGGTAAGTAAGAATATAATTCATCTAATATTCCATTGAATAAAATAACATTCTGTTTTGTATTTAATTCATTTAACTGATCAATATTTTTACTATAGAATAAAAATTTCATATTTATTTAGAAAACAAAAATAAATTTAAATAAAAACCAATTATATATTAATGTCTAAACCATATGTTCCACCCACACCATCATCCAGTCGGCCTCCTGTACCCAGTCGGCCTCCTGCATTGCCTGCTCCACCTAGTGAAAATTCAGAAAATGCTAAAGAATGTTTTGGATGGTTAGATAAAGAGAATAGAAATATTGATTGTAAGCAATTTAAATTTGGTAATCAAAAAGAAATATTAGTATGTAAAACAGTTGAATCAATAGATAATGTTATTCTTGATCAACAATTATCAATTGAAGATAAGAAAAGAATATTTAAATGTTTAAAAAAAGTTTGTGGATCGTCAAAAATTTTTCTTAAAAAAACAAAAGGAAATATATTCCCATTTATAAGTTTATTTTATATTCTTAATTCCTTTGTTGATTGTAATACAAAAGAATGTGGAGATTTAGATAAATTATTTTTATATATGTTAAAATTAATTAATGCAGACGATATTACATATGTAAATTCTGATTATTTTAAATATAATAAAAAGTTAAGAGATATTTATTCTAATTATTATTTGAATAAATATGTTAAAAAAGAAGATAGAGGAAAATTTATTGATTTTAATAAAGATATAACTCCTGATGAAAAATTACAAATAAATGATGATTTAATGAATTACTTTTTAAGAACAAAAAATGTTGAAATGTTTAATAAATTTTATGGAAAAACAGGATTTAAAATTGATGATAGAACAATAAAATTTGTTTTAGATATAAATGAAAAATCAATTTTAGATAAATTTAAAGATAATAATGTATATATTAATTTCGTATTAGATGATGATAAAATGAAAGATTATAAAGATAATAGTAATATATATAATTATTATTTCTATATTGATGAAAATAGATTAAATGATAAACAATTAAAAAAATTAAATGAATTAAAAAAAAAATATAAAAATAAATAAATTTTAAAATAAAATAATTATTTTATTTTTTTTCAAATATTAAAACATTCCATAGATAACTATATTCTTTCTCAACTGTTGTCATATCCGGAATATTTTTCTTTTTATTTTTTTTCCATTTAGGATAAATCTGTTTAAATTCATATTCTTCATAAACATTGAAATTATTTTTCATTTTATCTTTCAAATAATCAAAATTAACCAAGTATTCATTATTATAATTCCCAATACTTTCAACATAAACAGATATCTGTTGTCCAAAATTAGCCAATTTATTTGTTTCATATTCTTTCCTTAATCCAAATATTGTTTTATTATTCTTTTTGATTTCATAAATTTCGCCCTTATTAGTTTTAGATAACAAATCAATAACTCTATTTCCATCCATTGCACTTATAACAATAAATGATCCCTTTTCAGTATTTTCCTCTAAATTTTTAATTAACATTTCAATATAACTTTCGCTACTCATAAAGAAGTGAATAGCGAAATTAATCATAATAACATCGAATTTAACCGGTTTAACTAATTCTTTAACAACTTTATTCCATTCAACAACGGCCAAATCATATACTCCACTATAAACATTTCCAACTTTAGATCCATCATTCTTAAATACAGTTAAACGTTTATTTCCTTCTTTAATTGCTTCTTCATCAACATCAAGAGCTACAATATTTTTAATTTTATTATCTGACCATCTGATTAAATCCCCGAAACGACCAGCCCCAATTTCTAAAAGCCAATCTGCATCCTCGGCAAAACTTTTATATGTAAGACTTTTAATGTAAGTATGGAATTTTCTCATTGCAAAAATATTGCTCTTCTTTCCACTATCTGTAAAGAATGATGATTTTTCTTTTCCTGTAATGATTTTCTTTGAAACGGGATTTATAATTGCATATAAATTACTCTCTGCAGTTTTCCAATTATTGCCGAAATTATTCTTCAAATTCTTATATGCCCTTGTTTTATCTTCTCTAATTTTAACAAATTCCCAAACCGGTTTGTTATTTTTAATAGAGGTTAATACTAATTCAATTATAATATCATCCTCTATTCCGTATTCTTTAATCTGTTTTTCAGTAAATCCTAAATCATATGCTTGAGTAAGATCCTTTGGTTTAAAGAGAATTGGATAATAATTACTATCTTTATCAATATCCGGAAACATCATCGAAAAGTCTTCCGGGAGTTTAATATTCAATTGTTTCATTAATCCACCTGTAATTCCAACATATAATTCCCAAGGAGTTTTTGATCCCAAATTGTTTTTAACAAGGAAATCTGTACTTGTCATACTTGGATCCTTCCATTTAAATGTATTTTTATTAAAATATGATTCTTTCATTGGTGTTAAAATAATTCCATCAATATCATAAGAATATTTAGAAGATAATACTTTATCATTTAAATCATAAATATCTAATGGTTGTTTAGAGAAATAGAATTTCTTCATTTCATAAGTCTTTTTATCTCCCTTAACTTCTTTTAATAAATTTAATCTTTTTTCTAAAGGCAGTTTAATTGTTGATTTATTATTATAAGCCAATATATCAAATGATAAAAACTTTCCATTATTAATAAATTCCCCATCTAAAATAGTTCCTTTTGGCATATTTAAATCAGGCGCCTGTAATACTTGATCTGCAGTTGTTATGTAATATACAAATCCTTTTAAATCCTTGTATAATAATCTTCTTTCTCCATCGGCTTTTTCAGTTGCAGCATAATTATTAATCTCTATATCGCCAATATTATATTTCAAAAATGTTATTGGATTATTAAATAATCTTTGTGAATTGATTAAATTTTTAATCTCATTTAACTTATCATCGTCATTATGTTGAACAGTATTTTCAATAAATAAATTCTCTAAATCTTTAATAACATCCGTTTTCTTTTTACCAATATATTCTATCTCAATTTCGTATGAAGTAGGTTGTTCTGATTCAATATTATTTGTTATATGCTTTAATCCAATACCACCTGCATCAATATCCTTCTGAACTACCTTACTTAAATCATAACGCCAATTTCCAATAGTAATTGAATCACGATCTTTATACCTAATTAGATGGAATTTTTCACCTTTTGTATCTGATTTTGTTTTTTTTGTTTCTCTTGAAATACTTAGTCTCATATTAATATTTGGCATATCAAATTTAACTAATCTTTTCTTACTTTCATATATCATTTCTTTTGTAATTAAATTCTTTGTTATTCTTAAATTCTCACTAATAAAAGTTAATGTTTTTTCATTAGTCTTTTTACCAATTAATTTATCTTTAAACGCTTCGAAATATTGTTTAGATACACTTGATACAAATTTATCTACATTTGTCGGATCGTAATTTGTATTCCCATATTTAAAAATCTGGGTTTTTGTATATGTGCCAATTCTTACTTCAAACTCAAGTGGCTCATTAACAAAATAATATTTATTTAATAGATCTTTAATTTTAATCAGATAACTATCAATAAGATCACCCATATTTTAATTTAATTTAATTTTAAATTTTAATTCAATTTTAAAAAAAAATAATTTTAATTTGAATATTTTTCAATATAAGAAGATATAATACTAGTATTGAGAGCAGTTTGGTTTTTAAGATATTGATTTTTTAATTTAAAGATAAAGTCATTATAGTTAATCTTTTTACTATCAATAGATAAAATATTAACAAATATATCTTTAACACTTTTATAAATTGTATGATTATTTATATCACTTTCATGTACCCATGACAAACTATTTATTTCATAATATGATGAATCCATTAAATCAATTTTTTTTAAATTTTCTGGTAATTGTTTAAATTGTTTTTCTTTTATTATTTTTAATCTTTTCTTAAATTCATTTTGAATAAAACTTGTTCCATAATAAGGAATAAAATAAATATATCTTTTATTTCTTTTTAAAACAATATTCGTTGGTTTAAAATTAATTAAACCAAGCGTTTCTTCGAACAATTCTCTTTCCGCACATTTAAGAATTGTTTCATTTTCATTCTTTGCACCACCAAGCATATTATACTTTCCAATGTTCTGTCTGATTTTGAAATTTTCTTCGCATAATAAAAAATAACACTGGTTATTTATTATTTTATATGGTACAATACGTGCCTTTGTTGATTTAGGGTATTTTTTATTGATTTTTAGTATGTCAATTTCATGATTTGTCAAAAATTTTGACATACTCATTTTATATAAACAAATAAAATTTAATATAAATTTAACTTTGTTGAATTTTGATATAAAATTTAATTATTATTTATAAATTAAATGAATATATTTATAAATAATGATAATGTTAAAAAAATTTATGAAGATTTATTAGATAATTATCCAATCAATAATAAAATATTGCCTATTATTGTTAAATTAATGAAAGAAGTATGGAATAGAAATAAAGATTATATATATTCAAATAATTATGAAATAGAAGATATATTAGATAGTTTAATGTCTTTATCTTATAAATTATGTATAAAATATTTAGAAAATAAAAAAAATAAACCAATTATAAAAGAAGAAGAACCAATTATTCAATTACCTGATATGTCGGTTACTAAAACATATACATTTCATATTGATAGTCGAAATAGAAATATAAAAGATTGGAAATATCCAAATCGATATAGATTTAATTTTGTTTCAAATGGATTAGATAATGATAGTCGTAGTTTAATTAACGAGGCATTTAAATTAACAAATATTATTGAAATAAAATTATTGAGTGCAACGTTTAATTCTTTTGAATTATTACAAACTAATACTGAAGAGAATCCATATATATTTATTGATTTAGATGAAATTAATGGAGATACATATACATCTGTTCCAAATGGTCATAGGGTTTTTGGAAGAATGAGAAATGTTGAAACCCGAACTATTGCTAATCGATATATTCAGTTAGATACAGAGAGTTGTATTAAACAATATAATCACGATCAACCATTGGATAGTATGGCAACAATTACTATTAATCTTCTTAATCTGGGGGGCGAATTATTTAACTTTGGAAATGATGGAATATCAATTATATCTGGTATTGGTAATCCGGCAGTTATAACAACTGATGGAGCTCACGGTCTTAATGATGGAGATAGAGTTTATATTAATGAGTTTAGTTGTTCAGACAATGATACAGAGGTAAATAATCCAATTGGTTTTATTGTTTCTAACACAACTCCTAATACTTTTGAAATTGATGTTAATTTATCTGTTCAAGGAACAGGGGGTTATGTTGTTATTGGAAAATTACAACATAGTTTAACTTTCTGTTTTACTATTGTTCCTTCTGTTATTGCCAATATTAGAGGAAAAAAATTAGTTCCTCTTAATTAAAAAATAATATTTTTTAAGAATTAATTTTGTTAATCAATGCACATAAAATATGTAAATATCTAAAAATATTTTCAATTGTTTCTTTTGTTATTCCACCCTTATTAAAGAGATTTTTAAAATGACTAACCTTCATTGCACCTTCGCCATTTTCCTTTGTATCTAAATCCTCTATAACTTCTGTATATTCAAAATTTAAAAAGAAATCCACGTTTTTATTTATAATATGTTCTCTATATGGATAAACATATTTACTAAAATCATTTATTAATTTACCTCTATTTGTTATTTTACACCATTTAATACCCGTTGATAAATTACCAATATCTTGTTCTTCTGGAAATAAATCCTCTAATTTATCGACAAATTCTTCTAATTTATCAACAAATTTTGAAACATAATCAATATCCGTCATATTTATTTTAATTTATTACATTCTTTTTAATAGAAAAAACGAATAAAAAAAAAATTATTTTTTTTTTCATTAAACTTAATTTTTATTCGGATTAAAATATTCTATTAAATTAATGAATTATTTTTGGTAAATAAATTAATTGTTGGTATATTATCTATTATTCTAAGTATTGTTATAGTTTTTCATCATTATTGTGTTCATATTGATGATCCTGATAAATCATTAATAGAAAAAATAATTCAAATAGATGATATAAATAATCACGAAACTTTCGCTTTAATGTTTTTAGCATTTGGAATTGGGATTATTTATGCAAATTAACTAAAATAATAATCCCTACACTTGTTAAATTTATCTTCATTCACTTTTGTTGTTATTATTTTTTTAAATGTTTTTCCATTTAATCGACTAATAATAAAATTAACAGAGAAAATACCACAATCACCATCGTATTTAATCTGGAATGGAGTTTTATTTATTTTTCTTTCTATTATATAATCAAATTTAGTTTGGCAATATAAACATAATTTTTTCATATACTCATCGACACTTTTAATTGGTTTTTTTCCTAAACTATCAAAATATTCAACAGATCCCGTTTTATCCTTTGGATTTAATTCCATAAAGAAAGAAACCCAATGTTGCCCCGGTCTATTACTTGGATCAGTATTAAATACTATCCCATATTTTATCTTTCCTTTTTTAACTAAATTTTCTATATATTGACCATTTAATGGCGTTTTAATCTTCTGGAAATCAGATGGTAATGCGCCAAAGAATTTAAATTCCTTATATTTTTTCTCATATTGCTCCATTATTTCATTAATATCGAAATTACTTAACCAAGTAAATTTACCATCTGGTTTTTTTGGACGGAAATATTCTTTTACATATGAATTATTCATTGTTTTTTCTGCATAACATTTCTCATCCTTACCTGAACATTCATTTTTTAATGCCTCTTTTATTGATTCCCATAGTTTATCCTTCTTTTGATTCAAATTTATCTTCTGTCCCTTATGCTTGTTTAAATAATTCGCCATTCTTTTTAAAGCAGGTAAATCATAACAAGTTTTAACTACTTCGTAAGGCGAATTAACTTTATTTGGAGCACATTTATTGTTCATTTACCTTAATTTAAATAAATAAAAAATAAATCATTTATGATTTATTTTTTATGGCATAAATCATTTATGATTTATTTTTTATGGCATAAATCATTTATGATTTTTATTTAAAATCAAATTAATATAATAAATTAAGTAAAATGGAAGATTTTATTGACTATGAAAATGAAATTGATATTTATCAAATTTCTTACGAACAATTAAAAGATTTTGTTGATACAGAAGTAATTGATAAATATTTAAGAAATTGTATTTATAATCCTAAATTTAATCCAGATGAAAATGAATCATTTGAGAATAGACGTTATCAACTTTATAAGAATTATGCTAATCTAATTGATTATGCAATAAATGGTAATTTTGCTTATTTGGCAAATAATATTCTTAAATTTATTCCGGATGATAAAGTTAAATATGAATTTATTAGAAATTGTGCAACTGATGAACAATTTGATTTTATCTTTAAACTCTTTAATTTAGGTAAAGACATTGATCATCGTGCTTGTATTAATATTAATGTATTTAATAATGTTAAAACATTATATGAGTTAAATAACTCTGTTCTTATTAGAGATGATATATATAAGACTCGTAAGGTAGATATATTTACTTTTATTATGAAGAATTTGAAATTACGTTTCTCTAATATGCCTAATACAATTCAAGATGATGAAGTTGTTATTGGTAAATTCGAATATTTTGACATTGTTGATCATATTATTCTATACAATTTATATCCAATTAATAATGAATTAATTAAATTATTAAAGAATAAAAAATGGTATCAATTAGTTAAACAACTACTTAACTCTGGACAGATTAAAGATCCGTATGGTAAAATAAATTATATTATTACAAATAATCTTGATTTTGTATGGAATCAAATGCAAAAACCTAAATCCTATACAAATGAACAAGGTCTTACTGTTATAGAAAATGGATTTAGAGTTAAAAGTGGATTTATAGATGAAAATGATGAATATTGGGATGATATGATGAAATTAAGTTTAACATGGTTCTGTATGGATTATATTATTCTAAATAAGAAACTAAAAGAGGAAAATGTTAATGGATATGTTAATAAATTAGTTAATAAATTAGGATTTAGTGGTAATATTAGTAAATTGGCTTATTACTTTGGAAAATATGACAATATTGAATCCAAGAGTGATATTCTTCGTAAATTAAAATTATGGCATCCAAAAGAATATGATGAATTACAAAGAATGATGACTTTCAATTACGGCCAATCCGGATTAAAATCCACGGCTTGGAAAGAAAGTGTTAGTAGCAATCCGTTTTTTACAGCTAAAAATAAACAAGAAAAAAATCCTGAATGGTTAGCAGGATTTTTAAAATCACAAGGGAAACAACTCGATCCAGAAAAACAAAAGGCTTTATATGCAAAATATCCAATGGCTGATACTTTCCCTGAAAAGGAATTAGAGAAAATATATGTTCAGATTAAAAAAGAAGAATTAGAGTATAAAACTTTGGATATTAATGGCAATGAAGTATTGAATGGCAATGAAGTATTGAATGGCAATGAAGTATTGAATGGCAATGAAGTAGATAAAGATTATGAAAAAATTTAAATTTATTTTTCTAAATATTTTTTTTTTATTTACCAAAAAAATAAATTAAGAAGATAAAATTAAATTTTATCTGCTGCGCTTCATAATAAATTATTTTATTTATCAAAAAAACAAAAAAAACATACTTCGTATGTTTTTTTGTTTTTATTTATCAAAAAAACAAAAAAAACATACTTCGTATGTTTTTTTGTTTTTTATTTACCAAAAAATAATTTATTATTTCGCTGCGCTTCATAATAAATTATTTTATTTATCAAAAAAACAAAAAAAACATACTTCGTATGTTTTTTTGTTTTTTTTTATTCAATAATAGTATAAGTGAAAATGGCATCTTCTCTTTTCAAATTATCATACGTCAATATGGTTAATAAAAGCCCACTTGTTCGTAAAATGAACACACCGGCTATGAAGTTTGTTGAAACTCTTGAAAAGATCCAAGGTGTTAATAAAGTATTATATGGAAGTTTAACTTCTGTTAATACTCTAATTAATACGCTATCTGATAGCGATTTTGAAATATCCAGCATTAAAAAAATGCATAGCACAAATTGGGAAATTTGTGAAGATCTCTTTAAGAATTATTATCTAATCTGTGCTGATTTAGTTAATGTTCTTAGTGATGAAATTGATTCAATGTCTGAAGTTGATCGAATGAAACAAATTCTTGAAAACAAATACAGAATGACAATCAAAAATCCTCTTATTCTTAAACAACAAATTTATGAAAACAAAGATTACAAAAACATTGTTCGTAAATTGCTTGATTCCCAGCATAAATTCAAAGCCCTTAATATGAAACGTATGCAATGTACTACTCAATTAACAACTAATTTACAAAGTCTTCTTCAATTACAGAAAGGATTATCAAAAGCAAGTCTTCATAATCCCCTTTCTCAATATGATATGACCCATAATATGGAACATACTAAACGTATTATTGCGAATATTCGTGATTATATTGCTCTATTCGAGAAAGCAATTTCTGAATTTGAATCAAAAGATAAATATGCTGAAACTCTTCGTAAGAATATTCATGATATTGAATCTGCTTATCGTAAAGCTAATAGTTCTGATCCTAATTTCTATATTACTTACAGTGGTATTTACAATAATGAAGATTTATACTATGCTTCTAAAAAGATTGCTAATGCCCTTAACTTAGAGATTAGTAATCTTAAACGTCAAATAAGTGATGTAGAAGACAAAGAAAAATATGTTAATTCACATAAGAGCCAACTACTTATTCAGAACAATCCCCGTGTTCTTGGTTTAGCTGCTGAACAAACTAATGTTAGAAATATGATTAAACAACAGTTAAAAGATACTGGCACAATTGTTACTGAAATCAGTGAATGTATTTCAAATGACAATGAAGATTTAGAATTCTGTGTCAATCATCTTAAAGCTGTACAAGAACCAGATCTTAAAAAGATCCAAAACCATATTCAATACATTAAGGCACAACAAAATACAATGAAAAATCAAAATAATTACTCTAAACTTCTTATGCTTCTCTATAATGCTATGGACAAAGCAATTAAGAAAGAAAAAATGACTGAATTGGATAGACAAAGTGTTATCCAAAGAAAAGCAATGGCCGATGCTATTGCTCGTCAAATTCAGGCTACTCAAGAACTTAACAAACATAGTGAATCATTACAAACTCTTCAAGCATTCTATAAAAAATCATTAGAAAAAGGAACAAGTTCTAACAACAGAGAATTACAGAAAGCAATTAACCGTTTAGCAGAAACACAACAAGAAAATATGAATATTGCTAATAGCATGCGCAAACTAACTGATAACTATGTTAAGAAATCTACTCAAACTCGTATGAATTATGAAGCCGGAGTTGATAGAGAGGAAATACGTGAAGATATTCGTAAAAATCTTGGCAGTCCCCGTAATTTCCAAATGCAGATGGATGCTGATTTTAGTCAAAGAAATAATCCTGTTAATAAAGATCCTGACACTGGTCGATGGGGTGATGCTAAACAATGGAAATCAATTGGAACAGATATTGGTGATCAGTTAAATGATCCACGTCCTAATAATTTAGGAAGATACAAAGATATTAATGATAATATTCAGTTTAAAGGAGATGTTTATGGATATAAAACAAACCCAGCGAGTAATAATTTAATTGGTCTTGAACTTAAGGATAATAAACCAGTTGCTAATTCAAGACCAGCCGATAAATCAAAAACATCTTCTCAAGCAGGTGGTTCAAAAGATATGTATGATATTTCTAAATTGGCAACAAGTATTCGTAATAGTCTAAACATTAAAGGAGGTGCTAAGGAACTTGATAGCCATCTTAAACTTTTATTAAAAACAGTTAAAGATGATATTCATTCTGGAGGATCTAAAAATAAATCAAAGAAACAATCAGGTGGTGCTGGTGTATTAACTCTTATTAGTCAAAATTATAGTATTCGTCAATATATGTCTGTTGTTGATGAAGAACTTAGAATGTTAAAGAATAAAATGTTTAACCAAATTCCTGCTGGCCCCGGTGCTATTGTTCAGCAAGTAAAGATTGAATTATTTATTAATTCTAAACGTGAAGATTTGGTTAAATCTAAATTAGCAGAATTTAGTTCTACTGATGATAATAGTAATTTCAAAAAAATAACAAATCATATTCAACAACAATATTTAATGAATGCTTTGTATTCTAATATTGGGGCTTATCAAAGTATTTACAATGAATTAGATAGTATTATTGGCGGGTTTAAACTCCAAAATAGTATTGTTCGATTAGTTTATTCTAAAGTTATGCGTAAAGTTGAAAAAAGCGATGAAGAGAGTAGTGATTACAAACAATTAACAACAGTAAATGAAAAATTCGGTGATGCCATAACTATCCTACTTCAACAAGTAATGAAAGTTAATCATCTTTGCCGATATGATAAAATTGATGTTCCTAAAATTCTTAAAGAAACACAGAACGAAAATAACAAAGATGTTAAAGATGCATTAAGCGGTGCTGATAAATGTTCAACTGCTATTGGATATATTAATGGATTAGTTATTAATCTTGTTAGAGCAACTGATTCTTTATTAGCTAAGATGGATGAAGTTCAGGAACGTGCAGTTGTTATGGAAGTTCGTAAGAAACTCCAATATAAGAACTTAACTTCTCCTGTTTCTCAAAGATTATTGTACGGAAAAGTTTTAGAAATGGGCAATGCAATTCAGAATGAACTTAAAGTTTATACCGCTGAAGTTATGAAAATGGCTTATGCCATTTACAACAATGTTGTTGATAGTAAATTAACAAATGTTGATGGAAATAATTTTGCCGAAATTCAAAATACACTTAATTATGTTTGTTATAATAATAATAATGGAAAAGCCGAAGGTCGTCTTATTGAATTAATTGATGAGTTAAATAAAGTTCATGAAGATGTAGCAAAAGATAATAAAAACATTCTTGATAAACTTCAAGAAAATCAAAAATCAACAAAACTTGACAGTGCATCAATTCTTACAATGAATATTCTTATTCAAAAACGAACTAAATCGTTAGAAAAAATTGGAATTGTTCTTGAAGGTATTGAAAATTGTCTTGTTAAACAACGTTTTGCCCTTGAAGATCTTGCAGGTATTAATATCAAACATACTCTATTTGTTACCCAAGAAGTTAATAAGATGATGATTGTTCTATTTGCAACTGGTTATGAAATCAAAGAAAAGATTATTAAACTTAATACCTATGCTCGACTTATGCAGGAACAACAAGAAGGACGTAATGTACCAAGCACTTATAGTGAATTGACCACTTGGGTTAATCGTGTTGCCGGAAATACTGTAACTGTTTGGGCACAAGTTAAAGAACAATTGGATAGTTTAGTATTAGCTGGAGATAATAACAAACTTAAAACTGTTATTAAAGTTAAACAATCAGGGGGCGCTGCTTCTACGGGCGCCGATTATGCTTTAATTACTCAGGCAAATACAATTATTAATGATAAGATTACTGAACTCAAAAGAGTTATTCTTAGTGATACTCGCAATATTACAAATATGTTTAATGAGCATCTTGATAAAACATTATCAACTCGTCTTATTGATGAAGTTCTTAAATATCCGAATATTAAGGGACAACCTCTACCCACAAATCATCTATTACTTATGGCCGATACTTTATATAATGGCATTCAGAATGGTCTTCTTACTGATGAAGGAAAAGAATATGATATTGATGATTATATTACACACCTTAAAGGTATTCAAAGCTCTAATTTAGTTGGTGGAAGTGATTATGCTTCTCCTGGATTAACTTATGAAACAACTGATCAAAAAACTCAATACTTGACATCAGGATTTAATAAAAATCCACTTAATAATGTAGCATCATTAAAACTTAACAAAAAAGTACAATCATCTGCTATTGTATCTAAAGCAAAACCCATCCTTGTTAGATTACTTGCTGTAAATGTTAGTGCCCTTTTAAGTGAGTTAGTTCGTATTTATTCTGAATGTCTTCAGGTTAAAGCACTTAACCTACGCAAAGAAACAGCAAATAATAATAAGGAATCAAATGTTAGAAATCGTTTTATATGTGAACAAGCATGCAAGAAATATATTCAAGAAGCAAACAATTTACTTGGTAAAGCTATTAATTCTCAGAATAAGATTGGTGATGCCTATAAGAAAACAAATTGGATTGCTTCTTTAAGATATAAAGATGTTAATGAAATCAGTAACTGCATTGATAGTATTTGTAAGGATTTAACTGATGTACTTAATGAAGCTGCATCAGCAGTTTCAGATGATAAAACTAAATGCTATAGTGGTGTATTATCTTCTTTAACTGATATTAAGAAAAAGATTCAATTACTTAAAGATGTTAGTGATTTTGATACATTAATAAAAAATGCAAAAGAATGCAATGAAAGCTTGAAAGCCCAACAAAAAGAAATGGCAAAACTAATTGCAAGTAATGCTGAGAATGTTTATAATATATATAAAGAACTAAGTGAAGCTGATGGTTGTGACAAACTTGTTCAGAAAGTTAATATTCATCAAAGTGTTCAATATGAAAATGTTAATAAACAAAACTTAGATATTAATACAACTCTAATTGTTAAAGAATTAACAAAAATACTTGGAAGCATTGTAAATGAAAAAGATAATGAATATAATGGAATTAATCACAATATTAAGGTTAAGATTACACAAAAAAATAAAGATGAATATAATGTTAAATTCAATAAAACATTAGTTTCCTTAATTCGATCATCTGGTTCAACAATTGGCGGAATTTCCAATTACTCTGTTTATAATTTACTATTAAATACAGAAAAAATGATTGGAGTTTGTGGAGAAAACTATGTTAAAGGATTATCAGCAAAACAACAAGAAGCTGCAAATGCTAATACTCGAGCCGCAATTGATACTACTAAAGCCGCAACTGATGCTACTAAAGCCGCAACTGCTTCTACTAAAGCTGCTACACCTAAACCTGCTGCACCACCTACTGCTCAATCTGCACCACCTACTGCTCAATCTGCACCACCTACTGCTCAATCTGCACCACCTACTGCTCAATCTGCACCACCTACTGCTCAATCTGCTGCTTCATCTGTATCTACTTCACCTGCTCAACCTGCTGCTTCATCTGTATCTACTTCACCTGCTCAACCTGCTGCTTCATCTGTATCTACTTCACCTGCTCAACCTGATTCTGAACCTAAACCTGTGGATAGTGATGATGAAGATGATTCTGAACCTGGGGATAGTGATGATGAAGATGATTCTTAATAAAAAAAAATAATTTAAATTTCAAAGAAATAATAAAGAAATAATAATTTATTAAACATTTTTTTTTCTTTATCAATTTCATTTTTAATTTCTTCTAAATTTTTATTTTCAATTAATTTATTTTCAATAAAATAATCTTTAATTTCATATTCTAATTCATTAATTAAATTTTTTATTTTTTCTATTTTATTATATTGTTCTTTATTCTTAGGAATAACTTTATTAAAATTTTCAATTAATTGTATTAATTCCATATTCAATTTATTATTTAAAAAAAAAATTAAAAATAAAACTAACCGTTTATTTTTTTACAAAAATAAACTTATTCATTATTCTTTCGCATAAAAGCAATTTGAATAAATCCTAAATCCCCAATATCTGATTCAATAACCATTGGCATATAATTAGATAAATATATTTTAATATTAGTTGAATTTGCGATACACTTAGAAAACTTATCAAAATCTTTAATTGAGTATTTTCCACTTATTTTATCAATCTCTTCATTTGTAAATTTATCAATCTCTGGTTCATTTTTAATAAACACCATAAAATCGGTTCTTTCTTCTATTTTTGTTTGTTTTGAAATACTTTCTTTTTCAAATTTTAATTGTAATTGCTTATTCTCTTTTGTAATTTCAACAATTTCATCTATATTTTTTGAATCCCTACATAGTTTTTGGAAATAAACACTTGGCAATTTTATAATAACAGAATAATTATCCACATTAACAAAATTCTTTTTATCATAATTCAAATTTATTTGTGTTAGTTTATAATCATTTGTTATTCCAACTGTTGAATCAAAGTAAGATACATTAATATAATCTTTTATTGATTTTTTTTCAACAACCAATCGTAAAACATTTTTATTATTAATTGATTTTAATATATCATATAGATTTGTTATTTTTATTCCAACAATTGTTCCTTTCTTTAAATTATAATTATATTTTTCAAAATTCTCTGCAAATAATTCCAAATTAATAACAATTGAGTTTGTTTTATTTACTTCTCTAATTAATAATTTTTCTTTATCAAAATTAAAAGCAACATTTGTTAATGTTCCTTTTAATGTTTCCAATAAAGTTTTAATTGGAGAGCATTGATTTGTTTCAATTTCAAATGCAAAATCACTCATAATTTAATAGTTAATTAACTTTTAATTTATTATAGATAATATAGTCATTAATTGATTTAAATAATATTTTACATTCCTGTTCAGCTATATTTTTATATTTATTATATTCATATTCATTATTAATTTTATTTTTATTATTTATATTATATAAAGTATTATAACAAATATATTTTTTAAATTTTGTAAATATATTTTCTAATTTTTTAATAAATATTTCATTTGGAATTTCTTTTGTTATTTCATTTATTTTTTTCTTCAACTCATTAAATTTATTTTCTATATTTTTATTTCCTTCTATATTTGTTATACATTCTTCATATTGATCATATATATCATTATCATTATTTAAATTTATCTTGTTAATATTTAATTTACCAAAATTTATTTCATTATTATTATTTTTTTTATTATCTTTTTTATATATTTCTAGTAATAATAATAATTTATTATCTTTACCTGGCAATTCAATTTTATTTGGTTCTAATATGCCATTAGTAAAAATATATCGAGATTGATTTATAGATAATAGATAATTATATAATTCTGAACTATTTATTAAATCATCAAATTTATTTTTTCTATCAAATTCATATAATTTTCCATTATTATTAATTATAACAACATAATCCCCATTATCGCCATCTAATTTAATTTCATTATTTTGTTTTGATTTAATATCTAAAATAGTTAAAGGATTTTTAATTGAATAAATAAATTTTTTTTTATTTTCTTTTGTTTCCTCAATTTCTTTTTCTATTTTTTTAATTTCAAAATCTAAATTTTGTCTATTTTTGAATAAAAACCCAGGCATTCCAATTAATTCACTCTTTTTATTATATAATTTCTTATATAAACTATTTATATTTTCATCTAAATTAAGACTTTCATTTATCTTTAACTCATTTATTTGTATTGTATTTGGGAATTTAGATGGGATTATAATTTTTTTACAATCAGAATAATTGTCTAAATTATTTATTTCTTTACTATAGATTAATTTATTATTTAAAAACTGTTCAATTGAAATATTATTATAATCTTTATTAATTACTCTTGTTGTATTTGTTTTATTTTTTAAATTATTATTTATTATTGCCATTTTTTTCAATGAAATATATTCTGCATTTTTAATTATATTATAATATTTATTACTTTGAATTTTATTATATTCATTTAAAAATTCTTTAAATTCATCAGATTTTTTAAATTTTTCATTATCTTTTGCTTCTTCAATAAATTTATTGGTTTCATCATTAACTGTTAATAAAATTTTAGGAATAACTAAGATAGCTGTTTCATATTTATCAAGTAAATAATTATTTATTGATATATCTGAAAACTGTTTTGTTATTGTATCTTTACCAATATATAGAAGTATAAATGATAAATACCAATTATACAATAATCGTTGATATGCAATCAATCTATTATTTGGATTTGATATGAAGAGTATTAATTGTTTTTGTAAATCAATACTTTTACAGATATAATCTGTTATTTCTTTATTGGCTGTATAATCAATAAGAATATTATTAATATTTTCTATTGTTTCAATAATGTTATTCATACTTATTTTATATTTCAATAAAAAATAAAAGAATATAATAAGTATAATGAATACTACAAAATGGGGGGCTTCATTTTGGGAAACCTTACATTTTGTATCTTTTGGATATCCAGTAAATCCAGATAAAAATAAACAAGACCAATATAAAAACTTTTATTTATCTGTTCAACATATATTACCTTGTATTAATTGTAGAAATTCTTATAGTGTATTTATTAAAATATTGCCAATTGATAATTATCTTAATTCAAGACATAATTTAACTTTGTGGGTTTATCTGATTCATAATTTAGTTAATCAAAAATTAGGTGTAAGGAATTATCCATCTTTTGAACAAGTTAAAGATAAATATGAACAATATAGAGCCAAATAAAAATTTATTTTTATTTGACCAATATAAAATTTATTTTATTTTTATTTGACCAATATAAAATTTATTTTATTTTTATTTGACCAATATAAAATTGCGTTAATTAATTAAATTTATTTTGTTTTTATTAAATTAAATGGATAATAAATCTAATGGGGAAAGTAAGCCATTAATTGATAATGAATTACTAAAAAAAGTGAGTAATGATAATAAAGATGAAGTTAAAAAAGAAGAAGGGAGTACTGGTTTAATTAAATTTTTATCTGAAAATAAATTTCTTGTTATTATAATAGTTATTGCAATAATTATAACTCTTATTGTTGTTTTAATTATAAAAAATAATAACAATAATGAAGAGGAATATAAACAAATGTTATTACATCAACAACAAATGCGGCCTCAACCAGTTCAGCAGCCTCAACCTGTTCAGCAGCCCCAACCTGTTCAGCAGCCCCAACCTGTTCAGCAGCCCCAACCTGTAAAGCAACATGTTCAATTTCAAGAACCAGAAATTATTGAAGACAATAATAATGACAATGACAATGGATTATTAGAACCAGAATTACCAGAAGAATTAGATGATTTAGAATATAATGATATGAATGATGATAATGTATCAGATAGATTATTAGATATTGAAAATATATAAAAAAAATTTTGAAAATATATAAAATATTTTCTATCTTAATATAATAAATATGAATGCATCAAAAAATCTATATAACAATACTCCCGTTAACGAATTAAATGCGATAAACGATTTTCAATTTCTTAAATCAGGAGAAGGATATGATATTCAATTTACCAATCCTAAATTTTCAGGAAAGAACGGATTAGTATTATTCTATGCAGATTGGTGTCCCCATTGTCAAGATATGGTTCAAGATGTAGTATCAGTTGCTGAAAGAACACAAAACTTATACCCAATTGGAGCAATTAATGTAGCTGATAAAGAAAATAGTATTCTTGGTGAATACTTTAATATTACTGGTTATCCTACAATTAAATATTTAGATTATGGTCAGTTCAAAGATTATACAAATGGACGAGATGCCGAAAGTTTATTAAATTTCATTTGTGCCGAGAGTGGATTATGTAATCTTTTACCAAATCCAAATAATATCCAAACTCCAGAATAAAAAAAAATAATTAATTATTTTTTTTAATAATTAAACTAATCTTCTTCGTCTTCCCATATAGTTTCACTGAAAAACTGTGCATCATCATTTTGATTGATTTCTTCATCTAATGACATATCATTGAAAGTTTGATCATATTCTTGATTATATTCAACTTTCTCATTCATAATTTCTTCCTTTTCTACTTCCTCTTGTAAAATTTCGATTTGTTGTTCAAGTGCCACATTTCCAAAGTTTTTAACTAATTTTTCTTCTGGAGTCATTTTAAGATATTGTTCAAAATTCTTTCTTGCTTGTAATTCTAAATCTGATTCTATTTTATTGAATAATTCGGTACTAACATCTAATAATAATGCCGTTTTATTCATTTTTTCAATAAATAGAGAAGTATATTTAATACTTAGTTTAGTTTTTGCAATAAATAAAATTAAATCAATAAATATATTTAATAAAATATTTATTTTTTCTTCATAATTTATTTTTTTTGTATATTTGATATCATTATATTTTGTTATACTATATTTTTCTCTTGGTAAAACGGATTTAAAATCATTTTTATCTCTATCATTTATAAATTCACAAAGATAGTTTAGACTTGGAGATTTATAACATTTAGTTAATTCGCCGTGATGTAATATTTGATAATGTTTTTGTAATTCAATTATTGTATTTATTATAATATTAATTCTATTTATAAATTTACTTTTTGTAAATTTTTTCATTTTTATTTCTAATTCTTTGTCTTTAAACATTTTTTTTATTTTTGTTTCATATTCTAATACTTCAAATGGAGTTTTACCATATTTAGTTATTACTTCTGGATTTATTTTTAACTCTTTTTTAATTTTTTCTAATTTACTATAATCTATTTTATTGTTTAAACCAGATGGCATATCTGGAAATTCTATTTCTTTATTTTTCTCTAATTTTCCTTTAATCTGTCTTTTTTCTAATAATTTAATTACTGTTTTTAACTCAGATTTATTCGGATTACAACTGAATGTATGTTCCTTAAATTCAATTGTTTTTTCTTCACCACACCATTGTTTTAATATTTCTTCTGCATTTTGCATTTCATTATACTCTATAACTTTTTCATATAACTCTCTATTGCCCTTTTTAGATAATTTAGATTTAACCAATTTTCCATTTATTTTATCTTTCTTGAATTCATTAATTGTTATTGCATTTACTCCATTTGGTAAATCATATTCCTCAGAAGTTATAGAGTAATTTAAATTATAATTTTCTTTCATTAATTTTAATTCTTTCTTTAATTTTTTTTCATTTATATCTATGTCTTTTTTATTTTTACATAATCTAACTGTATTCCATTCTATTTCTGATCCATCTTTATTATATGTTGCTTCATTATACATGAAATATTGTCCAATTGGTGTTAATGGTTTTAATGGGTTAGATGGATAATATATCATATTTGTAAATCTGGGAACTCCCTGTAATGCTACTTTTTCAAGTAAATTATTTAATGTTTTATTTCTCGAAATATCAATTGGTTTGTCATTTTTAATTAGATATAAACGATAACGGAAAATATTATTTAAATAATTAATAACTTCATTGGGATTTTTATTTATATAATTTTTAACAAATGGATCTTTATCTTTTGCTAATGAAAATAATTTTGTTAAATCATCATTATATTTCTTAACAATTAATCTAAATCTACTCTTATCTATCACATCATCATCTGATAATATCTTTTTATATGAACGTTTAATCCCAGCTACAAATTTGCTTTTAACTGCATTAGCAACTAAGAAATTATAGAATTTGGAATTTCTTGTTTTTATAACTTTAAATATTTCTAATATAAATTTTCCTGCGACATCTATGTTCTCTGATTTTTCAAATATCGTTGGATCTTGATTCCATAATTTATATTTCTTTTTAACCAATTTAGATAAAATAACTGCATATAGTTCTATATACATATATAACTCTTTTTGCATTTTCATTTCATCCGTTTTTAATTCCTTACTCTCTATTGATTTATATGCCTGTTCTAAAAATGGATATACTATATCCGTTAGTTTAAAGGGATTTTCTTTGTTTTGAATACCTAATCCAATAACAACATTCTTTGCTAATTCCTGTAATTTTAGATAATTATCATCAATATTATCTATTTTATTTCCCTTAACAAGATAACCATTTTCATCAAATTCTATTTGTTCTTCATTTTCGGCGTCTTTTGTTTTTCTTCCGCAATATTTACATTTATAAATAGTTCCATCCTTAACATAATATTCTTTTTCTAATTTTTCTTCTAAATTACTCTTTTTATATTCATCATTAGTTGCTAATAATTGGTTTAATATTATCTCATGATTACAACCTAAATTGAATCCACAATTTGTACAGAATATAAATTGTGTTTCTTTATCTGGTTTATCTATAAAGTTCTTTAATAAATCAGAGAAATAATTTAATTTATCTTCTATTACAACTGTAAAATCATATTTTTTTCTGATTTCAAAATGGGGGCATTTACTTTTTTCTATATCTTTTTTATTTTTTTCTAATTTATTTATATATTTATTTATTATTTCTAATTCTTTATCTGTTAAATATTCAGTTATATCGGCATTTTTTTTAATCATTTGTTTATTAATTTCATCTAATCGTTTCTTACTCAATTGTAATTGAATTACCATTCGATATAATCGTAATTTCATCTTTATCTTTGTTGCAATTTCTTTTAAATACTCATTAAATTGATATATAACACTTCTATATACACTTTTATCTATTAATTGATTTAACTGAGTTTTGTCATTGTTTAGATATAAATAATAAGGCAAACCCCCATATTGTTTATTCAAAAATATTTGTCTTCCAATTGCGGTATCTGATAGAGTATCAAATCTATTATAAATCCCATATATTTTCTCTAACTCCTTTGGAAGAAATATTTTAAACATTGTTTCTCTTTCTTTAATCAAATTATCTGGTATAAATTCCTTTATAGTTGGATAATTATATTGTTTTTCTGCTTGTTCAAGAGTATAATTAAATGAACCATTATTTTCATAAAAATTTTCAATTACATTTATAACATTAAATATTTCTATTGTTTTTTCAACAAAATCATTACCTTTCGGTTTAATCAATGTGTTCATTGTTTTATAGGGAATTTCGGGACTGTATAATTTCATAATAATATCAGATGATGTTTCCATTAATAAATCTTCTTTAAATACTTTCTGAAAATCAATAAGAAATCCTTCTAATGCAATTATTTCATTTTCCAATACACTTCTATCATAATCTGTTGTTTTCAAAAGGGCATTTCTTATTCCCATACGACTAATAGATGAAGTTATAGTTATATCTTTATTTTCTTTATTTTCATAGGGTTTCATTGCATTGGTTAAAATATTGATTTCATATTGATTGTGTATTTTTTTTTGAAATTGTTGGATTGATTGCAATTTAATATCTGGACAATCTTTTTCATCCCCAACCAGATAATAATCATCAATTATTGGAATAATCCAATTTTTTTTCATTAAATAATTAATTGTTTCATTATTGTTTGTTGATAATAGCCGTTTAATTTCATTACTCTTACTTAAATTATCTAATAATTTATTAAATATTGAAACTAAATAAGAACTTTCTAAAATACCTTCACTATTAAGGGTTTTTCTTCGGGTTTCGGGATCCAAACTTAAAATATCAATTGTATTCTCTTTTGCTTTAATTATAAATATTGGCTTCGAATCAATTGATTTTCCTCCCTTCATTTTCTTTATATTTACCATATTTACTCTATTTCAATAATTTAATTTTACCTTAAAAAAAAAATTATTTATAAATAAAAGTTTTTTTATATCCATAAAATATTTTTTATATCCATAAAATATTTTTTATATCCATAAAATATTTTTTATATCCATAAAATAATGAATTCTGATTTACAAAAAGAATTTATTATAAACTCAATTGTTAATAAAGTTGAGTCCCAACATAAAGATAATATTAGAGATAAATTATTTAATTATTCTATTCCTCAATTATATGATTTAATTAAAAAAATAAAAAATTTTAATTCTAATGAAATTGTTATTCTTATAAATAATAATTATATTCAAAATATTTAAATACTTCTATCCATTTAATAGATGATAATTTATTTATTTTTTTATATGAAATATTTAGTTTTAAGATTTCTGAATATAATTCTTCATATTCATATACTTCATCAACATCTCGAGGCGGATTAATTAATAAATTATTTAAATAATAAAAATCACAACATAATAAAATTTCTAATATATTTCTTTTTTTTATTATTGTAATTTCATTTGTATAATGAATTTTCCGCCATGGATAATCTTCAGCCTCGTACAAACAATCAATAGAATGGTTAGTAATTTCTCCTTTTTTATTTAACAATGTTGAACGTTTTCCATCATAAATATCTCTAATTTCTATTATTTGTTTTGCTAAAAAACTTACTTCATATTGATTTTCTTTACTCCAATCAATAAATTTTGGAACATAAATAGAAAGATAACAATACTCTTTAAATTTCATTGTATTTTTAGAATTAAAAAAAAAAATCAATTGGGGGAAGGGGCATTCTGTTCAGGGAATCAACAAAGTTGATTCCCGTTAGACGTAAACCCCTAAACCTACGGTTTATATTAAAAAAATAAATTGTTATATTCTTCTCAATAAACGGCCTTCGGCTTTTCACCAAGCAGACTTTTATAGATAATTATATCTATAACTGGCCTTTAAATTGATATAGATATAATTATCTATAACCAGGCTTAACTAAGTATAGATGTAATTATCTATAACAAGTGCGGCGATTTTTAATAGATATATTTATCTGTAACCGGTCTTTAAATTGATATAGATATATTTATCTGTAAATTCCTTTAAATTGATATAGATATAATTATCTATAACCGGGTTTAACTAAGTATAGATATAATTATTAAAATCGCTGCCCTTGAACTTGTGATTTTTATTTTTTTATAATTTATTTTTTTATTTTTATAAAAATATTTTAAATTTAAAAAAATTATTTATTATTGTAAAAAAAAATTAAAATAAAAAAATTTTAAATTTCATTCTTCAAGATAAATTACGGCGGAGCCCCAGGGGTTTAAAGGAGTAAATATGGGCTTCGCCCATATTTACGTCTAACGGGAATCAACAAAGTTGATTCCCTGAACAGGATGTTCCCTTCCCGATGTGTGAGTATAACAATTTATTCTTCCAATATTAGCCGAAGGCCAAGGAGGGTTCAAAAGGGAACTACGTTCCCTTTAGTAGTATAGATGTCGTTTAACATCCCCATATAGCCATTTTTCAAAACCCCCTTTTGTCATACTTTGTGGGCAGAATGGATCCCATGATTTTATTTTATTACGTTCTTCCATTAAATCCCCATATGCTTCTTGTGATGATTTAAACATTCTGTCATCAAATTCAGGGGCACTATTATGAACTTCAAAAGGAATTGTTGTATCATCAGTTAGAGGATTATTACGAATAGCATCTCCAACAAATCCTTCACATGATGTATTACCATATTCTGGATATAATGAACTCTTTTCAGATGAACCAGATCCACAAGTTGGAGGAGTTCTCATTGAATCTGAATACTGAGATACTTTGTTAAATGCCGAATATGTTTCTGTATATGTATCTTTAATTGAATAAGTTAATCCCATAACAATTAGAGGAATAAATATGGCATTTACTGATATACCAAATACGGCCAATATTAAGAAAACTAATACAGATAAACGAACCATAGAATTTAATGCTCTATTAGGGGGCATATCTTGTGTAGGTATTAATTCCATTATTCTATCTTGTTTCCAAAGGATTTGACAATCATCAACCCAAAAAGGGTCGTCAGATCCCCCATTCGGGTCATTAGAACTTCCGTATCCTTCAGTAGAATTATACTTCTTTTCAATATCGCCATCTAATTCCTTCTTTAACTTATCTAAATCAAGTAAGCTTTCTTCGAAACGTTCATTATTTATATTTATCTTATTCTGTTCTTGGAACATACTTGAATTTCCAATCATTCCATCTGATGGATTTGGATTATTAATATCGGCCATGCGATTATTGTAATTATCGCAAGAAACCTTATATATGTTAAAGAATGGTTTATTATCCCCACATTTTGTTGTAAATGGGGCTTTTTCTTTTTTCTTAATGTTATATGGAACTGGGTTATGTTTCCAATTATAAGATTGATCCATATCTCTTTAATTTAATAAGATAAAAATAACTTTGTTTATTTTATAGATGGAAACTTTATCAAAAATATTAGGAGGTTTATTTCTTTTTCTTATTTTAGGTATAGTAATTATAGGAATTATTCCTTTACTTATTTTAGGATTAATTATAGTTGCTGCAATAACTGTTTTAGTTGGAATATTATATGGAATTGATTATTTATTTAATTCAAATAATGATGAAGAAAAACCTGAAACAGATGATGAAATAATAATTAATAATGTTGCCGATGTATTTAATTCTAATGAATATGATATAACTTTTAATGTTAAAGGAAAAATGGATGAACCTGATTCAGGAATTATGTTGGTTAGTAATGATATGAAATATACTTATTCTAATGTATTCCCCAATGTTAAAATAAATAATGGAACCGTTAAGTTTGTTTTTACAAAAGATGAAGGGAATACTATAATAGAAAAAGAACGTTCCATATCAGAAAATGATTGGTCTCATGTTAGACTACTTAAAAGAAATAATAAATTAAGAGTTTTAGTTAATCGTACAGAAATATATACTCATAGACTTCCAGATTATACTATACCTGGTTCTTTCTTACGGATTAAAGGAGATAATATTAAAGATATTAAAATTTAAAAAAAAAAAATTTATTTAAAATATAAATGGAAGATTATAAAAAAGAAGAAGAACAATTATTATCTTGGAAATATAAATTAATTCCTGTTGTATTTATTACATTAATACTTGTAGGATTATTTGCATTTGGATATTATATCTATAATTATAGAGAAGAAGGGGATTTTAGACTTATATTTATGGTAAAAGGAAATTATATAAATAATGAAGATGGATATGTTCTAAGATATAATAAAACAAATACACCATATCCTACGATTGCAATTGATAATGGATTATTAAGATATGTAATTAATACAAATCTAAAAAAATATGAAGAAAAACAATTCCCAATATCAGAAAATAAATGGTCAAAAATAACAATTCAAAAAATTGGGGATAAAATTGAATTTTATATTAATAGCGAAAAGAAACATAGTTATTCAATAGAAAATTCAATTTTCTATATACCAAAAAAAAGAGATTTAAATATTTCTAACTTAGATAAAACAATTAAAGATATTAAAATTCAAAAACTTTAAATTTACTTATCTTATCCGAAAGTAAATAAATTTACTTTCTAAATGGGTTTTCTTTTTTATCCATAAATTCTTTAACCTTGTCCATATCCATATCGGGCATACCTCCCATTAAATCGCCCATGCCTGTATCCTTCATCATTCCCATTAAATCGCCCATTCCTTTCATCATTTCATCGTTATCATTGTTATTCATAATATTATCAAATAGACTTTCCGCAGTTGATTGGATTTCATCTTCATCAATATTACCCTGTTCATATTTGTCTGTTAAATTACTATGAACTGTTTTGAACAATTCCATAATCTTTTTATGATTTATTTGTCCTGGTTTTAAATACTGTTTCTTCTTTTCAAATTCCCCAAAAACATCATCAACAATTGTATTAATTGTTTCATTCTCTTGTCCAACTAACTCATTAACCTTGGATTTAAACATTTTTTTACGTACCTCTCTTTCATTTTTCATTGCATTTACCATTAAACGATTTTTATCTGATACTTCAAAATAACCAATTAATTTTTCACTTAATTGTACCATTTGATTTAAATAGGTAAAGATAATATTACGTGTTCCATCATTCATATCATCCAAATCCCATAATTTATAAAAATCAATTTCACAATTATATAAAACATTAACTGGACCATCATAGTCCGTTCTTTTACCCATTTCAAAAATTTCGAAATTTCTTAATTCTAATTGTTCTTTAATCGCTTTTATATTGTTAAAATATTGGAGAATGTATTTAACTGATGCACTCTTAGAACGGAAATCATTTATTTTCACATATTTAGAATAATCTTCTTCTTTAATATCAACAAATAATTCTTTAAATTCATTAACAATATATTCATCAACAATATCCGGAAATGCAGTTGCCATTTTATCCACTAATTCGAAAAAGAATTTATAGAAATACTTAACAGTATTCCGAACATCCTCCAATGTTTTTTTTTCTTTATTTAAAGCTTCTTTAACTTTAAGTTGTTCTTTTCTTTTTTGAGCCTTTAATTTTTGCTGAGTACTCATATAGATAAAAAATAAAATAATATTTAATTAAAAAATTTATTTTATATTCATAAAATTGAATTAAATTTAACTTAATTTATAAAACTAATAAGAGTATTTTTTAACTTGAAAATGGAAGTTAAAATGCCAAATGTCGATTTATCTGTAATTAATTCTTTAAGAAGAACAATATTAGTTGATTTAGATATTTATGCAATTGGAAATGTTAAAATTATAGAAAAAAATACTCCATATGATAGGGATTTGATTTCTCATAGAACGGAATTAATTCCTGTTATTGAAACTAATGAAATTAAGGAGGGGCTTAAATTCTCTGCAAGTATGAAAGCCGATAAAGATAGTAATTATTTATTAAGTGATCATCTTAAAGTAGAGGGGAGTGGCAATTCCCCATTCTTAAAGGATTTATTAATTGTTCAATTAAGAACTGGAATTAATACACAAGAATCAATTAAATTAACTGGAGAAATTGTTAGAGGTACAATGAAAGATAATGCTAAATTTCAATGTGTAACTGTTGCGGGGATTAAAGATAATAATACTCTAACTTTTACTCCAAGGGGGCAAATTAGTGGTAAAGAAATTCTTAAAAGAGGAATTAACAAATTATTAAGCAGAGTTAAAGGTTTTAAAGAAAATATTGAAGATAAAACTAATAATAAAGTTCAAATCGAAGAAACTGGTGAATTGCATACAATTATTATTGATAATGAAGATGATACTTTAGGCAATATGATTCAAAATATGTTAATGCCACATTACGAATTTGTTTCTTATAATAGAATTCATCCTGCTGAATATAAAATTATTATAAAGATTAAAACTAATGAACCTGTTAAAGCTTTGTATAAAGCTTGTGATTTAATTGAAAAAGAGATTAAAAAAATAAATTTTACTATGAAATAGTAAAATTTATTTTTGGTTAATAAAATTAAATTATAGAGGATTTTTGCTACACAAAAATCCTCGTAGTTAAACCAACAAAGTTGGTTTAACTTACTATGAAGTGAGCTTGCGAAGGGGATTTACGAAGTAAATCCACGTTGTTAGTAAAATTTATTTTTATGTAAAAAAAATTGATTTTTTTTTAATTAATTTTAAAATGAATTTCAAGAACTACTCTTATCTTTATCTCAAAAATTATTCAAACATCGAAACAAAAGAAAAAGCAAATGAGATTCTTGAAGCAATCAAGAATGCAAGAAATTCAGCTTGTTTGTTAGTAAAGGCAATCAAAAGTAATGATTATTATCTGGCTAAAAATATTATTTATTCCAAACCAAATCCAGAATTACTTCTAAATGTGAAATTTGATTATCGTTTTGAAGTTATTTCTGATTTACAATCAGACGATCAAGTAAGTTTATTCGAAATTGCTTGTACATATATTTGTAAGGATAAAAGAATAACTTATATGATTCTCAAATATCTTATTGATAATTGTGAAATTGATTTGAATGCAAAAATTGATAATTATGAAACAATTTTATATTGTTTCGCAGGTGATTCCCCTGATTTTTTCAAATATCTAATTGAAAAAGGAGCTGATATTAATGTAAAAACTGGACGTAATTTTGAAAAGAAACTTCCTTTTCCTAATTCAAATGGTTCAACAATTTTACATAAAATTGCTAAGAATTGTTATGAATCTGAAAGTGAAGATTATCAAATGCAAAACTATTTCAACAATTTCGAATATCTAATAGAATTGGGCATTGATATTGATGTTCGGAATCAAAAAGGCCAAACACCTTTGTATCTTGCTGCATCTAAAAGTATATCAATTTGTTCTATTCTAATTAAGAATGGAGCAAATGTGAATAATATTGATATTTTTGGAGATACTTCTCTTTCTAATGCAGCAACAAATGGTAAATATCATATTGCTAAATTACTAATTGATAACGGAGCAATTAGTAATGTTTGAACATTAACAAGTGCATGTTTGAAGAAAAATTGATAGAAATATTAATTTAATCTCTTATGTTAATGATACATCAATTTATGATGATATGTGGCCAGATCCAGAATTTGATAATATTGTAAAACAAAAAATCCAAAAATGTAAAAAATATTTACTTCATTGTGGTTTCAAAGAACAAAAAAAAATAAGAGGTAAATTTCTTATTTATTAATAAATATTTTTTTCTTTTAAATAATCATATATTTCTTTAGAATAACATTGATTTTTAATTGATTTTATAAATTCAATATCTGGTTCATATGATTCAAAATGTTTTTTTAATTCATTTAATTTCCCAAGAATAATACATGAATAAACAATAAAATTATTTATTCCTAAATCTTTTATCTGTTGTTCAACTAATGATTTTGCAAAATTTATTATTTTTTCTTTATATAATTCTTCTTTTACATTTATATTATAATAATAAAGATAACAATATCTAGTAAATTTCATTCTTTAATTATTTATTAATTTAATTATCAATTTTTAATAAGTTCATATTTATAACCATTTTCGTATCCTTCTAAAGCAAAACTATAAATATAAAGACCTTTATATATTGGTCTTTTCTCTATTTTATTCTGTTTATCATAATAATAAATATAAAACAAATCTTTACAGCATTTTATTTCATCCTCATAAATAAAAAGATTTATATTTGGATAATATTTTTTAGGAATATAATAATTCATTTTTTTATTAAAAAAAATTAAATTTAATAAACATAAAATTAACAAAATTAATTTTTAATTTTATTGATCAAATCTAAGAGTTGTCCCAAATATCATTGGATTATTAGAACCTGCCCCATTTTGTATAGTTTCTAAAACCAATCTGGAATCACCTGATGGCAATGAATTTAATGGGAAAGTATAAACACCAGATGCCGTTATAGTAGGTATAGAGGTTAATACTGCTCCACCTTCTTCTCTTACTTGAATATCGAAGTTAATGTCATCAACTTCGGCATTGAAGGTTAAGCTTCCATTGGTAAATCCGGAGTATTCAGAATTATCCCAAGCAAAATATGAAACTTCGGTTAATATAACCATATCTATAATTATTTCAACAGTAGATAAAACAAATGCTATCTGTCCAGTACCAGATGTTCCGCCGGCAGTTTGTTGGAAACTTAATGTTGTTCCATATAAAATAGGATCTACACTTCCGGTATTGTCATTACTAACTCTTAATGCCAAGTTGGCATCAGATCCGGGATTAGCTACAGAGAAAGTATATGAACCAGTACCAGAGGTTGTTATTGAACCCAAAGACGCCGAATTTGTTAAATCAAATAGTTCAATAGTTGCCTCTTGATCCCCTATTTCGGCATAAAAAGTTATCCGGCCACTATTGTAAGTATTATACTCTGAATTGTCCCAAGAGAAATACCCAACTTCTATTGGAGTTCCTGATAATACATAAATAGGAACCGCATTAGAGTTAAATGCTATACGACCAGGAGTACTCGTTCCTCCACCAGTACTAGAAATAGTTAATGTATCGGCATTCTGAACTATATTAATATTTGAACCGGCCTCAATTGTTCGGAATTCTAATAAAGATCCAGTTTTTTGTTTGAATACTTCGTTTTCGCCCCCAACATTAACCCCATCTGTAATATCGCCACCACCTCCACCACCAATAGCACCCGATCCACAAATGGTTACTTGATAATTGCCGTCATAATTGGGGCCAGTTTTATGCAATTCAAGATCCATATTGGCATCCCATCTTAATTCTAAAACCTCAAATGTTCCGTCCCCTGGAGTACTACTTAATGTATTTATACTGGGCAATGAAGCCGCATCGTTCTTGGTTATACTGAATACGGCACTGGGTCCATTTGGAACCAAATTACGAACCATAATAACAAATGAATCATAATCCTCTGATAATACTAAACTATAATCCGTATTAATTAGGGTTACATTTATTATTTTATTTAAAGCCGCTAATATATCTGTTATACTTAATCCACTGTCCTCAATAACTGTCGCATTTGTATCCGCCCATATTGCTATATTACCTATAACTGTAGGGGGAATGCCCGTTACTGTTCCTTCTCCACCACCCCCGTCGTCTCGGATCATTTTAATTGGATCTATATTTATTCTTAAACAAGGATCCCTGTCGTTAAACCAAAGACTACAAGCCAATGTTGAACCCTCACGAATAAATATCTTACTACTACGCACATTCGGCTTGAAATCTTGTGCCCTAATAAGTAAAGATGGGTTTGTTATTTTAACTACCTTATAAACACCATTTTCCACTGGATCATCCTGATTTGTTAATACTACACGATCAAATACATTTAAAGCAACTCCATCTATAACAGGTGGGCCGGATGGAATAGATAATGTACCTAAACTAAATGTCCCGGCTACATTCACATCACTCGCTACACGGGCATCCTTTAGTTCAACAATTAAATCCTCTGTTAATTGGTCATATGTTGTTCCTCTTCCAAAAATTGAAACTGAATCAGTTGGCAAGTATAATGTTGATCCAAAAATTGAACTTGCCATTTTATTTTAATAGAATAAATAAAATCAACTTTGTTGATTTTATTTATTTATTCCGAATAAAAATTAAGTTTAACAAAGTTAAACTTAATTTTATATTTTAATAGAATATTTTAATATAAAAAAATAACAAAATCAACAAAGTTGATTTTATTTATTAAATTAAATTATTTATTAAACTAAAAACTAATGAAAATGAAATTCTTTTTCTATTATTTTCTCTATAATTAGTTAAGAATAATGAGTGATATTGTTCTCTTTTTTCATTTAAAAATTTATTAAATTTATTAACTAATTCTATTTGTTTATTTTCATCTATTTTTGGTTCAATAACTAAAATCATATAAGAACGAAAAGATAAATTATCTGTTTTATCTATATACTGGGAAATATCAGAAAAATTAGAATAATATTTAGCATTTATTTTTGTTTTATCATCAATACATTTAACTAAAATATTTGTTTTATATTCTGATTTTTCATTTTCTTTTGTTAATCTCGATATTTTTATATTTGGATTATTAACTAAATCATATAATTCTTTTCCTATTATATAAGAATTAATTATAATATTTTTTTCATTTGGATAGATAAAAGTATTAATATTTATTTCTTTATCTTTATTTATTTCAAATTGAAAAGAACATATAGTATAATCAGTATCTTCAAATATACTTTCTTCAAATATATTTAATCTTATTATTGAATATTTATCTAAAAATTCTTTTCGTAAATTAATATCATTTTTTATAATTGAACAGAAGAAATTAAGTGGTATAATTAATATACCTCCTTTACATTTACAATTAATAATTTGTTTTATAAAACATTTATATAAATCATTTTGATTATATTTATCATATATTTCTTTATTATTTGATTTATTTCTTGCTAAATATGGGGGATTTGTTAAAATAAATTTTTCACTATAATTTGGAGGATTTAATAATGTATCTCTTTTAATCACTTCTTTATTTTGTGGATCAATATCGTATAATTCTAAATTATAATTTTTATTTTCTAAAAAGTTAATTAAATCACAATTTCCAGCAAATGGTTCAATAATATTATCTATATCATCTGGAATATTAAATCCTTTTAATATTTTTTTATAATTTGTTGTATAAAATTGTCCATATTGTTTCTTAAAAGTATTCATATATATAAAAAAAAATATTTTATTTAAATTTATTCAAATCTGAATTGGGGATTCCAATTTAATGTGAAAGTAGATAGAGAAGCAGGGAAATCGCCAGTGCTATCAGCATAGAATACAACAAATATAGTTCCAAAGATTGCAAATACCCGAACATTCATTTTATGGAATATTCCTGAAAAAGGTGTTGGGTGGGCTTTAAATACATTTAAGAAATTATTACCAAGAGAATAAGGAATATCATTTGTTGTGAAATATCCCATTAATCCATTGGCAGATGTTAGAGCACTTGTACCTAATGTTGCTTCGAGATTAAGTGTAATAGTATTATTAACAGTATGATATTCTGAATTATCAATACTAACAAAATCAAGATTACCAAATGGGAAAGTTGTAACAGTAAATGGCTGAACTAATGATAAGTTTTCTCCTTCAATCGTTCCATCAACTATTAAATCATTTGCAACTGTTAAATTAGCCGTAATTATTGTATTGCCATCTATGTATACATTGCCTTCTAAATTAGTATCGCTTTCTACTTTAAAATTACCTTCAATCTCTCCATCGCCTTTTACTTCTAAATTACCATCAATATTGGCATTTGATATATAAATATTAACAACAGTTGTATTTCCATTTACATCAAGATTTCCAGTTAAGGATGTATCTCCATTTACATCAAGATTTCCAGTTAAGGATGTATCTCCATTTACATCAAGATTTCCAGTTAAGGATGTATTTCCATTAACTGATAATTCTCCTCCAACAGATACATCATTTGTAACTGTTAAATTATCAATTGTTATTTCAGACATAACAATCGGACATTCAAATGTAATTTTACTTGCATTTAAACAATCAATACGATCTGTTTTAAGTCTTTTACTGGCTTGGACTGTTATTCCTTTAAATATACTATTTGCAAGTCTTAAACCTGACATTATATACTCTAATTTAATAAAAAAAATAAACATAAAAAAATAATTTTACTATTCCGCAAATTTACTTCGTAAATTCGCTTCATTGAGTGTTAAACCAACAAAGTTGGTTTAACTACGGGGATTTTTGCGTAGCAAAAATCCCCTATAAATTATTTTTTAAATAAAAAATAATTTTACTATTCCGCAAATTTACTTCGTAAATTCGCTTCGTTGAGTGTTAAACCAACAAAGTTGGTTTAACTACGGGGATTTTTGCGTAGCAAAAATCCCCTATAAATTATTTTTTTCTTGTATTAATATATAAATATGAGTTTATATAAAACTATAAAGAATTATAGAAAAGTAGACTATATTTATTTAGACGAGTTTGATTCCAACGGTAAATCCAATAGAATCAATTTAGACAGCGAAGATAATGACATCTCTACTCCTGTTTCTACTGCTATGACCAATGAAATCAATAGCATTTTCCCCGAATTTAAGAATTTAGGATTAACCCGCCCCTACTGGTTTAATCGTAATACTGACCTTCATTTTACAAAAGACTGTACAGTTGATATTGTATTTATGGATGAAGGTGCCGGTTATCGTAATTCATTTGGATATTATGTTTATGATTCAACAGTTGGTTTAGAAAGCAACAGAGATATTAACGAACATGTTGTTATGTTTCCAAATGCCTCTCGCTCTGGTGGAGGAGGAACAATGAACGCTGGTGATACTGTCCGTTTAGCTTCTGAATATACTACTTCTGTTAATAATGGAAAAACATATGTTAATGCTACGAGTTTCACTTTCAAGAAAGGCCAATCACTTGGTCTTTTCATTGTTGCTAATGGTTGGAATGGCAATGGGGTTCATACTCGTAAAGATCGTTACTATTCAACATCTGAGTTAAATCCCGAATATTTTGAACAAGATGAAGATAAAACTCTTGCTTATCACGCAATTAATGTTCAATCTGAACTTGATCCCAGTATTGTTTATATGGGATGGGAAGATTTAAAACGTTATGGCAAAGGTTGGGTTGATCACGATTTCAATGATTTAGTTCTTTGTATTAAATTAAGCGATCCCACTGCTGTTATGCAATCCAGTATTAATCATAAGAATAATATTCCCCGTTTTGGAACTGTTATTTCCGAAGACAGAAAGGATAATCACATTGATAGTGATTTTAATGATCTTAACTTTGAATATGATATTGTTGAATATGGTGATGAAAACAATATTAATGGTGTTGATATTAAGATTATGCTTAAACATCGTGGTGCCGCTCTTGATCACAATCTTGAACTACAATTGCCCGGTTTAGAAAATGTTTTAGAAATGAATGTTAAACGCCAGACTTATGAAGATGGTGTTTTATCCTCTGTTTCTGATGAAGACATCTTTGATAATACAAGCAATCGTATTCTTATTGTTGAAAGTGATAAAACTTTTATGCCCCCTAATTCAAATGTTGGTTCCGGAACTTACACTAATACTCGAGGTGATTGGGAAAATGACCTTGTTGAACCCCGTTGTGTTCGTGTTAAACTAACTTTCGATGGCCCAGTTTCTCGTGGAACTATTCCTCTTCTTGATCCCCCTTACATTGTTCGATTAATTGTAAAGAAAGGATCTAAAACAAGCCACGTAATTAAATCTAATGTTGAATATGATACTCTTGCCGGTTCTAAAGCCAAAAATGCTGGTATTGATAAGATTAAAAAGATACATATTATAGATGGATGGGTTGATTTCCCTGTTCCTAAAGAAAAGAAACATCTCGATATCTGTTATCCCTTCTTCCATGAATATGTTAAAAATCCCATTAGATATCGTAATTGGTTCTTAACTTATCGTCCTAATACCGTTAGAGGCGCTATTACTCGCCCCAAAATAACTTGGGATTCTTCATTTGATTCTTAAATCAAAATAAAAAATAAAAAAATTTTTTTTTATTTTTTATTTTAATAATTAAAAAAAATTTTTTTTTATTTTTTATTTTATTTTCTATATCTAATATTAAATTTAAAATCAAAATCAAAACCACCAGAATTATTAACTCCGCCAAATCCTGCTTTAATTATTAATGAATTAGGAGTAATTTGATTCAATACAATATTATTTAATGGAGTAAAACTTGAAAAAATTTCTGTTGATCCCAATACTGTATTATTATTAGAACTAGAATTTGGAACTCCTGATATATTTAAACTAGCAATCTCATCTCCATTTGGTACTTGTGAGAATGTTTTAAAACTTCCTTCTAAATTAAGATATATATCCCCATTTAATTCGTAATAAGTACTGTTTGAAATTGAAAAATTAGTAACACTACTATTTGTTGAAGAAACAGTTGCTGTATATGTTTTAACTCCTGTTAAATTCTCTGTTTCAATTGGACATTCAAATTTAATCTTACCCGCTGTTAAACAATCAATACGATCTGTTTTTAATCTTTTTTGAGCTTGGACTGTTATTCCTTTAAATACGCCATTTGCTAAGTTTAAACCTGACATATATATTTTATATTAAAAAAAAAATTAAATTTTTTTTTTTAACAAAATATTATTTATTTCTATATCTAATATTAAATTTTAAATTATATCCAGTACCAACTGGCAAATTAACTGCTCCATTTTGTAAAATAAATTCTGTATTATTTCCTGAAACTGAAATTGTTATATTAAAATTATATAATTGCGAACCTGAATCAAGTACTCCAATATCAACTATTCGTGTATTACCTAAACTAAATGGAATTGAATCTGTTGTAAATCTTAAAATTAAAAGATTGTTTGCAATACTTGATGTTAAATCAAATGATGATTCAAAATTAACAAATGCATCACCATTTAATTCATAATATGTTGTATTTAATATAGATAAATTATCAATTGATGTACTAATATTTGGAACTGTTAAACTACTTATTATATTATAATCTTTTCGACCTGTTAAATTATCTCCTTCAATATCACCATTAAATTCTGCTGGACATTCAAATTTAATCTTACCTGCCGTTAAACAATCAATACGATCTGTTTTTACTCTTTTTTGGGCTTGGACTGTTATTCCTCTAAATATACCATTTGCTAAGTTTAAACCTGACATATATATTTTATATTAAAAAAAAAAAATCAACTAAAGTTAATTTAATTATTCTTTTGATTTAATTTCATCATAAGATGGAGGATTGTCATTCAGTTCTTCATTGCCATTCAGTTCTTCATTGCCATTCAGTTCTTCATTGCCATTCAGTTCTTCATTGCCATTCAGTTCTTCATTGCCATTCAGTTCTTCATTGCCTCCCAGAATAGTTCCATTTAATTCCTCTTTTTCGGGGGCTGATGGTTCTGTCATAGTTTGTTTAGGTTCTTGTTGAATTCTATTATATTCTTTCCAAATCTTTTTATTTTTTTTATAAACTATAATATAAATACCATATTCTTCTGTTGTATTGATTAAATTATAACCACAAAAATATTTTTTATATGTTATTTCATCATTATTTTCATCATATTGAATTAAATTAAGATATTTGCTTAATCCATTACCAATATTTAATGATGTATGATCTTTGTAAGGACAGCAATTAATATTACCTCTTGTTGTACCTCTAGTAATCAAATTAAAGCTAATAATATCTCTAAATCTATCAATTTCAAAGATATCAATTAATTCTTGTTTCTTAATTAATTCTTTTGTTTTTCGTTTATATTCATCATCCATAATTATTCTTTTTTCTTCATCTGTAAATTCCCGGCAATTTTCATCAATTAATTTTTGAATTTTCTTTTGTTTTTCTTTTTTTTGTTGTTCTAACATTTTTCTTCCTTCTTCTTTATAAATTTCAATTTGTTTCTTATTTCTTTCTAATAATTCTTTAACTTCTTTTTCATGGTTTTTAATAATTTCATTTCTTTCTTCTTCTTGTTTATTAGAAGTAAATAGTCCAGATAGGAAATTCATTATTACTCAAAGAATTGATTTTAATTTTAATTAAAATAAAATCAATTTTTTATAACAAATGAAACTGAAGATTATATCAGATATTCATTTAGAATTTATAAAAGATTATAAAAAAATTATAGATGAATTATTTAATAAAACTCATAAAGAAACAATATTAGGATTATTGGGTGATATTTGTAGATTAGATACAACAGAAAATATAGAAAAATATAAATATCTATTAAAAACTGTATCAGATAAATATTATAATGTTCTAATTATAACTGGTAATCACGAATATTATGGATCTTTTATACATGATATAGATAAATTAATTAATAATATCTGTTCAGAATTTACTAATGTTCATTTTATTAATAATAAAATAGCACAAATAGGTAATTATAATATATTAGGTTGTACTTTATGGTCTGAATTAGATAAAAAAAATGAATTTTTAATTATTTCATCCATTAATGATTTCAAATATATTAATGTTGAAATACCTGATGAAAGATTTGATTATATCGAAGGAACTGATTGTGGAGTATATACTAATTCTAAATTAACTTTTGATTTTTATAATAAATTACATAAAAAAGATTTAACTTGGATAGAAAATAATATTGATCCTAATAAAAAAAATATTATTCTTACTCATCATGCTCCTTTGATATATCATACTCAAGATAAAAAATATTATAATAGTCCAACTAAAAGTGTTTTTTGTACAGATTTAACAAATCTAATTAAGAATGAAAATATTGTTATCTGGGGATTTGGACACACCCATTATCAATGTGAATTTTATGCTTACAATACACTTGTTATGTCAAATCCAATTGGATATCCAGATGAATATAAGAAAATTAATAAAATAAAAACAATTAGTTTGGGTTAAAAAATATTTATTTTTTAATTTTTTTTTTAACTTTTTTATTTTTTTTATTTTTTTTTATTTTATTTAATTCTTTTTTATTTTTTATTTTCATTTCATTTAATTCCTCTTTATATTTATTTTTTATTTCATTTAATTCCTCTTTATATTTATCTTTTATTTCATTTAATTCCTGCTTATAGATAGAACAGATATGAGCGATTTTATCTTCACTTATACTATTAAATAACAAAATAAAAAGTTATTTTTTAATTCAAAAAAGTTATTTTTTTATTCAAAAAAATGAATTAAAAACAAATTAATAACTTATATTAACCTTAAAATGAATCTTGATGATGATTATAAAGATCAGTTAGACAATCTATCTGGTATTCATAATCAAGATCTTATACAACTCAATGTTTCTCAAAACTTAAAAGATAAATATATTTTACTTGTGTTCTATCCTGGTGATTTCACCTTTGTTTGTCCAACTGAATTGAATGCATTTAGTGATGCTTATGGTGATTTTGTTAATCTTAATACGGAAGTACTCTTTGTCAGTACTGATAGCAAGCATGTTCATCTTGCTTGGTCGAAAGTGCCTCGTGCCCGTGGTGGCATTGAAGGTATTAGAGGATATATGATTGAAGATCTTGGAGGTGTTCTATCAAACGCCTTTGATGTGTATAATTATAATAGCAAAACTGCTATGCGGGCTACTATTCTTCTCGATAAAAACTTAGATGTAAAACATAAACAAATAAATGCCGATCCTATCGGCCGGAATGTAGATGAAACCTTGCGTACTATTAAGGCTCTTCAAGCTTATGAGAAATCCGGATTAGTTTGTCCGGCAAATTGGAATAAGGGTGATAGAGGAATTAATACTGACCCGACTAAGGCACGTAGTTATTTCTCTCGTACTTACAAAAAACCGGTTGTTGCCGAAACAGAGTAAGATAAAAAAAAATAATTTATTATTTTTTTTTTTGAAAATAATAAATTAATTTTAACTTTGTAAAAATTTATCTAAGTTAGACAAATCTTTATTAAATCTTTTTTTTAATATATTAACTCTTTTTGTAAAATTAATTAATAATTCTTGGTTCTTAAAGAATTCATTTTTTTTAATATTATTTTCTTTTATCATTAAATCAATTTTATCTAAACATTCAATACCAATATAATCTAATCTTTTTAAACAAATTAAGAAAACTATATTATAATAATCATTTTTAGATACATTAGGACATAATTTAATAAATTCTTCAAATTTTTCTATAGAATAAAGACCAGATTTCATTCCAATTTTATAAAAATAGTCAAATATAATTTCTTGATTCAAATTATTACAGAATATATTCCCAAATTTTTCAATTAATTCAAACATTTTATCTGTATCATCTTCGCGAATGATTTCATTATAGATAATAGCAATTAAATAATCGTATTTACTTATATTTGGGCATATTTTATGAAATATTTGATATGTTTCATTTGTTCTGAATTTACCAATATATATTTCTAATGCCTTATTATAAAAATCATTACATATATTTTTAAATATTAAATAATCATCAAATATATTTTTATATCTATTTAATATTTTTATAAATTCTTCTTTATTATTTACTTTTTTTAATTCTTTAATCAAATATTTATTTAATCTCTCTGTTGAATCTTTATCTAAAGTATTTGTTTTCTTTGATTTACTGTAAAAATCATTTCCTTCTAATATTGATTTGGCAATATCTTTTGCAACAATATCTTTTAAATCAAATAGAGTATTCATTTAAAATAAAGATATAAAAATATTTAACATTAATGGATTGGTTAGTTGTTAGTCATTTTCTTAAATCCCCTGAAATTGCCGCTGAATGGCATTCATTTATGCCATTATTCCCTCTTTTACTTCATAATTTAATTGTTGTAAATATTCCATCTGATTGTTCTGTTTATAATGTTGGTGGTATTTGGGCTTATTTAATCATTGCTCATTTATCTGTATTTGGGTATAATATTTGGCATTATTCTAAACATAATGGATTTAATAAACCGGTTTTAATCAAATCGCTTTTAATCACACTTAATTTTAATGCTTGGGTTTTAATCAGAGCAAAACCATTCAAATGTTTATTTGATTTCAATCCTATTGTTGCCACTTTATATATCATCAAATTTAACTTATTCCTCTTATGGTTTTCCAAATATATTTGTAAAAAAATAAAAGAAAATAATGGAAATCAATTTTAGATAAAATTGAAAAAAAATAAATTAAATTAAAAAATGAATTTTAAAAAGTATTGTTATTCATATTACTATGATAGTGAAATATATAAATACTTATTAAAATTTAATGATATTCCATCATTTCATTATTGTTTTATTAGACATATTAAATCAATTGAAGATTTTGATAAAAAAATGGAAGAGGCATCAAAATCATATAATTCAACTTTAATTGATTTATGTTATTTAAAATCAAGAAATCATATTACAATTTATGGAATTAAAAAGATAAAAAATACAAGACACATTGAATTAATTAATTGGGGACAATTAATTAATAGTTGTTTAATAAGTAATAATTATGAAATTATGAAATTTCTTTATAATAATAAATATATAAAACCGTGTCCAACAAGATATATTGATTTTTCTACTTATTATTATAGAAACTTAAATTATATAATTTATTAAAAAAATATAATAATGCTCATAATAATATAATATTAAATAATGATATAGATAAAAATTTTCAATTAATAATTGAAAAATATTATAATTAATTTATTTTTTTAAAATATTTCTAGAATTAAAATATTCTAATATTTTTTTATTTTCTGTTAATTTTGCTCTTTGAATTGCTGTTGAGTTATCTTCACAAATACTATTATAAGTTATAATTTTAAATTCTTTATTTTCAAATAATTCAATTGCAAAATCAACAGAATGATTATTTATGATCATATCAATAAATAATAAATATTTATTATATATTATTCTTTTATTTCCTTTAAAATTATAAAATAAATATTTTAAATTTTCTGTTTTATTTTTTTTAAAATATAAATTATTTTTAAAAAAATTTTCTAATAAACAATTAATATATATATTACCAAAAAATATATTTTCATTTTTAACTAAGAAATCATCATTATTATAATAACCTTTATTATTTAAAAATTTAATTATTTCTAAATCATTTGTTTCTGCTAATACATGAAAATTTAAATTATTTTTTATAATTTCATTTTCATGCCAATATATTTCTTTTTTTTGAAAATAAAAACTATAAAAATAAATTTTACTAAACATTTTAAAATAATAAAAAATTAAAATCAATTTTAAAATGTTTTAAAATTTTCCACTTCTCAATACATCAAGAGCTTTTAATACATATTCATCTGATGAACCATTGAGCGGTGTCCAATCATCTGGATAAGGATCGCTTTGTACTTGACTAATAAATGAATTCAATTGTGCGCTATTAGTAGAGAAGGTATTATAAGCCAAAGACATCATCATACTAACTCTTCTATTCTTAGATTTCATCATTTCTTGGTGATAGAATACGCCATTATCTAATTGTTCTTCTTCTGTGTGTTGTAAATCTCTTTGTGCCTTATTCAAACAGAACCAACGAGATGCAATTTCTTTTTCTGTTTCATTCATGGAATCATATGTTCTATCATTAACAGCTGCCATCATTTCCATCCAAGCTTGTTTATAATCTTCATAAACTTCAGAATGGAATTCATATTTATGCCGCCCATCCAATGTTGTTTCCGTTATAGTAGTTGTATCTATCTTGATTATAATACTTAATCCTTCACTATCAAATCCAGTTCCTATATTGCCACTTACATTTGTTGATTCACTATTCTGGGCTTCTGGATCGGGGAAATGTACATATTCGGGATGATGACCGTAGTTAAATGCGTGTATGGCTATTTGGGTTTCTATTAATCTTCTTAAATCTTCATAATTATTCTTACATTCTTTTGTATTCATCCAGATTTCAAATAATCGCCCATCTGGACTCCATAAACTCCATATTTTTTCAGATAATTTCAATATTGCTTTCTTTATTTTTTTAACTGCACGATTTAATTGTTTCTGTGTATTAGCTTTCACTTTTGTTATAATAACAAGCAAATCATTTGAATTTTGATCACCAAGATCATTAAATAATTTTTCTATTTTATTTTCTAATTCTTCTATTTGTATATGTAATTTATTTTGTCCAGATAATAATTCATTTAATTTTGCTAATACATCTTCCATAAATTCTTGTGGAGTTGGATCAACCGATAATAAATTATTCTCAAACCAATCAATTAAAGTATCAATTGCATTCTGTATTATTGTTGTATTATCTAATTCCGCAATTAAATCCTTTAATTCATCTATACGGGATTGTGTTTGTTCTTGTTCATAAGAAATTGAATCCACTTTATTAGATAAATTAGTTATTTCTGTATTTGTATCGGCAACTTCATTATTCAATTCCACTATTTCGGCTTTAACTGAATCAATTGCTTCTAATATTTCTGTATCCCGGGCACTATCTGTTAATAAACATATTTTTTCTTTAATCTCTCTTAATTCTTTATTAACATCAATAAATTGATTATTAATCTTTTTCCAAATCCAATTAAATTTTCTTCGAATGAAATTCTTAATCTTGAAGAATTGAGAATTTCCCAATTTTTTCATAATTCTTTGAGAGAATTTCTTAAATTTATTATTTATTGTTTTTCTTAAATTATTTATCATATTTCTCATTTTTGTTCTTAAATTATTTATTTTTGTTTTTAATTGATTTAATTTATTCTGTGTTTGAGCACTAAAAGCCGCCAAGTTTGCCAACAATGCATCTAACTTAGCATCCATGGCAGCAAGTGCGGCGTCTTGTTCTTCATTATCATCTATTAAATTATTAAAATAATCAAAAACTAAAGAGAATTGTTCATCTATATAATCATAATCTGGTTCTAATTCTTCCAATGCCGGTATTATAATTTCATTTATATTGTTTTCTATTAATGTATTTGTTTCTTTTAATATATCATCCCCGAGAACTTCAAGCCCCTCATAAAATGTTTCTTTATCTAAAACATCCAAATCCTCAAATCCAGTTTTTAATTCCTCTATTTCGGTTTTAATATCTGTTATATCCCCAGATAGATTATTTATTTCATCCCCATTAGATATAATTAATGCCTTAATCTCATCTAATTGTGTCCCAATTTCCTCTGTTTCTTCTTCTACATTTAACTCTAATGAATTTATAAGTTCCTTTATTTCAGCAAAATCCTGAGGATATGTATCTATTTTTGTTATAATTTCATTTACTTTTTCCTCTAATCCAGTAATATCACAAGTACAAGATGTTCCTCCACCACCCCCAGATGAGCTTCCGCCATTACATTTACAATTTTTAAGAGAACGTAAATCCTTTTTAATATCATCTAAAACTGAACCAATACCATTTAATTCACGACTTAATGTATCATTAAATTTATACAATAATTCTGTATTCAAAGATACCTGTTCATCAATATCAACAATAGAAGTTAATATTTCTGTATTTGTTTTATTATTTTCATTAATCATAGATATAATTTGATCTAATTTAACATCTAAAATATCTTCTAAAAATGCCTTTATCTTACCTAAATCAATATTTAATTCTACAATTGAATTATTTAAAGCAGTTAGATCAATAGATAATTCCCCAATTTCAGATATAATTGTTGTAGTATCTACTTTAATTTTTTCAACTAATGGTTTAATTACAATCAATTGATCTCCATTTAAAGCCAATTGATCTCTAACGTTATTAATCTGTATAATAATATTCTCATATCCAGTTTGAATTGAATCTAATTTATTATTTATTTCTGTATTATCATTTTCTAATCCATCCAATTTATTTGTAATATCTTTATTTGTAGGTTCAGTAATTTCCGGGGGATTAGTTAGAACAATAAAATCCTGGCTTTTATATTCCGGAATAACATCAAATTTATAAATAACGTTTTGATAATCAATGTATTTGGTTGTTGTACCATATAAAGTTAAATCCGCCCCTCCAGATGAATAATAACCATATGGCAAATTAACAGATGCTAAATCCCCATTTTCATCGCTTGTTCTTTCTTGAACTAAATAAACTCGGGGATTGTTTTCAAATAAATAACTCTTTTCCATATCTGTTGAAACGAAAAATCCACTACTATATGTTTGACTTACTATTTTATATTCACCATCTTTAAATCCTTTTAAATCATCTGTTATATAAACTAAATCGCCTTCACTAATCCTTGTAAATTCCGGATATAATAATAAAACAACACGAGTGTTATGATTTGCAACTGGACCAGTATCCCTTGTAATTGCTATATTATCTGTAAAATATCGAGTTAATACATTAGGGATTGGATTGCCCAATTCATCAACTATTTTATCTTGTGTAGAATATAAAAACTTTAATGGAATTGATCCCGTACTTGAAAAAGAAGCCGGATCAATAGTTGTATCTATTAAATTAAGCGCAGATCGGGAATTACGTTTAATATCAACAGAAGCATTTATAACTTCTAAATCGTAGAAAGAAACATCGTTCTTAATTGATGAATCTTGGGGATAAAAAGAAATTCCGAAATAGTTGTCTATTGTTTTAATCTTTGTTGCTTCTATTGGTGTTCGTTGCACTTCCAATGAAGTACTATTTGTACAGAGGAAATTAAACATTCTTAATGCCGTTGAATCTAAATGGTGATATGAACCTGGTGGGCCCTGTAAAAGACAGTTATAGAGGGTAATAGTTGATAACTCTCGGAAATCAAAATCACTACGAACTGTTTGATTTTGAAGAATATCTACTCCAGATAATAATAATTTACCATTGTCATTAACGGGGGCGTCTTCATTGTATTTATATCCGTCCTTACGATAAGCACTCCCATTGCCGTTTAATATAATTGTACTTCTGTTATTTGATTCCGGCTCATTTAACCTATTACGCTCAAAAAGATTAAGAACAAATGCCCCATTGGCCTGTACCTTAAAATGACAATCCTCGAATTGAACCGTTATCTTATTATCGGCGATTAAAGTTTTTATACTTAATTCCTCTTTAAATATATAGAAATAATCATTAATCTTTTCTATCTTTGCTTGGTCATTTATATCTGTTGCTAAATCGTTGAAATCCCAAGCAACTGTTAAAGTATCATTCACATTAACTACATCTGGCGTTTTTAATAAAGTGTAATCTGAACCATTAATTGCCGATATATAATGGACTTCATCATTCAATAGAATAAAATGATTAATATGAACACCATTTGGACTATCAACTGTTAAAATGTTATTATTTATATTTGTTATTGTTAAAACTGCAAATGGCGTTATTATTTCTATCATATTTATTATATTAGAGTAAATTTAATTTTTTTGTAAATTATTATTTTGATTTAAAATATTGATTTATTAATCTCATATAAAATCCAAAATCTAAAACAGAAATTAAAACATATTTATCTATTTTTTTATTTTTAAAAATATTATAAGATATTCTTATGTGTTTTCGCATTGTTTTATTAATTTTATTAAAATCTATATTAAAATTTTCAAACCTTTTTAATTTTAATGGTATTCCATTTTTTTTAAAATTTTTTGTTTGTGTTTTAACTAAATCCATTAACATTTTTTCATATTCTTTATAATAATATGGAACCTCTATTAAATACTCTTGAAAATGTTTATAATCTACAATATCTTTCTCAAAATCTACTTTAGGTAAATCTTGTTCGTAATGCTTTAAATAACAGGTTTCAATATCATTAAAATCTAAAATACCATTCTCCATAAATTCAAATTTATTTTTTTGTACATTACAATTTTTCATTAATTTATTTTTTTTTGGTAAAAGAGTATAATAAATAGTATTATATCTTTGTCCTTTGTTATTAATAAAATATCTTTGATATTCATTTTTTTTTAAATATAAGTCTCTTGCTATCATAAATGCACTTTCAAATCCAGTATTTAACCCAGTTCCAGTAAAATAATGAGTTGAATAACTTGCATCCCCAACTAAATAATATTTACCTTTATTTATTTCTTTATATACTGTTTTAACTTCATTAATATCTAATGGAAAAACATTATGAGATATCATTGTTTTCTTTGGATCTCCTTTAAACCGGAATACTTTAAATAAATATTTAAGATAATCATAAGGCAATTTGCCTTTTTTATAATTATTATATTCCTCTTTTTGTAATGCAATTGCTATTGTATAATATCCTTCTCTACTTCTAAAAACGCGAATTCTTGGTTGATAAGAATGAAATATTCGTAAATTATTTAAATTATTATTTATATCTATTTTTTTATTCATAATATCACAACAAAAAGAGAATGTAGCAGTATAATAACCTTTAAATAATTGAATTGGTTTTTCTTTAAATACTTCTTTTCTAACTTGACTATGGGCACCATCTGCACCAATTAATACATCATATTTAATCCCATTTGCTTCTTTTTTGTTAATATCAATATTAAGATCTTTAATATATTTAATATGTGATTTAATATTATTTTTTAATTCTTTTTCTAAATCCATAATTTTCATTGTAGGAGATAAATATTCAATAAATACATCATTAAATAGATAATATTTATTTGTATTACATATACCTAAACCATCTGCAGCAATTCTTCTCCTATAACATATTTTTTTATCTAACTTATTTCTAATTTTAGAAGGAATTAATGTATAATAAAAAATTGGATCTACTCCAACTATTTGTTTTCTAATATATTCTTTTCTTTTTTCAAGAATAGTTATATTTTTAAATCCTAATTGTTTTAATATTATTGCCTGTAATAAACCAACAGGCCCCGCACCAATTATAACAATTTTCATTTATATATTTTATAAAATAATAATAAATTTACTTCATTGTTTTTAATTTTATATTTATTCCAAATATAAAGTAATATGAAAACAATAGAGGTTCAGAATTTAAACGACAGTGGCGTCGGTTCATTGCGTGAAGCATTAAGAGATACAGAACCCAGGATCATATTATTTAATGTAGGTGGTATAATCAAATTGGAAAGCCGATTAAACATTGTCGATAATGACTGTGTTGTTCTCGGTCAAACAGCTTTAGATAGTGGTATTAGTATTTACGGTCATAGTTTAAATATTCAGGCCAATAATGTTAGAGTTGAATATCTCAGATTTAGAGGAAAAAAAGAACTTGGTAGTTCTTCTGATTGTATAACAATTAATAACAGCAATAATGTTGTAATTAAAAACTGTTCGATGTGTTGGTCTAATGATGAATTAATTTCTGTAACTGATAGTAATGATGTTTCTATTACTCGATGTATTATTGCTGAACCATTAAATTATGAAAATCATGGATATGGTTCTTTATTTAGTAATAGAACTGAAACAAAAAGTAAATATGAAATTAAAGAAAATTTATATAGCACTTGTTTGTCCAGAACACCAAGAGTTAGTGGAAATGTTTTCATAGATTTTAGAAAAAATATAATTTATAATTGTGGAATACCAGGTTATTCCGCTGAAGACCCCCTTGTTGAACTCAACTTAATTAACAATTATTATAAACATGGCAAATTAACACAAGATACTGCACATATATGGCGTTTTACTTCTCCTAATGGAGGAACTGTTTATTTAAATGGCAATTCTATTGAGGGTCATGGTTATAGTGATGAAGATAACTTTTTATTAATTAGACAACCAGAAAATGGTATTGTATCTGAAGTTCCATTAGGTTGTGCAGAAGATGATTCAAATATTTGGGTTGGCAATAATTGGGCTCTTAAAGATAAAGTTGGGCATTATGAATTGTTAGAAGATAAATTAGATACTATTGGTTGCAATCGACCCAAATATGATGAAACTGATCTTAGAATTATTTGCAATTTTAAAAAAAATATTGGGGATATTATAGATGATAATAATCCATTAGATGAATTATATAATGTTTAATTTATTTCAATCCCATTTAATTGTATTTTTTTAATTAAATCAATAAATTCATTTATTCTTTTAAATAAATAATCTTGAAATAATATATCAGAATTTATTGAATCTATTAATAATACTTTTTCATAATCCATTTTATTTGTTATTTTATCTATTTTATTATCTATTTCTTTCATTTTAACTTTTAATTCTTCTTTATTTCCTCCTTTTTCTCTTAATCTATCAATAGAATCTTTTTCAATTATTAACATATTTAATTCATACATTTTTTCTTCATTAATATTGTTTATTTTTTTATATTCTTTTAAATATTCTTCTTTATCAACATAATTAATAGATTTTATATAATCTTCTAATCTCACTTTTAACTGATTATATAACCATTTATTAATATTATCATTATTTAAATTAATTAAATAATTTACTAAATATTTATTTTTAAGTATTTCATTTCCAGTTGTATTATCATTGATTTTAATATCTTTAAAGAAATCAGTTATATTTTTATTAACTTTACATTCATTTTTTTCTAATAATTTATTTATATTTTCATATCTTTTTTGTTCTTGTAAACTTGATAAAGAATATGAAGAATATAATGATATAGAACTTAAATATTTTTTTAATACTCTTGGAATTAAACTATCACATATAAAACTTTTTTTATTTTCTAAAGCGTTATTATTATTAATTAATAATTTAATTAAATCTCCAATCGCATAGTGATCATCACATGTAATCATACTAATAATAATAAATTGTGATATTAATTCTTTATTTGTTATTTTTTTAAATAAATCTAAATATTTTTTTATTATTGTATTAATTTTTTTAAAATATTCTTCACAGATTTCTTTCTTTTTTTCCATATTTTTGTGAATTTCTAGATTTTCATTTTTTAATTTTATATATTCTGTTTCCATTTTTTTATTTAATTCATCTAAATATTTAATTAATTTATCATCAATATTATTTTTTGTAATAATATCATATTCTCCACCTGGTTTTTTACCATCACCTGTTAAATATTCCATTATTGGTTTTATGGTTATATCTTTTAATGATGAAATTTTTGACATTTATTATACAATAAAAAAAAAAATAATCTAATTTATTAACAAATTAGTCATAAATTTGTAAATCCATTTTTTTAATAATAAATAAGCTTTCACCATTAATTAAGAATGCATTACCATTAGCCCCTTCTCTTCTACTTTCGACTTCAATTAAATCCCCAACATTTAATACTTCAATTGTTGAAAAATAGTTAGATGAATTATTATGGCCAGAAACTCCACGAATATAGGCAGTTCGACCTGATCCATTAATATCAACTCCATTTTTTTTGAATCTAACAATATTATTAAATCTTTGTGTTCCTGCAAATATTGCTAAATTAACACTTAATTCATATATTCCATCTTTTAATATTTCTATTTCGGTTGGGCTATTTAAATTATAAGTTGAGTTATCAATTATATCTGTTATATCCCAATCTATTTCTATTCCAGGTGCAGAATTTATATTTATATTAGTTGTTGTTCTTAACTTAATTATTTCGGGAATCAAAAATTCCCGAGTTGTTGATTTCAATGACCCCCCATTTGATACAACCAATGATGAAGTACTTTCCTCTATATTTAATGTGCTAATTAATCCCACATTTGTGTTATCACGGGATAGAGTAATATTAGAACCACTTCCTGTTGCACCCGCGCTTGCCAATAATTCCCAATTGGTGCTTGTATCGGGATTTTCATTGGAGTTATTAGCAATAGCCACATAAGCTGAACCATTATATTCCACTACTTGATTGGGAACATAGGCCGTTCCAAATACAAATTGACCTGCCCAAGTTAAATCTCCATCTGCTCCAGCTGGGCCAGTATCACCTGTATCGCCTTTAATCCCCTCTATTTTAAACATAATTAAACTACTGGCATCTTTAACTGTTTTTAAACTGGTTGTTGTGCCCGTTTGAAGTTTTGCCTGCATTTTAATTTTGTCTCCAGTAATTAGAGGTAATATAGCCCAAGAACATCCCGTATTATATCCCTCTAATACTTCTCTGTTATACATATAACTTAATGAACCGGGGATTTCTACATTGTTTAATAATAACCTCATAGCACTCTGAGATCGAGTACTTCCTGATGTTATATATGTTGAAACACGACCAAGAATAATATATGTTGCATCCGTTAAAACTTCTACCTCGGAATCATTTATTACGTGATTGTATGTATCAAAATCTATACTTCTTTGAGATGTTAAATTAATATCTAAAAAGGTGTTCGCCGGAGTTAAAATTAAATCACCAATATTATCAAATGCATCAAAATATTTACTATTGTTTCCAGGAGGTGGTAAGAGTGAATCAACATAAAATTTATTAGCCGCATCAAATGGATCTGTACAGGTTTCCATATCAATAATCTTATTGTTATTGATACTTATGTCTGTATTGGCATCCGGCTCAATGGAATCAACATATAATGTGTTTAAAACTCTCAAATCTAATTCTTGATGTTCCATTAATTTAATAAAATATTTTTATCTGTCTTAGATAAAAATATTTATTCCGAATAAAAAATAACAAATTCAAAAAAATTAAATTTATATTTTAATAAAAAAATTAAAATTATTGAATAACATCATAACCATTATTATCTAATCTATAGATGGAATTATCATCATAATAAACATCAATATATGCTTTATCTAAATCGCCAATATCTCCTTGATAAATTCCATCTCGTTCATCCATTTGTAAAGAGTAAATTATTTGTTTCAATAATCCACAATGTCTAAAACGTACACTATATAAATTATGAAAATCTTGATGATATCCTAACCATTCAGATAATTCACTTCCTTTCTCATAATTTAAATTATATACATGTCCTCCTACATTTAATTCTACTTTTGTAATTTTTTTATAATTTAAAGTTGTTCTATGATAATTATTAAAATGAATATTAAGACTTTTAAAATCTTCAAATGTAAAACATTTATAATAATTTCCCATATATTTATATCTAATTAAATATAAATATAAATAATTATTATCATAACCATTATATATATTTTTACCATAATATTCATTTTTAAATGTTCTTAATATATTAATCTTTGGGGTTGTAAAATCATATGCCGCGAAACCGGCACAAACAATAGAAGTTGGTACAATAAATCTTTGCATTTTATTTTATTTAATAAATATTTCAATTTTGGGGGAACCTTTGGTTCCCCCCTAACCCCCTCCTTAGCTTCGCTAAAAAATTTTTAACTTAATTGCCCCCTATAATAATCTTTAACTTTTTCTATCATTTCGGCACTAAATTCCGTTAATTTGCCTTCTAAAGTCGCCCCTTTAACTCCCAATTCATTAACAAAAACAGTAGGATCAAATACTTTAACATTATTATCTTTTCCATACTTAAGAACTGCTTGAATTAATTCATTGCGGGGCTTATTAATTGAACCATCATCTAATGGAATATTCATATGAGATTGGAGCATTAATTTCTTATCACCAAGTAAAGAGGAAATAGTATGTAAATTGGCGATTACTTCATCTGGAGTTTCCTTTTTAATTACTTTTCTCTTTCTTATTTTCGGAGTATCGTTAATATTGTGATTATATTTCATAATATTGACATAATATTTGCCGTCTATTATTATGTTCTTAACAGATGAAATTTCAATAATAACAACCTCGGCATTTTTGAAATTATCTTTAACATAATTAGTTTGGGATTTGCATTTTATTTTATTATGAATAACCAAATGATTTAATTCATCTGGTAATTCAATTTCGTTTTTTAGATAACGGATATATTGAATAATTTCATTTGTCGAATGAGTATGCACAAATCCTGTACAAAACTTTTTACATTCACAAGGAGGATATTCAATCTTATCAGATAAAATTGATTTAATCGGGTTCTGAATTCGGCATGAACCTATTGAAAAGATTTTCATCTTATTTTAATAGAATAAAAAATTGAAATTATTTATTATATAAATAAAATGTCTGATCTTGTTTCAATCGAAGATATTATTAAAAACCCAATTAATGTTTTAAGAGAGAATAAATATGAATGTAGAGATGATAATTGTATTCAAAAATATATATCTATTATTCAAGATGGTATTAATTATAATGTATGTTTAAACTGTTTGCAAGATAAAGAATATATTGAAAAAAAAATTGGATATCTTTGTACAGACAAAGTATTTAAACCAATGCATGAGTGTTTTTATGAAATTAATTCTAAAAAATAATTTTTTTTTATTTTATTGAAATATAATAGAGATAAATGTTAAAAATCGCCGGTGTAGTCGGCAAAGGCGAAGTTGGCTCTGCTATATGTGCTCTATATAAACCTGAAAATCTTCGGGTTAAAGATCCTAAATTAAAACTTGACGATGACTTTTCTGATATTGATGTTCTTCATCTTTGTTTTCCTCTTATTACTACTGCCCATTTCGTTTTGCTTGCAGTTAAAATGATAGAGGAACATAAACCTAAACTAACTATTATTCACAGCACACTAATCCCCGGAACAACAGAGGAAATATATAAAAAAACAAATGCCCCCGTTGTTCATTCCCCCATTCGTGGTATTCATCCCCATTTACATAAATCTCTCTTTACATTTGTTAAATATATTGGTGGAGATAATGAAGAAGCCGCCGATATGGCAGTTGCCCATTTAACTGAGATGGGATTAAAACCCCGAAAACTTAAAAACTCCCGTTCAACCGAAGTTGCCAAGATTTTAAGCACCACTCAATACGGAATTCAATTATCCACCGCACAAGAAATGAAATATATATGTGATTCTTATTCTGTTGATTATAATGAAGTTATTAATGATATTAATGAAACCTATAATGATGGATATATCGCATTAGGGAAACCCCAATTTAAACGTTCTGTTCTTATTCCAATGAGCGAATTTGAAAACAATGAAGTTAAAAATGGCGTTCCCGTTGTTGGGGGACATTGTGTTTCCGAAAATCTTAAATTACTCGAAGATGATCTCGGTGATGAATTCAAAAAATATAAATCCCTTGATTTACTCAAAAAATTCAGTAAATTTCAGTAAAATTGATCTATAGATTTAATTCTTGCAACTGGTATTTCTGGATACATATCTAATACTCTTCTTGCAAGACCACTTTTTCCTAGATACATTCCATTTATAATAATTACTGTTTTGGGTTTTTCTACATATTTTTTCTTTTTTTTTAATTTAACATATTTATCAATTATTTCATTAATCTTTTTATTATTTGTTTTTTTATAAAATTTTATTAAAGTTTCATTAGTAATTTTAATTATTTCTTTATATTTTATTAATATTTCAATCATTTTTATTTTATTAATATTTCCAATTTTTATTATTTTTTTTATTTTATTATTCTGTTCATTTTCTATATATTTTTTTAATAAGAAACAATTATAATAATTTAAATAAAAATAATTTTTAAAACAAATGTTATTCATTAAAACTAATAGATAACTTAATTTTAAAATAATCTATTTTCAATATATAATTTATCAAATAACATAGAGTATTCTACACACTCACTATCATTTTTATTTCTTTTATTTTTTAATTCTATATATCTGTCATAATCTTTCCCTAATTTTTTCTTTAATTCATTTCTATAATTTAAAATACCTTTTAAAAAATTGTTTATTAATGCCTTTGCATAAACTCCTTTAATTAAATATTCATCTATATCTTTATATTCTTTTTTAACTTCATCTGATACTTTTAACATATTATCTTGAAATTCTTCAAAACTATCATCGCATTTTTTATTTTCTCTAAATATCCATTCTTCAAGAATAAATAATTGCCAAACTACGCATAAACCTGTTTCATTTACATTTGATAACTCATAAAATCCTTCAATCATTTGAAATGTAGCAAAACTTTCATCATTAAAAGTGGGACAATAAATACTTATTTCTTCTTCTAAATCTAAATATTCATTTAAAAAATCTTCTAAATCTTCTTTAATTTCAATATGAAAATTATTTATTAATAATATTGTTTTACAATCAAAATTATAATATGCTAAAATTGCATGAAGTTTTGCGTTATCAAATAAATCATCTTTAAGATCTGCTACAGATATAAAAAAGGCAATATCTTTTACATTATTTTTTTTACAATCATTAATTATATTTTTAAGATTTTTATTATATAAAATATTTTTCTTTGCTATAAAATAATTTTTTTTTTTATTTATTTCTAATTTTTCTTTATTTGAATTTATTGAATAATATATAGCATTTGTATTTTTAATAGTTTCACCAATAAAATAAAATTTATCTCCAATTTCATTACTTATTTTATTATATTTTTCTTCTATTTTATAAGATAATCTATCTTTATCTTCTTTTTTATATTGTTCATAATCTTTATCAGATGTATAAATTACTATATTCCATGGAATAAAACAAATATTTGCTTTTTTTTTATTATTTAAATATTTAATATAACTATAAATTATTCTTTCATCTCTCGGAATATTATCATACCATTCAATAATTGAATTAAAGGTTTCCATTAATTTAATCAATTAAATTTTTTATAATTAGATTAAGATAATGAAAGCAACTTTAATCAGATATATAGATGAAAATATTTCAGATATAAATATTTATTGTCAAAATAAAAAAACTTTTTCAATTGAAAAAAAAAAATTTAAAAATAATTATAAAATAAAAAATTATAAAAAAATAAATTTAAAAAGAATAGTTAATCATGATCCATATTATATAATAGCTGAGAATTTGCCAGTTGATGAGGTTAATATTATCTTATTGGATTTATCACTGAATAGAGGAATATATAGAGCAACTGGGTTTATAAGTATTTACATAATTCACTCTATTGACGAAGTAAGGCCGTTTTTGGATTGTGATATTCTATGGTTAAGGGGCGATTATCCAATATTTGATCTATTCCTAAATGAAACAACGGCTAAAGAGAAATATATATACACGGCCAGATTAAATTATCATATACCCGAATATCCAATTGGACAAATAGAATTGCGATTTGATTATTCTGATATTTGTGTTTATTATGATGATATAGAAAATACTAAGTATATACAAAAAAGAGGATTTAATCAGTTAAAACAATTTGTTAAACCGGTTAATTATCGTACATTCTATAATATGGGGCTTCCAAGGGTTTATGATATCTGTTTTATTGCGAGTAAAGCCCCCGTTAAAAGAATAGATATATTCAAAAAGATAGTTAAATTAATGCCGGATACTTGGTTTATAACTGCGGGATTTGTTGATAAAGAATTAGAATTAAATAATGTTAAAAATCTGGGAAAGATAAATAAAGAACAATTAAATATTCTTTATAATATAAGTAAAATACAGATTGTATGCAGTGATAGAGATTCAAATCCAAGAGTTATACAGGAGGGGAAACAATGCGGAACTTATATTGTTTGTGGATCTCATTTAAATGCCGGCAAATCCCAAGCAGATTTGGTTATAGATTTTAATAATTTAGAAAAAGAAATAAAAAAAATTAGGAAAATCTTTGATTTTCCATAGTTAAACCAACTTCGTTGGTTTAACACTTTATGGAGCGTAGCGGAATAATATTTAATTTTTTGGGAAACAAAATAGGAAAATCGAAGATTTTCCATAGTTAAACCAACGAAGTTGGTTTAACACTTTATGGAGCGTAGCGGAATAATATTTAATTTTTTGGGAAACAAAATAAATTTATTATTCTAATATTTTTATAATTTTTATTTTATAAGTTTTATTTTTATTTTTTTTTTAATAATTTAAAATTAATAATGAATATTGAAGAAATAATTAAATTAATATCCTCTATTCCTGATAGAAAAAATATAAATATAAACATTAATTTTAATATTGAGGAAACTTCTAGGAATTCTATTTCAACTCCCCAATTAAAAATTGAAGAAGCCCCTACTTTAACGAAATCAAAGGAAGTTAAGGTTCCCTTAATTCCCAAATATAACTATGATTACAATAAAGAAATAGATGATAAATTATCGCCCAAGTTATTAGAACATATAAAAGACACAATTAATAACGATATTAGAATAGTTATATCGAGTACTCAATGGGCATCTTATGGAGGATCGGCCACAAATGCTTATAATTTAACAAAGTTTTATAGGAAACTTGGGATAAGAGTTGCCTGTATTTTCCATGAGGCCAATAAGAAGATAGAGGAAAATAATGTTAATCTTGATCCGGATGGAATTGGGGGAGTTTTCAACTTGCCCCGCATTGGTCATCGCCAAAGTATTCCTAAGAGTTTGAAGCCCGAAATAGAGGAAAATAAAGCAAAGATTATTGAATATCTTGGGGGCGAACCCAATTTCGGATTGGCAAAGAATTACATTAGTCCCAAGGAATGGAAATCATTTTTCCCGGATATGACAGTTGTTTATCTTGTATCTGGTAGTCCCCATATGACACTCGCCAGTAAAGATGGACTTAGTTATAGAAAAATAATGGATACTAAAGATTATCATAGATACTTAGATGCCCCCGAAGTTAAAAGAGAAACGGCGTCATGTGAAGTAGCCGATTTTATTACAACAAACTCTTTAAATGCCGAACAATTAAGTTTGGATGTTTTTGAAGAAGAAAAGAGTAAATTAACGCCATATTTGGATACATCATTTGCCTCTGTAATTAATGGCGAAATTATAAAGATTGATAACCGGAAATTTGATTTAGTTTATATTAGTTCTCGATGCGATAGAAAAATAAAGAACGCCGAATTTTGTTCTAAAATATTTGGATCCCCGGAATTGGCCGGTTATTCCAAATTAGTTATAGGGGATGGCGCAGAAGAGTATTTCCCTGGTATTCCCAATATTACTTATATGGCGTCTCAGGCAAATAATGTTATAATTAAATATCTTTGTAATAGTCGGTTATTATTGAATACCAGTTTTTATGACGCCAGTCCCAATACAATTAGAGAGGCCATTAGTTGTGGTTGTAATGTTTTAACCAGCAAGAATGTTGGATATTGGGAAACATTTAATCCTCTATTCATTTGTGAAGATGTCTATGAAATTGATGAATGGGTCGAAAAAATAAAGAATATATTATCAATTAAAGAGTCAATATCTAATTATTCCGATTTTGCTAAAAAGAATTTCGAAAATATATCACTTAAATTCATCTATAATTATTCTTATAAATTACATACAAATAAAAAGAAAGTTTATTCAGAACATGAAACATTAGATATGTTAATTGGGGGTTATTCAATTTCCCGATTAACTGATAGTGAATATAAATTAATATCAGGGGGCGATGGTAAAGATCAAGAATACAATGCCGATTTATCAAGGAAACTAAAAGAAATTGTTCAAATGGATCCAATTGATAAAGAAAAAAATAAACTATTAATTGGAACACTCAATGTTTATGGAAATAATATATTTGGATTATTAGAAGATAGATGGATTAGTCATATAACACGCTATAATAAATTATTAAATTCATCTGTTTATGGGTCTTCATTTGTTTCTCGACCAGATCAAATAGATGGATTAATGACAAATGATTATTTCAATAAATGGAAAAAAGTTTGGAATGATAAAAATATTGTTTATGTTCATTGGACTGATAAACCCCAGAAATTATTTGGGAATTGTAATACAATAAAATATGTTATATGCCCCAAAACAAATGCTTACGGGGATTTTGATAGATTATTAGAGGAAATTACTAAATGTGATACCCGGGATTTGATTCTAATGTCTTGTGGGGCAACTGCAACTGTTCTTGCTTACGAATTGGCGATTAAAGGATACACTGCAATGGATATAGGCGTATTGCCCTCTTTATATAATAAAATGGTTAGAATTAATGCTAATTAAAAAAAAATATATTAAATTAATAATGAAAGATTGTTCATATACAGAAATAAGTAAAATACGAATTGATAATTATTGTGATGAATTAAAAAAATTAAATTGTGATATTGATCCTGATATGGGGGGAAGAGTAATATCAAATATAATAATGGATAGACAATTACTCTCTGAAGATAAAGAAAAATTAACTAAATGTTTAATTGATAAAGGTGCTAATGTTAATTATTTTGATTACTTATTAGTAAATTCATTAATAATAATGGTATTAGATAAAAAAGAAATTAATTACAATATTCTTGATTTATTATTAGAAAAACAAATAAAGATTGGTAATATATCTTTACCAGAAGCAAATCCACTTGGTATGGAACTTAAAAAAGATGAAAAAGGAATATTACATTTTGTTAATGGAACAACAATAGAAGATGCATTATATTATAATTATCAAAATAATTATAATTTAATTGTATTAAATTTGCTTAAATGGTATAAAGAAATGTATGATATGTTAATTAATACAGAATTTAAATATTTATTATTTGATTTATCTGATTTAAAGAATAATGAAAAAAATCCATTAACAATTGGAAAATTAATTGATAAAACAGAATTACTTTTAAATAAAAATATTAATTATGATACAGCAAAATTTGCAATTACTTGTGGATATGAAAGTAATATACCAAAAGATTGTTATCCAAATTTAGAGATTAAAAATAATAATGAATATACACCGTTAATGTTAGCGAGTAAAAATAATAAAGATATTGTTAAACTATTACTTGATAATGGTGCACAAATAAATGAAACAAATTTTAATGAGGAAACGCCATTAATAATTGCTACATACAAATGTAATTATGATGTTGTTGAACTATTACTTGATAATGGTGCAGATATAAATAAAACAGGTAATAATAAAGATACACCATTAATGATAGCAATTGGTGAAAATAATTATGATGTTGTTGAACTATTACTTGAGAAAGGTGCAGATATAAATAAAACAGGTTATAAGGGAGATACACCATTATCGGTGGCAATAAATATAGGCAATGATGACATTGTTAAACTATTACTCGATAATGGTGCAGATTTAGATATTGCAGATAATAATGGAAATACACCATTATCGGTGGCAATAAATAAAGGCTATGATGATATTGTTAAATTAATTAAAAATAAAAAAAAAGAAAAATTTAATTAATTTTATTTAAAATAAAATCTGAAACATCCAAAGCGTCTTTTATCATATTTTTATCTAATTTTCCTTCTATTATTTCATTAACGAAGTTAATATCCCCCGAATTATGGAATGCTGATGGTTTAACACTGAATAACTCATTATCATTATAATCCCTTATTTTATTTTTTTTAAAATCCCCGATTATTGTATTTTCCTCTGTTATTATATGCAATAATCTTGTTTCGGTTGTACTTCCCAAAACAATATTAATAGTTGCAATAACCCCACTTGGATATTTTATTATTAAATGTTGAGTACTATTTATATCTTTATCTTTATTAAAAACACAAAGATCCAAATTATTTAACTTTGGATTTTCAATATCTCCCGCGGTTTTATAAATATAACCCCCATTATATCGATAAACACAATCCAAATCACAATCAGAGCAATTTAATGCGGGTGGCTCCTTAGAAAATGTTTTATCGGAATAGAATGATTTACCTTCTATTGGTTTCTCGCCAAGTAGCCAATTAATTATATCTATATCGTGACAAGATTTGGTTATTAAGATACCCCCTGAATTTGCTTTAAGTCGGTGCCATCTCCTTTGATAAGCGGCTGAATGCGATTTATTGAGTACTAACTGCAGATTGATTGACAAAATTTTATTTTTTTTAATTAATTTTTTTAAACATAAAAAGAACGATGTATAACGAAGAACAAACGGAACATAAACTTTGCTGGTTGATAGTTGAAGTAATCTGTTGATTTTAATTACTTCTGGTTTTGTTATTGCAACTGGCTTTTCAACACAAAAATTTTTATTAGCCTGTAAAAGTTTCTTTACAAACTGATAATGAAGATAATCTGGAACACAAATAAAGAAAAAGTCAATATCATTTATATATTTGTTAATTGATGAAGTTAAAATAATAGTATCATTGTCTTTGAAATATTTTTCTTTAAACGAAAGAAGTCTTTTTTTATCTAAATCACAAAGAAGAGTAATAGAGTTAGTTAATAGTCTAACATAGGCTGTAGCCCTATGGCCACAACCTATTATTCCGAACTTCATTATTTAATATATTTAATTATTTCTAATTTAAATTTATTAATTTACTTTGTAAATTTTAATGGATACTTTACCAATTGAGTTAAAATTAGATATAATAAAATATCTCGATAATAAAACAAGTATTTTAATTTCAGAAAATAATAAAGAATATAAAAATTTATTTAAAAAATATTATCCAGAAAAAATAAAAAAAAATTATTTATTATCTTTTAATACATTTGGATTAAATTATTATAGATAATAAAAATTTATTTAAAAAATATTATTTTTCATTATTCTATAATTTAAATTTATTTTTTTAATTCTTTTATCTTTATAAATTGGTTTTCCATTAAAATATTTTTTATATAAAACTAAATTAATATCATCCCAAGATTTTTTATCTTTTATTTCTTCTAAAATATTAAATAGAAATTTAATTAAATCTTTTTTTGTATATTTTTTATATTTAAAAATATATATTTCTGCATAACTTTGAAGCATTAAATATCCATTTTTTTCTTTAATTAGAACAAAATAATGATTAAAGTATTCATTATATCCAATTGAATTAAGTTCAAATAATATAATATAATTATTATCTAACTTTTTTATTAAATTATTTATTTCATTTATATTTTTTATTTTTTTAAATTTATTTTTAAAAATTAAATTATTTTGTTTATTACCATCAGTATAATATTTTGATGTAAGTGTATAGAAAACAAAACTAATATAATCTACACAACCACCTTTATAATTATCAATAAATTTATCTTTAAACATTTTCCAATATTTTGTATTTTTTACTTGATTAATTAATTCATCAGATAATATACATTTTTTATAAAAATTCATAAAAGATTTTTTTCCAAATATTTTTAATATTTCTTTACTCTCCATATATTAATAATTTTTTTTATATAAAATTAAATTAATATGGATGAAAAAGTGAATTCTATTTATGAGAAAATGTTAAAAGATAGAGGAAATTATTCTAAGTTAAAAAAGGATTATAATAAAAAATTAAGTTCTTTATTAAAACAATTGCCTAGGTATGAATATAATGAATTATTAACGAATTTTAATTTTATGGTTGATTTTATTGATGGAAAACCAAATAAACCATCAGTACAAATAACTGATTCAATTTTTAATAAATATAGAATTAGAAATTGGGCGGATTTTATTAATTATTTTATTTTTGATTTTTATATGAGCACTTCCGGAGCTTATAATTTAAATAATTACCTCTTTAACTTAGAGCATGATTATAGAAATATTAGTAAAAAATATACAGTTCTTGAAAGATATTTTTATATTTTAATTGCTGTTATTCTAACTAAATTATGTTATATTAATGTTGGTCATAATAAAATTGTTTTATATCGCGGAATAACATTAAAAGAAAATAAATTTAAAAAAGTATTCCAGAAGAAAGGCAAGTTTAGTAATAGTCGTTTCACTTCAACATCTCTTTCGCCTTTTATTGGAGCCAATTTCCATGGAAGTAAAGATGATTGTTGTTTTCTTATATTAAAGGCCAATAAAGATATTCCTTTTATACCAATATCAAGTGGTAGATTTAAAGAGGAATTAGAGATATTATTGCCGCCATATTTAGATTATGAAGTTATAAATTATAATAATAAAATATCTAATATATCAATAAAAGATAAATTAATTGATATTAATAAAAATAATAATTATAGTTTTACATATTTAGTTGTGTCATTGAAAAAACTAATTGATGTTATATCATTTAATATGGGAACTTTTACGATTGAAAATAATTATGTTATAAATGTTTATGATAAACAAAATAATGCATATCCAATAGATAATATAAATACAAATATTCCAAATTCATTAAAGAATGAAGATTTTATTAGTTATGAAAAATTAAATGAAATTAAAAATTTAGTTTATAATTTAGAAAATTTATTTACATAAAATAAATGACTGCTATATTTAAAAAATTAAAAGAATTAATTGATGAAAAAGATTATGATCAAGCAATTCAATTTTTACAGCTTTGTCAAAATAAAATAAATGAAAAGATAACTATATCAAATATTAATAATAATAATAATAATTTTATGAATTATGATTTTAATAAAGCAAAAGAAATATTAATATTAGAAAAAGAAATACCTTTTGATAAATTTAAAAAATTTATTGAGATTTTTAATTACAACGTTGATGGTGAAGATATAATATTTTATCTTATAACCAAATATCACAATAAAGAAATTGGATATAAAGTTAAAGATATTGAAAAAAAAATAAAATATTTGGTTGATGAAAAAAATATAGATATTAATAAAAATTATGAAAATTTTCCTGCATTATATTATGCAATTTTAACCAATAATTGGGAACTCATTAACATAATAATTTCAAATGGTGCTAATTTATTAATAAAAATTGATGATGATATATATTTTTATTATGATTTTATTAAACATATGAATGAGTATTATGATGAAAAAGAATTTGATGATCCAACAAAAATAAAAATTAATGATGATATAGTTGAAAAACTTAAAATTTGTAAAGATTTTCTTATAGAAAGAAATGAAGTTGATACATTTGTAAATTTATTTGGTTAAAATATAAAATTCAGAATAAATAGAATCAACAAAGTTAAACTTAATTTTTATTCTATTAAAATATAAAATAAAAAGCAACTCTGTTGCTTTTTATTTTTATTCGGAATAAATAAATAAATTCAACTTCGTTGAATTTATTTATTCTATTAAAATTGAAATGAAAAAATAAATAAATAAAAATGGAGCCAATTACAGGAAAATTGGAAATTTATTATCTTGAATATGATTTTAATATTAAAACTGAAATAAAACAACAATATTCTGGATATAGTACTGATATTTCTTTTTATACCGCTGATTCAGAAATAATTGATTATTTAACAAAAATTGAATGTTATAAAGTTAATATTGAATTAGATGGAAAATATAGAGATAAATTAGTTTCAGGGGATATTAGTATAATTTATGAAGACATATTAAAGCGTTGGGATAATGAGATGTCTAATTTTAAGTATGCAAATTATAACGATGATTATACAAAAAATAAATATTATATTAGTTTTGATGATGTTATGAAATTTCATCATAATATCAAATAAATTGATTTTTTTATAATATAAAAAGGGATTCATAATCTTATGGAAGATTTTGTAATTTGGAAAAAAGAACATCGAGATAATATTGCAATTGTGAAAGAAATTGCAAGAACAAGTATTCATTCTGATGAATTTTCAAAAAAAATAAAAGAAAAAGGTATTAATTTACAATTAAGTAGAATTTTCATTTGGTATGAAAATTATTATTATTATGATCCAAAACATGAAAATGATACTATAATTGAAATAGATGAAGAAGATGAAATAGATGAAATAAATATAATAGATATTGGATATTGTAATTGTATGAATGCAATTTGGGAAGGAATAGCAATGGCAGAAATGAATTTAATGTGGTATGAAGAGGAAATTAGAAATTATGAATCAAATTCAAAATTTGATTAATATAAAAAATTTTTTTTATATGTATTCAATTAATAATCTTGTTGAGGTTGCATCAGTTAATAGAGTATCAGTGCCAAGATCTCTTAATGCCGTTATTTCGATAACATCCCCGGCAGTGAAATTTTCAATAAGATTAATACTGGCCGTTGTTGATCGATGAGTTGTTGAACGAACATATAGATTACACCGGCCATTATTTATTTCTATATTATTCTTTTTAACATATGCTTGTGCCGTTGATCTTAATTGGCTTCCACTTTGTTTAACAGTTATTTCTAATGTGATTTTATATGTTCCATCAGCCAATAGAGTAATAAAGCTTGTACCCGATGAAAAAGCATATAAAGCGTCTTGTCTTGGTATAGTATCCCAGGTTAAATTAGCCCCACTTGTTATATCTATATCTGTTGTACTGGTTAAGGCGATTAAACAATTATTTTTCTGGAAGGGCAAATCAGTTGTTATTTCGGTATTCCCCACAGTGAAAAGATTGTCCCCATTACCCGTTATAGTTAAAGGCGGATCAGTTCCCGCGTCATTATTAATTGAAATGCCCCCAACTAATCCGCTTAAAACAATATTGGGACCAGCTTCATATACATCTTGAAGCGTAGGGGTGGGGCCGAGTACAGGTATATCCTCTATAAATTTCCAAATATTATTTGTTGAATCAACATATGTATATTCTCTTATCTTATTTGGTTGTAAAGAATGAATTAAATTATTTGTATTATCATAAATAAAAATACTGCTTGTACTTAATGAATTATTTATAATAGTAATTGCCCATCCCTCGGGTACAGAGGGTAATATTAATTCATTTGATGGGTCTGTTGTTAATATATGAATATATTTATGACTAAATTCATCTAAAACCTGTGTCCCAGTTAATGTTAAATACTGTAATTGTTCATTATTTCTCTTTGAATATGTTGAACGAGAAACATATATGTCGCCAAAACCATATATATTTGGATTAGTCCCGGCATTAACATATAAATCCCCTTGTAAATTTTGAGAATACATATAATCTAAAATGAGAAATTACTTTATTTATTCCAAATAAAAAAATAATTTATTTTTTCATATAAATAAAAATAAAAAAAATTAATTAATTAAAGATTTTCCCAATTTTCTTTTTTATCATCAGAAGATGTGTATGAAACCATATCTTTAATCATTTTTTTATCATTAGAAGATTTAATACTATCAATAATATGAAATTCTTCAATACTTTTAATATTATGTGAATTAGAATGTAAATATTTATAAGCAATATAATAAGTAATTGCAGTGAAATTATTTAAATTGGCAATTGAATGATGATAATTTTTAATATTAGTCTTAATTCTTTGATACATAGAACAATTTTTATATTTTTGACATCTCAAATAAAAGACATCAAAAACAATATTTTTATAATTATTAGTTTTAATAAAATATTTATTACCATCAAAATCAGAAACATAATAATATTTATATTCTTCATCATCAATTGGATTATGAATATCTTTCATAATTTGAATAAATTTCTCTGGACATTCATCAATAAATTTAGTAATGTCTTCTGTTTTATAGTTTTTATTAAAATATTCAGATGGAATAACATCCATCTCATAAAAACATTTCGGAATCTCTTCGTTATTCATTCTTTTTTCTTTGAATTTAAAATTAATTAATTTTTTTTTCAATTTCGAAGGGAACAACGTTCAGGGGATACGCAAAGCGTATCCCGTTAGACGTAAACCCTCCTTGGCCTTCGGCTTATATTGTAAGAAACAATATAAGCCGAAGGCCTCAAGGGGGACAGAATGTCCCCAAATTGAACTTTTTTTTAATTAATTCACAAACCAAATCGAAATGTCTATTTCTTACGAATTTGTTGGTCTTACTCAAAACATTTATGTTAATAACTCTGGTAAGAAATTACCAAGTGATGTTATTGTAGATGGTAAAGCAATTAAAGTGCGAGGAAATATTAATATTAAGGAAAAAGATGAAATTCAATATTGCTTTTTAGACAACAATATTAATTTTAAACAGGAAAAAAATATTTTAACTAAATTAAAAGAAATTGGTTATGATATTATTAATATTCGAAACAGTACAACAATTTATCTTAAATTTAAATATGATAATCTGGATTTTATTCCAATGTTAATTAAAATTGCTAATAAACATAGAAGTTTAGAATACAGTAATAAAAGTATAGGATACATTATATTATATAATTATGGTGAAGTATATGGACAATCTATTTACTATGATTTCAAAAATAAAGATAAATTTGTTTATATTGATTATAGATATAAGAATTTAATTGATGAATTAATTGAAGAATATAATAAACCTGAAGAAAAAGAAAATATTACTATTACAAAAGAAATGAGATTATTTAAGCTTGATAAGATTGATCCAAAATATTGTAACAATAAATCAACTGATAATATTTTAACTGTTAAAAGAAGATTTTATTATGGTCGTAATCCTGTTTGGTCTAATAATTTTGAATTTTACTCTGATATGACTAATGAAGAGTTAAAGAAGGAATTAATTAATTGGTTTGGTAGTGAATTTAGTGTTAAATGTAAAAAAGATACAATTAAATCATTTACATTCAAGGGAATTGATAAAAATTATTATGAATATAATGATATTAAATATTATTGTTTCGATGAAGATGAGAAATATTATTATATTTTAGATAAATATTATGAAAAAGTTAAAGAATTTAAAAAAGAAAAAAATTTTAATGAGAATTGGGAAACTGTTTAATTAATTGTTTTATTTTTTATTATATAATCAATATATTTTTTTTTATCTATTTCATTTAATATATATTTGAATTTAATATATAAAATTATAAGATCAATAGAAAAATTATTTTTTTGATTTATATAATCAATATATGTAAATTTATTTATATATTGATTATTTTTTATTTTAAATTTAGATAAATCAAGATTATAATATTCTTTTTTAATTTTCTCTAAAATAACAGAATAATCTTCTTGTGATTTATATAACAAATAGAAATATATAACTAAATTATTTTTATCTTTATTTATAAAACAATTTATTAATTCAAAATTTTTATTTTTATATAAAAATTTTATAAAATCATAATTATAATTTGATTTGAAATAATTATTTAATGTAAAATTAATTGTTTTTTTATTTGAATAATAAATATTTTCAATATAATTTTTTTTATATTTATTATATTTTTCTTTATAATCTGAATAGATAAAACAATAACAATATTGTTTAAATAACATTTTTTAATTTAATTAATAATACAAATAAAAATCAATTCCATAGAGTTCCGCTTTTTTAAGATATACATTATTAAAATAATATAATAAATATCGTATATTATTTTCTATTTCTTTTGTTAATTCAAAATAATAAAGATAAAAATATTTTTTAATATCCATTTAATATTTTTTATTTTTAAATATTTAATTTATTTTCAAGAACTATCACAAAAAAATGAATTTATTTTATTTATATAAAAATTTGAATAATGTCTTCAAAAGAAGTGATGCGTCAATGGTTTGAAACTGTGGATAGAGAAATCCCAGATAATATTTCAACAAAGACATTCAAATCCATAAACTAATTTTTTTTTCTATATTAATAATTTATTCGAATTAAAATTAATTTCATCTAAATATAGTAATAGATTATATTTTCTTTTTTTGTATAGTCCCAAAAATTGATTTTTTTTTAATTAATTTACAAACAAAACCAAAATGTCTATCCCTAAATCATTCTATGAAGGTAATGAAATTTCAAGAGATGAATTAAATAAATTATATAGTTATGACCGTATGAGATATTTTGCCGAAAATAATAAAAAAAGATTTATTCAAATTTTGAAGAGTTTAAACAACATTTATTCAACAAATAAATATAAAACATATCAAATTCATTATGATTTTAAATATAATAGTGGAACAATGTTTATTAGAACAAATAATAAAATGAATATTCCATTAGATTTGGTTTTGAAAAAAAACAATGGTTTTGAATCCTATTTCGATTATAATAAAAGTATTGTTGATATGACATATGATTTCTTTAATATGATTGCAAAATACAAATTTGAAATTAAAGAAATTACAATTAATGAAATCCAAGAATTAGATGAAATTAAATTCACGAGAAATGAGGAACCGAATGGCAATGAGGAACCGAATGGCAATGAGGAACCGAATGGCAATGAGGAACCGAATGGCAATGAGGAACCGAATGGCAATGAGGAACCGAATGAAACTAAATCAGATTCCAGTTGGAGTGAAGTAAATTAAATTTTTTTTTCTTTATCAAAATAGAAATAATAAATATAATTTTTAAAAAACATTTTAGAATAAATATAAAAAAAAATTTAAATAAAATTAATTATTTCTTTTTTAATAAAAAAATTAAAATATCAATTCTACCGAAGGTGAGGGGTTTAAAAGGAGTAAATTCAGCTTAGCTGAATTTACGTCTAACGGGAATACGCAAAGCGTATTCCCTGAACGCTTGCGTCCCCTTATTAGGAGCAGGCTTCACATTCGGCGATTTCATAGATTTGAGAAGTTTTAACTTCTTTATTTTTTTCTAACTTTTCGGCGTCAATATTAAATTTGATTGCATTAGGAATTCTTTGATGCAGGTAATAGTTTAATGTTTTACATCCTTTTCGCCATCTCATCATAAGAATACTATGTAATAAATCATACATTTTATCTTTCTGAATATTTAAGAAAATGTTATTACTTTCAGTGTGGCAGATAAACGGGGCGCGATCCACACTCATTTGTACAACTTTGCTCTGTTTTTGTTCGAATACTGTTTTGTAAATTTCTTTCATTTCATCCGGAATATCGAGGTTCTGAACAGAACCTTCATCAATTGCTAATTGGTTTTTAGTTTCGTCATTCCATTGTCCCATTTCAATTAAGTCTTCAATTAAATACTTATTGGCGATCCGGAATTCGCCGTGTTGTGTTTTCTTTACATAACAATTACTGGTAATACATTCATAACATTCTGTGTTTCCAAATATTGCGCTTGTTGTTGCTGTAGGCATTAAAGCAATACCCAATGAATTCCTTACTCCATATTTAGCAATTCGATTTCTTAATGTTTCCCAATCATATCTATCAGATACTTTAGCCATTTGTCTTTCATATTTTGTTCCATTTTCTTTATATTTATTGTTCCATTCTTCTGTTCTTTCATTCCATAATTCCCATTGGAATTTGCCCTTACTCAATGGGGATCCCTCGAAAGAGGAATAAGCCCCATCCTTTTCTGCCAATTTACAACTCTCATCTAAGAAAATATAATACATTGTTTCCAAAATTAATCTATTTAATTCTTGTGCTTCTTCAGAAGTATAAGCAATACGCATTTTAAGAAATGCAGTTGATAATCCCTGAATACCAATAGCAATAGGACGATGTCTAATATTGCTATTCTTTGCATCCGGAATAGGATAGAAATTAACATCAATAACTTTGTTTAAATTACGTGTCATAATACGAATTGTTTCTTCAAATTCCGGCCAATTAAATGCCTCTTTAATTTCACCATCAAAGGCACTAAGTCGGCCATTAACAAATTTAGGAATAGATACACTTGCCAAATTACAAGTACCTACTTCGCCAGGTTCATTATAATCATCTGAACCCTCTGTATAGATTAAAATTTCAATACAAAGATTACTGCCTTTCAATACACCTAAATTACTCTGATTATTACGGGAATTTGCCTCATCGAGATTTAACATATAGGGCATTCCAGTTTCCAATAAACTCTTAAAGATATCATTCCAAATATCACGAGCCTTAACAACTGTTTTACGAAGACTATCATCTTTCTCATATTTCAAATATGCTTCGCGGAAATCATTTCCATATTTATCATATAAATCCACTTCAGATGGACAGAATAAAGTCCAATCCTCATTATTATCCACTCTTTCCATAAAAACATCATTAACATTAACTGCAGGAAAGATGTCCCGGGATCTTTCTCTTTCATTACCATCATTTAATCGCAATTTAATAAATTCTCGAATATTAAGATGCCATACATTTAAATAAATGGCAAAACTACCAGGACGGCGACCACTTTGATTAAAACTAACGGCAGTTTCATTAAACAATTTAATAAAAGGAATGGGACCGGAACTTGTTCCCTGTGTTTTTCTAATAGGGGCGCCTCTACTACGAATTGACCCAATATGAATACCAATACCACCTGCATATCTACTCATATGAGCAGTCTTATTAACCGCAAGTGTAATACTCTCTGTATTATCATTAACTTCAATAAGGAAACAACTCGAATTTTGTTGTCTCTCTGTTCCACTGTTATATAAAGTTGGAGTTGCATGTGTATAATATCCATTACTCATTTGTTCATAAGTTTTAATAATTCCATCAAAATCATCCCCATTAATACCAATAGAAACCCGCAATAACATATGCTGGGGTCTTTCAACCACTTTACCATCTATTTTTGTTAAATAACTACCCATTAAAGTTTTAATCGCAAAATAATCATACATATTGTAGTCTCGTTTATGATTAATAACCTCTAATAATTTGTTATAATGTTTAACAATAATAGAATATACATCTTCATTAATTCTATTGTGCTCTAACATAAATTGGAATACTTTGATTAAGTCTTTTTCGGTTTCTTTATGAAGATTACTGATTAAAATTCTTGATGCCAATTTAGAATAATCAGGATGATCGACAATACAGTTATCATGGCAAATTGAAGCAGTATATTCATCTATTTCTGATGTTTTCATATTATTTGTTAATCCACTAATTACATTTTGGGCGATTTTAGTCGCATTTACATTTAATCCATATGTTTGTTGTTTAATTCTATATGTGATTTTATCAAAGGAAACTTCTTGTTTAATACCATTACGTTTGATAACATACATTGTGTCGGTCATACTTTGTCTTTAGATTTAATTTTAAAAAAAATATAATTTTAATTTCAATTTCGAAGGGGCAGAATGCCCCTTTTGAACCCCTGAACCTTCGACATAATTCGAATTAAAATTAATTTCATCTAAAATACATTAATAGATATTGTTTTCCATTTGTGAAATGGACTTAAAAAAAAAATATAATTATTCACATCTAAAATCATTATAAAAATCCATATTAGTAGTAGATGTTTCAAGCTTACAAGGAAATTGTGTATTATTCTTATAATAATTCATTATAGTTTTGAAATTTAATTCTCCATTTAATATACTTTTATGATAATAAACGAATAATTCTTCCTCTTTATCATTTGGCAATGTTGCTTCACAATCTGTATCATAATACGCAATAAATTCAATTTTATAATTTTCATCTATTCTATATCCAATTGGTTCTGTTCCATTTATAATCAAACAGATACCGTCTTTTTTTGAGAATTCTATAGTAAAAAGAACTATAATACCCATTATAATCAAAATTATGTATGCAATATTCTCAAAACATTTATTTGAACTGGTCATCTTTTTTTTTTATTAAAAAAAAAATTCAATTTTCCTATCCCTTATTTTAGATAAAATACTTTTTAATTATCTTAAAATATAAATTAAAATTAATTTCATCTAAATACATTAATAGATATTATTTTCCATTTGTGAAATGAATGAACTTAAAAATAAATTTACTGAACTGGAGAAAGAGGCAATTAATTGTAAAAATGAAACAGAATGTTATATTATTGGAAAAAAATATGGAGAAAAAGAGGCAAGTAATATTTTTAAGATAGATAATATGGAATTATTATCTTTATCTAATATTCAGAATTCAACAAATATTATTTCGTTTGCAAACTCACTTCATAGTATAATTAATTTTTTTAACTCCTTTATTAATTTCAAATATATATCCTTTATCTTTTGGATATGTTTCTTGTACTCTTTTAAATACTTCAAAATTAGTTTTATATATATTTCCAGATTCATCCGTAAATAAATTTATTTCTTCTCCATTTACTTTTACTATTAAATTATTTTTTGTTTTAGTATATTCTATTTTAACTAATTTTTCTTTTTTTATATGTAAAGTTTTTAGTACATTTAAACCAAATTGTAAATAAATAATATTTTTTTTATTTCTATAATAAAAATTATTATAAAACATCATTGAATATGGATATGCACCAAATATACCATCTATTTCTAACTCAATTTCTAATTTAAATTCTTTATTTACATCAAAAATATCATCTATAACTTTTCCAATTAAATATTTCCTGTTTTCATTTCCATAAATTTTAGAATTATTAAAATCATTTGGATTATTTATTATAATTGTATCTTTTTTAATTTTTTTATAAAAATCTTTAATAGTTTCTTCTTTTGGTATTATACCACTATTTCTTCTAAATCTAATTGAATTTCTTATTTGTGCTCTTCTTTTATTTCTTTTAAATAGTCCTTTTTCATTACAAACCTTTTTTGATGTAATTGGTAATAATATATTTCTTCTATAACCAGATGGACATTTCCAACAAACTTTTCCTAATTTACTATATTTATAACCATCTGGGCATTTATGACATTCTTTTCTCTCTTTAATATAAATTGGATAATTACTTGGACAATCGTCTTTATTCTCAAATCCATTTTTATTACATAAACAGAGGATTATAGTTAAAACAAATGCTAATAATATTATTTTTATCATTTATAATTTTTAATTATAAAAAAAAATAAAATTAACTTCGTTGATTTGATAAAAAATAAAATCAACTTCGTTGATTTGATAAAAAATAAAATCAACTTCGTTGATTTGATAAAAAATAAAATCAACTTCGTTGATTTTATTCACATTTAAATGTTTCATCTTCATTAAATGATATATTCTTTTGCTTACAAGGAAATTGGATAGTTTGATTATAAGTATTCATAATACTATCAAACATTTGTTCTCCTGCTAAATTATTATTAATATATTTATAATGGAAATGACGAATATCAGTTTCATCATTTAAATCTGTTTCACAATCCTAATTGTATTTTGCAATAAATTCAATATTATAATATTGGGTACCTGAATTTGAAGTTGTTGTATAATTAATTGGGTTTCTTCGACAATTAAACAAACACCATTGGTTCCATTGGTTGCGATATATATCATCATTGAGATATATCCAGTAAAGAATGTTATATAAAAACAGCTTAATATATAAACTTCTTTTTTGCTATTGTTCATTAGTTTGAATTTTTTATTTTTAATTAAAATAAGTTAAATTTTTTTTTTGAATTGAAATAAAATTAACTTATCTTTAATAATAAATGACTATTTTATCTTTAATTATTCCTAATGAAAAAGATTTATTAGGTTTAACACTATTGCATAAAGCAGTTAAAGAGGAAAATATAGAGGCAATTAAGGAACTAATACTTCTTAAATTTGATATAAATGCTTTAACAAATTATAATAATTCCCCATTACATTATGCTTATGAAACGGGAAATTTAGAATTAATTGATTTGTTAGTTAAAAATGGGGCAAATACAAATAAATTAAATTATGCAAATAAAAAACCAAATGAATTATATAGAATAAAAAAAAAAGATAAAATCAATAGAGTTGATTCGATAGAAAATAAAAATAATATTTGTTTTATTAATTAATATAATAATTTATTTTTTTAATATTTTTATTTATTTCAATAATTATATCTTTATCTCTTGGATAATATTTTTGAATACTTTCAAATAATTTAAAATCATATTCATCATCAATAATATTTATTTTTGTATTATTTACTTTAATTATTAATTCTTTATTATTTTTAATATATTCTATTTTAGCAGTTTCAATATTATTTATTGTTTTTTCAAAAGATTGATTTAATATTATAGATAATCTATTTTTTTTATCTATTCCATTATAAAATAATAAATTATATGGATATGGATTAAATATTCCTTTATTATTTAATTCTATTGTAATAGTAAAATTTGTTTCAACATCAAATATATTATCTATAATTTGGCCTTTTAATTTAGTATTATCTTTTCCATATATTTGTGGATTATTTAAATCATCTGGAATAGATATAATATAATCAGCATTAATAAAACCAATTAAAAGAAATAGAAAATAAAATTTATTCATTTTAATTTAAAAATGAATTAAAGTTTATTTCAATTCTATCTTAATGAAGTATCAACTAATTGTTCTAGGACTACTTGTAAATAGTATCTTTGTTTCCTCTGACGCCCATAGTTGGTTAGAAAATCCTATCCCCCGTGATTGGGGTATTTTTGGTAGTGGTAATGAAATTGATAATGGCAATGTAGGTGGAGGTTGTCGTTATACACGTGCTGAAGGTGAGAGTATGACTTATGGTGCAGGTTATCATAAGTCTCGTGTTCATAGAGGTGATTACATTTGTATTCGCCATGCGGCTAATGGTCATCCAAATAATGCTGGTCGTGGATATAGTCGTGTTTCATTATCTTATGATGATCCTAATACTGGAGCTGCCCGTGATACTGAAAGTGATTTCAATTGTAATGTTATTCAGAATAATGTTGATTATGCTGCATTTGAAGGATTTAAAGTTCAAATCCCCGAAGATGCCGAACTTGGAGGTGCAACTCTTCAATGGTGGTGGAATTTTTATGGAGCTGGTGTAGATTTTACCTCTTGTGCTGATATAGAAATTGTTGATGATAATGAACCTTCCGATAATCTTGGACTTCCTCCTGGAACTAATTTACAATATTTTGGCAATTGTAGAGATGGGTTTGATCCTATTCCCTCTTTTAATGGCAATACATCACCTTTACTTAACTTACCTGAATGTTCAGGAAATTCAACTGGGAATGGCAATAACAATGAAGATACTTGTGAAATTAATGTAAAGATTATAATGGATACAAGTGATATTAGTGTTAATAATGTTGAATATACAACTAATTGTGAAGGAGACGACGGAGGAGACGACGGAGGAGACGACGGAGGAGACGATAATGGCGGAGACGATAATGGCGGAGACGATGGGGGAGACGATAATAATAATCCAACCCCAGATCCTCCAACTGGTGTTGGTTGTGAAGGTGGAGAAACCCCAACTTATCCTTATTGTTGTACAGATCAAGATTGTCCAGGAACTTGGTGTAAAATAAGAGATGTTTATCACGACAATGGTTTCCACATTTGTAAAGAATAAATTAAAATTCAAAATTGAAATTTATTTTTTTATTTTTTAGATGACAGAATTTAAAAAATATTGTTATTATTATTTGGAATTAAAAATTGAAATCAAAGATTTCATAAAAAATAATTATAAATTAATAATAAAATTTGATAATTTAATTTTATTTAAAAATTATGTTAAAAGATATAATAAAATAAAATTTTGTAATTTCTTCTTTAACAATCATGAGTATATGATAAAATGTAAAGCGTACAATATATTAGAAGAATATAGTGATTATTATATTGACCAATATTTAGGATATGATCCTTGGGAAATAATTAATTCTGGGAACATAAAAATATATAAAATATTTGAAAAATTATTTACAGAAAAAAAAAGATATAATATAGAAGGAATAATTAAAACAAAAAATAAAAAAATTATAAATTATTTTAATAATTTACTAAATATAGAAAAAGATGAAAAATATATAATTTATTTAATAAGATATGAAATGAATGAATTGCTAATAAAATATATAGAAAATAATAATGAAGAAAATAATATTAGATTATTAAATAAAACAATGATAATTAATAATTTCGAAATGGTTAAATATTTAACAAATAAAATTAATAAAAAAGAATATATAACAAATTTATATTGGTTAAAAAATCCTGATTGTTATTTTTATCTAACCCAAAATAATTTAATTAATAAAAAAAAATATAAAGATTGGATTATTAGTAAACTTATTTAATCGAAACAAAATTACAATCTTGACAAGTAATAATAATATTAGTTGCTTCGTCTGCCCCACGTAATTGTGCAGTTGTAACCACAATATTTTTACTACGACATTTTTTACAGAAGAATTTACTATTTCCATCTATCTTAGGTTGAACAGATGCTGATTGTCTTGCTGTTAGTTCATTAATACTATCTTTCCATACATCAATTGGCGCCAAATCTTTAATATCCATATTAATTAAATCATTAATATCATTTTCCCCTAATATTTCTTTCGGTTTTGTTCCCTCGACTTGTCCATCAGTATCTAAATTTGTCATTATAGAATAAATTAAAACACTATATTCATTTCTAATTTCTTCTTTTTTCCAATCGAGATAACCCTGTTTTTCTCCAATATTTAACATTGATTTATCATATATTCCTCTTTCTATTTTAACCGCAATTTTATTCGCCTTTGTTTTAACAATTTTATTTTTTAATAATATCTCATATATTGCTTCAAATCCTTTAAATCGGATTTCTTCTTCTGCGGTTTCATTTTTATAAAATGGATTAGTCATTTTGTTCTTTTAGATTAAATTAAATTTAATTTAAAATTTTTTCAAATTTGGAAAGAAAAAAAATATTTTAATTGTTAATATAGGCGATCAGGTTATCCCAATGTTCATTGATAACAATTCCTTGAAGACCACATACCTTATTTTTAATAAATTCTTTATTCTTAAATGGATAATGTTCGAATAAACATTTATCGTTATACTGACAATTAGTTGAATTCTTGCAGGGGAACGACTTAAAGTTCTTGAGTTTATCTCGGTTGTAATTAGTTTTCAGAGTATTAATATTAAACTTTAACTTTGCTAAGAGATATTTAATATCTCCAGTATATGTCATAATATAGTCAATCCTCTCATCTTCGGTCATCTTTGTAAATGACTTCTCAACTGGTTTAAAATCATCTACACTTGGAAGTTCTGTTGATTCAATAATAATATCAGCATAGTTCTTTGGTGTTTCCTCAATTTTTTTCTTTGGTGTTTCAATATTTCCTCCAGAGAATTTATAAATCTTATCAATAATATCAATTACATCATTATTTTCATTTTCTTTAATCATTTTTGCACATTCAAAAGCCTGTGAAATAATATCAAGTTTTTGAACAGATATATTTGAATTCTTTAAAAATTTAATTAACATCATAATATCTGTTGAATAAGGGGCGTCTGTTTTAAGTTTCTCAAAAAACATATTAAGATCAAATGGAATGTATTCTCCGTCATGAATATATTCTCCAATATTCATTTTTGTAAGAGCAAAGATATCAATCGTACCAGACATTTAAGAAGTCAAAAGTAAGTTTATAATTAATTATTTTTTTTTTCAATTTTAATGAGTTTAATTATAAATTAAATAAAAAGATATTTAATATATAAAATCATTCATAATGGCAAATTGGTATGTTATTCATGAATATGAAACTTATGTTGAAAATGAACCAACACATGCTTGGTATGTTGTTGGTAAGTATAATACAAAAGATGAAGCAGAAATGGTTGCATTAGATATGAACTATGATAAATATTGTACTGATATGCCAGAAAGATATAGTAATGTAAAAGGAAAAGATATAAGTATTAAAAAAAAATATAATATGGTGGTTACCACTCTTCAAAATATTCATAAAAAAGTTGGAAGTAAAAATCAATGGAGAGGTATTGGTTTTTATATTATTAATGATGAAAGAATTAAAATTAGAAATAATACCAAAAATATTAAAGATATTAAGAAATATTTATCTGAAGAAGAATTAGCTGAATTAGAGGAAGATGATGAATATTTCGAAGAAGAAGATGGATATGAAAGTGGAACAAGTACAGAAGAAGAAGATAATAGAGAACTTGAAAGTGGAGATGAAAGTGATACTAATAGTGTTAAGAGCAATGCGAGCAGTCGAAGCAACGCAAGCGGCGGAAGCAATGCGAGCAGTAGAAGCAACGCGAGCAGTCGAAGCAATGCAACAACAATTCCAGATGATGAAGGAACTGTTATTGAAGCAAGTGATGATGAAGAGTTTTTTTAAAAAACTCGGTAGAGCTTTTTTTAAAAAACTCGGTAGAGCTTTTTTTAAAAAACTCGGTAGAGCTTTTTTTAAAAAACTCGGTAGAGCTTTTTTTAAATTCTATCTTTAACAGGAATATAATCAATACCAAGATAATCAAAAATATCGCCCTCACTTTCTATTTTCATTTTTTTGCCCTTGTTATTAAAAAGTCCCTTTTCACTTAATTTCCAACCTTTTTTTTTAAATTCACCCCTTATCCATTGATTAAATCCCCCAGATCCAGTAAAATGCATTAAAGCCGGCCATAAATCTTCAATTGGTGTTAATATAAGATCTATATGTCTTACAATCCCATTATGATCTTTAATTAGTCCCATTATTTTGCTCTTTCCAACAGAATAAATACCCGCCATATTTAATTTATCAGCCAATTCATTCATAAAATCTTTTTTCATTGTATTACTTATTAATATATCTATATCCTTTGATGTCTTCTTTCCTCTTCTATAACTTCCAGCAATAACAACACAAACATTAGGGTCTATTTTTCTTGAAATACTTGAAATTTTTGCTCCTATTCTTTTTGCATCATTCCTATCTATATTTTTTAATATATCTCTATAATACTTTAAACTTAACTTTTGGGCATTTGTTAATTTTATTTCTTTTATTTTTCTTATATCACTTATTTTATTTATCTTATATGTATTTAATAATGCATCTATATTTCTTGAACTAAAACCTACTAAACGTTTTAAATCAGTTATCAATTTTATATGAGGATGCCGTCGCAATTCTTTTAATTTTTTTAAGTCTCCCGTATCAATTATTTCCTCTATCTTCTTATAAATACGTGCCCCTATTCTCTTCTTTCCCTTTAATTGCTCCGGTTTTCTTATTGGTTCTTTAATTGTCTCTATTGTTCTTACTGCATTTTTATAAGCATTAGAACGATATGTATCACCAAGTATTTTATATAAATATGAAACTTCCTGTAAAATATCAATTATTTTTTTTTTATAATTCATTAATTTAAAAATTGAAAAAAATAATTAATAAAATCCAAAATGAAAGCTAAAGACTATTTTGGATTTTATTATATTAAAAAAAATTTATTCAATGATTTATACAAAAATAGAATAAAATATGAAGATTATGAAAATAGAATTATTAGATATTGTATTTTAACTAATTTAAAAAAAAAATTAGAATATTTTAAATACACCTTAATAATTGATACTATGTTTAATATTATAGATAGTAATATTAAAAAAATAAATATTATTCCTTTAAATATTTTTCATAAATATTATCAAGATTTTATAGATCCAAAAATAAAAATAAATTTAATTTTATATAATAAAAATTTATTTGATTTATATTTTTTAAATAAAACAATTCATTTATATAATATTATTGAAATAAATAAATTAAGATTATTATTAAAAATAGCTAAAAATGATAAGAGTATTAAAATTAAAATTCATATTAAATTATATATGGAATTAAAAGAATATAAATATAATGAAATTAAAGATATTTTAGAATTAATGTGGATAGAAAATATTAAATTTTATTAAATTTAAAACCTGTAAGGAGTTTGTATATCTAAATTTTGTTCATAATATGGATTTTGACCATTCCCATTCCTTAATAAAATAATTTCCTCTTTTAATTGCTCAATTAATTCCTCTTTTGTTTTTTTTTGTTGAAAATTAACTTCCAATACATATTGTTGCCACCCAAATCTTGATAATCTTCTTAGATTTAGAATTAAATAGTTATCTAATCTTATAGAGTTTAATGTTTTAACTAATTCATTCATTGTTTTATCTAAATATAATTGATTTGTTAAAGGAGTATTGTCATCTAAATTAATTAAATTTGAATAATCTTGACTTGAACCTTCATTCGGAGCACATATAAATCTACTAAAATAATAATTGTTTGTTGATTTTTTTATAAAAAATCCATATAATTTGAAATTTTTTTTGGTAAAATATTGACTCATTCAAGATTAAATAGAATTTTTGTTTTATTTTAAAATGAATTTTATTCTGTAAATAAAAATGTCAATATCTATAACAATTGATACGAGAGAGCATGATTTAATTGCTCTATTTGATAAAGAGAATATAAATATAAAACAATTAAACATTGGGGATATTTCATTTACAAAAGACAATAAAGAAATCGCCGTTATTGAAAGAAAAACAGATAAAGATTTTAGGGCGTCATTGCGTGATGGACGTTATAGAGAACAAAAACAAAGATTAGAAGCTTGTTGTAAAGCAAAAGGTGTTATTGTTATCTATTTAATTGAGGGACATTATTTGGCAAAACCCAATAAATATGAAAGAGTAAATAATGATCAAATGCTTGGGGCTTTTATGAGTACAATGGTTAAAAGTGATTTCCATGTTTATCATGTTAATAATATAAATCAATCTGTTGATGTTATCAATAAATTAAAGAAAAAATTGGGCGAAATTGGAGATAAAAAAATAGAATATATTGAAACATTAAAAGCTGTTAAAGGGGCGAATGTATCCGCCGATGATGCTTTTATTTTAATGTTAAATAGAATACCGGGTGTTAGTATGACAATTGCTAAGGAATTAAATAAGAAATATAAAACAATTGGGGATTTAGTTAAAGATGAAAATGCTTTAGATGAATTAAAAAAAATTAAAATTAATAATAGAGCAATTAACTCTAAAACTTTACAAAGGATTATTGAATGGACTGTATGAATTAATTTGCATTAATAAGTTATTCGAGTTGGAAGGTATTTCATTTTCACTTGGATGAACTAATTCATCTGGAGGATTCATTTTACTTAGATGAACTAAATTCATCTAAATTAATCATTTCATCTGAATTAATATCATTTTGCATATTTAGATTTTTTTTGTAAATATGTTTCATTATTACTATCAACTATATTAATATCTGCACCATTTTCAAGTAATAATTTTATTCCTTCTTTATTACCTGTATATTTAAAACAATGTAAAGGGGTTCGACCATAACTATCTTGTTTATTTACATTTGCGCCATTTTTGATTAGGATTTCAATTAATTCTTTACTTGCATATTCTGCAAAATGTAAAGGAGAATTTTGTTTATTAGTACAATCATTTACATCCATTCCATAATCAAGAAGATATTTTACTACTTTTATATTATTACTATAACAAGTCCAATGTAAAACACTTCTATTTTCACTATCTTTTTTATAAACATCTGCACCATTATTAATTAATAATTCTAATAGTTCAATTGAATCATGCATATATCCTGCCATTGATAAAGGATGACTTGGCATCATATAATCTTTTCTTTCTATATTTACATTTGCACCTTTTTCAATTAATAATTTAACAATTTCTATGTTTAAATTTTTTTCAGTAATTGCTAAAAATAATATTGGATAATTAAAAAAACCCATATTAAAAGTCATATTACTATCTTTTTTATCTAAAATTAAATATTCATTATTTTTAATTAAATCTGGAACAATTGATTTATCTTTATTTATTAAATTTTTAATATATTTATTTTTATAATAAAAGAGATAAAAATAATTTGTAATATGTGAAACCATTTTTATTTAAATTAAAAAAAAAAATCAATTTTAATTAAGTTAAGCTTGTTTAACGGATAAGTTAAACAAGCTTAACTTCCACAAAAACTCCATCTTCAATTTCTTTATATACATTACCATCATTATCTTTTTTATATTCAATTCCATCTTTAACAAAAGTGGTTAAAGCCCCAACTTCTTCAGGTTTTCCACATCTGCTACCAAATGGCAAGAGATGATCATCTAAATTAGATGGATACATTTTTTCATCAGTGGGGGCACATACTCGACAATATCCATCTAAATTATTATGTTCAGAATTAATTTGGCAATCAACTGCCATTTCTTTTATTGCCGAAAGGAATTCATTAAGCGTTTTTTTTCTTCTTTCTGCTTTATTAAAGAGGTATTGATCAGTTGTTTCAGTTTCATTTAATGAGTCCATCATATTAACATTTTTAGGAGCAACTGCCATATAAATAAATGTTTGTACTTCTCTATCTTTTTTGGGTAATGTTGAATGACTTCCAGTTCGAATAGCACGACCAATAACTTGATCTAATCTATTAGCGTGCCAATAAGGTTCCACAATATGAACTTGTCTAACATTTTTAAGATTAATACCTTCAGCTGCAGTTGCAGTTGCCAATAAAACTCTAAGTAAATCCCCATTTTTATTTTCGGGCAAATTATAGATACTTAATATTTCTTTTCTTAAATTTTCGGGTGTATCCCCACTAAAAATGGCGAATGTATTTTTATCTGTTGTTTTAGAGGAATTAAAGTTATTCCATCCATTCAATTCCATAACTCTTGATAAAACCCCAATTCCCTCTAAACTAACAAACTGACTATAAACAAAAATATTTCCAGGGTATTTATTAATATTATTTAAAATTGCCTTAACTTTCGGCCCATATTTAGATAAATTAGTTGTTAAATCCGCTGTTGATATTTTTTTAAGTAAAACTCTATTATCAACTGTTTTACTTTTTATAATTCCCTCAGGTAAAGCGAAATCACTTAATTGCCGGGTTTTAGTTCTAAAAGTCGAATTATTTTGACGTTTAGGTTTTTTATTTATCATTTTTGTAAATTGTGTTTTAGAGAATTTAGATTTTCTTTCTTCATCCTGTTCTTGCGCCCTATATTTAACATATAATTTCCATTGATAATCACTCATTGGAACTTTAACTTTAATCGGCTTTAACTTCTCAGGGAATATTTCCCGTTGATCATCTAAAGTAGCATCATAATAACTAACTAACCCTACAATACGTTCTTGAAATATTTCTTTATTTTTTATATGCATTTCACCATCTTTTTCTTCAATAAATATTTTATTGAAATCATCATAATTTTCTGGAAAAGCTGTAACCAAATCTGTTTTTTTTGTTTTAGGATTTTTTATTGGAATAAATCCTCTTAACATATTAAACATAACACCTAATTCAAAAGGATCAGAAACAACTGGACTACCTGATAGAAATATTAATTTCAAATTACGGGCATTCATAATCATATTTAAAATCTTTGATCCATTCTTTGCCGATGCATTAATAACATTAACCATTAAATTATGAACTTCATCAATTATTAATAATTTATTATCTAATGATTTAACACCCTTAATAAAACGACCCATTGATTCATCACTTACACTGATTTCGGCGATTTTTTCTGCACTCTTTCCACTATTTGAACTAACAAATTTATATTTTTTATTTACTCTTTTATATAAATCTCTATCATATTTCTTTTTTTCATCTATTGTCATATTTGAATAATTATCGTCTCTATTAAACTCTGGAACAAATGTTATTACTTCTTCTATAAAATTAAGTTGAAGACTTTTTGGCAATAATACAATTGTATCATGCCCCAATGCCTCTGCAACATTAATCGCCGTTATTGTTTTTCCACTACCAAGAGTATGATATAATAATATACCTCTATATGGTGAATTATTCGCCATATATAATTCTAATAGTTTTTGATAACTAAATAACTCAAATTTACCTGTTGATTCAAACTTTGAAGCAATATTCTGTCCTTTCGGAATCCTATATTTTTCTAATTTTTTTGTTATTTCAATTGGAAAACTAGTACTATTCTGTTCTGGATATTTCATTTATTTATTATTTGATTTTTTAATTCCAGAAAAAGTATTTTTTCATTCCAGAAAAAGTATTTTTTCATTCCAGAAAAAGTATTTTTTCATTCCAGAAAAAATGAACTTTTTATTAATTTAATCTAAAATGGAAGATATTAACTATTCTGCATTGTGTTTTGAAATTATTTGTCAAAAAACAAATAGTCCGATACATAAAAGAATATATGAAACTTATTATCCATATAAAAATCAAATTAATTTTAGAGCTTTATTAAATTTTTATGATCAATATTTGATTAATAGATTTAATAATAAATCAAAAGATTTATCTGAAGATTTCTTTGAAGAACCAGAAGATCCAGATGAACATAATAATTTAGATACTTATGATAAGTTATTCCAAATAAATTGAAAAAAAAATTAGAATAGAAATAAATGTGTATTTATATTCTATTTTTATGTTCTATTTTATATATTATTGATCTATTTGTTAATACCCCAATATTATTTTTTCAAATGATAGAATTAATGATTTGGGGATTTTTAATTATATCATTTATTTATATGATATTTTTAACACCCTGTGAATTAGAGGAATAAATCATCTTGACGTTTTGCATCACCAAAAGATAAATGAGAAGGACAAATTTTTGACATATAGCCAAAGTAGAAAACAGATGTAAATGTTAAAATTAAAAGGGGAAGTGTCCAACATTCTTCAAGAACAGCGATTAAATATCCACCGACTAAAGCAGCCGTAATTGCCATAAGAATATAACATGTAGATTGAGAAACCATATTTATATTATCATAAGATATATTTTTTTTTAACAAAAAAAATTTATTTTTTTTAACAAAAAAATTGATTTTTTATTTATTTATATCTAAAATGAGACCAAAAGATTTATTTTATAAATTTTATTTTAAACATATTGAAAAAGAAAAAATAATAAAAGAATTAGAAGATAATAATATTATAAATGCTAAAGAATTATATATATACGATTCTATTGAGATACATACTGATGATGAAGATTATTATTTTGATTTAGAGTTTGATGATACTGAATTATCAATAATTGCATTAAATGAATTATTCCCTAAGTTAGAAAAATTAAATATATTTCATTTAAGTGGTTATTATAATAATACTGACAAGAAATATTTAAAAAATGTTCCTCCAAACTTAAAAGAGCTTTGTTTATTATTTGATAATAATGATGTAAGTAATGAATTTTTAGAAAAAATTGGAGATACAATATACACAGATAGTTATCTTCCTGATATGGAAGAATTTCCTGATAATATTAAAAATGTTTATTATGTTGATGGCGAGCATCATGATTTATATGAATTACAAAAAAATTTAAGAAAAGGTATAAAATTATTTGTTGAGGAATTAAATGTATGTATAACTAAATATTAATTTAAAGGGTGATTATCAGGATAGTATTCATCAATTAATTTTAATTAAAATTAATTTTTTTATTTATATTTATATCTAAAATGAGAACAAAAGATTTATTTTATAAATTTTATTTTAAATATATTGAAAAAGAAAAAATAATAAAAGAATTAGAAGATGATAATATTATAAATGCTAGAGAATTATATATATACGATTCTATTGAGATACATACTGATGAAGAAGGTTATTATTATGATTTAGAGTTTGATGATACTGAATTATCAATAATTGCATTAAATGAATTATTCCCAAAGTTAGAAAAATTAAATATATTTCATTTATGTGGTTATTATAATAAAAAAAATTTAAAAAAAAAAAAATATTTAAAAAATGTTCCTCCAAATTTAAAAGAGTTTCATTTATTAAGTTTTAACAATGATGTAAGCAATGAATTTTTAGAAAAAATTGGAGATACAATATATATTGATAATTATCTTCCCGATACGGAAGAATTTCCTGATAATATTAAAAATGTTTATTATGTTGATTACGATGGTACTAAATTATACGAATTTCAATCAATTTTAAGAAAAGGTGTAAAAATATTTATAGAAGAATCTAATATATGTATAACTAAATATTAATTTAAGCAACCATTTTTAATTTAAAGGGGCGATTATCAGGATAGTATTCATCAATTTGGATATCAGAATATTGATAATCAATTATATTTTTTTTATCTTTAACAGTTAATTTGGGAAATGCCCTTGGTGTTCTATCAAACAATTGAACAGTATCTTGCCAATGGGGTTCATAAATATGGGCGTCTCCAATATTCATATATAAAGTATCGGGGATTGTTCCCGTTGTTTTACAGATTAAAGAGAGTAATAATCCACAATGGGCTACATTCCAGTGAAATGCAACTGGGACATCACTACTGCGCAATGTTCCAATTAAACTAACATATTTATTTCCATCTTTACCCATCTTAACATAGAATTGATAATTCCAAAGACAAGGGGGCAAAGCACAGTTATTAACTTCATTTGGATTCCAAAGAGAAACAATAATTCGGCGACTAAATGGATCATTATTAATAAGATCAATAACATTATTTAATTGGTCAAATCCTTTTCCATTATAATCCTCTTTTGCTCCTTTGTATTCTGCACCAAAATGGCGCCAATTAAATCCATAAGTCGCCCCAACTTCGCCCACTTCAAAATTATTAAGTCCTCTTTTATCAAGGAATTCACGACTTGTATTACCATCCCAGATTTTAATTCCTTTATCCTGTAAAGAGGAAATAGTTGTTTCGCCTCTTAACATCCACATTAATTCTTCAAAAATAGCTTTAAGCCACACTTTTCTACAAGTGAAAAGAGGAAATCCTAATTTCATATCAAAAACAAAATTAGCACTAAATAAACTTTTTGTTAATCCATTACGAGTTTTTCTTTCTCTTTGATTTAAAATTTGATCTAATAGTTGATAATACATTGATTCCGGCGCAATTGGATAAATATTTGTATATTTATATAAGTAAAATCCTTTAACCATTTGATTCTCTGAATAATCACAATTAGAAAGATAATAATTCTTTTGGGGAATTAATGGGAAAAACACAGTACAATCATATTTTCCTCTAATTCGAGTTAAATAAATATTATCAATTTTATAGAAATCTAATGCTTCTTTATATAAATTAGAACCACCAATAATAAATACCTTTTCAATTTCTTCATTTGTATTAAGATAATTAATTGCATCATATAAATTTGGATAAATTATTGTTGAAGTATTAGTTTCATCTAATGTTTTACTAATAATAATATTTAAACGATTAGGTAATGGTTTTTTATTCATACTTTCCCAAGTTAAACGCCCCATAACAACGGCATTTTTATCGCCACTTGTTATTTTTTTAAATCTTTTTAAATCTTCGGAACAATTCCAAGGGATTTTATTATCTTTACCAATCCCATTAGTTTCATCACAAGCAACAATAATGTTAATCTGCATGACTTTTAATTTTATTAAAAAAAAAAATCAATTTTAATTTGTTTAGATTTTAAATTTCATAATTGGTTTATGGAATTGTTTATGTTTAGTTTCCATTGATAATCGGCTATTATCAGCATATTCTCTTTGTTTTCTTGTATTCTTGCCCATGATAATTTGATTATTATAACCATAATGATCTCCTGTTGGATTTGAGGGCAAAGGTCTCGGGCCAGCATCTGCAGCTAATCTATCAATTCTCATTTTACTAAGTCCCATATATTCAGTATCGTCCCAGATATTATTAGTGTTGGCACCTCCATTGCCCGAACGACCCCCAACAAATCCGGTTTTACTTAATCGGGTATTATTATGATTATCATTAATAAATTGTTTTGGAGCAGAAGATCCGGCATTTCCTTGATATTTTTGAGCCATTCCCTCTTTCTTTGTTGTAGGTGCAAATATATTATCCATTTCATAATTATTCTTATTTCCACCAACAATACCCCCAGTTCTTGTATCTCTAACATTCATATAAGCATTACTTGGATCTTTAATCGCCCTATTAACTAAATGTCCCCCATTATCATCTCCAATATTTGTGTAATTACCCACCTGTTGGAATGACACGTCATTTCCAAAATCTAATTCATTAAACATATCGGGCATATGTAATAAATCATTATTACCATTCACTTGTAATTGGGGCGCGTTTTTAATTCCAACTTTTTTATTTTTAAAAGCCCGGAATTCTTTTTGATATCCCATTGTTCTGTTTTCATGAGGCGCCCCTACAACCGGGAATGCAATATTTTTAACATCCTTAATAGAGGGATTATATACGATATCGCCACCTAAACCGCCCATATCATATTGCCCAGTTTGGGTTAAATTAATTTGTTTTTTATTTCTTGGTTGGGTATTTAATCCCCTCTTTCTTCCATTTTGTTCAGTATAAACTAATGGATTTGAACCACCAGTTCTGTCTAATTTAGTTGTTGAATCAACTTCGTTTGCAGTAAATAAACTCTTTGTTTTATGTAAAAAGGCTTTTATTCCCGTCATTACTGTTTTATTCTCTGTTGCCTGTTTGTTTGATGTTCTTATCTTTCCATAATCGCCGGCTTTATTCTGATTTCCTCTCATATTACCAATGTATTCAATTGAGTCTTGCTTTTTATCACCCTTATTATTTATCTGTCCTTCCTGAGGCGCATTTTGTGAAAATGCACCAAGTCCCGGAATAATAGTTGAAAAATCAATACCAAATATATTTTCTGGACGTTTTGTTGTTGATTCCGGCATTTGATGCATCTTATCGCCCTTACGACCAATATTATATCTGTTTAATTTGTATTCTGGTCTTACTTCTCCTTTTAATTCATCAATTGTATATTCTTCTGGACGATACCAAGAATGGAATGGACGAGCATCACCTTCCGCATTATAACCAATATCAACACCTTTTGGTACTTTAATTGAAGGAGTGGGAGCTTCAAATTTACGAGAATTTGGGCCAGTTTCATCCTTAAATCTACTACCTTGTGCCAATACATTGTTCATTACATAATTACGATTTGGTAAATATTCCTCTTTAAATGGCTTGAATAAAGGCGGATTTTCTTTTTTACTTGGTCTATCTAATAAGGGTTTTAAATTACGACCAGTAAAAGTATTTAACTTACTTGTATGTTCATGATCCCTTGGAACATGAGGCTGTTTCTTAAAATTAGGGGTCATACTTGTGTGCAATAACTTGTTATCACTAAGAAATACGTCATCATTTACTTCTAATGCTCTTGATGGTGTTCCAATATTGTTTAATTGTTGATAACCCTCTTTTTTTAATGATTCCCATTTACCCATTTAATATAATTAAATATAAATATTCTCTTAAAAAATTGATTTTATTTTAATTATTATTAGAGAAAAAGAACAATGGTTTGTATTGCAATTGGCTGTGATAATAACAATAAACTTGGATTTCAATTGTGTAATAAATGTATTGTTAAAGTTTTAAAATTTAGACCAATTAATCTGGATTCTCATTTTGATAGATTGAAAGAACAAATTCGTCAAAATAATAAATTGTGTGAAGGCGAAACAATGGATGGATTTTCATGTAATGTTATTATTCAGAAGAGTAGAGATAGATGCGCATCTCATTCTTCACAAACACCAGATAAAACATATGTTCCTGATGAACTACCCTTTGCTTTGCCATCCCAAATGGAAACAAGGCGAAAGTCTGCACCTGTTGCACCTGTTGCAATGCCTGCACCTGTTGCACCTATTGTAATTCCTGCACCTATTGCACCTGTTGAAATGCCTGCACCTACTACACCTTATTTGAACAGTAAAGAACAAGATCAACTCATGAAGGATATTAATGAAGCAATGAAAAATAGATTTGTTAGATTTAATCGCGAACTTGCTCATCTTGAAAAAGAAATTATTAACTTGAAACAAGAAAATAAAAGATTGAAGGAAAATAGTGAAAAATACCTTGCAATTACTCATCTAATTAAAAAAAATTAATTAAAATTGAATTTTTTTTTATTATTTTTTAAAATGGTATTAGAAAGTAAAAATTATTTTTATCTATTTTATTATGAAAGCAAATATATTAAAGAATTAATTAATAAAGATATAGAGATTTTTGAAGAATTAATTATAAATAATAAAATAATTGAAATAAAAAATGTAATCATGGTCATTCATTTTTACATATTGCAGCTATGCATCTTAATATTGAAATAATAAAATTATTAATGGAGCAGATATAAATATAAGAGATAATTACAATAGTACATCTTTATTTATTGCATCTGAATGTAAAGATAATATTGATATCATAAAATTATTGATTGCAAATGGTGCGGATATAAATACAAAAAATAATTATGGTGAATCAGTTTTACATGGTGCAACTAATTTTAATAATATTGAAGTAATGGAATTATTTATTGCTAAAGGAATAAATGTAAATATAAAAGACAAATATGGTAAAACACCTTTATATGTAGCAAGTGAATATAATGAAATAGAAAAAATTAAATTTTTAATTGCAAATGGCGCAAATGTAAATATAAAAGACATATATGATGAAACACCTTTACATATAGCATACCAAAAAAATAATATTGAAGCAATAAAATTATTAGATTATTAATCCAAAAAAATATTTATTTTTTTTTTAATTTATCTAAAAATAGAATAAATAATGGAACCAATTAAACAAGACATAACAGAGATTAATAAATCAAAACCAAAAGAAATTCCATTATATAAAATCTATAAAGAAACAAAAAAAATAAATAAAATTTTAGATAAATTAATTAAAGATGTTCATTTTACTTATCTTGATAAATTAAAAGATAATAAAATAATTAATGAAGAACAAATAATACAAGATATAAAAAAAGATTATATACAAAAAATTAAAAATGGCAGAAAAGATTTTATATTAAATCCAATATCAAATGTGAATGTTATTAATCCATCATATGAATTAAAAACAGAAGACGAAAAAGACATAAAAGAAATAGAAAAACATAATATTTCAATTGATAATAATTATATTGAAAATAATTTTGCCGAATATATAAAATATAATTTTAAAGATAGGAATATATATTCTGATTCAAATAAATATGAAAATTTTATAAATAATTTAATTAATAAATTAAATAATTTAAATATTAAATGTAATACTAGTATTTTAGAAAAAATACCATATTATAGTTATCGTTATTTTAATACTCTAAATAATGAATGCAATTTTAATGATATTCAAAAATTCGGTTTAATTTTATCTATTATTAAAAATTATTTAAAAAATGGAAATAAAAATAATGTATATAATAATTTAGATAAATATATTGATAAAACATTTGTATATATTTTAAAAAAAAATTTAGATATTATAAAACCAGAATTTAAAAAAGATAAATTTAGAGAAAAAAATTATAATTTATTAAATATTAATTTAATAATTTATCTATTAATTAATAAAAATCCTAATAATCAATTGAGTAAAAAATTAGATAAAGTAATAAATTTAATTACTTTAAGAATAATTAATTTATTTGATAATGTTGATTCTATATATATTATTCTATATATGCTTAAAATTGGATATAGGGATGTATTTAGAGAAGATTCAGATTATTTATTTGAATTAATTGATAAAATTAAAAAAGATAAAAAGGAAATTCCAAATGATGATGTTTTTTCATTTAATATTGTTTCAAATAAAACAAAAACAATTAATGGATTAAGAATGAATGAATTATATAATAATATTGAAAATTTTAATCCAAACAAATATAAAAACTTTATAGATGATAATATATTTAAAGAATTTAAAGAAAAATTAGATAAAAAAATAAATGAACTATATCGGGAATATTGGTTTGAAAAAAAATCATATATTGATAATATTTGTGATGTTTCATATAAAATAAAAAATGAAATTGATAAATGTTTATTTGATTTTGATAATTATTTATTTAATCATTTCTATTATCCTTTATTAATTCATAAATATTTATTTATGGATAACGATGTTAAAGAAGATATAAGTAAATTAAAAAGATTATATTTCATTGATAGATATTATAATTTTACTGGAAAATATAATAATTATGAAACAAAAATGGAATATATTTTAACTCTTGATAGATTTAATAAAGATAAATTAATTCATTTTTCTAGATTAGCTGATTTCTTTATTATTCTATTGTATATAAATTAAAATTTAATTTGTTTTTATTTTATTTTCAAATGGTTTTAGAAAGTAAAGATTATTTTTATCTATTTTATTATAAAAATCAAGATAGTGATATAACTCAATATGTTAAAGATAGTGATATAACTCAATATGTTAAACGTGGTAATAAAATTCAATATATTAAATATGGTAATAAAATTAAATATTTTAAATATAGTAATAATGAATATATTAAAGATGGTAATAAAATAAAAAAATTAATTGAATATAATGGAATAACAAAATTAGAGACTGTTATATATCTTGATGATATAAATAAAATAAAAAATGAACTATATTTTCATAAGGCAATAACTGAAAAGAATAATTATTTAGTAAAATTGTTAATTTCTAAAGGAATAGATATAAATATAAAAAATTTAGGTGGAACACCTTTACATACATCAATTATAGATAATAATTTAAAAGTAATAAAATTATTAATTTCTAAAGGGGTAGATATAAATTTAAAAAATCATTTTAGTGATACACCTTTACATACAGCAATTAAAAATAATAATATAGAAGCTATGAAATTATTAATTTCTAATGGCGCAAAATTAAATTTAAAAAATTCTTTAGAAAATACACCTTTACTTTTAGCAATTAAAAATAATAATATAGAAGCAATAGATTTATTAACAGCTAATGGAGGAAAATTAAACTTAAAGTATAAAATAAAAAAATTATTTAATTGTATTTAATTTTTATTCTACAATACATAAAAAAAAATTTATTTTTTGTTTATTTAATTTTTTTTTATTTATGAATAAATTTATTAAATTCAAAATTATTTGAATTTCGATTATTATGGCCATGATTATAACTAAAAGGAATTTTCAGTAGACTTGCAAGTCTAAACTGACTAAGCTGTTTAACTTGTTCATTAAACACATTGAAATTACTTCTATGATTGGTTTCCAGGAATTTGAAATGCAATTCAGTAATGAAATGGAATTCCATAAGATCATTGTGATTCATTGGAATCTCATATCCATTGGATTTATAAATACCAAAGAGACGTGTTGTTAGTTTATTAACTCTTTCATTAACGTGATCAACATCTTTTTTATATTGTGGATAGTATTGACAGAATTTAATAATTCTTTCACTATCCAAATTAAATTTCTCTTCAAGCAAAAGACGAATTACTCTATATTTAATATTTGGAACATTTCCCTTTAAATCTCTTGCCTCTTTATAACAACGAGTATCAACCTTGATTTTTGCTCCTGTTTCTTTGTTTGTAAGAATTAAACCAATCGTTTGATTCACAGTAATTGGCTTATCTAATTCTTTATTAATGATTTCATTGAATTGTTCAAATGTAAGATTTTCATATCTATTACACTGTTTGATACCAATATCATGATTAACATATTCAATTATATTATCCTCTTTAACTTGTGTTGTATTGACATGATAAATCATTTTAGTATCATAACTAACAATCATATGATTGTTAGGATGACACAAAACAAATGTATAACAATATTCTTTATTAAGAACAGTATAATCTAAACCACAATTTGCTGCAGCTTCATTGAAAAGAGTTTGGAAACTATCTTTTCCTTCCCAAGAAGTTCTATTAGCATCAATCTTTTTAATAGTAGATAAACACCATTTACCTTCATAGTAATATAGTCTAATAATTGCACCATCAATCATTGATTCAACATCATATTTATCCCAATTATTTTTAACATTTTCTTCATAAGCATTATTATAATCACTAATAACAGGAAAAGAATATGCAATTAACTGAGGAACACAACTGTCAAATTCAGGTGCTTCTAAAATAATACCATTACAATTGTTTAAAGCATCATTTGAAAAATCAGAACGCTTTTTATTGCTTGTTAAAGTAAAAAGTTTTCCGTCCCAATTAATATTTAAATGATAAGGATTTTGGTTTAATGTTTTTTTTAATTCATAGAAATAGTTATTGACATTTTCATTTGAATTTTTAATGTTCAGGCTTGTAATAAATTCAATAACGTTCATTGTTGAAATGGTTTTACTTTTGATAAATTAAAAAAAAAATAAACTTTAAATCAAAAATTATGAAATAATTTTTAGTTAAATAAGTATTTAAAATATTTATTTAATATATGGAGATATTAAATACTCAATTATATAGTCAAAAATTTAAAATTATACATATTTTTCAAATATTTTTAATTTTAATATTTACATTTGGTGCTTTACCAAATGAGATTCTAAATAATAATAAATCAGATTTTATATTAATACCTTTTGTATTATTTATAGTTTTATCTATAATAAATGTTGGTTTAATTTATTTTAGTGATTTTTATAGTGTTAATCAAGATGAACATATAACTATACTTGATATGCTTTCGATTTCAACAGTAATCTATATATCTATATTTATTATTGGAATTAGTACTGGATTAATTCTATCAGACTACTAATTATCAAATGCGTTTAATTTTATTAAATACTTATTTAAAGGAATTAAAAAGAAAATTATAGATAATATTATTGTATGTTTAATATTAATATAGAACCAAGTAAAGATGTAGAGAATTACACAATGAAAACAAAACACGAACAAATAGTTAAATTTTATGAAAGTAAAGATAAAATAAAAGAAAAGAATAATCAGATAAAAAAAACATTAAAGAAAAAAATAAAATCCAAAACATTAAATGAGAAAGAAAGATTAAATAATTATATATGTGAAACAGAAATAGAAGAAATAGAAAAAAAAAATAAAATTTTAGATGATGAAGAAAATAAATATTATTTGGCAACAATGAATCAATTTAAGAATTATTATGATTTTGAACAAACCAACAATGCAGATATTTATAATGAGTATTTACATATTCTAAAACCAACCTATTTTCCAAATATTAAAAAATATGACAATGATTTTAATTGGTGTAATAAATGCAATATGGAAAAAGAAGTAAGAAAGGTAGAAGGATATATTGTTTGTACTAAATGTGGTGTATCAGAAACAATATTAATATCTGATAATAAGGAAACATATATAGATGGAAATATTCCACAAGAAAACACAAATATTGCATATAAAAAACAAACACATTTGAAAGAATGGTTAGATCAAATACAGGGAAAAGAAAGAACAGATATTCCAAATGATATTCTTAAGAAAATTATTAATCAAATAAAAGTAGAGGGAATTAAAGATATTAAAACTTTAACAAATAAACAATTAAAAAATATTTTGAAAGAATTAAAATTAGCAAAATATTATGAACATATTCCTTATATTTTAATTACAATTGGGGGTAAAAAACCCCCTAATATTGATCAAAATGTTATTGAAAAACTGGAGAAGATGTTCAATGAAATTTTAAGAGTATTCAAAACAATTAAAAAAAAAGAAAGAAATAATTTTATTTCATATTCATATGTTTTACATAAATGTGCAGAATTAATTGGAGAAGATGATTTGCTTCAATATTTTCCTCTATTAAAATCTGATTCAAAATTAATGATAATTGATAAATATTGGGAACAATGTTGTGAAAAACTTAAATATGAATTTATACCAAGCATTTAAGAAGAAAATTTTTATATTTTTTTTTAAAATAAAGATTATTTTTGAAATTTCTCATTATTCAAATAAATTTCTAAATCATCACAATAACAATTTTTATTACAAGTAAAAGATGATTTATCTAATGTAAATGAATATTTTATATTTATTTTAATATTTAATAGATATAAAATATTATTTAAAATATTTTTATTTTTTATACATTTTCTTAAAAGAGTATGATAATAACTATAATGGTTATCAAAATTTTCTATATTAAAAGAATTTAATTTAATAAAATTACTATTTGATAAATAATATAAATTATTTTCTTTTATAAGATATGGTATATCTCTTTTTTTAATAATTTCAAATATTTCATCAAAATAATCATCTGTTATACAATTATCAAAATCATATATATTCATTCTTTCATTAATTGGAAAATGTTTATTAACAATATTACAATAAAATATAGAACGAGAATAATTCAATATAATTTGAAGTAAAACTTTCTTTTTTTGTTCAAAGTTAATTAAATACAATCCATATGGATTACATTTATCTTTTAATAATAAAAATGCCAGATAACTATAACATTTTAATTTATATATTTTTTTATATTGTTTATCTTTATTAATTTCTAAATTTAAATAACAATATTTTTTAAATGAAAGCATTTTAAATAAAAAAAATAAAAAATTCAATTTTAATTAGAATTAAAATTAATATTTACTAAAATATAGTAATAAAAAATAAACAAAGTTTATTTTTTTTTTCTATCATGAACAATTAATATATCTATCCATTGGCTAAATCCAGTTATAGATATAATTATCTATAACTTTTTTAATTAATTGTATAAATATAATTATCTAATCATTTTTTATTTTTATTTTAAGAAAAAAATATTCGAATTAAAATTAATATTTACTAAATATAGTAATGGATTATATTTTCTTTTTTTGTATCATGAACAATTAATATATCTATCCATTAGTTAAACCCAGTTATAGATATAATTATCTATCCATTGGCTAAATCCAGTTATAGATATAATTATCTATCCATTGGCTAAACCCGGTTATAGATATAATTATCTATCCATTGGCTAAATCAGGTTATAGATATAATTATCTATCCATTAGTTAAAACCAGTTATAGATATAATTATTTATTAAAATCGCCGCACTTTTTGCCGAAGGCCAAGGAGGGTTTAAAAGGGAACTACGTTCCCTTCGCCGAAGGCCATTTATTGAGAAAAATATAAATTTGGGCTTTGCCCAAATTTATATTTTTCGATGTGTTTATTTAATAATATTTGCCGAAGGCCAAGGAGGGGGGTTAAGGGGGAAGTTAATTTGGGCTTTGCCCAAATTAACGACATCGGGGATCAACTTCGTTGATCCCCTCCATAGGTTCCCCCCCCTCTGCGATTTTCTAATTAAAATTATCTTTTTTTTATATTTCATAAATGACTGAAAATTCAAATAAAATTTATTCATATGAAGTAGATGAAGAAGTAAAAAAACAGGTTGAATCAGATTATAAAGGTCTTGATCCAAATAATGATTATTTAGATAAGGATCCTTTTATTCATAATCAAGAATATACTATTATGTCATTCTGTCAGCCCCAGACAAAGGTTGTTCAACAAGCAGAAACTTTATGTTTTTCTTATTTCTTAGCCGAGGAAGTTGGACGTAAAGTTTTATCTGATATGCTTTTAAATGAAGAACTTGATGTTGAAAACACTTATCAAACTTTATTTAAACGATATGTTGATTATAAAAAGAATAATAAAGTTGCTTTACGTAATCGTTTAATTGAACAATTTGGTACTGAACCTCGTGTTGATGCTATGGTTAAACCAAGAGGTACTTATAAAAATTTAACAAAGGCAAAAGCTGCTCAGAAAAAACTTGCTACTTTAGATGGATTTCCAACTTATATCAGTTTAACTGGTGGTTGGTATCCAACTAATCCAGATAAGTTTATTCATACTGAACATTTCGATAGTGCTGAACCACAAATGAATAATATTATTAGAGGACAAAAAGAAGAAGCCGAAAAAGCTAAACGCTCTCATGGACTTCGTAAAGATATTCTTGAAAGACAAGCTAAGAAAATTGCTGAAGAGATTAAAGAAGATAATAAACTCCGTGTTGAAAATGGTGAATTTGATGAAAATGATCCCGAATTACCCAATGTTATTCGAAAGGATACAACTAATCTAACAGAAGTTGTTGAAAATGTTAAAGAAAATAAAAAGGAATATGGAAAAGATACAGTTGAATTAGATTTAGATGTTCCTAATACAGAAGATACTAAACAATTGGCCAATAAAATTGAAATGGCCGCTGAATTACCAAAATAAATGATTAATAAAATTAGATTTTTAATAATAAAAAATTGATTTTTTTTTTAAATAAAATTTAAAATGAAATTTAAAGAATATTTTTATCTATTTTATTCTATTAAAAAATCAGCAAGATATTCATTATTATATAAAATTGGATGTTTTAATCTGTTAAAGATAGAATTATATAAAGATAAAGGTATTTATTCTGATCTATTAATTAGAGATAAATTTCAAATAATTGGAACAAATGAACATATTAAATTATCTGATAATCTATTTAAAAAATTAATACAAGAGAAGAAAAAAAAACCTTTAATTAGAGATGATTTTGATACTTATAATGATAATGAAAATAATATAAATATTGAAAGTGTTCAAGATTATCATAAACGTCATCCATCTCATCATTTTGAAGAAGAAAATAGAATAAAAAATATTTCAGATGAAATATTATATTTAATAAAAGATAATAACATTGATTTATTACTTAAATTTAAACCAAGTATAAAAGATACATATCGTGATATAGTTGAAAAGTATGGATATTATGGAGATTATCTTAAAAAATTAGAATATAATAATTATATTTATGATTTATGTTATATTTCATTTATAAAATTAATAAATAAAATGATTTTTAATTTAAGTTATGAGAATTTTATGAAATTAAAAAAAAAATATAAATTACATAAAATTTATAGTTATTGGGAAGGATTAGCACCACAAATATTTTTACCAATTTATTTTAATGAATTTAATATTTTATCTGAATGTATAAATGATTTTGAAATTTTAAAAAAAATATCTAATTTAAATATTGTTTTTGTTGCAACACAAGATAATCATAAAAAAAATTGTTTGTGTTCTCTTTTATATTTAACAAATAAAGATAAAAAATATAAAAACTCATTACATAGTTATTATCAATAAAATTGATTTTTTTTTTTGAATTTTATTTAAAAATGAAATTTAAAGAATATTGTCATCTATTTAAAGAAATAAATAGTAATAAAAGATTTAGATTACTATATAAAATTGAATGTTTTAACCAATTAAAAATAGAATTATTTAAAGAAAAAGATATTTATACAGATTTATTTATTAATAATGAAGATATTTTAAAAACAAATAATATAATTTTTAAAGATAAAATTAATAATAAAAGTTTATATATACAATTATTATTTGATAATAAAATTAATTTAAAATTAGATAATTTATATGATATAATTGATAATAATTATATTTATCTATTCGATGATATAACATTTGAATATACTTTGGAAGATTATGATGAATATTTTATTCAAATAAGAATATTAAATAAAGCATTTTTATTAAATTATAAGAAAATTGAAAAGTTAATCTTAAAAATTATAGAAAAATTAGATATCAAGAATATAAAAAAAATTGTAAATAAATTTAATTCAATTAGTAATCGTCAATATAGAGATCTTCATTCATTTTATGAGTATGGTAATAAATATATTAAGTATAATAATGAATTTATTAATTATAATTTTTGTATAACAAATTATGAACAATTAAAAAAAATAAATTTATTTAAAACATTAGAATTTTCAGTTCAAAATATAACAACTCATAAAAAAGGATGTTTATGTTCTCTTTTATATTTAACAAATAAAAATAAATTAATTGAAAAAAATAAATAAAGTTTAACTTTATTTATTTATAATAATTCTACTTTTTCAATATCATTTGATCTTTTTCTTCTTTTTTGTTCTTTCTTAATTCTTTCTATTTCCTTTTCCATTTTTTCTTTTTTATTTTCGTAATTTATATCAAAGTTTTTCCTATGATACTCCCATAATAATGGATGCCCCAATCTTAAATTGGGATGTAATTGTGCTTTATAATGGAATACAATTTCATTCATCTTATCAGATTGTGATGTTTTATGTATAACTAAAACTTTGTAATTACTTGTACATTTTGAATGGACTTTTTCAAATGCTTTCTTTGATTTAAATCCATTTACATAATTTGTATAAATTGTTTTAAGATCATTTTCATTGTTATGGCGACAGATAAAAACATAATCAATATTACTACGCAAAGCAGGGGGAATACCCATGGGGGTTTGCATAGCAATTATTGTTGTAATATGAAGATGACGACCATTCATAAAAATAAAACGCATTAATTTATGTTTTGACCAAGAGTTATCATATAAACAATCATCCAATAAAAGAATTGCCCGCTTATCTACATTGCGATATAAAGGATCATTTTTAGCTTTTTTAAATATATCCTTCTGTCTTTTTATAAAATCTTCTAATACTTCTGGTTCATAATCATTTTCAACCATTATATCTGGAACAAAATCAGAATAATGATGAGTACTTTCCTCTGTTCCATTTATAACTTTTATAATAGGAATATCCCCGATTATAGATAAAATATGTTTAATCAATGTCGATTTACCTGCACCACGTGGGCCCAATATAATTATAACTTTGCCTCTTAAATCATGGATATATTTACCTGTTTCTGGGTTTTTCTCATAAGGATTAAATGTTTTTATCTTTACTCTTGAAGCCATTTTAATACTTACTTTATTTTATATATTTATAACCTAATTATTATCGCGGAATTCATATATTGTTCCTGTATAATATAATTCATCTTCATAAGGATTTATTAGATAATAATTGTTTAATCCTAGTATAACGTATAAAATAACAAATATATAAATTGTTAATTTAATTACCTCTTTTATTGTTATATCACTTACTATATTTGATACTAATACTATTATTACAACAGTTAAGAATAAACTTAATATTTCTACATTTGTTAAACACTTAAATATTGTTTCCATTAATATTTTTGTATAAAAAAAATAATATTTATTTTTTAATTTAATAGATAATAACTTTTATAAGAATTATTATTTATAACTAATATTTTATTTTTCTCTAAACATATTTTATTATACATTTTTTTAAATTCATTTCCATTATCAACTTTTGAAATAAATATATAATCTATATTAGATCTAAGCCATGGTTTAAATACAACAAATTTAGGCGAATTTATAAAAATTGTTAGATTAAAATGATGACCACCATTAATAATAATAAATTTTAATATTTTTTCTGTTTCTAATAATTCTATATTGTTTATTAAAATTTTTAAATTTGTTAAAGAATTTAATTCTTCTTTTCTTGTTTTAATAATTTTAGATAATAATAATAAATCTCCTTTTGTATTAATAACAATACAATCTTTTTTATTAATTATTTTTTCACAATTTATATATAATATTGTTTTTTTATCTAAATCTAAATTAAAATATTTTATATCCATACTAAATAATAAAAAATATTTTTCCATTTTCAATTTAAAGGAACTAATAGATAATTATATCTATAACCGGCCTGAATTAATGGATAGATAATTATATCTATTCCCATTTTCAATTTAAAGACCGGGCCAGGATCCAAGAGGGCATTCTGCCCTCCCTTGAACTTGTGATTTAAATGTAATTATACAGTGAATTAATAACTGTAAATCAAAGTCTTTTTGAGTTAATTTAACGATCTATTTAAAATATTTAAAAAGTTTTATAATTTTTTTTAAATTTCATTACCCAAGATAAATTATAAAAAACATTTAATAAAAAAAATAAATTTATAAAAAAAATATTTTAAAAATTTATTTTTTAATCTTAGAAATTATATTATAAATTTTATAATTCATTAAAACATTAGAGGTAATTAATGTACCAACACTAACTATTTCATTAATAATTTTATTATCTGTTTTATTATTAAGATAATCTTGTGTATTTTTATATGCAATTAAAGACACCGAAGTGGTAATAGGAGAAATTAAAATGAGTTTTTGAAGATTATTCATTCGTATTTTTAGATAAAATTAAAGTTTTAAAATAAAATAAATATGACTTCAATTTTGTCAAAAATTAAATATCATAACACGTTTTATGTTGAAAAAGTTATTTATCCTCTTGCCCGTAAGAAATTTGAAACATTACATTATGGAGCAAAAAGAAATCTAAATAATGAACAAAATAAAGGAAATTTAACAACTAATAAATTAAAAGAATTACAAAAATTATTATCAACAGTTCCAGAATGGAAAAATAATAAATTACTTGATAATGATTGTTTAGATTTTATTAAAATTAGTAATGAAAAATTTAGTATTGATATTGGAACAAATAATTATGAATTAGTTGAAAATCTATTAGATAAAATATATTGTACAATTGCAGAAGAATTATGGAATAATATAAGTTTATATAGCGAAAAAAATTCTAATAAAACTTATGAAAATAATATGAACACTATTAAAAAAAAAATAAAAAAAATTATTGAATATGAATTTAATAACTATCATTATAAAAATAATGATTTATTATCTTCTTTAATTAATAATAATCAAAGTGATGAAGAATATATATTTGAAAGTGATTTAGATGAATATGATACTGAAACAAGCAATGAAGATAGTGATGATGAAATAAGTATATCTGATATGAGTGCCAATGAAGACTTGAGTGCCAATGAAGACTTGAGTGCCAATGAAGACTTGAGTGCCAATGAAGACTTGAGTGCCAATGAAGACTTGAGCTCCAACAAAAACTCAAATTATAATATTAAGGTTATTGATATTTTAGATGATGAGATCGAAAACATAACAAATAATGAAGATAAAAAGATAGAAGTTAATAATGTTGAAGAAGGTTATAATAGTAATAATGAATTGCCTGAAACTTGGCCAATTGATGTTAATGATATTAAATTAGAAGAAGAGAATGTGAAATTAGATAAAGAAACTTCTGATAAAGAATTGGATAATGAAGGACTTGAATTGGATAATGAAGGACTTGAATTGGATAATGAAGGACTTGAATTGGATAATGAAGGACTTGAATTGGATAATGAAGAGCTTGAATTGGATAATGAAGGACTTGAATTGGATAATGAAGGACTTGAATTGGATAATAAAAAACCTGAATTAGATAATGAAGAAATAGAAGTTGATTTAGATGACAATGTATCTGTATTATCAAAAAAAACAAAAGAAAGTGTATTTGATAAACCAATAGTTAAAAAATATAGAAAGAAACGATCTACTCTAAAATCTTAACATATTCTTTAAGGGCATGATCATCCCAAGATTTTTTTTGTTTTCCACATCTTTTAAATAGGTTAAAATATGTTTGTAATAAATTTCTTTCTTTTTTGAATATTTTATCCCCTTTAAATATTAAAGGATTTCCACAATGAGTATAGAGGAATTTAAATGGCAATAAAGGAATAGGATCATCATTATTAACAATTCTATAACAATCCGGAACTAACTTATCAAATTCTCTTTGAAAAGATGTATTACCAACTCTTGGACTTCCAAATGTATAACAAGATAATGTTTGAATATTAGGATAGTTATGTTTAATATCATAAGCACATAATGTGGCTAATGCCCCGCCTAAACTATGACCAATACATATTACACTATTTGCCTCTAATAATTCCTTCTTAAATTTGTCATATAATGTTAAATATTGTTTTTTGAATCCCCTATGAACTCTTACAAATGACCATTTATTATGATTTATTTCATTTATTCTAACCTTTGCAAATTTTAAATTGTATATAACGTCTTTCACATGTTCTGTACCCCGGAAAGATAGGATTAATGTACCATCCTCTAAATGAACGATATACATCTCGGCATCCGTTTTATAATCAAATATGAATTGGAATTTTTTAACATTTGGATAATCTATTGTTTCTCTATTTGTTTGACGAGCAATATTCACCGCAAATTTTAATTTTCTGGCTAATTCTTCGTTCATATTTTATTAGATGAATAAAATATATCTTTTATTAGATGAATAAAATATATCTTTTATTAGATGAATAAAATATATCTTTTATTAGATAAATAAAATAATCAAAAAAAAATGAAAAATAATTATTAATATTTAAAATGATTTCAAGTTTAGTTGATTTATGTGTTGTTAATATTATTTTAAATAAAAAAGATACATCAGAATTAGGTTCAATTAAAAAAGATATTAATTCTGTATTTAATCAAAATGAACTTTCTTATTTATCATTTGATAAATTATTTGAAATTGCATTACGAAATAAAAGAAAAGATATTTTATCTTATTTAAAAAAAAATTATTTCAAATATACTACAGAAAAATATAAAAATGAATGGAAAATGACAAAATCAGGTAAATATAAATCTTCAATATTTACTTATGATCCTATTACAAATAGAATTGATTTTTTGTCAAAAATTTGAATTAAAATTAATTTCATCTAAATATAGTAATAGATTATATTTTTCTTTTTTTGTATCATAAAAAAATTGTGCCAAGGAGAGTTTAGAAATCAGACATTTTCATAGTTTTGGGTCGTTTTTGTCTTTGAACTTTAGTTTTAATTGTGGCATCTACTTTACCTCTTTGAGATTCAAATGCTTTCATTGCAGATTTAACATCTTGTGAATATTTTGAATCTCCAGAACTATCAATTTGAAATTGTTTAGGATCAGGATTTCTTCCACCATCCATACCCATTGCCCAGTCTGGTGTATCTCCTTCTGGATCCCAGAATGCACCTTTTCTGTATTTAAATTGATCATTATCTTTTCCTTCATAAGGTGATTCATCTTTATCTATATCAATATCTGCTCGTTGATATTGTTCTCTTGCTTGTGTTCTGGCGTATTTTTCTGCATTATTTTGCTTATTTTCGTTTTCTAAAATTAATTGAAATAGTTGAAATATTTTTTTTCCTTCATATGCTTGGATTCCTGATCTTTCTTTCCTTAAAACAGTTGGTGTTCCTCTAATACCTTTTGGAAATTGTCTTTTTGCTTGAACATATTTATCAATATTAATGAATTGGAAATATTTTTTTAATTGAGGATATTGTTTAAAAAACTTTAATATTTGTTCTGATCCTCTGCATTTTGCTGACCAATATAATTCTAAACTCATATTTTATTTATTTAAAAATAAAAAAAAAAAATTATTTTACGAATTTAATTGTTCTAATACAATATTATAAATAATACGACAATCATTACATAATCTTCTAAATTGTGGGGGCTTTAATCCAATACTATTCGGATCATCAATTGTTTGATTATTACATATTGTTATTTTCTTATTATTTGTTAAAACATAATGAAATGTACTTCCATCATTTGATTTAATATAATATGTTTCTAATTTCATTCTTTTTATTAAAAGATAAAATTATTTTAAACCAATAAACGAAAATTGAAAAAAAAAAATAAAAAATTAAAAATAACTAAAATGGATACAATTGATACTTTAAAAAGATTAAATCGCCCTGCTACATCTGAATGGACAAAAGTTCAAATTAAATTCTGTTATAAATGTGACAATGATGTTAGTAATAATACAAGTAAAACCTTCTGTCCTAAATGTGGTATATCTTTAACCCTTTTTAAACCTAAATAATTTTTTTATTTTACAGAATATATAATATAAATATGTTTGATGTTTGTGTAGTTGCTTTTTTAGCTGCTGTTATTTTATACGTTCTTTTATTTAATTGCAAATGGAATTTTGAAGGATTAGCTCCAATTTCTATAAAGAGCACAAATCGACAATTCCGATTTGATACAAATAATACTCTTGGTTATGCTGGACCAGCCGGCACATTAGCCGGGCCAATATATAGGGGACTTTTTTAGAATAAAAAAGATTCTTATTTTAGAATAAAAAAGATTCTTATTTTAGAATAAAAAAGATTCTTATTTTAAAAAATAAAATTTAAAAAATAAAATTATTTATTTTAGAATCTTTTTTTTAATTAAAAAGATAAACAATAACTTTATCTGAATAAGGATTAGTAGCATTTGCAATATGAATAATATCGCCAGTATTTAATTCTCTATTTTCAACAATATCCATATATCTATCAGTTTTATATCTCTTTAATCTGTAAAATGATCTTTTGAAATTTCTTCCTTTAATTACTTTCTTATAAAGAGTATAATTATAATTAAGTACATTACCAAAAAGAGGAATTATGGCGGCAACACCAATTGGATACCAATCATGTGTTTCTTTATGTGTTTTAACTCTTAAAGGGGCAGATACATAATTCCTTTGAGTTGCATTATAGGAAACATAAGAATTATTCATTAATTTAATGTAATATTTTTATTCTAAATAAATAATAATGGATAATCAATATAAACGTCCATATATTGATTGCAATTATAATGAAAGAAATCGATCAAATTTATGTATTCCGGATGTCTGGATTAAAATAGGAAAAGCCGCAAAATATTCAGCATATAGTAAGAATATAATAACAAATTATGAATTTACATTGGAATCAAATGTAGCAAATAATATAGCCAATAATGGTATGTATTATTATAGAATAATTAGTAATGAAAAAGCCGCCCCAATTAAATTAGTACCGAGATTAACTCCTGTTTTAACTAATGATATAGTACAGGAGAAATATCCTGATATTTATTTCTCTAACCAAATGAAGGGATTTTATAAAATTATTTTAAACAATTCATCTAATAATGTAAATAAAAATTTATTTGGATGGAATTATAATATGGGAAAAGGTAGTGTTATTAATAATCAAACAAGAAATTATACTTACTAAAATTGAAAAAAAAATTAATTAAATTACAAATCAAAGAAATGACCAGTTTTACTAAGGGTTTTAAACTTCCAGAAGTTAATGTTGCTAATAAATTTGAAGATGAATATAAAGAGAAATTAGATACTGCTTATAATAAATTCATTGATCTTGTTTTTGATGATGTTGGAAATAAGATTAAAAATGCTATGGAAAAAGGTCATCAATATACTAATCTTTTAACCTGTAAAATCAGAGAAAACTTCATTGATGAAGAGAATAAGATTAGTTTTTATGATGTTATTTCTATTAGAAAAACTAATGTTTTCCAAACAAAAAGTGTTAAAGCTTATAACTATTTAAACTATACTTCTATTTTCACTAAAATTGATGAAATTTTTAAGAATATTGATAAAGATAATAAATATAAATTAAATTACTATTACTATATTGCTAACAGAGAAAAGTATCTTGCTATTGAAGTTCAATGGCAAGAAAATGAAACTCATAAAGATGGAGTTGAGAAAAGAATTAAAAATCTTGGTAATCCGAGATTTAAATAAATTTTAAATTTTTTTTTATTCAAAAAAAGTTTTTAATTTTTTTATTCAAAAAAAGTTTTTAATTTTTTTATTCAAAAAAAGTTTTTAATTTTTTTATTCAAAAAAAGTTTTTAATTTTTTTATTCAAAAAAAATTGATTTTTTTTAAATTAGAATTAAAATGACAGAATTTGACATTAGAGAAGATGGATTAATTAATCCATGTGGTTGCGATACAGTTATGATTAAAGATTGTGTTGATTGGTTAGCACGATGTAAGAATTGTGATGAACATTATATTCTTAATTCTAACATCACACCAGATATGACAGAAGATGAACTTGTTAGTGGTTCTTTATCTCTAATTAAGAAGATTAATAAATATAAAGAATTTTATTATATTACTCTTGCTCAATTGGAAACACTTCAAAAAAATATTGAAATAAAATTCCCAGAATATGAAATTACAACAGATGAATTAATTAAAAAATCAATTATTAAAGAATTATTGTTAAGAATTAAATCAATGACAGAAGATGTTAAATCAACAAATAAAAAATTAATTATTCTTGAAGAACAAAACACAAAAAAGAATAAAGAAATTATTGAAAAGGATTTGAAAATTAAATTTTTAATTGTTTCAATGGAAGAATTTAAAAAAAGTGGAAAACATTATAAAGATGAAATTAAACAATTAGAATTAGATAATAAAAATTATAAAAAGAAATATGAAAATTTTGAATTAAAAAATAGAAAGTATCAAAGCGAAATTAAAGATATTCATATCTTTATTAATAAATTAAAGAAAAAAATTGATAGTGGAAAGAAAGAAATTGAAACAATCCAAAAAGAACATAAAAAACAAATTGAATCAATTCAAAAAGAACATAAAGAAAAAATTGAATCAATGCAAAAAGAACATAAAAAACAAATTGAAGAAATTCAAACTGAAAGTAAAGAAAAAATTGAATCAATGCAAGAAGTAAATAGTGATTTACTTGAAAAAATGAATGAATTGGCACAACAATATTTAGCTCTCAATAATACTAACTCTCATAATTACCAAATGGCAAGTAATTTGAATGATTTATTGAGATTGAAATGCCAAACAGATAATTATTATGGTTATTGATTTTCTTTTTTTGTAAATTTTTGAGCATTTAAAATAATTTTTTTTAAATCAACATTAACTTTATATTCTTTATTAATATTATCTTTTAAATCCAATAATATTTTTTTAATTTTTTCTTTATCATTTTCATTTATGATTTTCATAAGAATAATATATAAAAATAATTTTTCCGTTTTGAGATATTCTCTATATAATTTCGCATACTTTGCATTCTTAGTCGCGTCTCTTGGTGTTCTTCTCATTTTTTTGAATATAATTATTATTTTTTCAATTTTTTCTAAATATCAAAGAAAATTGAAAAAAAAATATTAATATCTAAAAATGCTTAGCAAAGAAGAAAGATATAGAATAAAAAATGCTGAATCAGCAAGAGAATATAGAAGAAAATCAAAATTAAAAAAGAAATTTTTATTGAATTTTTATAAAACTATTCAAAAAGCTAATCCAGAATCAACTTATCTAATTTCTCAAATAATATTTAATAAATTAGATGAACATCTACTTGATTTAAATAGTTTTTTAAAAGAAATTAGAAAATTTAGTTAAATTCAATAATTTTTAAAATATTAATTAAATTTTTTTTTTCTTGATCAGACAAAGGAACAGATATATTAATCCCGGAAATTAAACTTTCTTCTGCCGACAAACAATATTTAAAAATATTTTTATCTGTAATTTGGATTAAAAACCACATAGTTTGTGGAAAACAATCACACATATTATTGTTAGTTCCACTCATAAATTCCATGGGCATACCCCTATATAAATCATTAAATGTATATTTATTATTACTATTTTCCTCTATAATATAATTTTTATTTTCTTCTTTAATTGTTACAATATTAAATTTTCCATCAAATTCTAAATCTTGGAAACTAAACTTAAATTCAATCTCATATTTTCTTTTTGTTCCTAAAAAATATGAATTTTTAATTTCTGAATGTGTAAAGATAATCATTATTTATTCTTAATTAAAAAAAAAATCAATTTTAAAAAAAATTAAAATAAATTATTTTATTTTATTTTTTAATTAAGAATAAATAATGCTTTACTTGCTCTTGATAAAGCAGTATATAAACATTGATTTCTATATTGAACATTCCTATTTTTAATTATATCTTTATAATCAATAAAAACATATTTACAGGTTGATCCCTGTGATTTATGTACAGTTGTACTATAATTATAAGTAATAGCCGGATCATAAGTATTAATAAATTTATAATATCTACCCCATAATTGTTTAGACAATTGTTTATCGGCGTTTGATTTAGTTAAAGAGTATTTATTACTTGCACTGGTTGCCAAGTTAAATGCCTCTTTCTTTTTAATTTTATATACTTGATTCCCGGTTTGTTTATATATTATATCTTTACCATCATCAATATATAAAACATAAACCTCCATTTCATAATTATCGGCAAACTGTATTTTCGCCTTCTTAACTTTATCAACAATCATTTGATCACAAGTATATAATGTTTTTTCATTCCTCGTTATAACAAAATCAGTTGCTATTAATCTCTCGCCTTTACAATACAATTCCTTTGCATCTTCGCCATATATTATTTTTCTTACAATATTATTATTTTCTTCACTTGCCCTATTTGTCCAAGTTAAAATCATTGTATCTCTCTCGTCTTTATATAAAGATATTGCTTGACTAATCCACTCTGTATGATCCCCAAATCCAAAAACTTTATCAACAATAAATGGTTTAATATTTAAACTATTTTCCTCTATATTTGTTCTTAAATACTTACAAACTTTCTCAATTGCCCCGTCATTTCTAATAATTTCCTTTAAATCAAAAGAGGGAATATGATGTTTAAATACGGGACTTTGTTTTTCATTAACAGGGGGCAATTGATAAATATCACCTAAGAAAATAATTTTTATATGTTTATATTCATTATATATATCTTTTAATTTGTCATATAATAATCTATTAATCATTGAACTTTCATCAATAATAACAATTTCACATTCTTTAAACCTTTGTTTGGCCTCATTAGAATGATATGAAGAGAAATATTGTTTCCCCGTTGGTGATATCTGTTTTCTCATACCAAGAAAAGAATGTAATGTTTCAATTTCTATATCTTTATCTATTTTCTCCTTTAATATCTTCTTTGCCTTATGTGTTGGTGCACATACATTAATGTTTTTATTTGTATTACAGATGAATTTAGAAATAATAGTTGTTTTACCTGTGCCGGCCGCACCTGTTAATAAAAAAATACGCTTTTTTTTATTTAAAAATTCATTTAATTTATTTAAACAAATTGTTTGTTCCTCTGTTAATTCCATTTCATCTAAATAAAAAAAAAAATTCTTTTAAAAAGAATTTTATGGTGAATAAATCTGAAGTTTATAAGAAACACCAGCAACTTCAATATCAATATAACCGGCACTTGCTCCAGCTGAACCAATAATACTTCTATTGAAATTAACAACACTAGAATTATCGCTTTTTCCTAATGAAACATCGCCATTTAACTCAACATTTTCGGCAGAAAAATCTCCCTTTATTAATTCAGATGAAGAACTATTTCCAATAATTAATTTATTATCATCTGTATTAGCTATTCCGGCTCTATAACCAACAAAAACACAATTATTTCCAGTATTAAAAGCACCAGATTGCGCACCAATAAATGTTGATTCAATTGTATTTGTTGGAATATTAAATCCTGCACTACGTCCAATAAATACATTATTATCTCCATCTGTTACTGTTGCCCCTGAAAATTCTCCAACAAATGTATTAGCACTCCCATCAGTTAATGATACACCTGAATTATTGCCAACCAATACATTTCTCTGTCCAGTTTGTTAAATTCTTTCCAGCACCTGCACCAATTGCTGTTGTTTGTTGTGTTGATGCTTCTGGTGTTTCTTTACCAAGAGAAGTATCAGTTGCACTTAATGATAATCCATCCATCTCAATATTGCCATCTACCGCAATATTACCCTCAACAATAATTGTATCACCATTAAATGGGCGAATTCTATCGCCTATAAATCTTTTACTCGCCTGAACTGTAATGCCTCGAAATCTACTATTTGCTAAATTTAATGATGACATTATACTATATTACTCTATTTTTTTGAAAAATAAAAAAAAAAGATAAAATTATAACTATCTCGTCCTACACAAGATATTATAATTTTATCCTCTTTTACATGAGGTGGGATTCGAACCCACGTGGGCATTCCGCCAACAGATCTTAAGTCTGTCCCCTTCGACCGCTCGGGCACTCATGTAATATGTATTATATTATTCTCTTTAATTCGAATTTTATTTTAATTAAAAAAATAAATTAAAATATTTTTTTTAATAAAATAAAATGACATTTATAAATCATAAAAATCATATTGTTTATGAAAAAAAGAAATTATATATAACAACAACACACAATTATTTTGATAATATATATGAATTTAAATTATTCTTTCCAACAGATGTTTTATATATAAATAAAATTATTATAGATATTGATCAACCTTTAACTTTAAATTGCGGATATATATATAATAATTTATTAATAGAAGGAGAGAATATAAATAATAAACAAGTTTTTACTTTTGCTCCTAGTATAATGGAAAAAAATTTTAGAATGGATAATAAAATATTTTTAAAAAATGATGTAATATTTTTATCTGTTTTTGATGGTAATTGTCTTTTATTAAATTCCAAATATCCAATAAATAAAACAGATATAAAATATGAATATATTTTTAATGATACAAGAAAAGATAAATCAATTATAAATATTAAAAATAGTTTTCCATTAATGAAATTTGATTATCCTTTAATTAGTATTAAAGCAGATGGGGATTTTATTTTATGTAATCCATTAACAAATAATTTATTTTATTCTATTAATAATGAAATAAAATTTGAAAAAGAATATACAGAATTTGATAAAAAAAAATTCAATGAAATGAAAGAAGTTCTTTTAAATGATAATTTAATTAGTTTAATAAATGATAAAGATAAAAATTGTATAACAAATAGTTATATAACTTGGTTTTTTAAAAATGAATCAAATAAAGAAAATTTAACTTATTGTATTGAATATTATAAATTTTGGCATTCTATTGATGGTAATATATTACCATATGCAATTGGTTCAGTTGAACCACCAAGTCAAGATATTATTAATTATTTTGAAGAAAATAATTTACTCTAACAATTTTTGGCAATATTCTGTATTTAATTTATAATATTTATCATTATAAATTAAATCAATTTTTTGATAATTTTTATTTTTTAATTCATAAGGATAATATTCCATATCAAAACAAAAATATTTTTCATTATTTGTAAATGATTTATGGAATATTAAATTTTCATTATTATTTTCTATTTCATATATAGAATATAACAAAAATGTTCCCTTTTTTATTTCTATTTCTTTAATTATAAAATTTTGTAATGAAATAATTTCAATTGTAAATAATTCATATGTTATATAATTTTCATTATTTATTACCTCTATTGTTGTTTTATAAACAGACATTTATTAAATAATAAAAAAAAGTTCAATTTTAACAATGATCGCATAAAAATTTGAAGAACTTAATTTTAAGTCCAGGAACTAAATTTGTTAATTGATAAATTTTAATATAATTATGTGTTGTAATAGAAACTTTATTATTGCAACCAATCATTTGACAAGTTATAATTAATTTATTCTTATACATTTCATAAACTTCAAATGGAATAATTAAATCCCCATTTTCATCTTTATCATTAATTTGATCTGGATTCATGTTAATTAATGTATTTGCACATAGATCTTGTAATGATTTAATTTTTTTATATTTAATTATTTTTTGACTATCAATTAAATATCCCCAAAAATTATCAGGTAATAATGTAAAATTATATAAATTAAAATTATTATATCTCAAAATATTTTTTAATTTTGCATTCTTTTCAAAATAAATATAACATGGATCTAATTCAATCATTAAAAATCCAATATTTACATTCTTAAATATTGTATGTTGTTTAACAACATTATCACACCAGATAGAAATATTTCTAATTGGTTTCATTTCAAAACTAATATTATTTAGATTAATTGGATTTTTATTATTAACAATTTTAATTATTCCTGTTAAATAACTAAATGTCATAGAAGAATTGCTTGAAATATTAGTATTATTACAATAAAGATCAATAATCCATTTAAGATTAAAGAAAGTTAAATCTTCAACAGGGCAATTATTAATTACTAAATAACCGATCTGATTTTCTTCTGATTTAATACTCTTTAATTTTAAATTATTAACTAATTGCAATGATCTTAAAGATCCAGAAAAATTTTGATTTATTTCTTCTATATCTGTTTCAAACAAAACTATTTTTGTTAATATAGAATTATTAAGATAATTTGGAAATCTCATAATAGAACTACGAATTGTTATTTGTTTAATTGTTTTAGATAAAATAATTTCTTCATCTAAATCCCCAATGTTTTTAACTGTTAAACTTCTACTTCCTGTACTTTTTAATTTCTTAATTTCATTATGAATTTGATCCTCTGCTTTTCTCTTTGGCATTTGTTATTTAATCAAAAATCTTTCATTTTTTTTTGATTTAAATAGTTTTAACCGATTTATATTAATGATTTTTTAAAAATAATAAAATGGTTTTGAAAGGAGAATATAAAAAATACTCTGATATTTATAATGAATTAAAAGAAAATAATAATAAGATTGTACTATTATATCAATTAGGCAAATTTTATGAAATATATGAATTTGAAAATGCCGGCAATGCAACAGAAATCGCCGATTTATTAAACATTCAAATTACAAGAAAAAATAAGAATAAGTCAAAAGAAAATAAGGATAATAATCCGGCAATGTGTGGTATTCCAATTATGTCATATGATAAATATATTGATATTCTATATGATAATAAATATACAGTTGGTGTTGTAAATCAAGAGGGAGAAGGTAAGAATGTGAAACGATTACCAGTTATAATTCATAACAGAGGAACAAATCCGGATTATATTATGAAAAAAATGGATTCAAGTAATACCATCTGTTTATATTTCGAAACAGTAAGAAATAAAATTAATATTGGTATGTGTTGTATCGATTTCTGTATTGGTAATATAGAAGTTTATGAAATTTATCAATCAAATGAAGATACACAATATATTTATGATGAATTAGTTAGATTTGTTAAAAGTAAATCGCCATTAGAAATTAATATTTATTATAATAATGAAAATAATTATAATAATCTGATTAAAAGTATTTCGGGATTTAACATTAACCAGATTAAAGAAATTAATAAGAGTTTTATTAAAATTTCATATCAAAATGAATACCTTAAGAGAATATATAATTTGGAAAGTAATATTTCTTCTATTGAATATCTTGACTTGGAAAAATATCCGTTATCTTGTTTGGCTCTTGTTTGTGGTATTAACACTGCATATTCTCAAAATGCCGAAACAGTTAAGGGACTCAAATATCCAATTATCTGGGAAGAGAGTAATCATTTAATTTTGGATAATAATACAATTGATCAATTAGATTTAATGGAAATTTACAGAATAATTAATTTTACAAAAACTAAAATGGGGGCTCGTAAATTAAAATATAGATTATTAAATCCCATTATTAATAAAAAAGAGATTAAAAATAGACTAAACAGAATAGAGTATATTATGTCTAATAAGATAGATTTATCTATTTTAGAAGAAATATCAGATATTGAAAGGTTGTTTAAAAAAATTATTTTGGGTACAATAACATTACAGGAATTTGGATTGTTTTATATTTCTATCTGTTATATTTATAATTGTTATGTTAAATTAAATAAATTTAAAAAAAAAATAGATATATTACCAAAGAAAGATGAATGTAAAAAATTAAGAGAATTAATTGCTCATATAGAAAAAACATTTGATATTGACGAATTATTATCAGGGGATATCGAAATTTATAATATATTATCATCTAACTTTGAGCAAGTAAATAAGTTAAACAGTTTAATAACAGATAAGATTAACAAAATAAAAGAAATTAAAGACACAATTAAATTGCCGGATAATAAAAATGGGGATTTAATCAGAATAGAAAAGAATGAAATAGATGGATATCATTTTGTTATGGGGAAAACAATTGGGGCGCAAATTAAGAAGTTAAATGGGGATAAATTTCATTATAAAATATTGACCACTTCTTATAAAATTGTGGGGGGTTCATTAACAGATATTACAGAGGAAATTAAGAAATTTGAGGGGCAAATTAAGAAAATAGTACGGGGCAAATTGGATGATATTTTATCTTTAATCCGGGAAAAATATAATAAGGAATGTTTGAAATTTATTGATTTTATTAGTGAATTAGATTTAATCGAGAGTTGTGGCCAAGTTGCTAAAAAATATGGATATTGTAAGCCAATTATTATTTCTGGAAAAAAGGGAGGTAGTGTTAATGCCGTTGATTTACGACATCCTTTAGTAGAAAGAATAAGTAATTCCATCTATGTTCCTAATGACGCAAATATATCGGGACCCGACTTAGGAGGAACCTTGGTTTTTGGAGTAAATGCCAGTGGAAAAACTTGCTATATTAAATCAATTGGGATTAATGTTATTATGGCACAGGCGGGTTTATATGTATCGGCAAAATCATTTGAAATATCGCCTTATAAACATTTAATGACCCGATTATCAGGAAATGATAATATAATGAAAGGCGAAAGTAGTTTTGAAGTTGAAATGATAGAGTTAAAGAGTATAATAATGAGGAGTGGGGCTTATACGTTGGCATTGGGTGATGAACTATGTAGGGGCACAACAAATGAAGATGCAATTGCAATTGTATATTCGGCTATAAGGAAAATGAAAAACGATGGAACTAATTTTATCTTTGCAACTCATTTACATAGTTTAACAGAAATGGATAATTTAGATAATATTAGATTTATTCATCTAAAAGTTAAAATAGATAAAAAGGGAATTATTTATTCAAGAAAGATTGAAGAAGGCGCTGGGCCGAAATTCTATGGAATTGAAATAGCCGGGGGTATTGGATTGCCTGATGATTTGATTAAAGATGCCTTAATGATTAGAAAAAAGATATTAAATGAAAAAATAGATTTAGTTTGTACTAATACCTCTAAATATAATTCTGGAATTCAAATGACAGAATGCGAAATTTGTAAGAAAAATTATAAAGAAATTGGATTGGATACTCATCATATTAAATTCCAAAAATATGCTGATGAATATGGATTAATTGATGGACATATAGATAAAAATAAGGGCGATAATTTAGTTGTATTATGTAAAGAATGTCATAAAGGGGTTCATAGAGGTAATATTGAGATTAAAGGATGGATTAATAGCATTGGAGGAAAAGTATTAGATTTTATATCTTGAGTTATAAAAAATTGAAAAATTTTTTTTTAATAATAAAATATCAATGTCTAAAATATTAGCAAATTGGGCGTGGATTCATTACAATTCACTGAAAACAGAAGAAGAGAAGAAGGCGTTTTTGGCGAAACTCAAAAGTTTTGACAAAACAACAGAAGAATATGAGAAGTTCATTTTAAATTTTAAATGAACTTTTTTTTTTCAGAATAAAAATTTTATTATAAAGTAATGAGTAAATCGGATTTTAAATGCGAAGAAACAAATAAAGACGTTATATTAACAAATTTTTCAAAAGACAATTGGAAATGTAAAAAAATATCATTTAATGAAGGACATGCCTCATTTGGAGAAATATATAGAGTAATTAACAATGAAGAAAAGAAAAGCTATATAATTAAAAAAATAAAAATTGTAGATGATAATACAGTGGAAGATGATGATACAACAGAAAAAGAATTTTTAAATGAAATAAAAATATTAAAAAGATTAAATGATTTAACACCAAAAATAAAGAAATGCTGGATATATACAGATAATAATAATCAAAAATTTGGATATATTGCTCTTGAAAACTATTGTTGGAATAAAAAAAGAGGAAAATTATATAGAGAATGCGGAACATATGAAAAATATTTATATGAAGTATTAGATGAAGATGGATTACTTAATAATGGAGATATAACAACAACTGATTTAAAAGAAAAACTAAAAAGAGAAAGAAAGAGAGTAAATATAGATGATATAAATAAATATAAAGATAAAATTGAGGAATTGAAAGAAGAAAATAATACAATTGATGATTCAACAAAGTTAAGAGAAAACAGAGATGAAATAGAAAGACTATATAAAGAATTAAATAAAATAAATGAAAATAAAAAAACATTAAAAATGTTATCAAGATTTAGAAAAAAAAGAAGAAGAGCAACATTTTTAATTTTCGATAAAATAAATAAAATACATGAAAAAGGAGTTTATATTAATGATATAAGATTACCAAATATAATGTATAAATATTCAAGTAAAAATGGATATGATTTTACATTAATTGATTTTGGATTATCAAAAATATTTAAAAGAGAAGATAAAAGTAATAATTTAATTAATAGATTAAATGATTATTTAAAATGTATTTATGAAATGTATTATGATAGTCCAAATTTGATTGACATTGAAGATAGAACAGTAAAATTAAAAAGATTTAAAAATAGAGAACCAGAAATATATGATGAGTTAAAAGAAATTTATAAAAAATATAAAGAAAATCATTCAAATAAAATAAAGAATGATTTTAATTATTATATAAATTTAGCAAATGAAAAATTAAAGAAAAAAGAATACTCTTAAAAAATTGAAAAATATTATTATAAATGAAAAAAAGATGAATATTCTTGAGTTCCCTAATCTTTGTGCTAAGAATTGTTTTCTTAGAATTCCTCATATTACCAAACAAGAAATTGATTATTGGAATAATAATCCAACTGTATTTGAATTTAATCATTATTTTCTGATTTTCTTTGAAATTGATGAAACTGCAAAAATCCCATATGTTTCTGTAAATGTTTTGAATAGAAATATGAATAACATTGATGGGATCAATTTTAATCTGAAAAATATTAAATATGAATTTATAATTACACTTCCTGAAAATTTCCATTGTCGAAGGTTTTATGAAGTCAAACATAAAATTCCAAGAAGTAATGATTATTGGGAAATTTATGTTGGACATATTCCATTCTTTACAAAGGGCAAGAGTAATTTTAATATTGAGCCCAGAGATTATGAAATTGATGAATATTATTATTTTACATCACATTTAAATAATTTGATTCAGTCAAATTATGAAGAATTCGAACATATTCCATACACTTATATGTATTCTGTTTGGATTCAAGATAAACTTGAAACAAATAGATTGATTTTAAATAGAAATAGAATTATTTATAAACTCGAAAGTGAGGAAAGTTATGAAGATTTTAAAGATCATATATCATTTCCAATTTCATCAGAAGAAGATGTTACGAATTGGAATAGAAATCCATTTGTTTGTGAAGAAAATAAATTTGTTGTTTTCGTTGAATTTGGGGATGAACCAGATATTAGAATTAATCATAGACAAACATTAAGTATTGATATTCCTGATGAAATTACAACAGAAATTATACTTGTAATTCCAGAAGCTACATCTGAATTTAAACCTGGACAAAGAACCTGGTCTGGTAAGAGATTTATTATTCCGGCTGATTTTATTCCATTCTTTTGTGAGAATGTAATTGATCATAATAATGATTTGTTCTTTACAAATGATAATGCTGAATTGTATTCTTGGATGTTTGAACAACATATGTATTGTTTGAAAAACAAAGTTAAACCAATTGATATTAATGAATTTATTAAAAAAAATTCTAATTAGATTTTTTTTATTACATAAAGAGATAAGAAATTTGATTTTTTTTTTCTTTTATTTTTAAAATGAATATAAAAGAGGCAGTATTAATTATTCAAAAAAATTTTAGAGGATATAATTATAGAAAAAAAAAATTACCATTAATATTATATTATATTCAAAATTATTTAAAAAATAAAAAAATTATTTTAGAAAAAAATAATAATGATGGAAGAGTAAATAGTATTATTAATGAAAAAAAAATTATAAAATTATTAAAAGAAAAATTTAAAGAAAGAATAAAAGAAACAAAAATTCGAATGTGGTATGATATTTGTGTTTATGATTATTTATATGGTTGGATACCAATAAATATTAAAATAACAACAACATTAAATTCTGATAATATATCAAATCTTACATCTTGTGTTTATAAATATACAAACTTTGATTTAAATTTGAATAAAAAATATAATAATGGTGAGATGAGTAAAATTTTAATTAATAAATTAAAAAATAATGAAATAAATAATAAGTTAAAAAAAGATTATTATTTTATTGTTTTAAATAAAAATAATAATGATATAATTATTAATAGTTTAAAAGGTATTAATAATATTACTTCAAATAATAATAATTTACCTTTTCAAATTTGTTGGAATAAAAATAAAGAGTTTGAATATAAAAAAATAGATATAATAATTAAACAATTTATATTAACAATACAAAAACCTAAACCAACTTGGCAAGAATATTTTATTGAAAATATAAGAAAAATTAAATTAGATTAAATTATTTGGAATATAAGAATTTGATATTTGTCTATGACCAATTTTAAATCTATTTGAAAATATAAAATTTTTTTTAAATTCATAAGAATTTAAATAATTTATAATATTATCTAAATTTATATTTTTTTTTGGTAGAAGCATAATTAAATTACCACTAAAATAATTAACTTTTCCTTTAAATGCTATATTTTCTTTTCTTGAAAGATTATATATATAAATACAATCTTTTTCTAAATTATTTTCAATTGTTTTAATATTTCTTGGTGCTCCCCATTCAAACCAATTTTTTTCATTAAATTTTTTAATTTTTCTTTCTAATAATTCTTTTTTATTTTCTAATAAAAATTTATTTATTTCTTTATTATTACTTGGAAATTCTTTAATATAAATAAATTTTTCAATATTATTATTGCCAACTAAAACATTTATATTTCCAATTTTATTATTTTTATATATTTTATCTTTACCACTGACAATTCCAACATAAATATTAAAATAATCTTTAAAATTAAATTTTTCACTTAATTTATTTTTATTAAATGTTATTAATCCAGAATTATTAATTATAAAAAGATTTTCATTATTATATTTTACAATTTTTTCAATTAAATTATTTTTTAAATATCTAAAGATTAAAATATCAATGGTTGCATTTTCAAATAATTTTTCATTATGTGGATGATATATATGAGTAAATGAACCATTTTGAATCATATTTTCTAATAATTTAGATGATTTTGTTAATTTAAAAAAGTCAGATGGAACAATAAATATTAATTCACCATTATCTTCTAATAATTCATAACATTTATTAATAAAATCTAAATAAATATTGCCATTTTTTTTTTTGATATATGGAGGATTTCCAATTATTGTTTTATATTTTTTTTTAATATTATATTCTAAAAAATCCCCATAAATAATTTTATTTTTATCTATACATTCTAATAAAATTATATTTTTATCAATTTCATACATATCAAATTCAATCTTTAAATTTTTATTACTTATATATTCAATTAAATCCCCTCTACCAATTGATGGTTCAAGAATAGTATCTGGATTATTTAGAATAAGATTAAATAATCTTTCTTTCAAATCAATATTTTTGGTAAAATATTGTCCTAATTTATTTTTCATCTTATTACTGATTTTATATAATAATTTATTCAATTTTAAATAAATTTTTTTTAAACAAAAAAAATAAATTTTTTTTTCTTGACATAGTTTATAAATATAAAATGGCTTCTGGTCTAATTCAATTAGTTGCTGTTGGTGTTCAAGATGAAAAACTCACCCGCGACCCAGTTATCACTTTCTTCCAATCTGTATATGATCCTTATGTAAATTTCGCAATTGAATCAATTGAAAACACCTGGAATGGTGTTGCCGATTTCGGACGTAAGGTACAGGTTGATCTTAGCCGATCTGGCGATCTTGTTACTAAATGTACCATTGAAGTTGATCTCCCCGAACTTCGCGACTGGACTGGTACTGGTCAAGCTGGTGTTGCCTGGGCTCCCAACCTTGCTCACGCTCTTGTTCAGGAAGTTTGTGTTAATATTGGTGGAGTTGATATTGATCGTCATTACGGTATGTGGTGGGATGCCTGGACTAACCTTACCCTTCCCGCTGAAAAACGTGTTGGCTACAACCGTATGATTGGACAACAGAATCTTGAATATGTTGCTGCTCCTCCTAACAGTTCCCAAGTTAATCCTGCTCTTGAACAGAGTGTTGCTGTTGGTGGAACTGTTCAGACGAACCAGGTTACTGGTGTTTCTCTTCGTACCACTGGTAACCAGACTTGCAAGAACTCAGTTGCCGCAACTGTAATTACCCAAGTTGCTGATCCCCCTGTTCTTGAAGAAACTGAAGTTGATCCCACTGTTGTTAATTATCACCCTGCCCAGAAATTATTCATTCCTCTTCGTTTCTGGTTCAATTGTGATTGGGGACTTGCTCTTCCTCTTATCGCCCTTCAGTTCCACCAGGTTCGTATCCAAGTTCATTTCCGTCGATTTGAAGAATGTATTGTTCTTTGCCCTGGTGCCAGTGATGCTGATACCCCTCCCACTGTTGCTTCTAATGAACCCTCTAACCTTTCCCCTACTACTGGTTCAGTTCGTCCTCTTAGCATGGTTGGTTCAGTTCTCTGGGTTGATTACGTCTATCTTGACAATGATGCCCGTCAACACATGGCTCAGAACCCCCATGAGTACCTTATTAAACAACTCCAATACAATCAAGGAGAAGGTATCGGTACCGACAAACCCCGTATTCGTCTTAACTTCAACCACCCTTGCACTGAACTCGTAATGTTCTTCCAGGAGAACGCTGCTGTTGTTCGTGGTGAATCCGAAAATGGTGATCTTAATGATACCGCTTCCATATATGGTGGAAACCAATGGAATTGGTATGCTCAATTCACTCCCAATTCCCCCACTGATGCCACCAATGTTGGTGCCCAGCCAGTAAACACCCTTAAACTCCAGATGAATGGACAAGACCGTTTCGCAGCTCGTACTGGTGATTACTTCAACCTTGTTCAACCATACTACCACCACTCCAACATCCCCGTTGAATCCGAAGATCACCTTGATACCCGCTACCGTGGTCTCCTTGTATATTCATTTGCTCTTGACCCTGAAGAACACCAACCCCAAGGTACCGCTAATGCCTCTCGTCTCGACACCATGACCATCATTGCTTCTCTTGCCAACATTGGCAGTGGCAATGAAGGTGTTGCTCACGTATTTGCCGTCAATTACAATTTCTTTAGAGTCGCCGGTGGCATGGGAGGAGTAGCATTTGCAAGTTAACTTGACATACTTTTTATAAAATAAAAAAATAAAACTTACTAAAATTGAAAAAAATATTCTTTTTTTTTCAACTTCAACACGGAAGAAAATCGGCATGGAAGCTTTATTCATTTGCAACAATTGCAATACAACATATGAAACTCTTGATAATTTTCCTAATTATAGAGAAAAAAAATTAGATAATTGTATTAAGTGCTGTAAATCTGACAAAACAACTACAACTGTTAATAATCCGTTGCCTAAACCAGATGAAAATGAATTAAATAAATTTCCAAGAAGATGTTTTAAAGATAAATGTACATTAAAACATATTGAACAAAATAAAGAACAATTTATTGGTGAAAAAGGAATAACTAAATGGTGTTTAACTTGTAGAACTAAACAAAAGGAATTAGATGAAAATAGAAAAAATAATAAAGAAAATATTAAAAAAAGAAAAGAAAAAGATAGAATTAGACATATTAATTTAATGGAAAAAATTAAACAAATGAGAAAAGAATGTGAAGAAAATCAATATGTTTGTAGTGAAAAAAATTGTAAAAATCCTTTAACTAATATTGAAGAATTTTATAATAATAATGATGAAAGATTTTATGAACAATGTATTGATTGTAGAAAATATAATTTAGAAAAAAGTAAAAATTATAGAGATAAAAATAAAGATAATAAAGATTATAAGAAAAGAGTATTTTTACTTCATAAACTTTGGAAAGAAAATAATCCAGAAAAAATTAAAGAATATAATGAAACAAGAAGATTAAATATTAATGATAGGATTAAGAATTTTATATATAAAGCAAATAATAAAGGATTAGAATGGAATTTAGATAACGAAACTGCAGAATTTTTAATGAAAATGCCTTGTAATTATTGTGGAGAAATTCCTAATCTTGATATTAAATTAGGAAGTATTGATAGAATTGATAGTTCAAAAGGTTATAATAAAGATAATGTTTGTTCCTGTTGTTATATGTGTAATATGATGAAAAATAATATGTCAGTTGAACAATTTATTAAAATTATTAGACATATAACAACATTTAAATTTAAAGAAGAATATCCATTTTTAAATTATAATTATAATATTGCTTTTGATACTTGTAAAGGTAATCATTTAACATATAATATTTATAAAAATAGATGCAATGAAAGAAAAATTAATTTTAATTTATCTGTTGATGAATTTAATAATCTTCTTAAAGGAAGTTGTTATTTATGTGGTAAGACAAATATAAATGAACATAAAAATGGTATTGATAGAATTGATAGTAATAAAGATTATGTTATAGATAATTGTAAAACATGTTGTAAAAGCTGTAATTATGTTAAAAAAGAATATAATTTAGATAAATTTTATAATAAATGTTTAAGAATTACTTTATTTAACGAAAATTGAAATAAAAATATTTTAATTTTAAAACAAATGGATACTAAAATTTGTACTGGTCGTACTTGTAAAGGTAAAAAAACCTTTTCTATTGAGCAATTTAAAGTAGGAGATAAAACTTTTAAAACTTGTCAAAAATGTAGAGACAAAGGTAAAGAATATTCTAAAAAACAAAAAGAAAATAGTAGAAAATCAAGTAATAAATATAATGAGGTTCATAAAGAAGAACTTTTTATTAAATCACAAACTGATGAATTTAAAAGAAAAAATGTAATTAAAGCAAATAAAAGTAGAAGAAAAAAAAATTATTATAAATATTTAGAACAATATAATAATGGAACTTTATTAGAAAGAAATTTTAAATATTTTCAAGAATTATATTTTGAATTTGTAGATGATTTTGTTATTCCAGAAGAAAAAGGAACGCATCCAGAATATTTAAGACTTTTTGGTAATGATTTTTAATAATTTTTTTTATTTTTTAAAGATATATTTATCTTTAACATTTTCTTTACAACTGAATTTGATACTCCACCCATGCCATAGATAACACAGAAGAAACAATAGAATTCAGTTGTAAAGATATATTTATCTTTAACCTTTGTTCTTTACAACTGAATTTGATACTCCACCC